>ERZ778021.26-NODE-26-length-391739-cov-30.597688_pt1 | contig 391739 bp, 326 predicted proteins | sample MGYA00375751_ERZ778021 | MGnify/ENA primary metagenome ERZ778021 (study PRJEB29350, sample SAMN05389814) | bioreactor metagenome | isolation source: Thiocyanate stock bioreactor | place: South Africa: University of Cape Town | collected 2013-08-29 ...
GTTCTTTGTTCTTTGTTCTTTGTTCTTTGTTCTTTGTTCTTTGTTCTTTGTTCTTGTATCTTTATTCTTGTATCTTTGTTCTCTTTCTAACCAACACATTATATGTTTCTACCTTGACTACCTCAATTTCGACATCTTCGTCGATAAACTCCCCATCGAAAGATTTACCTTCGACCGTAATATCGTTTATCATCACTTTCCCGATAGGATTCAGACGGGAAACCGTCACTCCTGTGTCTCCGGGCTGAAGACGTTTCAGGTCGCTGTTGTCCACCGTTTCATGAATATCCGCGGTGAGCGCTATCTTCCGCAATGATTTTGATTTCAGCAGCCACACAAATGACGCCGCAAGCAAAATCAACGAAAGGGCTAGTGTGATGTTGCCGGCCGCAGGCCCTAAGTAGATGTAGGAATAGATTATGCCGCCTACCATAAAAATGGCTCCGCCTACTCCGGCAATGCTGATTCCCGGTAATAGAAAAAATTCGATGAGAAGCAACAGAATTCCCAAAACTATTAAGGCGCCAACAATAATTAAATTGAAAGTCATGATTCATAGAATTAAAAACTGTTTCTGATCTCTTCGTTCCGCGCCCGGAACTTCAACGATTCTATCTCTTTGAAAACATTTTCGCATTCCTTCTCAAGATCCAGAATGGTTGCTCCTGACGAGGAGGTGTTGGAACTGCTGGCTATCTGGTTGCGCTTTTCCGACAGGTCGCTTTCGAGGCGTTCTAATTTGTTTTCCAACTGGGTAGCTTGATAATAGAGCGATCGGGCCACTTTGTTTTTAAAATCGGACAAGGTGTAATATGTTTTTTCGTCGTTAATAACAAACGTAAAATCTCTTCTTTGCGCAGCCTCTTGCGGAGCAATTGTCGCGTGCGAACGTTGCAGCAGTGCCGCATAATCAACATTCGGCTTCCAGGAATCTTTTATTGATGATATTTTAGCCCGGTTGGCTAGGTGCGGCTCATCTTCGCTTTCCAGCAGGGTTACTTCGGATGAGGGTATAAACGTGTAAACACAAACTGAATCTTTCGGTTGAAACCGGTCACTGGCAAACCAGCCGATACCTTTCTCTTCGTCGATCGCCATCATATAATCGTTGAATGGCGAGTTGAACGGCATGTTCAGCTGATTGGGCGTGAGGTACGTATTGGTGGCAAGGTTGTATCGGGTGACGAACAGGTCGTATCCACCCAGCGAACCGTGTCCTGTGGACGAGAAATAGAGGGTAAGGCCATCGGGCATCACAAACGGATAAGCCTGATCCCCGTTTTGATTGACGGACTCCGATAGCCGTTTTTCGTTGCCGAAGGTGTCCATCAACTTTTCCATGGTATAGAGGCTGCTTCCAAGAACCGAACCCGAATCGTTTTGCGGATAATAAATTTTATCCTGGCGCTCGTTAAGGAAAAGCACCTGATTATTGTTGGGCTGATTCCGGAAAAAACGACTCATCGGTTGCAACGAACCAGCGGATGCACTCAGTTTATAGGCCGAGAGAAAATCGGATTTCGGGACAACCAGACTGTCAATAATCTGAATATCTTCGGTGCGGTTGATCAGCCGTTTCAGCTTATCGGCATATTCCCGGTGTGTGGCGAGCTGGGCAAGCGCTTCTTTATTTCTCCGGTTGGCTTTTTCGTATTTGGCGAACTCCTTGTCGGCATCGGCAAACCGGTACATGTTGGCGTAAAGCCGCCCTAAGTAAAGGTACGATTCTGGAATTCTCTTCTGCGAAGCAAACTCGAGGTGTTTTTGAGCTTTTGGATAATCGCCTTCGGTAAATGCGATTACACCTAGCCATTGATTAAGCGGTGCATTGTTGGGATTAACCTGATATTCGGCTTCAAAAACAGGTTTTGCTTGTCTGAAATTCCCTTCCAGATACCATTTTTTTGCATCATCAACCGATTGCCCCATCGAAAAGGAGGGAATGATTAAAAGAATTAATGCAAACAACAGGTGGTCTACTTTCATTATCAGTCTGAAATATAATTTTCAAAGATAGGAAAATAATTTGTAAAAAAATATTCCTTTGTTTGAATTTTCCTGGCTTATGCCGATGCTTTGTCTATATTTTCCATACTTTTTGTATCTTTGTATCGCAAAAATAAAAAAACAGCGCCCCCCGATAACGGCGAAACAATAGAATTATATGCACGAAAAAATAATTATCCTCGATTTCGGTTCCCAAACCACTCAGCTTATCGGTCGCCGTGTGCGCGAACTGAATACCTATTGCGAAATAGTCCCTTTCAATAAATTCCCTTTCGGAGATGAATCGGTAAAAGGTGTGATCCTTTCCGGAAGCCCGTTTTCGGTAAACGATGACCATGCTTTCAAAACCGATTTAAGTGAGATCCGGCGTAACTATCCGGTGCTGGGAATTTGCTATGGCGCCCAATGGATAGCACAAGCATCGGGTGGAAAAGTGGGTAAGAGCGCTTCACGCGAGTATGGACGGGTGCGCCTGCAAGTGAAAGATGCCGCCGATCTGCTGCTCGGAAACCTGCCGCAGCAATCGCAGGTGTGGATGTCGCATGGCGATACCATTTTACAGATCCCTGAGGATTTTTTGGTAATCGCTTCCACCGAAGAGGTTAAAATTGCTGCATACAAAGTGCGGAACGAACAAACTTGGGGTGTGCAGTTTCACCCTGAGGTCTTCCATACGGAGCAGGGAAACAGGATACTTGACAATTTTCTAACCATCTGCGGATGTAAGAAGGATTGGACGCCGGCATCGTTCATTGAAGCGACGGTTGCCGATCTGAAAAAAACATTGAAGGACGATAAGGTGATCCTGGCCCTTTCGGGCGGGGTGGACTCCTCGGTAGTGGCCGTTTTGTTGAACAAGGCCATCGGAAAGAACCTGACTTCTGTTTTTGTAAATCACGGCTTATTGCGTAAAAACGAGTTCGAAACCGTGCTCGAAAATTACAAGCATCTGGGCTTGAACGTTATCGGTGTAGATGCCCGCGGGCGTTTTTATCGTGAACTTGCCGGGGTGACGGACCCCGAACGCAAACGTAAAATCATCGGCAAAGGATTTATTGATGTCTTTGATGAAGAAGCGCATAAGTTGAAAGATATAAAATGGCTGGCGCAGGGAACTATTTATCCCGATATCATCGAGTCGCTTTCCATCACCGGGACCGTTATCAAAAGCCACCACAACGTGGGGGGGCTTCCCGAAAAAATGAACCTGAAACTGTGTGAGCCGTTGAAATTACTTTTTAAGGACGAAGTGCGAAAAATCGGCTTGGAACTCGGGATGGAACCGCATCTTGTTTATCGTCATCCGTTCCCCGGGCCTGGACTGGGAATCAGGATCCTGGGTGACATCACGCCTGAAAAAGTACGCATCGCGCAGGAGGCCGATGATATTTTTATTTCGAATCTTCGCGCTGCAGGTTTATACGACAAGGTTTGGCAGGCGGCTGCCATCCTTTTGCCGGTACAATCGGTTGGCGTAATGGGTGACGAACGCACTTACGAGAACACCATCGCTTTGCGTGCCGTAACTTCCACCGATGCCATGACGGCCGATTGGGCACATCTGCCTTACGAATTTCTGGCAAAAGTATCGAACGAGATAATCAACAAAGTAAAAGGCGTGAACCGCGTGGTGTACGATATCTCGTCGAAACCGCCGGCAACAATTGAGTGGGAGTAGCAACCGTTACTCAGCCTCTAACTTTGGATACGCGATCCGCGTATGATAAATGGTCTGGAGCTTTTGCAGGAAAACTTCTTTTATGTCCGCAATATCGCGGAAAGTGATGGGAGCGAGTTTAAAGTATCCTCCTGTCACTTGCGAATCGATGAGCGAATCCACCAGGTTTCGTATGCTCTCTTCGTTGTATTCGGGCAAGCTTCTTGAAGCAGCCTCCACCGCATCGGCCATCATCATTATGGCCGTTTCTTTCGAGAAAGGGTCGGGTCCGGGATAGCGGAACAGGTCTTCATTGATCTCTTTTCCGGGATTGGCATTTTTCCAGGAGATATAAAAGTATTTAGGCATACTGGTCCCGTGGTGCGTTTCAATAAAATCTATAATCTGCTTCGGCAGGTTATTTTTTTGTGCTAATTTCACTCCATCCCTCACGTGATTAATGATGATGCGTGCACTTTCCTCAAAGGGGAGCCCTGCGTGCGGATTTATTCCCGGCGATTGATTTTCGGTGAAGAAGGCAGGATTCACCATCTTCCCGATATCGTGATACAACGCTCCTGTTCTTATTAATGAAGCGTTGGCTCCTATTTTTATTGCAGCCGCCATGCCCAGGTTTGAAACTTGCAGTGAATGCTGAAAAGTTCCCGGCGCTTTTTCGGACAGTTCTTTCAATATCGGTTTATTGATGTTCGACAATTCGATAAGGCTTACTCCCGATATGAATCCGAAAGATTTTTCGATGAGATATACCAGGGAATAGGAGAACAATATAAAAATGAAATTGATGAAGAAATAGAGAAATATAACCGGGTCAATCTTGTTGATATTCCCTTCCTGATGCATGACCAACCCGATATACATTAAGCTGTAGGCAAGCAGGATAAAGAATGAACTGCGTATTAGCTGATAGCGTTCCGAGAGCTCTTTCAACATAAATATCGATACCATGGCAACCGCAATCTGTATAACCACAAACTCGAACGGGAACGGAACCATCAGCGAGCTTAAGATAATGGTAATCAAACTTGCAAACAATGCCGTGCGGGAGTCGATAAACGTCCTTATCAGGATGGTGACTATGGCATACGGGATAATATATACGTTGAAAAGGTCAAGTTGGCTGGTAATTGCCGTTAGAGCTACAAAAGAGGTGATCAGCAGAACCATAAACATGACGTGCTGCCTGTTCCTGTATTCGTGTGGCCTGAAGAAAAGCAGGTATGCGTAAAATGCCCCGAACAGGAGGGTTACAAGTAGGAGTTGTCCGAAAATCGTCCATCCGTTGTTGCCGGTTCTCCCGCTTCGCTCTTCCGTCACTCGTTTTAACGAATTCAATACCTTGTAAGTTTGAGGGCTTACTATCTCTCCCTGATCTATAATGCGCTGTCCTGCCTGCACCATCCCTGTAGAGGGGGATACCTGCTGGATAAACTCTTCCCTGGCTTTTTCGGATGTGGAAGCATCGTACACGATATTTTCGCGAATATATTTATTGATGTCTGCCGACCGTATCATTTCGGCGTCCATACTCTTGGGGGTATTATGGAGAAGTTGCTCATAGGCCGATTTAATGGTGTTGAACGTTTCCACGCTTTTTGATTCGGCTAAATTCCCCTTTCTTAACCGCATAGATTGCGTTTCGGAAATGAAGACCTTGTCGTAATCCTCCGAACGCATGATACCCGACTGATATATCTTCTGCAAACTGTTTCTCAGATAGAGAATATAAGCAGGAGGCAGGCTTTTTAGTTTCGTGTTCAGGTTGACATCGGCATCAAATTCGGCCATCGCGTTTTTTTCAATATTCTCGTCGATGGTGTAATACGGTTCGTAAAAACGCAGGATACTGTCTTGTTCGGTTTTCAGTTGATCCGCAGGTTTATAAACAGGAAAATCGAACGGAGCAGTCAAAAGTCCATACTGCCAGGGCCTTCCTTCGCTGAACGAATACTTGAAATCTCCTTGCCGGGGAAACAACAAAGTGACAAGTGCAATTGCCAGTATGAAAATAGCAGGTACAAAAAAACGGGTTCTTAGTCTGAATTTTCTTTTTGACTTCCGGTTCATAAATTCGAATAGTTGTTTGTTATTTAATCACTCTCCGCAACAGGAACCTCCTGTATGGCCTTTCTTAACCGGCCTATGGTTTCCTGCTTCCCGATAAGGGCCGAGATATCGAACATGTGCGGCCCTTTACATTCACCAACTACCGCCAACCGGAAAGTATTCATAACGTTTCCGAGGGGATAATTGTTTGTCTCAATCCATTGCATTACTGTTTTCTCCTGGTTTTCGGAAGAAAAATCATCGATCTCCTGCAACACGCTGATCAGTTCGGTCAGCTGTGCGGGAGTCTCTTTTTTCCAGCGTTTCTTCACCGCTTTTTCGTCGTATGAAGTCGGGGCGATAAAGAAAAATGACGCCTGCCCCCACAGTTCTTTCACAAAATTGACGCGTTCCTTTACCAGTCCGATCACCTTTGCGACATATTCTTGTCCGCAGGAGATATTGTTCTCTGTAAGAACAGGTTTGAACATCTCTGCAAGAATATCGTCAGGCGTTTTCTGAATGTATTTGTGGTTGAACCATTTGGCTTTTTCAAAATCAAATTTTGCACCGCTTTTACTGCAGCGGTCAAACGAAAAGGCGTTTACCAGTTCATAGAGGGAGAAAATCTCCTGCTCTGTTCCCGGATTCCATCCCAGCAAAGCCAAAAAGTTTACCACTGCCTGTGGCAAATACCCGCTTTCGCGGTATCCCGACGATACCTCACCCGATTGCCGGTCTTTCCATTCCAATGGAAAAACAGGAAATCCCAAGCGGTCGCCGTCGCGTTTGCTCAGTTTCCCGTTGCCTTCGGGTTTGAGCAGGAGCGGTAAGTGGACGAATTGCGGCATGGTGTCCTCCCAGCCGAAACTTCTGTAAAGCCACACGTGCAGGGGCGCTGAAGGCAGCCATTCTTCCCCGCGGATAACGTGCGTGATCTCCATAAGGTGGTCGTCCACCACGTTGGCCAGGTGGTACGTGGGCAGCTCGTCGGCCGATTTGTAAATCACTTTGTCGTCGAGAACCGAGGAGTTGATCACCACTTCTCCCCGAATCAAATCGTTCACGGTGATATCGATACGGGGTTCAATTTTTATACGCACCACATATTGCGTTCCGTTACCGATCAGCTCTTCCACCGCTTCGGCGGGTAACGTCAGCGAATTTCGCATATGAAGCCGGGTAGTGGCATCGTATTGAAAATTGGGTGTTTCGTTGCGCTTGGCGTTCAACTCTTCGGGTGTGTCGAAGGCCATATACGCCGTTCCATTTTCCAATAACTGCCCGACGTACTTTTTGTAAATATCTTTTCGCTCCGACTGCCGGTACGGTCCGAACTTTCCTCCTTTGGAGGGGCTTTCGTCGTAAGGCAATCCTAACCAATCGAATGCCTCCTGAATATACTCTTCCGCCCCGGGAACAAACCGGGCGGAGTCGGTATCTTCAATCCGTAGGATAAAATCGCCGCCTTGTTGTTTGGAAAACAGGTAGTTGTATAATGCCGTGCGTACTCCGCCGATGTGAAGCGGCCCCGTAGGACTGGGGGCGAAGCGTACTCTTGTTCTTCTGCTCATAATTTAGATGTTGAGGTTACAAAGGTAAGAAAAAAATAAGATTTGGGGATTATTCACAACCACAACCTTGCCTCGTTGCCCATATTAAATACCAGGTCGATGATACTTGCATTTTGAATGAATCCCAGCTTCTCGCGGAAAACCTGGTAATAAGGCTTAGTCGTAAAATCGGACGGACGTTTCGGGTGGATCGTTTCCCGGTAATCGGAAGTTCCTTCCGGTATTTCAACAATATACTCCGATGAAAGCCTGGTAGGTGTTTCTATCTGCAGCCAACCGCAGACGAGTTCATGAAGCTGAAGGTTAAAATCGACGAGAAACGGAATTTCCTTTTCGTAGAACGGTTGCAGTTCATCGGCGTAATACTCGAAAAACGGAGTGGAATTGTAGGCTGACAGGATAGCATTCCAGTGCAGATGCCGCCAGTTGCCGTGATCGGCAATGCGAATCTCTTTCATCCGGCACTTGGGTGAATCCGGTTTTTCGATGGGAATGCTCAGTGGGATCAAGCCGTTGGCGCCTACAATGTTGCACCGGTTCCGGTACGATTGCTTTTGGTAGTTTTCGTGAATCTCGATAACCGCGTTTTGGGCGCGAAAAAGAACCGAATAGTATTCGATGGAAGCCAGGTAGAAAGAGGAAAACAAACAGCTACCGGGGCGGTTCATTTTTTCGCACTCCTGAACAACCTGTTCCACCTGATTTTTCCGTTCAGCCAGCCTTTGTCTTTTTCCAGGGAGAGCCAGATCAGCATCGGCTGTCCCACGATATGATCTTCGGGAACAAATCCCCATACGCGGGAGTCGGCGGAATTGTGGCGGTTATCCCCCATCATGAAGTAGTAGTCCATCTTAAAGGTATATGAGTCTGCCTGTTGTCCGTTTATATATACTTTCCCGTCACGAAAAGAAAAATCGTTTCCTTCGTAATTTTTTATGCAGCGCTCGTAAGCTGCCGCTTTAAAGGCCACATCGGTATCGAAGGTAATGATAGCCCCTTTTGCGGGAATCCAAAGCGGCCCGAAATCGGCTCGGGTCCAATTGGTTGGATAGTTTAAGGGATAATAATAACTCGATCCGGGCTGTTCCACATCTTTTATCACTTCCCACACGAAAGGTTTTTCTTTCAGTTTTGTCAGCATTGCTTCGGTCAGAGGAATATTGTAATAGATTTTTCCGTTGTTGCCGTTGCGTTGTTTTAATCCGTAGTTGGCCATGGTCAGGCTGTCGATACCCGTTAAATCCTGCATTTTGGTGGCCACCTGCCCGTAACCGCCCGGCATCGTGTAGTCGTCTTTGTTGACGCCCAGTTCCTGAAAAATATTTTCTGAGATAACCGTCCCGTCGGTATGAATCATATAAGTTAACTGCGACAGTTCCGGGCTCGGGATGAGTTTTCCATCGATATAAACACTGTCGTCGCGCACTTTGATGGTTTCACCGGGAAGCCCGATACAGCGTTTCACGTAATTTTCGCGCCGGTCAACCGGACGAAAAACCACTTTGCCGTAAGTTCTTTGATCGGAACGTATCCCCGCACTTCCATTGGCATTGTATCTGGAGAGGGTATAAAAATCAGTTCCCTGCTGATTCAACGCCACCGTATCTCCGGCAGGAAAATTAAAAACGACGATATCGTTTCGTTTTACCTCTCCAAACCCTTTTAGCCGGTGGTATTTCCACTGCGGTTTATCGATGTATGATTTTCCGCCGATGATCGGCATGGTGTGCTGTGCCAGCGGAAACGAGAGGGGCGTGATGGGCGCGCGAGGCCCGTAACTGACTTTGCTGACCGCCAGGAAATCGCCCACAAGCAGCGATTTCTCCAGTGATGATGTGGGGATCTGGTAGTTCTGGAAGAAAAAAACATTGATAAAGTAAACCGCTACGAGGGCAAACAGGATAGCATCCACCCATTCCATGGTTTTGCGGACGGCTTTGTTTTCGGATTTCTTCCACCACGACCACGACACAAATTTAGTGATGTATATGTCGAAAAAAAGCGGGATAAACAGCAATATCCACAGGTTCCCCGCCCAAATGGAGAAAAGGATGGTGAGAAGTGTCCATACGCCAAACCAGATCCATTGATACTGTTGAGCAGCGGAGATGCGCTTGTTGATTTTATTCATCGTTGTATGTTTTTTGCAGTTGTTTTTAATCGGTTGGGTTCTCTATTCTCTTTTTGAGGATTCAGGGATGTAAATTCAGCATATCTTCCATTCCCAGAAAGCCTTTTTTCCCTTTTGTGAATTCGGCAGCCAAAACGGCGCCGAGGGCAAATCCCTTTCGGCTTTTAGCATCGTGGGTGATGCGTATGCTGTCGGCTTCCGACTCATAGATGACGGTGTGAATGCCGGGGACCTCTCCTTTGCGAAATGCAGTTATCTCCAGTTCGTTTTTATGGTCGGATTTATTGAGCGACCATACTTTCTTTCTGTCCAGGTTCTCTAAGATGCCTTCGGCAAGAGTAATGGCTGTTCCGCTGGGCGCATCCAATTTATGGATGTGGTGTGTCTCTTCCATTCGCACGTCGTAATCGGGGAATTGGTTCATTATCTTTGCCAGATAACTGTTTAGTGCGAAAAAGATATTTACACCCAGGCTGAAATTGGAAGCGTAAAAGAAGGTTTGCCCATCGTTTTCACAAGCCGCTTTCACTTCATTCAAATGTTCCAGCCAACCGGTTGTGCCGGATACTACGGGAATGTTTGCCGCAAAAGCTCTGCGGTAATTCTGCAAAGCACTCTCGGGCGATGTAAATTCAATGGCTACATCGGCGCTTGCGAATTCGGGAGAGTCAAATTTATCGTTTTCGTTTATGTCAATGGTACAAACGATTTCGTGGCCGCGTTGCCGGGCGGTTTTTTCAATCTCGTGCCCCATCTTTCCGTATCCGATTAATGCAATCTTCATCTTATGTAACTGTTAAAAACGCAAAAGTACAAAAATAGAACTGATTATGAATCTGTTTTACGTTATTTGTTCTTAAATTCATAACCTTACAGCCATCCTTTCTCCCGATACCATTTTACGGTTTCCTCCACCCCCTCTTTTAACCGGTAATCGGGTTTGAAGCCGAGGTCGCGTTGCAGCGGAGTAATGTCGCACGACCAGTTCCGTTGCTTCATTATCTTGTATTTATCGGTATTGAAGGTGGTTGTTTTACCCAGCAGGGCAAAAATTTTTTCACTGATGAACGATGTCGGTTTCACTATCCACAGCGGAACTTTTATCCTGAAGACATGTTTCTTTTGTAACGCCAGTTGCACGATGGAGTTGAATTCCGTATCGGTATAAATATCCCCATCGGCCACGTAATATTCTCTCCGGTAAATGTTCTTTTCCATACAATCGAAAATAATCTTCACCAGGTCATCGATATAGATGAACGTGAGAATCTGTTTCTTGAATCCGGCACCCACATCCATCCCGTTTTTCACGGCTCGCATCAGGATCAGGTAATCCTTGTCGCGCGGACCGTAAACCCCTGTTGGGCGAAGGATGATATACGGGAAGCCGGGCAATGCTTTCAGGTAATTTTCCGCCTTTAGTTTACTCTTGCCGTAAGCGGTGTTTGGGTTAGGGGTTAAATTGCAGGATAAAGGCGTATAGTTTATTTCGTCACCCACGCCGATGGCTCCCAGCGAACTCATAAAGACGAACAAATCGGGAACGGCATTCGTTTCTACAAGTGCATCCGCAAAATTCCGTACCTGTTCGAAATTTACCTTGTCGAATTCAGATTTACGGATGGCTTTAGTAATCCCGGCACAGTGCACAATATAATCGAATCGCCCGTTTTTACCGATAAACTCACGGAGTTGCCCTTTCAATTTCTTTTTATCGCCGTAGTTCAGGTCGATAAACCTTATCCGTTCATCCTGCAAGTAAACTTTGCTGCTGCTTGGACGAATTCCCGCCCAGGTTTCATAACCCAGTTCCAATGCTTTGTCAACGGCTCTGCTGCCGATAAAACCGCTGGCTCCGGTGATGAGAATTCTCTTTTGTTCCATTTCTTCCAAAATTCAATTGCAAATTTAATCATAACAAATCGTTTTGAAAATATTTTTGTTACTTTGTGCTAACTAAAACCGTACGGGGTTGTTTAAAACTAAAACACCTCTCCGTTGTTTAATAGTGTAAACGAATTAGAAAATATGAGTAAAAGAACATCTGTTGCAGAACCCGTATCGAAACCGAAAAAGAAAGAGTTGGAACAACTTGTTGTCGATTTCCTGACAGTAAATAAAGAAAAACAGTTCAATTACAAACAGATAGCTGCCGCATTAAATATTCGGGGAGAAGAAGGCCGCCGCGTACTGATAAAAGCGCTCGACCGGCTTCGCGATTACGATGTGCTGTTGGAAACGTCGCGCGGAAGATACCGGTTGAATAACCGCGGACTGATCCTCGAAGGACGATTTGAACGAAGAAGCAACGGCAAAAACTTTTTTGTGCCCGATGACGACGCCAATGTGATTTATATTCCCGAACGGAACAGCAAGCATGCGATGAATGGAGACCGGGTCCGTGTCCAGCTCCTGGCAAAAAGGAAACGAGCCGATACCGAAGGTGCGGTGATTGAAATTCTGGAACGCGCTCAAACCCGCTTTGTAGGGGTGTTGGAGGTGCAGAAATATTTTGCTTTCCTGGTGATGGACAGCAAGTTTTTAGCAAACGATATATTTATTCCTATGGATGAACTTAACGGAGCGAAGAACGGGGATAAAGTGGTGGTGGAGATTGTGGAGTGGCCTGAAAAAGCCAATAATCCGGTCGGAAAAGTGATGGATATATTGGGTAAGCCGGGTGACAATACCACCGAGATGCACGCTATCCTGGCACAATACGGATTGCCGTACAAGTATCCCGAAAATGTGGAAAAAGCGGCGGACCTGATTCCTGAAAAGATAGATGAAAAGGAGATAGCCAAACGTGAAGACTTCCGGGATGTGTTTACGATAACTATCGACCCGAAAGATGCAAAAGATTTCGATGACGCCTTGTCGCTTCGTAAGGTCTCCCCCACACTGTGGGAGGTGGGTGTGCATATTGCAGATGTGACGTATTACGTGAAACAGGGCGACATCATCGACAAAGAAGCTGAGAATCGGGCAACATCCATCTATTTGGTTGACAGGACTATCCCCATGCTGCCTGAAAAGCTGAGCAACGGGTTATGTTCTCTCCGTCCAAAAGAGGACAAACTCTGTTTTTCGGTTATTTTTGAACTCAATGAACAGGCGGAAATAAAAAAATCACGCATCGTTCGCACCGTTATAAATTCCGACAGCCGGCTCACGTACGAAGAGGCACAAACGGTGATAGAGACCGGTAAAGGCGATTTTTCAACGGAGATACTGGCGATGAATGACCTGGCGCAGAAACTGCGCAACAAGCGTTTTGCCAATGGAGCCATCAATTTTGAACGCTACGAAGTGAAATTCAACCTCGATGAAAAAGGTAAACCGCTTGGTGTCTATTTTAAAGAATCGAAAGAGGCCAATCACCTCATCGAAGAATTTATGCTTCTGGCCAACAGGACGGTAGCCGAATTTATCGGAAAAGTACCGAAGGGTAAGAATGCAAAGACATTTGTTTATCGTATCCACGATATCCCCGATTCCGAAAAATTAGACACATTGAATGCTTTTATCCTCCGCTTCGGACATAAAATAAAAACCGAAGGAAATAAAGTGGAAGTAGCCAAAAGCATCAATTCGTTGTTAGACAAAGTACAGGGCCGCCCCGAAGAAAACCTGGTGGAAACCATCGCTATACGCACCATGTCCAAGGCGGTTTATTCTACCAAGAACGTGGGGCATTACGGATTGGCTTTCGACTACTATACGCATTTCACATCGCCCATCCGCCGTTATCCCGACATGATGGTCCACCGGTTGCTCGAACGTTACCTCAACGGGGGATCTTCAGTCAATCAGGTAGAGTTGGAGGCGGAATGCAAGCACTCTTCCGATATGGAGCAGGTGGCTGCCAATGCCGAGCGCGACTCCATCAAGTACAAGCAGGTGGAATTTATGACCGACAAGATCGGAAAGGTGTACGATGGTGTTGTCTCGGGCATTACGGAATGGGGAATTTATGTGGAGATCAATGAAAACAAATGCGAAGGGATGATCCCTATCCGTGAACTGGACGATGATTTTTATGAACTGGACGAGAAAAATTACCGATTGGTAGGCCGCCGTACCAAGCGCGAATATCGCCTCGGACAACCGGTTTCCATACAAGTTGCAAAAGCTAACCTGGAGAGGAAGCAGTTGGATTTCGTTTTGAGTTGAAATGCAATTTCCTAAAAACTGAAGTCTTGCTGAATGCGTGCTGGAAAAAGACCGGGCCTTGATATTCGTACTTTTGCCAACAGGAACGGTCCCGAAGCTCGGGGATAGGGTCGAGGTAATACTCCCTGTCGGCGTTGTCCACAATCAGGAATCCCCCTATTGCTATGTGCGGAATCGCTCTTTTTATGCAACTGTTCCTTGCCCTTCCATCCACCAGAACCATGCTGAAATATTCATCCGGATATGCATCGATGGCCTTCACGTACTCTTCGAATGAGAGGCCGGCCGACTTTGCATCTTTCGACACAAAGTCATCGGGATTCCGGTAATCTTTTTCATTGAAATTATCGATCCTCTTGCCTGTAATCTCTTTGAGGGTTACGTTTTTTATGCCCGATTCTTGGATTTTTTCTCTCAAAACACCGCACCATTCCGGGTCGTGCTCAATGGTTACCACCTCTTTGCAGTGTGAAGCGAAATAGAGGGTGGAGCCGCCCGATCCCCATTCGAAAACATGCATCCAGCGATCGCAATTTCTCGAGAAAAAATCGATGGCATCGTAGGTCATCCAAGGCAAACGGCGGCTTAAGGTGGTATCGCCCGACTTTTTATCTTTGTACCATTGATGTAAGTACTTTATGTGCGATAATGTCTTGTTTTTTAAGGCATAATCCATCGCAAAGCGAACATATAACAAAAGATCTTTCATCGTTTTATTTTTTTCTTTTTTTTAACCAATTCTCAATTTCTTTCAGCATCTCAAGTTTTAATAACCTGCAGAGAGAGAGGTATGAGGTGCCTGTAACGGCCAGCGTGAGGAGTATAATTAATATATCATTCTCTATTTTCAGCGTAAAAAAGAGAGATAGGGCAACGCTGATGATCGCCAAAAGTAAATAGGGAACAATATCTTTCATCAGGTGAAAAAGGGTGTATCGGATAAGTTTTCCCGTCAAAACCACAGAGATAAGAAGCGAAATGATCGTATAGATTATCCAACTAACCGCTAAGGCCGTTATTCCATGCGGAAAAAGAAAGAGGATCAGTAAAATCAGGATTACCCCTTTTACAACCTCAATACCCAGGAAAAATTTAGCGTTTTCCCTTGCGATAAACAGTTCCTGAAAGATATAAATAAAAGGAGAAAGCATTCCGGCAAACGTGAGGATCTGAAAATAAGGAACCGCCGACAGCCATTTTTCTTTGAAAAAGAGATGGAATGTTGGCTCGGCAATCACAATCATGGCAAACCCGATAGGGAACGAAAGGAACGCAATAGATTTTATGATCTTGCTCACCACACGCTTTAACCGTTCCTGCTGTTCGTTTATTTCCGATAAAATAAGCATCGCTACCGAGCGGAAAGTATTTGTCAGTGTAAGAAATGGAATGTCCTGATACTTTTTTGCCTGATTGAAGTAGGCCACCTGGTTCATCGGATAAAAAGCGGCGATCAAACTGGGATAAATATTGTTTACCGTGGTTGAAATAACCGATGCGGACAACAATTTATTGCTGAAGGCGAAAAATGTTTTTAAACTCTTCCGGCTGAATGGGGCGACAGGCCGCCACGATGAGTACAACCACAAAAAAACAGTACGGAAAAAGGCATAGAGAAGCGTTTGGGCTACTAACGCCCATACGCCGTATCCTGCAATGGCCATTACAATGGCTGTCACATCCGAAATGAACAGTGCCAGCGTATTTACCTTGGTGAGCCCCTTGAAATCGGCTTTTTTCGTGAGGATGGTTTGGTGGATTAGTCCGAACGCATTAAAAATAAGGGATAAGAACAGTACTCGAACGACGCTTGTGATAGCGGGAGCATTAAAAATATTTCCCAATATGGGTGCGGAGAGAAAGAAGAGCGTATAAAGAACAAAGCTCAACGAAATGTTGAAATAAAAAACCGTGCAATAATCGCTCTCATGCAAATTTTTCCGATTCAATAGAGCCCGGCCAAAACCGCTGTCGATGAGGATAGAAGAAAAAGCCACAAAGACTGCCAGTGAGCCAATCAGACCGTAATCTTCCGTGGCAACGATATTCATCAGTATCAGCATACTTGCAAAATTGAGTATCTGCTGCCCGAATTTATCGAGAAAGCTCCAAAAAAGCGAAACGGTTGTCTTTTTTTTGAGTGCAGAATCGGCCATACCGGTGATATAATGGAGCAAAAGTAATTCTTTTTGAACAGCGAAACAAATTTAAACAGCTTCTGCTAACGGATTATTTCGTATTTTTGGTGCAAAATTCATGTTTGATAATGACTTTTTCCGAAGAGATAAAACAATATGCCCTCTCGCTGGGATTTGATGCCTGTGGGATTTGCCGTGCCGAAGAGAGTGAACAGGAAGCCAACTACATGAGATGGCTTTCAGAAGAATGCCACGCAGGAATGAGTTATCTGGAGCGAAATGTGGATAAGCGAATGGACCCCGGGCTGTTGGTTGAAGGGGCGCGCTCAATCATCTCGGTTGCGCTGAATTATTTTCCCCACCGTTTTCAACACGAAAATGCCCCCAAATTTGCTTATTACGCTTACGGTGAGGATTATCACGATATAGTAAAAGGGAAGCTAAGCCGGCTTTTCGATTTTATAAAACTTCGTTTTCCTGATGTGTCGGGACGTTATTTCTCAGATTCTGCTCCCGTTTTGGAGCGTTTCTGGGCGGCACGTGCGGGGTTGGGCTTCGTGGGTAAAAACACCTTGCTGATTATTCCGGGAAAAGGATCGTACTTCTTTCTGGGAGAACTGATTATCGATCTTGAACTGGACTACGATTCGCCCGTATCGCAAAATTGCGGGAGATGCCGCCGCTGCCTGGATGCCTGTCCCACCGGAGCCATTGAAAAGCCGCATTGGTTGAACGCCCGCAAGTGTATATCGTACCAAACCATTGAGAATAAAGGAAATATCTCACCAGAAATTATTCCACGATTAAGTAATAATGTCTATGGATGCGATATCTGCCAGATTGTTTGTCCGTGGAACAGGTATGCCCGGCCGCACAATACCCCCGGGTTTAATCCTTCGGATGAATTCCTGTCGCTCGATTACGAAGGGCTTCAGGAGATGGATGAAGATACTTATCGGCGGATTTTCCGAAAATCAGCGGTGAAAAGGGCTAAGTTCGCAGGATTGAAAAGGAACGTCACCGCCTGGAAAAGTTCTCAACAAACCGGAGGTGAGATTTCCTAAAATCACTATTTTTAGCTACTTTTGCACATCCAACTATGCAAGATCCATTCGACATACACGTAAATAAAGATTTTCAGGAAAACGACCGGGAATACGAAAATGCGTTGCGTCCGCTAACATTTAACAGTTTTAACGGACAGGATAAAATTGTTGAAAACCTGAAGGTCTTTGTCAGCGCGGCACGCATGCGCGGTGAATCGCTCGATCATGTGCTGCTGCACGGCCCTCCGGGATTGGGAAAAACTACCCTGTCGAATATTATCGCCAACGAGCTGGGCGTGGGATTCAAGGTTACGTCGGGCCCGGTTTTGGATAAACCCGGCGATCTGGCTGGAATTCTTACATCGTTGGAGGCGAACGACGTGCTGTTTATCGATGAGATTCACCGCCTGTCGCCCGTAGTGGAGGAGTATCTTTACAGCGCGATGGAAGACTACCGGATTGATATAATGATTGATAAAGGCCCGAGCGCCCGCTCTATCCAAATTGATTTGAATCCGTTTACGCTTATCGGGGCGACCACGAGAAGCGGATTACTGACCAGCCCGTTGCGTGCCCGCTTCGGCATTAACATGCATCTGGAATATTACGATACCGATACGCTTACGGGTATTATCCTCCGCTCTGCCAACATCCTGAATATCGCTTGTGCTCAAAATGCTGCCGAAGAGATCGCTTCGAGAAGCCGGGGCACGCCACGAATTGCCAACGCACTTCTTCGCCGTGTACGTGATTTCGCGCAGGTGAAAGGTTCGGGTAAAATAGACAAAGCCATTTCGTCCTACGCCCTTGAAGCGTTGAATATCGACCGTTATGGGCTGGATGAGATTGACAATAAGATATTGCTCACCATTATAGATAAATTTAAAGGAGGCCCTGTTGGCATTACTACTATTGCTACAGCAGTTGGCGATGATGCCGGAACCATTGAGGAGGTTTACGAACCGTTTCTCATCAAAGAGGGTTTTTTGAAGCGTACGCCGAGAGGACGGGAAGCAACGGAACTGGCTTACCGGCATTTGGGACGAAAAAGAGAGTTGGAGCAGGGACTTTTATTTTGAAATCAGACGGTTAGACTATCTATGAGAACTAAAAAGCGGTATAAATAATATCCAGTTTCAGTTTTTCCGGTTTATTCTCAAGCATTACCGCCGCCGGCTTCATCTGATTGTAAATTGCGGTTGCTTTAGAATTTCCATACTGGTCTGTTGTGAAAGTAATGTCCACCGGAACTAAACAATAGGTGAGATCGAAGGCCTCTTTCTTCTTCTTTTTGTAATAATTGATCATTGCCGCGATATTCCCGAAACTGTACGAGTAGGTTTCTTTGTTGAAAGAGGCGTAGAAACTGGTTACGTTGTCGTCTAACCTCCTGTTTTCGAAGAACCCTTTCAGGGAATCTTTGTTGACCAAAAGCAAGTAGTCGGGTGGGGATAACTTTACCTTCTCATCCTGGTTGGCTTCGGGCAGGGCATAAACCATGAGCCGTGCCTGATTCAACGATCGGGTAGAGAGTTTTGAATAGATATCTGATATGGGGAATGTTATTTCTGTGTTTACGCCTGCCGGGCTCTTTACGAAAGTACCTTTGTCATTCGGCGCCAGCAACTGGTCGTTGTTGTTTTGTATGTGATTGATTTGCGTAACCTCCGGCGTGATGTTCAGGCGGAATTCGGCGGTGCGTATCGTATCTGTTTTAGTAGAGGATCCTTTTGGATCGAGATACTTGTAGAAAATATTCAGCGAGGTCAGGTTTACGTTCAGTATCGTACTGTTCCCAAAGTTTGTCGTAACGTACAGACCGGGGAAAAATTCCCGGAAAGTATCGGTATTTTTCAGCATACCGTGATCCGGCTTTTTATATTCATTCAAAAAATCTTCTCCGATAGATTTGGGCAGCTTTGTAAATATCTCGTAAATCTTGATGGTTTGCGTGGTGTTGCCGGAATAATAGGTCTCTGTGCGGTAGGTGTTGTTTCTGCCGGTAAACGTTTTAGTGCCGAGCGGGGCGCTCATGTCGGATTTCGTTTTTGGATCGAAGTTCGTGTAGTCCTTGTTTTTAGGCAGCTCTTCAATTACCTTGTAAACGGCCAGTCTCATGGGTGCCAAAGAGTCGCCGATTATGGACGAGTACGAGACCGTCATCCGTACGGAATCGATGATGGCTCCATCTTTAAACGCTTGATTCTCCGGATAATAAAATTCACCTACATATTCAGACCGGATGTTGCCGAAAACCGGGTCGATATATTCTCCTAAAATAGGATATTTGGTTCTGGAGAAAACAGAATCGACCTGTATGGTACGCGATAATAGTTTCAACGTATCCGTACCCACCGAAACCCGGTCGTTTTCCGGTTGTATGGTAAAGCCGATCTTGTCCAAGGTGTCAACGCAAGAAGCGAAAACGGTGACAACAACAACGAAAAACAGTTTGTATAAGGTTTGAAGTTTCATGCGTTTAAAAAATTACGGACGCAAATATCTGAAAAAAAAAGTTGAAAAAAAAGCCCTTAACGGGCTTTCTTCTCTTTTTTAATGATAATTGTCAATCGGAACAGAAAAATATCTGCTTAACTGATTTTTTTAAGAGAATTTACGCGTCTATTTTATCGCAAAATTCATCTATTTTTTCTACGTTATTCTCAAAATCGGGACTGTACCCCAAATAGGGTATTTTTTTATCAGTAATGTATTTATCCAGTTCTTTATGAATATTTTCACTGCCTTGAACAACTCCATCGGAATAGTCGATGGCCAGCTTGGTGAGGTTTACAAAGTCCATTTTTCCCCGTTTCTTTACATCTTCAATCTCTTTATCGCCGATGGTATCGAAACGAAGTTTTTCTGAAAAACCTTCATTGAAAGGTTTTTTGAAGTCTTCGTCGTAAACGGAATATATAACTTTCGCATTCTTCAAACACGGATCATCTTTGTATCCTTTCTTGATGTAAATTGGGGCCAATGCCGTAAACCAGCCGTGGCAATGAATCACATCGGGGACCCAGCGCAGTTTTTTGATGGTTTCCAGCACACCGCGGACAAAAAAGATGCTTCGCTCATCGTTGTCATCGTATTCCACCCCTTTTCCATCTACAAGTGTTTCTCGATTTTGAAAGAAATCGTCGTTGTCTATAAAATAGACCTGCATGCGCGCCGATTGTATGGAGGCAACTTTGATGATGAGCGAGTGATCCGAATCATCGATGATCAGGTTCATCCCCGAGAGGCGAATCACTTCGTGCAGTTGGTTCCTGCGCTCGTTGATATTGCCGAATTTAGGCATAAACGTGCGAATTTCGTGCCCTTTATCCTGGATGGCTTGAGGTAAATATCTCGATATATGCGAAATTTGTGTTTCCGGCAAATAAGGAAAAATTTCCTGTGTAATGTACAGAATTTTTTTTTGACTCATTTAATTAATTTTCTTCTAATTCATTACAAAGATAATAAAAAAAATCCGCATAACGGCAAAGCGTTTTGGGATATATTTTATTAATATCAGTCCTATAGGTGATTAACTAAATAATAGCTTGGGCATTTTCAGCAAATGAATGGACGTTTCGCTTTTTTATTCCATAAAAATGTTGTTGCTTTGCACGCTGAAATAATTTGTGTGTATTCCAATAAGCATGTAATAAAAATAAGCTTGCCCATTCTGCTCAGCCTGTTGGCGCAGAGTATTATTCAGGTAATAGATACTGCCTTTCTCGGCCGGGTGGGAGAGGTAGAGCTGGGTGCATCGGCACTGGCCGGAATTATTTACATTGCCATCTATACCATCGGCTTCGGATTCAGTATGGGGAGCCAAATTTTGATCGGTAGGCGGAACGGCGAAAAAAAATTCCATCAGATAGGAGAGATCGTCATTCAGGGAATTCTATTCCTGCTGGTGCCGGCTCTATTGTTGATTGCAATATTTAAGCTCGGGTTTACCGATTCTCTGATGAGCCTGTTTAAGTCGGAAAATGTGAGCGAGGCTGTTTCCGATTACCTCGACTGGCGCGTATATGGTTTTGTCTTCGCTTTCACCAACAGCACGTTCCGGGCATTTTATATCGGGATTGCCCGTACAAAGGTGCTCACGATTAATTCGTTGGTGATGGCCCTGGTGAATTTAGTCCTCGATTACGGGCTGATCTTCGGAAACTTTGGGCTACCCGAAATGGGGATTGGCGGCGCTGCGCTTGCATCGGTCATCGCCGAGGCATCCTCAACATTGTTTTTCGTTATTTATACACAAAAAACGGTTGATCTGGAGAAATATGGCTTCAGGAAAATTACTTTTAACTGGTCGGTAGTGAAAAAGGTGCTGGATATTTCCGTTTATATGATGCTCCAGTATTTGCTCTCCATCGTAACCTGGTTGATGTTTTTCGTGTTTATCGAGAATTACCTGGGTGAACGTCCTTTGGCCGTGACCAATATTGTACGGAGTTTATATACCATTGTTACCATTCCGTCCCAGGCGTTGGGTGCGGCAGTGAACACCATGGTGAGCAATACTATCGGCGCCGGACGGCAAAACGAAGTGTTGAGTTTGATAAAGCGGGTTACCCTTATCAGCCTGTTTTTAATGCTGGCCATAATCTTTGTGGTTGCGATTGCACCGCGGCTGATGATTCATATCTATACCAACGATGCTTCGCTTATCAACGATACGGTGGTGCCGTTATACGTGCTGTTGACTTCCCTGCCCTTGTATGCGGTGGGGACAGTTCTGTTCAGTTCGGTTTCGGGAACCGGAAACACGCAGCGGGCATTGTTGTACGAAATTGTTACCTTATCGGGGTACGTTTTTTACATGTGGTTTATTATTGTTCATCTCCGGTTATCGGTCGGTTGGGCGTGGACAACCGAGCATGTTTACTGGGGTCAGTTGATGCTTTACTCTCTATTTTATTTGCGGAGCAAGAAGTGGGTACATAAGAAGATATAAAGATTTTCGTTATCTTTACCGATCAAAAAAACGAACAATATGAAACGCAGCATTCTCCTTTTTCTGGTGATTTTTTCTTCATCGGTTTACGCTCAGGAATATCGCTGGGGAGTAGGATTGAACTATTTTTTCGATAATACGGAATACGGACAATTATCGTTTATCGATTCCGAAACCATGAACGGAATTTGGCTTAATCCGATGGGAAGCCTTGTTTGGGGAGATAAATACTCCATCAATGTCGGCGTAAATTTGCTGAAAATTCCCGGAATGGGCAAAACTATCGATAAAGTGGATGTGATGATGTACTATCAATATAAATCGCCCGGGTTTCTGTTTCGCGCCGGTTCTTTTCCGAGGAGCGAGGTGTTGGAGAATTACAATAATTTCTTTTTTAAAGACTCTGTGAATAATTTTATTCCGTTGATGCAGGGTGTCTTTTGTCAGATCGGCAGTAACCGGAATTTTTTTAATATGTGGCTCGATTGGACAGGTTATGCCACACCCAAGAAACACGAACACTTTTTTGTGGGATTATCGGGGAAAATATCCAAAGGGTTATTTTTTGCCGATTTTCAATCGTACATGTACCACTACTCCAATACCCGGCCGGCAACGCCCGGTGAAGGCGTATGCGAGAATTTGCAGCTGCAGGCGACCGCCGGACTGGAGTACGGAGAGGAGGGCGGATTTAAAGGGTTGATCGCTGCCGGGACGTTGATAGGGTACGAAAGAGACCGCCGTTTCGAGAACAAATTGTATAAACCTGCCGGTTTTGTCGCTCGCGGGGATGCCGAAAAGTGGGGGATCGGCACAAAAAACACGCTTTATACGGGAGAGCCGCGAATGAGGCTGGCCGATACTTTTGGTGGAAACCTTTATTGGGGGACACAATTTCTTCGGGTCAGGACGTATGTAAAAAGTGAGTGGTATATCCGTCTGGTAGAATCGGATTTTGTGAAGGTGCGGCTCAGCTACAACCTGCATTTCGTTGAAGGAAAGGTGTTGTCGCAGCAAATGCTTACCGTTTCGGCATCGATAGATAGCTTTAGACCCAAAAGCGGGAAGATAATCAATTATCCGTGGATGGAGATATTTCATTAGATAAAAGATATTCCAATGGATGAGTTAAATAAAGAGAAGATAGAAAACCTACGCAGGCAGCTGCACGAGCATAATTACAATTACTACGTGTTGTCGCGACCCACCATTTCCGATTTCGATTTTGATGCACTGATGCAGCAATTGACCGAACTGGAGAAGCAACATCCCGAATATTACGACCCCAATTCGCCCACGATGCGGGTGGGAAGTGACATCAATAAGAACTTTATTCAGGTGCGGCATCGCTATCCGATGCTATCGCTGCAAAACACATATACCGAAAGCGAGGTTACCGGTTTTTACAACCGTGTAAAGCGTTCGCTGAACGAGGATTTTGAAATTGTTTGTGAGCTGAAATTCGATGGGACATCTATTTCGCTGGCGTATGAAAACGGCAGATTGTTGCAGGCAATTACCCGCGGCGACGGCAGACAAGGCGATGATGTCACGGCCAATGTCCGCACCATCCGCAACATTCCGTTAGTGCTCAAAGGCGATGATATCCCCGGATACATTGAGGCACGGGGTGAGATCCTGATGCCCTGGGATGTTTTTGAGGAACTGAACAAAGAGCGCGAGGCGCAGGAGGAGCCGCTTTTTGCCAACCCGCGCAATGCGGCGTCGGGAACGCTTAAAATGCAGGACCCAAAGGTAGTCGCATCCAGGAAGCTGAAATCGTCTATCTACTATCTGATGGGTGAAGAGTTGCCGTCGGACAGTCATTTCGAAAATATGGAACTTGCGCGGAAATGGGGATTGAATGTGTCGAAGGCAATGAAAAAGTGCAGCTCGCCGGAAGAAGTTTTTGAATACCTGAAATACTGGGACGTGGAACGTAAAAACCTTTCCGTTGCTACCGACGGGGTGGTGTTAAAAGTGGATTCACTCTCGCAGCAACGCCAGCTCGGTTCAACCTCCAAGTTCCCCCGATGGGCCATTGCTTACAAATTTAACGCCGAAAAGGCGCTTACGCGCTTGGAGTCCGTCTCTTTCCAGGTGGGGCGTACCGGGGCGGTTACTCCTGTAGCCAATCTCGAACCGGTTTTGCTTTCGGGAACAACCGTAAAGCGGGCTTCTTTATACAACGAAGATGCCATCAACGCGCTCGATTTGCACATCGGTGATATGGTTTACGTGGAGAAAGGCGGTGAAATTATTCCTAAAATCACCGGGGTTGACAAAGAGGCCCGTTTCCTTATCGGTGATAAAGTACAGTTTGCCAGGCGTTGTCCCGATTGCGGCACCCCGCTGGTGAGGAACGAGGACGAAGCCGTGCATTACTGCCCCAACAGCGAAGAGTGTCCGCCGCAGATAAAAGGGCGTATCGAACATTTTGTTACCCGCAAGGCCATGAACATCACTATCGGCCCCGAAACCATCGGGTTGCTTTACGACAAGGGCTTGATTAAAGATGCTGCCGATTTATACGCATTGCGATTCGAGGATCTGGTGAATTTGGAGCGCTGGGCGGAGACCAGCGCCAATAATCTGCTGGCAAGCATCGAAAAGTCGAAAACGACCCCTTACGAAAGGGTGTTGTTCGCTCTCGGAATCCGGTTTGTCGGTGAAACTGTGGCCCGGAAGCTGGCATTGGCGTTTCACGATATCGATGAGTTGGGAGCCGCAACGGTTGAACAACTTACATCGGTAGAGGAGATCGGCGACCGTATCGCCCGGAGTGTGAAAGACTTCTTCGAAAATCCCCGATCTGTGGATTTCGTGGACAGGCTTCGTGCTCACGGGTTGCAATTTCAACAGAGCGAAGAGACAATGGCCGCAAGGACGGATAAGCTGGCGGGGCTCACTGTTGTAATAAGCGGGACGTTTGAGTTACATTCACGCGATGAGTACAAAGCCATGATTCTGCAGAACGGAGGGAAGAACAGCGGCTCTGTATCAAAAAACACCGATTATATCCTTGCCGGCGAGAATATGGGACCTGCCAAACTGGAGAAAGCCGAAAAATTAGGCGTGAAAATGATTGATGAAAAAACATTTTTGGAGATGCTTGGGCTTTAATCCGGGACGCTACCGTTTAAACTCTTCAATGATTTTTACAATCTCTTCCCACGGCAGCAGCTTCCCCTTGCCGAAATCGCCACAGGCAAGATCACCCTCGGCGGTTTCATAGACATTATAGCCCAGTTTTTTCAGTTTCTCGATGTTGTCCTGAACAATTGGATTTTCGTACATGAATGTATTCATTGCCGGGAAAATGAGTACCGGGCTTCGGGCTGCCATCACGGTGGTCGTGAGCATGTCGTCTGCAATTCCCGAAGCAATCTTCCCGATGATATTGGCGGTGGCAGGCACAATTACGAATAAGTCGGCCGCCTTGGCCAGATCAATGTGCTTGGAGTCCCACTCCCGCACCGGATCAAACATGTCGGTGACAACCGGATTGTGCGACATTGTTTTAAAAGTGAGCGGAGTAACAAATTCCTGAGCAGATTTTGTCATGATCACTTCTACATTGTAACCGTCTTTTTTTAGCTGATTCACAATTTCTACGGCTTTGTAGCAGGCTATTCCGCCTGAAACCCCGATAACGATAGTTTTCATAATTTCATCATTTCTGTTACAATAGCTTCGGCTATCTGTTTTTTCCCGACCGGCCGGGCAATTGCTTTTCCCGACTTTATCAAAACCCCGCTATGCCCGTTCTCCGACAGATGCGTCAATTCATTGGCAAAAACCATATCGCATTGGTTTTTGCCGGCAAGCTGATTGGCAACGTTGACCAGTTCTTCTTCCGACACCTCTTTCAGCAGTTTGAATCCCACTAAAAAGGTATTCGGATTATTTTGTTTGATGAGCGGGATCACCTTTTTGGTGCGTTTCAGGCCCATTATAATATCATCTTCCGACGAGATTTTTTCACTAACGTCATATCTGCTTGCCGGATTTTCGAGAACATCTCTCACGGCCGTTTCGTCTTTTTGCAAGCCGCGTATCTCTTTTGCCAATTCATCCGTGCTTACGGCATAAGCAAAGGTGAAATCGGATATGGCCATGGAGTGGATAAAGTAATCCACGGGAACCTTCTTGGTCAACTCGTCCACGGCTTTATAAACGCTTTCGGCATCGGTAACGGGAACAAAATCTACGAACGGGAGTTGCTCTTTGTTTAACTCTTTCCTGAAGGCTGTTCCGGTGAAGATGTAAAACAGGTGGAAATCGGAACGGTTATCGGCATGAAAGTAATCCAAAACAGCTTCCAGGCAATGCCAACCGAGTAGTCCGGTACTGACGTTGGTCAGTTTCCGTATTCCATCGATATCCTCCGATGTCCCGCCTGCCGTGATCGCTATATTCAGCATAAATCAGATCCTTTCGGTTATCCTGTTGTTCTCGTCTAAAAGATATACACGGGGTTCATGCCCTTTTGCTTCTTCGGGCGACATCGAAGCGTAGGCCATTATAATGATTTTATCGCCGGGTTGCACCAGCCGGGCCGCTGCGCCGTTCAGGCAGATGGTCCCGCTGTTTGCTTCTCCTTCAATCACATAGGTCTCAAACCGTTGTCCGTTATTGTTGTTCACCACGCTAACCTTTTCCCAGACCAGGATTCCGCTCTGCTCGAGCAACGTTTTATCGATGGTTATGCTGCCCGTATAATTGAGATTAGCTTCCGTAACGGTTGCTCTGTGAAGTTTTACCCTTAATAGTGTGAGTTGCATCTATTTTTCTAAAATTATATTGTCGATGAGTCTTGTCTTACCGAATCTTACAGCAACTGCTGCAAGCGCTTTTTCTTCTACGGTTTCAATCGTTTCTAACGACGGAAAGGCGTAGATGCTCACGTAGTCGATATCGGCAAGCGGCGCCTCGTTTATCTTGCCGGTAATGAGTTGTATTAATTCCTCAACGCTATTTTCTCCTTTTTCGAAAGCCGCTTTTCCTTCCCGTAACGCTCTGTTCAATATGGGCGCCTGCGCTCTTTCGGCAGCCGATAAATAGGTGTTGCGCGAACTCATGGCCAATCCGTCTTTTTCCCGTACAATCGGACAGACAACCAGGTCGATGTCCATGTGTAAATCGGTGACCATTTTCATCAAAACAGCAGCTTGCTGCGCATCTTTTTGTCCGAAATAGGCCTTTTGCGGTTGAACGATGTTGAAAAGCATGGCAACAACCGTGGTAACTCCTTTGAAATGAGTTGGGCGCGATGCTCCGCAAAGTACCCGGGTGATATCACCCGTAACTTCTACAAAAGTGGAACTTCCGTGAGGATACATCTCTTCTGCAGAAGGATAGAATATCGCATGGGCTCCGGCGCCGGTGGCGAGTCGCTCGTCGCGCTCAATATTCCGGGGGTAGGATTCGAAATCTTCGTTGGGTGCAAACTGGGTGGGATTGACGAAGTCGCTTACCACAACGATATCGTTCCCGGCTTTTGCCCTGCGGATAAGCGACAGGTGCCCTTCGTGCAGGAATCCCATCGTTGGAACAAGACCGATTGTTTTACCCGCCTGACGATGGGTATCTAAATAGTCCCTTAGTTCTTTTATGGTGGTAATAATCATATCATCAATAGAGTTTTTTCAGAACTTCCGAATCCATATCGAATGTATGTTCATCGGCCGGAAACCGGCCCTCTTTTACGTCAGAAGCATAACTTCGGACAGCTGCCGTAATTTCAACATTCAGCTTTGCATATTGCTTTACAAATTTAGGGACAAAATCGCTGAACATGCCCAGCATATCGTTGATCACCAGTACCTGTCCATCGCAATCTTTTCCTGCCCCTATGCCTATGGTGGGTATGCTGACGGATTTTGTGATCAGTTGTGCCAGCTTATCGGGAATGCACTCTAAAGTAATAGCAAAGACACCTGCTTTCTCCAACAATTTGGCGTCTTCCAATAATCTCTTTGCGCTTTGTTCGTCTCTTCCTTGTACCTTGAATCCGCCAAAAGCGTTTACCGATTGCGGCGTTAACCCGATATGTCCCATTACCGGGATTTGTGCATCCACAATGGCTTTTATCGTTTCGGTGAAGAGAGCGCCGCCTTCAATTTTTACGGCTTCAGCACCGCCTTCCTTGATCATCCTGCCTGCATTCCGTACGGCTTCTTCTTTTGAGACATGATACGATAAAAAAGGCATGTCGGCGACGATCAACGCATTTTTTACGCCCCGGGCGACGGCTTTTGTATGATAAATTATTTCGTCAACGGTAACCGGAAGCGTGGACTCGTGTCCTTGAAAGACCATTCCCAGTGAATCGCCAATCAGGACGGAGTCGATTCCGGCGGTATCCACCATTTTCGCCATTGAATAATCGTAAGCGGTGAGCATACTGATTTTCCGGTTGTTCTCTTTCGCTTCCTGAAACGATTTTACAGTAAATTTTTGTGCCATATTTCTAAATTTTAACTTCCGTCTTCTTTAAACAGTTCTCTCAGCGAATAATCGCCTAACATCTGCATGGTTTGCCTTCCCATCAACTTATAGAATTCAGTCATCTCCGGCATGAAAGTATTTAAACTTTCCAGGTGCATCCTGATCGTATTTTCGTCGCCCCGTTTAATGGGGCCGGTAAGCGCTTCTTTGCAATCCTTCCCTTTCAGGTTAAGGATAACGCTTTCCAGCAGAGGTTTGGTTGCTTCGTGAATATCCTCTTCGGCAATACCCGATTTTTCGAAAATCTTATACGACGCATTCAGCAGCGTTACCAAATAGTTTGATAAGACGCAGGCGGCCGCATGATAAAGCCTCTTTTTATCGGGATCTATGCTGAGCGTTTGGTTTCCGCACGCTTTAAAAAAATCGGTTAGTCGCCGGTTCTCTTCTCCCTGTTTCTCGATGGCAAACCATACGTCGTTCAACTTCTCCTGTGCTAGAACAGGGTCGCTGAATGCCAAAAGCGGATGTGCGCAAGCTGTATTGTATCCGTTTTCTTTTAACGGACTCAACATTGCGAGAGAATGTACGCCGCTGGCATGCAAGACTAATTTCTCGTTCTTCCGGAGAACAGGAAGGTCGGAGATTTGCCGGACAACGGCTTCAATCTGGTCATCGGGTGTTGTGATCCAGATCATGTGGCTGTTGTTCATCAGCTCTTCTACAGATGAGTAAGGATGAGAATGGGTTAATAGGGCTGCTTTGCCAGCGCTTTTACAGTTTCGGCTGTAATAGCCCTCTATTTCAAATCCTCTCTTTTTGAAATACAATCCCAAAGCGGTTGAAACTTTGCCGGCACCTATAAAAGCAATCTTCATTACCAATTTTACGTCGCTAATTTGCGAAGCAAAGGTACAAAATAATTAATACACAGGTGTTATGCAAATGCACAATTGGGCTGGGTAACCACTTTAAAGAAGTCGTTGCCTTTATCGTCCACTAAAATGAAGGCGGGAAAATCTTCCACCTCTATTTTCCAGATGGCTTCCATCCCCAATTCGGGATATTCCACGCATTCGAGGCTCTTGATGCTGTTCTGTGCAAGGATTGCTGCCGGCCCGCCTATGCTGCCCAGGTAAAATCCTCCGTATTTCTTGCAGGCATCGGTGACCTGTTGGCTGCGATTCCCTTTGGCGAGCATGATCATGCTGCCGCCGTGTGATTGAAACAGATCTACGTAAGAATCCATCCGTCCTGCCGTGGTCGGCCCCATGGAGCCTGATGCATAGCCTTGGGGAGTTTTTGCCGGCCCTGCATAATAGATGGGATGGTCTTTGATGTATTGCGGGAGCCCTTCGCCGCGGTCGATCCGCTCTTTGAGCTTAGCGTGGGCAATATCGCGCCCCACAATAATTGTTCCGTTCAGCGACAGCCGGGTGGCAACCGGATATTTGGATAATTCCGCCAGGATTTCCGGCATCGGGCGGTTGAGGTTGATCTTCACGCCGCCACTTTCGCCTGTTTCACGCATCGACTCGGGGATAAGGCGGGCGGGGTTGTCTTCCATTTTCTCAATCCAGATACCCTCCCTGTTGATTTTTGCTTTGATGTTGCGGTCGGCCGAGCACGAAACGCCCATTCCTACAGGGCATGAAGCTCCGTGGCGAGGCAAGCGGATAACACGAACATCGTGTGTGAAATATTTTCCGCCGAATTGTGCTCCCAGTCCTAATTTTTCAGATGAGATTTTCAGCTTCTCTTCCATTTCTATGTCACGAAACGCCTGCCCAAACTCGTTGCCTTCGGTGGGAAGGTTGTCGTAATATTTTGTGGATGCCAGCTTCACGGTTTTCAGGTTGACTTCGGCAGAGGTGCCGCCGATAACAAACGCTAAATGGTAGGGCGGGCAAGCGGCCGTTCCCAACGATTTCATTTTCTCAGTCAAAAACGCTTCCAGCTTCCCGGGTGTGAGCAACGCCTTGGTTTCCTGATATAGGTAAGTTTTGTTGGCCGATCCACCACCCTTGGCAATACAAAGGAATTTATATTCGTCTCCCTGAACGGCGTATAGATCGATTTGTGCAGGCAGGTTTGTTCCTGTATTCACTTCGTCGTACATGTTGAGCGGTGCGTTTTGCGAGTAGCGCAGGTTCTCGTTCACAAAGGTGTTGTAAATACCGCGTGAGAGAGCTTCTTCGTCGTTCCCGTCCGTCCATACCTGTTGCCCCTTTTTTCCCATCACAATCGCCGTTCCCGTGTCCTGACAGAAAGGAAGGATCCCTTTTGCCGATATTTCCGCATTCCGCAGAAAGGTGAGCGCTACATACTTGTCATTCTCGCTCGCTTCGGGGTCGGTAAGGATCTTGGCTACCTGTTCCTGATGTTCGGGGCGAAGCAGAAATTCCACATCGCGGAAAGCACTTTGGGCCATCAGGGTAAGCCCTTCCTGAGAAACTTTCAGGATCTCTTTTCCTTCAAATTCCGAAACCGATACGTGCTCTTTGGTCAGCAAGTAATATTCCGTTTTGTCTTCCGACATGGGAAATGGTTCTTGATAATGAAACGATTTTGTTGCCATATAATGATGTTTTGCAAATGTTTTTTCGAACAGATGCAAAATTACAAAGAAAAAGCCCTTATCCAATGACTTTGTTAAAATTTTCCGGCGGATTATCTCTTTTTAAAGAAGTTTATCTCCCCTACGGTTACATCAAACCGTCCGTTTCCAATCGTGACCGGTTCCCCGGCAATGGTTGTTTTCATTGAAAATGTACCCGAAAGCACCGATTTCATTTCTTCTTTATCTACAAGCAGTTTTTGCACGCGCTTGAATGTAAGCAAGCCTTCCGTTATATTTAATGTATCGGTTTTATTGTTGTTTGTAAACGTAACCATACACGAGGGTTCCGTCAATGAAATGGTTTTATTGTTGAGGGCCGACAAAGCGGAATAGTTTTCCGGAGAGAAGCCGGGCAGGTGAAACGTGAGTGTGGTCTTGTTTAAATATTGTCCGCTAAACCCGATCCGGCACGTGTCCGACTCAACAATTATTTTCACGGGCATAGTGTAATTATCAGAAACGAAAGGGGTTCTGTCGATATATGTCCCAAAAGTGTTGTAACCCCATTCCGAATACTTGGGCAACTCCGGAAAATCTTTATCGGGAATAAAGACCGAGCCGCTTAAACGATATTCATCCGAACTGCTGCAGGCGGAAAAAATCAATACTGTACAGACGAAAAAAATCAATACTGTACAGACGAAAAAAAGTAAAAACGTATATTGTTTCATAACGATTGCATTTAATTGTTTTTGATAAACATGGATAATGGAAATTGCACAGAGAGTTGAACTCCCGAAAAAGTATCCGGTTCAATGATGCTGCTGTGGTTTTTAGTCAATATTTGCGATGGAATTATTCCTTCCACGTTAAATTGCATCCCGTTTTCAATGGTAAGTTGTCCTCCTAATGCGCCGTAAAACGTGCCGTAAAGCTTATTTGGCTTTTCAACGCTGCCCAAAACTTCGTTTTCGTGCGATTGCATCGTTGCCGATACAAAATCGACATTCCGTTTGTTGAGAATGCTTAAGCCAATTTCCGCTCCTGCTTTTCCATAAAAAGAGAAAGTTGTGTTTGGTGTCAAAATGTTGCGGTGGAAAATGTTGTAACTTATTTCGAGAGGAAGACTCAAATATCCGGTTTTCTCTTTGATGAGGGATATTTTGTAGAATTCAACCGCATCGGGGTTTGTGGTGCGGAAATAGAAAAAATTATTGCTATTTTTGTCTCCCAAATTGCTGTTGAACATGGTGAAACGCAAGCCCGAATAGAGGTTTACCCGATTGTTCCAAAGTGAAACTTGTGGCTTAATTCCAAAATAAAAGAAATCCGATTGAGCATAAGTCACTCTCGAACTAAGCAGTCCATGGTCGTACAGGGAGGCGCCAGCATCCTGACGGATATTCCATTTATTACTGTAGTCGCCTTCCACACTCCCTTGCCCAAATTCCACACCGATCTTGAAATTGCTCGTTTTTTGAGCATGAGCGCCCAAAATAATGGCGCCAAAAATTAACATCCAAATTAGTTTCTTCATACGATTTTTTTTAACAGTCTCTAAAAGTCTATGCCTCCTATATTTATAGATGGAATTTTTGAAAAAATGCTGCGTCGAAATCAGATAATTTTTTCATCATGCATCTTATTTAAATTCATTATAAATAATATATCTTAAAAACATCGCCTTTTAGCCAAAAAATATGTTCCTTTGCATCCGGAAAAGAGATTGTGCCATTTATGCGACTTTCAGAACTACAAACCGGCGACAAGGCATTTATTGTAAAAGTAAACGGATCGGGAGCATTTCGGAAACGGATTCTCGAAATGGGATTCGTGCGTGGACAAGAAGTGAAATCTATCCTGAATGCTCCGCTGAAAGATCCCATCAAATACGGCATAATGGACTACGAAGTGTCGATGCGGCGCAGTGAAGCTGTATTGATTGAAATTTCGAAACTGAAAGAAGAGGCGCTGTACGACTCGGGTAGTGACGAGATTGAAGAGTTTGAAAATGAACCTCCGGAAACGGATTTCTCCGATCCGTCGCTTTCAAAAAAAGGAAAAGTTATCCGTGTGGCGCTGGTTGGAAATCCCAACGCCGGAAAAACATCCATTTTCAATTTGGCATCGGGAGCGCACGAACATGTGGGGAATTACAGCGGCGTAACGGTCGACTCCAAAGAAGGGACGCTAAGGCACAACGGTTATAAGTTTATTCTGACTGATCTTCCGGGAACCTATTCTTTGTCGGCTTACTCTCCCGAAGAGCTGTACGTGAGGAGCTTTATTCTCGAAGAGGAACCCGACGTCATTATCAACGTGGTGGCGGCGTCGGCCTTGGAACGGAACCTTTACCTTACCACTGAGCTTATTGAATTGGAAAAGCCGATGGTTGTGGCGCTCAACATGTATGACGAGCTTGAAGGGAGCGGCCGTTCTCTCGACCATCAAACGCTTTCCGAAATGTTGCGCGTTCCTATTGTCCCTACGGTGGGAAAGAAAGGGTTCGGCATCCCCGAATTGCTCGAAAATGTGATCCGGATTCACGAATCGGGCAATAATTTACACAGCGTAAATGTCCCTTACGGGCGCGTACTGGAAAAATCCATCGGTATTATGTGCCGTGATTTATCGGTCAACGGCTCATCCTTGAATATGCCGAAGCGGTATATCGGCATTAAACTGCTGGAGGGCGATAAAGAGGTGGAAAACACTATCCGTAAGTTCGATAAGGCTAAGGAGCTCCTGGCTCGTAGGAACAAAGAGCGGGACTATATCGAAAGGCTGTTGAAAGAGGATCCTGAGTCGGCGTTTACCAATGCCCGGTACGGGTTTATTGCCGGTGCGCTCAAGGAGACCCTGAGTGAAAAAACCAAATTCGAAGATAAAACCGCTGTGCTCGATTCCGTCCTGACGAATAGATATTTTGGGCTTCCCCTTTTCTTTCTTTTTTTGTGGATTATGTTCGAGGCCACTTTCCGGATCGGCGCTTATCCGATGGAGTGGATAGAGTGGATGGTGGACGAAGCCGGAAATTTAATCCGCGGTAATATGGCCGAAGGTCCGCTCAAGGATCTACTGGTTGACGGAGTTTTCGGCGGGGTGGGGGGTGTGATCGTCTTTCTGCCCAACATCGTGATTCTGTATGCTTTTATCGCTTTTATGGAAGATTCGGGTTATATGGCGCGTGCGGCGTTCATCATGGATAAGCTGATGCACAACATCGGGCTTCACGGAAAGTCGTTTATCCCGCTTATTATGGGATTTGGATGTAATGTTCCTGCCGTTATGTCCACCCGCACTATCGAAAGCCGGAGCAGCCGGATGATTACCATGTTGATCGTTCCATTCATGTCGTGCAGTGCGCGATTGCCGGTCTATATCTTGTTTGTGAGCGCTTTTTTCCCCCGGAACGGCAGTTTTGTCATGCTCGGGTTATACAGCGTGGGCATTTTGGTGGCCATTCTGACGGCGATCTTGCTTCGCAAGAGATTTTTCACTAAGGAAGAGACGCCGTTTGTGATGGAGTTGCCTCCTTACCGGATGCCCACATTTAAATCGGTGATCATCCATATGTGGGAGCGGGCCAAGCAGTATTTGCTGAAGATGGGCGGTCCCATTTTGGTTGCATCCATCATTATATGGTTTTTGGGTTATTTCCCGCAAAATAAGGAACGCGAAAGCCGATTTGACGCGCAGGCAGCCCAACTCGATAACCTTGCCTTGCCGCAAACAGAGAAAGAAAATTTGATGGTAGAGATTGAGCATGCGAGGAATACCGAGCATCAGGTAAATTCATACATCGGAAAAATCGGCCATTTTATGGAGCCGGTTATGCGCCCGCTTGGGTTTGACTGGAAGATTTCGGTAAGCTTATTGTCGGGAATGGCGGCAAAAGAGATCGTAATCAGTACAATGGGCGTGCTTTACACCGGCGATAGCGACGATCAGCAGTCGCTTCAAACCCGGTTGTTGTCGGCGGAGCATCCGGACGGGACACCTGTTTTCTCACCCCTGGTCGTTATCGGATTTTTACTGTTCATACTTATTTATTTTCCCTGCATTGCCACCATAGTAGCCATCAAAGAGGAATCTCATTCGTGGAGATGGGCGCTTTTCAGCGTGATTTACTCTACCGGGCTGGCCTGGATCATAGCGTTCCTGGTTTATCAAATCGGCAGTTTCGTCTCTTAAACATTTTGAACATCTATTTGTTGTAAAAACATGAGTTTGCAGTTATTTATAGTTATCCTCATCGGCATTGTTGTCTCCGGCATAGTTATCCGCGCGGTTTACCGTTTCTTTTTCGTGAAGAAGAAGTCCGGATTTTGTGGCGGATGCAAAGGATGCGACTTACAGTAGATTAGCTAATACCTCCAAGTTACCCGGTGAGGTGGCTTTTCTTCCTTCGGGCGTGTATAATTCTTCAATACGCGAAGCGTATGCCGAATAAACCTTGTGTTTTACAATTTTCATCGTGGAGTTTACCATTCCGTTCTTTTCGCTAAACGGTTCTTCTATAATGGCAAAGGCGGATGGCAGCCACCGGTAAGGGAACATCCCGTCGTTTTTGCCGCCTTTCAGGTACTCCGCAATTTCTTTTTCAATGAGTCGGGCCGCTTCTGTCGGGTCAGATGTCTCTTTTCTCAATTCAACGGGATTAACTGTGATTAATGCCGTTGTATAAGGCCGTTGATTGTTGTACAACACAATTTGTTCAATAAACGGTGATTTGGCCATGATGGACTCTTCGATTCCTTCGGGGGAGAATTTTTCCCCGTCATCGCTGATCAGCAACGATTTGGTGCGTCCAAGCACGTACAGGTATCCGTCGTTGTCGATATACCCCATATCGCCCGTTCTGAGCCATCCGTCCACAATGGTTTCGGCGGTAGCTTCCGGATTTTTCCAATATCCTTTCATCACGTTTCCTCCCCGGATGATAATCTCTCCTTTCTCGCCCGTGGGAACCTCTTTCATATTGTCATCCACAATCTTTATATCCATATGCGGAAGCGGTTTTCCTGAAGAGCCGAGTTTGTGCGCATGCGGGCAGTTCGCGGAAATTATGGGAGTGGCTTCCGATAACCCATAGCCCTGGTACATCGGGATGCCGATGGCATAAAAGAACCGTTGCAGCTCAATATCGAGCAATGCACCGCCTCCAATGAAAAACTCCATGTTGCTGGCAAACGATTCACGTACCTTGGAAAAGATGATTTTATCGTAAAATGCCAGAAGCGGTTTCATCCAGAAACGTCCGCCTGAGCCTTTGTTGTAACCCTCTTTGTTGTACGCGTACGCGGTTTTAAGCGCTTTTCTGAATAACGTAGCGGTCAATTTTCCTCTCTTTTCTATTCCGGCTTCGATGTTTTTCCTGAAGTTGGAAGCAAGCGCGGGGACACTCATCAGCAAATGCGGATTGATCGCTTTCAGGCTTTTGGGAACGTTCCTGAGAACCTCCATCGGCGATTTTCCCATAGCTACCGATGCCAGCGAAGCGCCGCACTTCATAAACGAATAAATTCCGGCAGTGTGCCCGAAAGAGTGATCCCACGGCAGAATAAGCAGTTGCCTGAAATATGAAGGTATTCCGTTTAAATGTTCCATCGCTTGTTCCGAGTTGCATACGTAGTTGCCGTGCGACAGCATGATCCCTTTCGGGTTTGCCGTTGTTCCCGATGTGTAGGAGATGTTCGCCAACGAATCGGGGGTTACGGCCTTCATCCGTTCTTCCAGCGCCTCTGGATTGTCGGATATCAATTTCTTGCCGTTTCCGGTTATTGCATCAAACAGTAATTCATTTTCCTGCAACGCTTCCTCCGGGTCAAGCAAGATGTACTGTTTTACGGTAGAAAATGCTCCTTTCATCGGGCGGATTTTCGCTATTTGCTGGTCGGAAGCCATGATTGCGCAACATTCGGAGTGATTCACGCGAAACCCGATATCCTGTTCCGTTTCCAGTTTTACTGAAAGCGGAACGCAAACGGCTCCGGCATGCAGCACCCCCAGCTCACCTATTACCCAGTTGTTTTTACCTTCGGAAATAAGGGCGATGCGGTCGCCTGCCTGAATCCCCAAGGCGATTAATCCGGCTGCAAATTGCCTGGCTCTTTCCTGGACTTCTTTGTAGGAAAGTGAGGTGTAATCTGTTCCTCTTCTCGCTTCGTAAAGAAACGGACGGTCACCGTACTTCTCGACAGCTTCGTTTAAAAATGAGATAATTGTCTTGTCCATGTCCATCGATATCATCATTACTCTATCCACTTTATCCATTTCGGATCATCGCTCCAACCCGATTTTACCACCGTTTCAATGAATTGCATACCCCGGACACCGTCGTTCACATTCGGGAAATCAAGCATCCCGGCTGTTGGAGTTTCTTTTTTCATTTTAGCCATCACCGTCAGGGTGAAGTTGCGATAGATATTGGCAAAAGCTTCGATAAAACCTTCGGGATGTCCTCCCGGGGTACGTGTATTCCACCGGACGCTTTTAGCCAGATAAGGGTAGTTCCCGCCGATGTGTACGACCTCTTCGGGGCTATTGCTTTTTTTCAGGAACAGTTGATTGGGATGTTCCTGGAGCCATTGTACTCCTCCCTTTTCCCCATATACACGAACGTTTATGTTGTTGGCTTCACCTGTGGCAACCTGACTGGCGGAAAGCAAGGCTTTCACCCCTTGTTCCATCCGCATCATGGCAACTCCGTCGTCGTCGATCGGGCGCCCGGGAACGAAAGTGTTCAGCTCGGCGCAAAGTTCTTCCACCTTTAGTCCGGTCACGTATTCGCACAAATGCCAGGCGTGAGTCCCGATATCGCCCATACAACCGGCTTTCCCCGATAATTCCGGATTGGTGCGCCATCCCGCATTGTTCCCTTCCTGCAACTCAATGCGTTCTGCCAGCCAACCCTGCGGATACTCTACATATACGCGGCGCAACTTGCCCAACTCTCCTGCGGCAATTCTCGCTTTCATCTCTTTTATTGCGGGATAACCGGAGTAAACGTGGGTTAAAGCCAGTACCAGGCCTGTTTCCTCCACTTTTTTCCGAAGGGCTTTGGCCTCTTCCAGGGAGAAAGTCATGGGTTTATCCAGCACCACGTGAATACCTCTTTCCAACGCCATCATGGCCGGTTCGAAATGGTATTTGTTGGGGGTCACGATCACCACAAAATCCATCCTTTCGTTTTCAGGCAAGTCCATCTCTTTTTCGAACATTTCCTGATAGCTGCCGTAGATGCGATTGTCCGGCAGGAAATAAGAGCGTCCGGACTCTTTTGATATCTCCGGATTTGAGCTGAAACATCCGCAGACCAGTTCTACCATGTTCTCCATCAAAGCTGCACGAAGGTGAATGGCTCCGATAAAACCGGTAATACCGCCTCCAACCATTCCCATTTTTAATCGTCTGTTTTCCATCTGTCTGCATTTTTTTGATTTTACATATATTGAACAACTAAATCCCGACTGTCAATATTTTGTGATCCGTTCTCGATTTACAGGCTATCTGATAATTAACTCGCTTCGCTTTGGACAGCTTATCAGATTACGCCTGTTTCATCATACGGGTACCCCACAAAGCATTTATATGTTAGCAACGCACACTTATGCGCTGTCTCCCCACTCTATGGAGAGCGGGCCCTGATAATAATACAGGATCTGTCTGCCGGACATCCAGATGGTCGGGTAATCCCGGCTCAAGGCCGTCGTAGCCGGATTCTTTCGCCTTTACGCATGTTCCTTCCAATGATAGATCGCCCCATTGCAGGGAGTAGAGTGTTACTGATCGTGCCACTTTATGATAAGTGTTTATGGGTTAGCTGCCTGATTTGATTCTTCACAAAACTACGTTATTTTTTTTAAAAAAACAAGATACCCCAAAGTTTTACCGGAGATTGGTAATCAGCAATTTTAGTTGTGGTGCGCTTTTTTCTTATGTATTCAGGGGATTTATCTGTATCTGTCCTCCAATTGCTCTTAATACTATGCATTTTTACATGTATCCATTTGGATACGAAATTATAAAAGATTTTTTAATCATCAACGGGTTTGATTAATTTTTCAGGTCTCTATTAAAATACACGGCTTTGGTTTAATACAACCTTTTTTATCTTAACCTGAATGCTACCCCGAATGTCACATTAACCGAATTATAATCAGACATACCTATATAATCCGCATTGATTAGCAATGACACTTTATTGCTTGTGTTAATTCTTCCCCCAACTCCTAAATCGTATGCAAAATATGCATCTGAAGATGCTGATTTACCGGCGTATTCTGCCGTAAAAGTCCCAAGGCCAATTAATCCCCTGCCTTCAAAGTTTGCCTTCGGACTTATTGGAGTAGATGCCAAAAAACCGGCCATTAAACCGCCAACACCGAAGCTTACTCCATTTTCAGCATGTCCATTACCGAACCATTTGCCGGCAATACCAATATTTTGCGTGAATAAATACCCAAAATCGATTAAAGATAGTGTTGCTCCGATGGGCATTCCACTTGCATCTCCTACAGGAAATGCTGCACCCAATGACAGTCCTATAAAGCCTTTCCTTTCATCATTATTCCTAAAGTTGTTTCGATTTGAAACAGGCTCTTTGGTGATTCTTTCTATTTCATCTGTTTTGTAAACTAAAATATTATTATCGGCAGTTTGCAGTTTTATTGACTCATTTGGAATCTGCTCAATAATAATACCTCGTAAAATACTTCCGTTCTTGAGGTAAACAACGTCTGTCAGGTTGTTTTGTTGAGCAAAAACAACTGCTGAAACCAATAATGTGAAAAGTAACAAAGTTGATTTTTTCATTTTTTTTTAATTGTTTTCCTCCCCGTTCCACAAGGTTGGTATTAATAAAATATAAGCGTAGGAACTGTTAAATATATCAATATTCCCAGTATTAAAATATGATTAAATTTAAAACGCTTTTTGATTGCATTAAAATTCGTTATATTGATTCGCAAAGATATTGTTTTTTACAGTATAAAGCATTTATTGCTTTGAATTTTTGATTAAAATTAGTGATTTTATATTAATTAGTATTGTGAGCGGGCTTCTCTGTTGATGTTAAGGAAATATAGGGCTGTCCGGTTTATATTTAGAAAAATCGGTTTTTTGTTGGTAGAAACGTGAAAGCGATAATTATTGACTTTTACCGCATGTATATAAAGTCTATCATACGTACTAAGCCAGGCATCATATCCCAACGCATTGAGCGCCTTGGCGTGAACCCTATGCGACAGATTTAATGTTTATCTATTATTTAAATCCATCATAATTTGGTGAATTTTTCTAAAGGTATTTACATTTCTTATCGTCATATTCCTATATAAGTCAGTTCCCATAAGGTTTAGCATACCACTTTTACTATAATTTTCTCCTTCTACATTCCATAAAAGTGCACCCGGCACATATTTTATATTGTCCACGGGATTAGTCCTTAATTTTTCAATAACTTCCGGAAAATCGAATTTCTCCCACAAAAACATCACATCAGTTCTCATCGTTTTATCTTTTACCCAAGTGGCAGGTAAATTTTCAAAAATCCTTACTATGCTATTAATATCTTTAACTAAAACATTTAAATCCAACTGGAAGTCATTTTTTATTGCCTTTTCAATTTTAGCAGTAATATTTCCTTGTTGTATTGAGTTAGATTCAAAAATGATGTTTCCTGAGTTGATATGGGTGATGACATTCGTAAAGCCGAGAGACTCAAAAGTGGTTTTCAATTTTTTCATCTCCACTTTGTTATTTCCTCCTACATTTATTCCCCTTAATAGTCCAACGTAAATCATATGCGTAATTTAGAAATTGTCCAACGGCGCAATGTTTCTGTGGGGCACTATTGGACATAGATGCTGTTGTGGTGCACTCTTTTTCTTATGCAGTCAGGGGATTTATCTGTATCCGTCCTCCAATTGCTCTTAATACTTTCATAATTGTCTCAAACTGAGGTTTAGAACCATCAGATAAAGCTTTGTATAAACTTGGTCTGCTTAATCCTGTTTCTTGAGCAATTTTTGTCATTCCAATTGATTTTGCAATATGTCCTATTGCCGTAATTACATCTGAATCATTGCCTTCCGCCAACACGGTATTGAGGTATTCAGCAATCATTTCGTTATCATCTAAGTAGTCTGCTATATCAAATTTTGAAGTTTCCATAAGAAAATTATTGGTCATGTTTTTTAATCTTTTCTTCCAGCTCTTTTAGTTCCTGCAAATCGTTGTTGTCGGCTTCCATGGCTTCGTATCCTTTACGGCGCGCGTCAAAGGCGGCACAAATTTCGCGCACTTTTTCTTCCATTTGTTGATTGCTTATGGAACCGGCGTTTCGCAGTATGTTTTTATCTTGGAATTCGAGCATGCGATCCACATTCTCATGCCAAAATTTCATGGTAATATCCGAAACTGTGTTCCCCGCTTGCTTCGCACGCGAAAACCAATGGACAGAATCATATCGAGGTTGTAGAAAGTCACCCCGTAGTTTTTTCCGTCGTTGGCAGTTGTAAAGTAATTCTTTACAACTGAATTTTCTTGTAATTCACCTTCTGCCAGTATATTAGCTATGTGTTGCCCAACGTTTTGCTTTGAGGTGTCAAAAAGTTCGGCCAACTGGTTTTGATTCATCCATACGCTTCCGTCTTTGGCGTACAACGATACAGATGCTTTGCCATCAGCTGTGTTATAAATAATGATGTTTTTTTCTTCGCTCATGATTCGAGGGCTGTTTTAAGTTCACTTTAGTTTTTCTTTCTTTTCTTCATCGGTCATGTTTTTAATTTCTTCCACGGTGTCGTTAATCCTGTCCATTTCCGCTTGAATTTCTTCTTCTTCGAAACCTACGAAAGTCATTTCATAAAGGCAATGTGAAATAATTTCGAGTTTGCTGAATGTTTTAAGCGTATTTGGGTCAATATCCATCCCAAGCCATTCACTCCAAGGTGTAAATTCAATAGCAAGGGAATTGGTGAGTTCATCAGTGTTTGTTTATTAAAAACTTCTTCGTAGCCCGAAATGTTCTTTTTCTCATCGGGATAGAGTTTTAAAAGCACCATTTCAACGCTTAACCAATTATTGTTTTTTATTATTTCTCCAAGTTTCATTTTAAGCCGTTCGATAAGTTTCGTTTTCTAATTCTTTGCCAACTTCCTGTTGCGATTCTGCACTTTGCCATCGGTTTAAAAACTTATTCAGGCTTTTGTATTTTTTCAAAACATTTTGCTTTGTAAAATCGTCAAGCGATTGCGTTGTAAGTTTTCTATCGTGTCCGTAATATTGGATCCGCCCATTTAATACATATAATTACCCTATTGGGGTTGTTTGCGAATATTCATTAAATCCGGATGCAGCGGTGGAAACGTGAAATGCAAATATAACGATTATTTGGATAAAAAAACTCCCCTCAGATTTCTCTGGGAGAGCTTTATTGTGCGGCCGAAGGGACTCGAACCCCCACGCCTCTCGGCACTAGATCCTAAGTCTAGCGCGGCTACCAATTACGCCACGACCGCGGGCAGCGTTTTTACTTGCGCGTGCAAAGGTAATACAAAATTTTATTTTTTGTGAATTTTGTCAAAGTTATTATTCCGTACAATCTTTTCGATCACTTCCGGGAAATAGTTGTATTCCAGTTGATGTACCTTTTGGGCAATATCGTCGGGAGAGTCAGAGGGAAGGACTTCGCAGGTGGCCTGGAAAATGATGTTGCCTTCATCGTAGTGTTCATTAACATAATGTATGGAGATGCCCGACTCCTTTTCGCCGGCATCAATTACCGCACGGTGAACGCGGTCGCCGTACATCCCTTTCCCGCCATATTTAGGGAGCAGAGCCGGATGGATATTGATTATCCTGTTGGGAAAGGCTTCCAGAATGGGTCGGGGTACTTTCAGCAGAAAGCCTGCCAACACGATAAAATCAATCTCGTACTGTTGTAGCGTTTCCAAAATCAAATCCGCTTCATCAAATTCCGTTTTAGAAAAGGTGTAAGACGGAATCCCCAGCTTTTTGGCTCGCTCGTGCACAAAAGCTTCTTTTTTGTTGGAAAGTATCAACGAAATTTCAATGTCGTTGCTCCCTGAAAAATACCGGGCAATATTTTCGGCATTCGATCCGCTGCCCGAGGCAAATATGGCTATTCTCTTCATAAAACAGGTGTTGTTCTTGCACAAAAAAACGGCAAATGTGCACTTTTTGTGAATTTATTGATTGAAAAATTGTGTGGTTAAAGAAAAATTGATTTACTTTGCATCCACAAAATTAAAAAGAAAATATCTTTTATTTACTAATTTAATTAATAAAAAGTTATGTCTGAAGTAGCACAAAGAGTAAAATCGATCATTGTCGATAAATTAGGTGTTGAAGAATCTGAAGTAACGGAAGCCGCCAGCTTTACTAATGATTTGGGAGCTGATTCACTTGACACTGTTGAGCTTATCATGGAGTTCGAAAAAGAATTCAACATCTCAATTCCCGACGATCAAGCTGAAAAAATTTCTACTGTAGGCGATGCTGTTGCTTACGTTGAACAACATGCTAAATAAGAAATCCATAATCAAAAATTCATGGAATTAAAAAGAGTAGTAGTAACAGGCCTGGGAGCTGTAACGCCGTTGGGAGACGATGTTAAAACAACATGGGAGAATGCCGTAGCGGGAAAAAGCGGGGCCGGGCCTATTACTCTTTTCGATGCATCTTTATTCAAGACACAATTTGCCTGCGAGGTAAAAGATTTTGATCCCAATGAGCTTTTTGATCGGAAAGAAGCCCGGAAATTCGACCGCTATTCACAACTTGCCCTCAAAGCGGCGAAAGAAGCGATAGAGAACTCGGGACTTGATCTGGAAAAAGAAGACACTAACCGAATCGGCGTTATTTTCTCTGCCGGAATCGGAGGTATCAGAACTTTTGAGGAAGAGGTTGGTAATTATTATCTTACACAGGACAAAGGCCCTCGATTCAATCCATTTTTCATTCCGAAAATGATAGCCGATATTGCCGCCGGGCATATCTCTATGATTTACGGACTGAGAGGTCCTAATTACGCAACCGTTTCGGCATGCGCGTCTTCCACAAACGCTATAGCTGATGCTTTTAACCTTATCCGGCTGAACAAGGCAAACGTTATTATTACCGGTGGTGCCGAGGCGACCATCAGTGCGTCGGCTGTTGGCGGATTCAATGCGATGCACGCACTTTCTACCCGTAACGATTCGCCCGAAACAGCTTCGCGCCCCTTTAGCGCCAGCCGGGACGGATTTGTCATGGGAGAAGGTTCTTCGAGTCTGGTTCTCGAAGAACTGGAACATGCCCTTGCGCGCGGCGCACACATCTATGCTGAAGTAGCCGGAGCCGGAATGTCGGCCGATGCTTACCACATCACTGCTTCTCATCCCGATGGCTTGGGAGCCAAGCTGGTAATGCACAACGTCTTGGAGGATGCAGGAATGCAACCCGAAGATATAGATTACATCAACGTTCACGGAACATCTACGCCGGTAGGTGATATTTCGGAAGTGAAAGCGATCAAGGATGTGTTTGGAGAACACAGTTACAAGCTGAATATCAGCTCAACCAAGTCGATGACAGGCCACCTGTTGGGTGCTGCCGGTTCGTTGGAAGCAATGTTTTGCACTCTTGCTCTTGAGAACCAAATAGTCCCGCCAACCATTAATTTTACCGAAGGCGACGAAGACCCGGAAATTGATTACGATCTAAACTTCACATTCAACAAAGCTCAAAAACGCGAGTTACGAGCTGTACTATCGAATACTTTTGGCTTCGGAGGCCACAACGCAAGCGTTATTCTTAAGAAATTCAATAAGTAATGTGTTAAGAAAATTTATGCGAAAAGTAAGGGCTATCCCTCACAAAGGGAAGGAACCCTACTTTTCATTCTACAAGATGTTGGGATTCTATCCCGATAAGATTGATCTGTACCAGGAAGCATTGACACACAGATCGTCATCAATGCGCTCAAATTCAGGAAAGTGGGTGAATAATGAACGACTTGAATTTTTGGGTGATGCCATTCTTGATGCTATTGTGGCCGATATTTTGTACAAAAAATTCGAGAATAAAAAAGAGGGATTTCTTACCAGTACCCGCTCGAGGATTGTTCAACGCGAAACGCTGAATAAAATTGCTGTTGAGATAGGACTCGATAAAATCATCACCTCTTCTACCCGTAATCTCGCTCACAACACCAATATATACGGCGATGCTCTTGAAGCTCTGATCGGGGCGATTTATCTTGATCAGGGTTACCGTGTAGCCAAAAAGTTTGTTTTTGAAACACTCATTAAGCAGCACATCAATATGGATGTTGTGTTGAAAAGCGAGGTCGATTTTAAATCGCGTTTGATAGAGTGGGGGCAAAAATACAAGATAGAGGTGGGCTTTGAGGTAACCGAATCTACATTTGACGAACAAAACAATCCCGTTTTTGAATCGCGGGTTATTGTCGGCGGGATAGAACTCGGTTCAGGAAAAGGTTATTCGAAAAAAGAATCGCATCAGAAAGCGGCAAAGAAAGCCATTAAAAAATTGCGTAACGATAATGAGCTTTTAGAAAAACTTCTCGAGAAGAGGAAAAGCGAATCTTCGGACCTGCCCGGGTCGGCGGAAGAAGGCCTGCCTATAGAAGCCTGAAGCTAAACTTTATTCCCAAACGCCGAAAGATATTCCCATTCTCCTCCCTTGTTGTACCAATGGTGTATCCACTGTCACTAGACGAAGCTTTCCCGCGACTTCTTCCAAAGAGACATCCGATATTTGATTATTGATCAGGGCAACCATGCGACCAAACTTCCCCTCGTGAATGAGTTGTGCGGCATGTCCGCCAAGGAGTGTGCCCAGGTTACGGTCTGACGGAGAGGGTGAGCCGCCGCGCTGAATGTATCCTAGAACGGTTTCGCGGGTCTCAAATCCGGTTTGTTTTTCAATCTCCCTGGCGAAATACATAGCGGGCCTTTCGCTGCTCCCCTGTATCACAACTCCTTCGGCAACCGCCACAATGGAATAGGGTTTTCCCAGGTCCATCCGTTTCTTAATCTTGTCGATAATTACTTTCATGTTGTACCCAAGTTCGGGAAGCAGAATAATGTCGGCTCCGCCAGCCATCCCGGCATGCAATGTGATCCATCCGGCGTGGTGCCCCATCAGCTCGATAACCATAACCCGGCGGTGTGAACTTGCCGTGGAATGCAGGCGGTCGATAGCATCGGTAGCGATGTTTACGGCGGTATCGAATCCGAAAGTAACGTCGGTCCCATACACATCGTTATCAATGGTCTTAGGAATTCCTATTACGTTCAATCCCAATTCGGCAAGCATTCCTGTTGTTTTTAGAGTGCCGTTTCCGCCGATACAAACCAAACAGTCGAGCCCTAACTCGTGGTAGCATTTTTTTATCTCTTCGCGGTCATTTTCATCGGGAGAGGTTATTTTTTTTCGGAATACCTTTTCGCGGGCGGTTCCAAGAATTGTCCCTCCCAGATTAAGAATTCCCGAGAGCGACGCGTCGGATAGTTCAACGACATCCTTGTAGAGCAGGCCGGAAAAACCATTTTGGATCCCGATTATTTTCATCCCGAAATTGTTAATGGCTGTTTTTCCAACGCCTCGTATGGTCGCGTTAATTCCGGGACAGTCGCCGCCGGAAGTGAGGATTCCAATTTTCATGCTGTTTCTGATTTTTTTAAATTAGTTCTGCTACAAAGGAAACAAAAAAATTCAAAACAGTTTCTTAGATACTGAATTTTTTGAGTGGATTATTCCCGAGTTTATCCAGAATTATTTCCGCCGCCCGGTCTGAAGCTCCGGTGTTGCCCAATATCCGGCGCATTTCAGCATAATTATCCAACATGTTCTTTCGGTAGTTTTTCACGTGGAGAAGCTGAATAAGCTCTTTTCGAATATTCTCGACGGTGAAAAACTTTGCAAAAAACTCCATCACCACTTCCCTGTCACAAATGAGGTTCACCAGCGAGATATAGGGTGTGTGCAAGATATTTTTGAAAGCCCAGTACGACAATCGGGGCATCGGCATACGGTAACAAACCACTTGAGGAACATTCAGCAGCGCCGTCTCCAGGGTAGCCGTACCCGATGTAACCAAAGCTGCCTGCGATTGGGCAAGGATGCGGTATGTTTGATTGAATAACACCTTTAACGGGAGCCCTTTTGTAAATTTATCATAAAAGCCGGGTTCAATGCCGGGCGCACCCGCAATGACAAGCTGATAATCTTCAAATCCTTTTACAGCCTGCAGCATGGATGGCAGGTTCCTGGATATTTCCTGTTTCCGGCTTCCGGCAAGAAGTGCGATAATCGGACGGTCGGGGAGTTCGTTGGCAGCAATGAATCCGGAAAATGTTTCATTTTTAAAATCGCGCGTGTCAATCTCGTCTACAGATGGATTGCCGACGTAATGTACCCGATAATTGTGCTTTTTGTAGAACTCCACTTCAAAGGGCAGGATGCAAAGCATCTCATCCACATATTTCTTGAACGATTTTATCCGGTATTCTTTCCACGCCCATACTTTGGGTGAAATGTAATAGAAGACGGGAATATTCAACCGGGTCTTTACAAACTTGGCAATTTTCAGGTTAAATCCCGGATAATCAACCAGAACAACCGCATCCGGCCGATAACTTGCGATATCTTTTTTGCAAAGTTGCAAGTTGCCGAGGATGGTTCTTGCGTTCATAACCACCGGACCGATTCCCATAAACGCCATTTCCCGGTAATGCTTTACCAGCGTTCCGCCTTGGGCAGCCATAAGATCGCCGCCGAAAAATCGGAAATCGGCATTTCCATCATACGCTTTAAGCGACTTCATCAGGTTTGATGTGTGTAAATCGCCCGAAGCTTCACCAACCACAAAGTAATATTTCATTTTTTACATCTCTGTCAGATAAAACTCATCAGGTCCCATTTCTTCAGTTCAGGAATAAAATCGTGTGCGGTCATATCAATTTTCACGGGGACAACAGCTGCATATCCGTTTGCCAAAGCCCATTCATCGGTATTTACGTTGTCTTCTTCCCAGTTTTCGAAGTTCCCGGTCATCCAAAACACATCGCGGCCGTTCCCGTCAGCAGAGCGTTGATATTCATTCACCCATTTTCCCTGCGTTTGTGATGTTATTTTAATTCCCTTTATTTCACCTTGCGGAACGTTTATGTTCAAGCAGATGCCTCGGGGAAGCCCCTTCTCGAGAACGGTCGCGGCCATTTTCCTAGCTACCTCGCAGGCGTATGTGAAATCGGCATCGGGCGAATATTCGCAAAGAGATACCCCAAAAGAAGGAATTTCAAAAATACATCCTTCAATAGCAGCGCCCATCGTTCCCGAGTATATGACGCTGATTCCCGCGTTGGACCCATGATTGATTCCCGAAACCAACAGGTCGGGCTTGCGGTCTAAAAACTCGTTCAGCGCCAATTTTACACAATCCACCGGAGTTCCCGTACACATATATGCTGTGAATCCTTCTTCCTGTTTATACATTCTGCTCCTCAACGGTTGAGTTGCTGAAATGGCGGACGACATGCCCGACTGATGCAATTCCGGGGCGAAAACAATTACATCGCCCAACTCCCTCATCGCTTCAATAAGCGAAACAATTCCTTTTGCCTGATATCCATCGTCATTGGTGACAAGGATAAGAGGTTTCCTGCTATTCATTATTTTTTTCCTTTTAAAATAAGTGACAAACTTAATCAAATTCATCGACTTTTCATACATGGAAAGTGTTAGAAAGTGTTTTGAATTTTACGAATTATAGTTGCACTTCTCTCTTTTATGCTGTTTTATGCCCTTTTTCGCGTCTTTGAACTTTCCTTTCTTCCGTATAGCCCGCTATACGATGCAAAACGAAAATCCAAATCCATCAAAAAATGACTAAAAAACAGTACATAAAAAAATTCAAAACAGTTTCTTAAAATCGTTAAATTGAAGTTTATATTTCAAAAAACACAACAATTTATTAACTTTACTGTTTAAAACTGAAAAACAATCACAATTCAAGACATGAGAAAATTAAGTTTGCTGTTTATATTACTAATAGTTACGGCCTTGACGTTTGCGCAGGAAGTGCGCCCGGTAAAAAATGTTATTGTAATGATTCCCGACGGTACATCGGTTAGCGTATATTCTGCTTCCCGCTGGTATAAAATTTACAACAAAATGGGCGACCGTTTGCATATCGATCCCTATTTCACCGGGACAGTAACTACGCATTCATCCAATGCGCCAATCGGTGATTCGGCGCCTACGGGATCAACCTATGCAACAGGCGTTTTACAGAAGACGGGCAACGTGGCCATATATCCTGAAGCCGATCCGGATAACGACCTTTATCCGGTTGATGCAACCCGGACGTATCAGCCTGCAGCTACTCTTTTAGAGGCATCCAGGATGCTGAAGAATAAAGCTGTCGGCTTGGTGGTGACCTGTGAGTTTCCTCACGCCACGCCTGCTGATTTCTCTTCACATTACTATACGCGCGGCGCCTATAAGTTTATCGCTCCGCAAATGGCTTATCAGAATATGGATGTGATGTTTGGTGGTGGAAACGGTATTTTGACCGATGATATCAGGCAGCACTTCAAAAATAACGGAACGGTATTGATTCAGGATGATAGAAATGCTTTGTTGCATTATAACGGTAACGAAAAAGTTTGGGCGCTGTTCGGAGACCGGGCATTGCCTTATTCCATCGACAGGGACCCCGACAAAGTACCGTCGCTCGCCGAGATGACCTCCAAAGCGCTGGACCTTTTATCGAAAAAAGAAAATGGATTTTTTCTGATGGTGGAGGGCAGCCAGGTGGACTGGGCGGCTCATGCTAACGATCCCATCGGGATAATTACCGAGTACCTGGCTTTTGACGCTGCCGTGGGAAAAGTGATGGAGTTTGCTGAAAAGGATGGGAATACGGCGGTTGTTATTATGGCCGACCACGGCAACAGCGGCTTTACCATCGGTTCGAGAGACTGCCCCGGATACGACAAATTGTCGATTCATCAGTTGTTTGAAACCGTATCTAACTACAAACTTTCTGCAAACGGTATAGAAGCCGTTCTGGTGAATACCAAACCCGAAAATATAAAGAAGGAATTCAGAAAATACACGGGAATTGATATTACCGACGATGAACTGAAACTGCTCCTTTCTTCGAAAAATTACAAAGAGAGTGATTATACCAAAGTGGGGACAAGCAATAATATGGCGCACAACATAGTGAATATACTGAATTCGCGTACCTGCTTCGGATTCACTACAGGCGGGCACACCGGCGAAGAGGTGCTTTTGGCGTCGTATCATCCGCAGGGGGATATCCTGAAAGGGAATGTACGCAATGTGGAAGTCAACCAATACCTGCAAAAAGCGTTGGGGCTGGAGAAATCGTTGCAGGAGTTGTCTGATGAGATTTTTGTAAAGCATACCGATCTCTTTGCCGGCCAGAAATATACCGTCAACAAGAACGATCCCGATTTTCCGGTTCTAACGGTTAAAAAGGGGAAAAACAGCTTGGAAGTAAAGGCATTTTCATCGGTTGGCAAACTTAACGGTAAACCGTTCGATATCGGTTCGGTGGTAGTTTATATCGATAAAAACGATACGTTCTATTTGCCTAAGGATTTGGTGAAGAGGTTGTAACAATATCCCCCTGAAACGAAATAGGTTGCCGGTTGGTGTCGGTAACCTGTAACCGGGCTGTTCCGTTTTGCCAGATATCGAAATACAAAAATATCTCCCGGCCAACATCCTTCGTCCGGATATTTACCTGCCAATTCCCTTTTTTCTTGCCGGGGTTCACCTGATAATCGAAATCGGTACTGGTGAATTTTATTCCACCCTCAGCCGGATTCATGGGAGCAACGTATGCACGACCGTAGTAAGGCAAGTATGCCCTGACCGTGTCGGGCGAAACCTTCACATCGTAGTAGGGCGACAGGTAAATGGACTTGAACCCGGTGGGATAAGCGTAAGAAGCTTTAAAAGTAAAGTCGGAGCCGTTGACTCTCCGGTCCACCTCGTTGGCTACAGCTTCTTTTTCTGTTGCCGTTTGTGCCGTGCCGCACGTCATCAGCCCAAAAGCCAGAGAGAGCGCAATAAATAAATGCAATGCCGATTGTTTCATCTGTTTATCCTTTTAATTTTATTGTAAAACAAAAAAACAGGCGTTTTTGTTTTAGAAAGGGGATAAATCGGTAAACAGGTTCAGGCAGTAATAAAAAGCCAATAATATCAACACAAGAAAGTAAGATAAAATTTCCGGCCTGAATGTGGTGTTGGTATAAAAATGCGCTGCAATAATGGAGAAAAATGATATTATAACGTACAGCCAAATGAAAGTTTGATTCAGGTATAAAGTCTGTAAGAGAAAAGAAACCAGGATGACTGAGATACTGAAGACCAACACTTTTTTTGTAAAACTTCGCTCTCTCGTAATCTGTTTTCCATCAGCGATAATGATAAAAAACAGGAATAGCAGTATAAGCCCGATAAACCCCCATTGCGGTACAGATAAACTGGAGGGTTGTGTAAAATCGTAAATCTCGGCCAAACGCTGAAAAGGGACGATAAACCCGGAGATGTTATCCCCAAAAACATAAAATACGAAAACAATCCAATATACCAGTATTATTCCAAAAATGGATGCGATGAACGACCTGAAGCTTAGCCCGCCCATCGCCGACAAACCAATTACCCACAAGGGTAAGAACAGTAAAGCGTGGATCTGAAAAATTCCGGCAATGGCTATCAATGCGCTGAATTGATAAGCGCATCGGTGGGAATGGTGGTATTGATACGATGCCAGTAAAGGAAAAAGCGACCAGAGGATGAAGATGAGCGCCGGAAAATCGGGTGTCATCCTTAGGAAAAACGGATGGACGCTAAAAAGAATCAACGGAACATAAAATGGCATCGACGTCCGCATGCGGATAACGCCGTAGCGGACGTTCAATTCGGAAATAAGATAGGAGATAATGAAAACAGAGAGCGTGCTCGATAAAAACGAAACGAGGGGATATTTTTGGAAAACAGGTTCAATATAAGGCCAGACAAAACCGGTACTGCTGATTTGAAAATCGGGTAAGCCCTTTTTCAAAAACATCAGGAAACGTAATGCGATAACGGCAATAGAAACAACCAACGAAATGAATCGCGATTCTACAAAAAAAGATCTGAAGTTTCGGACCAACAGGGTATTCATTTTTTTATCTTAAATCAAAGCCTATGTCTTTTCGGTAATAACTGTTTTCAAAGGAAATTTTTTCGATATTTTTATAGGAATTTTCCAACGCTTCATCCATCGTTTGTCCGTAAGAGGTTACGGCCAAAACACGTCCGCCCGATGTGACTGTTTCGTCATTTTTCAATATTGTTCCGGCATGAAAAACGATGGAATCTTTTATCTGTTCAATTCCCGATATGACGTTCCCTTTTTCGTAATTCCCCGGATATCCGCCGGAAACCATCATAACGGTAGTGGCATATCTATTGTCGATTTCCAATGTTTTAGCATCCAGTGTCTCGGTGGCAACACTTACAAAAAGATCCAGAATATCCGATTTTACAAGCGGCAATACCACTTCCGTTTCGGGATCCCCCATGCGTACGTTGTATTCAATCACTTTCGGGTTACCATCCACATTGATCAATCCGAGAAAGATGAACCCTTTATAGTCGATTCTCTCTTTTTTAATTCCTTCAACGGTTGGAAGGACTATTCTCTGCTCGACCTTTTTCATAAATTCCGCATCCGCAAAAGGGACGGGCGAAACAGCACCCATGCCGCCGGTATTTAATCCGGTGTCACCTTCGCCAATGCGTTTATAGTCTTTTGCAACAGGCAGGATTTTATAAGATTTTCCGTCGGTAAGCACAAAAACCGAACATTCAATGCCCTTTAAAAACTCTTCGATAACCACTTTGTTGCTGGCCGAACCAAACATCCCGTTCAGCATTTCCCAAAGCAGCCGTTTGGCTTCGTTTATATCGTTGATAATGAGTACTCCCTTTCCGGCCGCCAATCCGTCGGCTTTCAGGACATAAGGTGGTTGCAACGACTCCAGAAAACGGTTTCCCTCTTCAATATTTTCTAATTTTATCGTTTTGTATTGTGCGGTCGGGATATTGTAGCGACTCATAAATGCTTTGGCAAAATCTTTGCTTCCTTCCAGTTGAGCGCCCTTTTTGGAAGGTCCGATAACGGCCACGTGGCACACATCCTCATCGTTCCGGAAGTAATCGTAAATTCCCTGAACAAGAGGAACCTCCGGCCCAACCACAATCATATCCACATCGTTTTCCAACGAAAACAATTTTAACGCCTGAAAGTCTGTCGGAGAGACGGCGACGTTTGTTCCTAACGATGCAGTTCCCGCGTTTCCGGGCGCAATATACAAGTTGTTCAGGTACTTGCTGCTACGCATACGCCAGGCAAAAGCATGTTCACGCCCACCGGAGCCAAGAATTAATACGTTCATAGTCAAATGGAAGAGTTTTTTACGCCAATGATTATCTGTTGGACATGCAAAACTAATAAAATTTAATTAAACAGTTTCTAAACTTCTAAAAACTTTTCTTGATAGCGAGTTGAAAAAAAAGTACCTTTGTGTAAAGTATGGAAAAAAATAGGATTACCCAATTATTTGGAATAAAATATCCCATCATCCAGGCCGGGATGGTCTGGTGCAGCGGATGGCGATTAGCGTCGGCGGTCAGTAACTCCGGAGGATTAGGCTTGATTGGCGCAGGCTCAATGTATCCTGAAACGTTACGTGAACAGATAAAAAAATGTAAATTAGCCACCGGTAACCCTTTTGGTGTGAATATTCCACTGATGTATCCGCAAGTTGAAGAGATTATGCAGATCGTGATGGATGAAAAGGTCCCCATCGTTTTTACATCGGCGGGAAATCCCAAAACGTGGACCTCAAAACTGAAAGCCGCAGGCATTATCGTTGCCCATGTAGTATCCGGTTCTAAATTTGCAATAAAATGTGTTGAAGCAGGCGTTGATGCCATTGTTGCAGAGGGCTTTGAGGCCGGTGGTCACAACGGTCGCGAAGAGACCACAACGCTTACGCTTATTCCGCAAGTACGAAAAGTCACCGGCTTACCGCTTATCGCCGCAGGCGGAATTGCCACGGGGGAAGGAATGGCTGCCGTTTTCGCGCTCGGCGCAGAGGGTGTACAGGTGGGAACGCGTTTTGCACTTACCGAAGAGAGCAGTGCCAGCGAGGCGTTCAAACAAAAATGTATTTCGCTGAACGAAGGCGATACAATGCTTTCGCTGAAAAAAGTCAGCCCCACCCGCATGGTTAAAAACGACTTTTACCGTCAGGTGCAGGAGCTGGAAGACCAGGGGGCATCTGCCGATGAACTTCGTTCCCTGTTGGGTCGCGGACGTTCCAGGCGTGGCATTTTTGAAGGTGATCTGGTGGAAGGCGAACTGGAGATCGGGCAGATTGCATCGTTGATAGATTCAATTGTTCCCGCAGAACAGGTGGTGAGAGAGATGGTGAAAGAATATTTCGAGGCAGTAGAAAAGCTGAACAGAATTGCATTTTAAAATAGTTTTTTTATGAAAAAACATATCATTTTCATTTTATTCATTGCTTTCACAAGCGTGCTTTTCGCCCAGCAAAACAAACAGTTCACGTTGGACGAACTTATTCCGGGAGGAAAGAACTTTTACAATTATTATCCACGGATTCTTGAGCAATTTCAATGGCATGGAGATGAGTTGGTTATGCTTAGGCATGATTCTGTTTTTAGAGTGAATCCGTTGAGTCCGGACAAAAAAAAACTTGCTTTCAGATTCAATGAAATCCTGAAGAACGGGAATGAAAGAAACGGAAATGTCTCTAATGTGAGTTTTGATAGGGAAGGAGGCGATAACCTGATCTTTTCGACTCCTGACGGTATGGGAGTTTACGATCTGAAAACCGGTCGGGTAATCTCTTCTATTGGTTTTCCTAAAAACAGCGCCAACAGAGAATTTTCGCCAGGCCATGCTTATCTGGCTTATACTAAAGACAACAACCTCTATATAACAGACGGGACAGGTAAAGAAACGGCAATTTCTTCGGAAAAGAACAAGGGGATTGTTTGCGGCCGAGCGGTTCACAGGGATGAGTTTGGGATTAAAGGCGGAATCTTTTGGTCGCCAAACGGAAACAAGCTGGCGTTCTACCGGATGGATGAAACAATGGTTGCCGATTATCCGATTGTGGATATCTCCACCCGGATTGCAACGGAGAAAAGCATCAAGTATCCGATGGCAGGCGAGAAAAGCCACGAAGTAACTATCGGGGTTTACGATATAAAAACCGGACAAACTGTTTACCTGAAAACAGGGGAGCCCAGGGAGAAGTACCTGACAAACGTGGCCTGGAGCCCCGACGGGAAATTCATATATGTTGCCGAACTCAACCGCGAACAGAATCACCTGAAAATGAATAGGTACGATGCCGGTTCGGGTGATTGGGACAAGACCCTTTTCGAAGAGACTCATCCTAAATATGTGGAGCCGGAAAATCCGGTTTTGTTTGTCAAAAATAATCCCAATCAGTTTATCTGGCAAAGCGAACGCGACGGATTCAATCACCTGTACCTGTATGACGTTTCGGGAAAATTATTGAAACAACTCACCAAAGGCGATTGGGAAGTTACCGATGTGGTGGGCTTTGACGAAAAAGGAGATCATCTGTTTTTCATTTCCACAAATCCTACTCCAATAGACAGGCATGCATACAGCGTAAATGTGAAGAGTGGAAAAATCAATCGGCTGACCACTGTTCCCGGGATGCATAATATTGCCGTCAGCCGTTCGGGGAGATACCTGGTTAGCCGCTATTCGTCTCACGACAATCCGGGAGAGGCCGATCTTATCGATACCCGGACAGGCAAGGCCGTTACACTCGCATCGGCGCGGAACCCGTTTGCCGCAATCAATATGCCGCCTGCGGAACTGGGAACCCTGAAAGCCGATGACGATAAAACCGATCTGTTTTACCGGATGATCAAACCCGCTGATTTTGATGCCAGCAAAAAATATCCTGTGGTGATTTACGTGTACGGAGGCCCCCATTCGCAAATGGTGCAAAACCGCTGGCGTTACGGATCGGGTGGATGGGAAACGTATATGGCACAGAAAGGATACATTGTTTTTGTGATGGATAACAGGGGGACAACGTACCGGGGACGCGATTTTGAAGATATCACCTATCGTCAGCTTGGAGTGGAAGAAGCCAAAGACCAGATGCGCGGTGTAGAGTTTCTGAAATCGCTGCCTTATGTTGATGCGGATCGGTTGGGTATTCACGGCTGGAGCTACGGCGGGTTTATGACGATAAATATGTTGCTGCGCTATCCCGATGTGTTCAAAGTGGGTGTTGCGGGCGGCCCGGTGATCGACTGGAAATATTACGAAGTGATGTACGGCGAACGATATATGGATACGCCGCAAGAAAATCCCGATGGCTACCGGGAGGCCAGCCTGTTGAACAAAGCCGGTAACCTGAAATCGCGGCTTCTTATCATTCACGGCGACGAAGATCCGGTAGTGGTGTTGCAGCAGAGCTTGCAGTTTTTAAAATCATCGATCGATGCGGGAACACATCCCGATTACTTTATTTATCCCGGGCACGAACACAATATGGTGGGGCGCGACCGTGTGCATCTGCACGAACACATCACGCGGTATTTTGAGGATTTTTGCTGGTAATCCGCAACCCGCAACTCGTAAATTGTTTGTACCTTTGTCTGCTAGAATATGCAAAATAACTTATTTTCATCCGATAAATTTTCGTTCTTCAGCTTAGGCAGCGGTAGTTGCGGTAATTGTTATTACCTGGGCAACAGCCACTACGGAATTCTTGTTGATGCGGGAATAGGGCCGAGAATCATTAAAAAACGGCTTGCCGAGTACGGTATAGACTTTTCCGGGATTTACGCCCTTCTTGTTACACACGACCATTACGACCATATAAAATCTGCCGGGTATTTGAGCGAAAAATTCAATATCCCGGTATATGCCACCGAGAAAGTGCATCGTGGCATCCGCAATTGTCCGCTAATTAAAAATATAATCAACGGCCCAACCAAACGGATTATCGAGAAAGGAGTACCGTTCCGGGTTGAAGATTTCAGGATTACGGCTTTTGATGTTCCACATGACAGCAGCGACAACGCCGGATATTTTTTCGAGTTCGGTAACCAACGGCTTACGCTGGCCACCGATATAGGAGCCATAACCGATGAGGTGGCCTATTACGCCTGTAAAGCCAATCATCTGGTTATAGAAAGCAATTACGACGAAGAGATGCTGCTGAACGGGCGCTATCCTTATTATCTTAAACAGCGTATCAGCAACGGTTCGGGGCATTTAAGCAACCGGCAGACAGCCGAATTTTTGGCAAACAATTACTCGTCCGATCTCCGGAATATCTGGCTCTGCCACCTGAGCGGCGACAACAATCATCCCGATCTGGCATATGAAACAGTGAAGAATGAACTTACCCGCAAGGGAATAGAGGTGGGAGTGGAAGTAAATTTAGACGTTTTCCGCCGGAATGTTTTATCTTCGAAAATTCAATTTTAAACTGGTAAAGAGGTCTGAAGTTGTGAAATCATCCGTTACACTTATACCTTATGGCGGGCTGGCAAACCGCATGAAAGCCATAGAAGCGCTTATCGTCCTGACACAGGATACAGATATATCTGCCACTGCAATCTGGTTTAAAGACCAAGGATTGAATTGTTCCTTCGAGCAACTGTTCCAACCGTTGAAAATTCCACGTTTAACATTGCGGAATGCCATCCTCACAGATTATATACTGAACGATCGTCCACGAAAAAAGAATTTCTTTATTCCGCACCTGTTTCAAAAAATACGTTTCAGCAGTTGTCTGTATGAAGACGAGGTCACACAAAGAACATACAGGAATTTCGATTTTCGCCGATGGGCACTGTCCAATAAAAAATCTTATTTGTCGGCATGCCTGCAATTTCATCCCGGTGACCGACAAAGAAGTTTTGCATCTTTCAGCCCTATCCCGGATTTGCAGAAGCAAATCAATGAAAAATGTAAAGATTTCACAACGCATACCGTGGGCGTCCATATCCGCCGCACCGATAATATCATTTCCATCGAAAAAAGCCCTACGGAATTATTCATCCTGCGGATGAAAGAAGAAATCAAAATGAATAATGATGTGTGCTTCTATCTTGCCTCCGACTCAATGGAAGAAAAAAAGAGACTGACAGCTATTTTCGGAGATCGTATAATCACTCATTGGAAACCCGTTTCGCGCTCTACACCCGAGGGGATGCAGGATGCTTTGGTGGAACTATATACCTTGTCCCGCACACAAAAAATGATAGGTTCATACTATAGTTCTTACTCCGAAACGGCTGCTGAAATCGGCAATATACCGTATGAGAAAGTAGAACGGAGAGCATGAATTCGGTAGTCAGGAGTGTCTTAGATTCAACTTATTTCCTTTATCTTTGTATTTAATTTGCATTCAATTATTTAACATCCCATTCATTTATGTCATCCGCTCCCATATTACTCTTTACGTATAATCGCCCATCCCATACACAGCAAACATTGAAAGCATTACTTAATAATTCACTCTGCAGTGAAAGTGAACTATTCGTGTTTTCCGATGGATACAAAAATGAAACGGATAAAAAGGATGTAGAGGAAGTACGAAAAATCATTCAGACTATCGACGGATTCAGGAAAATCAACATTATAGAAAACACCCATAACATTGGGTTGGCAAAAAACATTATTGACGGCGTCACCCGCATCGTGAACGAATATGGCAAGGTGATTGTTCTTGAGGATGATTTGATTACGTCTCCTTCTTTTCTGACATTCATGAATGAAGCCTTGGATATGTTTGAGAACGAGAACAGGATCGGACACATACATGGCTACTGCCATCCTTTGCCGGAATTACCGGAAACCTTTTTAATAAAATGGACGGGAAGCTGGGGCTGGGCAACTTGGAAAAGAGCATGGGAGCACTTCAATCCGGACGGTAAAGCGTTGTTGTCGGAGATTGAAAGAAGAAATTTAAGCAAAACATTCGACTTCAATGGGAATTACCCTTATACACGCATGTTGCGCAGACAAATAAAAGGGGAAAATGACTCTTGGGCAATCCGGTGGAACGCGTCCCTTTTCCTGAAAGATATCCTGTCTCTCAATGCCGGGCGATCACTGGTACAGAATATCGGATTTGACGGAAGCGGAAGGCATTGCGGAAAAAATATAACGTATACAACCCATCTTTACAGGGATGAATTGAAGATAGAGATCGCGCAGATCGAAGAAAATAAGACTGCAAGAAAAATAATCGGAAAATATTACGGAAGAAAAAACTCATTTTGGGCAAAATTGACCGGAAGAATAAACCGGTTCGTGAGAAACAGGTAGCAGTATGAACGTACTTATTATCAGCACATCCGATATTCACGGCGGGGCGGCCATAGCGGCGTTTCGATTGATGGACGCGTTGAATTCCGGCAGATTCAATGGCGTTGAGGCAAAGATGCTGGTGTGCGATAAGTATTCAAACGAAGGTAGCGTTGTCCGGATCGGCAGTAAAATTCAAAATGAGTGGAATTTCTGTTGGGAGCGGGGAAAAATATTTTTAGACAACCGGTTCTCAAGAGATCACTTATTCGATATCTCCATCGCCAACAGGGGCGTTTCGATTACCGAACTTCCTGAATTCAAATCGGCCGATGTCATTCATCTGCATTGGATCAACCAGGGAATGTTATCGCTGAACGAAATCGGGAAGATTCTTGCTTCCGGGAAAAAAGTAGTATGGACCATGCACGATATGTGGCCGTTTACGGGCATCTGCCATCACGCCGGAACGTGTACAAACTTTCAACATTCCTGCGGAAATTGCCCTTATTTGAAGAGAGCATCGGACAACGATCTCTCCCACCGGATTTTTCGAAAAAAACAATCGGTTTACGCTCGGGGAAGAATAGATTTTGTGGCTTGTAGCAACTGGCTGAAGGAGTTGGCCGAAAATAGCCCGCTCACACAAGGACACAAGGTTATTTCCATTCCCAACCCTATTGATACACAAAAGTACTCTCCCGAAGATAAAACGGAAACAAAGCATAAACTGGGCTTGCCTACGGATAAAAAAATTATTCTCTTTGCAGCTGTAAAGGCTTCCGACAAACGAAAGGGAATGGATTACCTGATAGAAGCCGGCAGGCGGATGGACAATAAGAATGTGTTGTTTTTGATTGCCGGAACCAACGGAGACGAAATAGCACAACAATTACCGGCCTCATCCGTAAATGCCGGATTCGTTACCTCCGATAAGATGCCCGGCCTGTATAATGCTGCCGATGTTTTTGTGACGCCTTCGTTGCAGGAAAACTTGCCGAATACCATCATGGAGGCGATGGCCTGTGGAACACCTTGTGTGGGGTTCAACATTGGTGGAATCCCTGAAATGATCGATCACAGGAAAAACGGATATGTGGCTGAATATAAAAACGCTGAAGACTTAGCCGATGGCTTGCTCTGGACTCTTTTTGAGGCCGACTTCCGGTTGCTTTCGGAAAATGCCCGGGAAAAAGTGTTGTCGGAGTACGCACAGGAAAAAATTGTCAATCGTTATTTAAAGGTTTATGAAGAACGACCCCAATAATATTACCGATCAGTCGCACTGGGAGACATACTGGTCAAATTATCAGTTTGATAAGATCCCCCGGAAAGTGGTTTTCGGGAAATTTATCCCGAAGCTCTGCCGGGGCAAAAGTTTTATCGAGATCGGCGGTTTTCCCGGGGTCTTTGCGGCGTATTTTTACAAGCACGGCATCAAAGAGGTTACCGTGTTGGATTTTTACATGAATATGGGTATTGTTCGGAAGTTTGAAGCAATCAATCATCTTCCGGAGAATACTATCCGGTGTATCGATACCGATTTTTTCAAATTTTCGTCTGAAAAAAAATACGATGTAGTCTTTTCATCGGGATTTATCGAGCATTTTCAGGACACGCGAGATGTGATTGCGCGGCATGTGGATTTGCTTTCGGAGGACGGACAATTATTTATGCTGATTCCTAATTTTCTCGGTTTGAACGGTAAAATGCAAAAATGGTTTGATAAAGAGAACCTGGAGGCGCACAATTTGAAGTCGATGGAAATTGGATACTTGCATAAGATCATGGGGCTGTTTGATTTACACGATGTTTCCGTCGATTATATCGGTAAACCCATGCTCTGGTTAGAACCGAAGCCCGAAAACAAGCCTTTTCGGAAAATGGTGAAAATGCTGAGTTACGCCTCCAAGCTTTTTCCGGTAAAAGGTAAGTTCTTATCGCCGTATATCGCTATTTATGCCCGAAAATGAATAAACTGTCTGTCATAACCGTTACTTATAACGCCGAAAAAACGTTGGAGAGGACACTGAAGAGTGTCAGCGGACAAACGTATCCCTACGTGGAGCATATTGTTGTGGATGGAAAATCGGAAGACCATACGGTTTCGTTGATACAGAAATACGGGAACTCGGCACTGAAATGGGTCAGCGAGTCCGATAAAGGATTGTACGATGCGATGAACAAAGCCGTAACAATGACTACGGGCGACTACCTCTGCTTCCTGAATGCGGGCGATACTTTTTATACCGATGATACGGTGGAGAGGATGATGAATTCTTTCGAGGCTGCTTCGCCTCCCGATATCATATACGGCGAAACGGCTATTGTTGACGATAGCGGGAAATTCCTCTTCATGCGCCGGCTAAGCGTACCCGAGACCCTTTCCTGGAAAAGTTTTAAACAGGGAATGGTGGTGTGCCACCAGGCTTTTATTGTGAAAAAAACGATTTTTGAACCTTACAGCCTGGACTACCGTTTCTCTGCCGATGTGGACTGGTGTATCCGGATGATGAAAAAATCCCGCCGCATTCACAATACATACCTTACGCTTATTAATTACCTGAACGAAGGAGTGACTACGGCTAACCGGAAGGCTTCGCTTAAGGAACGTTACCGGATAATGGTGAAGCATTACGGACAGGTGTCAACGTTCCTGCATCATCTCTGGTTTGCTTTACGGGCCGTATTGAAATAGGTGATTATATATGTCAATAGTTATTGCCAGGATAGCATTACTCAAAAAAATGAAACGACGAAAACTCAACGTTGAAGAACTCAACAGGATAAGTATCGAAGAATTCCGGGAAGCAAAGAAAATACCGTTGGTAGTGGTGTTGGATAACGTGCGTAGCCGGCATAACATCGGCTCGGTTTTTCGTACAGGCGATGCTTTTCGGGTGGAGGAAATTATTCTTTGCGGCATTACCGCCACACCGCCCAATGCCGAGATTCATAAAACGGCCCTTGGAGCTGAAGATTCGATGAAATGGCGGTATTTTGAAGACCCCTTGCCGGCAATTGAAGAACTGAAAGCCAGGGGTTATACCGTTTTTTCCATTGAACAGGCCGAGAACAGCCTTTTGTTGGATACCTTGCGGTTGGATAAGAATGAAAAATATGCTGTTATCTTCGGGCATGAGGTGCACGGAGTGCAACAGGTGGTGATAGATGCTTCGGATGGCTGTGTCGAAATTCCACAGTACGGCACAAAACATTCACTCAACGTGTCGGTTACAGCCGGAATTGTGATTTGGGACTTTTTTAAGGCCCTGGAATAATTCCTGATTGGCCAATTTATCTCTCGTGTGCCGTTCCTCTTCGCTCCGCTTTTACCATTTTATAAAGTTGATCGTTCGGGCGGATCTTTTCGGGCGTTTTTATGGAGAAATGGCTGCCTTTCACAGCTTCATCAACCCGTTTCAGATCTACGCGGATATCCTCTGCCGTCAAGAAAACAGCACCTGTGGTTGGTCCGGTAATCAGCAATTCGTCGCCTGTTTTTACCGATTGTGCCTCCACCAAAAACTCGGCTACGCCAATATTCCCAAAATGCTTGATGGCTTTGCCCACGTAAACTTTCCTTTTCGTTGCCCCTGAACCGTATCGGTGCGTCCATTCGCCCAATCGCCGGCCAAGATAATATCCGTCCCAGAATCCGCGATTGAAAACGGTTGCCAGTTTCTCGTCCCACACGTCGATTTTTTCCTGCGAAAACGTATCGTTGCAATATGCCTCAACGGCTTCTTTGTAACACGATGTGACAATCCGTACATATTCAGGACCACGGGCACGGCCTTCAATCTTAAAAACATGAACGCCTGCATCCATGATCTTATTCATAAAATGAATGGTTTTGAGGTCTTTGGGCGACATGATGTGCTCGTTGTCAATCTCCAGTTCAATTTCGCTCTCCTTGTCTTTTACGATATATCCGCGGCGGCAGATCTGATTGCAGGCACCCCGGTTCGCCGATAAATCTTTCTCGTGCAAACTCAAATAGCATTTCCCCGAAACTGCCATGCACAAAGCGCCGTGACAAAACATCTCTATACGGACCAGCTCGCCCGACGGTCCCTTAATTTGCTGCTCAATGATGTCTTTGTGAATCGAAGCGACCTGGCTGAGGTTGAGTTCGCGCGCCAAAACCACTACATCGGCAAACTGAGCGTAAAACTTCAGCGATTCAGTGTTGGTAATATTCAATTGGGTGGATAGATGCACTTCCATCCCGATGTCCCGAGCATACATCAGCACCGCCACATCGGCCGCGATGATTGCCGATAAATCGGCTTCTTTGGCCGCATCCACCACTTTCCGCATCAGTCCCATATCGTTGTCGTAAATGATGGTGTTGACGGTCAGATAACTTTTTATGTTGTTCTCCCTGCAGATTCCCGCAATTTTGTGTAGGTCCTCAATGGTGAAATTGTTGGATGATTTGGCACGCATGTTCAACCCCTCGATGCCGAAATAGATGGAATCTGCACCGCCTTGTATAGCCGCCATCAGGGACTCGTAAGACCCCGCGGGCGACATTATTTCGTAATCTTGAATTTTTTTCATCCCTGTGATTTTTCGAAATGCAAAAATACGACTTTTTATGTATACCTTAACCCTATTTCCTCCTTTTATCTTTTTTATTGCCCTCACGGCTTTGTTCCTAACATATTTTATTGTATCTTTGCCGTCCGAAAAATAAATTTTCGGTTTTAAATCATTAATTATTAATTCATTTTAGTATGAACAATTACGAAACCGTTTTCATTTTGACTCCCGTTTTGTCTGATCAGCAGATGAAGGAAGCGGTTGAAAAATTCAAAAACCTGCTCACGGAGCAAGGGGCTGAAATTGTAAACGAAGAGAACTGGGGATTACGTAAGCTGGCTTACCCCATCGACAAAAAAACAACCGGCTTCTATACGTTTCTGGAATTCAAAGCCGATCCGTCAGTGATTGGCAGACTAGAGGTTAATTTCCGTCGCGATGAGCGTGTGATCCGTTTCTTAACCATTAAGCAGGATCATTTTGCATTTGAATATGCTGAGAAAAGGCGGAACAACAAAGGCGGTAAAAAACAGGAAGACCGCACGCACGGACCGGTTAAAGAAACCGCTAAGGTTGAAGAAGTTGAATTAGAAGAAAAGGAGGACTAAGAGATGGCTAAACAATCAGAAATCAGATATTTGACTCCCGTATCGGTAGATGTTAAAAAGAAAAAGTATTGTCGTTTCAAAAAGAACGGAATCAAGTATATCGATTACAAAGATCCCGAGTTTTTGAAAAAGTTCCTGAATGAGCAGGGAAAAATTCTTCCACGCAGAATCACAGGCACATCGCTTAAGTTCCAACGTCGTATTGCACAAGCAGTTAAGAGAGCACGCCACTTGGCATTGCTTCCGTACGTAACCGATTTAATGAAATAAAAAGAAGGAGGAATAGTTATGGAAGTAATTTTAAAAGAAGATGTAGTGAATTTAGGCTACAAGGACGATATAGTGAACGTAAAGAAGGGATATGCCCGCAACTATCTTATTCCACAAGGGAAAGCGATAATTGCTACCGAATCTTCGAAAAAGGTACTGGCGGAAAATCTGAAACAGCGGGCTCATAAACTGGAACAGATTAAAGCAGCTGCCTTGGCGCTGGCCGAAAAGATGGAAGGAGTTTCTCTTACAATTGGCGCAAAAACCAGTTCCACCGGAACTATCTTCGGATCGGTTACCAATATTCAGATTGCCGATGCATTGAAAGAAAAAGGTTTTGACGTGGAAAGAAAAACCATAGTAATAAAAGACGCGGTAAAAGAAGTAGGGAACTATATAGCTATCGCTAAGCTACACAAGGAAGTATCTGTTGAAATTCCTTTTGAAGTGATTGCAGAATAAGAAAATTAAAATAATTTTTTTTAAAGGCTGGTAAAATTTGTTTTTATCAGCTTTTTTTTGTTACATTTGCAACGATGTGTATATCTATTGTTTACTGCTAAGGACCACGAAGAGTGATAAATCTATTGATAAAATATGTTCATATTTCTCAGAAGCAGTTACCTCAGTTAACTGTCAGAATACTCTTTGTTCTGTTATTGACAATTATCTCGTGTACAAGAACCGGGAATGCCACTATCAAAAACACCGCATTTAAAGACAGTCTGGAGAAGAAGGTCTATTCCCGGGACTTTTCTTCCGACTCTGTTTTGTATCTGTTGAATAGCTATGCGACATCGAAAAACAATACCGGTATTTATATTACAAGCTGTGAACTGGGTAACAGGTATCGTGCACAATCCAATTTCTCCAGGGCTATCGACTATCATCAACAATCATTAAATGCCGCACTCCTCCTAAAAGACACTATTTATATTGCGCAGGCATACAACAATATAGGAACAGACTTACGAAGAATTGGCGTTCTTCCCGAGGCGTCTGACTATCACTATCGGGCTCTTCAAATTACAGAAAGCTTTCACGATGTTAATAATAAGGTTAACCAAAAAAACAGGGTGATGGCCCTGAATGGAATTGGTAATATCGCCCTTTCAATAAACGATTTTAACGAAGCCGAGAGTAAATTCAAGGAAGCGCTCAGTGGAGAAATCACCATAGAGAGCAATCTTGGCCAGGCGATTAATTACGCCAATTTAGGATCCATATATCAAATGAGAAAACAGTACGATTCTGCGTTCTATTATTATGATCTTTCTATGATTAAAAACCAGTTGCTTGGATCTAAATTGGGAATGGGGCTTTGCCATACGCATTTTGGGGAAATTTTCGAAGAGCAGGGCGAATACCTTAAAGCGGAGGATGAGTTCCAGAAAGCTTATGCTGTGATGGAGGGAACAGATGATAAATGGCATTGGCTTGTATCTTGCCTGGCTCTTTCGCGGATTAATTTAAAGTTGAATCATTTTGATGGAGCGCTCAAGTATCTTGTGAAAGCGAAAGATACTGCCGAAGAGATAGAATCTCCCGAACATTTGTCGAAAGTATATGCTTTGTATGAGATGTACTACAGCCGGATGGGAAAATACAAAGATGCTCTCGAAAACAATAAACTGAGTGTGATGTACCAGGATAGCATCCTAAGCATACAGAAGAATAATCAGGTGACGGATATACGGATCAATTATGAGCGCGAAAAGAATTTGAAGTTTATTGATCAGTTGAACAGGGAAAAAGAGAGGCAGGTTCGTGAAACAAGAATTATCCTTTCGGCATCTGTTGCTGCATTCCTGTTTTTAATATCTCTGTCTGTGGCGTTGTGGTACGCTTTTTTACAACGTACCAAGAAAAATAAAATGCTTCGTGATATAGATAAAGTGAAATCAAATTTCTTCACAAATATCACCCATGAATTCCGAACGCCGTTAACCATTATTTTGGGACATAGCAGGCAGTTGCAGAACAAGAATATCCCGCATGAAGAAGAGAAATTCTACCTTTCGGCCATTGAGAAACAAGGCGAGCAGATGCTACGCTTGGTAAATCAGTTGCTCGACATTACTAAAATCAGTTCCGGGCAGGACAACCCGGTCTGGAAAAAAGGCAATATTGTAACCTTCATCGGGATCCTGATTGACAGGTATCGCTTATTTGCGAACGACAAGAATATCTTCATCTCTTTCTATCCTCAAAGTCCACATATTGAGATGGATTTTATTCCTAATTACCTGACCGATATGTTTCAGAATTTACTTTCCAATGCCATTAAATACACCCCCAATCACGGTTTAGTGAGTGTTTTAATTACAACCGATTATAAGGACGTAAAGTTAAAGGTGGCGGATAATGGAGTGGGGATAAGCGAAGAAGATATTGAAAAGATATTTGACCTGTTTTATCAGGTCCCTAACCCCGGAGACAAGCAGGGCAGCGGCATAGGATTGGCTTATACCAAACAGTTGGTTGAGCATATGAATGGAACCATTGAGGTGAAGAGCCAGATTAACAAAGGATCTGAGTTTACCGTTACCCTTCCGTTAAAAACAAACGGGAGGGCGCTCATTGAGAAGTGGGAACCCGGTAGTGATTCGCCCTATAATACGAGTTTCTCCATGGATCGGAAAGACGAACCAGATGCAGTCACCTCAACAGAGGAAGACCTCTCTCCCATTGACGACAAGCCTGCCATTTTGCTGGTTGAAGACAACAGGGATGTCCTCATTTATATTCGTTCACTCTTAAAAGACAACTATAACGTGGTAACAGCCGTTGACGGGATCGACGGTATGGAAAAAGCCCTTAAGCTGATACCCGATATCATCATCACGGATGCCATGATGCCCCGGAAAGATGGGCTGACCTTGTGCAAGGAAGTGAAATCTTCCACCATTTTAAACCATATCCCGGTCATTATGATTACGGCAAAGACCGCTTCTGAAGATATGCTGGCCGGACTGAAATGCGGTGCGGATGTATATATCAGAAAACCTTTTCAACCGGAGGAACTTTTGATCAGGATTTCAAACTTGCTGGAATTTATTAAAGTGATGAAAGTGAAATACATGAAGGCTGTTTTTGATGGAGATTCAAAAGAACCTATGGATGCCAACATGGTTTTTCTTCATAATGTGACGAACTTAATTTTTAAAAAGATATCTAATCCCAATTTGAACGCGCAACAGATTGCCGACTCACTTAACATTAGCCCGTCGCAGCTTAACCGAAAAGTAAATGCCATTTCGGGGTTTTCTTCTTCCGCCTATATTCTTCATGTAAAAATTGACTACTCGAAAAAATTACTTGCCAAACGCGACAAAAATATTGGAGAAGTGGCAGAGGCGTGCGGCTTCCTCGATGTGGCTTATTTCTCCCGTATATTCAAAAAAGTAACCGGAGTTACTCCAACGGCTTTTCGAAATCTTCCTCAATAACCATTTGACTATTTTTTACTGCTTAATATGCTGTTTATAAGATAAGTGGCTTTTCATCCATGCTCGCGTAGTACAAATTGGAAGATGTTAATGTTTGAATTATCCTGATTTTTGTTCGAATTGTCCTAATTTTTATTCAAACTCTCCATTAATTTTATTCCCGATAAGTCCGCAATTTTATCATTTAAAAATTAATGCACGATGAAAACTTTAAAATCTGTCTTGGAACAAGATTACAGTAAAAAAACGAAAAATGAACTGATTGAGATGCTGTCGGGACTGGAAGAGGTGCTATCTCCTTCCGTGTACGAACAGGTGAGTGGAATTGCCCCTTCGGAATTACAGGGCCTTACTAAAAAGGATATTCTGGACATTATCGACAATTTTAAGATCGGCTACGACCCGAAATGGGAGAGCTCTATCGCTAAAACTTCCGCCGATACGTTAAAATTAATTTTCGGACAAATGGCTGAAGACGAAAAGATCTTTGCCACTTCAGATGCTGCCAGCGCAGAATTTGCCGCCGAGTTGGGGAGCATCGATTTTGCAACAATTATCGGCGGCCCGTTAGATGCATGTGTAAAAGCACAATCAAATGCATCGATCAGTACGGTGAGCTTTATCAACGAAGTGGGATTCGAGACGGATTCATCCGGTGCTAAAAAACTCAGAATGGCGGAGTTCAGGTATAAGAAAAATGCTCCTAATCCTGCCTATGATCCTGCAAACCCGGGCAGTACGCCTCCAACTATTCAACAAGATGCGGAAATTAATGTGCCCTTTATCGCCCTGCTCAATGTGCCGAGTTTCCGGATTGAATCGTGCGAGGTGGATTTCAATGTTAAGCTCAACTCCACATATACAAAAAATGTCAGCAGTGAATTTGGCATCAATGCCGGAGCTTCAGGTGGCTGGGGACCGGTAAAATTCAAAGTGGATGTTTCCTACAAAAGATCTTCGAGTACCGGTATTAAGGTGGAAAAAGAGTATTCTTTAGGCGTTAAAGTCAGGGCAACCAATGATGAGATGCCGGCCGGCCTGGAAAAAGTGTTGGGTTTACTGGGTTCAACAAACTAAGGCTATGATTAAACTTTCAGATTACCTGGATTATCTCTACAGCGAGATAATCCAGGCTCGTAAAAAAGCAGATGAAAAATCGGTCCTTGTGGCTAAAGAGTATGCAAACCATGAATACTTGAAATATTTTAAGGCTCCAAGATTTGCTTTTCCGGCTATAAAGATGGACATCCCGTTGAAGGTTAGCGATATAAGCTCTCAGTCGAAATACAACTTTAAGCTCGATAACGAGAAATTCCTGAAAGAGGTAAATGAACGGATTGAGGTTGTAAACCGGGAAAAACAACTGAACATCTCTCCTGTTACGAGAGAACAGATAGAAAATCCGGAATTTAAACAACTTTTTAAAACACTCGAGAAAAAAGATCAAAAACTGGTGAGAAGTCTCGACGATGAAGTGAAGAAGATTGATATTTCGTCACCAATCAAATCGTTAAATATCGGCATATTCAGGCCTCAGGACAACACCGCTGAGACAGAGCATTCGGAGATGAAAAAAATATTGTACGAAGCTATCGGCAATAGTTATTCCTTGGCATCTACCAAACTGAATGATATTTATATCGACCCGAAAACGTCCGGAGCAGAGGATAAAGACAAGTTGTTTATTAATCTCCATATTGAGATGGAAGAAGAGGGTTTACGGATTAAAACGTTTAAGGATAATAATGGCCAAACCATCGAAGAAATCATTTTTGAATAGATGAAAGAGTTTATCCATAATAAAGTAAAAGTTATAGATGGTCTTTTTGCAGAATTCAATCAGATTCAAAAGTTATTTGCCGGGAAATCATTTGATTTTGAATGTCGGTTTAATGCTTTCCTGATTAAATTATCTGATTATTTCGAAAATAGAGGCGAAAGCGCCAGGGAGTCGGAAGTCCTTAGGATAAGAAGCATGCTCCAAACGGTAAAAAGAGGCTTTAATCCTTCAAAAATGGAAAAGATAAATACCGGAAAAGGAGAATTATGGTGGGGATTTTCTTATAATGGGATTGAACATCTTGACTTGTTGCTGCAGGAAATTTATAAAAAAGAAATCTCAAAACTCGAGGAAGGAGAAGAGCTCCTCACCAATTTAATTCTAAACCTTTGTCAACAGGGAATTTTATCGGATGAAAAACTGAAAGGCCTGGATTCTATTCCCAGGATCGATGCTTCCTGGAACTATCTTCTGTCTCAAAACGGTTCTATATCCGTAATAAATAAAAAACTGCTCACGAATCTAATACCGGAAGATATTAACCTGCTTATCGAAAAAATCGTTTGTAAAATCATCGCTCAATAAAATAAAATTATGGCAAAGAACAGGTATATCGTTTTGCTGGACAATCAGAATGAAAAATCGATCAGGAATGTGGAAAAAGGATTTTCTGTAAGTGTTACATCATCGGAGTATTTATCGAAAGACAACCGATCGTTCAACATTATCGATAACAATAATGCCGTTCTCTACAAAAATCTGGGAGTGGTTGTGGTGGATGATGTGGATGAGGAACAGTTAACCCGGTCGGTCGCCGACAGTAAGAGCCCTGTTGTTTATTTTGAAAAAGAGAGGGAGTTTTTTCCTGCCGATGAAATTACTCTAATTAACGACCTGAAGGCAAGCGTTGATCAATTGAAAAATAAAATTCTGGAACTGGAAAATTTCATGCAGAAGAAACCCATTCCGAAACCAGTTGTAACGGACCTGGAATGGGGGCTGAAGGCTATTGGAATAGGAGATACGCAGTTCTCGGGCAAAGGGATTGATGTTTGTATTCTGGATACGGGTTTCGACGTTTTGCATCCCGATTTTGCAGGCAGGACCATCGAAGGAAAATCTTTCATCGAAGGTGAAGAGTGGGATAAAGACCCTAACGGACACGGGACACATTGTGCCGGCATCGCCTGCGGGAATGTAAGAAGCGATACCGGCAAACGCTACGGCATTGCAAATGACTGTAATCTGAAAATCGGGAAAGTACTTGCCAACAGCGGAAAGGGAACAACCAGCAGCATCATTGATGCTATTGATTGGGCAATTACCAAAAAGTTCCGGATAGTTTCCCTCTCGTTGGCATCTCCCGTAAAGCTGAACGAGAAGCCTTCCGTCCTTTTCGAGACTGTCGGGAACAGGGCCTTGGATAACAACTGCCTGATTATCGCCGCGGCAGGGAACGAAAGTAAAAGGCCTGAACTGCCCGCTCCGGTTTCTGCACCGGCAAACTCCCTGTCAATAATGGCTGTTGCGGCTATCGACAATCAGATGCGGATTGCCCGATTTTCGAATGCCGGAATCAATGCAGCCACAGGAGGTAATATCAACGTTTGTGCTCCCGGTGTGGATGTGCTGAGTTCTTATCCGAAGAAAAGCGGAAATTCGGGAGATTATGCATTATTGAGCGGAACGAGCATGGCAACTCCCCATGTTTCGGGTTTGGCGGCTCTTTATATGGAGCAGTTCCCCGGCTTGAATGCCCGGGAGATCTGGGAGCTGCTTGAAAGTAAGGCAAAACCGATTGAAAGTCTTAAATACAGGGATATCGGGAAAGGGTTGATTCAGGTTATCCGTTGACAAGAATATGAAAACGTACTTTGGAGTCATACAAGGTGGTATCTCTTTTAAAGAGGTCGAAACAAAATTAGTAAACTCAGGAATAAAAATAGTAAAACATTATCCTAAGTTCAAGATAGTTAAGTTTGAGACAGATAAAAATATTCCGGAAATCAATTTTGATTTTTTTATTACAGTAGAGGAAGAAAAAGAAGATTTCTTTATACAATAGTATTTGCCCCTCCTGCAACTTATCAGCAGTTATTCAAAAAAAAGCTTTATTCTTATTTTAAGTGCATAATTATTTGTTTATAAATTAGTTATTATGTCGTTTGTGCGTGTGGAATACAAATGGAGAAATGTTAATGCTTGCTGAGTCCAAAATTTTGTATATATAATCCTAACATTTTCATTTTTGACGAGTTATTTTTGTGTCAGTATGGATGCATTGTTACTAAAAGGGCTTTCGGTGTATCTTTTTGAAAAATATTAATGTTTAACATGCGCAATATTCTATTGTCGGATACTTTTCAAGGCCCTTTTATTTTTCTTCATACAACTAATGGTGCCTTCGAATTTGGTTGAGAGAGAAAGTTCATGGAGAATTCACTCGTTCTGACCGATAATGAGCATCTGTTTGTAATACTTGTTCACATAATAAAACAAAAAAAGATGAAAACATGAAAACAGCTCTCAAAAATGAATCAAGGACAATGCGGGTAAATATGTTTTTTCTTCAAAAGGTTACCGATATTATCAACCAAAATATATCTGATCCCAGCCTGTCACCCGGTTCAATAGCAAAAGAATTAAATATGAGCGTGTCACAGCTTAACAGAAAAATCAATAAGGCTACAGGATATTCAACCAATGCTTACATCATTCAGTTGAAAGTCAATCATGCAAAAAAACAACTGGTCCGTTTTGATAAAAATATCGGTGAAATTGCAAAAAACTGCGGTTTTATAGATCTGGCCTATTTTTCCCGTACATTTAAAAGACATACCGGGGTTACGCCTTCATACTATCGTAATTTTGTCCAGGGAACCTGAATCCGACAAGCTTATGCTTCGAACAGATAAACTCTACTCTTTGAATTCTACTAAAATTTCCTGAGTAAAAACGCCGCCGGTTGGAGAATTCTCCTCTGGCGACGTTTTTTGAGTGTTTCGGGCCGTTGAATTTAGAGACTGTTTAAATTCCTTATTTCTCTAATATTTTCATGGTATCCTTGGCAATGGTTAATTCTTCGTCGGTAGGGATGATGAGCACTTTCACTTTCGATGTGGGTTTGCTGATCACCACTTCTTTTGCTCGGGCCGATCTGTTGAGTTCTTCATCGAGCTCAATACCCATGTACTCCATGTCTTTACAAACAGCGCTCCGGGTAGTCCACTGATTTTCACCCACGCCGCCCGTAAATACCAGAATATCCACGCCGCCTAAAACAGCACTGTATGCGCCTATGTATTTTTTAATGCGGTAGTCGTACGTCTTCAGCGCCAGAATCGCTCTCGGGTTGTTCTCTTTTATCCCGGCATTGATCTCGCGCATATCCGACGAGAGCCCTGAAACGCCTAAGACGCCTGAAAATTTGTTCAGCAGGGTGGACATGCCTGAAGCGCTCATGTGTTCTTTTTCCATAATGTAGGAGATAACCCCGGGATCCAGGTCGCCTGAGCGGGTACCCATCATAAGCCCTTCGACAGGCGTCATTCCCATACTCGTATCCATTGATTTGCCGTTTTTTATAGCCGTGATGGAAACCCCGTTACCAATGTGAGCGGTGATGATGCGTTGAGATTCGTAAGGGACATTCAGGAATTCGCAGGCTCTTTTGGAGACATACCGGTGGCTCGTTCCGTGAAATCCGTACCTGCGGATGCCGTATTTTTCGTAAAGCGAGTATGGTAATCCGTAAACATAAGCGTAATCGGGCATGGTTTGATGGAATGCCGTATCAAAAACACTCACTTGCGGCGTATGGGGCAATAGTTCCTGAATGGCATAAATACCTTTGAGATTAGGGGGATTATGTAAAGGAGCCAACTCTATACACTCTTTCAGCATCTCTATAACTTCTTCGGTGATGAGCACGCTGGTGTTGAAACGTTCCCCACCGTGTACCACACGGTGCCCGACGGCGTCAATTTCATCGAGTGACCGGATGCATCCGTACTTCTCGCTCAACAAGACACCGAAGATGTATTCAATTCCTGCACGATGCTCCAGGATTTCTCCTTCGAGCTGCACTTTTTGTCCACCGGGAAGCGTGAGTTTCAGAAATGAACCTTTCATTCCGATCTTTTCAACACCGCCTTGTGCAATTACCCCGTTGCTTTTCATATCGAAAAGCTTGTATTTTATGGAAGAACTTCCGCAATTTAATACCAATATCTTCATTTCAACAACTTCTGATTTCTGAATCCTGATTTCTCTCAATTAAACAACGATCTGTTTTCGGAAATTACATTCCCGTTCTCATCGTAAATGTAAAATCCCTTGCCTGTCCGGATACCCAGCTGATTGGAACGATAAAGTTTCCACAACAGCGGATTGGGTTTGTAATGTTTTTCTCCAAAATCGTTAAACATGGCTTCCATTATGGTAACAATACGTTCGATGCCAATAATATCCGCTAATCTGAAAACACCGTACCGCTGCCCGTAGATGATGGTAAACGTCTCTTCAATACTCTCCATGCTGCTTACTCTTTCCAGCAACATCTGGCAGGCTTCATTGAGCATTGTTGTCAACAAGCGGATACTTACGTTGCCGTTGCTCTCATTTATCCGGTGGGGACGATAATTGATGAGCTGAGCGAAGATTTCCATTTTATTATATACCTCTTCCGAGGTGTACATCCCCTTTACTATTTCGAGAATTCTTGCGTCGGGATGAGAAACGGGAAAATAGAGGCTGACGCAGCGCTCTTTATGAACAAGATCGGCCGCCAGCTCACTGATAATAACGGTAGGGCCGTTGGTGGCGATTATGGCATCGGGCTCTAAGGAATCGTCCAGTATTTTGAAGATATTTTTTCGAATCGGAGTGCTGCGACGCCCCGATTCAGAATACCGGGTACACTCAATGACCAGGTCGCATCCTGCAAAATCATCGTAACTCAATGTGGGAGTAATCCGGTTCATGATCACCTTCTTTTCCGATTGTGTCAAACCCCATTTGCTGATTTTCTGGTCCATTACTCTGTTCAGCTCTTCAAAAACGAAGTCGATACGTTCCTGCGATTCATCCATAAAGACCACATCCATCCCTGCCGAAGCCGTCAGGCTGATAATGGTCCGCCCCTCTTTTCCGGCTCCTACGACACCCACTCTCGAAAACAGTGCTTTCTTCTCGTGGCTTATGTTGAGGCCGTACTTCTCTATGGGTTCAATGATTAACTCACTCATTATCTTATTGTTTTTTGATTTCTACTTTTTTGATTTTACCGCAATAGCCTGATTGGCGGCTATGGCAACCATTCTGTAAATATCGTCGACTGAGCAACCACGCGACAAATCGTTTACGGGGGCTGCCATCCCTTGCAAGATGGGGCCAACCGCTTCGGCATCACCTAACCGCTGGACGAGTTTATATCCGATATTTCCGGCTTCCAACGAAGGGAAGACCAACACGTTGGCTTGTCCTGCAATGGCGCTTCCGGGAGCTTTGCCTGCACCAACGGACGGAACCAGTGCCGCATCGGCCTGCAGCTCGCCGTCGATAAGCAAATCGGGGGCCATCTCTTTGGCTATGCGGGTAGCTTCCGCTACTTTGTCAACCATTTCGTGCCGGGCACTGCCTTTGGTGGAAAAGCTCAACATCGCCACACGCGGTTCAATCCCGACAATACCACGTGCCGTTTGTGCCGACGCTATGGCAATTGATGCCAGTTCCTCTGCTGTGGGGTTAGGCATCACGGCGCAATCGGCAAAGATAAGAATACCGTCTTTCCCGTATTGCGGTGTTTTTGTGAACATAATAAATGCTCCGGACACCACGCTTACCCCCGGCGATGTTTTGATGATCTGCAAGGCGGGACGGAGTACATCGCCTGTGGTATTTTGTGCACCGGCAATTTCGCCATCCGCATCCCCATTTTTAATCATCAGGCATGCCAGATAGAGCGGATCTTCCACTAAAACGGCTGCTTTTTCGGGTGTCATCCCTTTCGATTGCCGGAGTTCCACCAGCAGGTCTGTGTATGTTTGTTTTTTACCGTGGTTTTTAGGATCGATAATAATGGCTTTCCTGATATTTTTCAGCTCGAGCTGATCAGCCAATATGTTAATTTTTTGCGAGTTCCCGAGGAGAATTATTTCTGCTACTTCATCCCGGATGAGTTGGTCTGCAGCTTGGAGAGTGCGGGTTTCCGTACCTTCGGGGAGGACAATTCTCTGTTTATCGGCTTTTGCGCGTTCGATAATTTCGTTGATTAAGTTCATAGATTTTGTATGTCGATTGATTTACCTTATTCGTTTCAATTTGAAATTAGTCTTCTGCAAAAGTAGTAAAAAAAGCGATACGAAGCTTACAAATAGTAAGTAGAAAATCAACCGATCCCTTTCATTACGTTTTTCATTTTTGTTCGAATCTCCTCCGTACATAAATTTCCCATACTTCCCGCGTGCGTGTGGTGGAGAGTCGATTCGAAAGTAAAGGTCCCTTCCTGCACTTCGTGCCCGATTTGTTGGTAAGCTTCACGAAACGGAATACCTTGCAGAACGAGTTCGTTCACCTTTTCCACCGTGAAGAGGTATCTGTATTTTTCATCGTCGAGAATGTGGTTGTTTACGGAAACGTGCGAAAGCATGAAATAGGTCATTTCGAACAGGGTGCCCAGCGTTTCAAGCGCAGGAAAAAGAGTCTCTTTCAGCAGTTGGAAATCGCGGTGATAGCCGTGAGGCAGGTTGGCGGTCATCAGGGCGATTTCGTTGGGAAGGCTTTGCAGCCGGTTGCTGTGTGCGCGGATAAGTTCCCAGACATCCGGGTTTTTCTTGTGAGGCATAATGCTCGATCCGGTTGTCAGGTTATCGGGATAAGAGATAAAACCATAATTCCCCGATAAGTACATGCAGTTATCGGCAGCCAGTTTATTGAGCGTTGATGCGAACGACGCCATGCTGAAAGCCAGGATCCGTTCTGTTTTTCCCCGCCCCATCTGTGCGGCAACCACGTTGTAGTTCAGGGTTTCGAAATCGAGTTCACGTGTGGTCATCTCCCGGTCGAGCGGGAACGAACTGCCGTATCCGGCAGCAGAGCCGAGCGGATTTTGATTGGCTACCCGCCACGCTGCGACCAGCGTGTGCATATCATCCACGAGCGTTTCGGCGTATGCGCCGAACCACAGTCCAAAAGACGAAGGCATCGCTATTTGCCCGTGCGTATATCCGGGCAGCAGAACCGATTTGTGTTCTTCGCTCAGTGATTGCAACAGCTCGAAAAGCTGCCAGGCGCCCGCTTTAATTTTTCGGATTTCGTCTTTGAAGAAAAGTTTCAGATCCACCAATACCTGATCGTTTCGTGAACGTCCCGAATGGATTTTCTTCCCTGTTTCACCGAGAGTTTCGGTGAGTATGGCTTCAATTTGTGAGTGGATATCTTCGGCGTCGGCACTGAGATTGAAGTTCCCTGTTTCCACTTCGGCGAGGATCTTTTGCAATTCTGCGCGTAACGTTTCTTCTTCGGCTTTATCCAACAATCCGATTTTGACCAACATTTTTATGTGCGCCATCGAACCGATGATGTCGTATTTTGCCAGCCGTAAATCAAATTCACGATCTTTTCCCACTGTGAAGTTCTCCACGGTTTTGTCGGCATCGAAGCCTTTGTTCCAGATTTTTGCCATTAAAGACTTTTATTTATTTGATGATCTTTCCCTTCAGGATTGTTTCCTGTGACAAAATTAAGAAAAAGGGAACAAACTGCAAAACTTTGTTTTTTCAGGTCTTTTTTACTTGTAGTCAATGGTTAATTCAAACAAATCGGCCTTAAAGCGGTATGAAGCAATATTATCTCAATAAAATCCGGTTATAGAAGATTATTTTTATACTTTTGCAGAGTAAAATTACCCTTATTTCTCGTTGAAACAAAATGCAAAATAATAATCTGATATGCGTGTTGCTATTTCTATTGTTTGTCAGGTGCGGTTCAAAACCGGACTTATTCTTAAATGTCCGGTTGCAGCAGTGGGATGCCATGCTCGAAGCAAATCCTGAGGCTGTCCGTGATAGCCTTCAAACACTCAACCCTGCTATATTGTCAAACGAGAACAATGCTTATTGCGGATTGCTAAAAACCATTTCCGACGACAAAACGTATGCAGAATTTACATCCGATTCATTGATAAGAGAAACCGAAAACTATTACCGGAATCATGCTAAATCGAGTAATTTACATATTCGCTCACTTGTCTATATGGGCATAGTCAGGATCCGGATGGGTATAATTGATAGCACAGCCCTCATTCCGCTTAAAGAGGCTGAAATAATTTTTAATAATCTGGATAATCAAAATCCATCTGTTGGGTATTTACTTAATTTTTTCCTGGGAAAAGTACATCACGAAAATAAGAATTTTTCCTTCGCATCGGGATATTTCAAAAAAGCATCGCAATTTTCTAAAAGAGAAAAGAATTTTGCACACTCTTTCGACAGCCATATGGCAATGTTTTGGAACAGCATGGAACAGGAAAAATTTAATGAGGGAAAAAAATATTTAGATTCATTAGAAATGATAAACTCCAAAAGCATTGATGAGGAATATTTTCTTTTGAACGCGCAATCCGTTTATTATGACACACAAAATATGCATGAAAAATCATTGGAAAAGGAAAAAGAGCAGATAAAACTGGCTCCGCATATTAAAGAAAAGCCGGAAATCTTTCGCTTGTATTATTCTATATCAGACCAATATAAAGATATGAATCAGCTTGATAGCGCCGCTGTTTACGCATTGAAAGCCATTGAACATATCTCCGACACTACATATCAACTGAATTATCTATTGTATGAGAATGTTGCCGATATAGCAGAAATTAGTGGTGATTATCATACGGCAAATAATTATCGAAAACAAGCAGCTTTAATCCGAGAAAAGACAATTGAGAAAGAAACAGATAAGCATATATTGAAATTAGAGAAACAATACGATTTGAGCCGGGCTGAAAATAAGGCGCTGCAAGCAGAGGCAAAAACAAGGATCGCGATTATTATCATACTTTGTTTGGTTATTCTTATTGTTGTTTCATTATTTTATGTTCGAGCCCGCAGGATTAAAATGCAACAGGAAAAGAGAAGCCTGAAGGAAGAAAAAAGGAAAACCGAAATGGATAAAGAACTTGTCGAAGCAAGAGCAGGTATATTACGCATAGAAGTTGAAAAGCAACAACTGACGATGATAGTATATAACATGATGCTTGGACAATTTTTTTCGTTGGAAAAACAACTCCAGTCGTTGGCAGATAAAGCACGAAAAGCAAAACCCGATTTTGCTAATTTTGTCGATGACGTTCGCGCTTCCATGAATAAAAATTTGGTAAACGATTTTGCAAAAACCATATCTGATTCCAAGTTTTGTGAATTGACCGGGATTTCACTTGATAACAAAGTAAACAAATCCGAATTTTTGATGCTTTATTTAATTTATTGCGGCGTTTCTAATAAAAATTTAGCAACAGTTTTCAGAACAACTCCCGAAAGCATACGTTCACGAAAAAATCAATTGAAAAACAAACTATTAAGTTTAAATATGAGCACCTCTCTCTTTGAGCAGAAAGGTTTTTCCAACACATAATTTGAAAAATAACCGTCAAGTAATATCCTGTGTAATATATTGTTAATTAGTGTATTAATTAATAAAAACCGTCAAGTTTTAGAAATTCTTCTCAATAAATTAGCAACATTTCTTTTTTTGAGATTTCTTTGTATTTATAAACCCTTTTAAAGAGATATCCATTTTATGAAACGAATTTATTTTATCGCACTCACGGCCGCCATTATCTGCACGTCGGCCATTTCACCTGCAACTGCACAGCAGGCGACATCGTATCAGGTAGAATATCAGGCCCCGCAAAACTACAAGGATTTCCGCTTTGCCATTGGCGGCGGCTATGCTTTTCGATTGGGGAAAGTGGAGAAAACCGGCAACTCCCAACTGGATGACATGAATAACCAACTGCGTCACGGTTTCACCGTTGATGCGGATGCCCAATACTTCTTCAAAGAAAGCTGGGGATTGGGCTTGAACACCAATTATTATTCGGCAGGCACATCGGGCGACAATGTTACCATTCCCGAATTAGGCCAAAGCGCGAATTACAAGGAAACGCAAAGTTTTCTTTACGTAGGGCCTTCGTTCGTCGGACGCAACGAATCGGAGAAGTTTTTACTGGTAACCAATATTGGTGTCGGCCCGCTTTTCTTCAACAGCGATATGAACCTGAACGGAGTGAACCTGAACGGCAGTAAAACAACCATCGGTATAAACGCCGGGATAGCTGGCGAATACAAAGTGAGCAGTAAAACGGGCCTCGGGCTTAAGTTGTCGTATGTGCTGGGGACAATCGATGCCATAAACGTTGAAGGGCAGAACTTGCAGCTTAGTTCCGATGAAAAAATCAGTGTGTCTAACCTGATGGTTACCGCGTTTATCAGTTTCCGTTCGTGGTAATCCAGCGCTTTAAATCATGAAAAAAAGAATCATCCATTTTGTGGTGCTACTTCTGATTGTAGCGCCATCGTTCGCACAATTCCGCACCGGAGTAAAAGGGGGCGGAAATATTTCGAACATCAATATGAATATGGGCGGTGTGGAATTGGAAATTTACAAGTCGCGCATGGGCATACATGCCGGATTTATGGCGGAATACATGTTCGGCGCTCATTTCGGGTTACACTCCGAATTGATGTATTTTTACAGCGGTGCTGCCATTGACTCCGAAAAATACATGCAAGGGTTGGAAGTTCCCGACGGAGCTTCCCTGGAAGGGTACGTGGACATGCACACGTTTCAACTGCCCTTGTATTTGAAAACCAAGTTCGCCGTATCTCCAAACGCCAAGCTTTATGTTATGGGTGGTGGTTTTGCCACGTTTGCACCAACTGCCAATCAGCACGTGAGGACATCTTATGAACAAGAATCCATGAAAGTGAAATGGAGTTTGTTTGAGCCCAAAATTCGCATTCTGGATACGGAAGAAAGCAACGTGTACATGCAGCAACGTTGGAATGTGGGCCTGGCAGCCGAAATCGGCGCGGAAATTATGGATAAAATAACGGTTGGAGTTGGTTTCAGGCATGTGCTTAACAACATGGCAGCATTCGGATACATGGTAGGCGGCGGCTCCCTGAAACCCACCACGCAGATGTGGACGGCAAGCGTTTCGGTGGGGTATTTCTTTTGAAAAGAGAACTGAAATTCCTGTTATTTCGTATTTTATTCATTTTTTGTCCAAAACAAAAGGATGGGGCGAAGATATGACTAGCCGTTTTCTTTAAATGAATGGAAATGGAATTATTTTTATCAAAATTATAAACCATGATAAAGGTGTTGTATTACTATTACTATTTATTTTATAAGAATATTTGGAAAGATAAAGATCCTCACTTAACGACTATATTATCCTTAAGCTTTATTAGCTATCTTATTATAAATGGGATAGTTGATATAATACTTACTTCGATTTTTTCTATCTGTTTGAACAAGTACGTAAGATTAGGAATTTTAATCGTAATAATCTTTTTGATGCATTATTCTTTCAGGAAAGAGAAAAGAAAAGATATATTGAAAAATAAACCAATGATTTACAGTCAGAAGATTTCAAAAATAATATCCATTGCGTTTTTATTAATGGGTCTATTTTTTCACTTTTTTAGTGCTGATATTGTAAGAAATATTCTATATTCGAATTAAAGAAACAAGTAGTTTCAAACTACAACAAGCAAACCCAACAGCTATCCTGCGGCGGCGGGGTAGCTGTTCCAATCCAATTCAATTTTTCAATCAAAAAACAAAAAATTATCCAATGAAAACAAGAACATTTTTATTCACCGGAGTCATGCCGCGTGTCTTGCACTATCCACAAGTTGCGGTAGCACAAAAGGCTACCGGGGAGACAAACTGACCGCTACCGATGTTGCTCGTATCCATTAGGGGACGCACAAACTTCAGATTAAAAAGAAAAAGACGTCCGAGATGGCGCTGCTGGTGCGTATAGACTCGTTAAGCGTGGGTAGTTACATGAAAGGATTTCCCAAATATGTGGATGTAAAGCCTGGGGAACGGACAATTGAGACTGCCCTTTCCAGCCAACCCAAAGGTCCCGACGGCCGCTCGCCATACGATTATATACTGATGTTCAAGATATTAATCCTCCAGCGTTATTACAACTTGTCGGACGAATAAGTTGAATGCCAAATCAACAACCGTATGAGCTTCATGCGCTTTCTTGACCTTACCATGGCCGACAATATTCCCGACAGCCGTACTGTATGGGCGTTTCGTGAACAGATAACCAACCCGGGCCTGGTAGAACAACTCTTCAATTTGTTTCTCTCGGAACTTGACAAATTGGGTTTAATCGTAAACGAAGGCAAAATAATTGACGCCAGTTTTGTGGAAGTTCCCAGGCAACGAAACACCAGGGCGGAAAACGAACAGATAAAAAAGGGTGAAACCCCAGAATCGTTCAACAAAAATCCGCACCGCAAATCCCATAAGGATGTTGACGCACGTTGGACACGCAAAAACAACGTCAACTATTCTGGCTATAAAAGCCATGTAAAGTCCGATGCAGAGAGTAAGCTCATAACCAAATATATGGTGACGGATGCTTCTGTACATGATTCGAACGCTACCGCTCCCCTTTTGGATGAAAACGACAAGGGTGAACCATTTTATGCCGACAGTGCTTACACGGACGAGCCACAGGAAAAAATCATTGCCGGTAAAGAAATGATCAATCAAGTCTGCGAAAAGGGATACCGCAATAAACCCTTAATCAAATGTATATCAACTCTATCGGAATAAGGCGTGCTGCCTGCATCATAGGGCTGATGAATTTGACTTATAATATGTATCATAAAACAAAACTCAGTTACTTGCGCCCAATCAGGACAATCATGTCTTGTCGACAAATTAATTTGAATGTAACAATCATATAATCAGATAAGTATAAATAAAACATAGAAAATGGAAACATAAAGCTCAAAAATCAATCAAAAGTTTGGCACATAAAAAATTGGTAAAAAAAGAGCTTGAGAAAAATAACGAGTTTTTAGAAGTTCCCATGTGATAATCCGCGCAGAAAAAAGACCTTTGTGTAAAAAGTGCCGCCGGGTTGGTTAAATTTTGGCGGTACTTTTTCCATTTGGTATAACTACACCTTATTCTTTCCCGTTCGAGAACGAATATGGGAAATCAGATTTATGGACACCCCGTGTTTTATTGGGTGTAGCAGACATGGAAAAGTCGATTTTAGCCCCATCCATCAACTGGTTGTGCGTAAAGTAGTTTTTACTATATTCCTTTCCGTTTAATCTGATGCCGGACACATACCTCGTCTCACTATTATTGTTTTGCGCATTGATTTCGATTGTATTCCCGTTTTCCAGATGGACTGTCATCTTATTGAACAACGGGGAGCCGATCACATATTCATTGCTGCCGGGGCATACAGGATAAAAACCAAGGGCAGAAAATACATACCAGGCCGAGGTCTGTCCGTTATCCTCGTCACCACAATAACCGTCGGGGTTCGGATTGTATAATTTATCCATCACCTCGCGCGCCCAATACTGGGCTTTCCAGGGCTCGCCAGCATAATTATACAAATAAATCATATGCTGAATAGGTTGATTGCCATGGGCATACTGTCCCATGTTCATAACCTGCATCTCACGGATCTCATGGATTACTCCTCCATAATAGCTGTCGTCGAAAATGGGGGGCATCACAAATACGGAATCGAGCATCCGCACAAATTCTTTCTTACCACCCATCAGGTCAATCAGTCCTTGCGGATCATGGAAAACCGACCAGGTATAGTGCCAACTGTTGCCCTCCGTAAAAGCGTCGCCCCATTTCGTAGGACTGAATGGAGACTGGAACGAACCGTCTTTGTTACGCCCACGCATCAGTTTATGCTCCGGGGAGTAGAGGTTCCGGTAGTTCTGGCTCCGTTTGGCGAACTGGTCGATCTCCTCCCGGGGACGGTTCAACGCTTTGGCCAGCTTGTAAATAGTCCAGTCGGCATAGGCATATTCCAGTGTACGAGCCGCATTTTCATTGATCATTACATCATATGGAACGTAGCCCAATGTATTGTAATACTCATGACCTAAACGCCCTGTGGAAGAGACTTTCGGATGTACATTTTCAGTACCGTGCAGCATCGCTTTATAGAGAGTTTCAATATCGTATCCGCGCAATCCCTTCAGATAGGCGTCGGCCACTATCGAAGCCGAATTGTTGCCAATCATAATCCCCCGATGGCCAGGGCTCGCCCATTCCGGCAAAAATCCACTCTCCTTGTATGTATTAGCCAATCCTTTCTGTATTTCCAGGTTCACCGAAGGGTAGACTAAGTTCAAGAAGGGAAAAAGCGCACGGAACGTATCCCAAAATCCGGTATCGGTGTACATATATCCGGGAAGGACTTCACCGTTGTAAGGGCTGTAATGGACGATATTTCCCTCTGCATCGATCTCGTAAAATTTGCGGGGAAACAACGTAGAACGGTAGAAAGTGGAATAGAACGTACGTTTCTGGTCGAGATTACCACCATCTACCTCTATTTTCCCGAGTACTTCGTTCCAGACATCACGTCCTTCCTGTTTCACCGTTTCAAAGTCTTTCTCCGTCACCTCTTTCAGATTTTGCCAAGCCTGATCGTAACTTATAAATGAGGAAGCCATCTTTGCGATCACCTTTTCACCCCGCCGGGTAGAGAATCCGATAAATGCTCCGGTATGGCCGGCTTCCGCCTTATAGCCTTGCTGCTGAATTTCTCCGTCTTTGACAACATGTTTATACTGGAACGGTTTATCAAACACAACCACAAAATAATTTTTGAAGTTTTCCGGTACACCTCCGCTATTGCGTGTTGTATAACCAATGATGGCATTCTTTTCGGGAAGTATTTCTACAGCCGATCCTCTATCGAATGCATCGACCAGTACATAGGCTTTTTCCGTTTCGGGAAAGGTAAAACGAAAGATAGCCGCCCTTTCGGTCGGAGTGATTTCGGTGGTAATGTCATAATCGGCCAAATAAGCGCTATAATAGTAGGGTTTAGCTACTTCGGCCTTATGTGAATACCAACTGGCTCTTTTTTCCTGATTGAATTCCATCCTGCCGGTCATTGGGAAAATGGAAAACTGCCCGTAATCATTCATCCAAGGGCTCGGTTGATGCGTTTGTTTAAACCCGTTCAGTTTATAATCGGCATACACATACTGCCAGCCATCGCCTATTTTACGGGTCTGAGGCGTCCAGAAGTTCATACCCCAAGGGAGTGCTATAGCCGGATAAGTATTCCCATTGGAAAGGGCGAATTCGGACATGGTCCCCATCAATATATTTACATAATCGACCGGACTACTCTTCGATTGCGCCGCTGTCTTTCCGGTATGTGCCACTGACAACAACAGAACGGTCATAATAACAAATAATTTTCTCATAATTTCTCTTTTAACAGTTTTATATCGAATTGACTAAATCCATTTTTCCCTTACTTTCCAAATCAACGATCAGTTCGCCGAACAGGGTGTTTACCCAGGCAAACCATTTACGGGTAAAGTTAGCCGGATTATCCTTATGGAACGATTCATGCATAAAGCCTGTATCGGCATCCGTATCGCGCAGCATCCGAAGGCAATGTAAGATCTCTTCATCGCTGTTACTGGTTTGTGCGCGCATTATGATGCTCATCGGCCAGATCATATCATATCCGATATGCGGACCACCGATTCCCTCTCCTGCCTTTCCCTTGAAGAAATAAGGATTATCTTTGCTCCACACTAATTTCCTCGTGTTCTGATAGACCGGGTCATTTTGCGCGATGGAGTCGAGATAGGGCGTCGCCAGCAAACTGGGGATATTGGCATCGTCCATAAAATAGGCATTACCGAAGCCATCCACTTCAAAAGCATATACTTTTCCATATTTAGGATGCTCTACAACCGCGTATTGCTTCAGAGCAGTATCCACCTCGTCGGCCAGAGCCTTGCTTTCGGCTGCCAGTGTACTATCTCCGACCACCTTTCCGGCAATTTCAGCGACCTGCTTCAGTGATCTGACGGCAAAAAAATTGGAAGGGATAAGAAACTGGAAGGTCGTGGCGTCGTCCGAAGGGCGGAACGTAGAGACGATCAATCCCACTGGATTGACCGGATTGCCATATCCATCGTTATTCACCGTATCCAATTGACGCTCCGTTACGCGTTGAAATTTATAAGGGCCGCGACCTTCTTTTCGCTGCTGTTCTTTGAATGTTTTTACCACAAGCCCCATCGCCTTTTTCCAGTCGGCATCGAAAACAGAAGTGTCACCCGTCGTTTTCCAGTAATTATAAGCCAACCTTATAGGATAACAAAGCGAATCGATTTCCCATTTACGTTCATGCAACATCGGCTTCATTTCTGTGCGATCGCTTATCCAGTCCCCATCCGTATTGGGCTCGGCATAGAAAGCATTGGCATAAGGGTCGATCAGTATACATTGTGTTTGCCGGTTGATCACCCCTGCGATCAGTTGCTTTAGTTTTGTATCGGACTTCGTAAGCGGGAGGTAGGGCCATACCTGTGCCGATGAGTCGCGGAGCCACATAGCATTGATATCACCGGTGATTACGAAAGTGTCGGGCTTTCCGTTTTTCATACTGAAGTTTACCGTTGTATCGAGTGTATTGGGAAAACAATTCTCAAACATCCATGCCAGTTTCGGGTCTTTTATCTTTGCTTTTACTCTTGTAATGGTCTGCTCTACGGCTATCGAAGTAAAATGCCGGTCGGCCGTTGCAGGACGATTGGAAACAAATTGTTTCTTTCCGGCCGCTCCTTTTAACGATGAGGCAGCCCAAGCTGGGTGAACGGTCAATGCGGTTAATCCTACAGCAGTTTTCTTAATAAAATTTCTACGTGTTGTCATAAATTATGTGAGTTATTATAATATTCCGGTTGGGTTTGAAAATTCTGAACAGATACCGAAAACAACGAATAGATTGCACCGGTATTTCCTACTAACGGAACGGCCTGAAAAACGGGAACTAAAATAAAAGTTCCCGCGAACGTACGCAACTATTTCTCCGATAGATTCATATTTGATTGTATTTATTAAGATTTTAAAACATTCATTCAGTAATACACCTTGAAAAAATCATTTTATCATGCTCTTTCCACGATTCATCGAATTAAAGGTCGGTATTCACATGAATTCAATAGAGTTTATATTTAATAAAAGATCATTTCACATGAGCATTCATTATATTGATTAAGAAATAAGACTATTGATAATCAGATATCTAAAATCTTATTCGATATAAACTCTTCTATGTTGTAATCCAAATATTAAGAGAATAATTATATTTTTTTAATTCAAACTATTATCTTTGTAGCTAGGGAGTTGAAGAGGATACGAGCTCTGCTGAGGAGCAACTCGCCAGCAATAAACTCCCTGCGTTACGCCGTAACACTTTAAGGGACAGGACTATTGTTCAGTCCCTTTCTTTTGTTACGGATATCGCTTTATGGCTAAGAAAACCTTTTTGTTCCCTTTGCCGTAAAACTTATATGAACAACCTTCTATCAGTGAATCGGACATAAGTTCCTGTCACATTTTCCTTTTCAGTTCCATAAGTATAAAATGCCGCATTCTAATAAAAGCAGACCTTGGGGCTGCAAGAGTTTGTTAACGGTCATTCATATAGAATGTGTTCATATATTCATTTAACAACAGCACGTTCATATTTTTCCCTATATTTCAACACGTAAAAAATCCGATTCAACACTTTCCTCGCGATTCGCGTGATCGCCTTGTTGGGCTCCATCCGTAGAACAAGCTTATTGAATGTCATATTCAAGGCCGGATCTATCCTGGCTGCAGACCAAGAGCATTCAATTAATTTTTCACGAAGTTGCGTTTGCCCGCGGAAAGTCATCTCCCCTTTACTGTCCTTGCTTCCACTGGAATGTGAAGTGGGGATTAAGCCAATATAACCGGCCAACTTGTCCGAGTTCGGGAAACGACTGATATCCTCCAGTTCCATGAGTATGTCCATGGCCGTTATCATTCCTATGCCGGGCACCGAACACAGTAGTTCATATTCCGTGGCATATCGCCCCGAACGGGATAAGTCCCGTAATTTCCGGGTAGCTTTCAATAGTAACTTCCGCTGATTTTCCACGGAACTCAACAACAAGTGTAAAGCCTCTCCCCCTTCAGGGGTAGACAATTGGACATCATCCTGCAGCCATTTCATGAACCTTCGTGACCAATGCGTCCCTGCCTTTTCAAACTCGGGAGGATAAGGAATCCCATAAAAATACAAGAGGGACTTCACCCGCTGTTTCATCCGGGTAAGGTCCTTAACGATGGCATCGCGGGAGCGAAGCAAGGTGCGGGCCTCCAAGGTTTCCATCCGGGGAACATGAATGCCCGTCAATTCATTGCCGCGCAGGGAACGGGCTATCTTTCGGCTGTCGACAGCATCCGTCTTTTGCAGGTTTTCTTTTTGACCGGTCGGAACATCTGCCGGATTGACAATGATATTTTTTATTCCCATCGATACCAGTTTATAATGTGCCCAAAAACCACTAAAACCCGCTTCATATGCCGACAGGTAGTTCCCCTTAGGAAAATGCCAGTGAAGATAATCCGCCAGGGATTCCGCCCTTGCCGGTTGTGTGAATGTTTTGTGGTGTAATCTCTCGGTTAAGATAGTTACTGTCCAACTCTTTAAATGCACGTCGATTCCAATGTAAATGTTTTGACCCTCAAAATTTAATTCGTTACTTTGTGTAGGCATAAGCTTTGAGTTTTATTGGGTTTGTCTGCTTCTTTTGCAAATGTAATAATTCTCTTGGCTTATGCTATTTTCGGCCGATAATTCAAATTACAAACATAGGAACTAATAAATAAGGTTATCCGAAAAATAATTTATACTTCGGATAACCTTATTTATTACTTCATGATGTTTTTTACCAGCCCGGATTTTGAACCAATCCCGGGGTTCGTTTCAATTCATCCGTCATTATTGGGAACAAATAATGTCTTGGCGTTTCAAACATACGACCCTCCTGAATTTCAAATCGTTGCATCCTATATTTTTTACCGCTCACTTCTATTTTTCCATTCTTATCTTCCACGGGCTTCATTCCGTGAGACCAACGTTGCGTTTTAGGGTACGGCCAACTATTGGCATTTAGATAAGCTTTTTCAAGAGTTATTTCGGCCGGATCATCAGGCTCCAGGTATAATCGGGCATGCCATATACGATGATTTTCATAGAATAATTCAACACGGCGTTCCCTTTGTATGTATTCGTTCATTAACTTTTTGTCCGTTTTTGCTTTCGGAGGAATGGGAGCCATAAAAGAACGCGCGCGTATTTCATTTAATATGTTATAGATTTCTTCATTGGGTCCGGTCGTTTCATTTACAGCTTCGCAATAGATATACATTATCTCGGGAAGACGCCAAATAGCAGGACCGTTAATTACATGAGATCCGTCTCCCCTGGCCCATCCATCTTTGTAAAATTTACGTAAATAGTAACCTGTATGGGATGCATTATCAAGATAACTTCCGCTTACAGCATCATTTCCTTCAGCAGTGTTCAAGGTTGCACCCCGATAAACAGAACTATGGTAACGGATATCGCGATAAAAGCGAGGATCACGCCGGACGCTCTCATAAGGATTTCCATCGTCATATCCGTCGGAGACAGCCCTGTCGACATACACCGGGTACCCATATCCATCCGGAGCAATATATTCATATTCATCCACTTGTTGCTGAAGAGGTCGCTGTCTTGCATGTCCACCTTGCGACGGAGGCAATACATCACCCGACCAGCCGGTATCCTTATCCCTTGTTACAAACCAAACCCATTCGTTTTGGATTGCATCCATATCATAGAACATACTCCACAAACGCCGATAGACTTTACTTTTACTCGTATTATTGTTATTAAGGTCCCCAAAATCGGTTTCATCATATTTTGTATACAACGAATAACGTAATCCACCGCTGTTATCTTTGGCCTCCATCACTGCTTTTGCTGCCGTTTTAGCCGCCTCCCACCTTTTTGGATCGTATCCGTATTCATCTTTATATAACCGTGTATCGTTCGGGAAATTACCTCCATTATACATCGGCGTAGCAGCGATCCACCTTGCCATTGCTTTAAGTCCGAGGCAGGCTCCCTGATCTACACGACCAAAATCCTGTCCTCCGTTAAAGGCTGCAACCCGGGCATATGCCTCATCAGCATCGGCACAAATACGGTCCACTATTTCATGTGCCGATAATTGAACGAATGACATGTCACCATCAGGATTTATAACATGCTCAACATAGGGAACTTCTCCATAAGAGCGCAGCAACAAAAAATGCAGGTACGCACGCAGAAAATATGTTTCTCCCACTCTTTTCACAATATCCCCTTCTCTTCCCATTTGTGGATTATCAGGTGTATTGTATTTTTCCACCCCTTCCAGTATGATATTTGCTTTACGGATCTTAGTATACAGATCCCACCAATATTGCCCTACACTACTACGATCAGGCATCCCTTGAGACGGACCGTAATTCCCAATATGGAATTGATGCGGGATAGCTGCTTCATGGCTGCTGGCACTACTTTCATCCGTAATAGCGGCCGTACTGAAATGGTTGAAATATAGGAGTGGCCTATTTGCTAATTTACTATCCCTATAAAGATCTGTCACCAATTGATTTACGTAATCAAAACGGGTGAATACTTCCTGCTCATTTACTTTATCGTCCTGCATCCTATCCAAATAATCACCGCATCCCATGAATACGAGAGACATAGATGCTATTATTCCGGCAAATAACTTTATCTTATTCATTGTTTTTATCTGTATTAATTAATAAGTTATATCTATTCCAAAATTGAAAATACGTTGTACAGGATACCACGAACCATCCCCGCTTCTTGTTTCGGGATCAACATCAACCTTCTTGAGGTTATCAAATGTAAGGAGGTTCATTCCCTGCAGATAGACTCTTACATTTTGTAATCCGGCAAATTTGATTGCATTTCTCGATAAAGAGTATCCGATTTCAAAATTTTTCAATCGTAAGTAGGATGCATCATATAAGAACAAACTACTGCTTCCGTTCTTATTGTTATTATTCGCACCGATAGTAAGACGCGGATAGGTAGCCGTATCTTTTGTATCCTCCGTCCACCGGTTAAAATGCATGGGTTTCACTTTTCCTGTCTGATCTTGTTCGTATGCCGGAAAATCCCATACAGCCGCACCATTCAATAGGACACTACTATTTGTCGCGCCCTGGAAAAGAACACTCAGATCAAACCCCTTATATTGTATTCCCAGAGGGATTCCAAATTGTATTTCCGGAGTCCTTGGGTATCCCATATTCATGCGGTCTCCTTCATCATCGATCCTTCCGTCATCGTTCAAATCCTTATATACGACATCACCGGGATAAAGCCTGCCCCACGATTGAAATCCATTTCCACCGTTCATCGCGTTCAGACGGTCGGCATCTTCCTGATCATAGACAAACCGGTCGAATACATATACAAAATGTTCATCAATCCGTTTCCCGGTATTTTTCCGATATTCCTCATCATAAGGAATTTCATTCATAAATTTTATTTTGTTGCGCGCAAAAGTGAAATTAGGCTTAATATAGTATTTTATATCTCTTCCTATACGTCCGTTCCATCCTATTTCAAAATCAATACCTCGATTTTGCACAATCCCTGAATTGATAAAGGGGGCATCTTTTCCTACAATATCAGGAAATCCTAATTTATTTCCTCCGCTTAAGCTGGTAATGATATCATACCGGTACTCATAGAAATAATCAACGGAAAAATTAAGGCGTTGGTTAAAGAGAGAAGCATCAATACCGATATTCTGTTTCCTGGCTTTTTCCCAGGTAAGGTTCGGATTGGCAAAATTCCCTTCCTGCAAGCCACCGAGCCCGCTTCCAAACTCATTTATTCCAAAATTATACCCATTTCCGCCTACGAAAAACTGCAGATATGCGAAACGATCGTTATTAGAGTCCGATATTTTATCGCTTCCCACTAAGCCGTACGACCCTCTGATCTTAAGATTGTCCAACCATTTTTTCGTACCGTCCATAAAAGATTCTTCAGAAATAACCCACCCCAATGAACCGGCAGGAAATATTCCGTATCGTTTACCGGGAGCAAAATTTTCTGATCCGTTGTATCCGATATTGAATTCTGCCAAGTATTTATTTTCAAAAGCATAGGTCATTCGCCCCGTGATACCTTGATAACGATATTCTATCCTGTTATCGTAACTGCGTGTCGAGCGGTTAAATAAAACCAGGCCCGACACATCATGCTGTCCTCCAAACTGACGCAGGTATTCCAGCTTCAACTGATAATAGGTCTTACTTTGAGCAGCATTATGACTTAAACTATTTCCTATTGTTTCATCGGTATTATACCAAGGATTACCCAATATATACCGACCTTCATAACCGGTATTATTCATATAGAACGAACCGTTATTTCCTTCCGCCGGCTGAAAGGTGGCATACCGACCATAACTTGCATAACCGTCGGCACGTGATTCAAGTACCCTTCTTATCCAACGTCCTTCTTCGGCATCGTAAGAGAATATGCCTTCAACTTTTAAGCCTTCGGTGATGAAATCCAACTTATGCCCGATTGCAAAAGAACCGTTCAAAAAAGTTTTCTTTTCATTCAAATAACCGGTACGCGACAACTCTCCCAATATATTGTAACGATGTAAGAAATCGCCATATAGTAAGCCATATGGGTTATTCAAAACATAGGTCTCATTATCCGAATGTCCGTTATCAGGCAAGGTTATCGGTAGATAGGGCGGTTGAGTGTTGGCAATGGCAACCACTCTCGAAGCTGTGGTCCCGGGTGCGTTTCTATCCGTAATACGCGCGCCAAGATCCACTTTCACATAAAAATCTTTCGTGATATCGACATCTACATTGGCACGGAAATTATAGCGCTTGAATACCGCCTGGGTATCGTATTGCGTTAAATTGGTATGTTTATAATTTCCGCTTTGCTCATAGTAATTCCCCATCACGAAATAACGCGCTTGATTAGAGCCACCTCTGACAGAAAGGCTATAATCCTGCTGGACTCCCGGTTTAAACGCATAATCGAAATAATCCCAGTTATATCCCAAACCATCCGAGTTATCTCCTTTTGCTTTTCTGAAGTTTTCTATGGATTGCTCTGGGAACAGAGTGAGAGAGGATGGATCGGTATTCGGATTGCTGTTTATCATGGCTTCATTATACAGTGAGGCATAATCGGCCGAACCTAAATATTGAGGAAATTTCACCGGGTGATTTACCCCTACGGATGCTTTAAAATTCACCGTAGATTTTTCCTGTGCCTGACCTCGTTTTGTAGTTACAATAATAACACCGTTGGCTCCTCTGATACCATAAGCAGCAGTAGCAGACGCATCTTTGAGTATTGTAAAAGTCTCTATCTCTTCCGCAGACAAATAACTCATATCTCTCTCAACGCCATCCACAATGATAATAGGTGACTTATCTCCGTATGTTCCCATACCCCGAATATTGACATCAGCCACATCTACTCCCGGCTCACCTCCTCTGAATTGATTGACCATTAATCCCGGCATACGTCCTGCCAGCGCATTATTGATGTTTGCCGTGGGACTTTGTTTAAGATCTTTGGTTGTAATTGTCGACACCGAACCGGTTATCGTTGCTTTCCGCTGTGTGGTATAACCGATAACCACTACTTCTTCCAATGCTTTGCTGTCCTCTATTAATTGTACCGCTATGTGATTTCTCCCTCCAAGAGCTATTTCCTGTGGCTGAAAACCTACGAAAGAAAATACCAACGTTGCGTTTGCATAAGGGACTTCCATCTTAAAATTACCATCAATATCCGTAATGGTTCCTGCATTGACTCCTTTTACCCGTATATTGACACCGGGAAGTGGATCTCCCAAATAATCACTGACCATTCCCGTCACAACCGTTCCCGATTGGCGTACGCCCGTTATATTTTCCTGTTTTTTTACTAAAAGGATATTTTTCCCTTCAATTTTTGACTCAATATCCGTATTGGAAAATATATCTTGCAGTACCTTGGTAATAGATTCATTATTAGCATGCACCGAAACCTTTCTATGGGTATTAATTTCATCGGAGCTATAAACAAATAAATAATCCGTTTGCTTTTCTATTTCCGTTAATACGTCTATAATAGACTTGTTGTTAACTGTTAAATTTACTTTTACATCTTGTGAATTCGCACTCAGGGTATACGTAAAAAAGGTAAATACAAGAAGCGCAGATATACGCATGTTATACGTACAGAGTTTTCTTATTTTCTTAAAAGCACTCACTTTTTTTCTATAAATATGTTCCATTATTAATTAAATTGATATTATTAACAATTAGTTGTTTAACTCATATTTCAAATATTGATATAAGATTTCTCATTTCATAGGCACTCATTTAATAATAATTATTTTATCTTCCTGATTGATTTCATATGAAAATTTATTTTGAATCTGAAGTACATTCAAGATATGCTCAATCCCGTCCTGAATACGAAATTTTCCGGTATATTTTCTATGTTTTTCAACACTTTCTTCCTCTATTATGAATTTCATATCGAAGTATTGCTCCAATACCGGCAGAATTTCATAAATAGTCTCATCATCAATAAAAAGAATTCCTTCCCGCCACAAAAATTCATCTTTGTTGAAAAAGGTTATATTTAATTCGTTATCTTTCGCAATAGCCCGCTCATTTGGCTTCAAATAGAGATCTTTCGACGTTTGTACAGATCTGATCATCACACTTCCTTTCAATAGAGAGGTCTCAAAAGGCTGTAATCCCTCATAAGCACGGACGTTAAATTCCGTTCCCAGCACTTCTATTATATATTCTTGGGTCTCCACCTTAAATGGACGGTCGGGATCGTGAGCCACATCAAAATATCCTTCTCCGGAAAGCTGTACAGTTCTTTCAGTACGGGTAAAGTGGGAAGGATAAATAAGTGTTGATTTAGAATTAAGCCATACTTTTGTACCATCGTCCAACACCAATTCGGCGTATTGTCCGGTGGGCACGCTCATTTCTTGCATTTTGGCGCCCGATTTCCCTATCCGCCATTCGATATGTTTGTCCGATATCTCCTGATAAAAATAGAATAAGATCGAGGCCAGTACACAGGCGGCTGTAATGCGTATAAATATACTGAAGTTCCGTTTTTGATTCTTTTTTTGTACAACATGAGCTGCGACTGCATCACTCCTCCATATGGAAATATCATACAATCGTCTCAACGCTTTGAATTTCTGTTCATTTTTGTCTGACTGCCTGATCCATTCAAATACGTCTCTATTTTCTGTTCTATTGGTATCTCCTTCGATATATTTTTTTAATAAATCGTCCATGTCCATCTCCTGCAAAAGGAAATTAAATTGCCGTTGTTATAATTAGATGACGTATTACATCCCGGCAACCCTAAACAAAAAATCTATTTTTTTTAAAAAACAAAAAGAAAATAAAACAAAGGGAGGTAATCTTTTAGATTCTTGCGAAATAGATTCAAGGCTTTAGTGATATGGTATTCAATACTTTTCACACTAATATTCAACTCTGCGGCAATCTCTTTATTGGAATAATTTTCATAGCGGCTCAAGACAAAGATCTTTCTGGTTTGCGGAGACAACTTTGCCAATGTCATATCAATGATACTTTGTATTTCCTTGGAAAAGATAAGGCTGGGATCGCATTCCTGCAAAGTGGATATCCGGTAATTTAGTTCTTCATTATCCACACTGGAATAATTTGCGTGAACTCTATCCCTGACCGCTTTTTTACGCAAATAATCCAACGATTGGTTTTTCAATAAGGTCAATAAATAAGCGGGAATACTTTCAATCTTTTCTTTCTGCAGTTTCTCATACAATTTTATTAACGCTTCGGAAACAATATCTTCCGCTACATACTTATCTTGAACATAGGACTTAGTAAACAAAAAGGATTTTTTATAATAAGTACTGTATAATTCAGTAAATCCATCCGATGGAAATATTTTTTTCATTCAATTGTTTAGATAATTCACAATAAAAACATCAAAATTATTTTATTTATTCAACTTTCGCAAGTAGTAAAATAACTTGCTGATTAATATAAAAATAGCAGCATAATTCTTTTTGTAAAGTCGTTGAAATTCAGCAACTTTGTGTTGTAAAACAAAACCAAAAAAATATGCTGCTACACAAAAGTACATGAAAATAAAGGTATTTCCAAGCGCATGAAAATAAAAATCAAGGCCACAGCAACTTTCACAGGCTTGCCGTACCGTGCTCGAAGCACAAATCTTACCTTTGTAAGTTGGTTTTTGTAAACCAATGAAATAAACTAATTGTCTAACAATTTAATTCCGGCAAATTATGGAAAGAACTTGTGGCCTTGACGTTCACAAAGATAGCGTATTTGCTTGTATATTGGACGAACAAGGTAAAAAACTTTTAGAGCAACGTTACGGGACACTCACTCCCGAGCTGACAGCTTTGCGTGACACGTTGATAGCGAATGGCTGCGGGCTGGTCGCGATGGAGAGCTCCAGCATTCACCGTCTGACCAAAAGCAGGGTCCGCCTTGAACAACAGATGGGCAACCAGTTGCAGCGGTGCAACATACGTTTAAGCAACTATGTTTCCAACCAGGGGAATAATGTGTCCCTGCGAAAGGTCATCGGAGCCATTATCCGGGGGGAACGCGACCCCGGTAAACTTGTCCGGCTGGTACATGGGCGTACCAGAAACAAGCATGGGCTCCAGGTTATTACCGACTCCCTGGATGGCGTACTCAATCAAACTGACATTGAAATGCTCAAGCAGTGTATGGAACAAATAGATTTGTTGGATAAACAGCAGGCTGCATGCCTTACGTTTCTGGGTAGGAAGTTCAACCATTTCTCCAAACCGCGGGACAAGCCATCGTATATGCCGCCAACGGGAACATCACTTCCATAGGTGGTGTGGGAACGTTGGATTACGACAACCCGGCCAAACCTTATCAGGTGACGATGCTTACACCCACCGGGACAGCTGTGCCCGTAAGGGAACAAAGCGTTACTTATACGTCCTACCAACGCCCCAACACGCTGACTGAAAACGGTACCACGGCAACGTTTGCTTACAATGCGGGCGGAGACCGGGTGAAGATACGCGTGGCGCAAGGTGCAGCGGCGCTTTTAACCAGGTACTACATCGGCAAACAATACGAACCGGACGCACAAATCAACGTAGAATGGTTGTGTTTGGGCGGCGATGTATATTCGGATCCGGCAGTTTATATAAAAGAAGCGGGGAATTGGAAAATTTACTATATTTGTCGTGATTATCTGGGCAGTGTCACCCACGTGGCTTATGCACCGGGAACCGAGCCTGCGCTGTTCCTTGCAAGAGGTTATACGGGACACGAGCACCTTCCGTGGTTTGGGTTAATCCTTGGACGGGAGACAGTAATACCAAGGGGAACTATTCTGTCTATCAAGGTACGGATGTGGACGGAAATATAAAATACGTAGGTATGGCAGAGCGTGATCTACAAGTAAGGTTTGACGAACATCATGGTTCCGGAATAGAAAGAGCAGGGCTAGATTATGAACCAATTAAATCAGGATTGACAAAGACCCGGGCACGGATCATGGAGCAAAATCTGATTAATCAATACGGAATGAAAAAAATGGTGACTCTTTATATAATCAGCGCAATTCCATTGCTCCAAAGTATTGGGCAAAATTTGGTATTAAATTTTAATTTATATGCAGAAACGAACGATAATAAGATTGGGCGATATTGTCGGGACTAAATGTGGCGATTATTACAAATACTTTCAATATGTTGCAGATGATATGACTATGTTAAACAGCCGTGTTATCAGAGTTTTCAAAGAAAAATATTCCTTGGATGAAATTCCTGAATTAACAGAGACGGTTCAAGGAGAGATAGACTTTCATGCGCACACATCTATTAAATTGGGTATAAAAATGGGTTTATGGAAAAAGATTGGGAATGCCCCTGTTTTTGGAGAAGTAAATGTGATTTTTCGAAGAAGTAAAGACTATACCGAAGGTAATAAGGTCAAGGTATCGGAAAGATGGGAAGTTTGGCGCATTAATGAAGATTTCCGTTATGTAGGTAAACTGGAAGGTGAAAACCGAAAAGCTGAAATTGGTTTAGTAAAAGCCCCTATTGGAATTATCGAACGTATGAAAACAGGTAAATACCATGGTTATTACCCTGATTTTGAATAATCCTTACATTGAAAGGTGAATTTTCCTATAGTATTGATAACAGATGCAATAAAACTAGGAGTTGTCAATCTAACAAATTCCAATAAAAAAGAGAATATATAATGCAAACAAAATCAGACATATCGTAAAACGGAATTACAGAAATACCAACAGCTATCCTGCGGCGGCGGGGTAGCTGTTCCAATCCAATTCAATTTTTCAATCAAAAAACAAAAAATTATCCAATGAAAACAAGAACATTTTTATTCACCGGAGTCATGCCGCGTGTCTTGCACTATCCACAAGTTGCGGTAGCACAAAAGGCTACCGGGGAGACAAACTGACCGCTACCGATGTTGCTCGTATCCATTAGGGGACGCACAAACTTCAGATTAAAAAGAAAAAGACGTCCGAGATGGCGCTGCTGGTGCGTATAGACTCGTTAAGCGTGGGAAGTTACATGAAAGGATTTCCCAAATATGTGGATGTAAAGCCCGGGGAACGGACAATTGAAATCCGTCATTTCCGTCAATGGGACGACAAGGCGGCCATGACAGGAGCCATGTTCGGAATAATCGGCGCGTCGATAGCCGAATCGAACAGCCCGCACATTCATTATAAATTGACTTTTCCGGTAGAGCAGGGCAAATCATACACCATAATGCCTGTAACGGACGAAGCTACCGAAGTGCCGGAGTTTTTCGTAATAGAAGCTGTATCTAACGACACCATTCGCCCACAAGTGATACAAATAGAAAAAAAGAAATAAACCTGATGGTTGCTGCGTTTCTGAGTTTCAGGATCCGGTAATAATCGCGGATACTATTTTTATAAAAAACAAAAGATACGAGGACAAACACAATTGTTGCTTTTAGCAACAACAACGTTTGCTCTTTTTGTGAGGAATAATATTTCTATCGATGTGTTTTTGTAGCGAACTGATCCTGAAACGAACCCTGGCAATACTTTGGGGCGCGTATTGTGGCATTCTAAATTTTAAGTTATGGACATAAGAGAAAAAATTAATTTTATTATAGGGAAAACAACTGAAGTTTCTGTTGTTTTACTCATATTAATGAAAAAATAACTGAAATATCTGCTATTTTGTATTTTTTCATTATCTTTGTCCAAAACAAAGAATGATGGACTGGTATTATATGTCTGACAACGCCATTCTACAGGAAATCGGACAAAGGTTACGTTCGTATCGTAGAAAAAGAAAACTTACACAAAAAGTATTAGCCGAACGCACCGGATTGAGCCTCTTTACCATTGCTCAAATAGAGCAAGGCAAAGCCGTATCGCTTAGTTCACTGTTACCTGTGTTGAGAGAACTTCGTTTGTTGAACAACTTAGACGCGTTTATCCCGAATATCCCCGAAAGTCCCATCAATCTGTTAAATAAACAACGTAAAAATAAAAAACCTTGAATATCATACTAAAAATCAGACTTTGGAACAACGATGTAGGTGCGGCTTATTGGGACGATGAACGAAATTGTGCCGTGCTGGAGTTTTACGAATCTTTTGCATTGAAAGGTTGGGATATTGCTCCACTTATTATGCCGTTAGATGATTTAAAGCGGGGTGAACGACTCTATTATTTTCCCGAAAACCGGGGAAAAACTTTCAAAGGCTTGCCGGGGTTTATGGCCGACTCGTTGCCGGACGATTACGGAACTAAAATCATGGACGAGTGGTTTGCTGCCAAAGGCCGTTCGGCAGTTGAGTTTACACCGCTGGACAGATTAAGTTACATAGGAAAACGGGGAATGGGCGCCTTGGAATATGAGCCTGCCAATCACGACCCGATACTGACTTCTTCGTCGCAATTGGATATCGGACAATTGACAGAATTAGCTAAGGAGGTATTAAATAAAAGAGAACAATTCAAAGCCAATATTCGTTCCAAAAACAGTATCCTGTACGATATCATCAAAATCGGAACTTCAGCGGGTGGTGCAAAACCCAAAGCGCTTATTGCATTAAATAAGCAAACGGGTGATGTGCGCTCGGGACAGGTTTTGGCACCCGAGGGATATACTTATTGGCTGTTGAAGTTCGATGGTGTAGAAGATAAAAAAGTAACGGATAATCCGCTGGGAATAGGTAGAATAGAATATAGCTATTACCGGATGGCGACAGATTGTGGAATTGAGATGACCGAATGCCGTCTTTTGGAAGACAAGTCGTATGCCCATTTCATAACCAAACGTTTCGACAGGACAGATACCGGAACGAAACTATACACGCAATCTCTTTGCGCTTTGGCCCATTTTGATAGAGATAAACCATATTCTTACGAGCAAACCTTTGGGGTGATGCGACGCTTACACCTGCCCTATCCTGACATGGAACAAATGTATAGGCGAATGGTATTTAACGTAATAGCCCGTAATCATGACGATCATACAAAAAATCACTCCTTTATTATGACAGAGGCAGGAGAGTGGCGACTTGCACCGGCTTACGACTTATGCTTCTCATACTCAGCTGCCGGTAAGTGGACAAACCGTCATCAAATGTCAGTAAACAACAAAAGGGACAATTTTACGAAAGAAGATTTACTGACTGTGGGAAGAAACATAGGGATACGCAACTATTTGTATATTGTTGACGAAATTATCGATGTGGTTTCTAAATGGAGTAGTTATGCAAAAGAAAATGAGGTTAATCCTCAATACATAGAGCATATTTCTAATGTACTCAGAATTATGATTTAAAAAAGTTTTTTTCTTACTTCATTTTTATTTCACCGGATGTTCTTTTATGTTGTGTTTTATTGTTACTAGAACAGAAGTCATTCTATTAAATAAATATAATTTTTTAATTTACACTTTGTGTTAATTAAAAAATAAATTACTTTTGCAATGAATATTACTTTCGGAGATGTAAATATTGAGAAACTGGCCAATGACTATAAGAAATGCCAGAGGAAAATGGGTGCGATCAGAGCCAAAAAATTTAACATCAGATTGAATGATTTACGTAATGCTGACACCTTAGAAGATGTAAGACACCTACCCGGTCGCTATCATGAATTAGTCGAGGACAGAAAAGGACAATGGGCTTGCGACCTTGACCATCCTTATCGATTAATATTTGAACCTCATGAACAACCTATTCCTACTGATAAAGACGGTAAGTATATTTGGATCGAAATAAAAGGAGTTGAAATTATTGAAATAAAAGACTATCACTAAATAAACAACATATAGATAATGACAAAGCAAAATCAATTTTATCCACAAGTAGTTTTTCATCCCGGTGAAACGCTTGCCGAAAAACTTGAAGAAATAGGTATGGGATCGAAAGAATTTGCTGTTCGTACCGGCAAACCGGAGAAAACCATATCGATGATACTAAATGGGAAAAGTGGTATCACACCTGATATGGCTGTGCAGTTTGAGAGCGTTACAAAAATACCGGCTCATTTTTGGTTAAACAGTCAACGAAATTACGAAGAATATCTGGCAAGGCAAAAGAGAAATATCATTATAGCGGAAGCGGAAGAATGGACAAGAAAGTTTCCGCTCGCAGATATGATAAAAAAAGGTTGGCTCCCACAATGTAAGTCAATAGCAGAAAAAACAGCAGCACTCTTTTCTTTTTTCAAAGTAAGCACACCGGAGGCTTGGGAAGCATTTTATTTTGGTCAACAATTAAGAACAAACTTTAGGATTTCCCTGGCACATATTGGTGAACCTTACGCCATTTCTGCCTGGTTAAGAATGGGAGAAATACAGTCTGAAGAGTTAGATGCACCGGTCTATTCGGAGACAAAATTCAAAGAAGTTTTACCGGAAATAAAAAGTCTGATGGCTGAACACCCCGCCGACTTTTTTTATCAAATGCAGCAACTCTGTCTTTCTGCCGGTGTAAAGGTCGTACACACGCCATGCATTAGCAAAGCTCCGATAAATGGATCCACACGTTGGTTGGGCGATAACCCTTTTATCCAACTTAGCGGCAGATATAAAAGGAATGATATATTTTGGTTTACTTTCTTTCATGAAGCCGGACATATTATTAAACATGGGAAAAAAGATATTTTTCTTGAAAATGTAAAATACGCTGAATATGACGAGAGAAAAGAGAAAGAAGCTGACAGATTTGCAGTTATATGGACACTGAGCGATGAAGAAGAAAGTGAAATTTTGGAGAATGATAATTTATCAGAACAAGATATTATCAATTTTGCAAAGAAATTTAATACGCATCCAGCAATAATCATTGGACGATTACAGCACAAGAAGCTATTGCCCTACACTGTTGGAAAATCTTTTTTTGAAAAAGTAGAACTATCGGAATAATCCACATTGCGCTGTAGCCGGTAGGCTACCGTCTGCCGGAACTGAAGAGGTTCAAAGCCGATACAAAGGATTGACTGTGGTCAATTCTTTGATAAACCGGATATATCCGGTTATTCCTTCTGCTAACTCGTTAATCCGTACAAATTCATCAGCCTGGTGGGAGCGTGATGATTCGCCCGGTCCCATTTTGATTGCCGGGTATGGAATACGCATCCAGTCTGATGTGGTGGGGGAAACGTATGTTTCGATTCCCAGTTTCTCTACTGTTTTCATCAAGGGGTGATCCGGCGGTGTAGCCGAACTCCTGTTTGTGAGATTCCTCGCTGTGAGCTTGCTTTTTACCTTCGACTGGAGAATTTGCAGAATTTCAGGGTTGGTATATTGGTCGGTCGGGCGGATATCCACCACAAAAGTGCATTTATCCGGAACGACGTTGTGCTGGGTACCGGCATGAATTTGCGTAACGGTGAGTTTTACTTCACCCATGGCCGGTGATATCTTGTCGAATTTCACCGATTTCATCGTTAAAATATCTTCCAGGGCGATGTAAAGAGCATTCACCCCTTCGTTTCTCGCCGCATGGCCGCTCACGCCGATGGCCTCCCCATCGATAACCAGCAAGCCGCGTTCGGCAATGGCGGCATGCATTCCGGTCGGTTCGCCTATAATGGCAAAATGGACATGCGGAAGTTCTTTTGCGAGGCGTATCATTCCGTTGGGCCCCGAATTTTCTTCTTCACACGACAAAACCAACATGAGGTTAAACGGCAACTCTGTTTTGTAAAAATGCAGGAACGTTTGCAGCAAACACACTACACTGGCCCCCGCATCGTTACTCCCTAAGCCGAAAATGTGCGTGTCGGATAAGGGCGGGTTGAACGGATCGAAAGTATAGGTTGTGGCAGGCCTTACGGTGTCGATGTGCGAATTGAGCATCAGCGTCTGCCTGACATTGTTGTGATGCGGTTGGCGGGCAATAATGTTGTTGCCTGTCCGTTCCGTCTCTACCCCCCTTTCAGAAAGATACCTGCACAAGAAGTCACTTCGCTTCTCTTCTTCGCCCGAAAAAGATTTCAGGGAAATCAATTCTCTCAGCAAGTCGATCGAGTTATGGAGATATTCTTTATTCATGGGCGTATCGGTAGTTTATCCAATAATTAACCTTGTCCCTGTTTTCTTCAACAAATTTTTCGCATGCAGGATGACGACTTCTGAAACACCCTGGTTTATGGCTTTAAATGAATTATCGAGTTTGGGAATCATCCCGTTGGCAACCACGCCCTGCAATTTCAGTTTAGCAAATGCCTCCTGGTTCATCAAAGGGATCAGGCTGCTTTTGTCATCGGCATCCCGCAAAACACCTTCTTTCTCGAAACAATAATACAACGTAGTGCGGTAGTACTCCGACAAGGCAACTGCAAGCGATGAAGCTATTGTATCGGCATTGGTGTTGAGCAGCGAACCGTTTTCGTCGTGGGTTATCGCACAAAAAACCGGGACGACATCGTTTTCAATTAATGTTGAGAGGAACTTCCCGTTTATTTTTCTTGTAACCGGATCGCCTGCGAATCCGAAGTCAATGGGCACCGGGCTGCGGCGTTCCGATGGGATGCAGTTGGCATCAGCCCCTGAAAGCCCGATAGCGTTACATCCTGTTTTTTGCAGCGAAGCAACAATACTTTTGTTGATCCATCCGGCATAAACCATCGTAACCAGTTGTAAGGTCTCCGCATCCGTGATGCGGCGGCCGTCCAGCATTTTGGTCTCAATCCCCAATCGTTCAGCCATTTTCGAAGCCATTACGCCGCCGCCGTGGACCAGCAGTTTCCTCCCTTTCAGCTGATGGAAATCGCTCAGGAGACTGTTTAATGCTTCGGGGTTATCGACAATGTTCCCGCCAATTTTTACGATGGAGAGTGTGTTTAAATTGATTGACATATCGGTAAATTATAATTCTAATAAAATTTCTTTCAATACCGTTTGTGCCGAAACAACGCGGTTGGCAGCCTCGGGAATAACTATCGATTGCGGGCTTTCGATAACCTCGTCGGTAACAATCATATTCCGGCGTACGGGGAGGCAGTGCATGAAAAAGGCATTGTCGGTAAGCGCCATTTTCCGGGTATCTACCGTCCACGATTTGTCCATGTTCAAAACCTTTCCGTAATTCGGATCCCGATAGGCCGACCAGTTTTTTGCATAAATAAAATCGGCATTCCTGTAGGCCTTTTCCTTATCGTATTCCACGATGGCCTTACCCACAAACTTTTTGTCCAGTTCATATCCTTCCGGGTGCGTGATAACGAACTCGTAATCCGTTGCGTTCATCCATTCGGCAAACGAATTGGGAACGGCCTGCGGCAATGCCTTCGGATGCGGCGCCCAGGTAAGGACCACTTTCGGCCGGGCAGTTTTTTTATACTCTTCAATCGTAATCAGATCGGCAAAACTTTGAAGTGGATGCCGTGTGGCGGCTTCCATACTGAAAACCGGTTTCCCCGAGTATTGAATAAATTGATTGAGAATGACCTCGTTGTAGTCGTCGGCTTTGTTTTCGAACTGTGCAAACGAACGCACACCAATAACATCGCAATAGGAACCCATCACGGGAATGGCTTCGAGAATATGTTCCGGCTTATCACCATCCATTACTACTCCACGCCCTGTTTCGAGTTTCCACGCCCCTTGATTGATATCGAGCACGATAACGTTCATGCCGAGATTCATCCCGGCTTTTTGTGTGCTTAACCGTGTGCGTAAACTCGAATTAAAAAAGATGAGCATCAGGGTTTTGTTTTTACCGAGATGTTGATCGGCAAACGGATTTTCCTTGATGTACTTCGCCTTTTGCAAGGCAGACTGTAAGTCGCCAATATCTTGAACGCAAGTGAAATGGTTCATAAAATAGACTTTTAGAACAAAGATACAAGAATAAAGAGCACAGAGCAAAGAGCAAAGACGAGAGAACTAAAAACTAAAAGCTAAAAAAAATTCACTTTTCACTTTTCACTCTGAACCTTGAACCTTGTATTTTAAACGTTAAACTTCTAGATACTTTTTTGTTTCTTCCAGAAAAAGAGCGATATCTTCCTTCGACACCGATAGCGGCGGCAGTAAACGCATCACATTGTTTTTTGCACCGCCCGTGAAGATATGACTTTTGAACAACAACCTGTTGCGTATATCCGAGAATTCGGGTTCCGACTCAATCCCCAACATTAATCCCCGGCCGCGAATTTCTTTAATTCCGTTGTATTTTGATAGTTCGTTTTGCAGATAATTACCCGCTTCGGAGGCATTTTCTACCAGTGACTCATCCTTCATAACTTTCAGGACGGCGATTGCAGCCACACAAGCCAAATAATTTCCGCCGAACGTGGTTCCCAACATTCCCTTCTTTGCTTTAAATTCGGGTGAGATCAAAACTCCGCCGATGGGAAACCCATTGCCCATTCCTTTTGCCACCGTAATAATGTCGGGTTGGATGCCGGCGTACTGATGAGCGAAAAATTTTCCGGTACGGCCGTAGCCCGATTGGATCTCATCGAGAATAAGCACCGCATTGTATTTTTTGCACGCTTTTTCAAGCTGCTGCAAAAAATTATTTTCGGGAACGAAGATTCCGGCCACGCCCTGGATACCTTCTGCAATAACGGCCGCCACATCATCTTTTTCCAGCTCGCACACGATCGCATCTAAATCGTTCAGGGAGACAAACGTTACTTCGTGCCCCGTATTGAAAGGGGATTGGATCGACGCATTATCGGTGATGGAAACCGCACCCGACGTGCGTCCGTGAAACGATTCCCTGAACGCAATGATTCGTTTTTTCCCGGTGTGGAACGAGGCTAATTTCAGTGCGTTCTCATTGGCTTCTGCTCCGCTATTGCAGAGAAAAAGCGAATAATCGGGATAACCGCTTTGCTCCCCCAGCTTTTCGGCAAGTTCGGCTTGCAGGCTGTTGACCACGGAGTTGGAATAAAACCCGATTTTTTCTACCTGCTCCTGAATGGCTTTCACGTAAACAGGATGAGAATGGCCGATGGAAATCACGGCGTGGCCCCCGTAAAAATCGAGATATTCCACACCGTCCCTGTCCCATACGCGGCAACCTTTTGCGCGGACGGGTTCGATATCCCAAAGGGTATATACATCAAATAAGTTCATAAAAAAATTTAAAACAGTTTCTAAAAAGCTGAGCCTTTCAACTTTAATCCCATTGCTTCATCTAAGCCAAACATCAAATTCATGTTTTGCACCGCTTGTCCCGATGCCCCTTTCAACAGATTATCAAGAACAGAAGTAATGTGGATATATCCGTTGTGAAAGCCGATATGAAGCAGGCATTTATTGGTGTTTACCACCTCTTTCAGACTGATCGGTTTATCCGAAACAAAAACAAATGGCGAAGCCTTGTAATAATCTTTGTAGTAGTTGATCACTTCAGTTTCAGGCATCGGAGCATCCCACCTGGTGTAAACACTGGCGAAGATCCCCCGGGTAAAATCGCCGCGCAGGGGAACCAATTGTATGGGAGGCAAGTTTTTGCTTCCGGCTGCTTTCAATGTGAGTTCAATCTCTTCTAAATGCTGGTGGGTAAAAGGTTTGTAAACCGAGATATTACCGCTCCGGTAGCTGAAATGTGTGGTGTCGGCGGGTTTTTTCCCGGCGCCGGTTGATCCGGTGATGGCATGGACGTGAACATCTTCCGTCAACTTGTTCAAAACAGCTAACGGTAGCAGGGCCAGCATGATGGAAGTGGAAAAACATCCGGGATTTGCTACACTGGAAGCCGTACGGATTTTCTCCCGATTGAACTCGCACAAGCCGAAAACAAAATCTCTTTCGGCGAAAACAGGATCGTTGCGAAAATCGTTTCCCAGGTCGATTACCTTACATGCTGCAGGAACATTATTCTCGTTGAGGAAGGCGCGCGAAAGCCCGTGTCCGAGACAGAGGAAAATAACGTCCGGATGGCCTGTTTGATCGGAAAATGTGATGCCGGTCTCACCCAATAAGTCGCGATGCACATCGGTAACCGCCATGCCAACAGAGCTTGAACTGATTACCGACTCTATTTTCACCCGGGGATGATTAAGCAGGATACGGAGCAGTTCCCCGGCAGTATAACCGGTTCCTCCGGCAATGGATACTTTAATCATTTGACTATTCGTGAATTTTATAATATATTTTCAACGGATTGGAGATGACTTTGGTAAATCCAATCACATCTTGTCCGGTAAATGATTTGTTTACTTCACCGTACTCTCCGAAAACAGGATTCATCAAATCGTAATCCGTGCTGCAAGCCAATACCGAAAAATGGTACGGACGAAGTTCCACATCCACTTCACCGGTCACAAACTGTTGCGTGTCGTTTAAAAACGTTTCGATGTTGCGCATGACAGGCTCTAAATACTGCGCTTCGTGCATTAACTGGCCGTACCAGTTTGACAACTGATCTTTCCAATAGAGTTGCTGTTTGGTAAGCACATGCTTTTCCAGTAAGTGGTGCGCTTTTACCAGGATCAGGGGTGCCGGAGCTTCGAATGCAACTCTCCCTTTTGTTCCAATGATGGTGTCGCCTACGTGGACGTCCCTGCCGATACCGAACCGGGATGCCCATTTATGCAACGTGCGAATAACGTTTACAGGCAACATTTTCTCTCCGTTCAACGATACCGGTTCCCCCTTTTCGAAACCTATTTTTATGCGTTCCACGCCGTAATCAGAAACTTGCGACGGATAAGCTTCTTCGGGAAGGATACCCGACGATTTCAGCGTTTCAACGCCGCCTACACTGGTTCCCCACAATCCCTGGTTGATGGAATATTTCGATTTTTCCCACGAAAAATCAAATCCGTTCGATTTCAAATAATCAATCTCTTCCTGACGCGACAATCCCAACTCCCGGATAGGAGCAATGATCTTTACTTCGGGCGCCAACACTTCAAAAACCAGGTCGAAGCGCACCTGATCGTTTCCGGCGCCTGTACTCCCGTGGGCAACATATTCGGCGCCGATCTTTTTCACATGCTCCAGCACGGATAATGCCTGAAAAAAACGTTCGGAACTGACCGAAAGGGGATAGGTGTTGTTTTTTAGGACGTTGCCGAAAATCAGGTACCGTATGCCTCTTTCGTAATAATCGTTCACGGCGTCAATGGTTGTGTGAGACGCAGCGCCTAAGGTGTTGGAACGCTCCTCAATACGTTTTAACTCTTCGTCTGAGAAACCGCCGGTGTTAACCACTACGGTATGGACTTCCAAATTGCGTTTGTTGATGAGGTAAGGCACACAAAACGATGTGTCGAGCCCGCCGCTGAATGCTAAAACTACTTTCTGGTTCATCTGTTTGATTATTATTTTTTATGTATCTTATTCGGTGCTTTTTTCTTTACAATCGGTTTCACTACCTTTTTTGCAAACGAGCTGGCTGCGGCTTCCCGCTGAGCCGGATTGTACAACAGCCCGGTGCAAAGGCACATTTTGTAGTTGTTGCGCTGAAGAATATCGAAATTCCGGCAACCCTGACAGCCTTTCCAGAACTCCTCATCATCGGTAAGCATGGAAAAAGTTACCGGTTTAAAGCCTAATTCGGTGTTCATCTTCATGACTGCCAATCCGGTGGTAATACTGAAGATCTTAGCCTGCGGGAACAACTTCCTGGAAAGATCAAAAATTTTACGCTTTATTTTTCGGGCCAACCCCTGATTCCGGTAATCGGGATGTACCACAAGTCCCGAGTTGGCTACAAACCGTTGGTGGCTGAACGTCTCAATGTAGGCAAACCCCACGAGTTTGTCCCCATCCAATGCAACGACTGCCTTTCCGGCATTCATCTTTTCCGCAATGTACTCTGCGCTCCGTTTGGCAATACCTGTGCCGCGTGCCTGAGCCGATTCGTATATTAAATCACATACTTCCTGCGCGTATTTTGCATAAGCGGAAGTAGCTGTATAAATCTCCACATCCATTTTGTGTAATAAAAAAAATTAAATGATAAATAAAAAGGAACTGTCTTGCGGCTGTAACCTAAAATCCGCAAAGAACCGGAATTGTTAGAAGCATCGTCGGACTAGATCCATAACGGTGTACCCGGGAGTGATATGTGTTAGTAATATTTCCATTGGAATTGCAAAAGTAATACTTATATTTAATAAAAACGAGAAAACGACAGGAAATTTCATTAAAAAATACAAAATGGAAACCTTTGCCAAATTAATTAGAAAGTGTTTACAATTGACGATTTATTTTTTTATTTTTGTAAAATAATGAATTACAAGAGTTACACCCTACACAATTTTACAGAGCTGCCACAGATATCCGGCTTATCATCCGAACAAATTGAAGCCATACGGATAGTGGGAAATGTTCTTCCCTTTAAATCAAACAACTACGTGGCAGAGCAATTGATCGATTGGAGCAATATTCCCGACGATCCCATTTTTACGCTTACTTTCCCGAGAAAGGAGATGTTATCGAAACAGCATTACGACAAGGTGGCGAAGATCTTGCGGTCAGGCGTTGAACAACAAGTTGTTAGAAATGAAGTGAATAAGATAAGGCTGAAGTTAAATCCGAACCCGGCAGGACAGGAGTACAATATACCTCTGTTTGAAGGGGAGAAGCTGCACGGGATTCAACACAAATATCGGGAAACGGTGTTGTATTTTCCCAGTCAGGGACAAACTTGCCATGCCTATTGCACGTTTTGCTTTCGCTGGCCTCAGTTTACAGGGATGAACGAGCTGAAATTTGCGATGAAAGAAGGTGCGCTGCTGCATAAATACCTGCTTAAACACCCAAAAGTCTCTGATGTCCTGTTCACAGGAGGTGATCCCTTAACGGCAAACGCAAGAATTTTATCGGCCTATATAGAACCGTTGTTATCGAAAGAATTCAGCCACATTCAGAATATACGGATTGGTTCTAAATCACTCGCTTACTGGCCTTACCGGTTTTTGACGGATAAAGATGCCGATGCCCTCCTCTTTTTGTTCGAGAAAGTGAATAAAGCGGGCAAACACCTGGCCTTTCAGGCACACTTTAACCATCCCGATGAATTGACGACAGATGCCGTAAGGCAGGCTATTGAGCGGATACGAAATACGGGAACACAGATCAGGACACAATCGCCTCTGTTGCGAAACATAAATGACGATCCGGAGATCTGGTCGAAGATGTGGAAAGAGCAGGTCCGGTTAGGGCTTGTGCCGTATTATATGTTTGTTGCCCGTGACACCGGATCGAAAGCGTTTTTTGAAGTTTCCCTTACAAGGGCATGGAACATTTTCAGGAAGGCTTACACAAACGTAAGCGGCATTGCCCGGACGGTCCGGGGCCCGAGCATGAGCTGCGGCCCAGGGAAGGTGCAATTGCTGGGAGTGTCGGAAGTAAACGGCGAAAAAGTGTTTGTTCTCCGGTTTTTGCAGTGCCGTAATCCCAATCTGGTCGATATTCCTTTTTTTGCAAAATACAGCGCTTCGGCTACATGGTTTGATGATCTTAAACCGGCCTTCGGTGAAAAAGAATTTTTCTTTGAGAAAGAGAATTTATTGAGAGCAGCAGACGGGGATAACGATTTTTTGTGGGAGTGAGTTGTAGGTTAGGACTCCCGACACAATCTTTTTTCAACAAAAAACAGAACGTTTTATTTAATTAACATAGAATTAAGGGAATTATTGCTTATTTTGCTGTTTCATATTGGAGATTAATAAATGGGCAAGATTATTGCATTGGCAAATCAGAAAGGTGGCGTGGGAAAAACCACTACTACTATTAATTTAGCAGCATCGTTGGCTGCTATGGATAAGAAGATACTTGTTGTGGACGCCGACCCGCAGGCAAATGCTTCGTCGGGGTTGGGTATCGATATCCGGACGTTGAAATATACCATTTACGAAGGACTCATCGGCAGATGTATGCCGGCTGATACAGTTATGAAAACACCTTTCGAGAATATCGACATCATTCCGTCGCATATCAATCTGGTGGGAGCCGAGCTGGAAATGGTGCAGATGGACAATCGAGAAAAGCGTTTGCGCGATTTGCTGAATCCGCTGCGGCCAAAGTACGATTATATTCTTATCGACTGCTCCCCATCGCTTGGGATTATTACCGTAAACGCTTTAACCGCTTCCGATTCCATTATTATCCCCGTCCAATGTGAATATTTTGCGCTCGAGGGGTTGAGCAAATTGCTGAACACCATTAAAATAATAAAATCGAAACTGAACACAAGCCTTGAGATTGAGGGCTTTGTGCTTACCATGTACGATTCCCGCCTGCGTTTACATAACCAGATATACGAAGAAGTAAAGAGCCACTTCAAGGAGTTGGTCTTCGACACGGTTATTCAGCGAAACATCACGCTCAGCGAATCGCAGAGTCATGCCAAACCGGCTCTTATGTACGATGCCGGATCGCGTGGAGCTATCAATCATATGCAGTTGGCACAGGAATTAATTGAGAAAAATGTTTAACTTTGCACGATTAAGAATGTTATTCGCTGATAACTATTGGATATCATTTATTTAATTTATGGCAAGAAAAAACGCATTAGGAAGAGGTTTAGACGCACTTATTGCCTACAATGAAGGCGAATCGCAAGGCTCTACATCCATCAGTGAGGTGGAACTTTCGAAAATGTACCCTAATCCCGACCAGCCGCGCCGTGTTTTCGACCAAGACTCGCTGGAAGAGTTGGCTGTGTCTATCCGGAAAATCGGGCTCATTCAACCGGTAACGTTACGTCGTGAAGGCGAGGACTCTTATCAGATCATTGCCGGAGAACGCCGTTACAGGGCGTCATTGATGGCCGGCCTGACTTCAATTCCGGCTTACATAAAAGCTGCGAATGACGACGAATTGATGGAAATGGCTCTGGTGGAAAATATTCAGCGCGAAGATCTTAATTCCATCGAGATTGCCTTGGCATATCAAAATCTTATCGATTCGCTTTCGCTCACCCAGGAACAGTTAAGCGAAAGGGTGGGGAAAAAACGTACTACCATCACCAACTATCTGAGGTTACTCAAACTCCCCGCTGAAGTGCAAATGGGAGTGAAGGACAAAAAAATAGACATGGGGCACGCACGTGCCTTAGTTACTATGAACGATCCGGTAGCGCAACTCTCTCTCTATAATCTTATTTTGGAAGACGGGTTATCGGTTCGGAGCGTAGAGACAATTGTCCGCGAATATTCCGAGGGAAAGCCGTTAAATGGAAAATCAGGCAGGAAAGAAGACAAGAGCCGGGAAAAAAGCCCGGGCAGATCGTTTGTCGATGATTTTAATGCACTGAAGCAACACCTGTCCAATTATTTCAAGGCTGATGTTCAATTCAACTACAACAAAAACGGCAAAGGGAAAATCACTATTCCGTTTTCGTCTACCGAAGACCTGGAACGAATTATCGGTATGTTCGATACAATGAAGAAGTAAGGCTTATGCTGAAATACCGGAACATTGTTTGTCTATTATTCATAAGTATCGCCTTTCAGTTAACGGCGCAACAGGACACCGTTCCAAAGCAACCCGATTCAATTGCGGTTGTATTGCCGCCAGGTACTGCCTTGGAGAAAAAAATGTTCAAGCCCGATCCGAAAAAAGCAGTATTCTATTCGGCCATTTTCCCTGGATTAGGACAGGTATATAACCGGAAGTACTGGAAGTTGCCCATACTTTACGGCGGGTTTGTGGGGCTTTCATACGCCATAACATGGAATAACAGCCATTACCAGGAGTATTTTGGCGGATATAGAGACATTCTTGATAGCGACCCCAACACAAACAGATGGCACAAATTAGTCCCATACCAATACAGGGATGATCCTGAATCCATTGATAAAAATTGGTTTTCAGGAGTATTGAAAGACAGGAAGAATTATTTCAGATATTACCGGGACTTCAGTATAATTTTAACCGTGGCGCTTTATGGCCTTGGAATTGTAGATGCCTACGTAGATGCACAATTATTTGAATTTGATGTAAGTCCCGACTTGTCGATGCGTGTGGAGCCGGTAATTTTCAAAAAAGCAGATTCGAATTACCTGGCGGATTCTTACGGATTTAGATGCAGTTTTAGTTTTTAAGATTACAACCGGAAACTCCATGCGGGTTTCCCTGAAAAAGAAAGAATGAAAAAGATTTTTTTGATCCTGTTTTCGTGTGCGATAACGGGTACGACAATTGTTTTTGCTCAAGGGAATACGCAACCAAATAAAGATAATATTCAGGATAACTCCATTGTTGCACCCGAAAGCCTGAACGAACACCTGGCTACTTTGCTGCACGAGTGGCAGATCGATTTTTCAAAATCGGATAACAAATGCAGTCAAGGCTCAAATATAATGTTTCACGACAGTGTTTATACTAAACGCCTTTACGATTTGCCCACGGAGATGGAATTATCGTACAACCAGGTAGTGAGGCAGTATATAGATATGTATGCCAACCGTAGGCGCGATGTGGTAGGGTATATGCTTACCATTGGCGAATACTATTTCCCCATGTTTGAGGAAGCGCTCGACAGATACGGATTACCGCTGGAATTGAAATATTTGCCGGTAATTGAATCGGCGCTTAATCCCGTAGCCGTCTCAAGAGCGGGTGCAACGGGTTTGTGGCAGTTTATGCTAAAGACGGGACAAGGTTACGGGCTTCAGATAAACAGCCTGGTTGATGAACGCCGTGATCCGCACAAGTCAACCGAAGCGGCCGCCCGATACCTGAAAGATTTATTTGCGATTTATGGCGACTGGAATCTGGTGATTGCAGCTTACAACTGTGGACCGGGCAATGTAAACAAAGCTATTGCCCGAAGCGGCGGCAAGCAAGATTACTGGCAGATCTACTACAACCTGCCGCGTGAAACCCGTGGTTATGTTCCTGCCTTTATTGCGGCGAATTACATCATGAATTTCTACGACAAGCACAATATCTGTCCGGTAGAATCGGTTTGTGACATGGCTGGCCTTGATACCATCTACGTGGATAATCAGGTACACTTTAACCAGATATCCGAGGTGCTGGAGATTCCCCTAAGCGATATCCGCCGGTGGAATCCGCAGTTTAAAAAAGACAGGGTGCCGGGTAATTATCAACGATATGCGCTCGTGCTGCCGACCAATAAAATGTATGCGTTTCTCGAAAAGAAAGACGAAATAATGAACTTCCGGAGAGACGACTATATCACGCATCGCGAAAATACCGATGAATATCTGGTTTCAGCCGGATTATCCGTTTCGGGAAATACGGAAAACGTCTATTATCGGGTGCGCAGTGGAGATAACCTTTCGAAAATAGCATCCAGAAACGGAGTGACTGTCTCACAACTTCGTTCGTGGAATAACCTGAAGTCCACGAGGATCTCTGTGGGAAAAAGCCTTGTCGTGAAGAAGAAAGCAGTTGTTCCGCCCGTTCAACAACCGGATGATGCTTTAGTTGCGCAACAAGCCGCAGATCCGGAAACCGTTACAAAAACGGTGAATGAATATTATCGGGTGCGCAGTGGCGATAACCTGGGCAAGATTGCTCAGAAAAACAGAGTAACGGTGGCACAGCTGAAATCGTGGAACGGATTGCGTTCTGATAAACTTTCCATAGGAGAGCGCCTTATTGTAAAAAAGGAAACCGTTACCGTTGAGCAGCCTAAACCCATGCAACAAGTTGCCGAGACCAATACTCAGGCTAAAGATAGCTCAGGCATCATATCCAATTACCTGAAACAACAGCTTGAAGGGAGCGGAGCCGATGGTGTAGGAGTCAAAGCTGATGTTTCAGCGGAAACCGAATAAACGGATGTGATGCAACATTATGTATTGTTAAATTTAATATTCCAACATTATGAACCTGCTTGAGCAACTAAAAACTTATACCCGGGTGGTTGCGGATACGGGCGATTTTTCATCAATTGAAATTTATAAACCTGTTGATGCTACCACTAATCCTTCTTTAATCTATGCCGCTTCGCAAGATGCCAGGTATAAGCACCTGATTGACGATGCGATCGATTTTGCCAGAAGGTCCTCATCCGATAAATCGGAGCGGCTATCTAAAGCGATGGATAAATTAGCCGTGAATTTCGGATTGGAAATTCTGAAAATAGTTCCCGGAAGAGCTTCAACAGAAGTAGATGCACGTTTGTCTTTTGATACCGAGGCGACCGTTGCCAAGGCCCGCGAAATTATTGGGTTGTACGAGTCTGCCGGAATTTCCCGCGAACGGGTCCTGGTAAAAATTGCTTCTACCTGGGAAGGGATAAAGGCCGCGGAAATCGTGGAAAAGGAAGGAATACATTGCAACCTTACGTTGCTCTTCTCGCAGGTGCAAGCCATTGCTTGCGCCGAAGCCGGTGTCCGGTTGATCTCTCCGTTTGTGGGAAGGATTCTCGATTGGCACAAAAAAGACCGGGGAGTACCTGAAATTCCGGCAACGGAGGATCCCGGAGTGATTTCAGTGACCGGCATCTTCAATTATTACAAGAAGTTTGGCTATCCGACTCAGGTAATGGGTGCGAGTTTCCGAAATATCGGTGAGATTTGTGAATTGGCGGGTTGTGATCTGCTTACTATCTCGCCATCGTTATTGAAAGAACTGGAAGCAACGGAAGGCACACTGGCGAAAAAGCTTGATGCGGAGAAAGCGCTGGAAATGGATATCGGGAAAATTACCGTTGATGAGAAAACGTTCCGGTGGATGATGAACGAGGATGCCATGGCTACCGAAAAATTGGCCGAAGGTATCCGTAACTTTACCAAAGATCTGATTAAACTGGAAAAACAGATCGAAAAGCTGGTGTAATCTGCCCCTTACCTTGTTATCGGATAACGATACTTGAATAGAGTGAATAATATTTATTAGGATTTCTTAACGCAAGTTGATGCAGCGTTTTTCTTCTTTTCACATCTTAATAAGTAAAGGGTTTCCTTTGCCATGGAACCGTAAATTTAATTCTTATTTTTATGAAAAAAATATTTAGTTTATTTCTGCTGGTATTTCTATTCGTAAATTGTGAAGATAAAACTGTTCCGGAAGATTTAGGTGATAGTTCCGTTCAGGTTATCAAAGGTAACCAGACCTATGATTTTCACTTCGATTCTTTTAATTCGTGTAACAAAAATTGCGATAATCTATACATTCATATAAATTATCGCAGAAAGGGAGCTGAGAGGTTTTCGCTTTATTTTTACTTGAAAGACAACGGAGCCATTGATAAAATCTGGTATTTGGGAGACGAAGGAGTTTTTACATCTTCTTATTTTGATCCGTATAATCATTTTCAAATAACAAACTATAGCTTCAATAACAAAACAGGTGCTTTGTATTTTGAATTTGAGGGGAATTTATTCATTAATACAGTTGCTAATCGGGAACCATTCTTTTTAAAAGGTAAAGTGGATATCCCTGCTCTTAATGATATAGAATGCAGGAATTATTTTACTAACTTATTGACGCTTCAAAATGAAAATACCCGGCTTTTATTCAATAGAGGCGGCAGTGCCATTGAAAATTTGAATACTCCACAAAAAAAGTTTTGCTATGAATTTTTTACCGATAACGGTTTCCGATTTACTCTCAACTCTGAGAAGAACATAAATGAACTTCCGCTCGGAGAATATTCATTCACAACAAAAAATGCGATAAATAATATAATGCTTCGGGAATTTGCCGGTAAACCCGATATCTCACCTACTCTTCATGATAAGGATTGGATTGAATACGAGACTTCCGGGTCATATACTATAACCGGGCAACTAAAGAAAGACGGATACGATGTAACTGTCGGAGACATTAATATTAAAGCGTTTAGAAATAAAGAGTTAAAATATAATTTTGAGAAAATCCATTTCGAGGCAGTTAACATTGAATAGTGATTGAAGAGGAGGAACGCGTTTGCCCGGACAGGGTGAAAAAAAGCGCCTTGAGAAATCAAGGCGCTTTTATGAGGTCGTAATAACTTGTTATACGTTCAGCGATACACGCTTGAAAACGGTTACAGTCAGCTCTTTGTCGTTTTGTTTCAGGAACTGATCAATGGTCAGTTTATTGTCCTTTACATACTCTTGTTGCAACAGCGTTGACTCTTTGTAGAATTTCTGCAAAGCGCCTTCGGCGATCCGGTCCAACAGGTTTTCAGGTTTTCCTGCTTCGCGTGCTTTTTCGCGTGCAATTTCCAGCTCTTTCTCTTTAACTTCCGCCGGAATGGTGTCGGGTGTAACCGAAATCGGATTCATTGCCGCTACCTGCATGGCCACGTCTTTTGCCACGTTATTTGCCACGCCTTCTTTGTTGAAGCCGACAATAGTAGCCAGTTTGTTGCCCATATGGATATACGAAACCACTGTTGGGGCGGAAATGTGTTCGAAATAACCCAATTCCATTTTTTCTCCGGTAGCGCCGATTTTATCCATAATTAACTGGGAGATGGTCCCGTTAGAAAGTTGGATGTTCAGCAACTCTTCCAATGTTTCGGGTTTATGATCGATAGCTGCATCCAGAATCTGTTGGGTTAATGCGATGAATTCTTCGTTTTTAGCTACAAAATCTGTTTCGCATTTCAACGCTACCACCGCAGCATAGTTCCCTTGGGTTTTTGCAAGCACGCAACCTTCGCTTGCTTCGCGATCTTCGCGTTTGGCGGCAACTGCCTGCCCTTTTTTACGAATAATCTCTACTGCTTTGTCAAAGTCGCCGTTTGCTTCGTTTAGCGCATTTTTACAATCCATCATTCCCGCTCCTGTCATTTTGCGTAAATGTTGGATTTCTGCCATTGTAACTGCCATATTTCTATGTTTTTTTAAGTTGTTTCCTTTTTAGATTTCAGAGAGCAGACATCGGACCGCTTTGCTGGCAGATGTCTGTCCTCTGTATTATTCTTCAACATCTGCGTCTTTAGCGTATTTGCTTACAACCGATGCATTGATGGCATCTTTGTCTTCTTTCTTGACGCGTTCTCTTTTCGCTACTTTCGACTTCCTCTCCCTGCGTGGTGCTGCGCTTTCTTCTTCCTGATCTTCTGCTGCGCTGGCGTCGGCTTTTTCAATCTTGCGTTCGTCTAAGCCCTCTTTTATTGCTTCGCAAAGATACCCGACGATCATGTCAACGGCTTTTGCCGCATCATCGTTTGCGGGAATCACGAAATCTATATCGCCCGGATCAGAGTTGGTGTCAACGATGCCGAACACGGGGATTCCAAGCTTGTTGGCTTCTTTCACAGCAATTTGTTCTTTCATCACATCAACAACGAAAATTGCCGAAGGCAAACGGGTGAGGTCCTGGATTGAACCGAGCATCTTTTCGAGTTTCGCGCGCTGACGGGTGATTTGCAGTTTTTCGCGTTTCGACAACGTGTCAAACGTCCCGTCTTTGATCATCTTGTCGATATTGCTCATTTTCTTCACCGCCTTGCGGATAGTGGGAAAATTGGTAAGCATGCCGCCCGGCCAACGTTCGATAACGTAAGGCATGTTGATGCTTTGCGCTTTTTCTTCGATAACCGGTTTAGCCTGTTTTTTAGTAGCCACGAAGAGTATTTTTTTGCCGGATTTGGCAATTTGTTTTAAAGCCGTCCCGGCTTCTTCGGTTTTTGCAATTGTTTTGTAAAGGTCGATAATGTGAATGCCGTTGCGCTCCATAAAAATGTAGGGAGCCATTGCCGGATTCCATTTCCTTTTCAGGTGGCCGAAGTGCGCTCCGGCGTCAAGTAGTTGGTCAAATTCTAATTTTGCCATTGTTTGTTTTGATTTTTTATTCGTTTACATTCTTTTTCTTAGTCGAACCGTAAGGTAAATTACCGGTGTGATCTTCCCCGACAATGTCCTTACAATTTAGATACTAAACGTTACTATGCGAAACCGCTTTGCACGATCCTTATATATTTTTCCGGCAAAAGATCCGGTGAATATATCCAAAAATTAACGTTTCGAGAACTGGAATCTCTTCCTTGCTCCGGGACGGCCTGGTTTTTTACGTTCAACAATGCGGGGATCGCGAGTCATAAAGCCTTCGGCTCTTAAAGCAGGTTTGTCTTCGGGGTTTAACTTTACCAATGCGCGTGAAATAGCCAGTCTGGCTGCTTCCGATTGTCCTTTGTAGCCACCGCCCTGCAGATTGATTTTGATATCGTATTTTTCAGCCACGTTGAGCTTGTTCAGCGGTTGTTTTACGATGAACTGCAGGATGGATGAAGGAAAATAATGTTCAAGTTCGCGTTTGTTGATAACGATCTTGCCTGAACCTTCACTCATGAATACACGAGCTACAGCGGCTTTGCGTCTTCCAATTGAATTTATTACGTCCATCTTATTATTTGAGTGTATTAATATCTATTTGTTTTGGTTTTTGAGCTTGATGCGGATGTTCGTTCCCGGCATACACGTAGAGATTGTTCAGAATGGCATCGCCGAGCTTGTTTTTCGGCAACATGCCTTTTATCACTTTGCGGAAAAGCCTGTCGGGGCTTTTTTTCATCAGGTCGGCAGGAGAGGATGTCTTTTGGCCGCCGGGATAGCCCGAGTAACGGTAGTAAACCCTGTCCGTCCATTTATTACCCGTGAGTTCAACTTTATCGGCATTCACGATAATTACATTATCGCCGCAATCTACGTGCGGAGTAAAGCTTGGTTTGTATTTGCCTCTTAACAATTTTGCCACCTTAGAACTGATCCGTCCTAACGATTGGCCGCTCGCATCAACCAAAACCCATTCTTTCTGAGCCGTTTCTTTGTTAACGGAAATGGTTTTATAACTTAACGTATTCACTTTTTCTTGTTTTTAATCGTTTAATAAAATTAAGTTCGGATTCTCGCTCCCCGTTTTGTCTGGCTAAGGGACTAAATGGCAAATAAAAAGCTATAAATCAAACTTTTAAGTAATAAATTTTAATAATCGGACTGCAAAGTTACAATAATTCAGGTAATTAACAAAGCGTTTTTAGGCGAAAATAAGGTTGGAAACTTAAATTTTTTTTGAGTTTGTGTATGATTAAGATACCCGTATCTCATCATGGAAGGGAGATTTTGGAATGCTACAGCCAAACTGTAGCCGGGCCAGGGTGAAAAAGTGAATTCCACGCTTGGCTTAATGTTTTTCGTTGATGCCGGTATTTCGGTGATTGTGTTGCGAAAAGGCCATTCCAACGAATATAACTAAAAATAAGGCGGTTAATATCGAAACTTTCTTCATGGAATATATTTTTCTGCAAATATAAAACATAAAAACATTTGTGTAGTTTTAAAAATTGATTTAACTTTGCAGGCGAAAATTACAAAACCAATGGCCCCGTGGCTTAACTGAATAGAGCATCTGACTACGGATCAGAAGGTTACAGGTTTGAATCCTGTCGGGGTCACAAAAAAAGCGCTACGAGTAGCGCTTTTTCCTATTAAAAATAGGTACTGTTTTTCGGTTCGAAGTAGGCTTGCGGATGCAGGCAGGCCGGGCAGTTTTTTGGTGGTTTTTTGCCGGTAAACACGTACCCGCAGTGACGGCAATACCATTCGATTTCTTCTTCGCGGGCAAACACAGTCCCGTTTTTCACACGGTCGAGCAATCTTAAATACCGCTCTTCGTGAGTGGCTTCAGCCTTGGCAATCATGCGGTACATGGTGGCTATCTCCTTGAATCCTTCTTCTTCGGCCACTTCGGCAAAGTGAGGATAAAGGCCTGTCCACTCTTCATTTTCGCCTTGGGCGGCAGCTTCCAGGTTTTCGGCCGTAGTGCCGATTTTTCCTGCCGGATATGCTGCTGTAATTTCAAGCATCCCCCCTTCTAGGTATTTAAACATACGTTTTGCATGCACCATTTCCTGATCCGCAGTTTCCAGAAAAATTGCTGCAATTTGTTCGTATCCTTCTTCCTTGGCTTGTTTTGCAAAGAATGTATAACGCATTCTTGCCTGGGATTCACCTGCAAAAGATTTCAGCAGGTTTTGTTCTGTTTGGGTTCCTTTTACACTTTTCATAATCGATCGTTTTATAAAATGTTAAATTCTAATTTATTGTTGCATTTATGAGAGATTGATGGCAGTCTCATTACAAAGATACAAAATTAAATAACCGGTTTGGTGCTTAACCTGTCTGTAGATGGGAATTTAAATTATGTCTAAATAACTATGTCCGTGTCCCGGTATAAAACCGGTTGCTGCAGATTTTATCGAAGCAAAACGCGAGCAAACAGTAAAAAGCAAAGGCGCTTATCCAACCGGCGAAAACATCAATCAGGTAATGTGCTTTTATGTAAACTGTTGCCCCACAGAGGAGAAGGTATAACGGAGAAAGAATGAGCATAATCTTTTTATTGTTTTTATTCAGCCATATCATCAGGATGGTGGATATGCCTACATGAGAACTCGGGAATGCGCCGGTAGGGTGCTCTCCCATTGTTTGCAGCATATTGACACATCGATAGAATAATCCATTTCCATAGCCGGGTCCGGGAAGTAATTTGTTATTGAAATAGAAATAATTGCCGATATCCGAATAAATCCCGTTTGCTGCATTTGCTGTTCCTATGGCCGGAAAATAATATTGGGGACCGGCAACAGGAATAAAGATATAGATTAAATAATAGAGGAAAAACGACCCTAAGAATATAAAAGTTAACTTGTTGAATTTCTCCCTTTGATAAAAATAACAGTATAAAATAATGAACATCATCATGGGGAAATAGAAGGAATACCCCATGTAAAACACTTCGCTGATCCATTTGGATGGGAAATGTTGCGAAAATGCCAGCGCCGGCTGAAATCCGAAGATGGAGTACTCAACGGAAGCAAAGATGTGATCCAAGTTCCGGAATATTTTGTTGAATGCGTAAGTTTCGGAGTACCAGTAGGAGATGAGCCCTGTAAAGAAGAGGATACGGACAAGGGAGGTTGCCGGTGCAAATTTAGACAGGAACGCGCCAAGATAGATCAAAAGAATACCGCTGACTATCAGTATGCGCGCCTGTAAAAAAGAAACGGGATTATCCAGCTTGTTCCAGAGGGCTATGACGATAAATGAGGTGATTACGGCATAACCGGCAGTAAGAATTTCTGCTGCAAACAAATTTTTTTCTTTTCTTATGGGCGTAAGCATTTCCTTTTACATAAAGAATTAGGCAAATTCGCTCAGTTCGAGCCAGCGAAAGGTTTTCTCATCGATCAGCCCGACAATATCCGAGATGCGGTTTGAGGTTGAGATCAACTCTTCCGGCGACAGGTTGCCCGATGAGAGTTGTTGCGTTAATTGTTCTTTTTCCGTTTCAAGATGTTGGACTTCAGCTTCCAGCCTCTCGAACTCTATCCTCTCCTTGAACGTGAGTTTGGTTTTCTCTGCCGGTTTGGGCTTTTCGGCAGTTTTGTCCGGTTTTGATGGTTTTGTCTCTCCGGCAATCCGTTTCTCTTCCACCGATTTCCAATTGCGGTATTGAGTATAGTTCCCCGGGAAATCCTGTATCTCTGCGTCACCGTGGAAACAGAGCAGATGATCCACCACCTTGTCCATAAAATAGCGGTCGTGCGAAATAACGATAAGGCAACCCTTGAAGCCGATGAGATACTCTTCCAGTATGTTGAGCGTAACGATATCGAGATCATTCGTCGGCTCGTCAAGAATCAGGAAGTTGGGGTTTTTAATGAGCACGGTACAGAGATGCAACCGGCGTTTTTCACCGCCGCTCAGTTTATATACATAATCGTGTTGTTTGGCCGGAACGAAAAGAAAATGCTGCAGGAACTGCGATGCCGTGAGCTTGTTCCCATTGCCCAGATCGATAACTTCCGCTATTTTCTGTACTACATCAATTACCTTTGTTTGTTCATCAAACTGCAACCCTTCCTGGCTGTAATATCCGAAATTCACCGTTTCTCCAATATCGAAGTTTCCCGAATCGGGCTGTTCGAGCCCAAGCAGCATTTTTATAAACGTAGTTTTGCCAGTGCCGTTGTTGCCGATGATTCCCATTTTTTCGTATCGGGTGAAAATGTAGTTGAAGTTGTTGGTAATTTTGATGTTGCCGAAGCTCTTGGTAATCTGTTTGGCTTCAAATATTTTTTTACCGATATACGACCCTTTTGCCGATAGTTTTATGTCGTCGGACTGTCGGCGTTGTTTTACTTTTTCTTCCAGTTCGTAAAACGCATCGATACGCGATTTTGCTTTGGTAGCACGGGCTTGCGGCTGTCGGCGCATCCAGTCGAGTTCCTTGCGGTAGATGTTTTGCGCACTGTCTATTTCGGCATTCTGCATGGCGATACGCTCACCGCGCTTTTCCAGATAATAGGCATAATTGCCTTTGTAGGAGTAGATTTGACGATCGTCTATTTCAATGATTTGGGTACATACCCTGTCGAGGAAATAGCGATCGTGCGTAACCATCAGCAAGCTGATGCCCGAACGGGAAAGGTAGCTTTCCAGCCATTCCACCATATCCAGGTCGAGGTGGTTGGTAGGCTCGTCCAACATAATCAGTTCCGGCTCAGAGATAAGAGTGTTTGCCAACGCTATCCGCTTGATTTGTCCGCCTGAAAGCTCTCCGATTTTTTGGTCGAGTTGGAAGATCTTGAGTTGACTGAGAACTTGCCTGATGCGCTGTTCATAATCCCATGCTTTCAACAAATCCATTTTCACCATAATTTCATCCAATCCCTGATGGTCGGCAGATGTCATAATCTCTTCATACCGTGCTATGACTTTCACAGCTTCGTTTTCGGTTTGGAAGCAAGCTTCCAGAACCGTGAGCTCCGGATCAAACTGAGGCGATTGCTCCAGGTAGGCAAACCGGATATCGTTTCGAAAAACAACCCGTCCGTCGTCGCAAGGCTCTTTGCCGGCTATGATGTTCAGCAATGAGGTCTTTCCGGCTCCGTTCCCGGCAATCAGGCCGATTTTGTCGCCCTCGGCAATGCCGAAAGAGATATTGCGGTAAAGCACCCGGTCGCCGAAGCTTTTGGTTAGCGTATCGATTTGTAATAATGGATTTGCCATATTTTTTATAGATAATGCCTTTGCAATTGTCCCTTACGGGACAGGAGGGCAGTATGCTCTCCGTGTGATAAACGAGAGTGTAAAAGTATAAAATAATTTACGATTAAACTCAAAACTGCCAGCGCAAATAAGTAAATAGATCCGTCCGGCTATTGCCGTTGATCAGTTCCGTGCCGGAGCCGATGGTGTCACGGTCGAAATAACGTGTACGCCCTATTTTTGCGGAGAGGGAAAGCTTAGGGGTGATGTTGTACCGCCCCGACGCTGCCCATCGAACACCTTTGCCGTAGAACGACGGCATATAAAACGTGGAGAGTATGTTCCTTTCGTAAGAATAAAGCCTGGAGGCATAGGTGTCCGACCTGAAATATCCGGCGAAAAAGTCGCCACGAATCTTGTTGCTGCCGCGGTAGCCGATATTTTGCGAAAGCATATACCCCTTTTCCTTCCGGAAGTGTTTCCGGTGGTACAGGGCGGCATCAAGAGTAGTTCTGGAATCCCAACCGCTGTTGAGTGTGTGGTTATACCTGAGCCTGATCTTTTGCGTGTTGTACGGCAAAACCGTTCTGGAGTTTTCATCGGGATAGCCGGCGTTCTGCTCTTTCTGTTTGATTGTGTACCGCAGTTCGAAATTGGAGTTCCGGTCCATGGAGTACGTTCCCAAAAAATAGAAATCCAATCCTCCCGACGGCTTATCCACCTGATCTTTCAGCCAGGGAAACCGGAAAATATCCAGATACGTTGTTACCGATATTTTTCGCAACGGGCTGAAGGTGGCGCCAACATACAGCCCGTTTTCGTTTTGAACCCTGCTCCCTTCGGAAAACGCCTGCGCGTGCATTGCGTTATAGGAGATGGGGTAGTAGCGGTAAAGTGCCGACAAAGACAACAGTCCAGACGGTGAGTATTGGACCATATGGGTTGTTGCTGTAGCTCCGTTTTTGGCGATTGCGGTTTCTCCTGCAAACAACAACCGGTTCAAGCGGTATGAATAGTCAATGCTTGCATTAAGATTGGACGAGTCGCGCAAATAGTAGTAGTTGTATTCGCGAACAACCGGGTTGTACATTCGGTTGTAGGCATGATATATTCCACTCACGCCGATCTGAAGCTGCTCTTTGCGGTAGTTGATGTTTACTCCCGTTACCTGTTCGCGCGAGTTGTTTTTCTTCTCCATCTCCGAAAGAGTCCTGTGATAGCCGTCGGTTTTGAATGAGGTTATTTCCCCATCGCCGGAAAGGTTGGCATCGAGCTTTTTGTTGGAATAAAAAGTGGTAATGTTTACGTTGTCTATTTGAAAAACGGCTGCTGCGCCACGGAAAAAGCCGCTTTCGGCAGTGGAGAAATGTTGCTTGGGCCCCTGCGTCCGGCGGACAATATTGTTGGTGCTCCAGGATTTGGAGAGTATAAAGTCGTTGTTCAGTATCAATCCTTGTCCAAAAGATAACCGATAATCACCTACGGCAAGTGTTTTAAGTTTACCTAGATCGCGTACGATAAGATGAAATCCGTAATGATCGTATCCCTTAGGATAATTTTTCTGAAAAAAGGGCTCACCGGGATCTTTTTCACCTACTAGCCCGAACTGAATTTTATCGCGATAGGTGAAGGCATATTTCAACGAAGTATAAAAATCTTCACCCCGGTATTTCCGGTTGGGATAACGCTGCAGGATACTGTCGGAAAATTCACCGTATCCGGCCCGTTTGTTAAGGGTCTTATCGAATCGGGATTGAACTTCATGCCGCCCCCGTTTCAGCATCTCCTGCACCGACAGCTGTTCTTTCTCCGTTTCGCCCACGAAAAAAAAGGGCAGGATCAATTCTACCGTATTAAAATCGAGGGAGGGGACATTCCGAAGTTCAAATACCGAGTAAACGGGACGGTTCTTATCCAGAAATTCGGCTATGTGAGAGGCTTGTTCGTCATTGATCAGCGGAAACCGCTCCAGTTGCTCGCGCGAAACCCTGTTCAAATTCATGGGATTGTTTTCCAACATCGTCAGTTCCTGAAACATATTATCGATGGTGGCATCGTCCGCTCCCTCTTCTGCAAGCTGTTCCAAATGAGAACGCCAGTCGTTTGATTGTGATTTTGCCAGGGAACAGTTTGCACAAAAAACAACAACAAGAAAAATATGAAAGAGAGTAAATTTCATAAAATTCCGGGTTAAAACGGGGGTTTTTACAAATATAGCCCCAATAAATGATTTTCCCAATCATTGTTGTGCAAAACTTATCCGTATGGGAAGACAGGTTAAGTTATGGTGAAATTCTTTGGACTTTTTACTTTTTCTTCCAGCAGAGCCAGATCCAACACTTGTTTCACATCTTCCACATAGTGAAAGTTCAATCCTGCCACATATTCGGGTTTGATCTCGAGGATATCTTTTTCGTTTTCTTTGCAAAGTATGATGTCGGTAATTCCGGCACGTTTTGCTGCCAGTATCTTCTCCCGTATCCCGCCAACCGGGAGCACTTTTCCCCGAAGCGTAATTTCTCCCGTCATGGCCAGGTTATTTCGTACTTTCCGCTGTGTGTAAGCCGAAGCCAGTGAAGTTACCATTGTTATTCCTGCCGATGGCCCGTCTTTGGGTATAGCGCCTTCGGGAACGTGGACGTGCGTATTCCAGTTCTCAAAAATATCGGGGTCGATATTCAACAGGTCGGCATTGGCGTGTATATATTCCATTGCCAGCATAGCCGACTCCTTCATTACATCACCCAAGTTTCCGGTGATCGTAAGCTTCGAACCCTTCCCGCGGCTCAACGAACTCTCTACAAAAAGAATTTCTCCGCCTACGGCTGTCCAGGCCAGTCCGGTAACTACTCCCGCATAATCATTGCCCTGGTACCGGTCTTTGCTGTACTCTTCGATGCCGAGGTATTCTTTTACGTCGGAAGGTTTCAGTACTTTGGGATAATCTTCGTTCCCGGCAATCTTCCGGGCGATCTTCCGGATTACTTTTGCTATTTTCTTGTCCAACTCCCTTACTCCCGATTCGCGTGTGTAGTCTTCGATTATCTTCAGTAAAGCCGGTTTCGAGATGCTGAAAGCTCTCTTTTTTATACCGTGATTTTCCAACTGTTTGGGGACGAGGTGTCGATAGGCAATTTCTATTTTCTCATCGCTGATGTATCCTCCCACATTGATCAACTCCATCCTGTCGAGAAGGGGTTGGGGAATGGTGTTAAGGTTATTTGCCGTAGCAATAAACATCACTTTCGAAAGATCGTAATCAATGGAAAGATAATTGTCGTGGAACGTTGAATTCTGTTCGGGATCAAGCACTTCGAGCAATGCCGATGCCGGGTCGCCACGAAAATCGTTGCCTACTTTATCTATCTCGTCCAACACAAAAACCGGATTTGAACTTCCTGCCTTTTGGATGTTCTGAATAATCCTTCCCGGAATTGCCCCGATATAGGTACGACGGTGTCCGCGGATTTCAGCTTCATCGTGCAAGCCTCCCAGCGAGACACGGATATATTTTCTGTTCAATGCTTCGGCAACCGATTTCCCGAGCGATGTTTTACCTACTCCGGGAGGGCCGTAGAGGCAGAGGATCGGGGATTTTAAATCGCCTTTCAACTTCAGGACCGCCAAATGCTCAATGATGCGCTCTTTCACCTTTTCCATTCCAAAATGGTCGCGATCGAGGATTTTTTGTGCATTTTTCAAGTTGAAGCTGTCTTTGGTGTACTCATTCCAAGGCAAATCCACAATGGTTTGCAGATAGCCGAACTGAACCGAATAATCGGGCGACTGTGGGTGCAACCTTTCCAGTTTACTTATTTCCTTTTCGAAAATTTCAGCCACTTCCTTGCTCCACTTCTTGGCTTTTCCCTTTTTACGGAACTCTGCGATCTCTATTTGCTGTGTGTTGCCGCCCAGCTCTTCCTGAATGGTTTTTATCTGTTGTTGTAAGAAATATTCTTTCTGTTGCTGGTTGAGGTCTTCGCGGGTCTTCATCTGGATGTTCATCTTCAACTCCAGTATTTGTGTTTCGCGGTTGAGGATCATCAGCAGCCTATATGCTTGTTCTTTTTCATCATTTATGCTCAGCAACTCCTGCTTTTCCCTGTTTTCAATCGGTATATTGGTAGCGCTGTAGCTTACCAGCATATCGGTGAACGACTCGTGATTGATCGTTTGCAACAGTTCCTTGGGCGGATCGCCGAGAATATTGAGCATGTGGTTCATAGAATCCCTTATGGAGTCTAAAATTGCTTTGAACTCCCTGTCGTCTTTGTCTGCTTTTTTCGACTCCAGGATCTTGTAGTTTGCCGTAAAAAAAGGTTCGGTCTGCGTGAACTCTGTCCATTCAAATCTTTTTTTTGCCTGAACGATGATGCTCAGGTTATTCTTATCGAGTTCAATCACGCGGATTACTTCGGCGATAACTCCAATTTGATACAGGTCTTCTTTTTCAGGTTCTTCAATGTTATTGTCTTTTTGGCAGACTAAGCCGATATACCGGTGCTTTTTGCCCAATGCCCTGACCAATTTGAGCGATTTACTCCGCCCCACAGAGATAGGAAGCCCGCTTCCCGGAAAAACAATGGTGTTGCGCAACGGTAATATCGGAAGGCTTTCTCTCAAATAATTTTCGTCTATTTCCTGGTTGCCGTCTAAAAAATCCCCGGCAATGAACGATATCACATTGTTCTCGCTTTCTTCCGATTTTAACATTGATAATTTATTTAGAAACATATTATTAACTTGTTTTCTATGCGGTTCAATTCATATTGTGTTTCGTGAGAACAGAATATGTATTAATTTTGTTTTTACAACGCGTATATCATATACCAAATTCCGTGCCAAATATAAATTTCTTTCGTTTATGGGGAATAACTGTTTTAAATTTAAGCAATTTACTGTTTTTCACGACAGATGTGCGATGAAGGTCGGTACCGATGGAGTTCTGCTGGGCGCCTGGGCAGATGTTAGTGACTGCAGATCGATCCTGGATGTGGGGACGGGATCGGGCTTAATTGCCTTAATTGCCGCACAGCGAAACAACCTGGCAAAAATAACCGCTATCGAAATAGATACGGAGGCGGCTTTGCAAGCAAAAGAGAATGTTGGAAATTCGCGTTTTAAAGAGAGGATTGAGGTGTTGCCTTTGTCGTTTCAGGATTTTGTGCCGGTTGCGGCCGGACAATTCGATTTGATTGTCTCCAACCCGCCTTTTTTTACCCATTCGCTGCCATCGCCCGATATGAGAAGGACTGATGCGCGGCACGCGGACTCGCTCACCCTGAATGACCTTTTCGTATTAAGCAAAGAGCTCTTGAACGATACCGGAACTCTTTCACTGATCTATCCGTTTTTGGAACGGGAGAATATAATGCTTGTGGCCGAAAAAGTAAATTTCCATCTCTCCCGCGAAACAGTTGTGTATCCTGTACGGGGTGCCTCGCCTAAAAGAATTTTGTTGGAGTTTAACGTGGGAGTTAAGAAGAAGGTGGATAGGAATGAATTGGTTATTGAGGAGAAGCATCACGTTTACACGCCTGAATTTATAGGTTTGGTACGGGATTTCTACCTCTATTTATGACAACCGGGAACCTGAAATCTTCATCAACTCACTCTTTATTTTTCATGCAAAAATTGATAAACATATCCGTTAGCCCATCTTGTTGGCCTTGAGGATAAATGAAATTAAAAGTACGGGTGATATCTAATCCGTCGATATCGATTATCTGGAAATCTCCCCGTGCAACCTCTTTGCTGACAGCGTGGACGGATATAAGACCTATACAGTTGCTGCTTTTTAAAAAGTTTTTAATGCTTTCCGTACTTCCCAAATGCATCTTCACATTCATATCTTTTAGTTTTATTTCATGTCTCTGCAAGGCGCTGAGAATAACATCAAGGGTTCCCGAGCCCATTTCCCGTAAAACAAGCGGTGTGTGTATTAGTTCCTCTAACGATATCTGTGATTTTTTAGAAACGGGTTGAGATACATGGGCAATAGCTACAATCTCATCTTGCATAAAAGGAATGTACTTAAACTCCATCTGCCCCGGATTCCCTTCTATTACGCCCAAATCAATTTTATGGGATAGAACATCCTTTTCTACATTCATCGTATTGTGATTGAATACCAATATTTCGATATCGGGATATTTCTTATTGAACCTGGATAATAGTACCGGAAGCACATATTGCTCGATGGTTGTGCTGGCTCCGATTTTAAGCTTTCCGGAGAAAGATTTTTTCAATCGGCCAATTTCATATTCCATCTTCTTGTATTGATCGATAGCACGTTCGGTGTATTCGAATACTATCCTGCCGGCTTCGGTTAATGATATTCCACCGTGATTCCTGTTAAACAGGCTGATGCCTAGGGAATTTTCCAACTCCCTGATGTTGTTGGTTATAGCAGGCTGGGTGATGTGTAATTCTCTGGCTGCCTTTGTAAAACTTGCGTTGAGCGCAACAGTATAGAAAACTTGTAATCTGAAATTAAACATGTCAATAGTAATCTGTTTATTGTCTTATAAAGAAGAGAGGAAAAGTACCGGCCTTCATAACTTTTCTTTATGGAGCATAATAATATAAAAGCAACAACCGGTTTTATTCTGTCGTAACTTTGCGACAAAGTTAGACAAATTAAAGAAAAATGATGACGAATGAGCAAAAAAGGGCGAATGTGCTGCATGGAGTACTTTTTGTCGCCCTGTTTACCTGTGCATCCTTTTACATTGCACAATTTCCTGTAATGCAATACTTATCCCTGAGCCCGCTTATTATTGGCATTGTATTGGGAATGGCGTACGGCAATACATTAAAAAAGAATATGCCCGAAGAGTGGCTCCCGGGAATTACCTTCGCATCAAAAAAACTGTTGCGTACAGCTATTGTTCTATATGGGTTCCGGCTTACTTTTCAAAACATTATGTCTGTGGGACTTTCTGCAGTTATAATTGATGTGATTATCATTACGGGCACATTGATCATTGGATTACTGATGGGGAAATTATTGAAAATAGATAAAGAGACCGCATTATTGACCAGTACCGGAAGTGCCATTTGTGGGGCCGCCGCAATTTTGGGTATGGAGGCCGTAATAAATAATAAACCGCATAAAACAACTATTGCCGTATCTACGGTTGTCATCTTTGGCACTATTGCCATGTTTTTATACCCACTATTGTATAGAAGTGGACTGTTGGATCTGACCATTCAACAATGGGGGCTTTACACGGGAGCTACCGTGCATGAAGTGGCCCATGTTGTCGGAGCCGGTAATGGCATGGGAGAGGCTGTCACCGGAACGGCAGTTATTGTAAAAATGATAAGGGTCATGTTTTTAGCGCCTATACTGCTCATATTTTCCCTGATCATAGCCGGGCAAGTCAATCGTAGCGCAAGGACAGCTCATCATGCAATTAAAATTACGATTCCCTGGTTTGCTTTTGGGTTTATCGCAGTTATCGGTTTCAATTCATTAAACCTGCTACCCGGGAGTGTTGTAAATGCCCTAAATTATATAGATACATTTCTGCTGACAATGGCGATGACGGCTTTGGGTATTGAGACTCATTTAAGAAAATTCAAGGAAGCCGGAGTGAAACCATTTTTGCTCGCGCTCATATTATTCTTGTGGTTAATGGTTGGAGGATACTACATGGTCAAATATATCTCATAGGTTCTGAAAGACACGGTTACGGTCTCCGGAACAGGAGCGATCCGGTAAACGAATAGCTTTCGGTCAATAGTAAAACGGGAGCTTTCGAACAAGCGCCCGTTTTTGAATAGAGTTTAATCTAAAAGTAGAGTGGTTATATTATCCTGATTGTTGTTAGCCCGCTTATTTTGTTGCTGTACTAAGCCCTGTGCTTTACTGTTCGAGAAGTGTAATTAGTTGATAATTAAATCACTGATTTCCGGATTTTACTTTCCCAATACCATTTTTGCGGATATTCTTTGTTATGGGATTGCCGTAATAGGTGACGTTGCCAATCCCGTCGGCGTTGATGTCCACCGATTCTGTTGCATGGCACGTAACATTTCCCACGCCACCCGATTCGATTTTCGCACGCGCAGCTTTCAGGTTCTCAAGCTTTACGTTTCCCACGCCTTTTGATGCGACAGAGACTGAAGTGGCAGATCCTTTCATTTCGATATTTCCCACGCCGTCTGAAGTGATGTCTATATTATCGGAAGCAAGATCCCGGGCATTGATGTTTCCCACGCCCGTAGAAACGATTTTAAATTGGGGTGCGTCCAGTCTTCCTTTCAATTCGAGATTCCCCACACCGTCTGATTCAATCAGGCTGAGGTTTGGTGAGCTTATCCTGATAACGAGCTTTCCCGACTGCCGGTTACCAAACATCCTTTTCAGGTCTTTCTTCATCGACACGTTGAGCTTGTTGTCTTTTACATTTACTATCAGGTTGTTAACCATCTCTTCATCTCCTTCGGCACTCACGCTGTAATTGGGAGATTGTGTGAATTCTATATTTCCCACCGTGTTTGATACCAGGGCGGAAAATGCTGTTACGTTGTAATTTTTATTTGTAATGCGGTTGCTTTGAGCACATGCACCGTTCGTGAAAAGAACGATGGAGAGAATCAATAGATTTGTCAATGCGAAATTTTTCATAATCGGAGTAATTTATTTTTATCTATAAGACGTACGATGGGCAGATTCCGTTACACGAAATCAGTTTTTTAACAATTCCAGTATTTTTAGGCGGAAAGCATATTCGTATTTTGCTTGTGCCTGATCGGATAATGTTTGGGTGAGGCTGCTTTTCGCCTGAAAAAGCTCGTAGGGGTTGGCCCGGCCGTTATCAAATTTTTCCTGTGCGAATCGATATGCTTCCCGTCCCGACAGTTCCGATTTTTGCGTGGCCCTCCACTTGCTTTGTGCACCTAAGGCGTTTTGGTATGCCTGCTCAATACGTTTGCGAAGATCGATTTTTACCTTGTCTATTTCCAATTGGCTGTTTGCTGCGGCAAGCTCTGCCAACCGGATATTGTCCCTTGTCTGGAATTTATTGAAAATAGGGATCCGCAGGCTGAAGCCGAGCGAATTGCTCATGTTGTTACGGATTTGCTTATTGAACGAGTCATTGGGCCGTCCGCTCATGTTGTAATACCCGGTTCCAAAATTAGCGCCAAAGGAGAGTGACGGGTAAAGTTGCGATTTTGCCATCAACACCTCTTTTTCGCTGCTCTGCCATCGGTACTCAGCTGCTTTTATTTCAGGACGGGTGAGTAGTGCGGTTTGAAAAATATCGAATGGTGAGAGCGGCACTCCTTCACTGATGATAGACTCCACCGGCGGAGCGGAAACATCGAAATTCGAAAAATCGTCCAGTTCCATTATTTGAGCCAGATCGAGCAATGCCAGCTTAAGATTGCTTTCTGCCTGGACCTTGTTTTGTTCTTCGCGGGCACGCTGCGCTTCAAGTTCATAAATCTCGCCCTGAGCCATCTTGCCGCTTTTTATCAACTCTTTCCGGCGATTCATATTGGCATCCGTTAATTGGATCTGTTCATTGGCAATCTGCAACAATTCCTTTTGCAGCAAAACTTGCAGAAATGCCGTTGCCACGCTTATTTCCATGTCGTCTTTAAACTTCTCTAAATCGGCTTCGGCGGCACTTAAATCGGCACGTTTGGCATCGATGTTATGCTTCATCCGCAATCCGTCAAACAAGGTGATGTTCGCTCCTACGCCCAACGAGGTCTGTGATGAGTTGGTATTCTGGTAGGTATTGTCGAGGCCAATAGATCGGCCGAAAATAAAATTCTGTCCCGCGGATGCGTTCACACTGGGCAACAGGTCGTTCCTTGCTTGAGTGTAAGCAATGTGACGCTGTGCCTTGTTCAGTTCCTGCTGTTTGATGTTCACGTTGTTTTGCAAGGCAATGTTGATGCACTCTTCGAGCGTGTATTGCTGTGCCGATACCATTGCGGACAAACTACAAAAAATAGCGATGATGATAGATGTTCTCATACTTCTTTACGATCAATTCTTTTTCGTTTCAATAATCTCGTTACCGCGTACTTTATCGTTGAGTTTCAACCCTTCAATGATTTCGATATTGATTCCGTCGGAAAGGCCGGTTTTTACGTACTTGCGGTTAAACTCCTGCGGCTTTTCGCTTTTTACCGTATAGACGAATGCCGAATCGTTGCTGAACTCGATACAGCTTTCGGGGATGGAAAGTACGCTGTCGCGGCGATTGAGAATAATATCGGCGTTGGCGCTGTAGCCGGCGCGGATAAACACATCAGCCGGCATTTCCATAGCTGCTTTCATCTCGAAAAGGATGGCCCCGCTCTCTTCAACCCCTTTGGGCGAGACATATTCTAATTTCGCCGGGATCTTCTTGTCCTGAATGGCACCGATGGTGATTTCCATGGGCATCTCCACAGAAAGTTTGCCTACTTCGGTTTCGTCAATCTTTCCCACGAAAAGCATATCGCTCAGGTTGGCAACCGAGGCGATAGTGGTGCCGTCGTTAAAGTTGTTGGACTGTATAACCGAGTTTCCTACCTTGACGGGGATGTCGAGAATAGTTCCGCTCACCGTAGCGCGGACGAGGGTATTGCTGTATTTTGCCGAACTTTTGGTAATTCCCGTACGCACCAGGCTCAGGTTGTCGCTGGCTGCCCGGAGTTCTTCCTGATCGCTTCTATACTGAAGTTGAACTTTTTCAAATTCCTCTTTCGAGATGACTTGGTTTTCGTACAGTTTTCGGTCGCGTTCGTAATTGCTACGGCTCTGATCGGCAGCTAATTGCGCTCTTTCCACACGCGACTCGGCCCCGCTCAGGTTCACCATGTCGGGGATAACCTGTATTTTGGCGATAATATCGCCGGCAACCACTTTTTCACCCGCTTCTTTATAAATTTCTGAAATAATGCCCGACATTTGCGGCTTTATGAGAATTTCATTTCGAGGCTGTACCTTTCCGGTTGCCACTGTCCGTTTTTCGATGTTGTTTTTCGTAACGGTTTCAATCTGATACGTTTTTACTTTAGGACGCGATTTTTTATATAAAAAGATGAACGTCCATATTACCAATAGCACTAAAAGCGCTAATCCGGCGATTTTTAATACTTTTTTCATTTGATCTGAATATAATTTTGATGTTTATTGTTTTCTCGCAATCCGCAATCCGGATTATTCTTCCCTGATCGCTTCGATGGGTTTTATCATCATTGCGCGTTGAGCAGGAATAGAGCCTGCAAAGGTGCCGATAATCAGTAATATGGTCAGTGAGCCTACGGCCATTCCAAATCCGATCTGGGGGTCTTTGAAAAACTGATCGCCCTGGCTCAACGCGACACCCACTGCCGACAGCAGGCCAACCCCCAGAACGATTCCGCCAATCCCGGCCAAAACGGTGAGCACGACACTTTCTGTCAGCACCTGCCCGATGATATTTTGCGGTGTTGCTCCCAACGCACGGCGGATACCAATCTCTTTGGTCCGTTCGCGAACGGTTACGAGCATGATGTTGCTTACGCCGATGGCGCCGGCAAGCAAGGTTCCCAGTCCCACAATCCAGATGAGCGCCTGGATGCCGATGAACAGGTTGTTGAACATTGTAAACTGATCTTCGATATTTGCCGAACTGATGGCTTCCTTGTCGTCGGGACTGATCTGGTGAACACTTTTGAGCGTCTCTTTAATTTTATCTTCCACCACTTTCACTTTTACTCCCGGACGGGAAGTTGCCCCTAAAAAGTGAATGATATTGCCTTGATTAAACGCTTTTTGCATGGTGCTGAAAGGTAAGATCACCGATTCGTCGGTTGATCCGCCGATACTTGCATTGGACATTTTTCGGGCTACACCGATGACTTGAAAATAAATGCCGTTTACTTTCACCAGTTTTCCAATGGCGTCTTCCCCGGTTTGAAACAACACTTCGTAAACACGTTCACCGATGATGCATACCTTGCGGTTTTCGGCAATGTCTATATCATTAATATACCGCCCGCTTATTATTTTGCTTTTTTCAATCAGGTCGTATTCGGGATAACAGCCTTTTACCCGGTATGAGCCGCCCTTTTCGCCCCGAACCACATTTTTATCGTTCGATCCGCCAAAGAGCATAGGGGAGAGGTATTGCAATTCGGGTACTTTTTCGCGGATGATCTCCACATCGCTGTTCAACATGTTCCAGCTCCGCCCCTTGCGAAACCCTTTGTACGGTTTCGATGTGTTTTGTGTCCAGAAAAAGCAGGAGTTACCCGCAAATCCTTCTATCTGGGATGAAATACCTTCGCTTAACGCATTACCGGCTCCCACCATCAGTACCAGCATAAACATCCCCCAGAAAACGCCGAATGCCGTTAAAAAACTGCGCGACTTGTTGTGGGTAATGGTTACCCATATTTCATACCAACGGTCGAGGTCGAATAAAGCCACTCTAAGCCGCCTCCAAAGCGAAGTTCGGGGATGGTGAATTTGTTTATCTTTTTGCAATTGAGTATTCATTTTTTACGAATTACGTGTTACGCGCATCTGTATCATTCTTGGCGCATTGCTTCAATTGGGCTGATTTTTACTGCTTTACGGGCAGGCAGGTATCCGGCAATGATGCCTGCGATAATGAGGACAACGGTCGCAAAAACGGCATATCCCATGTTTACTGTGGGGTTTTTGAAGATCGACATTTGTACCCCGTCAGAAACAGGTTGCCCGTTGGCAGATTGTTCCATAACAAAGTTGATCAGTTCGGTCAAACCAATACCTAAAATCATTCCGATGTACCCAAAGATGGCCGTAATGATGAGGGACTCTAAGATTATGATTTTCAGGATGGATAATGGGGGAGCGCCAATGGCTTTGCGGATCCCTATTTCGCGCGTCCTCTCTTTTACAGAAACCAGCATGATGTTGCTAACGCCTACGATACCCGCGATGAGGGTGAGTATACCGATAATACTGACAAACAAGGTGATCCCGCCAAAAATCTTTTGTGTCTCAATATATTCGGCTTGTGAATTATTTACCCACAGTGCCTGTTTATCCTCCGGGTTGAAATTAAGGCTTCTTCCCATCAAACTGCGCAGGGATTGATCGAAACGGTCATTTTCGGCTTTGGTTTCCAACCCGTCCACAGTGAAGGTGATCTGGTTGAACTTTTTGTTCGGATTAAAAATGGCTTGTGCCGTTGAAAACGGAATATAAGCGTTCGGAGTGCCCCAACGTGTTTTTTTTGTATTGATACCCACTACTTTAAACATCAGTTCACCTACTTTTACGTAATTCCCCAACGCCTTCTCCCCTTTGAAAAGAGTTTCGGCAATTTTACTGTCGAGGATAATTATCTTGTTGGTTCCCTTTACATCCAAGTCGTTGATAAAACGGCCGTCATCGGGTTTGATAACCAGTTTCTCTATCTCCCGGTAGTCGGGCATGACGCCGCGAACGTTGTACGATCCGTATTCAGCTCCAAACGTGACGATTTGCGTTTTATCGATGCGCGCCGCTATGAGCTGGCTTTCGTTAACATCGGTTTTGATGAGGTCGACCTCCTTATTCGAAAACTGTAGGTTCCGCCCCGATTTAAGTCCGTTATGGACCATGGAGGTTGTTCCCGACCAAAGCGTTACGCGGTTTACGGCCCTGTCGCTGAAGTTTTCCATAACTCCGTTTTTTAATCCGTTTCCGGCGCCTAATAAAACAATGAGGATGAAAATTCCCCACGAAACCGAGAGTCCTGTGAGTGCCGTGCGCAATTTATTTTTACGCAGGGTCTGAAGTATTTCCTGAAGATGATCGTTCATACGGGTTTCGAATTATGGGTTTCGGACTCGATCACGCCGTCTTTTAGCCTGATGATCCGTTTGGTGGCATCAGCAACCGATTGCTCGTGGGTAACAATGATGGTGGTTATTCCTTGATTGTTTAGATCGGAAAGGACATCCATCACTTCAACGGTGGTTTGGCTGTCGAGGGCGCCGGTGGGTTCGTCGGCGAGAATGACTTTTGGATTCGATATCATGGCACGGGCAATGGCCACACGTTGTTTTTGTCCACCCGATAATTCGCCGGGCAAATGATGTGCCCAGTTCTTCAGTCCCATTCTATCGAGAAGCTCCATGGCGATAATGTTTCGCTTTTTCCGGCTGATGTTTTTATAATAGAGTGGGAGAGCCACGTTCTCCAACGCATTTTTGAAGTTGATAAGGTTGAAGGATTGAAATACAAACCCGATCATTTCATTGCGGTACTTGGCAGCTTGCGTCTCGGTCAGGTTCTTGATCAGGGTGCTGTTGAGGTAATATTCACCCGAGTCGTAGCTGTCTAAAATCCCTAATAAGTTCAGTAAGGTGGATTTTCCGGAACCGGAAGCTCCCATAATTGCCACATACTCACCGGATTCAATCTCCAGATCGATATCTTTGAGAACATGCAGGGAAATGGCGTCGGTGTGATAGGATTTGTTGATTTTTGAAAGTTTAATCATGTTCCACAATATTTACTTGTCAGTATCTGTTTTTTTTGTACAAAAGTAATGTCTTAAATAATACTATGCAATACATAATACTAATGAAATTATAAAAATTACAATAAATTAACTTTATGAGCTCTCTTTCATTCCCAATTCTCTACTGATTTTTTTCGATAAATCGTTAATGTCTATCTCCAGCAGTTTGATTTTTTTGATGATAGCCGGAAGTTCCGTGTTCATAAATTCGTCTTTGTAAATGGCTTTTACAGCACGCCTGGCATCGGGCGAGATAAAAAACCCCACGCCGCGTTTATCGTAAATGACATCGATGGACTTCAGGTACTCAAAACTTCGCATCACGGTGTTGGGGTTTACGCCGAGCATAGTTCCCAACTCGCGGATGGACGGGATGCGCTCATCTTCGAGGTACTCGTTGTTGAGAATTTTCTCGCAGATTGAATCGGAAATCTGCAAGTATATGGGCTTATGTTCGTTGAAGTTCATGATCAGTAGCGTTTGGTTTTCATTATAAAATAAGAACCGATCATCAGCGCTGCGGGCAGTACAACTAGTAAAAAAATACGCACAATTTGCATTGCGATGACAACAGGATGATCATTGACGTGAATCTCGAAAAAATTTCTGCTTCCAAAACTGAAACTGAGATTTTCGACGTTGGTAAACGGAGTTTGAGAATCCCAAATGGTCATACCTATACCCATTATGGTTGAAAAAACGATCAGTGAGAGAATGAAGGCTCCGGCGGTTTTCAATACCTTTCGCCGAATGAAGAGGAAATTGCAAAACAGAATAGCCTGTTGCGTTACAAACATTTGTGAGATATTATTCCAATTTATTGAACTTTGAAAGAATTGTTGTACGGCATAACCTCCATATATTTTGGGGAACATAAGTGCAAGCAATGTATCCATTCCGCCGTAAAGCAAAATGACGGAGAGCGGGGCAATCAGGATACAGGCAAGTTGTATGACGATATATTTTTCGAATACCGATGCGGGAAGCATCACTTCGGAAAGTCCTTTCTTGGGATGATTGTAGTTGAAAAACAGCATAAACGGTGAGAATATAAATGTAAAGCCCGTCAAAATTTCCAAGAAGGATACTCTGTTTGCAAGATTAATTGCAGCACTGATGTTTGAAAGATTTATCAGAAAAAATACCAGCGGTAATCCGGCAAAAATCAATACGTTTTGAATCCACGATTTCGGATTGCGTTGAAGGTTCCTTACAATTAATTTGTAAAACCTGTTGAATTGGAATGTATTGTTGTTCATAAGGGAGGGTGATTATTGCGATTGTGCAAAAAGTTCATTTATCCGTGTCTTGTGCTGCATGGTTGTGTTGAACAACGCTTCCAGATTTACACGGCTTTCGTTTTGCCCGTCGTTTTCGCTGACGCAAAGGTAGCCGCCCAAAGTGGGTTCGGCGTAGAGCGTGTTGGCGGGAATCGAAGGTTGCAGGCTGAAGTAGAGTTTCTCGGAGATACGCTCCAGTGTCTCGTTGAGCAGCACGGCGCGGTTGTCGAGAATAATAATCGGGTCAATGAGATTTTCTAAATCACGAACCTGGTGCGTGGATATAATTGTGCAAGTGGTGTCTAGGCAATACTCCGCCATAATTCTGCGAAACATGCTTTTCGAAGGAATATCCAGTCCATTGCTCGGTTCGTCCAACAAGAGTAAATCCACGTTTGTGGCAATGGCAAAGGCAATGGCTGCTTTCTTTGTTTGGCCGTAAGAGAGTTTGTTTAATTTTTTGTCGACATCCATGTCAAACTCTTTCAAAATAGTTTCGAATTTAGTGTGATCGAATTTGAGGTAAAAGGGGGCGTTCATTTTCGCGAAATAGTTAATGGAATAGTCGTTTTGGATATATTCCGTCTCTTCGGGCAGGTAGTAAATGCGGTTCAGGAACGACGGCGTTCGATTAAACGGATTTTCACCATGCACCGTGCAATGTCCGCCGAATGGTTTTTGTAATCCGCAAATGATTTTGAGCAGGGTGGTCTTGCCCACGCCGTTTTCGCCCAGCAGGCCGTAAATTTTTCCGGTTTCGAGCGTCATCGAAATATCGGATAACACCTCTTTTTTGCCGTACTTGAAGGATAAGTTCTGAATGGTAATCATCTTTTTTGCTTTTGGCTGTTAGTCCCTTTGCTTAGTTTAATAGTGCATTAGTGAGATAGTACACTGCAAAGGTAGTGCTTGTTTTTATATTTCCAAATCTTTTTTCATTATTTAAGAAATATTTTGAGTTTTTATATACTGTTTTGTAAAAACTGTATAAATCTCTTACTGAACTTTCGCAAGTATCCTTGGATAGTGCATGCGACTAAAGCGGAGACCTTTAGATATTTTGCGGGGTACCCATAGCTTGCGATGAACGTAAAAAAGAGTAGCTGTCCAAAGCGAAGCGAGTTCTACTCTTTTAGTACATGCGAGCTAAGATGGGTCGAAAAATATCGTCAGACGATGATTTAGTCGCAATCCTATAGCTTGCGAAAGTTGAAATTTCTTAGTCATTTTTTGATGGATTCGAACAGATAGCTTACCCCTCCCGTCAGCCAAAATCCCGGTTGTGGAATATTTCCGAAATCCACGTGCGTGGTATTGAATATGTTGTTGGCATTTACAAAGAAGTTTATCTTGCGTACAGTATAGTTGGCTTTAATATCCAGCAGCAGAAACGGTTTGTAGGCGGTTGGTATCTCCTCTTTTGTTTCGGCAACGTATTTCAGATAATTTCCGGCGCGTTGTTGCCAACGCAGGTTCCACGACAATGTAAGGTCTTTAATGATCCGATGATGCACGCCAACTGTAAGTTTATGCCGCAAATAGTTAAACACGTATGCCGATACCGGGTTGTTTTGCCTGGCTTCATCGCTTTTCTGCGTCATATATTGATAACCGATATGTACTGAACTTATCACGGCATCCACTCCTATGCCGTAAGTGCTGAGCGAGGCCAGGTTCTGCGCATGGTAAAGTCCATCCGAACTGTTCAGTACCCAGTCGATCAGGTTGTCGCCTTTGCTGTAAAAAGCATTCAGGTTGGCCATCAAAACAGTGCTTTTGTACCGTGCTCCAACTTCGCCGGATTGTGAATATTCCGGCGTTAGTCCGGCAAATCCACGATGTTTCCCTGCCTTGTAATACAAATCGGTAAAGGTGGGCATGCGGGTAGCTTTACTCCACGATGCGTAAAGGCTCACAGCGTCGCTCGCACGGTACGAAACATTTATTGCCGGATAAAACCCGTCGGCTTTAAGTGTGTCGGCCAGGGCGGTGTTGTAGTTGTAAAGGCCGCCGACGGAGAGCGTCAGTTTATCGAAAACGAAATTGTGTTCGGCAAAAAAGCTGATGTTCGAACGGTTATCCCATTTGTCGTAATTGCCTGATTTTTGGCGCATCAACCGTCCCAGATTACTACTCAGAATGCCTTCGTTGCGGAATTCGCCTCCGAAGCTCGTGATTCCCAGGCCCGATGCGTATTGCATGTTCAGGTTCAGGCCGTAAACATCGCTGCGGTGATAATTGGGGGCTGTGTACCACGATGGGATATCGGGTGTTCCGGGCCTGAACAAATGATATACATCGTAATGCCTGCTCCAGTACAGTAGCGGAATAAATTTCAGTTTTCCCCCCGTTTCGCCCTTTATCGAGGCAAACATTCCACGTGTATCGTCATACTGATTGGGATAAGCGGCGGCGTAGAACGTGTTGGCGCCGTATTTTTTATCGTTCACTCCCGCCTGGATGTCGATGTTGGCGCCGTTGATATCGAACCGGCTTTGCCAAAGAAGATTGACGATGTTGTAGTCGCTGTTTTGGATATAACCGCCGGAGCGTTTGTAGCCTGCCGACAAGCGATGTATGGAATTTTGCATTTTGTATGCGCCACGTGCTTCCGCGCCGAAGAGTTCGTGCATTCCGCTTTCCAGTTTGGCAAACGCGTTTGAGTGTGTATCTTTTTTTGTGATGATGTTTATCCCGCCCGAAAATGCGCTGGCGCCGAAAATCAACGATGATGGTCCTTGAACGATTTCGATGCGCTCGATATCGGAAAGATTGACGGGAATGTCGAAACTGTAATGTCCGGTTTGGGGGTTGGTAAGGTTAACGTTGTTGAGCAGGATGGCGGCCTGGTCGAATGAGCCGCCACGGAGAGAAATGTCGGCCTGTGTGCCGTGCGGCCCGCGTTGCAGGATATCTACGCCTGCCACATAATTGAGAAGGTCTTCTACACTTCGGACGGGCGCCCGCTCAATCTCCTTGCTTGTGATTACGGTTACCAGCTTGGCTGCCATACTCAGCGGCAGTTGAGTTTTTGAAGCGGTAACCACCACTTCATCCAGTTCTTTCTCGGGAATCGTGTCCGACTTGGTTTGAATCACTGCTTTCTCCGCCGGATTTACCGATGCGGCGTGAGCGCTCAGCAATGCACAACCCGAAAGCACACCGATAGTAATGGTTTTGTGGATACTGTTGAAAACGCTGTGCGATTTTCGTGCAAAGCGCTTAAACCGAAACGCCGCCTGTTTTAAAAATTGTTTTTGTCTGTTCACCTATTATTAATTTTATAGAAATAAAGTTGCAAAAATAATCCATTTTACGTTGATAAAAGTGATTTTCCCGCCTAAACTTCACTACTCTTCCGTGCCTTGTTGCATGGGGACAAAAATGAAGTCGCCGTATTCAGACTCTCTGAATTTATCTTCGCTTACTCGTTTTATAACCGTCATTTTTTGTCCTTGCCGGCCGCCTACGGGAACAACCATCCAGCCGCCGATTTTGAGTTGATCCAACAACTTCCCGGGGATTTTTTCGGGAGCAGCCGTAATCAGTATCTTGTCGAAAGGTGCGTATTGGGGTAGCCCCTCGTAACCATCCCCGAAAAACAAATTCGGATGATAACCCAATTTATTGAGCCTCTCTTTCGCTTTAAGGTACAGCTCCTGAACCCGCTCTATACTGTAAACATCCGCATCCATTTCACAAAGTACGGCTGCCTGATATCCGCTTCCTGTGCCGACTTCCAATACCTTTTCGCCCGGTTTCAATCGCAGCAGTTCCGTCTGAAAGGCTACCGTGTAAGGTTGAGAAATGGTCTGCCCTTTTTCGATGGGCAGAGGCCGGTCACGATAAGCATATTCCGCTAAACTTTTATCGATGAACAGATGCCTCGGGACATTACCGATAGCGGCCAAAACCTTTTTGTCGGTAATCCCTTTCCTTTTTAATTCTTCAGCAAGCTTTTTGGCCTCTCCGGTGTTGTTTTGGGGAGCGCCCACTACCTGGTTTTCAGGTCTTTCATTTTGTTTGTTTTTATTGTTCGCACAGGCGACGGGGCCTGCGCAACAAAAGGCAAGTAAGATGAAGGATAAGCTGTTTATTATTCTTGTTTTCATACATTCTTCTCCTTTACTTTTAAAACCAAAGATAATGAATTTCTGTATTTTGCCCTAATTCTTTCAGATATCATTCTCCAATTGGAATAAAAATAGTAATTTCGCTTTCTATTTACTATTTATTACTATTATCCGGCAAAGTATGAGAAAAGCAACTTCTTTATTCCTTTTATGGATATTTTCAACGTTATATCTTATGGCTCAAAACAGAGATATGCAGCATATTATACAAACGGTTAAGGAGAAATATGCACCCGACAGGCGGGTAGAGGTTTTTGATGTGACGGCATCGCAACATTCAGATACTCTCGTTCTTAAAGGCGAAGCCACCAGTAAGGCCGCCTATCAGGAGATAGTATCGGAGGCGGAAAAAATGGCGAGGCTTGTTAAAAACGGTATCCGGCTGTTGCCCGATGACGTGATTGGCGAAAAAAAATGGGGTGTGATTTACAACTCGGTAGAGAAGCTGCACTTGGGCAACTCGTACGGCAGTGAAACAGTATCGGAAGCCCTGCTGGGGATGCCAGTAAAATTGTTGGATAAAAAAGGCGGCTGGCGACGCGTGCAGACACCGGAAGGATACATCGGGTGGGTTTCGGATGCTATAAAGACAATGACTGAGGCGGAGTTGCACGAATACAACAAAAAACCGAAGGTTGTGGTAACGGGCTTGTATGCACTCTCTTATGAAGAAGCTGATGTTAAATCGCAGACGGTTTCCAATTTGGTGATCGGGGATATGTTGGTTTTGAGAGGAGCGAAAGGTAGGTTTTATCAGGTAACGTATCCCGACGGGCGTGAGGCGTACATACAAAAATCCGAGGTCGAAGAGCTGAAGAAGTGGTTGGAAGATATTGAGTTTACGCAGGAAAGTATAGTGAAGACCGCCAAACAATTTATGGGGATTCCTTACGTTTGGGGCGGAGCTTCATCCAAAGGGCTGGATTGCAGTGGATTCACCAAGTTAGTCTATTTTCTCCACGGAGTTATCCTCCAACGCGATGCTTCGCAACAGGCGTTGACCGGAAAGCTGGTGGATGAAACCGGAGATTTTTCGAAATTACAACCGGGCGATCTGCTTTTTTTCGGAACGAAAGCGACAAAGGAAAATCCGAAAGAGAGGGTTGTTCATGTAGCTATTTATATCGGAAATAAACGCTTCATCCATGCCTCCGATTATATTCAAATAGGCAGTCTTGATCCGGTAGATCCGCTTTTTGACAAATACAATACCCATCGTTATCTGCGTGCCAAAAGAATAATTGGTGAAGTAAATACAAAAGGCATTGAAGCCATTTCCGAGAGCGTATTTTATAAATAAAATTCAACTTTCGCATGTTTTCTCGGACATTGCATGCGGCTAAAGCAGAGGCCTTTAGATGTTTTACGGGGTACCCATGGCTCACGATGAACGTAAAAAAAGAGTAGTTGTTTGAGCGAAGCGAGTTCTACTCTTTTAGTGACGTGAGCGAGGATGGGTCGTAAAATATCGTCAGACGATGATTTAGTCGCAATCATATAACTTGCGAAAGTTTAGTAAATAAAACGGCTATTTATCTATTAAAGACGATTAAAGATGATGAATCAAAACAGACGGGATTTTCTCAAAACATCGGCAATGGCAGCAGCATTTCTGACTGTACCGCCCGTTTTTTCACAACATAAACCCAAAAACAGCTCTTCCAAAATGAAATTATCATGGACACCTTATGACCTTGAACTCCGCCACACGTTTACCATATCGGGGTTTTCCCGCACAACCACGCCGGTTGTGCTCACAAGGATCGAATACGATGGATTGACCGGTTACGGCGAAGCCTCACTTCCCCCTTATTTGGGTGAAACGCAGGCCTCGGTTATCGAGTTCCTGAAAAAGATTGATTTGTCCGCCTTCTCCGACCCTACGCATCTGGATGAGATTTTGGAATATGTGGATGGTATTGCGATTAACAATACGGCTGCCAAAGCTTCCGTGGATATAGCTTTACATGATTTAGCCGGGAAAATTATCGGCTCGCCATGGTATAAGATGTACGGGCTTGACAAAACAAATGTTCCCGACACTACTTTCACCATAGGTATCGATACGGATGATGTGGTGCGTGAAAAAACGCGCGAAGCGCTGGGGCGTTTCAATATATTAAAAGTAAAAGTAGGCGGCCCGGACGATAAACGGATGATTGAAGCTATCCGTTCCGTTACCGCACTGCCGTTGGCGGTGGATGCCAATCAGGGTTGGAAAGACCGTCATCAGGCGCTGGATATGATTCATTGGCTGAAAGAGAAGGGCATAGTGATGGTAGAACAGCCAATGCCGAAGCTGGATTTAGACAATATTGCCCGACTGACGGAAGAGAGTCCGTTGCCTATTTTTGCTGACGAGTCGCTTCAACGGTTAACCGATATAGAACGGTTGAAAGGCGTGTTCTCGGGCATCAACATCAAGCTGATGAAATGTACCGGTATGCGTGAGGCGTGGAAAATGAGAAATCTTGCTGAAGCGTTGGGGATGAAGGTGATGATGGGATGTATGACGGAAACGTCGTGCGCCATTTCTGCTGCTTCGCAACTCTATGCGGGAATGGATTTTGCCGACTTGGACGGCGCTTTACTTATCGCTAACGATTGCTTTGACGGGGCACAGTTACAGAATGGCAAGATGATCGCAAGCGATTTGCCGGGCATCGGAGTGAAACCCAATCAGAGGTCGTCCGACTCCAACAGCACGCATCCGTTCTGATACATTTCGTCTAATGCCTTCTTGTCGTCGCCCGGATTCACGTTTACGGGTTTTATGGCATCGGTAATCACAAATGTATGGAAACCTTGATTGATCGCGTCGAGAGCGGATGCTTTTACGCAATAATCGGTTGCCAGACCGCAGATATACAGGTCTGTAATTTTGTTGTCGCGGAGAAAATCGGAAAAGGAAACGTTGGTGGCTTCGAAAGCGGAATAACCATCGTCTTTGTCGGCAGTCCCTTTTCGTAACTTAAGGCCGATCTTTTCCGTTTTCAGACCGGGATGAAAATCGGCGCCTCGTGTATGGGCGATGCAGTGTGGAGGCCACTTCTCGAAATGAACAGACCCTTCGGGATGCCAGTCTTGTGATGAAATGACAAAGTCGAACCTGTCGATAATGCTGTTAATGACAGGGACAACCTGGTCCCCCTCCTTCACCCCCAGTGCGCCACCCGGACAAAAGTCGTTCTGAACATCCACTATTAATAATGCTTTTTTCATTGTTGTAAGACTTTTAGAGCCAAGAATCAAGAGCCAAGAACCAAGACAAAAGAATCAAGAGCCAAGAATCAAGAGCCAAGAACCAAGACAAAAGAGCTAAAAGTGAAAAACCTTGAACTTTAAACCTTGAACCTTAAACTTTATAACAAAGAAAAGACATTTGGGTTCAATTCCAATCAGTATTGAACTTTCGCATGTTTCCTCGGATAGTGCATGCGACTAATGAACAGAAGGCAAGTTTACTTGCATTATGCCACGGCGAGCAATAGTCTAACTTCAGTGAACGATTTAGTCGCAATCCTATAGCTTGCAAAAGTTAAATCAGGTGAAAAAACTCACGGCTTTTGAGAGGACGCTCCTTCGTTTTATTTGAGGTTGTAGTTGTCCCATCATCTCCAAGTGGCAATGCAGCAACTCGCCCGTTTTTTCGTCCCGGAGGTGTAATCCGTTTCCCTGACAGAATTTATAGGATTTACACGTGGCGCATTTCCCTGTTTTTGTCCATCGGCGGTCGCGCATCACCTGATAACGGGTGTTCCATACGGCCCAGAAATCGTCTTTATAAATGTTGCCTTGAATATAATCGCCCCGAAGGCTGGGACACGCGCTGATATCTCCGTTTGCCAACACCGATGCAATATGAACGCCTGCCTGACAAAAAAAGGGAGCGTCACGCACTTCCATTTCGTAGTCGGCCAGATAACCTTCACACCCGTAGGAGACATTGATTTTTCCTTCTTCCCGGGTCTCCCGGATGAACTCCATCATTTGTACAAATTCATGAGTGGATAATTTCAACAGCGGATTGTCTTTGGCCCTTCCTTTCGGAAAAACGGTAAACAACCGCCAATGCTTTACTTCCAATGAGATAAGCATCGACTTTAAGTTGCGGAGGTCATCGATATTCTTTTTATTGACGCACGTAACCACGTCATACACCAGGCCCGGTGTGCCTGCTACCCGTGAGATGGCGTTCAACGCCCTGAGCCACGATCCTTTTTTGCCGCGAAACCACTCGTGCGACGCTTCGGTATATCCGTCCAAACTAACCGTTACGGAGCGCAGTCCGGCATGGAGAAGCGCATCGAGCCGCTCTTGCGATAGCCCCCAGCCGTTGGTGACAAATCCCCACGGATATTCCATTTTGTAAATCTCTCTCCCCACCTCCTCCAGGTCTTTACGCACAAGCGGCTCACCGCCGGTGAGCACGATCATTGTTTTGTGCGGATCTACGTGAGGACGGATATCGGACAGGATTTGCAGGAAGTCTTCCTTCGGCATATCGGGGACAATGTTCTCCCTGGTGCAGTCGCTCCCGCAGTGTACGCAGTTGAAGTTGCAGCGTAGCGTGCACTCCCAAAACAGATAGTTGAGCTTGTGTAGTTTAGCCTGTGCCTTTTTATGCTCTTGATAGAGCGAAAGCAGTATGTTTTTCTGAAGATTCATTCTTTTTCGCTTGATTTGTTTAGCGTGAAATCAGCCCCGGTTTTTTCAAACGTGCCCGCGTACCAACCCCGTTTTTTCGCTGTCTGTCTCAGCTCCGATGCTTTTATCCGCAGGGTATCCGACTTGTACAAACCGTTTTCTTCACCGTCTAAATCCGATGCATAGACGATCATATTTTCGGAGCGGTAAGGAAAGGAGGTGAATTTCAGTTCGTAACTCCCTTCGGCGTTTGTTCTTACGGTATCGTTCCCGTAGGGTGATGTGTCCGATTTGTGGATGACTGCCATGTTTTTCAGGGGTTGTTGGGTGGCTTTGTCGGTAACTTTTCCCTTTACCACATAATCGGCCGAAGGGGTTCCGTATTCGACCAGACCAGGGATCTCGCAAGAGGAGGCGAATCCCAAAATTCCCAAAATCCAGGCAATAATTTTAGCGTAGGTAGTAAATGCAATTCTTTTCATGTTCCATTAATTTTTAGTCTTAGAGACTGTTTTTTAGTTTTGGTAAAAACGAAACTATATTTTAATAGATGAAAAAAACGCAAAAACGTTGCATCAAAATCAAAATATTTTCAGAAAAACATACATTTTTTTGCGATTTTATCCCGATTAATGAAAAATATCACTATTTGTGGTGATTGTTTCATTCTTGTATATCGTGTTACTTTGCGTTATAATTCAAAATAGTTTCTAAGAGAATATTTTTAATCCGATGAAAAAATTAATAGTTATTTTGCTGACAATTATCCAGGTATCTGTTTTGTACTCCAAGAATATTGAGCCGGAAAAAGAGGACAACCCCAAGGATACGCTTAAAGTCTATTATCTGGACGAAGTGGTGGTAAGTTCTTCTGTAAAAGAGACCAACCAATTGAAAAATTTGCCTACGGCAGTTTCAGTTGTTTCTCCAAAGCAGCTTAGTAATAGCCAGATAGGATCACTACCCGAATTGAGCGGGGTGATTCCGAACTTTTTTATTCCATCATACGGATCCAAGGTTTCAACACCTATCTATATTCGCGGTATCGGGGCAAGGTTAGGTTCTCAAACCGTAAGTTTGTATGTAGATAATGTGCCGAGTTTCAATCCGTCGGCATTCGATTTTGAATTTCAGGATATTCAGCGTATCGAGGTTCTGCGCGGAGCACAGGGAACACTTTACGGCAGAAATGCCATTGGCGGGATAGTGAATATTTATACGCTCTCGCCGTTGTCGTTCCAGGGTACGTCGTTGATGCTGAGCGGCGGGAATTATGGACAGTTTTCCGTGAAGGGCTCCAATTACAGCAAGATATCCGATAATTTCGGCTTGTCGGTTGCGGCCTATTATCAGAAAGATGACGGATATTTCATAAATAACTATACCGGAAAAAATGTAGATGCGACCGAAAACGCAGGAGGTAAGGTTAAACTGGAGTGGGAGATCACGCCTGCTTTCAAAGCGTTACTTTTCGGGAATTACGATTACGTAACCGGAGGCGCATTTCCGTATATGCACGAAGATTCCACAGCCGTGAATTTCAATGAACCGTCGTCATACAAAAGAAATCTGGTGACGAACGGGCTTTCGCTTCAATATCTGGGTGACGGCTTCAGCCTGAACTCCACGACCGGATACCAGTTTTTGAAAGACGATATGAAGATGGATCAGGATTATACACCGTTATCGGTTTTCTCCATCCGCCAGCAGCAAACACAACATTCTGTCAGCCAAGAGATCACGTTAAAGTCGGAAACCCAGGGCAAATACCGCTGGGTAGTAGGCCTCTTTGGATTTTACGACCACCGCACTATTGATACGCCGGTCTCTATAAAAAAAGAGGGAGTAGCCGGATTGCAATCGGTTTTTGATGCGCTTGCAGGCAATCCGAACGTTCCTTACGTGATGAAATATACTACAGAGCAAATTGATCTTCCCGGGGTATATAAAAAGCCGTTGAGCGGATTGGCATTGTTCCATCAATCTACGTTGCAGGATATTTTCGGGTTGAACGGCTTGTCGGCGACTGCCGGAATCCGGTTCGACTACGAACATGCCGAAATTGATTACTTCACCCAAAGTAAGGGTGCAAACATAGAATTCCGCGCCAAACAAGCGCCCCCCACTGTTCCGGGCACACCCGTAAACGGAGATACCATCATGCAAGGCGCTTTCAGCAAAAATTTCGGGCAGGTCTTGCCTAAATTAGCGCTGAAGTACCAACCGGTTGAAACGGCTTTTGTCTATCTTTCAGCTTCAAAAGGATATAAAACAGGCGGATACAACGAGCAGGCTTTCTCTAAGTTGCTTCAAAACTCGCTAATGGAATCGTTGATGCGCAATGCTATGAAAATGATGCCGCCGCGTCCCGGTGGCGGTGGCGCGCCTGCTGCACCGGCGGCTAACGTGCAGACACCCACACTTGAAGAGCAGCTTTCGTATGCGCCAGAAATTAGCTGGACCTATGAGCTGGGCGGACGTTGTGAGATGTTCGGAAGAAGGCTCTCTACGACATTTGCGCTGTTTTACACGAAAGTGAATGATATTCAGATCATACAACTTGTGGATCAGGGGCAGGCAGGCCGTATTGTTACCAATGCCGGAAAATCGGTCAGCCAAGGTGCGGAACTGAGCATGCGGTATAATCCTACCGGCAATTTTACCTTATTTGCCGAATACGGTTTTGCCGATGCGAAGTTCAAAAACTATCAAACCGAAAAAAGGGAGAACGGAAAAACAGTCCCTGTGGATTATTCGGGAAATTATATTCCGTTTGCTCCGCAACATACCTTGAGCGTTGGGGCGAGTTACGTCTATAATTTCAGATACGGTTCGTTTATCGACAGGCTAATTGCCAATATGCAATACACGGGTGCCGGAAAAATATACTGGACGGAAGATAACTCGGCTTACCAGCCTTTCTACGGGTTAACCAATGCTACCATTACCGCTGAAAAAGGTTCTTTTGGATTGGAGATCTGGGGAAAGAACCTGTTTGATAAAAAGTACAACTCATTCTATTTTAGGGCATCGGATATGACCGGTAAAGAGAATGCATACGTACAGAGAGGATATCCTGTGCGTTTTGGCGCAACCGTGCGATATACCTTAAACCGATAAATCAGATGACGATTTTTCCGGTCAGGATTAAAACCGTAAGAGTGATTGCCGCAGCAATCAGTATCAGTATAAAAGCCCATTCCCACTGTTTGGGCTTTTGTTTTTGTTCTTGCCTTCCCTTCAGGAAGACGAAAGCTCCGATAGCATAGAAAATAATGGACAAAAAGAGGTATTTTATTCCTACGGCGTAGATGACATACACAGCGTAAAGCGTTCCGAGAATAGCAATGAGCTTATAGATGCTTTTCTCGTGCCGGCCTCCGAAAGAGACTTTCACGGCGTAGAGCGATGAGAGCAGGTAAGGAATAAGAACCATGGTGGTGCCGATGGTGATGGCTGCAAGATAGGTTTCGTTGAGCGCGGGAGACAGAATCGACAGCAGGAACAATTGCGTGAAAAGTTGCGTGAGCAACAGCGCGTTGACGGGTGTCTGCTTTTTGTTGACTTTCGCCAGGATTTTGGGCATAACGCCCTCCCGTGCAGCGGCGTACATTGTTTCCACCGACAGTAGAATCCACGATAGGCTGGCTCCCAATACCGAAATCATTATGCCTGCCTGCACAATCAGTGAACCGGCGGCACCTATCGTTGTTTTTCCCAAAACGAGCGAGAGCGGAGTATCGGATGCGGCGAGTTCTTTTGCCGGAATACTCGCCATGGCAACAAATGTGACGAGCATATATATACCTAAAACCGAAAGAACCGAAATGATGATGGCGCGGCGTACCACTTGCTGGCTTTTAGCCCTTCCGGACAATACCGATGCGGCTTCGATTCCCACAAAACACCACAATACTACCGCCATGGCGTCCTTCACTTGTAACAGCGGAGTAGTGGATTTCCCTGAGGAAGCCAGCTTGGTTTGCCAATCGGGCACATTGAAAACTTCATTATCCACCAACGAAAATCCCAGTAAAATCACCAGGGCGATGGGCATAAGCTTGGCAATGGTGACCACAAAATTCAGGATGGCGCCTTCACGAATGCCCGACAGCAGGATAAAGTAATAGAACCAGAGGATTGCCGAGCCCAGAATGAAACAGGTTAACGGGGAAAGAGCGTGTTCTCCCAACAAATCGTTCAGCGTTTTGAAAAACAGCACCAAGTAACTGATGTTGCCCAGCCATCCCAGCGACCAATAACCCCAGGCGGAATTAAAGCCCATATAATCGCCAAATCCATCCCGCGCGTAAGCGTAAATACCACTTTTTAGCTCCGGTTTTTTAGCCGACAAGTAGATGAAGACCAGGGCAAGCATCAATGCGCCTATACCGCCGAAAATCCACGTGGCCAACGTGCCCATCGGGTTGGCAACGTGAATAAGGTCCTTCGGCGAATTAAAAATCCCCGACCCGATCATGGACCCCAACGATACGAAAACCAAAAGCCAGAGTCCGAGCTGTTTTTGCTGTTTCATTATTAACGGGAATGTTGGAACCACAAAAATAGAAAAAATAAGATGTTGTTTGACCACATCGCTTATTTTTCTTAATTTCGCACTTCTATTTTAAAACATAAAAATTATGTATAACTGGTTTGAATGCAAAGTCCGCTACGATAAAACGCTGGATACAGGTATGATAAAAACGGTGACAGAACCTTATCTGGTGGATGCAATGTCGTTTACGGAGGCTGAAGCGAGAATTCTTGAAGAGATGCAGCCGTATATGTCGGGCGAGTTTACCGTTTCCGATATTAAAAGAGTGAGGTTTTCAGATACTTTTTTCAACGAGACGGGCGACCGGTATTACAAAGCAAAGCTCTATTTCATTACGCTCGATGAAAAAAGCGGCACCGAAAAGAAAACGGCTGTAAATATGCTTGTACAGGCATCGCTACTGAAAGAAGCCGTAGAGATTGTTGAGGCTGAGATGAACAAGACGATGGTGGATTACACTTTGGCATCGGTAACCGAAACAGCCATTATGGATGTGTTTAAGTATTCCGCGGAAAGTCAATCAAAAACAGGGAAATGAGCGTAAGAGGCAATATCGATAAACTGCGGGAATCGGTTCCGGCTGATGTTAAAATAGTAGCTGTTTCCAAGTTTCACTCCAACGATGAGATTTTAGAAGCCTACAACGACAGCCAGCGGATCTTTGGCGAAAGCCGTGTGCAGGAGCTTAATGCAAAGCAGCCGATGCTTCCCTGGGATATCGAATGGCACTTTATAGGTAATCTACAGCGCAACAAGGTGAAATTTATCGCTCCGTTTATCCATCTTATTCATAGCTTAGACAGTGAACGGCTGATGCTTGAAATCGAAAAACAGGCAGTGGCCTGTAACCGCAAAATACCTTGTTTGTTGCAACTGCATGTGGCCGATGAAGAAACAAAGTCAGGCTTTTTACCCGATGAATGTCGCCGGTTTCTTGCCAAAGGCAAATGGCGCGATTGTACGCATGTACAACTTGCCGGAGTGATGGGTATGGCAACCTATACCGATGATCTGAAGAAGGTAAGGGGTGAGTTCCGATTGATTAAATCGTTGTTCGGCGAATTTAAATCACACTATTTTTCCGACGACGATCATTTCAAAGAGATCTCCATGGGAATGTCGGGAGATTATCCTATTGCCATAGAAGAGGGTGCCACGATTATCCGGGTAGGGACATTGATTTTTGGGGAGCGGTAATTGCACAATAATTTAGTCGCGACCATCACTTTTATCAATTAAAATAGTTATTTTTGCCGTAATTGAAAATTGAAAAACATTCATTCGAAATGATAAACTTACAAACAACATTCGCCGGATTGACCCTGAAAAATCCGTTTATAGCTGCCAGTAGCGGCTTAACAAACTCATTATCAAAGATAAAAGAGCTCGATAAGGCCGGGATTGGGGCGGTGGTTCTTAAATCGTTGTTCGAGGAACAAATTGAAAATCATACCGAAAAGCTGGTGCAAATCTCCGATTATCCCGAAGCAGCGGATTATATCAACGCCTATATCGAGATGAACCACGTGGAGAAATACCTCGACTTGATCCGTTCGGTAAAAGCAGAGTGCAGTATCCCCGTTGTAGCAAGCATCAACTGTTATAAACTGACGCGATGGACCGATTTTGCCAAAAGCATCGAAGCGGCCGGAGCCGATGCCATTGAGCTGAATGTCTTTCTGCTCAACGCCGGTGAGTTTGGCGATACCTATCTTGAAGAGTCTTATTTGAACATCGTGAAGCAGCTGAAAAAAACGGTGAAAATCCCCATTGTGGTTAAAATGGCCAAGAATATTGGTAATTTACCCGGATTAGTCAGCAAAATGAAATCATTAGGTACAGACGGAATTGTGCTTTTCAATCGGTTTTATCAGCTCGATATAGATATCAACAAAATGGAGATTACAGCCGGAACAGTTTTCAGCAATCCGGCCGATTTTCACGAAACACTGCGCTGGACCGCTATTGTTTCAGGGCGTGTTAAAGATGTTGACATCCTTTGTTCAACCGGAGTGCACTCCTGGGAAGATGCCATTAAAGGGATTCTTGCAGGCGCATCGGGAGTACAGCTTTGCAGCGTCCTTTACGAACAGGGGATGGACGTGATTGGCAACATGATAACGTGTGTGGAAGAATGGATGGAGCAGAACAATTACGAACAGATATCCGATTTTAAAGGGAAACTCAATTATGCCAATATTGCCAGTCCGTCGTTGTACGAGCGTGTTCAGTTTATGAAGTATTTTTCAAATTACCAGCAATGAATATCCAGCAACTTGAATATATCATTGCGGTTGACAATTACCGTCATTTTTCCAAAGCGGCCGAAGCGTCGTTTGTTACGCAACCCACCCTTAGCATGATGGTTCAAAAGCTGGAAGATGAACTGGGAGTGAAAATTTTCGATCGCACGCAGCTTCCGGTCCAGCCTACCGAGATAGGGAGAAAAATTATAGATCAGGCACGTATTTCGGTTGCTCAGATAAACCAGATTAAAGAGATCATCCATGAAGAAAAAGGGAATGTAAGAGGAACTTTCAGGCTGGGAATTATTCCGACCGTTTCGCCTTATCTGTTGCCGAGGCTGATGGAGGAGCACATGCAGGGAGATGCAGGCATCAGTATAGTAGTCAGGGAACTGACAACCGATACTATCCTCCGCGGCCTGGCAAACGATTCGCTGGACGGTGGAATTCTAGCAACCCCGCTGAATGACGATTCCGTTACCGAAAGGCCACTCTATTACGAAAGATTTTTTGCATATGTTTCGCCCAGAGAGCGATCGCTTTACGTGAAAAATGAACTGGACGAGGGTGACTTGGACAACGAGAAGCTTTGGTTGCTCGATGAAGTTCATTGTTTCAGGACACAGATCCTGCATCTGTGCAACATGAAAAAAAGGCGCAGATCGCATTCTATTTTCACTTTCGAAGCAGGAAGTATTGACACGCTCATAAAAATAGTAGATGAAAACGACGGGTTAACCGTAATACCCGAAATGGCGACATATAATCTCAATGAGCAGCAAAAGAAAAATGTGCGCCCGTTTAAAAAAGTTACTCCCGTACGCGAAATCAGCCTTATTACCCGGAAAGAGTTTATCCGGGAACGTTTGATTCGCATTATTGTGGATGAAGTAAAAAGCGCCGTCCCGAATTCGCTCCAAGACCCGGCACTGAAAAAATATGTAATCCCGTTGTAAGAATATCTTAGAAGAGTGTATGCAACCCCTGGATATCATTCATAAATATTATAAGGAAGGAACTAAGCTTTACGATATTTACATCTCTCACGTTACCGATGTAACCGGCAAGGCACTGCGTGTCGCACAAAAACATCCCGAATTGGCAATAGATGTGAAATTTCTTGAAGAAGCGGCCATGTTGCACGATATTGGCATTTTCAAAACCCGGGCGCCGGATATCGCTTGCGAAGGCAGCATGCCGTACATTTGCCACGGCTATCTGGGCAGGGAATTGCTTACACAGGAAGGGCTTCCTAAACACGGACTGGTGTGTGAACGCCATACAGGGACGGGGTTGAGTCTAGAAACCATAATACAAAGGAAATTGCCCATTCCGCATAGAGACATGCGTCCGAAAAGCCTGGAAGAAAAAATCATCTGTTTTGCCGATAAATTTTACTCGAAATCTCAATTGGGTAAAGAGAAACCACTGAAAAAAATCAGAGAGAGCCTCAGAAATCACGGCACTCATCAGGTAGAGATATTTGATGAATGGTGCGAATTGTTTGAATAATGCGAAAATTTGGCAAACTATTTGCAGTAATAAATTCTGAAAAACTGTTTTGAATTTTTTTATGCACTGTTTTTTAGTCATTTTTTGATGGATTCGGACTTTCGTTTCGCATCGTATAGCGAGCTAAACGACAGTTTCTGAATATTCTCATTGCTGAAAGGCAGTCTTATATTTTTTAGATGATTATGAAGAAAAATAACGATTATATCGACCCGGAAGAGGTGCACGATGAAGAGGTGAATTTGGAACCGGCCAAAGATGAAGCTGACGAGCTGAAAGCCGAAATTGAAGACAATCTGGCAGACGGGTCTGACCCATTAGAAAAGTTGCAAACAAAATACGATGAGCTAAACGACAGCTATTTACGCCTCCATGCCGAGTTTGATAACTTCCGCAAGCGGACAATGAAGGAAAAGGCCGAAATTATTAAGAATGGAGGAGAACACGTGTTGACGGATATGCTGCCCCTGGCAGATGATTTTGAACGTGCGTTGGAGGCGCTCCACACGGCAGAAGACAAAGCTGCCATGGTGGAAGGGATGGATTTGATCTATTCTAAATTCGTAAGTTTCCTGAATCAGCATGGCGTAAGAGAAATTGAAGCCCTTGGGCAACCTTTCGATGCCGACAGGTTCGAGGCCATAACCACTGTCGCCGTTCAGGATGATTCACAGAAAGGCGTGGTGATTGACTGTGTGCAAAAAGGGTATCAGTTGAACGGTAAGATTATCCGTTATCCTAAGGTTATTGTAGGGGAATAAGATGGCAACGAAGAGAGATTATTACGAAATACTGGAAGTCTCAAAATCGGCATCGGCTGAAGAGATAAAAAAAGCATATCGCAAGAAAGCTATTCAGTATCACCCCGATAAAAATCCGGGAGATGCCACGGCCGAAGAAAAGTTCAAAGAAGCTGCCGAAGCATATGAAGTGCTCAGTGATGAGAATAAACGCGCGCGTTACGACCGGTTTGGCCACGCAGGCGTGGGTGGGGCGGCGTCGGGCGGCGGTTTTGGAGGAGGCATGTCGATGGAGGATATCTTCTCTCAGTTTGGTGATATCTTTGGCGGCCATTTCGGCGGATTTGGCGGCTTCGGCGGATTTGGCAGGCCGGGCAGGCGCACCAACCGCGGCTCCGATCTTCGGGTAAAGGTGAAATTAAACCTGAAGGAGGTTCTTAACGGAGTGGAAAAGAAGATAAAGGTGAAAAAGTATGTGGCCTGCTCGTCTTGTAACGGCAATGGATCGGAAAACGGAAACTCGATCTCCAACTGCTCAACCTGTAACGGAAGTGGTGTGGTGACACGGGTTCAGAACACCATCCTCGGGCAGATGCAAACCACTACAACCTGTCCTTCTTGTAACGGCGATGGAAAAACAATTACCAAGCGGTGTGCACATTGCAATGGCGACGGAATTGTCCTCGATGAGGAGGTGATCTCCATCCGGATTCCTGCCGGTGTGGAAGAGGGAATGCAACTATCCATGTCGGGAAAAGGGAATGCAGCCCGCCGGGGAGGTGTTAACGGCGATCTGCTCATTTTAGTGGAGGAAGAGGAAGACCCGAACTTGATCCGCGATCACAACGACGTTATTTACAATCTTTTCATAAGCTTCCCGACCGCTGCATTGGGCGGCACGGTAGAAGTCCCCACCATAGAAGGTGTTGCCAAAGTGAAAATCGATCCCGGAACACAGCCGGGTAAAGTGTTGCGTTTACGTAACAAGGGGCTGCCGACGATAAATGGCTACGGTACGGGTGACGAACTTATTAACGTGAATGTTTATATTCCTGAAAACCTGAGCGATGCCGAAAAGAAAAAAATAGCAGATATGGATAAATCACCTAACTTTGCACCCTCTAAATCGGCAAAAAATAACGTTTTCAATAAATTCAGGAAAATGTTCGATTAATTACAGGTTTCTTACAACCACATATCAGGTAAAACAGCGGTAGGCCGGAAAGTTTGACTGCTGTTTTTTTTAATAACAGCTTCAATTGTTAAAATAACGACGAAAAAAGCTAAAATCGAAACAAAAAAGGAAGAAAATGCGTTGAAGTGTCACAAATAATAATTTTTTTTTGTTTATTTGTGATTGTTAAAAATCCAGCTTAGTATGAGTAGTTATTCCATCAAATCCTTAGAACACTATTTTAAGGTATATCGGCAGTCGGTCCGTAAACCGAAAAAGTTCTGGAGTAAGATAGCAGAGAATAATTTCACTTGGTACCGGAAATGGGATAAAGTGGTGGAGTATGACATGGAGAAGGCGGAGTTCACCTGGTTTAAGAATGCCAAGCTCAACATCACCAAAAACTGCATCGACCGGCACCTGGCCAACAGAGGCGACCAGACCGCCATCATCTTCGAGCCCAACGAGCCCGACGAGCCGGCACGACATTTTTCCTACAACCAGCTCTACGCTGAGGTGTCTAAAATGGCCAACGTGCTTAGAGCACAAGGGATAGAGAAGGGCGACCGGGTATGTATCTACCTGCCCATGATCCCCGAACTGGCATTCAGCGTACTGGCCTGTGCACGCATCGGGGCGATACATTCCGTTGTTTTCGCCGGCTTCTCGGCCAACGCGCTCGCCACACGCATCAATGATTCTACCTGTAAGCTCCTGATAACAGCGGATGGAGGCTACCGCGGAGCGAAAACCATCGACCTGAAACGGATCGTGGACGAAGCCCTCCATAAATCGTCCACCATTGAGAAAGTGCTGGTAGTAAAGCGTACCCATCAGGAGATCGAAATGAGGGAGGGGCGGGATCTTTGGTTGCAACCTCTGCTGGATGAAGCGCTTCCCACCAGCAAGGCAGAAATGATGGACGCTGAAGATCCCCTGTTCATCCTTTATACTTCCGGCTCTACCGGAAAACCCAAGGGGATGGTGCACACTACGGCCGGTTACATGGTTTATACGGCGTACACATTCAAAAATATCTTTCAATACAATGAAGGTGATGTTTACTGGTGTACCGCCGATATCGGCTGGGTCACCGGACATTCTTACATCATCTACGGCCCGTTGTTAAACGGGGCCACCACCGTTATCTACGAGGGAGCCCCTTCCTATCCTACCCACAGTCGTTTCTGGGAGGTGGTACAGAAACACCGGGTGAACCAGTTTTACACCGCCCCTACAGCGATTCGCTCCCTGGCCAGGGAGAAGATCGAGTATGTCCAGGAGTTCAGGCTGGACTCACTCAAGGTGATCGGATCGGTGGGAGAGCCTATCAACGAGGAGGCATGGCATTGGTATAATGACCATGTTGGGAACAAGCGATGCCCGCTTGTGGACACTTGGTGGCAAACCGAGACCGGAGGAATCCTGATCTCACCCATCCCTTTCGTGACACCTACCAAGCCGACCTACGCTTCTCTCCCTTTTCCCGGGATCCAACCGGTACTGATGGATGAGCTGCGAAACGAAATAGACAGGAACCAACAGATCGGCCATCTCTGTATCCGTTATCCCTGGCCGGGCATGGCACGAACCATCTGGGGCGACCACCAGCGGTTCATCGATACCTATTTTACGGCGTTCCCCGGTAAGTACTTTTCGGGCGACGGAGCGCTGCGTGATGAGGTGGGCTATTACCGTATCACCGGAAGGGTTGACGACGTGATCATCGTTTCAGGACATAACCTGGGCACCGCACCCATCGAGGATGCGATCAACGAGCACCAGACGGTGGCCGAGAGTGCTATCGTGGGATTTCCTCATGAGATCAAAGGCAATGCGTTATACGGATTCGTAGTGCTTAAAGAGACCGGATTGTGGCGTGACCGGCAAAATCTCATGAAAGAGATCAATCAACTTATTTCTGACCAGATCGGTCCTATTGCTAAATTGGATAAGATCCAGTTTGTAAGCGGATTACCCAAGACCCGTTCCGGAAAGATCATGCGTCGCATCCTGCGAAAAATAGCCGTTGGCGAGTCCGATTTCGGCGATATCACTACGTTGATCAATCCCGAAATTGTGGAGGAAATAAAAAAAGGACGGCTATAAGTCTGTCGTCTCCCCGTGTCGTTTTATCAGGATGTAAGGAGCTACTTTGTTTTTTCCGCTTCTGTACAAGCATGTATATCCCAGGAAAACACGGCGACTAACTCGCCGTTATTGAATGCGGATTGATTCATCTTATTTATTGATTCCATCAATGAAGATACTTTGCCCGGATCACTCTCCTGTATGAATACAGAAGAGTTGTATCCAGGCCAAACTGCTGTGTTTAAGCGCGGAGAGCTATAGCTGCTTTTTGCTGTTACCTGTTCTATGACCTGATAATCGGTAAGTTCCACCTCATCGATTAAATTGATAATCGCCTCCAACATGCTCACGTTGCATGTAATATATATAAATTTCATGTTGCTGTTTTTTTAATTTTTAATACGTTTCTTAATAAGAAGAGAAGGGCAAAGCGGCCAGCTTATTTTCAAGCGGTGGTGTACGGAATCGAATAATCGACAATAAAAGACTTTACATATTTAGAAACTATTTCTCTCATCCGGCTTCGCCCTTCCCTGTTGCTTATCTCCTTATGTTGTTTTCTTATTTTTCCTGCTCCAGTTGTCTTTTTAACCTTACTGCAGTACGGTCTGTGGTTAATGTGCGGTGGTAAAGCGCTGTATATATGGCTGGAACCAACAGCAACGTAACCAATGTGGATATCAACAATCCACCTATGATGGTGATCCCGAGCGGAGCATACATTTCGCGTCCCATACCGTTGCTTATGGCCATAGGTAACATACCGAGAATAGTGGTCAGTGAAGTCATTAACACAGGGCGCAACCGTGAACGGCCGGCTTCCATGACGGCATCGCGGAGCGAATAGTCGCGTTTACGCAACATGTTGATGTAGTCCACCAGCACAATGCCGTTGTTTACCACTATACCAACCAACATGATCAATCCTATAAAGGTGGTAACGCTTAACGTTACTCCCGTTACGAAGAACGCCAGGATTACACCCACCAACGTAAACGGAATAGCAAACAGAATGATGAAAGGGTCTTTAAACGATTCAAATTGAGCCGCCATTACCATATATACCAATGCTATCCCAAGGAAGAAAATCAGAAACAGTGAGCTGAACGACGACTTTTGGTCGTTTACCTGTCCGCCAATTTCTACCGATACGCCTTCGGGTATCTCAGTATTATCGATCATCTCCCGGGCAATCTTTGTGGCTTCGCCCAACGAGATACCGGCAAGGGCGGCCGTGGCTTTAACGTAGCGTTGTTGCGACTGGCGCTGTATTTCCAACGGGCCTAGATTCTCTTCTATGTCGGCAATGGCAGCCAACGGGATCTGTTGTCCCAACAGGTTGGTGATCTGCATCTCCTTCAGCTTATCCACTTCGTTGCGGTGCTCCGGTGCATATTGTACTACAATACCGTAGTCATCCCCCTCTTCGGAAAAATTACCCGATTCGGTTCCGTAAAGGTTTTGCCTTACCTGCATACCCACCATGGCCGTGTTGAGAGCCATTTGCGAAGCCTTTTCCTTATCCACGATCACCTGTACTTCCAATTTTCCGGGGTCGATGGTAGTTGCCACATCGGTAAATGCTTTTTCGGCCTGCATCTTTTCCTGAAACGCGATTGCTACGGCATTTAATTTATTGAAGTCGTTTCCCGAAACAATGATTTCGATGGGTTGCTTATTGCCGGTAACTGCTGCGGCTAATGCGCTACCGCCATGCACACGGCACTTTTCAATTTGCGGGATACTCTCCACCTGACCCCTGATAGCATCGGCAATTTCACCTGCCGTGCGTTTTCGTTTGTCGGGAGGGGTTAAGTGGCATACCACCGACCCTGCATTTTTCCCTTCTTTGAATCCTACGGTGGTCAATGCGCCGCTTTTTGTCTGTCCGGCAATGGAAACCACAGCGCTGTCGGCTATTTCGGGGATCTCAGCGAGCATAAGTTGCAAAATCTGCTGGCTGACGCTGTCGGTCTGCCGGGCGCTGGTCCCTACTTCCGTTTCAAACACCACAGAGACCGTTCCCGCATCGAAATCGGGAATGTAATCGGTACCGATGCTCTTTCCCAAAATCATCGTGAGGACGAATACGGCAAAGGCAATGATGATGGTCAGGCTTTTGTGGAACACTACCCAACCCAGCAACATCTTGTACCCGTTTTCAATTTTATTGAATAGTTTTTCGCTGGCCACATAAAATTTGGAACGCTTCTGTTTTTTATGGTCGCGAGGCACCTCTTTCAACAATTTTGAAGAGAGCATGGGGGTGAGCGTCAACGCCGTAAATAGCGAGACGGCCAAACAAACGGAGGTGAGTATGGCTAACTGTTTGAACATGATACCCACAATTCCGCCCATGAAAAGCATCGGCAGGAAAACCACCAGCGTTGTAGCGGTAGAGGCAGCAATAGCCATTCCCATTTCCGAAGCCCCGAAAATAGCAGCCTGTTTAAGCTTCGATCCTTTTTCTATATGCTGGGTGATGTTTTCCAACACCACAATGGCATTATCCACCACCATGCCGATAGCAATTACCAAAGCCATTAACGAAAACAGATTGATGGTATAACCCATGGCGTACATGGTGATAAATGCGCTGATCAGTGAAACAGGCATGGTTACGAATATGATCAGGCTCGATTTCCATTCGCGCAAGAACATTAATACTACAAACGTGACAAATATCAAGGCGTACCAGATGGACGAAGTCAGGTTATTGACCGACTCGGTAACAATCTCGTCGGTACTGATGATTTCGTGAAGTTCAATATCCGACGGCAGTGTTTTCTCTATCTCTTCCATCTTCGCCCTCACTGCGTTTACCACTTCCACCGTATTGCTTCCCGTCTGTTTTTGTATCATCAGCGCTACGCCTTCACCAATTTGATTTCGGGCAAAAGCCTCTTTCTCCACAAAGGTATCTTCAATTTTTGCCACATCTTTCAGCCGGATCACTTGTCCGTTGAATGCTTTGATCACGGTGTTTCCGATCTCGTCAACCGTTTCGAATTTTCCCGGTACGCGTACCGAAAAATCATAAATACCCGTATTTATACTTCCGGCCGGCACGCTGATATTATTGGCTTTCAGGAGGGTGGAGATTTGTGAGGCGGACAAGCCGTAAGCCGATAACTGCTGTGGGTTCACGCTCACTCTTATTTCACGTTCGGGTTGTCCGAGGTAAACAACGGTGCCCACACCATCAATCTTGCGCAGTGGCGTGGCAATATCTTCTTCCACAATTTTTTCAATACCGTTGTAGTTGATGCCCGCATTGATACCATAGGCGAGCACAGGCGTCATTGACGAGTTAATCTTATAAATAATAGGTTGCTGGGCTGCCTGCGGCAATTCCATCTTTACCAGCTCAATGAGGTCTCGCGCATTGTTTGCAGAGGAAGTCACGTCGCTGCCCCAGCTGTAGTTCAACTGGATGAATGAGACATTCTCTTTGGATGTCGATTTTATTTCGCTGAGGTGCTCGGCTGCCGAGAGGATGGTCTCTAACGGTTTGGTGACTTGTTCTTCCACTTCGTTTGCCGAAGCGCCCGGATATATGGTAATGACGGTAATGGAGGGGAACTCCATTTCGGGCATTATATCTAAAGGGAGCATTTTTAGCGATACCAGGCCTAACATAATGATGGCCAGGAAGAGCATTGTTGTTGCTACCGGTTTTTTTACTCCTATTTCAGGTAATTTCATTGTTATTGCTGTTTTATTTCACTATTTCTATTTTGGAATTGTCATTCAGCTTGTTTTTCCCGTCGATAACTACAACTGAGTTTTTGTCGAGTTCGGGAATGCGGATAAGTTTGTTTTGTGATTCGCCGCGTGTAACTTTGGTTCTGGTAACCGTGTTATCTTCATTTACGACAAATACAAAATCGTCACCTGTTCCTTGCTGTCTGTGTATCGCGTTGATGGGGACGAACACCCCTTTAGCCGGGGGCATTTCGATGGAGGCGCGGCAAAACATGCCGGGTTTCAGTTTGGTTCCGTTATTGGGTATAACCACCTCTACGGTAAATGTTCGGGTAAGCGGCGACAACACAGGTGAAATATCGGCTATTTTTCCTGAAACGTTTTCGTTGGGATAAGCATCAAAGGTAAACCCAACGCTTTGCCCTTTGCGGACGGCGTTGAGCTCTTTCTCGTTTATCTCTATTTTTACTTTCAACGGATTAAGCTGCATAAGCGTCGCAATACCGCTTTTCATTTTCAAGTCGGGGCTTACCGAAGGCACAAAAGAGTAGTTCTCGCCTTCGTTCACCATAATATCCACCAATACCCCGCCGAAAGGGGCGGTTATCGAAGTGTTTTTCTTCAACATATCCACTTTGGTTTGTGAAGCTTCAAACTTGGCTTTTATATGGTCGTAATCCATTATACTGACACTGCCTTTCTCTTTCAAACGGCTGATCCTTTCGAAGTCTTTACGGATAGTTTCTAATTCTATCTCTGCCTGGATAAGCATTTCGTCAGACATCTCGGCTATTACGGCGCCTTTTGGCACAAAACTGCCTTTCGGGTAATTAATTTTCTCTATACGTCCCGGAATTGCCGATCCCAGATTTACTTCCTTATTCGGTTCCGCTGTTCCCGTGAAATTTAACACGGGAGTGTATTCCATTTCCACAGCGTCCTTCACGGTTACTTTTACGGCTGTTTGCGCGTTTGCCTCCGTGTCGCCGGAAGTTGTTTTTTTGCTGCACCCCCCAAAAAGTAGTGTTGCGAAACATGTTGTGTACAGAATAGTCCTGTTGATTTTCATAATTGGAGTTTTTATTGTCTTTTGTCTTTGTTCTTTGTTCTTTGTTCTTTGCTCTAATTATCCAGATGTCTGTAAATTTCCCCGGTAGATTTTTCGAGTTCCGATAATGTGGTTTTTATTTCTATAAGCGCGTCGATGTATTCCGATGATGCGTTTTCCCACTGCACTTGCGCTTCCAGCAATTCGGTAAGGCGGGTCCGGCCTTCGAGCAGGTTTTCTTTCGCCATTTTCATATTTTCCTCGGCTTGAACTTTCGAGAGTTGGGTCAGTTCAGCTTTTTTGATGGATTCATTGTATTTATAATGATTTTGACGAATTTGCAAGTCAATCATTTCGCGCGCTTCGTCAAGCTCAAGTTGTGCTTTTTGCTTCTTGATGTTGGCCGTACTCATGTTGTGTTTTCTTTCACCCCATGTAAAAATAGGCATCGAAACAACTACTCCCACGCTCCAATCGCCGCCGAACTCTTTATTTAACCCGTTATACGGATTCGGATTCATCCATCCGTATCCTCCGGTAAGCAGTATGTCGGGCATAAATTTGGAGCGCTCTATGTTTTTGCTCGATTCCATAATGGAGAGTTTTTCTTTGAGCATGATTACTTCGGCTCGCTTATCGCTCGTGTTTCCGGGGTTCATCATGCTATAAGCGCCGGACAAACCTTTGTCGATTACATTTTCGGGTAAGGTGATGTTTTCATTTTCCATGCCGATAATTTGAGCCAATGCCATCTTGGCTAATGCCAGACCGTTTTCGGCTTTCATGACTTTTAGCCTGGCTTCGTTTTGATTGACCTGTGCCTTGAGCAGATCGTTACGAATGATGATGCCTTCGGCGTACATGTTTTCCAAATCGGTAACCAGTTGATCGAGCAATGCCTCGTACGAATTGGCCAACTTGACTTTTTCTTGCAGCGACACGACCTGCCAATAGGCTTTGTCGGTCTTAACCAGTACCTCCGCCTTGGTGAGGACTACATTTTCTTTTGCAATATTCTCAGCATATTTGGCGATATTGTTGCTTTCGGTAATCTTAAATCCCGTAAAGAGCGGTTGGGTCACCGTCAAAAAGGCAAAGTAATTGTCTTTGAAATCCATTGTCATTTTGTCGGCAGGTAACAGGGCGTAATTCTTAAACACCGGGTTTCCCGAAGCATCAAGCATGGGTTGTCCCGTCTGCGGATTCATAACAAAGGTGTTCAATGCGGTTGCCGGATCGTGTAACGATGCCGGATTGAAAGCTCCCGTCAGCGGGTCGATGGAATTATAGGGCACAACGGGGAGAAACATGTCGCTTCCCAATGGCTTAAACGCTTTATTGAGCCGCAAATAACCCCCGTTAAAACTGAAATTGGGGAGGTACTTGGTGGCTGCGACTTTTTTCGTAAGGCCTGCAATTTCAGCATCCTCCTTTGCCATGCGAATTTTTTTGTTCTGTTCCAACGCCATTTCCCGGCACTCGTCCAGCGTCAGCACGTGTTGTGCGGAAACCGGCGCGAACGAAAGTAAGAAAACCGCGAGGAAACAAGAGATGAGATCTTTTCCTGAATTCATTTTTTTCATTGTCGTTTATGTTTCTTAGTCTTAATTGAGAAAAATCCAGCCGCAAAGGTAGGGGCACAGAGCGTGCCTTCAGGTAAAAAAGTTACCCAAGCATACATTTTAGAGGATGAAATGTAAAAAAGAGATGCTGAAAATACGGGGGCTATGTGTCTCTATTCCGCATTTCCCATATACCAGGTTTTAAATTCGCTGCTTCGCGCACGGCTTACTATAACCCGTTCGGGCGTTGTAACGGAAAGGTTTACCGCCAATTTCCCGTTGAACCACAACGATAAATCGGTGATGGCGCGGTGCGAGACAATGTATTGCCGGTTGGCACGATAGAAAAGCGACGGGTCTAACTGACGGAGAAGCTCATCGAGGGAGATGTCCATGGAATACACCTGGCTATTAAAACATACAATTTTAGCCATCTTGAATTCGGAGTAGATGAACGCTATATCTTCAGCCGCAAGCGGTATCAGTTTATCTTTATAAGGGATAAGGAAATGTTTTTTATACGGGCTCTTTGTTTCGTGAATAGATTGTACAATTTGCGAGACAATATCGGCGTTATTATTTTTAAAAGAGAAATGAGCGAGTTTATCCAACGCTTTTTCAAGGTCTTTCCGAGTGATGGGTTTCAACAGGTAATCAATGCTGTTTACCTCGAATGCTTTCAAGGCATATTCATCGTATGCCGTTGTGAAAATAATCGGACAACGGATGTCGGTTTTTTCGAAAATCGCGAAAGAGTCTCCGTCGGCAAGATGAATGTCCATAAACACTACATCGGGATGCGTATTTTGCGAGAACCACTCCACACTTTCGTCCACACTCTGCAGTACGGCAACAATATCGATCTCCGTGCCCGATGCTTTGATAAGTCGTTCGAGGCTTCGCGCGGCAACAAATTCGTCTTCTACAATTACGGCTTTCATTTTATTTGGGGATTTATTAATGGAACTTCCACCACAAACGATTTATCATCGGAATGTATTTCAATTTCCTTGCCGAACATCAGGTGGTAGCGTTCATTGAGATTTGCCAATCCCAATCCCGTAGTGTTTTTTTCACCTTGTTTGGGTTGACGGTTGTTTTCAACACGTATGGTGCCGTTGTCCGTCGCTTCAATGATGATGCACAACGGGTCTTTCCGGCTGATCACGTTGTGCTTTATCGCATTTTCAATCAATATCTGTAACCCAAAGGGAAGGATGTAATAATCTTGATAAAGGCCTGTGTGGTTGATGTGAACCAGCAACCCGTCGTTGTAACGGATTTTCATCAGGTAAATATACGACTCCACAAACTGTAGTTCATCGGAGACTTTTATGATGGGGCGGTCTTGCATGGTGTAACGGAACACAGCCGAAAGTTGCTCCACGTATTCGTGCGCGCGCTCATCGTCGTAGCCGATCAGTCCGTTAAGCGTATTCAGTGAATTAAAGAGAAAATGCGGATCGGTTTGATTTTTGAGGGCGTTATACCGGTTTTTTAGGTTTTCGATGACGAGGTTTTGATTCTCCGTAATATTTTTCTGATTCTCATTGATCAGGTAGATCAATGCCGTGAACAGAAAAGAGATGATAAGCACCGTTAAATCTTTTACGTAATGCAGTGTGGAATAGGCTTTTGGTGATACTTCACCGCGGAACCACCACCATTGCAAGCGCGATAGGTACGGACTTAGTAGAGCGATCAAAACAAATAATCCCAACAGGATCAACCATATCTTGTACCGGTTGTCGGGAAAACGCATGATGACCCAAAATTGGAGTCGGAAAAGGAAGTAGAGGAGAAACGTATTGATTAGAAGGGTAGTAATCGATTTCATCGAGATCAGGTCGGCTGCCTTAATGCCCAGCCTGCTGTCTAACGATATGGCATAAATGGACGAAGAAACCATGACAAACGCTAAAATGAAACTGATCACGATGGCTGCTGTCAACGCGGTCTTTTTATTGTAGTTGAGGATGAAAGATTGTTTTTTTCGTAGCTTCATACGTCTTCTTGTTTATTACTTCAAATATCCGAAACCCGGCGAGCTGCCATAATCTGATTGCAACCGGCCGGGCTTTCAATAAAAGAACTGTTCTATTCGGGGAGATTGCCTCAAATATACTTCTGTTTGCCCGGACTTTATGAACGACGTTCAATTCTCTGCAATTGTGCCGGAACGATATCTCGTTAAACAAAAGCGTTGCTTATTGAGGCAATCTCTTTTCTGCTAGAAACGATACCCTATACCTATATTTACGGTTTGTGTACGCATGCTGGCATCATCTTTCATCGCGTCTAACTGATCCACAAATCCAAATTGGTATCCGGCATTCAATTGAACTCCATTGTTGAACTCATAACCAAGCAATGCTCCTAAGCCAAAATCCCAGCGGTTCATAGGGGTCTTATCGTTTACCTTTTTATACAAGCTTACGTCGGCATCTTTGTACCGGGCATCAAATCCAAAACCTACGTAAGGTCCAACGCCTCCGTAAAACCTGCCATTCCCCGCTTCAGTTTGTCCCAAAGCATACACCGGGATCTGCATTCCCCATTGTTTGAAGGTATCTTCGGCGGGGCCGGTCTCCATTTTCGAGTTCCTATAGAAGAACATCACTTCCGGCTGAATGGCGAAGTTGGGATGTAAATCAATTTTCATAAATCCTCCCAAATTAGGTCCCACTTTCATGGTACTCGTTTGGGTATCTAAATCCTTCAAAAAGAAATTAGACAGGTTCATCTCGCCTTTTATCCCGTAAGAGATGGAAGTTTGTGCGCTCACACTCATTAATCCTGTTGCCATTAAAAACGACAAACATACTAAAATTGTTTTTCTCATTGTTCTAAAATTTTAAATTGTTCATGAATTAAGAAACTGTTTAAATACAAATATCTTTTATTTACTTCTTTCGTAAGAAATTTAAATAGTTCCTAAGTTGTCAATGTTTTTTCTTTTTGTTGAGGCAAAGGTAGTGCACAACAAAATACTTGCTTTGAAAAAAAACACTCAACTGCGTATTTTGGATGCTGAATAGGAAAAAGCGGGGATCGAAAGGGAAAAGGAAAAGAAAAAGTAAACCGGCACTCTGAACGGTTGGAACATGAATGGAGACGAAGATGTGGAAAATAAAAAAAATCAGTAAATATTTGTGAATTTCATTTATTTTATCTACATTTAGGCGTCAATTGGAGTAAGGGGCCCCGTATTAGAAGGGAATGAAATGCAAGATGTTGATTTTTAACTATATTTAATTATTGGTGCGATGGATGAATTTAGTTTAAATGAGCGTTTTTTATCAGTAGCCTTACTTGTAATGGGGCTTCTGGTATCTGTGAACAGGGCGGAAGCACAGTCCGGTTCAGGCAATGTAGTGATCAATCTCAAGTTTCGTCCCGTCCAGACAATTGTTGTAACATCGGCACAAAAGACGACAGATATTTCATATACGTCAACAAATGATTATCAAAATGGAATTGCCGTAACGCACGATGGGCACTTGACGGTTTTCAGTACCGGCGGTTTCTTGATTTCCGTGGAGGCATCGAACGAAAATTTTACCCGGGCAGGAGGTACTGAAACAATACCGGTGAGTGACGTGGTGATCAAGGCTCTTAACAGCACGGGCAATGAAACGGATTCCGAATTTTCCGACGTAACCTTATCTACCGCCCCTGCTCCTCTGATTACATCGAACAGCGGAGGAAGGGATTTGAAATATGACATTATTTACGACAACACCCAAGCCGGATCGGCCAATCAATACATCAACAAATATGTTAGCCCGGATAAACCGGAAAGTGTATATACTTCACAAGTTACCTATACTATTGTAACCCATTAAGCACTGACCATTTTATTCGGCAAAGAATTTCTTTACATTCACCTTCCTCGTCCTGATTTCGATAGCAAAAGGTTCCAGCTTGTTCACTTTTCCGGCTTCTATCCTGAATGTGCGGACAGGGTCCTTGCAATCGGTTTGTTCTGCCAGCGTCTTCCTGTCTAACGTAATGGTGTACTCCCCTACAGGCAGGAAGGTGCGGAATTTGCCTTCCGCATCGGTGACGAGTGTCTGGGCGACGGTCTTGTCGGCATTGGCAACGGTAAACCGCAAGCCCTCATAGCGGGGGACGATTTCCACACTCTGTTTTCCGCCCATATAGCCGATGCTTCCCCGTAGTGTCCCGCTCTGCTTAAGAGGAATGTCGATCTTTGTTTTGGCGCTGTTTACCGCAATCTTTCTCCGGTCGAAAAACCAGCTTCCCGCCTGCATCGGCTTCAGGGTATATTCCCCGTACGGTACCAGAGAGTAACGTACTTTTCCATCGCTGCCGGAAATAAACGCTTTGTCTTCCAGATTCAACAGATAACCGTCGGCAGGCTCGTCGCCTTTGTCGTAACGGTTATTGCCATTGTGATCGTAATAAACCTGCGCAATAACGGTACTTTTCCTTCCGCTCAACGGTTGCGTCTTGCTGAAGTTCCAGGTCACTCCCGCCTCTACGTTAAAGATGTTGCTCGTGTTGATAAACCGATATTGATACCAATAGGCATTCAGAAAAAAAGAGAGATCGTCTTTCGGGGAATAGTCCGCGTTGAGGTTTATCGAAGGTACATTTCCCTGATACACATCGCGGGTAAAGTTAACATTTGAAGAAAGTGAAAATTTTTTCGATATTTTTTTGTTGATCGCTACCGAGGAGGTAAGGCGGTAAAACTCCTTGTCCAACTGTCTGGCCATCATATATTCATAGAGGTAGTAAGCCCCTTTTTGATACGATGCTTCTGCCGTAAGCCACTGCCAGGAATAGCTCAGCATTGTTTTCGCCTGTCCCGGACGGCCGCTCCCCGACGGATCGCTAAAGGCGCCGCCTTCCAAAGAGCCGAAAAGGGAATGCCTCATGTTGGGGCTTTGCCAGCGCAACATTCCCCCTATCCGGTGAGAAGCCATCCGTACGTTCCCCGGCGCAGGCTCCCCATCGTAGTAGGAAGCGTAAGAAGGGGAGCTCTCCCCCTGATACCGGTAGTAGAGGGAGGAAGAGACTCTCCCTGATTTTGGCAGGGTAAGGGTAACGTTGCCGTAGCTGTTCTCCGAGCGATAGGTATAGTCGTACGTATACGATTTTGGTTCCGTCCGGTTGTACCCCGCACTTCCGCTGAGGTAGAAATTTTTAAATAGTTTACTGCTTATTTCCTGCGTGAAGGATGACGTTCCTTTTCTGCTTCCCGGAAAGTATCCGTCGCTGTAATACCCCGACCCGCTCAAGGTCAGCCCGGAAGACAGATCGCCCCTGTACCTGAATTCTGCCGAGCCGGAGAATTTATTTCCCGGCACGTTCTCATAGCTGCTTAAGGTGCCGTGTGCCGTTAATTGGATATTCCAGTTTTTCCCAAGCAATGTTCTCCATTGCAGGCCGCCCATGTTATAAATAGCTCTCTCGTACGGATTTTTTTGATAGATATAGATGGCTTTGATACCCTTATGCATGTTGTTGGCTCCCAGCGCTCCCAGCGCATAAAACGAGTAGTAATCGGAAAACCAGGGTTCGGGACTGGCTAAATTAAAATTCTGATCGACCGCTCCAAACGTGAGCGTTCTGTTTTTCTCCCTATCCGAGAACATCGCTTTGGCACCTCGTCCATACAGCGGTAATTCCGTCTGTTCGTTTACATTCCCGATGGTGAACTCGTTCTCATACAGCTTATACATCAGTGAGGTGTTGGTAACCATGGGCGTACGCTGCGAACTGTATTGATAGATGTTCCCCTTCAGGTGCAGGTAGCCTGCCGGCAGGTTCATGTATCCCCCTCCCTGCAGTTGCATCATGTTCGACGATGGGCCATACTGCCGGTAGCTGAGCGTAACGGAGTTGCCGTCCGATCCTTGTCCGGAGTAGAAGGTGCGGGCAGGATTGGCATCGATAAAATTCCGGTCGGTAAAGACATTCTGTACGGTAACGGCCTTATTGCTGAAGATGGTTCTTTCCTTCCCTTTCATGGCGGTGACCTGTACGGTAAACTGTTCCGACCGGAGCAGGTTGCCGCTGGGGATAAAACTAAGGGTGAACCGCTTCTGCTCCGTCGGCGCCACCGTCTCCTTCAGTTCGGTGAAAGGGGGCTGCCCGCGCAGATTAGGGATATTGAACACCACCGTCACCTCTTCATACGTGTTGCCGCTGTTGTTGACCGTTACGGCAATACGGACGGAATCTTCGGGATTGATCGCCATTACAGGCGAGTCATCGCCTAAAAGAAACAACTGTTCCCGGTGTGCGATATCGATATAGGCTTCCCGGCTCAGCACCTTCTCCCTCTTCTCGTTGTAAACGTCGTAACGGACGGTTTTCCTTCCCGCTTCCACGTTCCCGCCTACCAACAGCTTATAAGCGGCGAAGCTGCTGTCGCCCGGGGTAACGGAAATTTCCGGCTCGTCCCGCGTGAGGGTGCGGATCCCTGAAGGGAGGTCGATCCGGACAGATCCGTTGAACGACTGTTCCGAGCGGTTGGTAATTTTCAGAATATGGCTGATGGTCTGTTGGTTGACCGACGATTGCCGGATCTCTACATCAACAGGTTCCTGAGCCTTTATGCCACGAGAGACGAAAAAGACTATCAACAATAATCCTATGGAACGGGCCGTCATATTTTATCGAGGAGAGATTTCATACATCAGCGATGTCTCGTACTGCTCGGAAGGAACATTGAGCAGCCGCTGATCATTGGCTTCCGTGGAATAAGTGATATCGAAATTTACGGATGTGCCGCCGGTAGAAGGGCTCTGCAGGATCGTCCTGGGAGCGGTGGATAGCGTTACCGGAGCCGTGACGCCGGAGCCTCCGCTCAGTTGCAGGCGGACGACATCCAGCGGGAGGGTATTGCCGGATACGGAGGAGAAATGGAAAGGGATGGACCTTACCGTAACCTGATAATCGGTGGTGGCGGAAACGGACAATCCACCGGAGTAAGTAACGCTTTTGCCGTTGACGTAATCGGCTATCGTGCTAAATTCCAACAATCCGTTCGAAGCTTCCGTCGAAACACGGATAGAATATTCATTTTCTTCCGGTGGAGTGACCGAAAATTGGTGAACCTGAATCGTATATGGTATATTCCAAGTGCCAATCACTCTGCCATTCTGCTGATAGGCAGTAAACCGGAGGGTAAAATCGAATTTTTTATTCTGTAACGGGCCGAGGTATGCCCCGCCAGCAACAACAAAGTCGAAGAACAACCTCAAATCATAATAGGAGTCATCTTTGCTCTTATTGTATAACGATGCGTTGGAAGAGGGCACTAAGAATACTTCGGAGGTTCCGTTGAGCGGTACAGGCGAGGGCATTCCTATCTGTTCAACGGTAGGGATCGGTCTCGGCTGGGACTGCCCCTCCGTCCGCTTCGGTACAAAGCTGATCTTCTCCGTAGGAAAAATTGTACCGTCCCCCGACCGGATGATCTCTGTGGGCCTTACGGAAAGCTTCCAGTGAGGTTCGTTTAGGCTTGTACCTTGATAATCAAACCTCAAGGTGTATCCCTCCGTATCGACCGCCTGATTGTAGTCCGATATACCCAGATAGTTATGGCTCCAGCCGCTGAAATTTAACTGTCCGTACGAAAAGCCGGTAGCGAAAAGGAACAGGAGTATAGGTATGATTCGCCTATTCATAGCCGAACTGCAGCTCTGCCGCTTCTATGGTTGTAGGATCACCGTAATCGAGCATCACGGTGGCGGTATATCTCCCCTTTTCCAGTGTATGCCGGCAAAGGAGGCGCATCGTCCGGCGGTCGCCGGGCATCGTATAAAAATCGGACGGTTCCAAGTTCACCTCCTTGCCGGTGTCACGGTTGAACAGGGAGGTGGTTGCACGGCCGTTGATCCAGGTGTTTCCTTCGTTGCTGAAAGTGAGCAGCAGCGAGTTGGACGCTTTGTCGTACGCCAGGTTCTCAATCTCCACTTTCTTCATTTCCGGATCACTTCCCTTTCGGTATATTTTTATTCCCTGTCGGACGTTTATCCGAATGGCCGCCCCCCGTGCATCTACACCGTCCACGGGATTCATCTGCGTTACAAAAAGCATAGCAGTCTGCACGCTCCCCTTGATCCCCTCTGTCGGTACGGCCATGGCCAGGTTGATCTCCCGGTTCTCCCCCGGTTCCAGAGTCAGGTATGTGCCGCCGGGCAGGCTCAGCCAGCCGGCGCAGGAGTTGTCCAGCGAATCGGGCGGAAACATCAGGTTATTGCCCTGCTCATCGTATTTCCAGTCGCCAAACGTAAGGGAGAGGTTAAGGGGGTGCTCTTTGCTGACATTACTGACCAGCACCTTCTGAGATCCCGTTTCTCCGGGATTCAGGTTGTAATAGACCCGCGGAGGGGATACCGAGATCCCTACCTGCGACAACAGGGCCTGGGGCGCCGACAGGAAGAAGGCCACGAGAATCGACAGGCCGGTAGCGTTTCGTTTTCTCATTGATAAAATATCTTTTTTTTAAACAGGAAAAGGGAAAGGTTTTCCCTGCGAAATACTCCTTTCCCCCTGTTGTTTAGTCGGTTGCGCCTTTAGTTTGTGGCAATAGTATAGGTGACAGTAGCGGTATATACTGATTCTGCATCCGGATGGATATAATTGTTGATGTAGTTGTAATCTTTCCCGGCAACTGTATTATTGTACGTGATGTTATAATTGAGTTCATTTCCTCCGGCAGTTGTAGTAATCAGTGCTTTAGGCGCTATTGAGAGAGAAACTTCCTCGGGAGTGAATGTGGAATTTGTTGTTGTGCCGTTTTCAGCTGTAACGGTAATGTCACTCACAGGTATCTCACCGCCTGCCGATCTTACAAACTTGTCGGTTGTAGTTGATACGGAGACCACGAAGCCACCGGTACTGAAAACCGTTAAATGATCATCCATCTTTGTAGAAACCCCATCGCGGTAATTTTCTAAAGTATAATATTTCAAGTCAACTGTCTTTTGGGCAGGATTAACAGTAATGGATTGAACCGGTTTAAATTTGATATTCAACGTTACATTATCCGTTTTTGACGGAGTACCTTCAGCCTTTACGCTGTTCACACACACTAAGCCGCAAATAATAAGAGCGGCGATCGAAAAAAAGTTTTTAGTTCCCATTTTAAATTAATTAATAAATAAAGTATCTGTTTTTTATGTTGTAGCCTGTTGATAATGGCCGGCTATGTCATATTTATATATATAGGACGTTCTGTTGTAAAATATGGACAATCGAGGCCCGACAAACATTTCAACAAAAAAACCGACTATCTATTGCTGTGTAATTTCTTTCGGTTTTTTATTCTTCAACTAACTGTAAAAAATCTTCTTTGTTGCCCGAATATCGGGCGTTGCAGGGTGTACGCGCAAATAATCACAAAATAAGGTTTATTGCAGAAAGTGCCTCAATCCCTTTTCACCACATAGTATGCTAATATTCAGCATATTGTATAGGTGCGCTCAAAAATCGGGCAAATTTACGCCAACTTTTTTATATAACAAAAAAAGCGACAGTCATTTACGAATAATTAACATAAATAACATTAACTATAAAAAATATATTCGTGCAATATACTATAAATAAGTGTGTTTTGTAAATATACGAATATTTGTATTTTGTGTTTTTTAACTACAGATATGATAAGTCATTGAGTTTGGAGTCCTTTTTTTGTAAGGTATTTTATCCGGCGTCAAACAGATTGCAGATCGATACCAAATCTTGTTTTGCGCTATTGTCCCCATTTCAAAGGATAGTTTTCCTATGGCCGTCCTCTCTCCTTCATCCCGGACCGTTCGATATCTTCGGAGACTTGCCGGCGGCTGGTTATTATACTATCCATAATGTAATTATCCAAATTTTTCTTGTTTAAGCTTGCACATGTTACCAAATTTTGGCAACATTGCATAAAAATAAAAGCTATGGGACAAAATACATCTGTTTCACTTGGAAGCTATTTTGAAAATTTTGTTGAACATCGAATTTCAGAAGGCCGCTATAAAAATGTAAGTGAGGTTATTAGAGCCGGACTCCGCCCTCTTGAAGAAGAAGAGAACAGGGTTCAGGCATTGAAAAACGCCATTGAAGAGGGTCTTGACAGTGGAATGGCTGAAAATTTCAATGCTAAAAAACATTTAGATATGTTGAGAGCCAATAAGAAAAAAATGGCTAACTATTTTTTCACAAATAAAGCAGTTGAAGACCTTTCACTTGCCTTGGCCCTGCCGCATGGAAGGTTATCGTTAAAGATGATGGTCAAACCCACAAAAGCATGTAAACTATAAAGAAATGAGAGTCTTGTTTATAGCATCCCTCTTTTCTTTATCCACTCCGGCTTCCACTGCATAATAGCTCCAGTTTTGGACTCGTTCATTTATCTCGTCAATTATTTCTTTCGATTTTTTACTTCGAATAGATGCTCCAATGGTCATCAGGTTTTCCCTTGTAATATTATCCCGCCTTCCGCAGATACTTAAGGCGTGCTGGTTGACCCAATCGCTTCCGGGACGATAGGCATGGCAAATATCGTATGCCGGAGCCAATTCCCAGCGGCCATCCTGTTTGAGGATGAACGAAAAATTCTTGGTATGGTCATCGCAGTTACGTGCGAGTACGTTAAACACCATCCGACGGAACATCTGCTCGGCCTCGGCATAAGTTAACCTCAACTCCCGCATAGTCTGAAACAATTGCTCGTAACTATAACTGGTTACCCGGTTATAATCATAATGCTTAATTGCACAAAAGGTTTGCACATGATGTTTCGTATAACTGCCTTCCCGGTCAAAGCGCTTAGTCATAAAGTGTGCGCGGCCGTTCTCTTCCAGCAAGCGGCAAGGTGTCATTTCTATGCCGCAGTCTTTGGCCATAAGGTAATATGCATATTCCACCCGTCCGTAACCGTGTGTCGCTCCGAACTGCATTTCGCTCACGCCGTCAAGCTTAATCAACCAGTGTTGAAATCCTTCGGGGGCACGGGTCTGACCGGAGCGTATTTCTCCGGTTCTCTCGTTGTAGGCTATGACAGCCTTGGGGCGGGCACCGCCTGCGGATGTTCCGATCTTTAGTATTTCCCGCACTGCTTTTTCTTCGTCGGATTTCAAGTTTGTCATAAAAGCCTCTTTCTTTGAAAGCATCTTTCCGGCAATTTCCACCAGACTATCCACCTCCACGGAAAAGGTATTTACATTTTGTTTCAGGATTGCAGGCTCGAACTCTAACGCCCCCATTCCCCGTTGACCGATAAAACACAACATTTCAACAGGATTCATGCTGTTTTCCGGACGCCCCTGCTGTGCCAGCCATAAGTTGATAAGGTCACTACCGTAGCGATCCGGCAACATATCCGCAAGCAATCCGGGCAACCCCTTGAAGGTGTCATATCCTGAATCTTTTACTTTGAGTATATCGGGAAAAGAGTATATTTTTTGTTCCGGGGTCAACGGCATTTTTAAAGGAGACAGTTCCCAGCCGAGCCTCTTGAAAGCGGGAGTATATTCAAAAGCGGCCAGTCTGGTTCTCTCATCCCATGCAACGGCTCCTACTTCTTTACCCCATATTTTTACAATTGCAGTGTTCATAGTTACCAATCCATATCTTCGTCAACATACATATCCTTTTTCTTTGGAGAAGAAACCCGTATCTTTCTCCTTTTTTCTTCTTTGGCAAGAATCAATGGACTTCGCTGAGAGGGGATAATAAACCCGTCAATAATTCGCAATTGTCCCAATACCCGCAACACCCGAATGAGCGTGGCAACCGTTACGGTCTCGCCTCTCTCTAGCAAACTGAGTGTAGAGCGGCTTATCCCGGCCTCCTTGGCAAATATCGCTTGGGTTTTGTTTTGCTCCATACGGTAGTATTTTACAAATGCCCCGATCTGCTTAAGAATCCGTTCATCGCTCATGGCGTACCAGTTATTGTCTGATATATGATTCATTATAGCCGTTTTTATTTATAATGAATGAAAAATCATACAAATATACGGTAAAACTTTCATAAGTAAAAATCATTTTACATTTCTTCTCTTCTTTATTTTTTCTTCATCCAGAAGCGTTCGATATCTTCCAGGGACTTGCCGGCGGTCTCGGGCATCAGTTTCCATACGATAAGCATGTAGGGGATGCACATAAACGCGAAGAGGAAGAATGTGCCGGCGGGCGTGGCGTTTTCCAGCATCCAGGGGGTGAGTTGCCCGATAAGGTAGGTACCGACCCACAACGAAAATCCGGCGATGGACATGGCCAGCCCCCTTATCCTTGTGGGGTACATCTCCGAGAGGAATACGAAGATCACCGCGCTGATGGAGCCTGCCGTGAAGAAAATATAGGCCAGGAAGCATCCCAACAGAAAGGTACTCGACATGCCCAACGATTCGCCTTTCAGGAAGTAGATGCCGATAAGGATCAGGGATACGATCATGCCCGAAACGCCGATATAGACCAGTTTCTTCCGTCCGACCCGGTCTATGATCAGCAGGGCGAGCACCGTGGTCCCCATGTTGACCAGGCCGATCAATGCCTGGTAGAACAGGGAGTCGCCGCTCGAGAGCCCGCTGGTCTCGAAGATGGAGGGGCCATAATACAACACGGCGTTCACGCCCATAAATTGTCCCAGGATGGCGATGGCGGAACCGATCAGTACCGCGCGGAAGATACCCGGGGTGAGGAGCAGCTTCCAGTCCGATTTCACTTCCGATTCCAGCATCTGTCTGGTCTCGTTGATCTGAAAGGCTACTTCCGGGGCTCTGGTGTAGATTCTGGATAATATTCCCGAAGCGGCCTCCTCCCTCCCTTTCACGATCAACCAGCGGGGACTTTCGGGAATGAAAAAGATAACGATGAAAAACAGCATGGCGGGAATGGTTTCGGCGCCCCGCATCCCCCGCCATACTTCTGTGGCGAATATTTTGAGTAAAAGCGGGTTGTTCGAGGAGAAAACTGCGGACAGGTCAAGCAGGTAGTAATTCATCAGGTAGGCGCCCAGAAACCCGACCGTGATCGCAAGCTGGTAGAGGGAAACCATCCTTCCGCGGTGGGAGGCGGGGGAGACTTCCGAGATGTAGAGCGGGCACACGATGGAGACAATCCCGATTCCCACGCCTCCGACGATGCGGTAAACGATCAGCTGGTCCAGATTGGCTGAAATGGCGCATCCGGCACCGGAGACGGTAAAAAGTACGGCGGAGAGGAGCATGGTCCTTTTTCGTCCCAGCCGGTCGCTTAGGGAGCCGGCGAAGATTACGCCCATGATTGAGCCGATCAGCGCGCAACCCACATACCATCCGCTTTGGATCGTTGTCAGTCCAAATTGTCCCGTCACCTGCGACACCGTTCCCGAGATCACGGCGGTATCATACCCGAACAGGAAGCCGCCTAATGCCGCGACAACGGAAAGAAAAATCACGTAACTGCTAATATTCTCTGCTTTCTGCATCCTTCGTTATAGATTAAATTGCTGTTGTTATTCTTGAATTCAGACGGATCCCCCGTTCTTGTTAGAGGTTAAAGTACTCCCTGTACCGGTTATATAGGTTTCCAGCTTGGAGGTAGGCCGATTGCGGGCTCATAAAATGGGAAAACTCAAAGGTGATCGCTTTGTCGTAACCGCATCGTTTGGCGGCCTCTAATTTCATCCGGAGCTTATCGAATTTGATCGGCAGGAACTTGATCGGCATATCACGGTCGAACGACTCGGCGTTTGTCCAGCATTGCATCCCGTATTTATCGGCCAACTTCTTGTTTACTGTGAAAAAAGCGTCCAACTCGTCATAATCGATGTGCCCGTCCTGGAATGCTACGGCATCTACCACCTCGTGGATACCTGCGAATATTTCATCCCACTCTTTCTCATGTTGCCTGACCGATATCGCCTCCTCTCTGCTAAGGGCGGTTCCGCTTGCAGCTACCGCCTTTTTTCCGTCGATCCATGGTGAGATGAATGTGGGCAGTCCCCCGGAGACCTCTTTGCATTGTTTGCCCATCGCGTAAAAAGCGTCGATAGCCCCTTTCGTGGCACGGCTTATCTCACCGCTAACATACCATCCTCCGAAACTTTTGTATTTTTCGCCGTAATTTTTCCATACTTCATCGATCACATACTTATTGTCTTCAATCTCGTACGACATATCACCGGTCGCCCAGTAGTGGCCGGAGTCATACAGGCCGAAATAGAACTTCATGTCGTATTTTTCCGCAAGGCGCAGGTACATATCCAGCAGGTCAACGGAAGGCATATAGCATCCTTTACCCAACAGATATTGAGAGGGATAAGTGATGAATTTTTTATATCCGGAGCGGATCATGATCACCGTATCTATACCGATGGCTTTCATGTATTGGAAATCCAGATCCCACTCGGCTTCACCCCAGTTCTGATGAGGAATATCGTGGGAGATCTCGTCAAGGAACGTGCCGGTTATTTTAACGCCGTTGTTTTCAGGCACAATAAGTTTGCTCTTTATTCCCGGATTGTCATCTACCGAGGACGATTTTCCTGCGCCGTTGCAAGCGGATAATGCGGGGATCACCGCTACTGAAGCACCGGCGAGAGCTGCTTTTTTGATAAAATCCCTTCGATTATTTTGCATTTTCTTCTATTTAGTTGTTATTTATTGTTGATTACTCTCTGTTTTGCCAGTTCTTTATACAATATCAGGGAATCCGGATGACCGGCGAAGGCCAAACTACCCGGTTTATTCAATAATCCCGTATATTGGTAAATGAATATCTTCTCCACAAACGGGGAGACGGCTTCAAGTTGCCGGATGACTCTTTCTGCCGGAGCGGGGAGTAATGCGCTTTGATATACTTTCCCTTCAAACCGGAATACTTCCACATCAGCCCACAACCGTGCGCGCGAAGCTTTTTTGTGAAGGTGATATAAGCGTTCAAAATACCCGGCGCTTTCTTCTACCTTGGTCTTTTCCACTCCGACCTCATCCTGATAAGCGATATAATCAATGTCCAGCAACTCTAGCTGGCGCACGTATTTATCGTCGGCTTGTATGTTCCTTGTGCCGTAAGGTGCGATCAATGTTTTTGTGCCGGGGGTCAGCTTTGTCGCTTCGGCAGAAGATCGGTTTACGTAATTGATAAAAAAATCTTCGTAATGCCCTGATATTCCCGTTTCATTTGGGAAATACCATCCGTAGAAACTTTTGTGATGCGCATATTTCTCAGCGATCTCATTCATGGCTGTCAGGCGTAATTTATTGACTTCGGGATCTGTCATCAAAAAATAGGGTTTTGTCCAGTCGCCGAAGAAATCGTTGCTGACAAAAAACTTTACACCGTATTTGTCCGCGGTGCTTAATACGGCCTCCAGCGGGTCGTCACAGCCCATATTGTGTTGGGGTAGTAACGCGGAAGGATAGAACGTTTTATCATAAATGGCTACGTTGAGCAATACCAGATAGCGGATACCACTGTCGGCAATCTCTTTTACCTTCGCGTCCCATTGTGTTGCGGAGAATGTTTTCAGGGTTTCATTCCAATATTTTCCTTCGGCAAGGTTATGATGCTGGAACTCAAACCATGATCCTTCTATCGGTTTAATCCTTTTTACCTCGTTGAGATTTGCAATTACCTGCGGAACAACCCCTAATCCCAGTGTGGTTAGGCCTAATGACCTTAAAAACGTTCTTCTTGATAAATTATTGCTCATTTATCGTTTATTTCTTATCAAGCTACGAATATTATTTTTTATATCGCTTCTTTTAATTGGAAAACATTGGAAATAATTCCCGAATATCCTGATCGTTTACAGTGCGGCCAAATTCGCAGATTTCAAACGCTTCGATTGTTTTTACTCCTTTTGCCCGGCTTCCATACCACTTTTCAACAACAGACCTGTCATTTTCTTTTATCTCTCCCCGTTTCAATACATACTCACTCAGGATATATTCAATTTTCTCTTCCTGTGTATCGGGAATAACCTTCTTGCTCCGGTTAATCCAGGGCAACCATTCATATATTTGGGATGCATGAGCATCAATGATATATGCTTTTTCTTTCTTCACCGGTGTAATATCTACTACGATATCGGGTTGAGGCTTTTGACGATTAACATAGCGCCCTCTGGTATATAGGAATAAAGGACTCTCAGTTAATGCCAGGACTTCCGGTAATATTTTAGGGACATTTACCAAAAAGGCGGCATCTTGTACCAGTAAAGAGGTGTTCCGATGATCCGGATGATAATCATAAGAAGGATGAGTGATCACAATGTCAGCCTTCCACTCCCGGATCAACCGTATCACCTCCATCCGGTTTTTTAAATTTGCTTCCAGTTCTCCATCTTCATTATTGAGTATCTCGTATTCACAGTTCATCCGTCTCTTTACTTCCTGAGTCTCGTTATACCTGCGGATAGCTATTTCATTTTTCGTACCTTCCTGATGCCCCTTATTGCCATTTGTAAGAGAGACACATTTAATTTTATATCCTAAACGGGAAAAAAGGATACAGGTGCCGCCGGTGGTCAGTTCTGCATCATCCGGATGGGCACAGATTACAATTACTCTTTTCTTTTTGTCTTTCACATTTTCTGCATTCACATTCATCGTCATTACTCCCAAAATTATAATCAGTATTAAACGAACTATTTCTTTCATCTCCTGTCAGTTGTTAATAATATCCACTAAAGTTAGGTGAATTTTTTCAAATGTGGTTTATGACCATTCCGTTTCTATGCCCTGTTTGCTTAACATTTGCTGAAAATCAGACAAAAGTTCACGCCGTTCTCTTACCGCTCTGAAAGGTACCTTTGTTTTTTTTGCGAAAGCGATCAGGCATCCTACAGCCTCGCCAATGCTCCATTCTACCGGATGTAATCGGTAGCAACCGTTAGTGATATGGGTTGTTCCAATATTTTTATTGGCGGGAAGGAGATTGTTTACTCTCTTTGGAAGAAGCGCTCCCAGTGGAATTTGAAAGGGGAGAGAGGGAAAATCGATATAATTGTTGCCTCGGGAACTGGGATGAAGGTCGATATGGTAGTAACCTATACCCACACTGTCGTAAAAGTCTGCGGCACGCTTACCTGCCATATTACCGGCAATCAGTTTCCGGTTTTCAGCGCCCACATGTTCCTCAAGGACAGTGAACTCAGCATCTATTCTTCTTGCTTCTCTAATGTAAGGATATTTAGCCATCCCATCTTCCGTGCCCATGATATCGCCGCGCAACCTCAATCCGCGCCATCCGGTTCCTCCATCCAAACGGGGAGCCTCTGTCTGGAGCCAATAAAAAAGTGAATGGCTCAATTGCCTGGCTCTGGCGATGTTTTTCTGAAATTCTTTTTCAGGAACATCAATCAGGTTGCCGGGGAAGAAGTCATTTTGGGGCCAGTTCACGATGGTGACATCACCACCGTAGGTTCCTTCAAGAAAATTTTCACGGTTAATGATCCGTCTGTAGTTCCAGAGATTAAGCATTCCCTCCAGATTTTTTCCTGTAGGATCAAATCCCAGTTTTTTGGGTTTCAACGTACGCGGGTCGGAGTAGGTGAGATCCAATAATCGTCCGGACCAGGCTGGAGTCATCTCGGGAATATACCGTTTCCAGAAATCATATTCTTTAGGTGGATTCTCTACATTATCTGCTTCCGGTTGGTAATCCATTGCAAAGCAGATTGTGAATGCCTGATTGTTCATCGGGTCCGCTTTCTCCGGGGCATGCAGTTCTTTTGTAGTTTGTTTTGATTCGGTGCCGGTCACATATTCGGTACCGGTTAACGGAAGCAAGTCCCCACATTCTGTTGCATCGACAAAAGAGGCGGCTGTAAGAACAATCCTGTTGTTGGTATACAAATTCTCTACCTCAATACTCTGGACACTATCTCCTACGACGTAGGCTTTCTTGGCCTTGTGGTCTGTTAATATCTGCAACTTGCCACTACTCAGATACGGCGAAAGCATATCGGTCAATACCGACACTGCTACCCTGGGTTCGTGACAAATACGGGAAACACTGCCATCGCCCGGATTCAGGTTTTCTCTCTCCCGCGCAGATTCCGTTAACGGATAGTTCCGACGATAATATTCCCGTACTCTGTTCCTGAAATCACGATACGATTGTGGAGCGCCGTGAGATTCAATCCACTGATGCTCGTCGGGAGGAACTCCCTGTTGAGACACTTGACCGCCAATCCAGTCGGTCTCTTCGGTCATGATTACGTTTAGCCCGTTTCTACAACTGGCAAGAGCTGCTGCACAACCTCCCAGGCCTCCTCCGATGATGATGACATCCGCATGCATCTCTCGCGACCTGATATTTTTACGTCTTTCGTTGGGTTTCGCAGATGCCGTAAAAGTATGACTTCCCTGCAGGGCAGCAGAACCACCCAGCAGGGAAGCATAGGTTATAAAACTTCTTCTATTCACAATATCTCATTCGCCACTTGATTAAAATAATCTATGGATTGTTTTATCTGAGGCAGGTTGTTTTCCCAATTTGCCTCATATTCAATCGTGAAATATCCCTTGAAGTTTTGCCTTTTCAATTCCTCCAGCATTCCTTTCACGTTGAGGACACCCTGTCCCCACACCACATCTTCGAGGCTTCCCTCTTCTCCCTGCGGTGCAATATCCTTGAAGTGCAGCGCTATAAGCCTTCCCCGCAGTTCCTGTAAAGCCGGTACCGGCTCAATCCCCATTCGCTTGAAGTGCCCCACATCGGCGCTCGATCCCAGTAATTTACTCCTTTGCCCGATGTATTTCAGCAGGATTTCGGGTTTCCAGTAGGAAGCCTCATTGGGATGGTTGTGGACGGCCACTTTGATGTTATACTTTTTGGCCAGCCCTTCCACTACATCCCAATCTTCACGGGCCGGCTCCGCGCTGATAAATTCCATCCCCATGCTCTTTGCGAATGCGAACACCTTGTCCCATTCGTCACGTGCGGGTGTCCATACCCCTGAAGAAATGATTTTCACTCCCTTCTCCTTTGCCAGCCCTTTCAGCCGATTTTGCTGTTCGTTGGTCAGGTTGTAACCGAAAACGGCGTCCCCGAAACCTTCCCCCATCTTCTGTCCGGGATAGATCTCTATATAGTGTAATCCCAGCTCTTTCGTCTTGTCCAATGACTCCATTACGGTAAACAGATGGAAGGTATAGGATTGCATGGATAAATGCCATCCCTGTTTTTCCGCTTTTGTTCTTGTGTTATCCTGTGCGCAGGCGGTACTTAAAAAAAGACAGGACAGCGCAATTAATACTGTTTTTGTTGTTTTCATCCTTGTTGGAAATTTTAAATATTTATCCTTAAAAAATTTATTGGAGAGATTTGTTTGCATATTCACATTTTAAATGTTAGTTTTGCAATATTATTCACATTGTAAATGTTAGTATTATGATAAATGAATATGATTTGGACTTTGTCGTTTCCGACCAACGGGAGGTGTTTTTATCCCGATCGCCGGGTATTCTCAGGAAAATCGACTTCGACCTTTATTTGAACAGTGAGCAAATTGTCATTGTCTCGGGTATTCGTCGTTGCGGTAAGTCCACGCTGTTGCGCCAGTTTGCTGATCGTTTAGGTCATGATTTCGTCTATATTAATTTCGACGACGAACGGTTACTTCATTTCGAAGTGTCCGATTTTTCCATTCTACTGACCCTTTGGCACAAGCAAAATGCCAGCCGGAATATCATTATTGATGAAATACAGAACATTCCTAAATGGGAACGTTTTGTACGTCGAATACACGACGAGGGATACAAAGTTTTCCTCTCCGGATCAAATTCCAAATTGTTGAGTGGCGAATTAGGCACACACCTTACCGGGCGCTACAAGGAAATAGGGCTTTATCCTTTTTCTTTTACCGAATACCTTGATTTCGCGGGAATTGCCGTGAAAAAGACAACGGCATCGCGTGCGGCTGTAAGTAGGGCTTTTGATGAGTACCTGCTCAATGGAGGCTTTCCGCTTTATTGCCTTACAAAAGACGAAGAGATCCTTGCCACGCTTTATGAAAATATCCTTTACAAAGATATTCTTTTCCGTTATACTATTCAAGAAAAAAAAGCATTTCGGGAACTGGCGCATTATCTCATTTCCAACATAGGAAAAGAGTTCAGCTATCGCAATATCTCTCGTCTGTTGGATATAAAGAGCGATACGTCCACCAAGAATTATATCTCCTATATGGAAGCATCTTTTTTGCTCTTCTGGGTTCCCAAATACGACTATTCACTCAAAAAGCAATATGTTTCCAACAAGAAAATCTATTGTATAGATAATGGCCTGAGTTCCATAGTGGCTTTTCGCTTTTCACAGGACAGCGGGCGACTGTTGGAAAACATGGTGTTTATCGAACTGCGCCGGCGAGGTTATCAGGTTTACTTTCATAAAAAGATGAAAGAGTGTGACTTCGTTTGCCTGCTACACAATCAAATTATTAGCGTGATACAAGTGTGCGAATTTCTGACGCCGGAAAACCGTTCACGGGAAACGGAAGGCCTGATGGAGGCAATGGATACTTATCGTTTGTCCGAAGGAACCATCCTTACCCGGGGGAAACCGGAAATTATCCCCTTCCCCGGGCAAGGATACAGTATCCGTGTATTCAATATTATCGACTGGTTACTGTAAATTTTTCTCTCCAATATGTCAAAGAACTTTTTTACCCGTTATTATCGGGGCATATCGGGTAATGTGAAGCCGTTTTCGTAGGTGTGTCTTATCCACTCGTTGGCCATCTCGGCGGCGTTGAATTCGGCAAAGCGCCGATCGAATCTCGGGTCGCCGTCGATCACGGCATACTCGTCAACGGTCACGATTTTGATTCTATCCGACGGGGAGATATTGGTGAACCTCATGTTTTCCCCGTCCCACTCCAGTTCCCGGTGCAACCCCTGCAGGCCGGACAGTCTGGTTGCCAGGACACCCATCACCACCATTTCGTTGAAAGGCCCCGAGAATTGGAAATTCGACGAGGCTTCTGTCCGGTTCGCCGGGGATTCCTTGCAAGCCCTGATCCAGTCCTGCTCATGGGCGTTCGTGTCCCATATGTTTCCGTTTCCGCCCCTGATGCGGGGTATCGTCGGTTCGGGCTGCTTGAAATCCGCCATTTTCGAGACGGGCAGCAGCGTGGGGTTCATGCCGTAACAGCCGGTCATGATTTTCCCTCCGGTTCCCACCAGTATAATACCTCCGTTCTCGTCCCCCATCATCTCGCCGTCCTTCAGCTCCTCCGGCCTGTCCGGGAGCAGTCCCCCGTCGTACCAGTGCACGGTCAGTCCGGGCATGTTGACGTTCCCCCTGGGCGGGCGTGCGGGGAACTTGTACGTCACCACCTGTGCCTGTGGCGGTGAATAGAGGTTGGCCAATGTGGAGCTTGCCGAGACGCTCACTGGGTATTTCAGGTCCAGGGCCCAGTACAGGGGATCCATGATGTGGCATGCCATGTCGCCCAGCGCGCCCGTCCCGAAATCCCAGAACCCGCGCCAGTTCCAGGGCGTGTAGGCGGGATCGTAGGGACGCTTTCTGGCCGGGCCTATGAACAAATCCCAATCCAGTGTAGCCGGGACGGGAACTCCCCCCCTGGGCTCGGCCAGCCCCTGCGGCCAGATGGGGCGGTCCGTCCAGCAATGGGCCTCGTACACGTCGCCGATCACGCCGGAGCGCACCCATTCGGCCACCTGCCGGCACCAGTTGAACGAATTCCCCTGGTTTCCCATTTGTGTGGCCACCTTGTACTTCTCCGCCAGTTTGGTCAGCAATCTCGATTCGTAGACGGAGTGGGTCAGCGGTTTTTGCACGTAGGCGTGTTTCCCCAGGGTGATGGCATGCGCCGCCACGCCGGCATGGGTATGGTCGGGTGTCGCCACCATGATGGCGTCGATGGACTTGCCCATTTTGTCGAACATCACCCTCCAGTCCTTGAACTGCCCGGCTTTCGGGTAGTCGTTGAATGTTTTGGCGGCATATTTCCAGTCGACGTCGCAGAGGGCCACGATGTTTTCCGTCTTCATGTTCGCCAGGTTGCGGCGCCCCATTCCTCCCACGCCGATGCCGGCAATGTTGAGCTTGTCACTTGGGGAGGTGTATCCCCGGGCTTTCCCCAATACCGTGTTGGGGACAACGGTAAGTCCCGCGGCCCCGATGGCCGCGGTCTTTAAGAATTTTCTACGTGAATAGGTTGTCATAAGCTTATATATTTTAGATTATTGTTGAAACATTTATATATAATTATTTGAAAACAGATCGGTTCCTGAGTTTTATTTTTGATTATCGGATACGAATTCCAGTATACACGCATCTTTTGGAGATAATTGTATCGCTAGATTTATCTTCCCATTGCGATATTTCCCTATCTTTTCTCTTCCGTTCTCCTTTATGAGGAAAACTTCTCCGGTTGGTTTTAATCCGTAGCTTTCCGTATTAAACCGTAGTTTTACCGGAAAGGGCTGATCAAGGATACTGGCAATCGCAATGCCGAGCATACCGTTATCCGATTTCCATGCACCTGCATATACTGTTGGATATTTACCTTGTAATTCGGTTACTCGTTCCGTTTCTCTCCCGGCATAAATAGATAGCCTGGAAATTTTCATTTCCTGTTCCGGAGCTTTTATTTCTGGTGCTCGGACGAATTCTCCATGGAGCAGGTATTTTAATCCTTGGAACCGGATCCTTGCCACCTTCATCAGGTAATCGATCTCCTCTTTGCGGTCGGTTGCTAAAAAATCCTTGTAATTAGCGATCATCGGTTGTATTCCCCAGACGAAAGATTTTGCCTGTTCCATTAAGAATTGTTCGTTGAAACTTTTATTGAGCAATTGCAGTGTATCGGACGGCACAAATTCCTTTGGCCACAAATCATCATACGGGGGCGAGAGTAGAGAGGAATAACTGCCGTATGAAAGTGCATATGGATGATAGACCGCTTGAAACAATGGGATGGTTTGCCATTCTTCAACGCCTGTATATCTCTCTTTGCTTACCTGAAGGGTAAGAAACAGATCCAGATAAGGCAACCAACATTCGCTGACTCCTTCACCCGAAAGAGCGATTTTATCTGTTGAACGCGATGACGAACGTATTTTCCGGGTAAGTTCTCCTGATCCTTTTACCCAATAGTTTCCTCCTCCTTGTGGATGATTATGAGAGGGATCGTAACACAGATAGCCCAAGCATGCCTGATCCATATAGATCCCTCCGACATGATAATCGTTAATAGCCTTTTCTGCCAATGATGCATATTTATCCCTCCAGAAAGAAGATCCCATACACATTGTGGTTAAAGCTTTTCCTGAAAAAATATTATACACGTGTGTTATGGTTTTCCCATCAATTTTCTTCACTGTATATTGAGAAGCATTTTCTTTTTCCCAACTTTCAGTAGCATTTCCCCACTGGATTTGATTCATATAAACCAGAGCCTTTACACCTTGTTCCCTCGCTTTTGTTATCTGATTTTTAAATAAGGCCTCTCTATCGCGGGGAGGAAAATATTCGGGAAATCCTTCGTCATATGGACAACCGTGCCACCAGTGCCACAATACGTTTACCGGTAAACCTAACCGTTTTTTTAACTCTTCTGCCTGGGGTAGTACTCCCTGTGCTTTCCCACGATTCCATACCCATAAAGCTGTTTCTTCGATCCACGGCGGAACCAGATTATTTTTCAAACGACTTTCCCTGGCCCACTTTTGTTGAACGGCCCATTTCCGGTAATACTCTGCCGCCGTGATCCAATCTCCTTTGAAAATACCTGTTATTGCTTCATAATTGGGAGAATAAGTGTCTAATGAGATACTATATTCGGGAAAATTATCTATCTGACAAGACAAATATCCTTGTGAATCTAATCCTATGCCGAAATTTTTGCGATAAGCTAAACTATCGTTGCAGGATAAATAGAAACCGATTTTTTCGGGGTTGTACAACATCAGTAGTTGCATGGACAAATGTCCGGGATAGGCCCAGTTAAGATAATTCCGGTTGTTTTTCCGCATGTATTCCCGAGGCTCTTTCAATAAATAACCCATCCAATCAGCTACTGCCAGATTCTCTTGTTGCAAATCTTTTAAGCTACTAATCTTTGGGAAAATTACATTTTCTATCTCTCTTCCGCTAATACCTTTGAGATAAATTTTCCATTTGGCAACAGGCTCGTTCTTATCCAGCCACACAGATACTACAACCTCAAAGTCGGGAAGGTCAATCTCACGAAAGTCCGACCAGATCATTTTTAGAGATTGGGTATTTATTTTTTCTATTCTGAAAAAGGATGCTGAAAATATATCCAACGGAATTATTCCTGAAGGTGTTTGCAAATCTATCTGCCAGAGTGAGTTCCTTGCATTGGTTTCCGCGAGTAGAGGCAAGAGTTCCGTTATATGGTCAAACTGACGAAGCGATCCGTCCTTTGAATTAAAACCCAATAAAAGGCATTCATTTTTTATACAAATGACCTCACCCTGATCTTCAAATGACCATGCATGCACCGGGGTGCAGTAGGTAATAAGTAAAATAACAGCAAAATGTCGTATAATTCGCATAATGGGTTTATCTTTTTCTTTTATCTCTCCACGCTTCAGCACTTATTCCCGGAGGATGTATTCAATTTTTCCTTCCTGTGTCTGGAGAATAGACCAGTATTAAACATATGACCCGTATCGTACATTATTTATTTCTTTTACGCTGCCTTTCTATTATGATATTTGCTAATTCGTTATATAATTCTTTATCTTTCTCTGTTCCATTCTTTAAAACATATAATCCAATTCCTCCTTGATAATAAGCAACATCGGATGTATCCCAAACATTGTTTCTTGTAAATCCGTCTATATATGCCTTCATGCGGTTTCCTTTGTTCCCGCTCTTTTCTGCTGCATTTTCATCAAATTCCATTTCAAGGGACATTCCCTGTCTTTTTGCGATGCTGCATGCCTCATCTATTCGCGAGTCAGGAATGTCGTTATTAAAAAAGTGATTTGGCTGCAAGAAAGCCTGATCAAAGCCAAGTTGTTTCCATTCGTCCCGTCCATCTGTATTGAAATATGGAATCCAATAAAAATGATATCCCTTACTTCTTATATAATCAGCTATCTGATTTACAATTTTACGGCTATTCGTTGCTTCCTCAGCCAACCAGTAAAAACCTTCTAATTCCACATTCTTTAACTTTTCCTGTTTCAACCGTTGTTCCACATAATCTATGTACCACTTGACTGCTTCAATACGATCTTCACTTTTCGAAAAATCAAGTTTTTTCCCATTTACACTTCCCCAGTTTTTTTGATTCGGAATAGGCTCGGGAAGAGACATTACTAATTTCCGTTTTTTAAAAGGGTCTTTGCAGATTTTCTTTGCTTTTTCTATGCAGCTATTCAGTGCGTTTATTCCATAACCATTCATGAGGTTTGTATTCATTAGCCCCATCCAATGATCTTTACGTGCGGGAGTGGGTTTATATCCCGAAGCAAAACTATTTGTTCCATCATGTATCTCAAGGAAAAGAAAACTATCGAACAACCAACCATATTTCCCATTCTTATCTTTGGCATACACGCAAGATTCAAATTTCTCTTCATCCCATACATTCGACCTATGAGCGCCCCCGTTATATATCAGAAGAAGGTCACTTACCCATCCTTTTTGAGCATAACCCGTATTCAAGGTTTCTTGTCCTTGTGCATAGACTGAACATACTAAGATAATTGTGCAACAACATAGACTTATAAATCGCTTATTCATTTTCCTATTTTTAGATTATTAATAAATTTCTTTTTTAGTATTTCTTTTTTAATAAACTCCCCATCTTCCTCCATCGATAGATTTTTTGTTATATTCCAATTCCGAAGACATGAGCCTTTAACCATACATAATTATTTGTATAAAGCAATCTGCTGGGAAATCTCAATAAAGAGAAATAGGGAATCATAATCATATGATTAATCACCAATTACAAATTCACAAAATTGATCATATAGTTTCTTATCATCGTTATTTTTTGAGACTGAAAGTTCATATAAGGCTTTACCTCCTTGATAATAAGCAAGTCTTTTAGTTTTCCATATCCCGTTGTTCTCTAGTGCAGTCAGATAGTCCTTGAGTCTATACCCCCATCCTGAAAGAACCCTTTCATCAAACTCAATTTCCATATCCATATTATACTTTTTTGCCAATTGACAAGCTTCATCCAATCGGGAAAAAGGTATCCCTTCATTGAAAAAGTAGTTGGGTTGTAAGTAAGCATAGTTAAAACAAAGTTTTTCCCATTCGGAATAACCGTCGGATTTAAAGTATGGAATCCAATTAAAGCTATATTTTAAATCGTTTAAATATGTGGCTATATCGGCCAATATTGATCTTGTATTTGTCGCTTCTTCTGCTATCCAGTAAAAACCGGCTAATTCAAGATTAGCATACCGCATTTCATTGAATTTTTGTCTTACATAATCAATATACCATTTTACTGCATCAATACGATCAACAGGATTAGAAAAATCTAAAGGGACACCGTTGCGAACAGTACCCCAATCTTTCTGTCCCCTAATAGGTTCCGGCAATCCTATAATAATTTTCCGTTTTTCTTTTGGCTCACCAATTCTTTTAATTGCTTTATCTATAGATTTATTTAAAGCTCCTAGACAATATCGTGATTGAAAATAATGATCAACTAAGTCTTTCCATTCTTTTTGATTGGCAGGGTTATTGGTGTATCCGGAAGCAAATGTTTTTCCGACGCCATTGTGAATCTCTAAAAATAAAAAGGAGTCAAATAGCCAGGTCTCTTTCCCGGAATCATCAGTATATGTGATATAAGGCTGAACATGATTCTCATCCCATTGAAAATTCCTATGAGCACCACCACTATAAAGTAAAACAAGATTTCTACATTCTAACATTTTGGTCCTGTTTTTCTCCCATACATAAGTGTCATCTTTTTCATCAGGAATAGGCTTCTCCGTTTTTTTTTCTTCATCCTCTGCATTACAACTTACTAATATAAGGGAAAGAAAAGTTAAAAATAAAGCAATTTTTTTCATTCTTTCTTTAATCAAAACAGTGAGATTATACAAACCTAACTAAGACTTCAAGCCTTAGTTAGGTTTGTAATGATTACATATTCCAAGCCCAGAAAGTTATCTCACATAAGGAGATTGCTGTTGTTGGAGGATTCCTGTAATTCTCCAGACATTTAACCCTTATGTATCTGATCAATGGACTTTTTTCTTTGGGAAACTCAAGTTCATCGCCCGCTGCAAAATCGGCTAAGGTAGAAGTAGAGTTGTTTAAACTGCCTAATTTAGTCCAATTGCTCCAATTGCCATCAATAGGAGGTACCCCCTCCCCTTTGTATCCCCATAATTCATATTTTTTAGGACATACGTTTGTATAAGCCCAATATAGATTTGCTTTGAAGCGTTTGAGGTTATAATGATCTCCCAGATCAACTGTAAAACATTCACCAGTCAGATAGTTTCTATATCCTATTTCACCATAACTTTCAGGTTTTGACATTGCTTGTCCATCCCATAGATACACAATATTTCCTTCCATTTTTTCTGAATCGTTATTTAATCTGAATTCTTTAAATTTTGATTTTTTTATTTCTATAAATTCAGGGATTGTAGCAGTTAAAGTATAGGTAACATCTTTATATAGATTATTTACCATAATCTCATACGGCTTAGTGAGATCCAGAGTCAAAACCGTATCTTGGGGTGATAATAATTTTGCCCTTTTTGAAATACTTAAGTTTACATTTACGCTGGATAGATTTCTTAAGTTTTTCAAACTTAATTCTATCGTCCTGTTTCTATCGGATATGACTGCTGAAGCTATTTCCTCTCCATCTTGTGCTGTGACTGTCTTTATTGGGGTTAACACCGGATTAAGAGGGATAGATTCATCCATACTTTCTTCTTTGCATGAATTAAAAAGAAAAAATCCGACACAAAATAATATACTTAAAAATAATGAAATCTTTTTCATATTATTGATATGTTTAATAGATTATTACCACCAAGGGTTTTGAACTAAATTTTTACTTTTATCAATTTCGGTCTCCGGAATTGGGAAAAGATAATATGCCTTTTCAAAAACCCGGGTTTCAAAAGGAACTCTTTTGTAAAAGCCCGTAAACGCGAAACTGTTTGAAGCGGCGTCGCCTGCGTTAATATCCATTCCCCACATGCGTCCGCCATCACCAAATTTACGATTGTCGATCGTCCCCCCTTCATCAGGTGTATGTGCCAACCACCGTCTTCTGGTAGTGAAGTACCGGTCTCCTTCGAAGCAAAGTTCAATCTGCCTTTCTCTTAGTATAAAATCACGCTGTAGATTCTTTTGTCCTGCAATTTCCGGATTAACTGAGAAAACACTTGGTACGCCGGCTCTGTCTCGTATAAGATCCCAATATTTTCGAATATCCGAATTGGTAGGATCATATTCATTTAGAGCTTCTATGTAGTTCAATAAAATTGCTGCGTAGCGAATAAAAACGTTCGAATATTGTTGAGGGAATATACGATCGTGCATATCAGCCATGGGATCATTATTTTTAAATACCAGATAGCCTGTTCTGGAGAAAAAAGTATATGAACCGGACTGACGCGAAACTCCTCCATAGTATAATTCTGCCCGTCCATATCCATTTTTTTGGCCTGCAGAACTTAGATAATTTCTTTTCTCAATATCATCAGGAATTTGAGGAACAATTCTTCTATTGTATAAAATGGATGCATAAAAACGAGGCTCACGGTTTGCATACATATTCCAGTCTCCAACCCAATGCCCCCATGCATTAGATCGGCGAATATCTGCAATCATCTGTCTCCGGCCTTCATCGGTATTTGTGTTCCGGTTTTCAGGATTCCAGTTTTTATTAGGAGTTGTGGCGAATCCGTCCTCTACATATCCTGAACTTGGGTCATCTATTGTCCTACCATTTTCCATTAAAAAAGCATCTACTACGCGTTGAGTAGCCCCGACTCCTCCTAAATTCTTTGGTCCGGGAGATGTGTGAATCATCCATGCCTCTGTATGGTAATTACTATTCGCGCCAAAAATGACTTCGCAGTTCCATTTTTTTAAATGAACATCTACGAGTGATTTATAGGGATTAAATACTGCATCTCCATGTTCATTATTTTTGTATAATCGAAGATTTGCATCAGGGCGTTGTTCTGAAATATCTATCACTTCTTTACTGGCAGCCGCTGCTCTTTTCCATTTATTTTCATCATAGATTGTATTAACCAATGGGGTACCGTCGGGATTTTTGAAATCCGCATATTCTGTATTCCCATTCCATTGTGGGCTTGCGGCAAAAGTTAATGCGATGGATTTAACTGATTTACAAATGATTTGATTGGGCTTGCCAAACCAATTATCGTTGTTTTGCCAATGCAATGGTAAATCTACGGCCGCTTCATCCATTAACTGACATATGTAATCAACACATTCGTCAAATGGAGAACGCACGTAAGATGCATAATCTGCATTGTTAGGTTGTAGTTCTTTAATTAAAATAACTGGACCGTATTGACGGAGAAGAAGCCAATAATAATATCCTCGAAGAAATTTGACCTCAGCTTTATATTGTGTTTTTAGAGCTGAACTTAATTCATTGCAACGATCCACATTATTTTCGAAAACGAAAGAAGCTCTTATGGCTCTGTACCAAAGTTCATATTTTCTATAGAACCATGAAGACGGAGACCAGTTACCCAAATTAATAGGATAGGTATTATATACTGTCCAAGATAAATCGACTTCATCAGCTAATCCTAACCAAGGATCATCCTGGTGTAAATTAGGCATTGGTAAGGCTGCATACACGTTAGCTAAATATCCCTCGACTTCAGTCCGGGAACTCCATACCATATCGTCGGTTTTCATGTCGTCAGGCTGTTTATCCAGAAAATCTGAACAACCCATTAATAATCCCATTATTATCGAAGTTAGAATTAATTTCTTTTTCATTTCTGTTTATATTTAAAATGTTGTTCTCAAACCAAAATTAAATTTTCTGGGAAGCGGATATTTATTGCCATTAGGTGTTCCCGTTTCAGGATCCCACATATGCCAATCTGAAAATAAAGCAACGTTATTGGCTAAAAAATAGATTCGTAAATTCTCCATTCCTAAAAACGAAATGTGTTTCTTAGGGATGGTATATCCCATTTCAATATCATTCAAACGAATTAAATTACCACTGTAAATATTTCGGGTAGATGGTTGCCAGTTGTTGGTTGATCGTCCGTTCGATAAACGAGGATAAAAAGCATCTGGATTCGGATTCTCAACGGTCCATCTGTCCATGGCTTTTGCAAAAACATTTCCTTTCCCTACACCTTCAGAAAATGGAATAAAAGTAGATCCTCCCAAGGCGTACGATACATTAGCTTGCCCCCGAAAGAAAAGGCCTAAGTCAAAGCCATTCCACATAAATTGTGCTCCAAAACCAAAAATTATTTCCGGAATATTCGAATAACCAATAGCTACCTCATCTTCGATATCTATCACGTTGTCGTTATTAATGTCTTTATATTTGACATCTCCCGGTCGGACAACTCCAAACTTTTGTTCCGGACTGTTATCTATCTCATCCTGATCTTTAAATAAACCCAAAGCAACTAAGCCAAACTGTTGCCCATACCGTTTTCCTGTTCTCATGCGATAAGCCCACTCTCTTTCGGGCTCATCCATTTCTATGATTTTATTGCGTGTGAATGCAAAATTACCGTATAATTTGTAGGCAAATTTGTTGATTTTTTGATTTAATTCAAATGTTGCTTCAATTCCTTGATTAACCATTTCCCCCATGTTAGCAAAGGGTTGTTGATTATATCCTGCAGTAGCAGGCAAAGATTGTCGTTGAATTAGAATGTCGGTTCTTTTTTCGTGGAAGTAATCTACATCAAGAGTAAGGGACTTAAATAGCCTTAGTTCCATTCCTATGTCTTTTTTTAACCCCTTTTCCCAAGTCAAATCAGATACACCAAATTGTGCTTCACCAACTCCTGTAATCCATGTAGGAGAATACCCGAATGAATAGTTACCCAAACCATTTCCCCAAGTGGATAAATAACCATATCTTAAGCTTGACGGGAGAGCATCGGATCCAACAAGACCGATTGACCCTCTTATTTTGAATACATCAATCCAGTCAATATTCCAAAATGGTTCGTTGGAAATAAGATAACCTAATGCTCCTGCTGGAAAATAACCGAATCTATTATCTTTAGGAAAGTTTTCAGAACCATTGTATCCAAGATTAAATTCTGCAAAATAAGTGTCTTTATACGAGTAAGTGCTTCTAAAAGCCAGTCCCTGTTTTCTATATGGTAAAGCACTTATTGAAGAGCCTGCAGAACTATTAATGTAGTCTCTTTGATAATACATTAACATTCCACCCACTCGGTGAACATCATTAAACAATTGATTATAATTTAACTGCACTTTGCTCTCAATAGCTCTTGTTGATGAGGAATAGGTGCTGTATCCTAAAAATTCTTGACCTTTATCAACTTCACGTACTGCCAAGTCTCCCGTTTCATCGTCAACTCCGACAACAGAGTAAGTGGTCGATTGTTTCTGTCGTTGTTGGGTAGTATTATTATAATTATCAAATGAAAAGAATGCTTTCAAATCCAGACCTTTTAAAAGAAAAGATAGATCCTGATTTAAAATAATTTGACTCATTATTTGTGTTTTATACCTTGTATTGTAGCCGGATCCCATTAGTCGTTCAACCGGGTTTTTTTCTCCTACTTGACTAGGTGCACCCCAGCCCCATTCAACTGAATTGTCGGAATTCTTTCCTACAGGGAGACGAACAGGGTTTGATAACGGGGTCGTAAGATAGGCCCAATAAAACAATTCTTCTGCCGGACTTCCAAACCAAGTTGAATAAAGTGTTCTATTGCCAACGCCCGGTTCATGCATATCCGTTAAATTAGCTCCAATTTCTAAGTTTAGGACTGTTGATTTAGTGAGTGATACGTCAACATTTGAGCGAAAATTATAGCGCTTTAAATTTATATTTGAAGCATAATCGTTCAGTCCGTAATCTTTTAAATTACCATCATCTCCAAAATAGCTTGCATTGAGGAAATAGCGTGCTCTTTCCCCTCCTCCGCGAATACTAATATTGGCATTCGTGTTTGTTGACCATTTTTTAAAAATCTCATCAAACCAGTTTACATTAGGGTAAATAAACCGATTGATTCCACTTTCGGTATACTCAATGTATTCTTGTGAATAATTTTCTGATCCGAAAGCTTCATTATAGAGTCTTGCATAATTAGGACCATCCAAGAATTTCGGCATATTGGGTAAGTCCGAAGCTCCATATTCCAATTTTACGTCAATAACTGGTTTTTGAGCGATTCCCTTCTTTGTTGTAACCAGAACAACACCATTGGCTGCTCTCACCCCATACACAGCAGTGGCAGAGGCATCTTTCAGCATTGAGATGGATTCTATCTCTTCAATTGGAAGATTATTCATGTCTCTTTCCACTCCATCAACCAAAATCAGAGGACTTTGATTTGCACCGAAAGAAGAAATACCCCTAATCCAAAATGAAGCATCGTCATAACCCGGTTCTCCGGAACGTTGAACTATAGTTGCTCCGGCTACCCTGCCGGAAAGAGCTGACACCAATGATCGCTGAGGAGCAACAATTTCATTGGTTTTAACTGAAGAAATAGCTCCTACAACACTTGCTTTCCTTTGTGTTCCCATCCCTATTACAACAGCCTCATCTAAAACAGTTGTTTCTTCTACTAATGTAATGTCAATCGCCTGATTATTACCGACAGTCACTCTTTGTTCTTGAAAGCCGATAAAAGAGAACACAAGTACATCTCCTTTATTAGCTTCAATAACATAATAACCTTCTGAATCGGAAATTACTCCTTTGCTAGTTCCTTCTATTAGGACATTTGCACCAGGAAGGGGTTGACCAAGTTGATCAAGTATTTTACCCCTGATAAGCATGTTGTTTTGCGTTATTTCATTTATTTCGTAATTTTCATTCGTGTATCCGTTAAACGTGGAAACAAGAAAAAAAATGAAAAATAAAATGAAAAACAAAGAAACAGAGAATAGTGAGCATTGACTTTCTCGTTTGCACATAAATCTTTTCATACTTCTTTTTAATTAAATTTGTTTGTTAATAGAGTCGGCACTTTCATCATTAAGTCAACTTTAAAAAGCCGGACAATTTTAAAAATTTATACTATTCATTTTCATTTTATAAAAATCCTCTGGAAATCTTTAGATGGTTGCTTGTCCGGAAAAAATTTGTAACTAATAAACAATTAGGTGGTATTAACATGCATATACGGACACCCATTTGACATTTCCAGCACTTTTTCCATCAAATGAGGAAGCGTGAGGCGGCGAATATTCCGGACGACAACATGTAAAAGATCACTTTCCGATGCTTTTTGCACCCATTTTCGGTCAATTGGGAGCCATTAGGATTTACTGCTGGACTCCGGCAACCTGTTTTTCTGACGTCTTATTTCTCATAATATTAAACGGATATTAATTACTAGATTAAGTAGGGTTAATATTTTCCGTGAATTCTCATTAAAATTTTATATTTTATTTTATTCCTCAATTGGATATGAGTAAATTTACAATGGAACTATCTTTTTGAATATAATGGTCATGTGTGAATAGCCTTTTCTTTTTCTTGCTTACAATCTGAAGTATTGATGGCTTCCAATATCTTCCAGCACTGATATAATCCCCTCGGTACATGAAAACATCCTTTCCATTTACCTCCTTTCAGATCCAACAACACTTCTCCCTGCCGGTTCAGGTACCCCCACCATTCGGGATATTCCGGGTCTTTGAAACGGCTCCATGTGTAATCGTGCACTTTTTTGAACCATTGGAGAGATTCTCCGGAGCCGGTCAATTGATATCCCTTCAATAACGATATCAGCGTTTCCACATGCACCCACCACAGTTTCTGGTCCCACTCCAGCTGTTGGGGCGGAAATCCTTTCCGGTCCATGAAGTAGAAGATGCCGCCATGCCGCTTGTCCCAGCCGTATTCGAGCATTTTTAATGTGGTCTCTACCGCCTTGTCGATTAATCCGCGACGGTTCATCCGCACCCCCAGGTCCATGATGAACCACATGGCTTCAATGGCATGTCCGGGGTTGACCAGCCGTCCTTCAACCGTGTCGGAGAGGGAACCGTCCACGTTTATATTCTCCACGATTAATCCATCCAGCTCGGGACGTGAAAATACCTCCATCACTTCATGGATGCACTCTTCCATGGTCTGTTCGACGATCTCCTTGTCGACCAGGTGCTCGATTTCCAGCGTGAGGTTGCAGAGGATCATCGGCAGGGAGAATGATTTCAGGTTGCGTGTCCCGGCGTGGGCCTTGTTCCATTTTCCTTTCGGATTGTCCCGTCTGGAGAGGATAATGTCGAAAGTGCGTTTGGCGATATCGGCATATTCCCGGTTACCGGTTGCCAGGCTCAACTGCCCGAACGCCATGGCGGCGAACGTGTAGGAGAAGATGTTGTACGGTTCCACCAGCGGTTTTCCCTCCCGGGTAAGCGAGAAATACCAGTTGAAGTTGCCGTCGTGTCCGTGCTTCTTCAGAAATTCAGCGCCCTGTATGGCGCAATCGAGCCATTCCTGCCGTCTTTCCACCTTGTTGTAAAGCATGGAGAACAACCATACCTGACGGCCCTGCAGCCAGACGAACTTGTCGGTGTCGAACACGTCTCCCCGCCGGTCGAGGCAGGTGAAGTATCCGCCGAATTCCTTGTCCTGCGAATGCGTGAGCCAGAAAGGGATCACATTCTCGAATAATTCCGTTTTATATTGCAAGGCTAACATGTTAAAATTGCTCATTCCGTTCATATCATCTCATAATTTAATTTTGTTTGAACTGATTACAGAGTAATTGTTTTAAAATATACGGGCAAAATAAAGATAATAAATTTATATATGCAAGAATAAAAATAAAATAATTTATTAAATATGGTGTAATTAACAAAATTTAACTATTAAGTGGTGACAACAAGTGAGAATTTAAGTTAAAACACGAAGCCTTTATTGATTTAAAAACTGTGCGGCTTCTTGCAGGGAATCTGTTTTTCCCACGTCGATCAGTTTCAGGTTATCCGGAATATAACAGGTTAACTCTTTTTGATCACACATAGAGAGGTAAAATTCGATGATAGAGAAACGGTCGGGAAGACCGTTCATATATTGGAAAATGGATGGTTGGAGGATTTGGATTCCGGCGAAAGCCAGTTTTCTGTAATGCCGGGGATCGAAATTTGGAAAAGGTGATTTCACTTCCCCCGTTTTTTCATTGATCCATCCTTTCAGGCGGTTGTTGCTGTCGAAGAGGAGATAACGGGAGGTTTCTCGTTCGTTGCAGACGAGCGTGGCAAAAGGGTTTCTCGTCAGGTGATCAGCATACAGTCGAGTAAGATCCAGGTTGGAGAGAATGTCCACATTATGTATCAGAAACGGTTTGTGATCGTTGAAGAAGGGGGAAGCTTTTTTGATTCCTCCTCCCGTATCGAGTAGTTTTTCCCGCTCATCGGAAAACTCGATCCGAATATCAAAATGACGATTGGCTTCTACAAAATCGATGATCTGCTCCGCAAAATGGTGCACGTTGATGATGATCTCATCGAACCCGGCGGCTTTCAGTTTTCCGATAATATGCTGCAACAATGGCTTTCCGCCAATCGGTACCAGCGCCTTCGGTATGGTATCGGTGAGGGGTTTTAGTCTTGTGCCGAGCCCTGCGGCAAATATCATCGCTTTCATCTTATTGAAAAACCTGCTCTATATTTTGTTCCCGGTGTACCAACGAGACTTTGATACCGAATTTCTTCGAGATATGCTCTGCTGTTTTCTGGGCGGCATAGACCGAGCGGTGCTGCCCGCCGGTACATCCGAACGAAATCATCAAGTCGGTAAAACCGCGATCCTTGTATCGTTTCACATGGCTGTCCACCAGAGGATAGATATGGTCAAGAAATTCCAGCATCTCGCCATCCTCTTCAAGAAATTGAATCACCGGTTCATCCAATCCGGTTACATTATTGTACCGCTCATATTTCCCCGGATTATTGATGGCGCGGCAATCAAACACATATCCGCCTCCGTTGCCGGACGTGTCGTTGGGAATCCCTTTTTTGTAGGCGAAACTGAATAACCGGACCTCAAGTTCGCGCTTTTGGGTATCGGCAAACTGTTTCAGGTTAACCATTTCGTTCAATATTCCGGACAGATAAGGGTATTCGTCGAACCCATCTTTCAGCAGATCCTGGAGGTTGTTCAGCGCGAACGGGATACTTTGGATAAAATGCGGTTTCTTCTCGAAATATCCCCTGAATCCATACGCGCCAAGTACCTGAAGTGTCCGGAACAGCACGAATAATCGGAGTTTTTTTACAAATTGTGCTTCGTCAACTTCCCGGTACTTTTTTAGTGAAACGATATATGTTTGAATGAGTTCGTCGCGCAGATCATCCGGGAAATTGGCTTTTGCCTGCCACAAAAACGAAGCCACATCGTAATAGATAGGGCCTTTTCTGCCTCCCTGGTAATCAATGAAGTAAGGGTGCCCATCGACAAGCATTACGTTACGCGACTGAAAATCACGATACAAAAAAGTATCCGACTTGTCCTGAAGCAAGTGTTGCGCCAGTTTGTCGAAATCGTTTTCCAGAAGATCTTCCTGAAACTCCATCCCGGTGGTTTTCAGAAAGTTGTATTTGAAGTAATTTAAATCCCAGTAAACCGAACGATTATTAAATTCGGCTTGGGGATAACACACGTTGAAATCTAATTCTTTAGCTCCAAGAACCTGAAAATCGGCCAGTTGGGCAATGGTTTTATGCAGCAGCTCCTTTTCTTCCGTACTGAAAACACCCGTCAGCCTTCCGGCTTTTATAGCATCGAAAAGTATGCTGTCTCCCAAATCTTCCTGAATGTAGAACATTTCATCATCGGAAACGGCAAGAACCCGGGGGGTATTGAGCCGTTGCTTGTGAAAATGGCGCGAGAGCTCGATAAAAGCGTGGTTCTCCTCTTTCGATTGCCCATACACGCCGATAATTGATGCATCGTCCCGCTTCAACCGGTAATATCTCCGGTTCGATCCTGAAGAAGGCAAGGCCTCCAGAGTGGGGTTCGTCTTGCCGGTGTATGCCGTGAAAAGGGATATAAGTTGCTGCATATCGATTATTTTTGTTATTCCAGTTCCGCAAGCCAGGCATTTGCCACAGCGTCGCTCGGCATGCGCCAGTCGCCGCGGGGCGAGAGATTAACAGACCCCACCTTGGGGCCGTCGGGCATACAGGAGCGTTTGAACTGCTGGGCAAAGAATCGTTTGTAGAACAGTTTCAGCCATTTCACTATTTCTTCGGAAGCGTATTTTTCTGCAAACGCCTGTCCGGCCATGAAAAGTATGCGCGAAGGAGTGTCTCCATACCGGAGCATACGGTGCAGGAAGAAGTCGTGCAATTCATAGGGTCCCACAAAATGTTCCGTCTCCTGTGCAATTTCGCCATTTTTACCGGCCGGCAGCAGTTCGGGGCTGAAGGGTGTGTTGAGTATATCGTGTAAAATCTTACGGGCCGGTTCATCGTCCATCCGGGTATCGGCAATCCATCTCACGAGGGAAGCGACGAGCGTTTTCGGCACACTGGCGTTCACGCCGTACATCGACATATGGTCGCCGTTATAGGTTGCCCAGCCCAGCGCCAGCTCCGACATATTCCCGGTACCCACTACCAGGCCCCCGATTTTGTTGGCATAATCCATCAGGATCTGGGTGCGTTCACGCGCCTGGCAGTTCTCATAGGTTACGTCATGATTATCGGCGTCGTGCCCGATATCCTTGAAATGTTGCGTGACGGCATCCACAATGGATATCTCTTTCGCGGTTACACCCAGCGATTTCATCAGGTCGATGGCATTGCCGTATGTCCTGCCGGTAGTCCCGAAGCCGGGCATGGTAATGCCATAGATGTTTTTTCGGGGAATGCCCAGCAGGTCAAATGTTTTAGCGGTTACCAGAAGCGCCAGGGTAGAATCCAGACCGCCCGAAACGCCGATGGTTACTTTCTCTGTACCGGTGTGTAGCAGCCGCTTTGCCAGTCCGTATGTTTGGATATTGAAAACTTCGGAGAGGCTCTCGTCGCTCTCTTCTTTGGAGGGGATAAAAGGATGCGGATTGAACCTGCGATACATCCTGTCCGGAGTCGCAAAATTGATATGGCAGTCGATCCCGGTTGTATCGTGAGACGCTGCCGATGTATAATTGGTGTTTTTTAACCGGTCGTGACGCAACGCCTCGATATCGATATCGGCAATGACCAGTTCGCTCTCCGGTGAAAACCGTTCCGACTCGGCCAGCATAGTGCCGTTTTCGGCGATAAAACAGGCTCCGGAAAAGACCATGTCGGTGGTAGATTCACCCCAGCCTGCCGAAGCGTAAACATATGCCGCATTGCACCGGCCCGACTGTTGTAATACGAGTGACTTTCGATAGCGGTTTTTACCCACCAGTTCATTGCTTGCCGAAAGGTTAAAGATCAGTTCGGCTCCCTGCATGGCCAGTTCGGACGAGGGGGGAGAGGGCATCCACAGGTCTTCACATATTTCAATTCCAAAAGAGGCAAACGGTGTGTGGAAAATTATCCCATCGGAGGAAACGGGAACACATTCTTCGTTAATTTCGACAAAAAAAACGTTCAGGTCGCGGCTTCCCGCAAACCATCGTTTTTCGTAATATTCGTTGTTGTTGGGAATGTATGTTTTGGGGACAAAACCCAGAATACCCTCGTGCGAAATAACCGCTGCCACGTTGTATAAGCTGTTTTTCAGAAGCAACGGAAGTCCCACAACGACGATTATCGACGACCTCTCCTTCATAAAGCAGGTTAAGTCGGACAATGCTTCAACAGCTTTCTGCTGCAACGCTTTCTGAAAGAAAAGGTCTCCGCAGCTATAGGCCGTGATACACAGTTCAGGAAAACAGAGGATCTGGACATCTTCCTGCTGAGCCCGTTCTATGACCCGTTTTATCTCGGCGGTGTTGTAATCGCAGTCCGCCACCTTCAGTTTCGGCGATGCGGCCGCGACGCGCAGAAATCCGTAATCATTTATGTTCATATTCAATGAGTTTCAATCTTTTTCGCAAAGATAACGAATAGAATTCATTATTGATAGCTTAATTCCATCTTATATTTCCATTGATCAAAATAAAGATTCCATTGACCGGACTCCGCCTCACCCCGTTGAAAATCTACCGTCTCGCTACGCGGATATCTCTTTTCGGGATAAAATTTTCCTGAAAACCCGGAATTGATATACAATCGGTAGGAATCGATGCCGCTCATAAAAAACTCCCGTCCCGGCCGGATGGGGATCGTCCCGCCACGGCCAAATGAGATATCGACCGGAACCCAACCGGTACCTTCAAAATAGACTTCTGCCCAGTCGTGCAGGTTCACCTCTCCGGGATGTGTCATCCATCCGCTTTGCCAACGTGCCGGAATACCTTTGTATCGTAACATGGTTATCATCAACAGTGTTACCTGTCCGCAATCGCCTTTGCGGTTTTTAATGACATATTCGGGAATATTGGCGATGGTGGAGTATTCTAACGCGCTTGTCCATGGGAAGTTGGCGGCAATATAACGGTAAACGGCCTGCAGGGTTTCCACAGGTGTTTGAGCGCCTTGGGTAATGCTGTCGGCCAGTTTCCGGATGTTTTCTGAAAACCGGATATGGGGAGGATGCTCCGATGTGTAGGTTTTGTATTGTTCGTTTTGTTTATTGTACGGTTTTATTTCAATCTCCGACAGGTCGAACCACTCTCCCTGCGAAGTAAACAGGAATTCCGCTTTAAATACCGCCGGTTTGCCCCTTTCGGCTTTTTGTTCCATGTAGATGGAGGTGTGTTCTGTTTGGTCGTCCGACAATATATAATCCGGCTGAGAAGTGGAGAGCAGCCTGACCTCCGTTTGGCGGTCGATATCTTTTCTTGGGAACGGCAACCAGGCTTTTAGTGTTTCACCTTCGGGAACGGCATCTGCGTTGACGGCCAGGGTGTAACTTGCTCTCATCGTTTTTGCCGGGAGGAGGTATCTCCCTTTTGTATCGCTTTTGGTCTTGCGGTTGAAATCTTCGATGAGTAAAGAGTCTCGCGGAGTATCCGATGAAAGGGTGATTGACGAAGCATTCACCCGGAATATATTGGGTGCGGCATTGCGAAAATACCGTTTCTTCCCGTCGATAATCCTGAATTCGAGCGCCTTTGATTGTTCCCAGACATCCAGCAGTGAATCGGAAGGGGTAAACAACCGGTTCTTTTCGATCCAACCGATTATTTCGTCTTTTGTCTGGTTAAAATCCAGCCTCACCCGGTGCAAAGAGTCGCGTGTGAAGCGAAGCGCGTATTCTTGCGTTTCGTTTAACTCTCCCCCAGCCACAAGGGAATCAATTAGTTCCGTTGCCCTGGTGAAATTTCCCGATACGATCTCCTGGTCGATTTCCTTGATAGGATACTGTCCTTTTGGAGAAGAACAGCCGACCAGCAACAGGAGGACAAGTAAGCTTAAAGTCATTTTCATTGGTTTAAATACGGATTGTTTGTGACAGCTGTAATATCTCCGGCATTGTCTCAAGCAGTGCTTCCATTGATCCGAAAACTGCCGAAGCACCTGCGTTGGTCAGTACGGAGTCGGGGAGAGGGCCTGTATTCACGGCGATGGTGAAGATACCTGCCCCTACGGCCGATTCGATACCCAGCGGCGCGTTCTCTATCACAATAGCCTGGTTGGGCTTCAGGTTGCCGCCTTTCTGTAACCCCATCAGGTAGGGTTCCGGGTCGGGCTTGCCATGCTCCACGTCGAAAGCGGTCACCATGGTTTTCGGTGTAAATACCCCCGGAAAGTGCGTGTCGAGCCGGTCCAGAAGCGAAGGTTGCCCCGATCCCGTGACGAGAACGGGCTTTAGTCCGTTTGCCTGTACATATTCCAGTATTTCCGCAGCCCCGGGAAGGATATCTCCGCTGTTATACTGTTGGAACAGTTCAGTCTTACGGGCATAGATCTTTTCTATTTCCTCGTCTGTGGCATTGCGGTTCAGGTTCCGTTGGAAAATAGTGTCGATGGTGGATTTGCCTATCCTGCCTTCCTGCAGGTAAAACTCGTTGGGCAGGTGTCGGAGGTTTAGTTCATCCATCGTCTGTTGCCACGACTCATCATGTGCGGACATAGAGTCATAAAGTACACCGTCCATGTCAAAGAGAACGGCTTTTAGATCGAAACGGGTAAAATGATAGTTTTGGATATAATGAATAAGGAGTTCGGTCATTTTTTAGAATTGTAATTTAGCGGGGTCTTGACGGGTATCGAAAACTCTCAAAATTTGAATTTCAGTTCCCATAACTCTATAATAAAGTGTATTTTGCTTAGTTAATACACATTTTCTTACTTTTTCCTTTTTGTAAATGATGGGGTAAAGTGTTGGAAATGATAAAATTTGTTGAATATTGACCTCAGTAATTTTGATGAATTTTTCCAATACTGATGTATTCCAATTTTCTAGAAGATAATCGGTTATTATTTCAAAATCGTTTTTTGCCGATAAAGTCCACTTAACTTTGTAACGCATTAGCAAGTTTTTTATGTGCTCTTTCCATTACTTTTTTATGTGAAACTAACTCGTTTGCTTCGGCCTCTTCTATCGCGGATAAAATTCCCTTCTGTTGCTGTTCCGATAAAAGAGACCATTCGTCTAAATTATTCTGTGAGGCTAGGTAATTACTCATAATTCCATATAATTCCTCTAATCGATTTTCGTCCATCGTGTCGATTTGACGAAAAAGATTTAATTTTAATTCCGCTGTGGTCATACTCTTTCCATTTAAAAAACGTCCCCAATTTTCTACAAATTTATTCAACTTTCGCATGTTTTTCTGGATAGTGCATGCGACTAAAGCATAGACCTTTAAATGTTTTACGGGGTACTCATAGCTCGCGATGAACGTGATGCGCGAGCGAGGATGGGTCGTAAATTATCGTCAGACGATGATTTAGTCGCAATCATATAACTTGCGAAAGTTCAACAAACTTACAAAAAAAAATCGAACAAACGTATGCTTGCCCGATTTTCTTCGTACAGTTGATGGGGTTATATCCTTGCTTTTATCGCTTTTGTGGCCTCTTCGTAGCCCGGTTTTTCCAACAGGGCGAACATGTTCTTTTTGTAAGCTTCCACTCCCGGCTGGTTGAATGGATTCACATCAAGCATATAGCCGCTTATGCCGCAGGCTTTCTCGAAGAAGTAAATGAGTTGGCCGATGTAATACTCCGATAATTTCGGGATTTCGATAAGGATATTGGGTACACCGCCGTCCATGTGGGCGATAAGCGTGCCCAGTTCGGCCATTTTATTGACTTCATCCACCCGCTTCCCTTTCAGGAAATTAAGCCCGTCGAGGTTGGCCTCATCGTGCGGAATTTTTACGTTCTCCTTCGGTTCTTTTACCGATAAAACCGTTTCGAAAATGGTACGTTCACCTTCCTGGATCCATTGCCCCATCGAGTGCAAATCGGTTGTGAAATCCACTGCGGCCGGGAAGATCCCTTTACCTTCCTTGCCTTCGCTTTCCCCGTAAAGTTGCTTCCACCATTCGGCAAAATAGTGCAGTTTGGGGTTGTAGTTTGCCAGAATCTCTATTTTCTTGCCTTTCTTGTAAAGCTCGTTACGGATGGCCGCATAAATGGCGGGCAGATTTATTTCGTATGAAGTGCTGGCTCCTGTAGCCTCTTCCATATCTTTTGCTCCCTGAAGGAGTTTGCGGATATCTATTCCTGCTACGGCAATAGGGAGCAGTCCCACCGGCGTGAGTACGGAATATCGCCCGCCTATATCGTCGGGGATGACAAAAGTTGTATATCCTTCGGTGTTGGCAAGCGTGCGCAGGGCGCCTTTTGATGCATCGGTAATAGCTACTATCCTTTTGCACGATTCTTCCTTGCCCACTTTCCCGATGAGCAGATCCTTGAGGATCCTGAACGCGATGGCAGGTTCTGTTGTCGTGCCCGATTTGGATATATTGATAATTCCGAATTCTCTTTTTTCGAGGTACTTCGTTAGCTCGTAAAGGTAATCTTCCCCGATGTTGTTTCCTGCATAGAGGATTACCGGATCTTTTCTTTCGTGCTGCAACCAGTCAAAGGAACTGGAAAGTGCGTCGATAACTGCCCTGGCTCCAAGGTAGCTTCCGCCGATCCCAACCACCACTACCACATCGCACCGGGTGCGGAGTGCCGTTGCAGCATCTTCGATATCCCTGATGGAATTTTCGGTACACGATGACGGGAGATTTACCCAACCCAAAAAATCGTTTCCCGCACGTGATCCATCGTGTAATGCTTTATTGGCGGCAGTCGCCTTATCTGCCTGTTGCAGGATTTCTTTTTCGGACACGAAATCATATACGTGATTGATGACTAATTTTATTGTATCCATGCTCTGTTTTTTTATTTAAAAATTCTCGATCAATTCATTAATTGCGGTTTGAGGGCGGAGCTTCTCATACAGGATTTCGTAAACCGCTTGTGCAATGGGTATTTCCACCTTAAAACGATTGTTCATTTCCTGGATGCACTTGGCCCCGTAGTAACCTTCGGCAATCATTTCCATCTCCAGCTGCGCCGTTTTTACGGAATACCCTTTCCCGATCATTGTTCCCAATGTCCTGTTCCGGCTGAACTGCGAATATCCGGTTACCAGCATATCGCCCAGATAATGCTGTTCGCAAATACATCTCTCCATAGGCACAATGGCATCGAGGAAAGTTTTCATCTCTTTAGCGCACTGTGTCATCAGTACGGCCTGAAAGTTATCGCCGTACAGTAAACCCGAGCAAACTCCCGAAATAATGGCATAAATGTTTTTAAGGACGGCAGCCAGCTCAATCCCAACCACATCACCCGAAACGGATGTTTTCAGGATGCGCGAACGTATGGCCTCCGCAAGTTTTGTCGCTTTCTCAATATCATTGCTGGCAACGGTCAGGAAAGAGAGCCGCTCAAGCGCCACTTCTTCTGCGTGGCAAGGGCCGGATATCACCCCGACATTCTCCTGAGGAACCTTGAAATTGCTCATCAGGTATTCGCTGACCACAATATTGTCGTTCGGGATCATGCCTTTAACGGCAGAAACCATGAACTTCCCTTTCAACGTACTGCTCATCCATATTTTTCGCATATACTGCTTCACAAACGGCGAAGGAATGGCAATGATGATGGTATCAGAGTCTTTGATCGCTTTTTCTATGTTCGAATAGAAAGTGATCTGCGCCAAATTGAATTTTACGTTTGTCAGGTAATTGGGGTTGCGGCCGAGTTTGTAAAACCCCTCAATCTGATCGTCGCGGCGGATAAACCAATTGATGTGTTTTTCATTCATCAACACGATTTTTGCCAGTGCCGTAGCCCATGTGCCGCCGCCAAGGATAGCAATTTTTCCGAGTGAACTCATTGTATTTTAAGTAATTCTGTTTATTTTGCTTTCTCAACCCAAGCTTTAACCTCTTCAACGGAAGGATTGTTCAACTCCATCTTGAATTTCTTGTTTAAGCCGCAAATTTCCTGATGTAGTTTGTTGGGATTTATCTCTTTCAGGCTCGCGACTTCGTTGTAGCCCGCTTTTTGCAATACCGGGACCCACACTTCCGGTATGCCGGTTTCGACATACCGGGCGGTTGAATCCTTCCTGGCCTTTTTTTCGGGACGCATCTGCGGGAAAAGAAGTACTTCCTGAATGGTTGTTTGTCCGGTGAGCAACATCGTAAGCCTGTCCATCCCTATTCCCATCCCCGATGTTGGAGGCATGCCGTACTCTAAGGCGCGCAGGAAATCCTGGTCGATAAACATGGCTTCATCGTCCCCTTTTTCCGACAGGCGGAGCTGTTCCTCGAAGCGTTCGCGCTGGTCGATCGGATCATTCAATTCAGAATAAGCATTTGCCAGTTCCTTACCGTTTACCATCAGTTCAAAGCGTTCGGTAAGTTCAGGGTTTGACCGGTGGCGTTTGCACAACGGTGACATCTCTATGGGATAATCGATGATGAACGTTGGTTGAATGTAATTTCCCTCGCACTTTTCACCGAAAATTTCATCAATCAGTTTGCCTTTGCCCATTGTTTCGTCCACCTCTATGTTCAGCTTCTTGCAAGCTCCGCGTAATTGCGCCTCATCCATTCCAGTGATATCGATACCGGTGTGTTCTTTAATGGAATCGATCATGGAGACACGTGGATAGGGCGCTTTAAAATCGATTTCCCTGTCGCCGATTTTTGTTTTTGTCGTACCTAAAACCTTCGTGGTTACGTATTCCAGCATTTGCTCGGTAAACTCCATCATCCACTTGTAGTCTTTGTAGGAAACATAGATCTCCATTACCGTAAACTCCGGATTGTGCGTCCGGTCCATCCCTTCGTTACGGAAATCACGCGAAAATTCGTAAACACCTTCAAAGCCGCCTACGATCAACCGTTTCAGATAAAGTTCGTTGGCGATACGTAAATATAAATCGATGTCGAGCGCGTTATGGTGCGTGATGAACGGACGGGCGGCAGCTCCACCGGGAATGCTTTGCAGAACGGGAGTGTCCACTTCCAGATAACCGAATTTGTTGATGAACTCGCGCATGGCATTAAAAATACGGGTGCGCTTGATGAAAATATCCTTTACTTCATCGTTTACCACCAAATCCACATAACGTTGACGGTAACGAAGTTCGGGATCGTTGAATTTATCGTAGGCAACGCCATCTTTCATTTTTACTATGGGAAGCGGCTTCAGTGATTTGGCAAGTACGGTAAGTGATTCGGCGTGTACGGAAATCTCGCCCATCTGGGTCCGGAAAACAAATCCGGCAATACCGATGAAATCGCCAATATCGAGCAGTTTTTTGAAAACAGTATTGTAAAGTTCCTTGTCTTCGCCGGGACAGATATCGTCGCGCGTGATATAGACCTGAATTCTTCCTTTTGAATCTTGTAATTCGATGAAGGAGGCTTTGCCCATAATGCGGCGGCTCATGATGCGGCCTGCTATGCTTACGGGACGTTTCTCTTCATCGTTAAATTCTTCTTTTATGTCGGTTGAATAAGCGTTTACTTCGTAAAGCGCTGCGGGGTAGGGGTCTATTCCTGAATTTCTTAATTCGTTTAAACTTTGTCTGCGGATGATCTCCTGTTCACTAAGCTCTGAATGATGCATTTTGTTCTATTTTTTCGAGTTTCGCAAAAACACCACAAAAGTACAAAATATATCGTTTACTTTCAATCTGCAGTTGTTTTTTCCTTGAAGCGTATTCTAAAAAAATGATTTTCAGCAGATTTTATCCCGATTGACGCATTTTATAAAAACACGAAATTAATTAAAGAAAAATTTCTCTAATTAAAATAACTGTATTATATTTGTATCATCTGATTTAATAAAACCTATTTAATAAAACCTACTGGTATGGAAACACTTATCAACTCTCCGGTTTCGGGAGAAGTGCTCGATGAAATCATCGGGAAGCACCGCGGAAAACCCGGCATGTTGCTCTCTACGTTGGAAGAGACACAGGAAAAAAATCCCCTGAAATATCTTTCCGGAGAAATGTTGGCCGAGATATCGAAAAAACTGAAAATACCTTACACACAGGTTTATAGCGTAGCTACGTTTTATTCTTTCTTTAATTTAAAACCACAGGGCAAGCATTCCATCGTTGTTTGTCGCGGTACCGCTTGTCACACGAAAGGGTCAAAAGCCTTGCTGGATGACATAGGGGCTATTTTCGGTTTTAAACGTACCGATGATGGTGCCGAATCATCTTACACTACTCCCGATAATCTGTTTACCATTAAGACGGTGGCATGCTTCGGGCAATGTGCGCAGTCGCCCGTCGTAGCCATAGACGATATTATCTACAGCAACGTCAATTCTCGGAAATTGTTGAAAATTATCAGCAATGTGAAAGATAAAAAACAACCTTAGCACAACATGTCGTTATGAAACCATCCGAAATTGAAATATTAAGAAAACAGCATCGGGAAAGGATCCTTCCAACAACTCCCATGATTTTGGTGGGGATGGGGACCTGCGGTATAGGTAATGGCGCCGATGCGGTTTATAATCACTTCCAAAAACTGATATCGGAGAACAATCTCGATTATAAGCTTAAACAGACCGGTTGCTTCGGCTTCTGTGCCGAAGAACCGATGGTAATGCTCTACCAGCCCGGTAAACCTGTGTTGGTCTATAGTAAAGTGAACGGGAAAGACGCAAGACGTATTGTTGACAACTTACAGAAAAACAGACTATACAAAGATAAACTGTTGTGCCGTATCGACGAATGGGATTTTCTGACTTCAGAGGTGGAATTTGGAAAAGGATACGAAGAAATTCCACATTGGGATGAGGTCCCGTTTTTTAAGGGACAGAAAAAAGTGGTGTTACGCCACGCCGGGCTTATCGACCCCGAAGAGATTCTCGATTATATTGCCGTGGGAGGATACAATGCCCTGACAAAAGTGATTATGGGTTACAAACCGGCAGAAGTTGTTGATCAAGTGATGACGTCGAAGCTGCGTGGGCGGGGAGGAGCCGGCTTCCCTACGGGAATAAAATGGTCGATTATGCAAAAGCAGAATACCGGTCAAAAATATGTTGTTTGCAATGCCGATGAGGGTGATCCTGGCGCGTATATGAATCGCAATGAGATTGAAAGCGATCCGCATATGTTGCTCGAAGGTATGCTGATAGGTGCATATGCGATGGGAGCGAGTGAAGGTATTGCATACGTGAGGGCAGAGTATCCTCTTGCCGTAAAACGGCTCAAGACAGCCATTCATCAAACGGAAAAACTGGGATTGTTGGGCGAAAATATTTTAGGTGCCGGATTCAATTTTAAGCTGGATATTGTTGAAGGAGCCGGAGCTTTTGTTTGTGGTGAGGAGACTGCGTTGATTGCTTCCATCGAAGGGAAGGCGGGCCGGCCGCTCCCGCGTCCGCCCTATCCTGCCGACAAAGGGTTGTACGGAAAACCTACCAATATAAATAACGTGGAAACATGGTGCAATGTGCCTGTTATCATCGAAAAAGGCGCTGAGTGGTTCACCACCATCGGTACGGAAAAAAGCCCGGGAACAAAAGTGTTTTCGTTGGTGGGAAAAGTGAAAAATACGGGATTGGTGGAACTTCCGCTGGGGTCTAAATTGGAACAATTTGTGTTCAATATCGGCGGAGGAACGGGGACTTCCAAACGGGTGAAGGCCGTGCAAACCGGTGGCCCGTCAGGCGGTTGCATTCCGTTGGAGTATTTCTCGACACCGGTGGATTACGAATCGTTGGCAGGTATTGGAGCCATCATGGGTTCGGGCGGTATGGTTGTGATGGATCAGGACAACTGCATGGTGGACGTGGCACGTTATTTTCTGGAATTCAACGCGAGAGAGTCGTGCGGAAAATGCACTCCCTGCCGTGAGGGGTTGGCGCAGGCGCTTGCTATCCTCACCCGCATTACCAGGGGAGAGGGGACGTTCGCCGATTTAGCCATGCTGGAATTGCTCGGCGGCGTGATCAAAGATTCGTCGCTCTGTGCGCTCGGACAAACCGCGCCTAATCCCATTCTGACCACGTTGAAATATTTCCGGCACGAGTATGAAGAACACATCAGGGAAAAACGGTGCCAGGCGGGAACATGCGAATCGCTTTTCATGGCTTTGTGCGAAAACAGTTGCCCGTTACATATGAATATTCCGGGATATATCGAATTAATTAAGGAAGACCGTGTGGAAGATGCCTTTGAACTTACGCTGCGCGATAATCCGCTGCCGGGAACGATAGGGAGGATTTGTCACTTCCATTGTCAAATGCGCTGCCGCCGTGAAATGCTGGATCAACCGGTTTCGCAAGGCGAGATCCACCGATATCTGGCAGACACCATGTATCAACTCGGAAAAGAGAACGAGATCTACGATAAATTGGTTAAAGAGAAACTGCCTCCTACCGGAAAACGGATTGCCATTGTAGGCGCCGGCCCGGCAGGGCTTACAGCTGCCTTTTATCTTGTGCGCCTCGGGCATGAGGTCACCGTTTACGATGCTTTGTCCGACGCCGGAGGAGTAACACGTTTCGGTATTCCGCAATATCGTTTGCCAAAGGATGTTTTGAAAAAGGAGGCCAAACTGATAAAAAAATTGGGCGTGAAATTTAAGTTTAATCAACGACTGGGCGACAACCTTCTGCTGGATGAACTGAAAAAGGAGTTCGACACCATCTATTTGGCGATAGGGGCGTGGAAAGATATCGATTTAAAAATTCCGGGAGAAAATGCAAAAGGAGTCTTTGCGGGAACCGGGATTCTGAAAGAGATGGCTATGGGCAAAACACCGAAACTGGGTGGCCAAGTTGCGATTATTGGCGCCGGGAACGTGGCCATCGATGCGGCACGAAGTATTTTGCGCCTGGGAAAAGATGTAACCATAGTTTACCGGCGCGAAAAAGGCGATATGCCTGCCAATGCCGTCGAGATATCGGAATCGGAAGAAGAAAAAATCAAGTATTGCTTCCTGGCTTCCCCAAATGAAATTATTACCGGTAAATCGGGCAGGGTTAAAGCATTACGCATAGAGAAGATGTCGCGCGGAAGTATCGATTCTTCCGGAAGGAAGAGGCCTGTCGCTACCGGAGTATTTGAAGAAATTCCGTGTGACTCCGTTATTCTGGCTGTCGGTGAACGGGTAGATTCCGGGAGCTTAGCCAAAAACAACATGGAGCTTACCGGAGACGGACGAATCGTTATTGATCCGTTCACTTTCCAAACGTCCGATCCTCAGATATATGCCGGCGGAGATGCCGTAAGTGGCCCCTCTACGGCGGCAGAAGCGATGGGAATGGCGAAGAGGGCTGCTGCTGCTATCGATAGGGCATTGATGGGTAAAGACCGGTTTCACCTGCTCTCGCGCGAATTTAATTACCGAAATGCTGTGCCCGTAAATCCGAAGCCGGGCCCGAAGAATGTTCCGAGGAGGCTTCCTGTGAAAGACAGGGTAAATAACTTCAACGAGATTTCTTGCGGGTTTACAGGTGAACAGGCCCGTAATGAGGTGGAAAGGTGCCTGAGATGTGATGTGAAATATTAATCTGAAAGATCTGTATTATGGAAATTAATATAAATAACCGGCCTGTTCAGGTAGCTGAAGGCACAACCATTCTGGAAGCATGCCGTTCTGTGGGTATAGATGTTCCCACGTTGTGTTACCTGGAAGATGTTTCGCAAAATGCGTCGTGCGGCGTTTGTGTGGTGGAAGTAAAAGGCGCCAAATCCTTATTGCGCTCATGCATCACACAGGTTACCGCGGGAATGGAAATTTTTACCAACAGCCCGCGGGCCATGCAGGCGAGAAAATTAAATGTGGAGTTATTGTTGGCCAATCATCCGCAGGATTGTTTGATTTGTGACCGGAACGGGAACTGTGAATTGCAGAAGTTGACACACGCCTTGGGGATCAATACAAAACGATTTGCCCGTACCCGGAAAGGGTATCTGGAAAAAGACGAATCATCGCTTTCTTTGGTGCGTGACCCGGAGAAATGCATCCTGTGCGGCCGTTGTGTTGCCGTTTGCAGCCAGATGCAGGGAGTGAGGGCAATCGATTTTTCGGGACGTGGATTAAAAAGCAAGGTTTCCACTTTTCTTGATGCGGGACTGGGGCTTGTAGCCTGTTCAAATTGCGGACAATGCGCTTTGGTTTGCCCTACAGGAGCCATAACAGAGAGGAACTCGGTAAGCGAGGTCTGGTCAGCTCTGCAAGACCCCAGGAGGATTATTCTGGTTCAAACTGCTCCGGCCGTGCGTGTCGGAATAGGGGAAGCCATGGGGATGCCTTACGGCAGCCTGGTTACGGGCCAGATGGTTGCCGGATTGCGCCGGCTCGGTTTCTCGAAGGTGTTCGATACCAATTTTGCCGCCGACCTTACGATAGTTGAGGAAGGGAACGAGTTGCTTCATCGCATCAAAACGGGTGGGACGTTGCCGATGATTACTTCCTGCTCGCCGGGATGGATTAAATTTATCGAAGATTTTTATCCGGGCCAGTTGAAGCACTTGTCCACCTGCAAATCACCGCAGCAGATGTTTGGCGCCGTGGCAAAAACATATTATGCCGAAAAAACGGGCATAGATCCGAGAAAGATCGTGGTCGTCTCCATCATGCCCTGTACAGCTAAAAAGTACGAGGCAAAACGCCCTGAAATGGACGGGGCATTCCGTTACTGGAAAGAGAAATTGAACTTGAAAAATGAAGAACATTTTTTCGATGTGGATTTTTCACTTACCACACGGGAACTGGCGCGTATGTTCAGCGAATCTGGAATTAAGTTTTCCAGCCTGCCGGAAGAACAGTTCGACAGCCCGTTGGGCGAATCAACCGGTGCTGCCGTGATATTCGGCGCTACCGGGGGAGTGATGGAAGCGGCGCTCAGGACAGCTTATGAGGCCTATACCGGAAAAACGCTGCAAGACGTCAATTTTACATCCGTACGCGGTTTACAGGGAATAAAAGAGGCGGATATCAATCTGGACGGGACGGTCATTAAAGTAGCTGTCGCCAATACACTCAAGAACGCCGGAATTTTGTTGGAACAAATAAAAGACGGCACATCGCCCTACGTGTTTATAGAAGTGATGACTTGCCCCGGAGGCTGCCTCGGTGGCGGGGGACAACCCATCCCCACTAATGCGGCGATACGTGAAAAGCGTGCTGCCTCTATTTATTATGAAGACGATCATAAGACAATACGAAAATCACATGAAAATCCGGAAATTGCCGCAATATATGCCGATTTCTTTAAAAAACCACTGGGGGAGAAGTCGCATCGTTTACTGCACACGCATTATGTGGAAAGGGATCCGCTATTATCGCCAAAACAAGAAAGAGCTCTCCTGAAAAATAATTCTTTTTGAATAGCGAAACAAATTTAAACGGTCTCTAATGCAGAAAATTTATCGAAGAAAAATTTCTTTAATTTGAATAAAATGCTTTACTTTGTAATAGGAATCAGAAGATGGTGCTAGTTTTTTAATTATCAACTTGTTGAAAAGTTAATCTTAGTTGAGAACTATTATTGTTGTCAGTTTATTTTTAACAAAATAATCTTTTTTCTGCCAGAAAAGTTATGATTTGATATATATCCGAAGCAAAAAGGCAGGGGCTAAAAGTCAATAGTCTTGGCTCTAAAATTTAATCTTATGAATTTGTACAAGATAAACGAATTGGTAAAAGGGACCATCTGCCGGGAGTGTAGCACGCCGCAAGAATTTACTTGCGCTTTTGCGTCGGACCTGATGAGTGATGTGTTGCGTTTCCACATGGAGAAAACGATTCTTATCACCGGTTTATCTACGGTTCAGACTTTGCGGACAGCCGAGATGTCGAATATCGAATGTATTATTTTTGCCCGCGATAAAAAAGTTACCGATGAAATGATAAAACTTGCCGTTGAAAACAATATTTCGCTTATCACGACACCACTTACGCTTTTTGAAGTTTCGGGAAGGTTATACAGCAGTGGGATAAAGCCGATCTTTTGATATGCATTTCGAGTACGAGATAGAGGGGGGGGATTTCAGCTCAGCCGGAAAAGCGAGCTCGGACATAAAAAAAATACTTAAGCAACTGAATATCGATCCGCAGATTGTCCGCAGAATTGCCATTGCATTGTATGAAGCCGAAGTAAATGTGGTGGCGCATGCCTGCAAGGGGATCATGAAAGTGGATTTGGATGCTCACAAAATAAAAATTTTACTGGAGGACGAAGGCCCCGGCATCGAAAATATAGAAAGAGCCATGCAGGAAGGTTTTTCCACTGCATCGGACGAAGTTCGTCAGATGGGATTCGGTGCAGGAATGGGGTTACCCAATATAAAGCGGAATACCGATGAGATGCGCCTCACATCGGTCCCCGGAAGAGGGACTACATTGGAGATGACGGTTAATTTTAGCCAATAGGCAGTATGAGAGACCGGGATTACACACACGCCATTCAGATTGATACCGACAAATGTATCGGGTGCTCGCATTGCATGCAGGTTTGCCCAACGCAGGCCATTCGCATCGTCAACGGGCATGCCGGCATTATGCCTGAGCGGTGTGTGGATTGTGGCGAATGCTATCGTGTTTGTCCCGCAAGGGCAATTTATGTTAAAGATGATGGCTTGTCGGTTATCAAGCACGATGCTTACCGCATTGCGTTGATCCCTTCGGTTTTTATCGGCCAGTTTCCTTCGGAACACACGGCTTCCGAGATCATGGATGCGGTAAAACAGATCGGCTTCGATGAGGTGTTGGAAGTGGAGCAGGCGGTCGATTTCATGAAAAAAGAGTACGCGCTGATTGCCGATGAGATCGATCATTCGATACAACCGGTCATCAGTTCGTTTTGCCCCGCGATCGTCAGGCTTATTCAGGTTCATTACCCCTCGCTTACCGAGCAAATACTGCAAGTAAAGGCTCCCCACGACATAGCAGCGCTTTATATGCGCAAGTCGAGACAAAAGGCCGGGAATATTTTCATCAGCTACGTAACGCCGTGCGCTGCCAAAATTGTTGCGGCAAGAGCGCCGGTGGGCGAAAAAGTTTCCGCTATTGATGGGGCAATAGATATGAAAGAGGTGTATAATATGGTTTCGAAAACGCTGATGGAGAAAAAAGAAGCCAGATTATCGAAACAATTTGCCAATATGAGTCCCGATTCCGTTAATTGGTCCCTCTCGGGAACCGAAAAACAATATTTCCGGGGCCGTTCCCTGGCTATCGATGGGATGGACAACGCCATAGAATTTTTAGACAGGCTGGAGTCGGGTAGGGTTACAGGCGTGGATTTCCTTGAAATGCGCGCTTGCGACCAGGGTTGTGCAGGAGGAATCCTTTGCCCCGGTAACCGTTTCCTGACGGTTGAACGATTGGAGCAACGCGAGAAAAAGCTTGCTTACCTGACGGAAGTAAATAAATGGGTTAAAAACGACTTGATGGATTATGCCGAAGAGTTGCATCAAGTGTGTAAAACCGACCCGGTTTATCCGCGCGACGGGCTGATGCTCGATGAAGATTTAGAAAAGGCGCTCCAGAAAATGGACCGCATCAAGAAGCTCAACTCCTACCTTCCCGGATTCGATTGTGGTGCCTGCGGTGCGCCAACCTGCCGCAGCCTGGCAGAAGATATCGTGAAAGAAAAAGCGACCATTTCGCACTGCGTTTTTGTGCAGCGCGTGATGGAGAAAAATTATAACCTGAGTCCCGATCAGGCTTTCCATATCATTGAAAAGATTTGGGGCAAAGATCGGCTCAAAAAATATCAACATCCGAATGGAAAAACCGAATCTTAAAAAACTGACGAAAGAGCTTGGCTTCGAGTGTTTGTCCGGTAAAGCATTGTTGGACAGGATTCCGCAATCGGCTTATGTCTCCGATTTGTTGAGCGACGTGATGGGAAAAGCCCGGAACGGTATGATTTGGGTAACTTCGCAAGTACACAAAAATATTGTAGCGGTGGCTTCACTCAAGGAGTTGAGCGCAATTGTTATCGTGAATGAACGTCCGGTGGAAAAAGAATTGCTGGAGCAGGCAGAAAACGAAGGGGTGGTGGTATTGGCATCCAATCTGCCTGCATTTGAAACGGCCGGGAAACTGTACAATTACCTGGAGAGTTGGCAGGACGCTGCGCTGTGAAAATCGTAAATCGTAAATCGTAAATAGAATGGTTTTTTTTAAGGCAGATCTGCACATTCATACTTGCCTGTCTCCTTGCGGGAGCTTGGAGATGAGCCCGTGGAACATTGTGCAAACTGCTTTGGAGAAAGGATTGGATATCATTGCCATAACGGATCATAACTCTACCCAAAATGTAAGGCCCTGTGTTGAAATCGGAGAAAAGCTCGGGATATTTGTCATTCCCGGTTGCGAGGTGAATACGCAGGAAGAAGTGCATTGCTTGTGCTACTTCCCCGGTTTGGAGGCGATGGAAAGATTCCAGCAGTACCTGGATGAGAAAATCCCGGATATCAAGAATGAGCCTGCCCTTTTCGGTTACCAGGTAGCAGTGGATAGGGATGATGTGATTGTTTACGAAGAAGAGAGGTCGCTTTATACGGGGATTCGGGACGATATTGAAAGTGTACAGCAAAAAGTACATTCGCTGGGAGGTGTTTTTGTACCGGCACATATCGACCGGATGAAAAATGGAATTTACGGCCAGCTGGGATTTATCCCTTTCGATTTGCAATACGACGCATTGGAAATATCGAGGAGGATGCAGCCTGAAGATTTTCTGAGACAGCACCCCGAGATTGCATCGAAGAAAATCCTGCGAAGCTCGGATGCTCATTTCCTGAATCATATTGCAAGCGTGCATACGGTTCTTGAGATGGAAAGGCCGGACTGGGAAAGTTTTAAGAAAGCATTTTATGGTTGACTTGGCAATGCATATGATGGATATCGTCCAGAATTCCATTCGGGCAAACGCAACGAAGATAGATATCGGATTCCTGGAAAACAAGCAGGATGCCACACTTACGTTCTCGGTAAAAGACAACGGTTCGGGAATGGCACCGGAAACGGTGGCGAAACTGGAAAACCCGTTCTTTACCACGAGGACTACCCGAAGGGTCGGCCTGGGAGTACCGTTCCTGAAAATGTCGAGCAGGCAGGCAGGCGGTTCTTTGAAAATACAATCGGAACCGGGAGCCGGAACCACGATTGAGGCGGTTTACAAAACCGATAATCCCGATTGCCTTCCGTTGGGTGACTTAGGCGGATATCTGGTTTTGTTGCTGATCGCCAATCCCGGAATTCATTTCAGCTTTCAATATAAAATAGATGAAAGTGAATTTTCGCTCGATACCAAAGAGTTGGAAGAGCAGGGGATTACGGAATTGTCGAAAAATGAAATGGCCCCGGCCGTAAAAGAATATATCAATGAAAATTTGAAAGAATTATATGTGAACAGAAACAGGGAGAGTTATTTGTGTTGAGAAGAGTAAAGAACAAAGATAAAAGATAATCTAAAAATTAACTATTATGGCAGAAATTAAGACATTGGCTGACCTGAAACGCAAACAGGAAGAAGTCAAAACTCAGATCGACCTGAGGGATAAGGCCGAAAATCCCGGGTCGCAGGTGCAGGTGAAAGTGGCGATGGCCACTTGCGGTATTGCCTCGGGAGCGAAAAACGTGATGGATTTTTTCGTGCGCGAATTGCCCAAGCGCGGTATCGGAGCCGTTGTAACGCAAACCGGCTGTATGGGCTATTGCTTTGCGGAACCTACCGTGGAGATCACCATTCCCGGAAAAGATCCGATAGTGTTCGGTTATGTCGATCCCCGGAAAGCGGATGAGATCATCGAATTCTACATCAAGCAAGGTGAACTGGTGGATGGCATTATACCTCAGAATTACAACACCATTAATCAAGACTAAAATTATTTTTTATGAGTCAGTACAAAATACACATGCTCGTTTGTGCGGGAACCGGTTGTCAGTCGTCGCAAAGCGGACTGATTTACGAAATGCTGCAAGATGAACTGGAGCGAAAGGGTTTGAGAGATGATGTCCAAGTCATTAAAACCGGATGTTTTGGATTTTGCGAGAAAGGGCCTATTGTGAAAATACTTCCCGATAACACTTTCTATACGCAGGTAAAACCCGAAGATGTTCGGGAAATTGTTGATGAACATATCATTAAAGGGCGTAGTGTTCATCGTTTGCTCTATCTGGATCCTGAAACCGAAGAACACGTCCTGGATTCGAAACACATGGGATTTTATAAAAAACAGCTTCGTATCGCACTACGGAATTGCGGAACTATCGATCCCGAAAACATAGACGAATCCATTGCCCGGGATGCTTATCAGGCATTGGGAATGGCTTTGACGGAACTTAGCCCGCAGGAAACTATCGATATTATTAAAAGATCGGGGCTGCGCGGGCGTGGTGGCGCCGGTTTCCCAACTGGAATTAAATGGGAGATCGCCAGCAAGAATGATGCAGGCCAGAAATACGTGGTATGTAATGCCGACGAAGGCGACCCGGGTGCATTTATGGACCGTTCGATCCTCGAGGGCGATCCGCACAGCATTCTCGAGGCAATGGCTATCTGCGGATACTGCATAGGTGCAACCAAAGGATTGATCTACATCAGGGCGGAATATCCATTGGCTATCAAACGCCTGAAAATTGCTATAAACCAGGCACGCGAATACGGCTTGCTGGGCGAACATATTTTGGGAACCGATTTCAGTTTCGATATCAATCTCCGTTACGGTGCAGGTGCATTTGTTTGCGGTGAAGAGACTTCGCTTATCCACTCCATGGAGGGAAAGCGCGGCGAGCCTACCAATAAACCGCCGTTCCCGGCACAAAAAGGATATTTGGGAAAACCTACCAACGTGAACAACGTGGAAACATTCGCCAATATTCCGGTTATCCTGTTAAAGGGCGCGGAATGGTTTTCTTCCATTGGAACCGAAAAATCGAAAGGGACGAAAGTATTTGCCCTTGCCGGAAAAATCAATAACGTCGGATTGATTGAAGTACCGATGGGAATTACGCTTCGCGAGATTATTTACGAAATAGGCGGCGGCATCAAGGGGGGTAAAAAATTCAAAGCAGTGCAGACCGGAGGCCCGTCGGGCGGGTGCTTAACTGAAAAACACTTAGATACACCTATCGATTATGAAAGCCTTACAGCCGCAGGCTCCATGATGGGGTCGGGCGGCATGATCGTGCTCGATGAAGACGATTGTATGGTTTCCGTAGCGAAATTTTACCTCGATTTCATTGTGGAGGAATCGTGCGGGAAATGTGCTCCCTGCCGTATCGGGAACAAGCGCTTGTACGAAACGCTAGAGCGGATTTGCGACGGAAAAGGGACCGAGGAAGATTTGGAAAAACTCTATAATCTTTCCAACGTAATTAAAGATACATCATTGTGCGGGCTGGGACAAACTTCTCCCAATCCTGTGCTATCGACCCTGAATAATTTTTATGACGAGTACAAAGAGCACGTTTTTGATAAAAAATGCCGGTCGGGTAAATGCAAGAACCTGTTGTATTATGTCATTGATGATGAAAACTGTGTCGGATGCATGGCTTGCGTGCGGTCTTGTCCCGTTAACGCCATCACCGGAGCAAAGAAACAGACTCATTACATCCATCAGGATAAGTGCATTAAGTGTGGCGCTTGTATGCAAAAATGCCAATTCGATGCTATCAGCCTGAAGTCGGATTACAGGGTATCGGTGGAATCATAGGTATCGGATATCAGACAACAGACTCAAACAGTTTGAAATCTAACATCTAAAAAAACAAAAAGAAAATGATTAAACTTACAATAGACAACAAGACAATAGAGGTAGAACCGGGAACTACTATATTAAAGGCAGCCCGGCAAGCAGGTATAGAAATTCCGACGCTTTGCCACTTTGAGATGTGCGATATGGGCATAGAAAATAAACCCGGCGGATGCCGTATTTGCGTGGTGGAAGTGGAAGGACGCAGAAACCTGGCTCCATCGTGTATAACCGAGGCGCAAAACGGAATGGTCATAAATACGCACAATATCCGTGTGTTGAACGCACGAAAAACCGTTCTTAAACTGATCATCTCAGACCATCCGTTCGATTGTCTCGTATGTGCAAAATCGGGACATTGCGAATTGCAGCACCTGGCTACGCAATTTGGTATCAGGAGCCTTCCTTATGAGGGAGAACAATCGCATTACAGGAAAGATACCTCCCCTTCCATCATTCGCGATGTGGATAAATGTATCATGTGCCGCCGTTGCGAAATGGTTTGTAACGAAGTGCAAACCGTAGGTGCCCTCTCGGCGGTGAACCGCGGATTTATGGCGGTGGTAGCGCCCGCTTTCGAAATGAACCTCGAAAATTCACCCTGCACGTACTGCGGGCAGTGTGTTTCGGTTTGCCCAACCGGAGCGCTCACCGAGGTGGACCACAGCAACGAGGTGATACGTGCATTATCGAATCCGAAAAAAACTGTGGTGGTGCAGACCGCACCGGCCGTGCGGGCAGCCCTGGGCGAAGAATTTGGGCTGGAGCCGGGAACGTTGGTAACCGGGAAACTGGTCGCCGCACTCCGCCGGCTCGGCTTCGATTATGTTTTCGATACCGATTTCAGCGCCGACCTGACCATCATGGAGGAGGGGACAGAGTTGCTGAACCGTATAAAAGGGCATTTAGCCGGAGACCCTAACGTGCGGATCCCGTTGTTGACCTCGTGCTGCCCGGGTTGGGTAAATTTCTTCGAACATAATTTCCCCGATCTGCTGGATGTTCCTTCATCCGCAAAATCGCCGCAACAGATGTTTGGTGCGATTGCTAAATCCTATTTTGCCGATAAGATCGGCGTGAACCGCAAGGATATGATCGTGGTTTCCATTATGCCTTGCTTGGCCAAGAAATACGAATGCCAGCGCGACGAATTTAAGGTGGACGGCAATCCCGATGTGGATTATTCCATTTCTACACGCGAACTGGCTGCTCTCATCAAGCAGGCGAATATCGACTTCCTGGAACTGCCCGACGAAGACTATGACGATCCTCTCGGCGAATCGTCCGGCGCAGGCGTTATTTTCGGGAATACCGGAGGCGTTATCGAGGCCGCCTGCCGTACGGCTTACGAGCTTTATACGGGTAAAACGCTCGATAAAGTGGAGTTCAGCGAATTGCGCGGTATGGAGGGTATCCGTTCCGCGACGGTGGATTTCGACGGTTTGGAACTCAATATAGGCATTGCTCACGGACTGGGGAATGCCCGTAAGTTGCTGGACGAAGTGCGTGCCGGAAAATCGCAATATCATGCCATCGAAATTATGGCGTGTCCCGGCGGATGTATCAGCGGTGGCGGCCAGCCCTATACCCACCTGAAGGAAGAGGTGCTGATGAAACGCACCGCGGCCCTTTACACGGAAGATGAGCGCAAGACCATTCGTAAATCGCACGAAAACCCGTCGATCATCAAGCTCTATAAAGAGTATCTCGGCGAACCGGGCAGCCATCGGGCACACAGCCTGCTGCACACGGAATATTTCCCGAAGAGCAATGAAGTTACCATTACGTTGAACAATCATTAAAGAAGAAGATATGAGCCAGAAAACAGATATAGCGCCGGAAGTATTCCAATATATGCCCGACGAAAGAGAAGTGCTGAAAGTGAAAGTAAATCTGCCACAAAGCAAAATAGATACCATCGACCGGATCTGCGAGTCGTTCGATAATGATCCCGGTGAGCTGATCAATGTGCTGCACGAAGCGCAACACGAATTTGGCTATCTGCCGGCTGAGGTACAGGATGTTATTGCGCATAACCTAAAGATCCCCGTAGCGCAAGTGTATGGAGTGGTAACTTTTTACACCTATTTCACCATGGTTCCCAAAGGCGAGTTCCCCATCTCCATTTGTACGGGAACAGCCTGTTATGTGCGCGGTGCGGAAAAGGTCCTCGAAGAATTCAAGAAAGAACTGAACTTAAAAGTGGGTGAAACCACGCCGGACGGTAAATTCTCCATCAACTGCCTGCGTTGCGTGGGCGCATGCGGGTTGGCTCCGGTGGTGCTGGTCGGCGAACGGGTTTACGGACGTGTCTCACCCGACGGAGTGAAGAATATTTTAGATGAGTACAGAAAGTAGGCTATATCAGTTGGTCCAATCCCTGCTTTAAGTCGGCAATAATGTCTTCTACATTCTCCAATCCCACAGAGAGGCGGATAAGCCCGTCGCTGATATTGCTTGCCAAGCGTTCTTCGGGTGAATAGGCGGAGTGAGTCATGCTGGCCGGATGCTGGATGAGCGTCTCGGCATCTCCTAAGCTTACCGAAATAGATAGAAGCTGCAGATTATTGAGAAGTTTTTTACCGGCCGCCATACCTCCTTTTACTTCAAAAGAGATGATGGCTCCCGGTAAAGACATCTGCTTTTTCGCCAGTTCAAACTGAGGGAATGATGCTAACCCGGGGAATAAAACCGTTTCAACAGCAGCATGCCTTTCAAGGAACTCAGCCACTTCCTGTGCGTTCCGACAATGTTTCTCCATTCTTATTTCGAGCGTCTTGAGCCCGCGTGCAATCAGAAAAGCATCGAAAGGGCTCAGGGTGGCTCCCGTCATGTCTTTCATCCCGACGAACCGGACCCTGTTGATATATTCTTTCTTTCCGATAACAAATCCTGCTATAACATCGCCGTGGCCGTTAAGGTATTTTGTTGCCGAATGTACCACAACATCAGCGCCCCATTCTATCGGACGTGTGATATATGGAGTGGAAAAAGTGTTATCGACCATCAAAATACAATCGGCTTTTTTGTGGACTATCTCTGCAATTGACTTTAAATCTGCGATATAAAGATTCGGATTAGCAGGTGTTTCCAGGTACACCAGCTTGGTAGTAGGGCGCATAGCCGATTCAATGTTCTTAGGATCACGGATATCAACAAACGATACGTCAATCCCATACCTGTTAATTCCGTGATTCAGAAATGCAAAAGTGCATCCGTAAAGCGTTTTTGAGGCGATAATGTGATCACCTTGTTCCACACACGACCAAATGGCCGACGTGATGGCTCCCATTCCCGAAGCTGCAGAAACACAAGCTTCTCCACCTTCCAGCAACCGGACTTTTTCTTCCACCGAGGTGGAGGTGGGATTGCCTAAACGGGTGTAAATATATCCTTCTTCTTCCTGTGTGAAACGACGCCCGCCCTGCTCTGCTGTTTCAAAAGTAAATGCCGAGGTTTGATAAATGGGATCGCAAAGGGAGCCGAATTGATTTTTTTGACGGCCTCCATGTATGGCTTTTGTTGCGAATCCTGCTTGGTTAACTGGATAATTGTGCATAATTGTATTGTATTTAGATAATCAAAATCACACAAATTTATAACAAATTGATTAAATACTAGCAAAAAACAGGCAATTTTTTGTCACTGCTGCAATATTAAGTCATAATGCAGGTTCTAATGGAAGAGGGTTTCTTAATCTAAAAAAATGCAAATGTGTGTATGTCACACATATTTTGTTTAAATTTGCAGGAAAATATCTTAGCGAAGATTTTTTTACTACTTCTTTATATAAAAGACGAGCATGAACATCATTGCACTCCACAAGCATAATTAAATTGTCTTGGTTCTTGTGTCTTGATTCTCGGCTCTAAAAATTAAATAGTTTCTAAAACAATATAAATCAAAAATAGATGAAAAGAGACACACAAATTTTCGAAATTATCGAACAGGAAAAATTGCGTCAATTAAAAGGAATAGAACTTATTGCTTCGGAGAACTTCGTGAGCGAGCAAGTGTTGCAGGCCATGGGTTCCGTCCTAACCAATAAATATGCCGAAGGTTATCCGGGCAGGCGTTACTATGGCGGTTGCGAAATGGTGGATTTAAGCGAACAATTGGCGATCGACCGCTTGAAGAAGTTGTTCAATGCCGAATGGGCAAACGTACAACCACACTCGGGCGCACAAGCAAATGCAGCTGTTTTTCTGGCTTGCCTGAAAGCAGGAGATAAGTTTCTCGGACTCAATCTTTCGCACGGCGGACACTTGTCGCACGGTTCACCCGTGAACTTTTCCGGTTTAATGTTTCATGCATTGGAATATAATGTTCGCGAAGACAACCAGCAAGTGGATTACGATCAATTGGAATCGGTCGCCCGTGCCGAACACCCTAAATTAATTATCGCCGGGGCATCGGCCTATTCACGCGAATGGGATTATGCCCGTATCCGCAAAGTGGCCGACGAAATCGGCGCCATCTTTATGGTAGATATGGCACATCCTGCCGGATTAATTGCTGCCAGATTGCTGGATAATCCGCTTAAATATGCCCATGTGGTAACTTCCACAACCCATAAAACCCTTCGCGGCCCGCGCGGAGGTATTATTTTGATGGGACAGGATTTCGAAAATCCATGGGGGTTAAAAACACTGAAGGGGGAAGTAAAAATGATGTCGGCGCTTTTGGATTCGGCTGTTTTCCCGGGAATGCAGGGAGGCCCGCTGGAACACGTTATTGCTTCTAAAGCGGTATCGTTCGGCGAAGCGTTGGATCCTGAATTCAAAACGTATCAGGCGCAAGTGAAAAAGAATGCAGCCGTTATGGCGCAGGCATTTGCGGATAAAGGCTACAAAGTGGTGTCGGGAGGAACGGATAATCACATTGTTTTGGTGGATTTGCGCACCAAATTTCCAGGGCTGACCGGAAAAGTGGCTGAGAAGGTGCTCGTGGAAGCAGACATTACGACCAACAAAAACATGGTCCCGTTTGATAGCCGAAGCCCGTTTCAGACATCGGGACTGCGTTTCGGGACTCCGGCCATTACTACTCGCGGAGCAAAAGAATCGCTGATGGGTGACATTGTTGAGATGATCGATACGGTCCTTGCCGACGTGGAAAACGACAAAACGATAAAATCGGTTCGTGAAAAAGTAAATGTTACGATGAAACAATACCCCTTGTTCGCATGGTAAATTCGTAAATTGTACCCCGCAACTTGAAATGATTCTTCAAACCGACATAAAATTCGTCCCGGGTGTGGGTCCCAAGCGTGCGGAGATCTTAAATAAAGAACTTGATGTTTTCACGTTGGGTGATCTGCTGCGCTATTATCCCTATCGGTATATCGACCGGAGCCGGATGTACTATGTGCACGAGATTGACGGTAGCATGCCGTACATCCAGCTCAAAGGGAAAATAACGGCGTTCGAGACATTTGGCGAAGGACGAAAGAGACGACTTGTCGCGCACTTTACCGACGGTACGGGGTTTATCGATTTGGTATGGTTTCAGGGAGTCCGGTTCGTAGAAAGTAAGTACAAGATCAATCAGGAATATATTGTTTTTGGTAAACCCACGCTTTTCAACAATCGTTGGAACATCGCTCATCCCGAAATTGATCCGTACATGAGCGAAGCCGACCGGCCCGATGGCCTGATGGCGATGTACAACACAACGGATAAGATGAAGAACCATTACCTGAATTCCAAAGCCATTCAGAAAATCATTGAAAATGCGTTTGGAATGATAAAAGACCGGCTGCCTGAATCACTTTCCCCTGATGTGGTGAGAAAGGCCCATATTGTTCCGTTCCACGATGCCATCGAGAACATTCACTTTCCCAGGAATCCCGTTTTACTTCGCGATGCCGAGTTCCGGTTGAAATTTGAGGAGCTGTTTTTTATTCAGCTCAATATCGTCCGGTATGCTGCCGACCGGAAAGCCAAGCTCCACGGGTTTGTTTTCAAGACAGTGGGGAAGTACCTGAATTCGTTTTACGAGAAGCACCTGCCGTTTGAACTGACCAACGCGCAGAAACGGGTAATTAAGGAGATCCGGAAGGACACCGCTTCGGGCAAGCAGATGAACCGGTTGCTGCAGGGCGATGTGGGAAGCGGAAAAACGCTTGTGGCGGTCATGTGTATGCTGATCGCGATGGACAACGGTTTTCAGTCGTGTCTGATGGCGCCTACCGAAATCCTGGCGTCACAGCATTTCGAGACTTTCAGTAAACTGCTTTCGGATATGAACGTAAACGTGGCGCTGCTGACGGGATCGACAAAGAAAAAAGAACGCGGGGAGATTCACGCCGGGTTATTGTCTGGCGATATCCATATCCTTATCGGTACACATGCCCTTATTGAAGATGTGGTGCAGTTCAAGAATCTGGGATTTGTGGTTATTGATGAGCAACATCGTTTTGGTGTGGCGCAGCGTGCAAAACTTTGGACAAAGAACGAGCATCCTCCGCACGTTTTGGTGATGACGGCCACGCCTATTCCCCGTACCTTGGCCATGACGGTTTACGGCGATCTGGATGTTTCCGTTATCGATGAACTGCCGCCCGGGCGAAAACCTGTCCAGACACTGCATCGGTTCGATAAAAAGCGGGGAGCACTTTATCAGTTTATCCGTGAACAGATCAAAGCGGGAAGGCAGGCTTACATCGTCTATCCGCTTATCGAGGAAAGTGAAAAGATGGACTTGAAAAATCTGGAAGACGGGTTTACCCATATCCGGGAGGCTTTTCCCGAATTTACGGTCTGCAAAATGCACGGACGGATGAAGCCTGCCGAAAAAGAGGAGGTGATGCAGCAGTTTGTAGCCAACAAAGTGCAAATCATGGTTTCGACAACCGTTATCGAGGTGGGGGTTAACGTGCCGAACGCATCGGTGATGGTTATCGAAAGTGCACAGCGTTTCGGATTGTCGCAGTTACACCAGTTGCGGGGCAGGGTAGGGCGTGGTGCCGACCAGTCGTACTGTGTGTTGATCACGCCTTATGAACTCTCGTCGGATACGCGCAAACGCATGGAAATAATGACCGAAAGCAACGACGGATTCGTTATTGCTGAGGCTGACCTGAAACTTCGCGGCCCGGGCGACCTGGAAGGCACACAGCAAAGCGGTATCCCTTTCAACCTGAGGATCGCCGACCTGGTTCGCGACAATGCCATCCTGTTCCGTGCACGTGAAATTGCCGAAGGCATTATCTCTCAAGACCCCAAGCTCTCGCAACCGGAGCATTTAGTCTTGAAGCAACAACTCGGCCGTTTGAGCGGAAACCGGTATGACTGGGGAAGAATCGGGTAATAAGTTTATCAATCCTTCAAACATCCCACTGGAATAATCTTCACGCCATCCTCACGAGTGTAAGCCATTTCTCCACCCGTCAAAACAATCAAAAGGTCAGGAAGCCGCATCTTTATCTGCTTCTCCTTTTCGTTCTTTTCTTGAACAAGTTGCTTCAGTTCCAATAAATGCTTGGCTCCTTCCTCTATCTCTTTACTTCCTAGTTTGCACTCGACGAGTGCATATCGGCCATCATCCAAATGGATGACAGCATCGGCTTCCAACCCAAAACGGTCATGATAGTATGACAATCGTCCACCCAATACCTGAGAATAAGCTTTTAAATCTCTTATACATAGAGACTCATATATAAATCCAAAAGTCTTCAGATCAAGTTCCAGGTTCTGCGGAGAAACACCCATGGCTGCTACAGCAATGGAGGGGTCAACAAAGCAACGTTTGTTTCCGGTTCTGATGACGGTTTTTGACCGAATGGCAGGGCTCCACGCTTCAACATCTTCAATGACAAAAAGTTTTTCCAATGCGCTCACATAATCATCGAAAGTTGACATGGCAGTACTTTCCATTTCGGTAGATACATCAGCCAACATACTCGTTTTCTTGGCTAACGTACAGATATTTCGTGCATAAGAGCGCATTATCAATCGGGCAAGAGCAGGATTGCGTCGTCGTTTGTCCACCCTTGAGATGTCTTCTTCACAAATGATATTCACATAATCTCTGGCGATCAGTAATTTGGCGGTATCACTCATGCTGTCCAGCGAAGCAGGCCATCCACCCCGACATGCCGCAAAAATAAGTTGTTCGATGGACAAATCAGAAGTAATTCCGTCTATATCCAAATCTTTATTGTCAAATAATTCCCGCAATGAGATTTTTCCATTGGATTCCCGAGATTCATACAGGCTCATTGGATACATGGACATTTGTGATATTCTGCCGGTTCCCGTGTGCATAATTTCATCATCATCAATAACAGTTGAACCTGTAAGAATGAATTGCCCCTTCAGTCTGCGCTCATCCACCTCATTACGAACAGCATCCCACAATACGGGCGCCACCTGCCATTCATCAATCAACCGGGGTGTATCACCTTTCAACAGTAATGACGGTTTAGTACGGGCAGTCGCCAGATACCCTTCTCTTGTATCTGGATTTTGCATTTTTATTACACTTTTCGCCTGCATCCCGGCAGTGGTTGTTTTACCGCACCACTTTGGACCTTTTATTTGAACTGCGCCAAAAGCTTCCAGACGTAAACTAAGTTGCTCATCCGCGATCCGTTTTAAATATTCCATATCAATGCTTTGTTATTTTGCAAAAGTAAGAAATTTATTTGTAATCGCTAAATTATCGGTTGTTTTTGATATGTTTAGTCGGTCGATATTGATGCATCTCATCGGTTGTTTTTGATATAGTCTGCTTTCCATTTCTGAACAATATGCTGTTTATGGTGATAAAATGGAAGAAATAAAAAGGAGCCCATTCCCATTCGGTGACACTTCAAGGTAATGGCCTTTATAATTACAGGGAAAAAATTCGAACTTTACGGTTTTTCGATAATACTCCAAAGCGGATAGCTTAACCTTACTCCGAAACGATCGAACTTTTTGTCGGTAAATCCGGTGAAAATCCCGACCCTGCCCAAGCCTAAAAAACCGACGGAATAACCGCCCTCCAGAAATGCATTGTGGTACCCAGTTCGCTTGCGACGAGATCGGCAATATACACGTTCCAGGTGTCTTCCAGAATGTAGATATAGCCCGAAAACAGGTTGGAATTTTTCTTCCAGGGCGTCACTTTGATCTTGTTGATGATATGGTCGGGTTGATAATTCATATTTTGTTGGTAAGCTTCGGGTGATGTAAAGCGGATATCGCTTTTCAATTCCATTACCAGCGGCTTTCCTATAAGGGAGTTGAAGTCCAAACTGCTGTCGTTGACTTTCATGGCACGTTTGAAAATTCCCGGGATTTTATCGATGGTCAAACTTCCCTTTATATAGGCCTCCGAAGTATATTCCTTGATCTGATAACGGTAATAAGGAGTATGGGCAATAGCTTTCCGCTGTTAAATTAGAAACAGTTTCTAAATATTGTGACGGTAAAGTTACATAAGAAACGGATATGAATGGGACAAAATTAATTAAAGTATAATAAGTATTTGGGATTTTTTGTTGTGTAAAGAAATATAATTGAAGTTAATCTATTATTTTTGTAGTGTAATGATGTTTATTCCAATTATTGAATGAATTGTTCTATTTGAGTCTAACGACTATGAAATATTTTATTCTTTTGCTAATCTCTTTTTTACCCATCACTATTCTGTCTCAAAACAGTGATGATAATATGATTATCAGCGATCAACAATGCACCTACACGTATGTAATGGAAAATAATAAGGTTGTCGTGGAGGAAAAACAGGCTGTTACCTACTCGTGTGCTAAGAATGTCCAGCCGGTCACTTTCTATCGGTTCTACGATATTAATTCCGGGATAACCAGAATCAGGACAAAAGGGGTTAAAGCTTCTTCTCCCAAATATGAGACTTATATAAAGGAAAATATTTTCCATGATGATAGTAAAGTATGCCACCTTGACTTACAATTTAAAGATAAAAATGAGACAGGTACGGTAACTTACGAAAAGAAGTATAAAGATATATACGGATTCTTGTTTATCAATATTGTAGAAAATCATTTCATAAAGAATAAAACGATCCGGATCATTGTTCCGCAGTGGATGGAAATAGATATTGTCGAGAACAATTTCGATGCAAACATAAACAGGACAACCGATACAGACCCTAAGTCGGGAAACACGATATATACCTATCATATAGAAAATCAGGAAGCATACAAATATGAGGATTGTATGCCCGATTACATGCTTACGTTCCCTAACATTCAAATCGTTCCCCGAAAAGCTGTAATAAATAAAAGAACAGAAGAGTATTTTTACAGTTTTGAGCATATGTATAAATGGAGCAAGAGCAAAGCTGATCTGACCGATAACGACCATGCCTCAATAGCACAGCTTGCCGGGGAGATAACCAAAGGCAGCGAGACCGTCCCGGATAAAATCAATGCATTACTCAACTGGGTTCAAAATAACATAAGATATGTTGCATTTGAGTACGGCATTCAGGGATTTAAGCCGGATGAAGCGCAAGCCGTGATAAGAAAGAAATACGGGGATTGCAAAGGGATGGCCAACTTGTTGAAATGCCTGTTGATGGCGGAAGGATTTGATGCCCGTCTGGTATGGATAAACACAACGGAAGCCGGACGTGAATGGACGTTGCCTATCCCTTCCGCCGATCACATGATATGCGCCTTGAATGATAACGGCGAATTTTACTTCTTAGATCCTACCGTCAAATTTATGCCATTTGGCGAAATAGCTTATCCCATTCAGGGAAAGATGGCGATGATAGAGGATGGTGATCATTATTTGATGATTCGTACCCCTTCGTTCCCCCCGTCTCATAACCGGATTCTGTTGGTGAGCCATTATACGATCGACAGTAAAAGATTAGCCGGCCAATCAGAACTCTCTTTTAGCGGAGAATCCAACTATGCGATGACCTCTTCTATCCGGTATGCCGGTAAAACGGATATCGACAGGTATCTGAAAAATCACCTGAAGAGTAATAATCCGGCCGATTCCATCTTGGATATAAGCATTAAAGGGGTGGAAACCGGATCAGAAAACCTGTCCATATCCTACAAAGATCTGCGTCCTTCGTCTGTCCGCTCTTTTTCTGATGAGTTGTATATCGATCCTGACGTCTTCAAAGATTTTGTGACGTTATCCATCGATACAATTAAGAGGAAGAATGATTATGCTTTTTCTTTCAGTGAGAACCGCATGAGTAACATCCGGATTGTAATCCCCGAAGGTTACCGGGTGAAAGATATGCCCCGGGATATGGAGATAGAAACAGAGCATTACGGATTCAGTATTCGTTATACTGTAACTGACAATAGTATCTTGTATCATAAAGAGATCACCATAAAAAAGCCAACTTTGCCGAAATCGAGCTTCCGTCAGTGGAATGCAGATATAGAGGTGTTGAGAAACGCATATTTAAGACAGATCACTCTCGAAAAAATTTAAAACGAATATATTTATGACTACGAAGATTTCCGCTCCTGTTTTATTCTTTTTCCTCTTTTTATTTTCGATATACACTTTTGCCGAAGATCGTCAAACCCATGCAAAAACCGTAAGGGAAACGGTCTGGACCTGGGATAAACCCGAGTTTAAGAACTACGAATTGCCGTCCGGATACGAAAATGAATCAGCTGTTATTCTCGCTCGCCATCAGTACATCGCGGCAACCAGTAAAAACCGTTTCAGGATGAATGCTCTTCTGTTCGGAGATGTTAACCGCGAATTATATTATACGAATATCGACAGGCGGATGGTCAAGATCAATGATCTCTCGGCTTTGACCGAATTTGCGGAATTGTCATTCAGGGAAGAGGTTAAGATAAGCGGATATATGCGGTCGAACAGTCTTAAAACAATCGTTGGTGCACGGGTGATCAAACCGGATGGCTCTATTGTAGAAGTCGCTATCGACGAGGAGTCCGTAGCGATGACGGAAGGGAAGAAAGAGAAAGAAACACTGAAGAAAGTAGCCATTCCGGGTCTGCAGGTAGGAGATATCCTGGATTATTTCGTTTGTGATGAGATGGAACTCGAGACCTATAACGCTTCGCCCGAAATATTTACTTTTTTCGCGCCATATCCCGTATTAAAATATTCAATCCATTGCGAATTCGGTAATAAACTCACCGTGGAATACCGCTCTGTCAATGGTGCTCCCGAAATGAGACAGACCACGGATGCTGATAATAACTATATACTTGATGTAGAGGCAGAAAATCTTATGAAGGTGCCCCTGTTGGAAGAAATGCGTTGGATCTCGCCATACAGGAGCCTTCCCATGATTCATCTGTATGCGCTGAACAATACGTCTAAATTGATCTATAAATCGCCCAATGCCCGTAAAAGCGGAATGTATAAAGACCTGCCTTACGACGAATACCTGAACGATTCCAAAGCTTTACTGGCAGCTCAGGAAAAACAAATGTTCTGGATGAAGGAAACCGATAAGAAAGTTAAAAAGACCGTATCCGCATATATTGACCAACATCCGTCTATGAGTGATGAAGAACGGGCAGCCTTGTTGTATGGCGCGTTGCGTTTTCATTGGCCGAACGATTATGCCAATTATCCGAGAGCGAAGTTTGTCGTCAGGTTGCAACAACTGTTTAAAGAGTATAATGTATCGCACAAACTTCTGTTTGTTACCAGCCGGTTTGGATCCAGAAAAGACGAAGTGGTTTCGGATGATGATCTTTTAACCGGCCTGTTGGCAAACGATAACCAACTGTTCTTTTTCATGAATAGATATAGGTACGCCGGGGAAATTCCGGGGATATTTCAGGGAGAGACAGCCTCTACGGTTGAGGTCGTAAAATATGCCATGAATAAAAAGTATGGCATAGAAGGCAGCACGGGGCAATATGAAATTCCAGAGTCGAAAGCCGGAGATAATCTCCTAATCTCCAAGATTGAAGTGAATTTTCAGGCTGACAATCCGACGCAGCTAAATGTGAAGCGCAATCTTAAATGTACCGGTAGCATGAAAGAAGATTATTGGTCATTAGTGCTCTACGAAGATTGGGATAAAGAAATGAGAGAGGAGCTTGGTATAGAACAAACGTTAATGGAAGAGTTGCAGGAAAACAAATCAACCCGTAAGCAAATTGATGAATATGTCTCGGCGTTAGAGGACCGCAAGAAAACTCAGAAAGATAATGTTGAAATGGAGCTAACAGCCTATCATGGACAAAAGCCCAACAAGGTGATAGATTATTCTTTTGGGGCGATAGGCACGGCCATTAACCGTCCTTCGTTGGATTACACGGTATCTTATACGTTAGACGGATTGGTGAAGAATGCGGGGAACAACCTTGTCCTTGAAATAGGCAAACTGATAGGACAGCAATGGGAACCGGATGAACGGGATGAAAAGCGGAATGTCGAAGCATATCTTCCTACTGCCATACGGTTGGATTATGAAATTGAAATAGAGATCCCCGAAGGCTATACCGTTGAGGAATTAGATGGGCTACCTTCTGTTTATTCGAACGAATTCGGCGGATTTTGCTCCGGTTATAAGCTGGAAGGAAACAAGTTACTCGTGTCTGCCAGCAAAATATATGAAAAATCCTATGTGCCGGTTGACAAATGGAACGAAATGCTTCTTATTGCGAAGAAGACGAACGATTTTCAGGCAAAAACAATCATTCTCAAAAAGTTATAATGTGAAATAGGATGCCGCATCCCATTCACGGATCGGTGTTGCTTTTTTGTAAGTTACAGTTTTATAAGTTATAGATTTGTAACTTACAAAACTATAACTTAACCCCTGAAAAAAGCTTTTAGCAGTCCTCTATTTTTACTATTCAGTAGTAGATATGACCAATTCCTTGCCCTGCATCAGTTGATCGTGAGTGATAAGCCAACCCTCAATGGCCTCATTGCCGTACCTGATCTGCTGTATTTTCTTTTCGTTGCCCTCTTTTCTGATGGTGAAAGTGGTGTTGTTGCCGAGTGTAAACTCCACCTTGTCAAACAACGGCACGGAGATGATATATTCCGGATCGGCCGGTGAATAGGTATATAGCCCGATGGCATTGAACACGTACCACGCCGACATCTCCCCCGCGTCGTCCATGCCGGCATAGGCCAGTTTATCGGCTCCCATATCGTAGAAGCGGCCCATGATGCTGTCGAGCACGCATTGCGCTTTCTCCTGCTTGTCGATAAAATAATAGGTATAAGGTATCGAGTGAGAGGGCTGGTTGCCGTGACAATAATTACCGATAAATCCGGTCATGTTATGCGCTTCATATCCTCTCCAGGGCTCGGTGAAGAGCGAGTCGAGCTTCTGTTCCACTGCCTGGTGGGACGGATACAATGCGATCATCCCTTCCGGGTCGTGTGGGGCGAAGAAGAGCGATTGCCAGGCGTTTGCCTCCCGGTACATGTAGGCGAAATAGGGATAGTAGGGATCAAAATCCACGATCCAGTTCCCATTGTCGATTTTTCCCCGCCAAAAGCCGGTGGATGGGTCGAACAGGTTCTTATAATTTCCGGAACGTTGTATCAGTAACGAGTAATTCTCTTCGTCACCCAGTTTTTTGGCAATCAAAGCGGTGGCGTAATCGTCATACGCATATTCCACTGTTTTGGTGACCGCTGCTTTGTACTCATCCCATGTGGGTACGTTGGTAGTATCTTTTTCCGCAATCCAGCCCCGTTCGATATATTCGTCCAGATAGGGCCTGCCGCCACGGCCGGGCACGGTGGCATTTTTCAGCAGCAGCTTGTAGGCGCGTTTCAGGTCGAAATCGGTGATACCGCGCAGGTAGCTTCCCGCCACGAATACCGAGGCATGGTCGCCGTGAAAGAAGGTGGGCATATAACCGTCTTTTTTCTCTCCTTTGTCGGTGATCGATTTGATGATATCGGTAGTGACGTCGGGTGACAGCATTCCCAGCAACACCAGTTTGTTGCGGTAATCGTCCCAGAACGAGGGGTTGGTGTAATAATGAAACCCTTCATTGACAACCTCTCCTCTCTCATCCGTAAAATCGTCGTTCACATCGCTGCGCAGGGCAGGCCAGAGGAATGAGCGGTATAGTGTGGAGTAGAAGATGCCTTTTTCGCGCTCGGTACCGCCCGACACTTTAATTTTCGACAGCAACCTGTTCCATTCCTTGTCGGCTTCCTTACGGACCTGATTGAAACTCTTGTTGAGCATCTCCTTTTCTAAGTTCATCTTCGCGTTTTCGATGCTGACGAAGGAAAATCCTATTTTGAGTTCCAGCGGTTCATTTTTTCCTCTCCCTTTGTTCTTTCTATTCTCACCGAACTCCACCAACGAGACCTCATGCTGATCGTCTTTCAGTGCCCGGATATCCTCTATGGGATAATTGGAGATGGCGTAGAAATACATTTTTCCTTCAGCATCCTGGAAACCTGTAAAAACGTACTCGCCCACCTTTTCGATCTTCCAATCCTTCACCCGGTTGTTGGAACGGGTCATATCGGCAATTAACTTCTTCTTCGCTCCCTTGGGATAAGTGTATCGATGAAATCCGCAACGCAGCGTGGAAGTCAGTTCCGCGTCGATGGCGTATGCTTCGAGAAATACCCGGTAGTATCCCGGGTGTGCCGATTCGTTATCATGACTAAAAGCAGAAGCATAGTTTCCCGGCGTGACCTCTCCCGTGACCGGCAGCAGGGGGATATGCAGCAGGTTCCAGTGTCCTTTATTGGTATGTGCAAATCCATAAATTACCGAGTCTTCGTACTGATACCCGGCTCCGCTTCTAAACTGGGTTACAGGGCTCAACTGAACCATGGCGTTGGGAAGAGAAGAGCCCGGAAAAACTTCTGCTCCCCAGGTACGCTGTTTCCAGGTGCGTACATATCCCAGATCTTGCGGTTCCCACAGCGTGGCTGTCCCCAAAAAAGGATTGACGTAATCGGTGAGTTGTTTTTCTGCTGCTGTGGCTGTGCAGTTTAGTAGAAAAATAGACAGAAAAATAATCGGTGAAATCAGTTTCATCTTATTTATTCCGATAATTCATTTATTAACTTCTTGTCATCTTGACGGCAATCCCAAACAGTAACGATATACACAGTATCGCTCTTATCGTCTATAAAATAGATAATTTTATAATTGTTTCTGACGACCAAAGCTCTGTATGTCCTAGTCATTTCCGAGAGAGATGGCTCTATCGCAGCCATTTGGGGAAATTTACCCAATGAACTTCCGGCAACTTCAATATCATTGACAAGTTTTAAAGCGACCTTCTTACTTTTCGTTTTGTAATAATTCCAAATCTCATTAACTCTCGAAACGGCTTTTTTAGACCAGACTACATCCATGTCTTCATCTCTTTAATAAAATCGTCATGCTTTACGCCATTACCCTTCAGTACATCTTCTGTTGCTTCTGTAACTTCTTTTTTAAGCTCTTCAATCGTCATAACCGCAGGACGGCGAGAAGAAACGGATCTTTTCAAAAATGAACGGACTTTTTTGATAATATTAATATCGTCAACATCAACAATGGATTCTATTAACTTTGCCTTTTCTATATATAAAACGTCTTTATCCATAGCTCTGAATTTTAAATTGATAATCAGTACAAAGTTATTTTTTTTTATTTACGAATCAAAGAATTGGGTATAATATTGTTTGTCATAGTTGAACAGTTTAGATATTGGGAATAGCGACGATTCCATTTCATTAACAGCAATGAATCCTCTGTTCCTGATCACTTCATAGATATAACCCGTTTGATTTTTTCCTCACTAAATGTCCTTTTAAAGTATGTTTGAACCCCATATTAATACCCGCCTCTGATTATGTCGATTGTATGATTGTTGTTGGTAAGATAAAGCAGGGCATATCACAAGTACAACGAAGAACGAAGAGAGCATGACGAGTTGTATAGTTTACCTTAAACTCCAACTGATAACAACAGTTTCTTCTGATTCTATGCTTAGTACATTGTCTGTCATCAATGCAGTGCAGTTTAGTAGAAAAATAGACAGAAAAATAATCGGTGAAATCAGTTTCATCTTATTGTTGAGATTTCAGAATTGAATACAGCAGCGAAGTTAATCAAAACAGATTAATTTTTGAAGTGTTTATCGGCAAAATCCAGATAGCACTCCCAGTCATATTCAGTTACATCATGCACTCCTGCTCTTATATGATAACCGATGTCCTCCATGATCGGCTCATGAAGCTTCGGCATTTCATTCGATTCGATGGTAGATAAGCCATACAACCGGTACGCCGGCCCGGCATAGTAAGCAGACAAGAACTCTCCTCTCGGATCCGCCCAGAGGTCTTTTTCGGCACTTGCTACATATACTTTTCTGGGAGCTATCAAGGCGATAAGCTGATGCTGATCTATCGGTAGCGATTCTTCTCTGTTGTTATATTGACGGAAATTTTCGCAGAACCAGTGAGGGAACGCCTTGTTTATGGTGGCGATGGTTTCTCCGAATCTTCTCCGGAAGAGTGCTGCGCCACCGCACCCGGAATCATTGGATATAACAATTTGGAAGCGCTTATCTTGGGCACCGGCCCAAAGGGTAGCTTTCCCTTGCCGGGAATGTCCCATGATTGCGATTTTATTACAGTCTATCTTCTCCTGTGTTTCTAGGAAATCAACGATCCGACTCGAACCCCATGCCCAGGCTCCAATGGCCTGCCATTCGTCAGGAGCAATAGCTTCAGGATCATATCCAGGAAAGAGGGATACAATACTGTGATCTCTTAATTCCGGTTTATCGGGGAAAATATCGTGATAACACATTGTTGCGATAGCGTACCCCCGGTCGATAATTTTATCGTAACTCCACCGGCTTGCCTGAGTACCTCGTTCCCAATCCGCATGGTTTGTCTCTTTCATCAACTGGAAAACCGGAGAATAAAGAACCGTTGTATCTGAAGTTGTACTGTGGTTCCCCTTAAAGTTATATCCTACAAAAACAGGTACTTTGTCCGTTGGTTTATTGGGTATGTACATTAATAAAAGAGCCTCAATTTTTTTCTTTCCGTTCGAAAAAGTAAATTTTACCTGCTTGCTGGTCGCTTTACCGTCCATCGCATGGGGATCTTCCGTCAAGAGTTCGTAAGTAACATCTATCTTCGCATCAGGAGTCCGTCCATATACGTGGGAAGCGAATAACTCTATGAGTTCCGGTCTTCTCTGCTTTTCCCACTGTTCCACACTCTTAACCGTTTCTCCATTCTCGCATTGCAAAATTTTCGGAAGAACATACGCAGGAACTTTCGACTCATCGTAATTCACGTTTTGCTGGGCATATACCAGTGTGGCAAAAAGCCATACAATCAATAATCCGAAATTTCTTTTCCTATTTCCAATGTTAGTACACATAGTAATTCTGAGAGTTAAAAAATAATATCATTTACAATCCACTGCAAAAGCGAAATTAAATTTGCATTTTGATTTCGAAAGTTGCAGACTCCTGCAAATATAGTGATTATTTGGTACTTAATGGATGTTTTCCGTCTATTTTCGTAATTGGATCAGGAGTTCTGAACGACCTTCTTACTTTACGTTTTATAATAATCCCGAATTTCATTAACCCTCGAAACGGCTTTTTTAGACCAGACTACATCCATGTCTTCATCTCTTTAAAATCGTCATGCTTTACACCATTACCCTGCAGTACATCTTCTGTTGCTTCCGTAACTTCTTTTTTAAGCTCTTCGATCGTCATAACCGCATATAAAACATCTTTATCCATAGCTCTGAATTTTAAATTGATAATCAGTACAAAGTTATTTTTATTTACGAATCAAAGAATTGGGTATAATATTGTTTGTCATAGCTGAACAGTTTAGATATTGGGAATAGCGACGATTCCATTTCATTAACAGCAATGAATCCTCTGTTCCTGATCACTTCATAGATATAACCCGTTTGATTTTTTCCTCACTAAATGTCCTTTTAAAGTATGTTTGAACCCCATATTAATACCCGCCTCTGATTATGTCGATTGTATGATTGTTGTTGGTAAGATAAAGCAGGGCATATCACAAGTACAACGAAGAACGAAGAGAGCATGACGAGTTGTATAGTTTACCTTAAACTCCAACTGATAACAACAGTTTCTTCTGATTCTATGCTTAGTACATTGTCTGTCATCAATGCAGTGCAGTTAGAAAATAGTATAGTAGGCTTTTTAAGCTCGAAAGGTGCGATTATTTTAACGTCTTGCTTTGAGTCCGACTTATTCACGATTATACTGATATACGTATCTTCATTCTTTAATGTTTTCATAAGCATATCATTTTGGAAAGGTTCGAAATGAATCTCTTCACTAATATTTACATATCTCCGCAGAAATCTGATGAACGATTCAAAATCATCCTCTATTCGTGTACCTAAACCCACTAATGAGGGAATCCATATCACCCGTCCTCGTCCATATTGATTTGTGAGACCTGTAGTTTTATCTCCTTCAAATCCAATCGACTTACCGGTTACAGGAACTATATATCCCTTTAATGCGTGAGAAGGTAGTTTTTCCTGATCAACCTGTAACTGGAATAAGTTATCAGTGAATTTAAATTCAGAGATATTTCCTCCAAACAGATCTTCTAAAGGAAAATCATTCATCATTCTACAAATGGCGTTTTCATCGTAGTACCCCGTAAGCCCATCTATAATTAACTGACCTCCATTTCTTACAAAATAGCGGAGTTTATCATCGTATGTTTCCGGGATAGCAATTTGGTTCGAAAGTACCATTGTATGACCCTTATAGGAGGATTTACTGAAATCGAATTCGCCCAGCTCCTCGAATGAAGGTTGCAAGCCCATATGAGAAAAAGCCTCAAAAAAGCTTAAAGCCGATTTCATCACAGCCCCTGCTTGCCTTGCTTCAAAATCACTTGCACGTCTCGCCAATCTGTTCTCTACCCACATTGACTCCCTAATATAAATAACGTGTATTTTGCTGTTCAGAGGCCTTGCTTCGGCAAATAGTTGTCGATTTTTATCAATTACCGCTCCAATTCGTCCTGCTTCAACCAATCTGTCTGCAGGTTTATTTTGAAAATCCACCATAGCCCATTCACCTGCCTCAGAACCTGATGCTCTTGGATTTAAGCACCAGTAAATTGCTCCTTTACTACCAGATCCTATAGTTATCCAGAACCACTGACTTATTTCCTCTTTTGTAGGACATATTGGTTTATTGCCGCTGTAAATATTATTTCCTCCCTGTAATTCAGTCATCATCCAGGGAATATTACCAGCGCCTGAACGAAGAATCTCACTATTTGCAGATATGGCTATGTCATACCTGTTTCTGGGAAAAAAACCGAAGTGCCAACTGGCATGCGCTGACCCCCCTAAGCTGGAAAGGAAAGTTCTCCAACTTGGGAAATCATACTGTGAGGCAAGTGTGAAAATCTGATGGTTATTTACGTGAATAGGTTTTTCTTTGTCATACTTACGTATTTCATCTGACAGCCATTTTAAATACCATGTGTTATAATGCAATAAGAACTTCTCATTATCAAATGATAGATGGTTATAAGCAGTCAGTTTATTGCTCTGTTTTGAGTCTTCATAATCATCGTGCCATTTTTTGTAAATAGCCCTTGCTAAAGGGTCATTAATGCTCCCTCCCCCTGGTTCGTTGATTGGAACCCAGCCATAAAGAGATGAGAATTGTTTAAAATGAAGAACTACATTTTTAATATAATCGGCAATACGGTTCAGGTGTTCTTCGTTATACGGAAATTTAAATCCGCCTACATCTGTAAAATCAGTAGCAGGGAAAAGGTTGGCATAGACTTTAATTTGATACTTTTCTGCATAGGAAAATGCCCTATCAAACAATGTGAAATCCCAGTCGCCATTTGCATCCTTCATGTAATTTTCGAACATACGGATACGTGTGACATCCATCTTGTTTTCCCTAAGGATTTTAAACCAACTCTCTACATTTTCATCTGACTGTCCGGGTTCTATGAATACTTCTGCACCAATCATTGGAATATCATTGAAATTTACCTGCGCTTTCATATCGGCTAATGTAATAAATAAAAGAATGATCAGAAATATTTCATAACATTTTCTAAAATTTAGATTCATCTTTCAGTTGAATTTTAATATTATATTTTTAGTATTAAAACAGATTATTAAATAGATAAGCATTAGTAAATCAGTGGTTTGTTAAATATATTCCACTCTAGAACATTGTATGAAATGATTCAATTAGGCCTACGATGGATTGATAAGAAATATAAAAGGCGAAAATAAGTGTTAGCAAAAGTCCCAGGTTTAACCAGAATTCCGCTTTATATTTTCCCATTATACTTTTTTTGTTTAACAGATATATAATGGCAATAACTACAATCGGTAATACAAATATTTGAAACAATTGACTGATCAACATGGCAAAAACCGACTTAAAACCAAAAGCAGGAACAATTAACCCAAAAAGAAGCGCAATGCCAGTCATTATTCGGAAACGGGCTCCTTTATAAACAACCGGTTTGTTTTCGTAGTCACTGATCAATAAAGGTGCAAGCATCACGATTGGAAAAACAGAAGAGAGCGCCGCACCAAATATTCCTGTAATAAAAACAGAAAGAGCCAGACGCCCAAGGAAGGGTTCCAGCATACTTACCATCGTGAGTATATCCTCAATCGGTTTGTTGGCAATATATAAAGTACCTGCGGCACATGCCATAATAGAACCGCTTATGATAAACATTAATAACGCTGCCACAAAGGCATCTTTTGTTTGATGTTTCGAGTGTTTCGTTGTCCATTTTTTCTCTTTCATCAACATGCTCCTTACTACAAAGGTCGGTGCTGTTAAAGTAGTCCCTACTAACGCCGCAATAATCATCGGAGCATTTTTTTCGTCCGGTATGTTGGGGATAAGTCCTTCTATTACAATATTAGGCTCAGGAAAAATTACAAACATGGAGATAATAAAACTGATTCCCATGATGGAGACGAAGACTATCATTAATTTCTCAAAAGAGGAATATTTTCCTGTCAGCAGGAATAGATATAAAAAAATAATTACTCCAAACGCTATGTAAACCGGATTCCATCCCGGCTCTCCAAACAGACCGATGGATATCTTTTGCATTAGATCGGAAACAATCCCCATAATTCCAATAAGTGCCATAATTTCAACAAAAACCAATCCAATTAAAGTTATCAGAGCTATCGGTTTGCCCAGAGATTTGAAATGCTTCTTATAGCCATATAGCGCCCCTTCTCCTGTTACTATGGCATACCGGCCATAAGCCTCCAACATAAAGAAACTAAATATACAGGAAAGGGCCAAAGCCCAAAGCATGGACATCCCATAGCGGGATCCTGCAGATGCCATTGCAACAACGCTTCCTGTGCCAATACTATATCCTACAAGGAATAGACCGGGTCCTACGGAACTCATAGAGTTTCCAAATCGCTTCAAAATTGATTCTTTTTCAGGCATGAAATTTCTTATTTTTCAATTGTCGATTTACTGTTATGTGTTAATGGCTATGTTTTCAGCCGATTCCTGCACCGGTAAGACCTCGCTGCTATTATGTACTATTCCAATTTGAATATCATTAGTCAAACTGATACGTTCATCTAAATATTTTTGAATATCATCAATATTCAAATAATGAAATCCAAGCAGATTGGTCAGAACAGGATCCATTGTTAAAGTGGCTTTAAAATTCCGCTTTATATGATTCAGGTACATACACTCCGAAGCTCCAAACCGGTCTTCAATTATATTATCATCCAACATTTTGAAAAGCGTCTCATCATCATACTTGGCAAGACGAGCAATTTCTTTTCCATGTGTAGGAGCAATGCCTTCATCACATGGTGATAGAAGAATAATCTCGCCCTTAGGTTTAGTGGCAATCTCTGCTGAGAACAAACCTTTATCGGCCTGGGTGAAATCGTAATCAGACGGATAAGCGCTGCTGATGGTAATGTCGGCTGCTTCAGTGAATTTTGCACCAAAAATTTTCATTCCCCACTTTACAGCTTCACGATGTGCTTCAATAAAGTGACCGGCCACTGCTTTAAGTAGTTCTCCTTTATCAGTTTGTATAACATTTACTATAAAATGAAGTCCGACATCCCTTGCGAAATCTTCCATTTCTTCCCTGCAGGGAGTTAGAACTTTTCCTAATTGCTGTTCTGTTGCCCCTAGGAGGTGCATGGCATGCACGGTTTCCGTTCCTGCCACACCCGGTAGCAAAATTTTTGCACCACCGCTCCAACCAACAGGATGATGTGGCAGTACCCCACCTACTCCAATACGGATATCGGCATCGAGAACCTCTTTATTGACAACTATGCGTGTCCCTCTTTTGGTGACTCCCCTGTTTACCAGATTATCGTGACAATCATGATGTTTTATCTCTATCTGATTTATTACATCCTGGCCAAACCGTTCCAGTATCTCTTCGTCTGTCATTGGCCTGTGAGTGCCATAGGCTATAACCAGCTTGATCTGTCCGTTGCCAATTCCCGCTTCGCGCAACTCTTCAAGAATTAACGGAATAATAATCTTTTGAGGTGTAACCCTTGTCCTGTCATCGGCCAAGATAACAACGGTAGAGTTTTTTGAAACGATTTCTTTTAGTCTTTTTGTCCCTATTGGATTCTGTAAAGCTCTTCTTATCTCATCATTAGGATCTTCCGGTGCGTTGAACTCATTTCTTTGCAAGCTGAAACAGAGATTTGTTTCAGGTATTCGTAGTTCGACGATCTTTTCACCGAAATGAACAGGAATAATTTTAGTAGTATTCTTTTTTTTCATTAGCTAAATTATAATTGCTTTATCACTTCTAATATTTCTTTCTCATAAATTTCCTGCCACTCGGGTGCCAGAATGCAATTTGTTACTTCATATCCGCCTTTCTGATAGGCTTCTTTGTCGGGAGCATAATGTATGTAACCGTTGGAATAAGCAGACAGAAAAGTAAAAGGATATGGGGACAATCTCTTAATGTCAAGTCCTACAGTTGCAAAAGTTTCTCCCGGAAAAGAGACAAGAATAAAGTCTCCTATTCGGACTCCCAAAATCTCAATAGAAATACTTTTTTCTCCAATTTTGTTGACCAGCTCCTCTCTAAGTTTCAACCAATAGATATCTTCTTGGATATGCGTCAGTTTTTCCATAATATAGATATTTCCGATATACTTATCGATGTCTTTTCTATTCGATTCATCCAGTTTCTTTAATCCTTCTGTTCCTTTTTTTTCTTCATCCAGATATAGATATTTATAATAAGAAGGATAGGATCCAGAAATTTTGTATTTAAGGTATAAGGGAAGAAATGTCTTTAAGTTTAAACTTGTTGACCGGAGAGAATCCAAAAGCATCTGATTCTCCATTTCTAAAACAGTCAGTCTCTCTGCAATATCGGAACGAAGAGGAAGATAGATGGTCTTGTTAACCACAGATAACCGGTTAGTTTTGCTGGTGGTTATTTCTCTTATCCCGTGAAGTACATCAAGCCCGAGCATCTGTCCAAACGGTTCGCTATCTCTTGGATGGTTTACATCTTTATACAATATTTCTGTTATATCTCCTGCTGCTCCCTGAAGGAAAAAGGCCATGGCGCCCTTTCCGAGCTGTTCCTCAATTAATTGGGAGGCAAATCCAGGGTACTCGGCAGTCACTCTTTTATTTGGAACACCTGTATAAGGATGGCAGGCATAATTATAAAGTATTGCTTTGGGCGTACCATTTAACCGGTCAATCTTCAATATTCCTATTTCAGGGTCAATTTCTCCCAAGCCGGCAATCTCTTCATCTTGCATATTCGGATTAGCATGCCTGATAGTAAAAACTTTCCCATTTTTAAGATTGATACGGCGGTTCATCGCGAACCTGTCTTCAGAGCCCATTCCCGCTCCAATTTTTACAGGTTCAAGGTTTAAGATTGCCCTCTCTACGGCCGAGATAGTCCTGTTTTGAATGTCGTTGCATAACCAATTTTCACCGATTAAAAATCCGTCATGATGATTATGTGATGCACTTACCAAAATATGCTCTCTTTTAATGCCAAACTTACTTTCAATTTCATTTCGCACATCTTCTAAGAAATTATCCGGAATATTTCCAATGGTTCCGATAGCAACTACATCCATGGTAATTATGGCTATCCTGGACTTTCCATTCTCCAGAACCAGAGATTTCACATAGAGAGAGTCGTTAACGTCCACCGAATTTGCAGTAATATTGCTTTTTCCTGTTCCGGCCCTTATTTGTGCTATTGCTTCGTAATGACTGAAAGCGAGGAAAATAAATAAGAACAGGACTTTTGCCTTTAATCTCATCGGACTGTTTTTAATTATTGTTATCCTTTTTTGATATGAACATTGGTCTCTTCCAGAACCGAAAGGACAAATTTCCTGCTTTGGTATGCAGCTTCATCCGGACTTGAAGTATAATCAAATCCCAATTCAACAGTCAGGAATCCTTTATACCCGGTTTCGAGCAAGGCCTGAAAAAATGGTGTAAAGCAGATTGTCCCTTCTCCCGGAATTTTATGTTGATCGGCCAGTCCGTTGTTATCGTCCAGATGGATGTGTAGTGGAATATTTTTCCCTTTCAAAAGCAACAGACTATCTTTTAACGATTCTTTGTTTACATGGCAATGGCCCGTATCCAGAGCGATGCCCATATTTAGATATTTTTGATTTTCAATGAGCCTTACCCCCTCTTCCACTGTGAGAATCAAATCACTTTCCATCATGTGAGCCGGTTCCAGTAGCAGAAGCACCTCTTTGTCAACTGCATAGTTCACTAATTCGTTTAAGCTGCCGGTTAACTTAGCCATCCCATTGTCATACCCTTGTCCATATAGGGTGCAGCCTGGGCAAAGGCTTACTTTTTTACATCCCAGTAAAAGGGACGTGTCGATACTCTTTTTGATATACTCTATGCTATCTTTTCGGATAGATGAGATTGGGCTACATAAACTTGTCGGGTATCCAAACTGTGCCGGGATATAACCGGATATTTCAATTCCGGCCTTATCAATTGATTCCCTTATAGATTGGGCCGTTGTCTGGTTAATATCACGGTAGTAAGCATGCGGACGTCCTCCCCATATCTCTATACCGTCGTAACCGAGTTTGGCAACCCGTTTAATGGTTTCTTCCAGCCTGTAATTCTGATATAGTTTTGATGATATACTTAACTTCATACTATTGATTTTTTATATTAAATTGGCATGACAACTCACTCCGCTATCAGCTTTCCCAACATTTCTTTCATTTTGATAGCCTCTTGCATGATATTGTCAATTCCACTGATATCTATCACTACATAACCATCATACTTTACTTTCTTTAAAGTGTTTATGATATTTCTGAAATCAATGTTTCCCCTGCCAGGCTGGTAGTGGTATGGCCTGGTTCCATCGTTATCGGACAGGTGAACTAATTTTAGGTATTTATCCAGTTTATATATGCCTAAATCCAGGTATTCCCCGATGGCATTTGCATGAGCAACGTCGTACACCATACCGATATTATCTACTCCCGTGTCCCTGAAAATAGAGATAACACCATCAACGGATGAGATAAAATCACCGGCCCTCATCTCCATGGCAAACTGCAGTCCGTTTTTCTCTGCAATTTCAGATGCCTTTCTTAGTTGGTTAATGACATTTTCCCTGAGTTCATTCCATATAAAACCTTCCGGTATGGCAATTGCATTTGCCGGACCGCCATGATACAGTGATGTCCTTTCTTTGGGAACCATTTCCGGTGGGAGATAGAAGCAGTTGGTCACCATTTTTGCTCCTATGGCAGCCGTCATTTCACATATTTGTGAAAATCGTTCCAAAGAATTTTGTCGTTTTCCCTTATCAAAGGAAAAAAGGTCGTAGGTAACAGCCATGATACTTACAACATTCAGTTTTAGACTCTTTGAACGATCTATTATCGTTTGCCATTTATCGGCATAAGTGTTACACTCGCCGGCATCTATTTCCATTTCCATAGTATCAAACCCGGCTTCGCTTATTTCTCCCATTACTTTTAAAAGATTGTTCACACTCGGGGGTAAACCATATAAGGTTATCGGAATTGTGAATCCACATGTTACTTTCATCATAATTTTTCTTTTTTAAATTAATTAAACTTCTTGGTGCTTATTTGATAAATTTTTATTGTAAAATTGCTCGTGAGAATATTTCAATTACTTTTTCTTGTGGCAGGTTAAATTGCACATACCTCCGATTTCCAGCGGGAAGGTTAACCTCGTTGTGACTCTCTTCAATCGGTGTCTCTTTTCCCAATTCTTCAAAAAGTTTTATATCCTTACTGTCTACAGGCAACTTTATGTTCGTTTCTCCTGAAATATGCCAGTAAACAACCCACACTTTATGGTTACGTTCAAATATAAAAGCCCGTATTTCCCGACTTCCGTTAGCAACATTAGCTATTTGCCGATATGGAAGAAGTTCATAATTCCCATTTTCATTGATCAACAATATATGTTCTTGTTCGGACGTCTGAAGCTCTTTCTTTTGCTCGGTTGTCAGGATATCTCTTGCCCGTACATCCTCCCATCTCCTGATTACTTCCAGATTATCTTTTGTTCTGGGGTGAGCCTTCAGCTGATCAAGGTTTCCGATAAATGAAATAATTGAATTCCACCCGGCGGCACGGCTGGTGATATATTCAAGCATATCAGGCTGAATTCCTATCGTACTTTTATCTGGAGCCACATAGCCAATCCAACCGAAATCAATACCGGTGAAATCATTTGAAACCAGCCTTGCTTCTGCTGCCGGATGGATCCGTGTGGCTTCCTTAATTACCTCAGGGCGGAATATGTCAAAAGCATTTCCACGGGTTAGGATATGCCAGCTAAAGTGTGATTTACATGCCCCTTCCGAAAAGATGGGTTTATCCTTAAATGCATTGTACAGGTCTAATTGGGCTTTCGAAACATTATACCAATATGGAGGTGGAACATCTTCCGCCCCATCGAAATAGACGAACTTAAAACCTGCCTGATCATAGATATTCGCGAGCCTTTCAGCCACCTCTTTCTGAATACTGGTCCTCTGATTAAACCGTACAAAAACCGGCCAAGTATCTATATCCAATATTCCGATCATATATCCTGCTTTTGTACTGTTAGGCGATGTATTCAATGTACCCCGTTGACATCCGGTAAACTGATAGGGTGGAGAAGTAGTGAAGGCCTTATAACTGACCAATTCATTTCCAATTTTCAGAAATCGCCTTCCTTCTTCTAATGTGCATCCGGCCGGGTTTTCTTCCACCGTGATAGTACTATCTCCCCTATTGACATCTTCCGCTAATGTGAAAATTTCTCGCACGTTTAACCGGGAATCCGGAATAGGTGTAACGTAGGGGTCGTTAATTCCTGCTTTATTATAATGAAGATGAATTCCAGCGATCATGCCTGCCTCTCCAATTTTTTCTACAATTTCATGCAAATCTTTCATCCCGTTCGGATATTGAGGTCGCCACGGGAAATGCCCCATAGATGCAGCAAAATCAGTGTAATAAATTACCATTTGTTTGAATCCACCCTGCTTTGCGAATGAGATGTGTTCATCTATATTTTGTGTGGTGACATTCCTGAGTTCATAATATGAATTTTTATATTCGTTGCTGCGCCTGCTTTCAACCCCCAATGGGAGACCGTAGTCCCGTTCAACCCTGTCGATACGGTCGAGAAGTGCCGATGTTTTCGTGGTGATCAAGGCAGCTTCTATCCCTTCAATCTGAACCTCTGCAATACCGCCTGCACGGACAATTTTATAACCCGGTCTTGTTTCTGATTCAATTTTAGTTGTGTGATTGGCGGCCAGCAAGTTTACCGCTACATTTTCATCCCACATCACGTTCAGCCACTCCCCAAAATTGGTCCTCTCTTTCAATGGAATTTGCAGGAGTGTGAATTCATCTATTTCAGTCTTTCGTTTTATACCGATATCGTTCATATGATATTCCAGCTTTTCAAGAGCAAAACCAATATAGTCATCCGTTATTTTCAGATCAACATATGCCTGATAATCGATCAATTCAAAACCGACGACAAGTTTATCATCTACCCGGTAAATTGTGTCTGAAGAGAACTCTTTGCTGATGGCCGGATAAGCCAGCTGATGCTCATTATCATATGGCCTGTTCTGTGTAATTGAAAAGGCTGGCAGATCAATTCCTTTCAATAAACACTCCTGACCGGTTGGTTTATGAATAAGGCTTTTCGCGGTTCCGTTACTGCTTAAAATGAGTTTTAGCTCACTATTCTCAATAACTATGTCGTTATCCTCTGCTCTACTGTTGTTAATGCATCCTACTGCACTAAAAACAAGTGTTATAAGTATAATCGGTACCACCGTTTTTTTTAAAATTATTCTTTCCCTCATTTTTTCTATTTTTGTATGCGGACGTAATGATAATCATTTATTCCGCTATTTTCTTAAGGTGTTTTTCAAGGAACTCTAAGGTTTTCACTCCGTTAATTTTGTGCCCTCCGTCGAAGAATTCGATATCAGTACACTCCCCGATGCCTAATTGTGTATATAATCTTCTGACTTTAGCATATTCGTAAGCAACCCATTCATCGGGTGCAACCGGATCCCAGTGCCCTCGTTCAACCATAAATGATCTCGGAGCGATCAACCCTGCCATTTCCGCGTAATTTACGGTGTTTCCTAGGTTAAATTCGAACACCTCATATTCTCCTACGAACATATAGCTGGCAGGAAAATCCAATGAGGTAGTCTTCCATACCCATTCATTAAAATCTCCCGAGCAAACGACTACTTTATAGTCTTTTAAAATGGCAGGTATCCTGACGGCACTTTTTCCACCGTACGACAGCCCATAAAACCCGATACGTTCTCCATCGACAAAAGACAATGTTTTTAGCCATTGCAGTGTCTGGTCATGCTGTCCGATAGTAACTGAAAATACCGATTGTTTCAATGGATTGGCCATTCGTTGAAATATTCTGAAATTTTCTAGGCCATAAGGATTCTGCGGAGCATATACAATGTAGCCCAAATCGATCAATTTAGATCCGAATGAGTCCCTTTCAGAATTTACATAAGATTCGGCACGTCCGCCCAGCCCATGTTGAAGCACTACAAGAGGATATTTTTTCCCCGGTTCCAGATTGTTTGGAATTAGTAGAATTCCCCCTGCAGGTATTCCTTCCCATACATCTAGCTTTATCAGGTAGCCTTTCCACTTGGGAGTTTCGTATAGCAGTTTAGATTGGGGGTTAAATGGCTGATCAGGTGATGGCATTTTCCCAATAACTTCTTTCCAGAAATAATCTCTGTAAAACTCTGTTGATTCTTCCCATTGTTTCACTGACGAAGGATCTGCCTGGCCCCAAAATTTTTCGCGCTGTTTTGAACTCTCCTTGACAAGCAGCTCAATGTGATTCATCAACTCAGAAAATTGTTGATGCATACGTGTATCTAAATTGAACCCTGTGTCTAGACGAATAGGCCGTTGCTTCGGTCCGGTTGATATCTTAGCATTGACTTCGAGACCGGTTAATAATTTTTCTGTAGCAGCCATTGAGCCTGGAAGTCCCCTTCCTTCATTATTTACAACCAATTGGAATTTTGACGGGATACCCAGTTTTAGAAACAGCTTTTCTGCTTTGTGAGCTTCATCCAATACTGAGTTCAACGGCGGAGTAGTTAGATGTCCCGGAGCTGCAACCTCTTTCCGATCGCCGACGGCGTTGGGAGGGCCTTTCACTTCCGGGCCTTGACAGGCTTCTACCACCAATAACCTGGGAGCTATCAAGCCTGCAATTTCAGCGTCTCCGAATTCTTCCAGCAATCCCCACACATTTCTGTATATAGGTTCTTCCCATACTTTTTCACGCTCTTGAAAATAACCGCTTATCAACACTCCGTTAATACGGGTATCTGCGGCACCACTGTAAAATGCCAATAGTCCTCCTTCACCATATCCGGCAACCCCTACGGGTAGTTCAGAAGCCTGCTGTTTGAACCAGTCAACAGCCGCCAGCACTTTCTGAACTTCATATCCGATGATATGCCTTCCTACCTGATAAGCCCGCCGATAAATAAACTCCCTGTGAGGCTGGTTTGTCATGACTATTTCAGGGTTCCCCGACCAAGTATCATTCCTATCGATTATTAGCGGAATAATTACTCTGCAACCGGTATTCGCCAGTCGCGGTGCAAGCAAGGATTCATCCGGGATCCCGGGATTTAACCCCATCAACATTTCGGGCGACTGATCTGCATCAGGTATAACCACTATCTGTGCCTGAACGTTTTTGTGAGGTTCAATCCACAAACCTGTACCAGTAACACCCTCTAAGACCGGCCATTCTACGCGATAAACCGAATAGTTGTCTGTTTGTGCCACCAGTGCTTTATGAACTGTATTTTCTACGAGCACCAATCCATCGAATTGTTTACGTTCATCAATTATTCCGTTAATTTTTTTAAACTTTTCCCTATTGGAGGTAATCGATTCATCGTACTCTTCCGCGGAAGAATAATTTCGCTTCCAATGTTGCTCCCGATTTATAGAGGCCGTTTTCAGTTCCTGTTCAAAATAGTTGAAGATTCCTCCAATCATCTGCGAACGGAGTTCATCAGGACTGCTCAGCGTTAACAGTTTTGTTTCGTTTAAGTGATCCCTTCCTGTTAAGTTTTGTTTCTGTGCTACTATCGGTCTTACAAAACTGATCAGCATAACTAGCACAATTAGAACGGTGTATTTACATTGAATATTCATACGATTAAAATTATTAATTATTCAGCCGAATCGGTTAACCGAAAGAATTTAACGGAGTGACCATCAAGATCGATGTTTTTTAATTGATCAGTCTTTCCAATATTCTCATGTTTCCAGATGTCATATACTGTCATATTATTCTTAATGCCAATTTCTTTCCAAAGAGTAGGGTAGTTGAACGAACGTTGATTTCTGTTGAAATAGATTACAGCAAGATCACCATTGTCGAGTTCTTTTTTCCATATCTCAAAGTCTCCTTCATCATATACTTTATTCCCCTGAATTCCTGCAGCATCCTGATTGATGGCAATTGCATCTTTGTTCAAAAGAATTTCTTTGATTGAATCATCCATTTTGCGGAGATCGTTTCCTGCCATTAAGGGGGCAGCGAGCAAACACCAAAAACTGAAATGAGCCACATATTCATTATAACTCATCTTCCCATTTCCCACTTCAAGCATGTCAGGATCATTCCAATGTCCCGGGGCAGCATATTTTTCCAATCCGACCTGTGCATCCAGTATAATTGTCCAACCCATGCCTCCCCATTCTCGTCTGCAATCCCAGCAATCTAAAATATCGTTTGTTGTACGCCATAAATGGCCCACATTTTGCGCCCAAGCCCAAGGGCGACTGTTTCCCCATTCACAAATGCTGAAAACTATAGGCTCCCCCGTATCTGCAAGGGCTTTACTCATATCAGTATATGCTTTATGGGGGTCAATACCTTCAGAGTTACACCAATCATACTTTAAATAATCAACGCCCCATTCAGCATAGGTATTAGCATCAATTATCTCATACCCATTACTCCCGGGACGATTTTGACACGTTTTTGTCCCGGCGCACGAATAAATGCCAAATTTAAGGCCCTTCGAATGAACGTAATCTGCAAGTGCCTTTATACCTGAAGGAAAGCGTTCCGAGTCAGGTATTATCTTTCCATTTTCATCCCGACTTGTTTGCCAGCAATCATCAATTACGATATATTCATAACCCACATCTTTCATACCTGATTCTACAAACTTATCGGCAATATTTTTAATTAAATCTTCACTAATGTCACACCTGAATATGTTCCAGGAGTTCCATCCCATCGGAGGTGTTAACGCCAATCCTTCATGCTTTTGTCCATAAGTGCAAACTACTACGAATAATAGCACAACAATAATTATTTTTTTCATGATTCAATTTTGTTTTTTAGTTCATATGTTAGATGATTTATATTAATGATCGTAATTTCCATTTCTTTTGTCATTATCCAGAATTGCAATCGTTCCTGAACTTCTGTATGTGGTTTTATTCAATTATTTCGAAAATAACTCTTGACCTGATGTTTAACTATTTTAATTTTTGTAATCGAACTGCCACACTTTCCTTGATAATTGGAGTTTCCAGTACAATTTGATGATTTCTGCTCTCAATAATTTCTTTTTTGATTTTCGTTGCATCAACGGTGTTTAACCATTCAGCAATCCAATAACCATCAGCAACTCCTTTTAAATGCAGCACTCCTTCTGCTTGAGGCTGAACAGCAATTCCAACCAAACTATGTAGAAGTGTAAACTTTTGATTTTTAAACCATAGCAAAATGTAATCATCTGTTTGAAGTCCTCTTATTTCCAGATCGTTGTTTTTAGGAATATAATTTTTTAGTTCAAACGAAGTTACAAAGCTACCTTTTCCCGAATTTTCAATTCTGATCCTATGATTACCTTTCGAAACAGGAATCGAATAGGCTTGGTTGTGTAAAAAAGGTTGATAATTAGCAATATTCAGAGGAAGCATATCTTCTTTGAGTACTTCATGTTCATCTAACACAACGGTTAATTGCGGTGTTTTCCTGCTGTTATGTACTTCACAGACATAGACCATAAACTCTCCGTTAGTCGGATAATTGATTTGGAACTCAACAGTAGAGTTACTTTTGTCATCAAGCACAGCGCTTAGTGATTCAGGATGATCAACATGTCCCGTTTCATCTATTTTAAAGACATTCGGTACATGTTTCGATAAATTGAAATTCCCCGTCCATCCTTCTACAATAACATCACTGTATCCTGATTTATTATCATCTCTTTTTTTGAAGCGAAAAGAATCCGCTTCAACCGGCCTCCATTTACGTTTACTGAATGGAATATTTTCAACAAATGTTGATATCGCTTTGATGTAGGTATAGAATATTTTATGATCTAGCCAGTTAAATTCCCATGGTAATGCCGTACTGGCGCTTCCACCCATCAATGCTCCCCAAAATCCGTTGTGAATCATTCTTCGTTCCGGGTCTACACCTGAATATCCATTCACGGCGCGCTCTCTACCATGTCCTGTCCCAAATTCTGTGAGCACATAAGGTTTCTCAAACTGTTCCGTAAACCTCTTAGACCAAGTATAAGCCACATCCGCCATATTTCTTACCATATAAATATTGGTTGAGATCATCTCCATCTCCGGTAATGAGTGCATCCAGTCAAATCCGTTCAAATAGGCATCATTGGTATGGATTACATGATTGAATGCATCAATTGAATCTAAATACCGGGACATACGTTGATGCCATGGAATAGATAAAGTTGAATCTGTACCTCCCGGCATAGCACTGTATTCATTCCATAAATCCCATGAAAAAACAGAAGTGGAAAATCCCCATCTTGCTACAATATAGCGCAGGTATTTTTCAAAACTGTTTAAAGCTTCTTTATTGTTCCAATATTCAACAGGCGAATTTATAACACCTCCATTACTTTGATTGTATGCGTGAGTTTCCCATTTCTGATTAAACGTCCATTGATTGGTCAATGAGAGCATGTGATATATTCCCAGTTTTTCCCCGGTCTCAAGCACTTGATCAAGATGCCATGCGGCCTCAAGATTTATTTTCCCTATTCCACAGTCGGGACGCGGACTATTTACTATCTCTCCAAGGTTAAGAGTCCCGTTTGTCAGGAATAACCTGTTAAAGTTTCCGCCTGCATTGGCAAATCGGTGATAAATTTTCTCATTAGGATATGTATTGCCTTGTTCCCTATCCATGCCAACTCCAAAAAAAGGAGTACCGTCGATAAATTCAAAATAGTGTGGGTTATCCTTGGAAATCCGCAAAAAACCATGACTGGTATTATAGTTTATACTTTCAAAAACTTCAATGTTGGTTCGTATCTCTCTTCCTTTGTTGTTAACTACTATCTGCCAAGAGTATTCACCTGGCTGTGTAGGTGCAAATCGCACTTTCCATTCACTGTTTCCAACCATTTTAAGCCTTCCATCATTTTTCGGATAGTATTCCTGATAAAAAAAACCGGGAACTATAAGAGTGTCACCTTTAGGAGCGTAAAAGTGCGCATTGACTTCAATTTGACACAAATCAAACGGATTGTCCCAATCTCCCGATAAGTCAAAAGAGATCTCAAACTTTTCATACAGGCCGATCCGATTTGAGTTAGTACTAATTTTCTTGATCTCCAAAGGTCCCTTTGCTGAAAGTTGAACAAGTTGGGTGCTGTTAACTGGCTGAGACTTTAAAGTTATAGGTTGTACCACCGATATTAGAACCAGCAACAGAACACACACATAAAGCTTAAGTTTATATTTTAATAATTTCATAGTACCTATTCATTGAATTTTAAATAGAGTCTCCCGAAAAATTAGTGGCCGGACATCTCAGATTAATCGGAAGAGCGTCTTACATACACATTTTGGAGACTTACCTGATGGTCTGGAACCGTGTTTTCGATGGTAACTCCTCCTGGGCCGGAAGGGAGTACATTTGAGATAATTTCCATATCCTTAACAAGAACATTGGTAGTACGAGAACCTTCAATTAGGAATGGTCTTGCACTATTTGAGATGATCTTTCCAGAGAAGACTGTATTTATATTGTTTTTTGCCCATATCAATGTTTCCACACGATCACCCAATGCATAGATATTTACCTCAGCATTGTCGAACACATTATGCGTGCCGCCGAAACTTGAACCTTTTCCATTATACCCGAAAGGATTAATTAGCTGAAAGTCCTGAATTATCACATTATTCGCAAGATCAACCTGAATACCGTAGCCCTTTGAATCGGTGCTCTTACAGTTATCCATCACCAGAGAGGGGTTTGCCGAGCGAGATGGGAGGCTATAGTAGCCGACTGGTACCCGATAAGAGAAATCTGTTCTTCCGATCCCTGTCTCTTTCTCTACACAGTTATAAAGTTTACCGCCATTCGTCGTGTAAAATCCATTCATTGAGTTACCTTCTGCCGTACAGTTAATGAATGTTACATCAGCGTTCGGAGCGTAATAGCCACATCCAAAGTAGTGAGTTGACATATCGCTTGGGTTGTAAGGTTTTGTTGGATAAGGTTTTTGTCCGTTGTTGCGGCTCACACAGTTTTCAAGAATGCAATCCTTCTTTGTAGGATCAAACTCGAAATGGAATCCGGATTCAAGAGTGCCTTCGGCAAGGCAATTTTTTACCCTGAGCCCCTCAATACTGTTCAGTTCCGCAAAATTAAATCCGGTTACCCATGGGTTGAATGCTCCCAGTTTACCACAGTTGATCGCTTGGCAGTTTTCGTAGCGAATGTTCTTCATCACCTTATTCTCTGTTCCCCATGCATTGTGCAGAAATCCGTACGTCCCAGTATCTATGGCTTTGCAATTTATGAACTCAACATCTTCGAGGGTAGGGGTATATATAGTTGGATCGTGAATCAGAAGGAAGACTGCTTGAATGCTTGCGTCTGCCGTCCCGACGATATTGTGAATTTTCGTATGGCTTGCACGTATGGTTAATACGCCAAGCCATTTAACACCTATGTTATAACCACTCCCCTGGATATTGAAGTCGTTTAAAGTTGCATACTCATTATCGATATTGATACGTCCATCATTAGTGAATTTCAAGAAGGTCTCCGATTCACCCTTACCTTTTATAGTTGTTCCTGTTTTAGGGACGATGATGCCTGCACAGTAGAATGTACCACTGTGCAGGTTGATTACACCTCCGGATAAAGGTAACTTGTTTAGCGCTGATTGTATCTCCTCTTGATCATTGGCCCCATCACAGATATAGTTGGCCTGTGCTTTATCCGCCGCACTGCTGTTGCTGGCCGCAATCCATATCTCTTGGGACAGAGGAGGGTTTTTTAACTCATCAGGCTCTTTATTTACAGGAGGTTTTTCCTTAATACCGTTTTCCGAACAAAAAGTAAAAATGGATAGAAAAACTAAGAAAATATATGACATATTTTTCATCTTTGTTTAGTAATTATAACAATCGATGTGTCGACTGTTTATGTGTGAAGATTAAAGAATCATTCTTAATGTGGGGATGATTATTGTTATTGCATCTTTGTTATTTTTCTTAAGGCAGTAATTACTAATTTCCGACGTAAATCTGTTTACTCATGACATTGTTCGTCTCATTGCTCTCCGTGATGCGATTGATATCATCTACGTTAGCTTTTACAGTATGGGTACCAGTTACTGCCGTCCATTTTGATCCTGCCGAACCGCCGTTGGCGGTCAGTGTAACCGATACATCCGGAGCAATTGAATTGGTATAGGTGTCAGACCAGACTCCTGGACCGGCTCCCCCGTCGTCAAATGTGAAGAGTACGCCATGTATTACTCCCGCAGGTGTGGAAACGCTGCCCTGATTTTTGATTGTTGCCCTCATTGTTACCGCATTTCCGTTTACTGGATTTGTCGGTTCCCAGGAAATAGCGGTTACTATGAGATCCGGCTTTCCGGTGCCGACGACAATTTGTTTGCTCATAACATTGTTCGTCTCGTTGCTTTCCGCTATACGATTAATATCATCTACGTTAGCTTTTACTGTATGGGTCCCAGTTACTGCTGTCCATTTTGATCCTGCCGAACCGCTGTTGGCGATCAGTGTAACCGATGCACTCGGAGCAATTGAATTGGTATAGGTGTCAGACCAGACTCCCGGACCGGCCGTTCCGTCATCAAATGTGAAGAGTACGCCATGTATTACTCCTGCAGGTGTGGAAACAGCTCCTTGGTTTTTGATAGTAGCTTTCATTGTAACAGCATAACCGCTTGCCGGGTTTGCTGGATCCCAGGAGATGTCGGTTACCACGAGATCCGGTTTCCCGGAGCTAACTACAATCTGTTTGCTCATGATATTGTTCGTCTCATTGCTTTCGACAATACGATTAACATCATCAACGTTAGCCTTTACCGTGTGTGTACCCTCGACCGCTGTCCAAGTTGCTCCTGCCGAGCCGCCATTGGCAGTCAGCGTAACCGATGCGCCGGGTGCGAGCGAACTGCTGTGGGTGTCGGACCATACTCCCGAACCGGCCGCTCCGTCATCGAACGTAAAAAGTACGCCATGTATCACTCCCTCAGGCGTGGATACGCTACCCTGGTTTTTGATTGTTGCCCTCACTGTTACCGTATTCCCGTTTGCAGGATTTGCTGGATCCCAGGAGATGTCGGTTACTACAAGATCAGGTTTGTCTGTAGGTGCCGACGGAGGCGTTACATAAACGTTCTGAAGTGTTACCTGACCAGCTGGAACAGTGCTTGCAATAGTGATGCCGCCCGGGCCGGGAGGCAGGGTATTTGAAATAATCTCCATATCTTTAACAAGCACGTTGGAGGTACGGGTACCCTCGATCAGAAACGGTTTTATACAATCTGAGACTATCTGACCTGAAAAGACAGTGTTTTTGTTGTCTTTAGCCCAAATCAGTGTCTCTACACGTTCTCCTGAGGCGTAAATATTTACCGTAGCATTATCGAACTGTCCGTTTGTTCCGCCTAGACAAGTTCCTTTTCCATTGACTCCGGCCGGATTTACCAATTGGAAATTAAGGATCTGCACATTAGCCGCGTTGTCGATCCATATGCCATAGGCGTAGGAGTCAATACTTGTGCAATTTTCCATCACCAAGGACGGACTGGTTGTACGACATGGGAGGGCGTAGTAGCCGGCTGGCTTTCTGTAATCATAATTTGTTTTTCCGGCACCGGTTGTTTTCTCAATACAGTTATAGAGTTTGCCCCCGTTGGTTGAGAAAAATCCATTCATGGAGTTACTCTCTGCAGTGCAGCGGATAAACTTTACGTCGGCGTTTGGAGCGTAATAGCCACATCCAAAGTAGTGGGTTGACATATCGCTTGGATTGTAAGGTTTCGTCGGATAAGGTTTTTGTCCGTTGTTGCGACTAATGCAGTCTTCGAGAATGCAATCCACTTTCTTTGGATCAAACTCGAAATGAAATCCTGACTCAAGTGTACCCTCGGCAAGACAATTTTTTACCCTGAGCCCTTTGATGTCATTGAGTTCTGCAAAGTCAAATCCGGTTACCCAGGGGTTGAACGCTCCATACTTTCCGCAATTGATAGCTTGGCAGTTCTCGTATCGGACATTCTTAATCTCCTTATTTGTTGTACCCCATGCATTATGTATAAATCCGTAGGTACCTGTATCAACAGCTTTGCAATTTATAAACTCTATATCTTCAAGGACAGGAGAATATACTGTAGGATCATGGAGAAGGAGAAATACTGCCTGGATACTGGCATCCGCAGTTCCCTTAATATTATGGAGTTTTGCATGACTTGCGCGGGTGGTTATCACTCCCAGCCATTTGATCCCAGAGCTGTATCCATTCCCTTGTATGTTGAAACCATCCAGGGTTACATATTCACGGTCAACGTTGATGCGCCCGTCATTCGTAAATTTTAGATAGGTTCCCGATTCACCTCCTCCCTCAAGAGTTGTATTTGCTTTAGGTTTGAGAATTCCGGTACAGTTATATGTACCATTATATAAGTGGACAATTCCGTCTGAAGATAGAGCGTCGAGTGCAGTCTGAATTTCCTGATTGTCATTGATTCCGTCGCATACATAGTTGGCCGATGCCTTGTCGGCCGCACTGCTGTTACTTGCTGCAATCCACAATATTTGGGTTGCGCGAGTATTCAATGTTGTTATAGCATCCTGGTTCTCAGTAATTTGTTCTATATAGTTCGTACATGAAAATACAAAGCAACAACAAGTACAAATAAGACAAGTAATAAGGATGTTTTTTATGATTTTCATCTTTTGTTAGCTTTTAAATGATCATCAGCAATGAGTCATATTATAATTTTTGTTCTGAAACTCGATTCATACTATAGGTGACGAGCATCAGCCTATAGAATTGCTTTTCCCTGAAGAATCTCCTGTAGTCAGCTATTTCTTGATACTTTCCGGCATTGAATTACAACCAGCCAATAATGATCTGTATAACTATATCATTTACAGGAAACAATTAATTCTTCACACAACGAACTGATAACCCTATCTCTTTGGGTATATTATTTCTGTTTACATACCATTGGTCACGGTAGATGCCACGGCGCCAGACGTTATCGGCGCTGCTCTCGGTAGCACTCCACCAGTAACCGGCATTGCCAAGGTCGAAGAATGTATCCCCGGTGTTACGGTTGCCACCCGGAAGAGCAGTGAAACCGACTTGGTTGCTTGCTCCGGTGTTGGGGCTATTCCATAATCCTGTTCCTTCCTGGACAGTTCCTGTCGCTTTTAACTTAGCTCCGGCTGAACCTTCGCCTCCCAAATAAGTGGTTAATCGCGTCCACTCTTCATCACTGGGCAGGTGCCAACCCGAAGGACAGGCATTAATGGCCGCAGGCCAGTTGTACAACACACCGTAGGTTTTATAGTTGTCGGTGGCTTTTGCAGCTGTCACATCTGTACCGTTATAGCTGGAAACATAGTAGTATGGGGCAGTATTGGAATCTGTTGTACGATCTACCACACTGGGCAGATACTTGAGGTTCTCGGTCATCCACACCTGATCGCCTATGGTTACAAATCTATATACATTGTCATCACGATTGTCGGCAAAGGCACTCATAGCATCAAATACCGTTATCGTACAGGTGGCTTTCTTATTGCCATCTTCGGTGGCTACGGTGATTGTTGCGTTACCGGTTTTAACGGCGGTTACCTTACCGTTAGAATCAACAGTGGCAATGGCATCATTACTTGACCTCCACTCAACTTTTTTGTTAGTGGCATTTACGGGGGCAATTGAGGCAATCAGGGTTCCGCTGTTGCCTTCAACTAACGACATAGAGGTTCTGTCCAATGAAACTTCGGTTACGGCTACGATTACTGCTTTAACAGTTACGTCACAGTTTGCTGTTTTATTGCCATCATTGGTAGTTACGGTGATTGTTGCATTACCGGCTTTATGGGCAGTTACTTTACCGTTGCCTTCAACAGTGGCAATAACATCATCACTTGATTTCCACGTAAATTTTTTGTTGGTTGCATTTATGGGAGCAATCGTAACAGCTAAGGTTTTACTATCGCCTTCATCCAACGTCAAAGAAGTTTTATCTAATGAGATCCCGGCTACACCAACGGATTCGGCTTCAACAGTTACGTTACAGGTTGCGGCTTTGTTGCCATCATCGGTAGTTACGGTGATTGTTGCGTTGCCGGCTTTAACGGCGGTTACCTTACCGTAGGAGTCAACAGAGGCAATGGCATTATCACTTGACTTCCACTTTACTTTTTTGTTAGTGGCATTGGTAGGAGCTATTGAGGCTGTCAGGGTTTCATTATTGCTCTCGATTATCGAAACAGAGATTTTACTTAGTGCCACGCTTGTAACTTTAATTACAGTCTCTTCATCTTCGCAAGAAAAATAGAAAGGAATAACGAAGATGAATAACAGTAGAATTAAATATTTCGTTTTCATACGATTATTTTATTTGAATTTTATATAATTTAATTAATCCGCCTTGTCGTTGGTTTCTGAAAGAGAATTCTTCTTTTCAAAAACAATCTATTAGTTTACGGCACAACTACAACTTTTTCTGCAATAGAGTGATTCATTGCGCCTAGTACACCTTCAGTTGTAAGTGTCACAATATAACTGCCAGACGATGAATATGTATGAGATGGGTTTTTAGAAGTGCTTCTGCCATCTCCTAAATTCCATGAATAATTCATGCCAAAGGTTGATTTATTGGAAAAAGTTACTGTTTTCCCATTGATGGAATAGGTGAAATCAGCCGTTGGAATAAGTAGTTTAGTATAAATAATAATGATAGTTGTTGAAATATTCTGGTTTACTTCCAATTCATCGGATGATATACCGACACCTAAGCCAAGTATTTCATTAGGCCGAGATAGTAGATAGTCGAGATTAATTTCAAGATCAAATCCTCCAAGTTCACTGCCGTTTTTAACTGTTACTGACGTTGGAAGTTTGTATTGATTCGCAGGGAGTATCTCGGTCGATCCTGGAATTTTTTTACTAGACTTGAGCATATTGATAGTATCATTTTTTACCTCAATATTCACATTGATATCTCCTTTTCGCTCGATGCCGGAACGATAAACTCCCAAAGGGATGATGAATTTATTATTCTCTTTGTCAATTTTAAAATCGTATTTATACCCTGGTGTGGGTAACCATTCCACCCGTTGTGGAACATTATCGATTGTAAAAATACCTCTTACTGCTGCCGGCATATATAGTTTAGACGCTGTGTACTCTGTAGGCCTAACATCTTCGTAATCACATGAATTTATACTAAATGTAAATAAAACCAGCAGAATCAATATTTTTATGCTAATAGTGGGATTCTTTTTCATGTCTTTGCTTACTTAATATTAATAGAAAATCAAATTATTAATTCCTTTTTGTTCGAAGTTGACTTGCATCACCAAAGTGGATTTTGTTTCCATTCAGGCATTTTGAGTAATTCTTGTTGGGGTATAGGATAAAAATGCATTTTAGGCTCGAAAGTCCTATTTTCAACATTAATTATTGAATAGTTGAATGTGTTGGATGGTGTCTTGGTTATTTCTACCCCTTTCAGTGGGGAATTAAAAACTGTAGATGCTATCATCCATCTGCGGGCATCCCAAAACCGATGGCCTTCAAATGCAAGTTCAACAAAACGTTCATGTCGTATAGCGCTACGCATTTGTTGTTGTGTTAAGCCTGAAGGCAGTGCGGGCATATTCACTCCTTGTCTTTGCCTAACTCGATCAACATATATTTTTATATCCGGATGACCGGGATCGTACTCATTCAGCGCTTCGGCATACCATAGATACACGTCAGCCAAACGGATAAGGCTCCAACTATGGACACTAACCGTATTTTTCAGAAGATCTATGTTTTCATCTACATATTTCTTCAAATAATAACCTGTTCTGCTAGCAAGAGGTATTGGTTTTCCATCCCGTCCGCCGTTCCAAATTTCAACATTGCGCCCTTTATAATTACTGTTGTTAGTGATAATGTTCATATTTAAGCGGGGATCACGATTGGAATATGGAGACGCTGCATGCACCGGATTATTCCAGTCGAACGGTACAGCAATATTGTCTTCTATCACCTCATAAGCATCTACGAGATTTTGCGAAGGGGTTGTACCGCTCTCTCCTCTATCGAATCCAATCGGATAGTTTGCTATCTCGAAAGAATTACTTGTTCCTCCTCTCCGGACAAGAATATGTTCGGAATTTTGATATGAATCACCACGAAGAAACAGGTTCCTGTAGTTATTGGCCAGTGCATATCCTGTCCCGGAAAGATCAATAACTGCTTTTGCCGCATCAGCTGCTGATTTCCAGCGTGTAACCCTGTTGTCCGTAGATAAGGAAATAAGTTCAGGATTGGCATAACTACCTGCCCAAGAGGGTGTGTTCCACAAATCGGAAGCTGCATATAAAAGAACTTTGGCTTTCAGCGCCAATGCTGCACCTTTGGTTGCTTTACCGAGTTCGGCGGAAGGTTGTACTACATAAAGTTTCGATGCAGCGACATCACATTCAGAAATAATATAGTTTACGCATTCCGATAGAGTGTTTCTTTTTATATTTGTAACATCATCCCCCCATTCCAACGCCTTTTCAATAATAGGGACTCCTCCATAACGTTTAATTAGTTCAAAATAATAGAAAGCTCTCAAAAAGCGTGCTTGATATTTCCACTGTTCAATTTCTTCCAACCTTTGTTTATAGATCATTTGTTGTGACTCTCTCGGATCAAGCCTGTACATGTCAAGATTGATTTCACTAACATTAGCTAAAAACAGATTCACATTTCGTATTCCGGTGTAGTATGTAGCCCAGGTATCATCGGGATTAACGAAAGGATCCCAGCTCCCGGTATTAAAAAAATGGATCATGGAATTTTGGTAAGTGTGTTCAGCTTCATCCGATGCTGATGCTATCATTGCACCGCCTACTTCAAAAAAACCACTTGGAAGAGTTGTATATAAACCTTCTAATCGGCTTCGGGAATATGAATAGACGGTATTTACCAATTCTTCATCAATTGCAGTACTGATATCCCGCTCCAAGTAATCACTACATGACGGGGTTCCGATAAAAAATGATATCAGGCTTACTAAAAATATATATTTTTTCATATGATTATTTTTTATTAATGTGTATGGAACTGTTTGCATGCGCGTTTCATACTTTTACTATTAAATGATATTCCATTATTGTAATTGAATTTTAACTCCCATGCTATAGCTTCTGGTAGCAGGATATCCATATTCAATTTCAGGATCCCGATAACCTTTCATATGGTTCCAAGAAAACAGATTAGTTCCATTAACGAATATTCTCACATCTTCTAATCCAATGGATTTAATGATTTTAGATGGGAAAGTGTATCCAAGTTCTATACTATGCAATTTTATAAAACTTCCATCCCGTTGCCATAATGTTGAATACCTGTAATTATTGTCATTATCCATGGATGTTAATCTCGGATAAGTGGCTGTTCCAGCTGTTTCTGGCGTCCATCTTCCTAGAGCAATTTCACTTATCTTTCCTTCGTTTTGAAAGGCATGGAATAGAGGGCCCGTGAAAGATACGGTTCGGTTGGTTACCCCTTGGAAAAAAGCGCTAAAATCTATACCTTTACATTGGAACCCGATATTTAAATTTCCGCTAAGCGTAGGTATCGAAGTATGACCAATAGGATACAAATCTCTTTCATCAATAATATTGTCCTTGTTCTGGTCAACATATTTTACATCACCCGGCTTAACATCTGTCCATCTTTGCTGAGGACTGTTTTTAATGTCGTTTTCATCTTTGAAAAAACCGCAAGCTACCAGTCCAAATGGCTGATTAATAGGATGTCCGTCTCTATATAAATAATCATGTAGCTGAAGATTCTCTGAACTAAAAACAAGTTTGTTTTGGTGATACCATAAGTTACTTTCGACAAAAAAATTAAAATCTCTCAATAATTTTTCCGAGTAGCGTATTTTTGCCTCAAAGCCTCTGTTATTTGTTTTTCCGTCGTTAATATATGGTTTTGAAAATCCCATAAAATCTGGCAATGTCCTATTGGGAATGACAAGAATATCATACCTGTCTCGGTTGAAAACTTCTAACGCTACATTCCAATTATTGTATATAGTAGCTTCGAAGCCGATATTTAAAGTCTTTTCCTTCTCCCATGTAACTGACTTATTTGCAGGAGATCCCTGAACTATTCCGGATACAGTTGAGTTTCCGGTACCAAAATAATAATTAGAAGTATATGGATAGTATTGTTGAAACATGAAACGAGTACCTCCAATTTTTTCATTTCCAACCATTCCGTATGATCCTTTAAATTTCAAGAAAGTTAAAATATTATTATCTTTTAGAAAAGGCTCATTCGAGGCTATCCAACCAAAAGAAACGGCAGGGAAAAGACCGTATCGTTTATCCTTTGGGAAATTCTCGGACCCCATGTAACTGAAACTAAATTCGCTGATATATGTCTGTCGGTTAGCATAGGTTGCCCGTCCGCTAAGATTAAGATGCCTATAAGGGAACTCGTCACCGCCATAAACCTCTTCATCTGCATTTGCCAGCAATATTCCACTTACATCATGGACCCCGAAATTACGATCGTAATTCAACCAAACCTGGAAAGCATCATTCCTATACTGTGAAGAACTGCCTTCAGCTCCTGTTAAAGATGTCTCCACACCGAATGGTATATAAGTTATCTCTCCGTTATTTTTTGTGATGGCAAAACTTTTATAAGTTCTTGATTTGCTTGAATAGCTTCTAAACCAGTTATTCATTGAAGCTAGCCCTGTGATACTTAAACCCCGCGTAATCATATCAAGCCGATAGTTAAGGGAGAATCCGGCTTGAAGAGTTCTTGAATTCGAGGTGAAAAACCCTACCTCCATCATGTTTCCCAGCGGATTTGAATATAACTCATTGCGTCCCCACGTTCCATTTGGATTATAGACCGGAAATGCATTAGGTGGAATTTGCGACAAGAGCGAGAATACACTACCTGTATTATTATCAACCGGATTTTCTTTGTCTTCGATACTTCCCCCCAATGAAACTTTGGCAGTGAACCCCTGTCCTAAATTGATATCTACATTTGATCGGAAATTGGTCCGTGCATAATTTGAATTAACACTGAATTCAGACATATCGCCGGTCTTTTTGTACAGAAGCTCATTTCTCAGATGATTTAATGATACAAAATACCGAACTCCTGAAAGTGATCCTGAAAAATTGAGATTATAATTTGATAGTGGAGATGAGTTCCTAAGCACTTCATTATACCAGTCTATATCGGGATGAAAGTATGGATCATCGCCTTTCTGATACGAATTCAAATCAGTTTCCGTATATAATTCTGCCATTCCACTATTTCTTCTAGCTTCATTGTAAAGCCTGGCGTAATCATATGATCCCAAGAACTTAGGAAGATTGGTGGGAGTTTGCAAACCATACTGTACACTTAGATTTATAGCCAAAGGACCTTCTTTCCCTCTTTTTGTTGTAATTAATAATACTCCGTTTGCAGCTCTGCTCCCATACATGGCAGTGGCTGCGGCATCTTTAAGCAACACAACCGATTCAATTTCTTCGGGGATTAGACTATGAAAATTGACATCAACAAATCCATCCACGAGAATCAATATATCCGTTTCGCCTACTCCAAAAGTATTTATCCCCCGGCTAACTAGATTGAAAGTTTCGTAACCGGGTTCATTATTACCGGGAATTATCGTTAACCCGGATAACCTTCCCGGTAAAGTGCCTGCAAAATTAGTCACAAAGGATGATCTGAGGTCGCTGCCTGAAATCTTTGAAGTTGCTCCTGTTACCATCCAGTCAGGTTGTGCTCCGTAGGCAATATTTTCTTTTCCCTGCTTATATTTTATAGTGTCCCCTGTTTGTGTAAATGCAGGTTCCATTGATAATGCAGTAAGAAAGATGACTGATATTGAAAATATGTTCAGTCTTTGAATAATATATTTTAAATTCATATGCTATTTAAATTAAGATTACAATAAGTTCTTTTAGACTTATTATTTTATTTATTAAAAATAATTCTCTCAATCCCATCCTGGATTTTGAACGAGGTAATCTTTTTTCAGGACCTCATCGCGAAGTAAAGGCAACAGGTATTGTCTGCGTGGAAATACTCTGGTCCCTATATTATAAACTTCATACCTAAAATTAGGCGGAGCAGGATTTCTATATGCTTTGAATCCTTTGAAATCCTTGTTGAGAACTTCTTCAGCGATAAGCCATCTATTAAGATCCCATTGACGATGGAATTCCCCGAATAGTTCAATGGCCCGCTCGTTTCTTACGCGTTTTCTGAACTCTTCCTGTGTGAGGGAGGGAGGTAAATCTGGCTGTCCCGATCGTGCCCGAATTATGTTGATAGCGTCATATGCCTCTTTTACGGGTCCCTTGGCTTCATTCAATGCTTCCGCGTAATTGAGATACGCTTCTGCAAGCCTGAAAATAACATCATTGGGGGCATAACTGCCACTACTCTTTCTCATGGCACGAGGACAAAATTTTGTGATCCATGTTCCCCCAAAACAACCGGTATTTTGGTCGCCTCCGACAAAAGAATTCACCATAGGAATATCAACATTCCAATAAGACCCTACGGGTGCAGTGGACTGATGAAATCGCCTGTCAAGCTCTGAAAGTTTTTCAGTTAAATCGTTACCTCCGACAGGATCCCAGTTTTGTTTTGTTCCGTCCTGTTTTTCATATAACTGTAAAAAATTATAAGTCATGCTGGAGCCGTGTGCATGGGACCAAATGATAAAACCAATCCATGGCCAGTTCCAGGCCGAACCCTGTCCATATATGCGGGATGCTAATATTATTTCAGCATTGCCATCATTCTCATGCATATATCTGTAGTTCTCATCTACTCCCTTATCCGTGATCAAATGATATCCGTTCGACTGTGCCCAGTCAATACATGCCTTAGCTGCATCAGCCGCAACTTGCCATCTGTTTACATCATAATTTCCTAAACAGATAAAACTATTATGTTCTTTATTATCCATATCCATATAAGGTGTCCCTGTATTGAATAGTGGACTGGCAGTATATAGTAATGTTCTGGCTTTTAACATTAATGCCGCTCCTTTCGAAGCGCGTCCGTACATGTCTACCGGTTGCTTATCAGGTAACAAAGAAGCTGCCGCATCACAGTCCTCCACGATAAAATTGACTACTTCCTGTAATGTGTTTCTTCCTGTAAAAAAATTATCACTTAATTCAAATGGTTTATCAACAATAGGAACAGCGCCATAACGCTTAAACATTTCGAAGTAGCGTAATGCACGTATAAATCTTGCTTGCCCTTTTGCCTCATCAATCTGTTGTTTGGTCATTCCTGGAACATCATCAATATGCTGAAGAAGAATATTGACATGACGGATTCCTACCCAGCGGGAATAGAAGGCTCTATCAATAGGAAGCATGCTGGCTGCAGTCAGTGCGCCCGAATTATAGGTGTTAGAGAAAGTCCAGGTCTGTCCCGATTGGCCTTCATCGGTGTAAGCTGTGTTATATTCCCACTGCATTGCTCCTCCGGCTATTGGGAATATGGAGAATCCTCCTGCATCATAATTATATAAATGGACAATTGCAGTTTCAACCTGTGTAGGCGAACTAAATATGGTATCAATTGTAACATCTATTCCGGGCGCTTTATCAAGATAATCGCCGAACATGTCTTCACAAGAGGATAAAACTCCGGATAATATTGCACAACCAATTAATAACAAATATATCCTTTTCATTTTCAGTAGTTTTAAAATTTAATGTTTAAGCCAAAATTGATCCTTCGGGTGACGGGATAAGGCCTGTTGTTTTCATCTAAACCGGCGCCTGTTGATTCAGGATCTGTTCCCGGTAACAATGAATCCCATGTATATAGATTATCTCCGTTAATATAAATTCGAACCGAATTCAAACCTGTTTTTTTTAAGATATCTCCGGATATGGTATAGCCGAATTCAATATTTTTTAATCGTATATATCTGGCATCTACAGTGTTAAATGTTGATGCTTGGTGATTTGCGTTTGCATAAGTTATTCCTAAATTATACCGGGGAAAATTGATAGGCAGGCTTTGCTGATATCGTTCATACGTCCAACTTTCAATCATGTAATCCGGAGCATTTGTTCCTTCTTCAAATCCTCTAATTTCCCGTCTGTGGTATCTGTGAGTTACATTAGAGGCCCCCTGGAATAAAATCGAGAAATCAAAACCTTTAAAATTTCCGCCAAAGGAAGTGCCAAAAATCACTTCTGGAAAATTTGAATAGCCAATCGGAATTTGATCGTCACCATCAATGATTCCATCACCGTTTATATCATAATATTTAATATCACCCGGCTGAATTTTATCATTTTGCCATTGATATAATGGGCGGTTAGCATTGTTTACCTCTTCCCATGAATTATATATTCCATCGTCTCTAAGTCCGAACATTTGCCCGTATGCCTGTCCGGTTCGCTTGAGATAGGGATAAAGCCTTGTTATTTCATCCATCTCTATAATTTTATTACGGGCATAGGTGATATTCCCTTTTATCCAATAATTAAACAGGTTAAATTTATCATTATAAGAGATCTCTCCATCCCATCCCTTATTGTTCATTTTGCCAAAATTATAAGGAGGAAGTTGTGCACCTACAATGAATGGAATAGTATTAAATGTGGTGAGTATATTGTCTCTTTTTTCTGTAAAATAATCAATTGTGGTTTTTAGTTTACCTTGAAAAAAAGCGACATCAGCACCAATGTTAGTTTTTTTCGCACGTTCCCACGTCAAATCAGGATTACCAAGAGCAGCCTCTTTAGAACCTTTATGCCCTTGAAGATCAGCCCCTATTCCAAACCTGTAATCATTATTAACATAGACCCATGATGAAGGACGATACAAAAATCTGGCTCCGCCCACTTTATCGTTTCCTACTTCTCCATAAGAAACTCTGAGTTTTAAGAAAGTCAGGTAATCGTTTTTTGGAAAGAAAGATTCTTCTGAGATTGCCCAACCCAATGAAAATGCTGGAAAAAATCCAAATCGTTTACCTTCTGCAAAATTTTCGGTTCCATTATATCCGAAATTAATATCCAACATGTAACGATTTGCATAATTATAGGTTAGCCTGCCCACCAAACCCTGATATCCATTGGGAATCAGATATGCAAGGTTCGGAGAATAGAACTTACTTTGATTATAAAGCAACAATCCCGCTACATTATGGAGCCCAAATTTACGATTGTAGTCTAGAGCTGTTTCAAAATAAATCTTTCTGTTTTTGCTCATTGATTCGCTAAATCCATATGGTGACGGTTCTGTTATCGGGATATAGTTAATCGTCCCGTCCCCCAATCTTACCGCTTTGTATGATTCTTTGTTTTTTGAATAATATTGTGCCTGTTGGTAATAATTATTATAAGAGACCAAACCGCGTATTGATAACCCTTTAGTAAGTTTGTCTAACTTATAATTTAATCGGACAGAACCGTTTAAATAATTACTGTAGTCTCTTTTATAACCATAACTTATTAAATAGTCTATGGGATTTCCGGGGTCCATTTTTGTATCCAATACTACATACCTCCCTCCTGTGTCTTCAAGCTTAGGTGCATCCATTGGATTTGATCTCCATACTTGTTCAAATAATCTTGTAACAGGCGTATTGGTCCCCGATCTATCCTCAATCTGAGAAGATATATCGGCATTCAATGAGAGTCGATCCGTGATGTTAAAATCGAAGTTGGACCGAATGTTATATCTGTCGAATTTGATCCCAGCATCATAATCAGTAATCGTTTTTGTATGCTTTATTAACCCATCCTGTGTGAAATATCCTAAAGAAACAAAATATTTGATCTTTTGGGTACCGCCATTTATATTAAAATTATGCCGTTGTTGTCCACTAGTCTTATCAAACATATATGCAAACCAGTCCACATCGGGATAAAAAATGGGGTCTTCGTGAGTCTTGAATTTATTAATAACTTCATCAGAAAAATAGGGATTATAGGCGCCGGTAATGTAGCCATCGTATGATTGGGCAAGGTTGTAATGTGTGGCATAATCAGCAGCATTCATACTGTGCCTTACATCACTGAACTTTTGAACTGCATACTCATATGAATAGCTAACTCGTGGAGCACCAGCTTGTCCCCTTTTGGTAGTAATGATCATGACGCCGTTCGCCCCTCTAACACCATATACGGCTGTTGCAGAGGCATCTTTCAAGATAGAGACACTTTCAATTTCGTTGGGGTCAATTACGTTGTAATTTACACCTTCAATACCATCTACTATGACCAAGGGCTCCTGTGTCCCTGAGAAACTGCTAACGCCTCTGATTCTGAGGGTAGATTGATCTGACCCGGGTTGTCCGCTTCTTTGAACAGAAAGAAGGCCGGGCAAACGTCCAGCTAAAGCATTGCTTATATTGGAAACAGGGCTTTGTGTCAATTCTTTTGTGGAAATTGTGGAAATTGATCCGGTTATTGTTACCTTATTTTGTGTCCCATAACCTACTACAACCAGTTCTTCCAGCGCTTTTGTATCTTCTTCCAAAACAATATTGAAAGAGCTTTTTCCCGATGCTTTAATATCCTGTGACAGATATCCGATATATGAAATATGTAGTACGGCATTTTGCTCAACTCTTAAAGTGAAGTTTCCATAAATATCAGTAACCGTACCGTTTGTAGTTCCTACTTCCACAATGTTAGCTCCGATTACGGGTTCACCTCGCACATCTACAACTTTTCCGGTAATTTGCTTTTTTGTTTGTTGTTGTATATTGATGGAAATTAATGGTTCAATATTTTTGATTGGAGTAATCTCTTTCGATTCAAATACGACAATCTGTTTATCCAAGATTTTGTAGGTAAGTCCGGTTTTAGAAAGGACAGTATTCAATACTTCTGTCACATTCTCTGATTCGATTTTAACATCTATTCTTTTATCAATAAGTTTTTCGCTATTGTCTGAAAAAACAAAGATATAGTCACTGTTTCTCTCAATCTCTCTGCATACTTCCCTTATTGATGAGGACTTTATGTTGAAAGTAAAAGTTTGTGAATAGCTTGATGTCGCTTGAGAAAACATTATGCTACAAAACAGCAAAAACAGTGTTGTTTTCATGATCTTTAGCACCTGTTTGAAATTATTGGTATTTTTTTTCTTCCCAATAGAATTTTTATTCATATCTTTGTACGATTTTAATTATTAATAATTTGGGTAATTAAATTCAATCTGGCCGGACGGTATTTGCGGTATCGTCCGGCTTTTTGTTTTTCGTTAACATCATTTATATTTGTTCATAGGCTCCTTCGTTTAATTGGGTTCGTGAGTGATAAATATTTGATTGTCGTTTTTTGTGTATTTTGTGGATGAAAGTAGGCCAACTGTGGTCATTACGTTATCCAGGTTATCAGACAGATAGATTTTTCCGGTACAGGTTCTTTTTTGAAGATTTACATCCTGATCAAAATCGAATGAAAGATTATAATATCTGCCAATCTGTTGCAATACCTCGGTCATTGGGGTTTTCTCGAAAGTGAGATAGCCGTTTTTCCAGCTGATGAATTGGTTCACATCTACTTTTTGCGTGTTGAATATTCCGTTGTCGGAATAAACGGCCTGCTCGTTGGGCGATAAAAAAGTTTCCTGTTTATTTGTAGGTCTCAGGCTTACCCGACCTTCTACCAATACGACCGATTGCATTGAACCGGAGTAATTCGAAATATTAAATTTAGTTCCATATACCTTTACATTGAAATTGCCGGTCTGTACGTAGAACGGTTTTTCCTTATCATGGGCTACTTCGATATACATTTCTCCCGATGTCAGGTATATTTCTCGTTTCTTACCGCTGAATTGTGCCGGAAACTCCAATACCGAACCGGAATTGAGCCACACTTTGCTTCCGTCGGAAAGAGTGAGTGTGGAGCGTTTTCCGTAGGGGACGATGAGGGTATTCTGCTTGCTTTTAGTCAGTTCGACCGCTTTCCCTTCGCTTCCGCCTTGGGTGATTTTTGCTTTTCCACTTTTATCGAACTTTACTTGTACGTCGTTTTGGAACGACAACGATTCTTCGTCCGTAATCAGTTGAATATCCTCATTATTCAATAGATTCCCAACTATAAGTTCCTGTTCCGGTGAAGGTTGAATCTCTTTTTCCTGAGAAAGGAAAAGGTTTAATCCAATAATAAGCAGGATAATTGCAGCGCATGAAGCAACGGAGAGTTGGATAATCCGGCGGATCTTTGTTCTTTTTGCCGACCGTTCAATGGTAGATTGAATTTTATTAAGCAAACGCGACCGTTCAGTTTCGCCTAACGTGCTTTTGTTCAATCCGGTTGTTTTCAGATAATCAATGGCTTGCTGAAGTTCTTCATTCAAACCCGGATTTGTTTCAATAAAATCTTTCCAATGGGCATCCAATATTTCATCGGGAGCCAATTGCCATTGGATAAATTGCTTGTCTTTTAAAAAATCGGTATATCGTGTATAATTCGGCATTGTAGAATCGCGTTTAATAAATAGACGATAAAAAGAAAAATTTATCCCCCGATTTCTGTAAAATCTTATAATTTTAACATTTTGAGGTTAAGAAAGGAGAAACAGGAAAATGAGTGCGCCGTATTTTTCGCGTAGGTTCTGCATGGCTTTCGAGAGGAGTTTCCGGCATCCGTGAATGCTTATGTTCAGTAAATCAGAAATTTGCGTATAATCGTATTCCTGGACATAACGCAAATAAACAACTTCGCGTTGACGTTCGGTAAGGCTGTCAAGCATTTCCGATAGCTGATTTTTTATCTGTAGCTGTTCTTCTTTGTCGATCAGCTTATCTTCGATGGTGACCTGGATATTGAAAGGTGCTTCCTGCATGTCGATTGCAGATAACCCAATGTGTTCTTTTTGGGTTTTGTAAATATCATACAGCCTGTTCTTCAGCGATTTAAAAAGATAGAATTTTACGTTTGAAACATTCTGAAGCAGCTGTTCATCGGCCGCGAATTTACAAAAAACATCGTGAATGGCATCCATAATAATCCCTTTCTCAAAACCGAGATAGAGGGCATACGTGTACAAATCGTCCACGTAGAAAGTATAAATGGACGCGATGTCTTTAGCTGTTTTCACTTGTTTGTAAAATTTTCTTAATAATTGGGAGTACAAATTAAGCAAAAATGTTTGAATAAAGAAAAACTGTTTTTATTTTATGTTTATACCGGAAGGGTTGCTTTTGAAGTTTAATCAAAAGAACGTATCTTTGCCTGCATGAGAAATTTAGTGATTGTTGGATGTGGTTATCTTGCAGATATTGTTGCAGATGCACTATTGAAAGGCTTATTGCCCACCTATAATCTGATAGGTGTCTATTCGAGGACGGCGGCAAATGCGGAACGTCTTGCCACCAGGATGAAGAAGCAGGGGAGTGGATGTAGGGCTTGTACCTCGCTGGAAGAGTTGCTTGCCTTGAAACCCGATTTTCTGGTAGAGGCTGCATCCCCGGCAGCAATGAGGGAGCTGGCTCTGCCGACACTTAAAAACGGTACATCTATCGTTACATTATCTATTGGGGCTTTGGCCGATACCTGTTTTTACGAGGAAGTGAAGAAAACCGCCATAGACCATGGAGCGCGTGTTTATATTGCTTCCGGTGCTACGGGCGGATTTGATGTGCTTAGAACAGCCTCCCTTATGGGAAATGCGTCTGCCGGATTCCTGAATGTAAAAGGGGTAAAGGCGCTCAGAAATTCACCTTTTTATACTCCTGAGATGGAGACAAATAACAAGGTGATCTTCTCCGGAACGGCCAGTGAAGCGATTGAGACGTTCCCCACAGGTTTGAATGTGGCGGTGGCTGCTTCACTGGCAACTGTTGGGTCGGAGAACTTACAAGTGACCATGGAGTCGACTCCCGATTTTACGGGCGACAGGCAGCGGGTGGAAATAAAGAACGATCAGGTGCATGCAGTGGTAGATGTCTTTAGCGCCACGCCCGAAATTGCCGCTTGGTCGGTGGTAAGCACCTTGCAGAATATCGATTCTCCTATTGTATTTTGATACCGGTGTAACCGGAAAGGTTTTTGAGCACTTTTTCGCTTAGACGGTCGAAAGCCTGGCGGGTACGTCCGGTAGATACCTGCATGCAGCGTACTTTTGAATGATTGAGGAGGTATTCTCCTCCAAGCGCCTCTACTGTGTCGCAAAAACATAGATTATCGCCTTCAAGCCATTTCAGGAAAGAGGCTTCATCCCATGCGGGGGAGAGCCCGGTATTGAATAGCATCTTTTTATTACCCAGCTTTTCAAATTGGGCCTCCTGTAACAAGACCGTATTTTTATTGAGGCAACAAAAGACTGCTTCGCTCTCTTCGAGCAGTTCATCTAACGGAAGAAAACGGTACCCTTTTGCTCCGGCTTCAGCTTTCTCACTCCTGGCAAAATAAGATATCTCTGCTCCAAAGAAGCTGAGCGCATCGGCAATCATGCCTCCCGACTTTCCAAGACCTACGATACCTGCTTTAAGCCCCGTGATTTCCCGGGGCATGCCGTCCCAGGGTTCCTGTCCGAATCCGTGCAAACAACGCACTAACTCGCTGATCACATATTCTATGACACCTTCATCGCCATAGTCACGGATACCTGTAACGGTAATTCCTCTGCTGTCGGCATAACGGATGTCCACGTTGGCGCTTTCGGGAGAGTAGAGGGAGCAGCACATGCCGATGTATTTTACATCAGGACATTGCTCCAACGCTTTTTTCCCAAGGCGGGAAGTATAACTTAGTAATACCGCGTCGGCATCACCAATGCGTGCTGCGATCTCCTGATCATCCTTTGGAATATCGGGGTAGAAGATGACCTCTTTTGCAAATACATGCAGTTTTTTTTCTGCAGAAGGAATCAAACTGATGGGCTCAATGGCGACTAGTTTCCGGAACATCTGAATTAGAATTTTGAGTGTATGGGTTTGCTGAAATAAAAGCAAATATAGGCATTTCACACCGGATTACCAAAAACAAAAACTGCTGAAGAGTACTGTAGCGTCAAGGTTGTTTGAACTCTTCTCAAGTATGCTGTTCCACGGAAACGATAGAATAAGAACGGTAATTTTCAGGTGTTTAACCGGCTTGGAGGCAAAACCTGCAATATAGTAAAACTAACCCAGATGTAATGAAATCCCTATTGTTTGCGTCTAATAATAAATTATTGTGTACTTTTACAACATGTTCAGAACAAAGAACGAAGTTCAGGGTTTAAAGTTTTTAGTTTTTAGTTTTTAGTTCTTTGCTCTTTGCTCTTTGCTCTTTGCTCTTTGCTCTTTGCTCTTTGTTCTTTATTCTTTATTCTTTATTCTTGATTCTTGGTTCTTTATTAATACATTTATATTTCCGAAAAATCTACTTTATGGACAGACGAAATTTTATCAGAACAGGCAGCCTTGCCCTCGCCGGGGCAGTGGCTACACCCACGTTCGCTTCAGTTTTAACTGAAGATGAAAAATCCACGCCGGTCTTGTCGGCTATGCAGTATTTCGGCGTAAGTAATGCCGATATTCGTAAAACGCTGACGGTGGCGCTGGAGAAAGGCGGCGACTATGCCGATTTGTTTTTCGAGCATACGTTTAACAACAGTGTGGGGCTGCAAGACGGTGCAGTAAACCGGAGCAGTTCCAATATTGATTTTGGAATGGGCGTACGTGTACTTTCAGGTGACCAGACCGGATATGCGTATATTGAGAATATCTCTCTCGAAGAGATGTTGAAAGCTGCCCGGACGGCTGCGCGGATTGCCAACAGCAGTGCGAAAACGAAATCGGTTTCGCTGACGGATAAGCAGTTGAAAACCAATTATTACGCTATTTCTACCCCCTGGGAAGGGGTGCTCCTGAAAGAAAAAACACCCTATCTGCAAAAATTGAACGACAAGATTTTTGCACTCGATAAACGGGTACAAAAAGTATCGGCATCGCTCAACGACAGCACCTCGCACATATTGTTTTGCAACTCCGAAGGGGTGAGTTATTACGATTATCGTCCGATGGTAACATTGGGTGCGGTTTGTATTATGGAAGAGAACGGGAAATTTGAGAACAGCTATTCGGCAAGGGCTTACCGGAAAGGATTCGAGTTCCTGTCGGATGACATGATCGATATAATCGCTCGCGAAGCAGTAGAAAACACCTCCATCTTGTTCAAAGCCATCAAGCCCAAAGGGGGTGAAATGCCGGTTGTTATGGGATCGGGCGGATCGGGGATTTTGTTGCATGAGGCTATCGGACACGCTTTTGAAGCCGATTTTAACCGGAAAAACGTTTCCATTTTCTCCGAGCAGCTCAACAAAAAAATCTGTAATGAACACATCAGTGTGGTGGACGACGGGACCATCCCGTTCAATCGCGGATCGGTGAACATAGATGATGAAGGCATATACGGGCAGAAAACATACATTGTGAAAGACGGCATCCTGACCAGTTATTTGCACGACCGCATCAGTGCGAAACATTACGGGATCCCTTCCACCGGAAATGGCCGCCGCGAATCGTTCCGGAATATGCCTATCCCGCGCATGCGTGCAACGTATATGGAAGCTGGCAATATGAAGGAATCCGATATCATCGCTTCGGTAAAGAACGGCATTTTTGTGAATCAATTCACTAACGGACAAGTACAAATTGGTGCAGGTGATTTTACGTTCTTTGTAAAGTTGGGCTACCTTATCGAAAATGGAAAATTAACCCAGCCCATCAAGGATATTAATATCATCGGCAATGGACCAAAAGCATTGGCTGATATTACGATGGTGGCCGACAACGACAAAATTGATAATGGAACGTGGACTTGTGGAAAAGACGGACAATCGTGTCCGGTAACCTGTGGGATGCCTTCGGCATTAGTAAGTAAATTAACAGTGGGAGGAGAGTCATGATATCAAATGAAAATAAAAAATTGGCACAATGGGCAATGGACTATGCCCTGAAGAACGGTTGCCAGGCAGCAAAAGTAACACTATACGCGGGTTCGAACACATCCTTTGACCTTCGTGATGCCAAGATGGACAAACTGCAACAAGCATCGGAAAGCAGAATGAGTTTGTTCCTTTACGTTGACGGACGTTACGGAACATATTCCTCCAACCGGTTAGATAAAAAAGAGCTGGAGGCATTTATCAAAAACGGAATAGATTCCACACGATACCTCGCTAAAGACGAAGCGCGCGTACTTCCTGATGCTTCGCGTTACTACAAAGGCGGCAAACCCGGCCTGCAACTGTTGGATCCGCAATTCAACGCTGTAAATCCGGACGATAAGGTTGCCTTGGCAAAGGCTATTGCCGAAGAGGCGATGGGCAAGGACCCGCGAATAATTTCGGTGGAGTCATCGTATGGCGATGGAGATAGCTTTAGTTATCAGATAACCAGCAACGGATTTGAGGGTGAGACTCAAAATTCGTGGTATTCGCTTTCGGCAAGTGTTGCCGTAAAAGGTGAGGGCGAAGCCCGCCCGTCGTCTTATTGGTACGAATCGTCGCTTTATCTCGATAAGCTGATAAAGGAAGGAGTAGGACAAAAGGCATTAAAACGCACGCTGCAGAAAATCGGGCAGAAAAAAACGAAGTCGGGCAAATATACCATGGTTGTTGATCCGATGAATTCGGGACAACTGCTCCGTCCGATGCTGAGCGCCATTTTTGGCTCTGCCCTGCAACAGAAAAACTCATTCCTGTTGGACAAGCTTGGGCAGAAAGTGGGTAGTGATAAGTTTACACTTTTGGATGAGCCGCATCTTGTTGGTGCGTCGGGAGCACGGTATTTCGATAACGAAGGCGTAGCGACAGAGCGCCTCAGTGTTTTTGATAAAGGCGTGCTTAAAACATATTACATTGATACGTACAATGCCAAAAAAATGGATGTGAAGCCAACAATCGCCAACCCATCCGTTTTGGTCATGCAAACTGGCAATAAAGATCTGAACGGTTTGGTTGCCGATGTAAATCATGGCATTCTTGTTACCGGCTTCAACGGAGGAAACAGCAACAGTTCAACAGGAGATTTTTCGTACGGGATTGAGGGTTTCCTTATCGAAAACGGTAAACTCACCATGCCCCTTTCCGAAATGAATATCACCGGAAATGCAATTACGTTGTGGAGCTCACTCGCCGAAACCGGAAATGATCCGCGATTAGATTCTTCGTGGCGTATTCCGTCGCTTGTTTTCGAAGGCGTTGATTTTAGCGGACTGTAATATAATATCCATCCGATCTGTTTGTAGAGGCGGTGCCCGCACCGTCTCTACATTTTTTAATACCATTTCTGGCCACATATTCAGAAACTGTTTTGAATTTTTTTATACACTGTTTTTTAGTCATTTTTTGATGGATTTGGACTTTTGTTTCGCATCGTATAGCGGGCTATACGGAAGAAAGGAAAGTTAAAAGACGCGAAAAAGAACATAAAACAGCATAAAAGAGAGAAGTACAACTATAATTCGTAAAATTCAAAACAATTTCTCAACTGTTTTGTGTAATTTTGTGGCAAAATCTGTCAAAATCAAAAACTAATCGGTTTCAAATTAACTATGGGGAAAAAATCGAAGTCGAATAAAAAAACAAATAAAAAAATACCGCCCAAAAACGATATTGTCAAATGGTTATGGCGATTGTTCTTTATTTTTATTGCCGTAAGCGTTGTGGTATTCTTACTGATGTCGTCGGGATTGATTGGGTATCTGCCGCGTATCGATGAGATGGAAAATCCGATTGACAAATACGCATCGCAAGTTATCTCGTCGGACGATCAACTGTTGTTTACCTATTCGCAAAGCGACGAAAACCGTATTTTGGTGGACTACAGCGAATTGTCGCCACACCTTATTGATGCACTTGTTGCTACTGAAGACCGGCGGTACTATACCCATTCTGGAATTGATTTTATCGGTTTGGGAAGGGCTGTTTTTAAAACACTTTTGCTTCAGAATGAAAGTAGTGGGGGGGGGAGTACCATCACCCAGCAGCTGGCGAAGTTGCTCTATTCTCCAAAAGCCAACAATAAACTTCAACGTATATTTCAGAAACCCATCGAGTGGGTGATCGCTACAAAGCTGGAGCGTTTTTACACCAAAGATGAGATCATCAACCTTTACCTCAATAAATACGATTTCAACTACAATGCGATAGGAATTGAATTGGCAGCACATACTTATTTTAAAAAACGTCCCATCGATTTGAATATACAAGAATCGGCCATGCTGGTGGGAATGCTGAAGAATTCATCGCTTTATAATCCCGTCAGAAGGGAAGAAGTGACAAAAGACCGTCGCGACGTAGTACTTGACCAGATGAGAAAATCCGGATACCTGACATCGCAGGAGGCCGATTCACTGAAGAAGCTTCCTATCGAATTGGATTTTAATCGTGCCGACCACATTTCTATTCCCGCACCTTATTACCGCCAGCATTTGGCTAAAGTGATGATGGCGGTGAGACCCGAAAGGAAAAACTATGCATCTTGGCAAGGACAGCAGTTTACTGAAGATTCTCTTTCGTGGGAGAATGATCCGTTATACGGTTGGTGCAATAAAAATAAAAAACCCGATGGCTCAAATTACAACATTTATACAGATGGGTTGAAGATTTACTCAACTATTGACTCCCGAATGCAGAAATATGCCGAACAGGCTGTTCAGGAACATTTGGGGCAAACCCTGCAACCTCAGTTTACAGCCGAAAAACAAGGTAAAAAATATGCTCCGTACTCCAACAGTGTAGCTAACGATGCCGAAAAGCTTATGCAGACAGCCATGAGGCAGACCGACCGATATCGAATTTTAAAGAAACAGAACTGGAGTGATGAAAAAATCCTGAGCAATTTTAAAGATACTCCGGTGGAGATGAAGGTTTTCTCCTGGAAAGGCGATATAGACACCGTTATGACACCGTGGGATTCTATCCGATACCATAAGGGCTTTTTAAGAGCCGGATTTATGGCGATGAACCCGGTTACGGGGCACGTGAAAGCATACGTGGGAGGCCCCAATTTCGCGCATTTCAAATACGATATGGTCAGTAGCGGAAAACGGCAGATCGGCTCAACCATTAAGCCGTATCTCTACACGTTGGCCATGGAAGAAGGGCTGAGCCCCTGCGACGGAATGATCCACGGGCCGATTACCCTCATTACCGAGACGGGGCAACCTTGGACGCCGCGCAATACCAGAGGGGCAATCGGGAGTTTTGTGACCATAAAATGGGGGTTGCAAAACTCAGATAACTGGGTAACCGCTTATCTGATGAGCTTGTTTTCTCCCTACGCGTTTGCCCGGATGCTGAAATCTTTTGGGTTGAAAACCCCGGCCGATCCGGTTGTTTCGTTGGCGTTAGGGCCAAACGATGCCTCGGTTTATGAAATGGCCGGCGCTTACACGGCATTTGTTAATCGAGGAATTCGCGTGGAACCGCTACTGGTTACCCGGATCGAGGATTCTTACGGGAACGTGGTGGCCAACTTTGTTCCCAGGATGCAGGAAATTTTCAGTGAAACCACTTCCTACAAAATGCTTGATATGCTCAAAGCCGTGGTGGATGGAGGCACCGGAAGCCGGTTACGCCGTTTATACAACCTGAAAGGTGAGATGGGCGCCAAAACCGGTACAACCAACAATAATTCCGATGCGTGGTTTATGTCGTTTACGCCCGAGATTGTAGCTTCGGCCTGGGTGGGCGGTGAGGAACCTTCCATTCACTTCGACCGTATGGCTTACGGACAGGGAGCTGCTGCTGCGCTGCCCATCCACGGGTTATTCTACCAACGGATGTATGCTGATCCTGAACTGAAATATACGGATGACGGCAAATTCGATATCCCCGCGGATTTCCAGCCCTGCTACGATACACAGCGCTATTCATCCGATTTCTACCTCAAAGAAGATCCGATAGAGAAGAGTGAAGGAATTGACGATCTGTTTAATTGAGGTTGGTTGTCTTTATTGCTTCTTCCCCGATTGCATAAACAGCTTTTCCTGTAATTCTTTTATACGTCTGAAACTGAGTATGTAATAAAAATTTCTTGGGTCCATTTTTTCACCTTCTGCAAGGGTATCACTGTTGAGATTGAGTCCTTGAGGGGCGGTTTTCAAATATCTTTCGTAAGTGGCGATGGCTTTTTTGTAATCTTCCATCGTATCGTAAACATGGGCAACGTTGTACAAAAGCCGGTGCTGATCCGGTTGACGTTTATATGCGGACAGGTAATATTCTATGGCTTTCGGACTGTTCGTTTGCCGGTAAGTTTCGGCCATGGAAATATCGAAATCGAATAACTTTTCCGACATTTCATCTATTACGTCCATGCCTTGTTGCAACACTTCCACTGCTTTTTTCTGATTTTTCGTTTGCCCGAGCGCTGTTCCGTAATAGTAATACAGATTCACATTCTTGCGGTTACGTTCACGTTCGTAAGCCATATCGAGGCACTTCACGGCTTCATAAAACCATTTTTTAGCGTAATTGCTCATCCCTAGGAAATAGGTGGTGGTGTATGAACTGTCGCCTAATTCCACGTTTGCTTTTAACCGGTCGATGGCTTTGTCGAAATTTCCACTCGAGTAATTTGCCATTCCGTTAAGTTGCCCGATGATGGTTTGATTCGGGTTAATTTCGTTCAGGTACTTTTCGGTCATAAACACTACCGTGTCGTAACCATCTTCTTGCATGGCGTAAAAATATTCGCATATCCGGCTGAGCGAAATATAATCGGATGGATTTTTTTCTATCGCTTTTGTGTAAAAATAGTTTGCCCAGATGGGATCGTTTAGGTTTTGATAGGCATCGCCTGTCATTCGAAGAAGCAGTGGTACCGAATCGGTTTGAAAAACCGTTTGTGAACTTTCGATGGTCTCTTTCCAGTTGCTGTTACGGTAATAGGCCATCGCTTTTTTGGTTTGGAAAAACAGGTTCGCGGGCGATAAACTATCGGCTTTAATCCAGTATTGCAACGATTGTTCCGTGTTTCCGGCCTGAGATGCACATTCGGCAGTAGAAATTATAAGATCAATATCGGTGGGATTAGCATGTAACAATTTTTCGTAAACGGCAAGAGCATCGGCAAAGTCATAGAGTTTTTCGTGGCACGATGCTTTGAGCAACAAGTTTTCGATAGTCGTAGGTTGATTGTCAAGCCACTCTATGGCTTCCAGGTAACGGTATTGCTTCATTAAATCCTGCGCTGTCAACTCTTGTGCCGATGCGAAAATCGATGTTATTATCAGAACAACTGAAATTATAAACCTGGTTTTCATAAGTGATGGTTTAAGTGATAAAACCGGAGAAAGCTACTGGATAGATTAGAAATTATCTTTTCAGTTCCAATATTTCTAAGCAACCCTGTTTCCCGTTTTCAATAAATTCTTTTACTTCTTTCTGATAATCATTCAGTAACCTCGCAATTGCTTGAGTAGTAAGATTACCGGCACGAAGCCAAATGATTTTTGGAGGAAATCCGTAAAAAGAATTCAAATCGTTAAAGTCAGCATCTTGTGTAATAATAGTATAGCTGTTACCTTTTGCATATTCCCAAATTTCTTTGTCCGAAGCATTCATTAGATTTTCTTGCTTAACGGTTGAAGAGGAAGAATATTCTTCGACCAGGAAGTTGAGTATCCTGTGGGAAATGTTTTGATCAAACAGCAGTTTCATACCGCAATTAAATGAACATTATTTTCTTTGTCAGCAGCATAAGCAAGTGCTGCTCTTATATCTGTTTCGGTAAGTTCATTGTATTCGGTTAAAATTTCCTTTATATCCATTCCCGAAGCCAGCCAGCCAAGAATATCACCAACGGTTATCCTCATCCCTCTTATGCAAGGCTTGCCGCCCCGTTTCCCGGGTTCGATAGTTATCAGTTGTTTGTAATCAGGCATAATCTGTTTGCTTTAAGTTGAATTTGACAAAGTTAGGAAAAAACTTGTAAAACAAAAAACGCCAATAAGAAATTTACTTTAAGTGATAAAACCGGAGAAAGCCACTCTGTACGCTTTCTCCGATTCTCGGGATAGGCAACAACAGGATTGATTATTTCTTTTTGCCGTAGCCCATTACAACAATGGCATTAATTCTATTGCTTGCCCGGCATCTGTTTGGTTTTTACTTTTGTAAGTTGAAAGTTACGGGCAACGTGAATCTTACCCGTACATTCTCCCCTCTTTGCATTCCGGGTTGCCAGTTGGGCATGGCTTTCAATACCCGTATAGCCTCTTCATCTAGCAACGGGTCAATGCCTCGCACTACCTTAAAGTCGGAGAGGCTCCCGTCCTTTTCCACTACAAAATTGATAATTACGCGTCCCTGAATTTTTTTCTCCTGTGCTTCCACCGGATATTTTATATTATCGCTCAGGAATTTCATCATGGCAGCGTTCCCACCGGAAAATTCGGGTTCTTTTTCCACAACTATAAAAACCTCATTTGTGTTTTTTAGTTCTTCGCTACTCTTTGTGTAAGCAGGAGGTGGCGGAGGAGGTGGCGGAGGAGTTGATGACTGCAACCGGAAAACAACCGGCAACGTATATTTTACCCTTACTTTATTTCCACGCTGTGTCCCCGGAATCCATGCGGGCATCGAACCGATGAGACGAACGGCTTCTTTATCCAACGAAGGATCAACCCCGCGAACAATTTGAATATCGGAAAGGCTTCCGTCCTTTTCAACAATAAACTGAGTGATTACACGCCCTTGAATTCCGTTCTCTTGTGCAATTTTCGGATATTGCAGGTTCTCCGATATAAATTTCTTCATCGCCTCGTTTCCCCCGGGATATTGAGGCTGAACTTCCACCACAATAAAGAGCTCGTTACCGTTTGATTCAGCATTGTCTCTGCCCGGCAATGGAGGTGATGGAGGAATATATGTGTTATGCTTACCATATGCAACAACTACAACTTCGTCAAGCATTTTCCCCTTTTCATGGACATCGGCAGAAATTGGCGATGCGGGGCTTTTGGCGGGCGCCAGATTTTCACCTTCCAACCTGAACACGACCGGCAGTGTAAATCGCACCCTGGCCGGTTGATTACGATGTTCTCCGGGTTTCCAGCGGGGCATGGAATTCAACAACCTTACGGCTTCGGTGTCAAGTGCTGCGGTAACACCTTTTATTACTTTTATGTTGGAGATACTTCCGTCTTTCTCTACCACGAAGTTGGAGACAACTCTACCTTGTTCGTCATTTTCAAGCGCCTTAACCGGATATTTGATCCCGTCGGCAAGAAACTTCATAAATGCCTGATTCCCACCTGGGAATTCGGGATATTTCTCCACTTCTGTAAAGATTTCATCCCCTTTTTGATTTTGCGCGTAAACGCTGTTGCCTGCCACTAAAAGAAGCGCCAGCGGCAGTGCGATTAAATACTTTGCCAGCTTTTGTACCGGCGATTTGGTCTTGTTCATCATCGTGATACGTTGTTTTAATTGAGATACATTAAAGTTATTGACTATTTGTGCTACATTTTGGTGGTAGGTTAACCGCAAAAGGTGGTATTGATAATCACGGCTGTTTACGCCGTGTCGCAAGACGCCGTTATCGGCCAGGTACTCCAGGTTGATGCCTGTTTCCCGCTTCATCAGCCAAACGATCGGGTTCCACCAGAAAAACACACAGAGCAACTCCATCAGCAAAATATCTGCTGAATGCCATTGGCGGGCGTGTGTCTGTTCGTGCAGAAGTATCTGTTTTATTTCGGCATCGGAGTGTGAATCGGTATGGATAAAAATCCATCCGAAGAAGGAGAACGGCGTTATTTCATCGTGTAAGTCGAACACCCGGATACCATCGATATTCTTTTGGATACCCTGGCTCTTTATCCGCAAAATACTGGCCAGTTGCCAGATAAAACGAGCGAAGAAAAAAACTAATCCTGCGGATAATGTGAAAAGTAAAGCCTGCCACCAGTTAATATTGATCTTGTTAACAGGTTCTGCCACTTGAACTTCGTCTGCCAAAACAACCGCGGAAGCAGGTTCTTCCACCATTACCTGAGTGATGTGCTTCTGTGGTTTTTCAAATGAAATAATATTTCCCCACGCCGATACCGTCGCAAACGGATAAACAAATGAAAACACTATCGCTACCAAGAGAAAATAGCGACGGAAAACAAAAAATGTATCTTTTTTCAAAAAAACGATATACAGCAGATAAAAAAATATCAGTGCAATGTTTACTTTGATGATGTAGGCAATAAGTGTTTCCATTTTGCGTTTTTTGATGTTGGATTTCAGATTTCAGATTTCAGACTAAAAAGTGTAACATCTGTTATCTGACTGTCTGTTTTTTCTCTATCAGACGGATAATCTCTTCCAGCTCCTCGGTGGAAATTTTCTGCTCCTTGGCGAAAAACGATACCAGTTCCTTGTATGAATTATCAAAATAACTCTTTACTACCCCCGACAGAAAATGTCTTTTGTAGGAGGCTTCCGATATCTTAGGGGTGAAAACCTTCATGTGACCGGAACGCGATTTGTTGAGATAGCCCTTGTTCTCAAGGTTATTGAATACCGAGGCCACGGTGGTGTAAGGTAATTTAGGCTCCTCCAGCCTGTCGTGAACATCTTTTATGGCACACTCTCCAATTTGCCACACGTGAAGCATGATGTTCTCTTCCTGAGGCGTTAATTTTTCCATATCTTTTCAATTAATTAATTTGCTACGACACAAAAGTACGAATATCTCGTAACAAACAATGGCTTTTTCAATTTTTTTATCGTTAAAAAATTGAAAAAGCCAGATAGGAGTTGTAATACTTTATTGTTTCGGGTTTACCCTGAACGTTTCATCCCCGTGGGCAAAGAATTTCACTATTTGTTCTGCTGCGGCGAGCCCTGCATTTACATTAGCCTCCCCGGTCTGGGCGCCGCATTTTTTCGCGGATGCCAGATAGCGGTTACCGAACTTTTGTACCATTTTGTCGTGATTGACCGGTTTGATATCGGTAGCGTATTTAAACCCGGGTCGTTCTTCCATAATGCGTATCATATCGGCTTCGTTTATCACTTCTTTCCGTGCGGTATTGATAACTATGCCGTTTTGCGGCAGCCTGCTCAATAAATTGTAGTTGATGCTTCCCCTTGTCTGGTCGTTTGCCGGCATATGGAGCGATATGATTTCACTTTTCTCATACAGTTCCTCGGGTGATTTTACACCTGTTACGTTATAATCTTTTCCTATTTCGGGATTGCGGGCCAGCGAGGGTGAGTAAGCAAATACTTCCATTCCGAAACCGTTGGCAATTTTTGCCACAAGTTTTCCAATGTATCCGAAAGCGTGAAGGCCTAATTTCTTTCCTTTCAGTTCCGAGCCGGTAGTGCCGTCGAAGCCTGAACGGGTAAGGTACAGAAGCATTCCAAAAACCAGTTCGGCCACGGCATTGGAGTTTTGCCCCGGTGTATTCATCACGCAAACGCCTTTGGCGGATGCCGCATTAAGATCAACGTTGTCGTATCCCGCTCCGGCGCGAACAACAATCTTCAGGTTCCCGGCAGCATCCAGAACTTCTTTATCAACAATGTCACTGCGTACGATCATGGCATCGGCAGTATGCACAGCGTTTAGGAGATCGTTTTTATCGGTGTATTTTTCCAACAAAACAGTTTCATGGCCGGCATTTTCAATAATTTCCCTGATTTGTCCAACTGCAGCTGGTGCAAAGGGTTTTTCGGTTGCAATTAAAAAATTCATAATAGATGTGGTTTAAATAAGTATGTGATTCAAAACAGTTTCTCCAAGTACCGGATAACAGGTTGTGATTATCCGATACTTAATGGTTTTTACAAGAAACGGTTAATGGTTCCTTTCGAATTCTTTCATGCAGTCAACCAGGGCTTGCACGCCTGATTTTGGCATTGCATTGTAAATCGACGCGCGGAACCCTCCGATGGAGCGGTGTCCTTTTATGCCCGACATGCCTCTTTCTGTAGCAAATTTCTGGAACACAGGTTCAAGCTCTTTGTATTCGTCTTTCATCACGAAGCAAACGTTCATAATGGAGCGGTCTTCCTCTTTTGCCGTTCCGGTGAAGATTTTGCTGCTGTCGATAGCATCGTACAACACGGCGGCTTTTTCGAGGTTGATCTTTTCCATGGCGGCCACCCCTCCCAGGCCTTTCAGCCAGCGGAGAGTTTCCATAGCCGAGTAAATAGGCAATACGGGGGGAGTGTTGAACATGGACCCCTCTTTTATGTGTGTACGATAGTCGAGCATGGTCGGGATCGGGCGGGTGACTTTTCCTAAAAGTTCTTCCTTCACAATAACGAATGTTACGCCGGCAGGTGCCAGATTTTTTTGTGCGCCACCATAGATTAAACCGTATTTTGATACATCGAGCGGACGGGAGAAAATATCGGAAGACATGTCGGCAACCAGGGGGACGGGGCTGTCGAGGTCTTTCCGTATCTCGGTTCCGTAGATAGTGTTGTTGGTGGTAATGTGAAAATAATCTGCATCCGCGGGAACAGTATAATCTTTTGGGATATAATTAAAAAGCGATTCTTTGGAAGAAGCAACTTCCACCACTTCTCCAAACAGTTTAGCTTCTTTCAGTGCTTTGCTTGCCCAGGTTCCTGTATTCAGGTAGGCCGCTTTTTTCTCCAACAGGTTGTAGGGAACCATACAGAACTGCATACTTGCGCCTCCTCCGAGGAACAGGACCGAGTATCCTTCAGGAATCTCTAACAGCTCTTTAAAAAGAGCCACCGCTTCATCAATAACTGCCTGAAAATCTTTGGAGCGGTGACTGATTTCGAGGATGGACAGGCCGATTCCGTTAAAATTTTTCACAGCCTCTGCCGTATTTTCAATTGTTGACTGCGGTAAAATAGAAGGACCGGCGCTAAAGTTGTAAATTTTCATAAAAATAAATTTTTTAATGTTTTGTATTTAAAGGTTATGTGGTTTTAAATTCCAATTAATTTCGGAACAAAGATAGGTGTTTATTTGTAAGTTTCAATGGGTAGGACAGAAAATTATTTCATTTGCCGGATAATCCAATAGTTTGTATATTTGCAACCTTATTCTTATCAATAAATGAGCTCTACTTACCCATCGGTTTTATTAGAAAATGCGGTCAACGAATTTGCAAAACTACCCGGTATCGGCAGGAAAACGGCGCTGAGGCTTGTTTTGCATCTGATCAGGCAGGACGATTCCCAGGTCGGGGATTTTACGCGGGCCGTGATTACACTGAAGCAGGAGATCAAGTATTGTACCTGCTGCCACAATATTTCCGACAGCGAAGTTTGCAGCATCTGTTCCGATAGGTCGAGGGATGCGTCAACCATTTGTGTAGTAGAGAACATCCGTGAAGTGATGGCCATTGAGAATACTATTCAGTTCAAAGGGTTATATCACGTGTTGGGCGGAATTATTTCACCCATCGATGGAATTGGTCCGTCGGATCTGCAAATTACCAGTTTGGAAGAACGTGTTAAGCAGGGCGATGTGAAAGAGGTGATTTTAGCGCTGAGTGCAACCATGGAAGGTGACACAACCAACTTTTATATTTTCAGGAAGTTGCAGCCCTACGATGTGAAAGTGAGCATTATTGCACGGGGTGTATCGGTTGGCGATGAGATTGAGTACGCCGATGAGGTAACACTCGGCAGGTCTATTTTGAACAGAACACCATTCGACGAATCGTATAAATTAAAATGACAAAGACCATTAAGGAATTAAACACGCATTATTACCTCAGTATAGTTGTTTTGGCAGTTCTCTTCTTACTGGTATTTTTTAAGGCCATAAGTTTTGGAACGCCATTTCCCGTAACAACAACAGCCGAAATGTATGCCATCGGGATAACGTTGTTGGCCATCCCCGTTGCTTTAAAGCTGTTTGCCGATAAAATTAAAAAAATACCGGAGGGAACCGAAAAAAATGAAACGGTGAGATGTTACAGAAATGCCTGGCTCTTAAGAATATATATTGTGAATACAGTAACAATGGGGAATATTTTCCTGTACGCCATATCACGGAATAACAATTTTATGTGGCTTGCGGTAATTTCTTTTATTGTGTATATGTTTTGTAAACCCTCTCATCAAGATTTGGAGAACATTGTTCAGGAAGACAAAAACGTGGAATGAAAGACTTTTTTATCGGAAATACCGTCTTTTTAAGGCCGTTGGAACCCGAAGATTTGGATATCCTTTACAAATGGGAAAACGACACTAAGCTGTGGCAGAACGGTGCGACCATAACCCCTTTTTCCCGGTTTGCCCTTCGGCAATATCTTGTGGATGCCCAACAAGATATATACCAGGTCAGGCAACTTCGGATGATGATTGTGGAGAAGGAGAGCAACAAGCCCGCAGGCACAATTGATTTATACGATCTTGATGCCTTGAACGGCCGGGCCGGAGTGGGCATTTTGGTGGACGAAAATTTTCGGGAAAAAGGATATGCCCTGCAGGCGTTATCGTGTATGGAGGAGTACGCTTTCAGCCATTTAAAACTCCATCAGCTTTACGCCTTTGTTCCCGTCGGAAACTTGCCGAGCAGGGCATTGTTCGAAAAAGCAAATTATGAAAGAACAGCCGTTTTAAAAGAGTGGATTTCGGTAAACCGGTCGTTTACTGATGTGATAGTGATGCAAAAAATCAACAGGTAAGAGTATGCAGGAAGAGATTAAGAGAGCGTGCGAAGTGTTGCGAAAGGGCGGGGTGATCTTATATCCCACCGACACGGTCTGGGGAATCGGGTGTGATGCCACCAACGAAGATGCCGTAAAGCGGGTTTACGAAATAAAAAAGCGTGACGATTCAAAGTCGATGCTGGTATTGATGGAAAATCCGGTAAAACTGCAAACTTATGTTGTTGAAGTTCCCGACATAGCCTGGGACTTGATTGACCTTGCCGATAAACCGTTGACCATTATTTACGACGGTGCCCGGAACCTGGCCGCCAACCTTATCGCTGAGGATGGTTCCGTAGGAATCAGAATAACATCGGAGTTCTTTTCTGCCGAACTTTGCAAGCAATTCCGTAAACCCATCGTTTCCACATCGGCCAACATAAGTGGCGAAGCCGCACCTTCAAACTTCAGGGAAATATCGGAAGAGATAAAAAAATCCGTTGACTACATCGTCGGTTACCGGCAAAAGGATAAAGGCAAGGCGCAACCTTCGAGCATCATTAAACTGTCGAAAAACGGCACAATTAGTATTATCAGAAAGTGATTCGATTGAATGGATATCAAAGAAATTTACAATAAAATCCACCATTGGCGGAGGACATACATCAAGGAGCGCCACTTCCTGCTGTTTGCCTGTTTTATTGTGGGTATCCTTACGGCGTTGGCTGCCTATTTACTGAAGTTGGCCGTCCATTTTATAGGGCTGTTTCTTACAAATAATTTTTCGCAAACCGACGTCAACTACTTGTACCTGGTTTATCCCATTATCGGAATCCTGCTTGCCGGATTATTTGTCAAGTATTGCGTGAAAGACGATATCAGCCACGGGGTTACAAAAATTCTTTTCGCCATCTCGCAACGAAAAAGCCGGATTAAGCCTCACAACATGTACACCTCGCTGGTGGCGAGCTCCATCACCATAGGCTTTGGCGGATCGGTAGGGGCGGAGGCTCCCATTGTGCTGACAGGATCGGCTATCGGATCGAATGTGGGGCGTTTTTTCAAACTCGATCAGCGGAACCTGATGCTGCTTGTGGGTTGTGGCGCCGCGGGCGCTATTGCCGGAATATTCAAGGCTCCTATTGCGGGGATTCTTTTTGTTATTGAGGTGCTTTTGCTCGATTTGACGCTGTCGTCCATACTGCCCTTGTTGGTAACATCCGTTACTGCCACTACCGTATCGTACATCCTCACCGGGACGGATGCCATGTTTGCCTACTCGCAGGTGGAAGCTTTTACTCTTCAGCGGATTCCTTATGTAATATTATTGGGAATTATTTGCGGGTTTCTGTCGCTTTATGTCACCCGTACCATGAGCTGGAGCGAAGATTTGTATTCCAGGCTGGGCCCCTGGCCCCGGTTTGCTTTAGGCGGCATCACGTTGAGTGTGCTTATTTTCTTGTTCCCTCCGCTGTTTGGAGAAGGGTACAATTCCGTAGAGACGCTTCTTGCCGGAGGCCATAAATTTAATGAACTGTTGAACGAGAGTTTCTTTTATAACGTCCAAAGCCGATGGGGCATAGTTATTTTTCTGGGATTAATCTTGCTTTTTAAAACCTTTGCTACCAGCGCCACTAACGGCGGCGGAGGCACAGGGGGAGTATTTGCGCCCACTTTGTTTATGGGTTGTATCCTGGGTTTTATCTATTCTTATACGATGAACGAACTGGGTTTTGCGACTTATCTCCCGCAGGAAAATTTTGCGCTGATGGGCATGGCAGGGGTGATGGCGGGTGTGATGCACGCCCCGCTTACCGGTACGTTCCTCATAGCTGAACTTACCGGGGGATACGAACTGTTCCTGCCGCTGATGATCGTCTCTTCCTGCTCGTATGCGACCATTGTGATCTTTGAAAAGCACAGTATTTATGCGATGCGCCTGGCCAAGAGGGGCGAACTAATCACGCATCACAAAGATAAAGCTGTACTTACTTTTCTTAAGGTGGAGGATATGCTGGAAACCGATATTCCGATTGTACGTCCCGAGATGACACTTGGCGATATGGTGAAAATAATTTCGAACAGCCACAGGAACATCTTTCCGGTGGTAAACGATGACGGCACGTTGCAAGGGCTTGTGATGCTGAATGATATCCGGAACATTATGTTTCGTCCGGAGCTTTACGACACCTTCAAGGTGAAAAAGTTTATGGTCGGTTCACCGGCAGAGATTAAAATCAATACGCCGATGGAGAAAGTAATGAACACCTTTGAAGACACCAAAGCATGGAACTTGCCTGTTGTTGATGACGACGGAGTTTATAAGGGGATCCTCTCGCAATCATCCGTTTTTAATTATTATCGCGAAGTATTGGTGGAAAACTACTCCGAAGAGGAGGAGTGAGGACTTGGGGTCTGGCAGGCCTGACGAGGGGGTAAATCTATATTGAAATGGATTTCACAATGCGTTGAGCTACTTTTTGTGCCGTTTTATCATCTTTTTTCAAAATAATCATTATTTGCCAGCAGACCAATTCTCTTATCAATCCGATACTGGTAAATTCATAATTAAATCCGTTTGCGGAGTAGCTGCCTTTTTGAATGAAACCTGGAATTGAATTAACGCTATACGGCTGTTCGTCATACAAGAAATTAGTAATACCCGGTTGATTTTTCACCCCGTTCATCGTTCCGTCTGCAGCACCCTGCATATTTAATACACCGGCCTGGGGTTTATATGTTAATATGTTAACAGCAACCTTAAGAAACTCGTTTTTGTTTTCCGGACTTTCGAAAGTTTCGATCTTTTCAATAATTTGTTTTACTTCTTCAGGAAACGAGATTTTTGATGTTGGATTCAACTCCCACGGGCTTTCCAGGGTTAAGCTGTTTTTTTCGCCGTAACCCTTCTTCATCCATTGGCGATCCAATATCTGAGTTGTGGTTTTTTTACTGTTTTTCACAGCCCCGACAGCCTCTTTGCCCAACCATCCTCCAACAGAAGCCGATAAAACAGTAATTAATACAATAAGTGTGTTCTTCTTCAGCGATTTAGATTTAAAAACATCCATTTTCCTCTTTGGTGGCTCCGGTGGTATTTGGTTTTCGGCAATGGCAACCATTTGTAAATAGTTGTCAAAAGTGGCACCCGGATGTTGTTGTCTCCATTGAGTAAAATTGTTGTCCATTTTCGTGCCACAAACCTCGCACAATACCATATATTCCGATTTAAGCTCATTCAAATGATTGCAATTATTGCATTTAATAAAGTATTTCATAATCAATATTTTATCAGAGTTTATTTGTCCCGGATCGATTTTTTACCTCACCAAAACTTTCAGGTTTTCTGTTTTATCGCTAATGCTAACCTTCACTACATAAATTCCTTTGGCTAGATGGCCCACTGAAAAGGAGGTCCTGTTGATACTGCTTTCAGCCTTTTCTTCAAGAACTTTTTGTCCGGAAACATAGAAAATTTCCCACGATATCAGGTCTTTGTTCGACTCAATGAAAATTCTGTTTTCCGCTTTGCTGTAGTATGCTTTTATCTTGGCTTCCTCCTGTGGCGGATTAACCGGGGTCAGTCCCGTACCGATTACGTAAGGCGCGATCAAGAGAGACGTATTGATGGGATTCTCCATGTTTTCGGAAGACCTTACCCAACCCGTCGCATTTTTCATCCAGGCACTGGACGCAATCCCCGATCCTATCTTCCTGGGCTTTACATTCAACAGGGAAAATCCATTGGATATGTTGTTGGCATCGGAATAGGAGATGTAGAATTTCCCAGAAACATTCACAGGAGCAGGGAACTTTACATAGTTTTCCACGTTGTTTCTCATGTCGCGGCCTGTTTCGTAAAAACTTCCGGCTTGATAATAACGGAACGAGTAGTTGAGCGGGACTTCGTGCAGTAAAGCGCCGGGAGCCCCGTTGTTGTCGGCGTAAATCTTTATTCTGATGTTCAGGTTCAGCGCATTATTGGTGATGGGTGAAGTAACAAAAACACCTTCGAGCTTAGCCGGTGCGGAGGCGTTGAACTCTTCAGCAAACTCATTGTATCCAAACGTGTTGTTGGTTGCCCACATCGGCACGGAATTATAATACGATTGAATAACCGAGTCGGTGGCAGCGTAATTGGAGCTCCGGGTATAGGGTTGGTCCGGATACGGATTAAATCCGTCAATCTGCTGAAATTGGGAACTTCCCGGATCCAGGTAACTTTTCAATGAATTCGGATTTCCTAACGATCCCGTCACATTCCACGCCTTGTATAACGATGAATAGAGGTCGGGCCCCCGCGGGGAGGAGCACTGCGACTCACCGCCGGTGAGCGCTCCCAATACCCTTTTGTCTTTGTCCAGTAAAGGAGAGCCGGATGACCCTCCTTCCGTTGAACCTTTGTTTTCGTCCCACTCACGCACAGCCCAGTGCCCGTTAGGTTCCATATTGTATTTCGGATTATCGAAAGAACCGATGGCCAGCGCTTTACTCGCAACGGCTACCTTCTTTACGCCTCCATTCGGGTGATGGATACCATGAAAAGGCGGTTGTGGCGAAGAACTCACGTTCCATCCCAGGTAGTAAGGTTGGTATTCTTTCAGGGGCATTTGTTTGAATTTAAGCAGGGAGATATCGTATCGTTCGCTGATTAAAACCGAATCGGCAGAAGCCATGGTCATTTGCAGCGGTCCGCGTATCTCTTTGCTGCAAACCGGCGATTGATAACCGAAAAAGGCAACGATGGTTCCGGCAACCACATCATACCTGCGGTTTGCTAAAAAGGCCGGATCGTAATCCCTGTTAATGCAATGCGTGGCGGTGAGCAGGTACGGGGTTCCGTCTTTAGCCGAATTGTTCACCAGCGATCCGGTACAATACGTGGTCCCGTTGATAATAAGTGCAACAACCCCGCTCCCGGACTGAATATCTTCGGGATAACAAACCAGGTTGGGATGGCAGGACTGCACGGGGTCTCTGGGTTCTGTAGCACGGAAAAGCCCGCGAAAATCGTGATTGACTTCGCCTATCTCTATTTCTCCTTTAAATGCGGTATTCATCGGCTCCTGGTATTCCACGATAATTTCGTCGCCGGCAATGGGTTGGACAGGAAGGAGGTTTAAATCGGTATTGTTTTTCTGGGTGTATGAACCTAAAATTTCAGATTGATCGCTGTTGTAGACAAAAACTTTAGCCCCTTCGGGTAACCGGAACTTCGAAAAAAGAATGTTCAGGGAGTATGCATTTCTCGACCGGATTCCTACCCGCCAAATTTTCATGTTATCCAAGGTGGTGAAAGTAGTCCCCGAGTTATCGGGACGGAGAAATACGTAAAACTTGTGAGCAAACTCAAGGCTTTTAAATTTTTTCCCTTCGGCTTCGGAACGTAACACAGCTTGTTGAACGTCAAACGATGGCATTTCAACAAAAGGCACCTGCAGCGGTTGTGTTGTCCGGCTAAATGCGCCGGCATTTAGAGGTAGCGGCTGCCCGCCGTAACTTATTTGGGCGAAACCGGAAGAGGTGAAGAAAAAAAACAGGATTGGAATAAGGAGCTTTCGAATATCTTTTGGTATGGACATACTGTTTTTAATTATGATTGGGCGTTGCAAATTTAAGATGTTTTTAATAAATAAGATTACTTTTGTTGTGATTTATTCCGATGCATATGCTTATTTTACAGAAAGACCTGAAATATTTTCTCGACCGGAAGGTTGATTATTACAACACAACAGCGTTTATAGACAGCGATCCCGTCTTTGTTCCGCATCAGTTCACCTTGAAGCAGGACATTGAAATTATGGGCTTTTTTGCTGCCACGTTTGCTTGGGGACAACGGAAAACAATTATCCAAAAATCGATGGAACTGGCGCAACGGTTCGACGGAACGCCGTACGAGTTTATTTTACACCACTCCGAATCCGATTTGAAACAGTTGTCAGGATTCAAGCATCGTACGTTCAACGATACCGATTTATTGTACTTCGTGGATTTCCTGCATCGGCATTATAAAGAGAATGAGAGCCTGGAAGATGCTTTTATCCCGGAGACCGGATTTACGGATATGGAAAGCTCGTTGATCCATTTCGGACAATACTTTTTCAACCATCCTCATGCGCCCGGACGCACACGAAAGCACGTTGCGTCGCCGGCTAAGACGTCAACCTGCAAACGGCTCAACATGTTCCTTCGCTGGATGGTGCGTTGTGATGATAAAGGAGTGGATTTTGGTTTATGGAAAAAGATCTGTCCTGAAGATTTGATTTGCCCCATAGACCTGCACGTGGATAGGACTGCCCGTTGGCTAGGCTTGGTCACACGCAAACAAACGGACTGGAAAACGGCAGTGGAGCTCACCCAAAACCTCCGGCTACTGGATGCTGCCGACCCTGTGAAATATGATTTTGCGTTGTTTGGGCTCTCGATAGAAAAAGAGATTTACGCTTCTCCTCCAAACTCCATCAGATAAGCTTTGATGAAATCATCCAAATCACCGTCCATTACGCCGTTGACGTCTGAGGTTTGATAATTCGTACGGTGGTCTTTTACCCGCCTGTCGTCGAAAACATAACTGCGGATCTGCGAACCCCATTCGATTTTCTTTTTTCCTGCCTCGATCTCTGCTTGTGCTGCCCGGCGTTTTTCGAGTTCTATTTCGTAGAGCTGCGACTTTAACAAACGCATGGCGTTTTCACGATTTCCCATTTGTGACCGGCTCTCGGTGTTTTCGATGACAATCTCTTGCTCTTCGCCCGTGTCCGGGTCTTTGTATATGTAATGCAGCCGCACACCTGTTTCTACCTTGTTTACGTTCTGCCCGCCTGCTCCCGATGAACGGAAAGTATCCCACGAAATGTTAGCGGGATTTACAAAAACCTCAATGCTGTCGTCCACCAGCGGTACCACAAAGACCGATGCGAACGATGTCATACGCTTGCCTTGGGCGTTATATGGAGAAACCCTGACCAAACGGTGTACGCCGTTTTCGCTTTTCAAAAAGCCGTAGGCTGTATCGCCTTCCACCTGTAGGGTGGCCGTTTTTATTCCGGCATCGTCGCCGTCCTGCCAGTTGGTTACGGTGGTTTTGTATCCTTTGTCTTCGCACCAGCGCTGGTACATGCGGAATAACATCGATGCCCAGTCCTGACTTTCGGTTCCTCCCGCTCCGGCATTTATTTTCAACACCGCGCCCAATTGATCCTCTTCGCGGCGGAGCATGTTTTTCAGTTCCAGGTTTTCGATCAGTTCCGTGGCTTTGGCGTAGTTGGCATCTACCTCTTCTTCACTGACAATGCCTTCTTTAACAAAATCAAAGGCCAATTGTAATTCCTCGGTCGCCGATTTTACCTTATCGTAGGCGTTGAGCCAACCTTTTAACTCACGCACGATTTTCATCTGTGTTTCGGCAGCCTTATTGTCGTTCCAGAAATCGGGAGCTTGTGTTTTTAGTTCTTCTTCTTCGAGTTGAATGGCCTTTGCATCGATGTCAAAGATACCCCCTCAGCGCTTGCTCGCGCTCCAACACATTCTTAAGTTGGTCTGCAGTTATCATATTAATCCCTCTTTTATCTTTTTTTTCAGGGTGCAAAAATACGCAAAATTCGCTATTACTCAAAATATTTGTCTTCCCGGAGTTCAAATTCGCAAATTGCTCAGGGCCTTATGGTAAGTTTCTCTCCCGACTTTAAAACCGCTCCCAATTGCGGGTTCCATTCTTTTATTTGTGCTACGGAGCAATTGTATTTTCGGGAAATGGAGTAAAGTGTTTCACCCGGTTTTACCTGGTGCAAGATGGGGTCGTTTGCGATATCTTCCGTTTCAGCAGGTTCCGGTATGGATATCGTGTCGGGACGTATCATTGTCTGAACTGCCGGCCGTTCGATTCCTTTTTTGCCTGGTCTGTTTTGGGCAGGATCGGGAAGCGGCTGATCTGCGGGGTAAGAATGGATAATCTGTGTTTGTGTCTGCGTTTGTGTTTCGGGAGCCTCCACAAAAACCTGTTCTTTGGTTTTGGCCGGAGAGAAAGCTTTCTTTCGCTTATCGTTTGTTTTTACTTGTTTCGTCTTTTCTTGCGGAACTTTTTTGGCGATTGCCAATAGATTGTTTTCTTGTAAAACTCTTCCGCCGCGCAGGTATCGGGATGCGTAATAAGGTTCGGTGGACCGTGACACAATAACCCCGCTGGTGGTTGACGCATGAAGGAACAGGAATTCTCCGTTCGGAAGCAACTCTTTCACGATGCCCACGTGTCCCACTTTGCCGTTATGTGCACGGTACTCAAAGAAGACTAGATCACCTACCTGCAGATCCTCCCTTCTTCTGATGCTGGGCACCTGCTGGTCTTGTCCCGCCGAGCTCGTGCTGAGCCTGTATCCGAATTCCCTGAAAACAAACGAGGTAAATCCGGAACAATCGAACGCGTGCGGCCCTTTTCCGGCATATTGGTACGGTTTATTCAAGTATTTCATCCCGTAATCGATGACACTTTGTCCGGTACCCGTAAGTTTTTTACTGGAGGTTACAGCCGCTGGTTTTCTTGCTCCGCAGGAAGCCAGCAGGATAGCAAGAAGCAACAGCAGTGTAGTTTTTTTATACATTAATTCCGCCTTTTTGATATAAGCTGTTTCTTTGCTTTGCAAAAATAGGAAAATATCCTTGATGAATTGTTTGAGAATCGTTCCTTTAACAAATTATCTGAAATTTTATGACTTTACTCAACATTCTTGAATTTAGCTGTGATTGAATACGCAAAATATCGTCAGACGACTATTTAGTCGCGAACATATAACTTGAGATATACGAAACTTAAATGATTTACCGTATCGTTGAGATTGAAGAAAAAGCACTATTTTTGCATTAAAAAACTGCTTTGAATTTTTTTATACACTGTTTTTTAGTCATTTTTTGATGGATTTGGACTTTCGTTTCGCATCGTATAGCGGGCTATGCGAAAGAAAGGAAAGCTTAAAGACGCGAAAAAGGGCACAAAACAGTATAAAAGAGAGAAGTGCAACCATAATTCGTAAAATTCAAAACAGTTTCTTTATCACAATTAAAACAAAATAATGGAACAAATTAAAAACATCGTTTTCGATTTTGGCGGAGTGTTAATCGATTGGAATCCCGTGTATCTGTACAGGAAAATCTTTAAAGATCAGGCAGAGACGGAGCATTTTTTGAATAATGTTTGCACTTATCAGTGGAACGTGCTGCAAGATGCCGGCCGTCCATTGGCGGAAGCTACCGCCGAAAAGCAACAGGAATTTCCTGCATACAAAGACGAAATTGCGATGTATTACGGCCGGTGGGCAGAAATGCTGGGTGGAGAAATTATCGAAAACAGCAGGTTGGTGAAGCCTCTGAGCGAGAAGTACAACACATACGGTCTGACCAATTGGTCTGCCGAAACCATTCCCGTGGCCATAGAGCGATACGGATTTTTCAACTACCTGAAAGGAATGGTGGTGTCGGGTGAAGAGAAAATCGTAAAACCCGACCCGAAGTTATACTATATTTTGCTGGACAGGTTTAACCTAAATCCCGATGAGACGTTGTTCATCGATGATAACGCTCACAATATCGACACTGCCGGATTGTTAGGCTTTCAAACCATTCATTTTACACCGGACATGGATTTGGAGGAAGTGTTGGCGGAGATGGGGATATTGTGAGAAAAATCCTCTATAAATGCATGGGTTATCCAGTTGGCGATGGCCTGACGGTTATTGGGGTCCATGATTCGTTTACGATCGAGCGTGTTCTGAAAATTGCCGACTTCAACCATTATGGCAGGCGGATGAAGTTGCCGGAGAATATACAAATCCCGGTGGCTGACGTTGCCGTTAAAGCCCCTGTTCGGTTGGTGCTTCCGATATTGTTCTAAAACTTCGTTTCGCAACGTGTAGGATGTCATCCGGCTTTGGGGATTATCGGCATAGTACAGGAACAGATCGATTTGCTCTTTCGGGTTGCGGCTGTCGATATGTACTTCAAGGGCGCGGACATACCTGAATTTATCTTTGTCCCTTGCGTACAGGTCATTCACCTTTTCTACCCGTTGTTTCAGCCGGTCTATCTGCGATTTTGGTATCGGGTCGCCCAAACAGGTCTCTCCGTTGTTGTTGGGCAAAAATCGTTCATCGCGAATACCGTCGTACTCATCCTGAATAATCACGTAAACCGTTGCGCCGTGCATCATCAGGTTGCGGGCAAGGCGAAGCGAAAAATCGTAGTTATACTCATCTTCGTGCAATTCCCTGCCGTCGATACGCGTGACTGCGCCCGGGTCAGGCCCGCCGTGTCCGCTGATAATGTAAAAGCAAGCATCTTCCAGGTTATCGGAAGCAAGTGTGAAGTCTTTGTATTTCTCTCCGAAAATCTTTGGATCTGTCGGTTGATCATTCGTTTCGGGAGCCGGATACACATCGCCCGGATGGAGCGGTGGAATCAGATAAACCGTGCCGAGTTCCAGTCCACCTTGTGCATTCAACTTTTCGGAATTCAGGTCGATAAATTCCCGGACATAGGTAGTGTCAGTTCGGTTCCATCGACGTAAAAACGAGAAAATACCGTCTCCTTCAATAGGATACGCCCTGTCTTGAGCAGAAACAAAGATAGGGAGCAAGCAACCTGAAAGAACAACGGTTATAAAAATATGTCGTAGCTTCATTCAAAATCATTCGTTAGCCTGCAAAAGTAAGCATTCTGATATCTTAATCCAATAAGATAGTAAACTATAAATCATTTTAACCTTTGTGAACATACTATCTGGCAATTTTTCCCTATCTTTGCACCCGAAAACAACAATGTGGACAGATTTGAACTGCTTGCAACCACAGAAAAAAATGCTAAAACGAAATTCTGCATTCCTATTTTCTCCGTTGCACGTTCACACTCTCCGCTTGTTTATAAATAAACGCTATTCTAATCTATAAAAAGATGAACTATTTTTTTACCTCCGAATCGGTGTCCGAAGGACATCCCGATAAAGTAGCCGATCAGATATCGGATGCTTTGCTTGATGAGTTTCTGGCTTATGACCCTGACTCGAAAGTAGCTTGCGAAACGTTAGTGACAACCGGGCAGGTTGTTCTTGCCGGAGAAGTTAAATCAAACGCATATGTTGATGTGGCCGAAGTGGCGCGCAAGGTGATTGCCGGCATTGGTTACACCAAAAGTGAATATCAGTTTGAAGCAAAATCGTGCGGTGTCTTTTCGAGCATTCACGAACAATCCGACGACATAAACCGGGGTGTTGACGGCAAAGCCGACCCGATGGATCAAGGCGCCGGCGATCAGGGAATGATGTTCGGTTACGCCACTGCCGAAACGGACAACTATATGCCGCTGGCATTGGATTTAAGCCACGCTTTATTGCGCGAATTGGCTTACATCCGCAAGAATGAGTTGCAGCTGATGCCTTACCTCCGTCCCGATGCCAAATCGCAGGTTACCATTGAATATTCGCAGGACGGCACACCTGTGCGCATCGATACTATTGTGATTTCCACCCAGCACGATGAGTTTATTTGTCCCGAAAATAACACGAAAGAAGCGGCTTCAAAAGCTGATGCGGCCATGCAGCAGCAAATTGCCGAAGACGTGAAAACGATTCTCATTCCGCGTGTCCGTGATAAATACAAGTACACCGGGGATATTCATAAACTTTTTGATGATAAGATAACGTATCACGTAAACCCTACCGGAAAGTTCGTTATCGGTGGACCGCACGGAGATACGGGATTGACTGGACGAAAAATTATCGTGGATACTTACGGTGGCAAAGCAGCACATGGGGGAGGAGCATTTTCTGGAAAGGATCCGTCGAAAGTGGATCGTTCGGCAGCGTATGCGGCACGCCATATCGCCAAAAACCTGGTTGCGGCGGGAGTGGCGCCCGAAGTGTTGATACAGGTTTCATATGCTATAGGCGTAGCTCGTCCGATGAATATTTACGTGAATACATTCGGGAAAAGCAAAGTGAATCTGGCCGATGCTGAAATTGCCAAAAAGGTGGAGTCGATCTTCGATATGCGCCCCAAAGCCATAGAGAACCGGTTGAAACTTCGTAACCCGATTTACCTGGAAACGGCTTCTTACGGGCATATGGGCCGCGAGCCGCAAATCGTCACGAAAAAATTCGAATCCCGGTATATGCCGGAGCCGGTGATAAGAGAAGTTGAACTCTTCACGTGGGAGAAACTGGATTATGTGGATGTAATCAGGGAAGAGTTTAAAAAGGATTTCACTTAATTGGCCTGTCTCGGAAAAATGAAGCGTAATTTATCCGGAAATAACGTTAGGGGAGTTGTTGTTTACTGTGCCTCAAGCGCACACATTGAAGATGTTTATTTCGATGCTGCCAGGGAATTGGGAAAGGCCCTGGCAGAAAATAGCATCACGTGCATAACCGGTGCCGGAAAACAAGGATTAATGGGGGCGGTAAACGATAGCGTGCTCGAAAACGGAGGAAAGGCAAAAGGAATTATTCCGCAATTTATGATCGATTCGGGGTGGTGCCATCCCCGGTTATCGGAGTTGGTAGTTACTGAAACGATGCACGAGCGGAAATTCCTGATGGCAAAGCAATCCGATGCGGCCATTGCACTTCCGGGCGGATTCGGGACGTTGGAAGAATTGGCGGAAATTCTCACCTGGAAACAGTTGGGATTATACAAGAATCCTGTTATCATTCTCAATGTCAACGGTTATTACGATCCGTTGTTGGTGATGTTTGACAAAATGATCCGCGAAAAATTTCTTCATCCTGATTACCGTAATATGTGGCAAGTGGTTGATTCGCCGGGTGAAGTAATGGATTGCCTGCAAAATTTTGAGGCTTGGAAACCATCTTTTACCAAATATGACAAAAAAGAGTTGTAAATTTGTCGCAAATTCGTGATGTGTGTTCGATACAATTCCTCAAATACCGGCAGATTCCGTCTCTTTATCCGATTCAATCCGGGTCGGGTTTTCGTCATTTGAGTATATCCCTACAGATAGCACACGGATCTTTTTTGACATCGACACCACAGCCGTTACGGCTTTGTCAGGGCAAATGATGCAGGGCTTTTCCGGAACGCTGCTGCCTTTTTCACAAACCATCCAGAGTATTTTTTTTCTGTTCTTTTCGTCGTGTTTTGTTATTCTTGCCTTCTGGTTTAATAAAGAAGGCCCCACGCTGGCAGCTAACTTCAGAAATATCTTTTCGGGTGGAGTGAGGAGGCGGGCGATTTTTAAGGAGGAGATTACCACCACCGGGGTTTGGAGCGAGTTTTTTTTGATTTTCCAAACCATCCTGATCCTGGCCATTATTCTTTTTGTTTTTTTGTGGGATAAAGGTATTTCCGGTTTATCTGCGAAAAATATGATTTTTCTATTTCTGGCAATTTTTTTCGGAATCCTGCTTTTTATTAGCGTTAAGTATCTGGTATATAGAATTATAGGTTATATTTTCCCTGAGTGGGGCCTAGAGGAGTGGACAGAGAAATATTTTAGGGTGGTTGAACTGGTGGGAGTGCTTATTTTTATTCCGGCAATGTTCTTTGTATTTGTACCTGAATATGCAAAAACAGCTCTTTTTTTACTAATTATAATTTTTTTTATTATAATGATGGTCGTTTTTTGGAACTTGTTAAATGTTTTTGCTAAAAACAAAGTGGGTTTGCTTAATTATTTTTTGTACCTTTGCGCCATTGAAATCGTCCCTTTTTTTCTGATTTACAAAGGGGTGGTTTCTTTAGTAAATATTGCAGGTAATTAATACGTTATGGATGTACGCAAAGTAAAAAGAGTCCTGATATCCCAACCTCAACCCGGTAACGGAAAATCTCCTTATTTCGAATTGGGAGAGAAATATCATGTGGAATTTGAATTCAGGCCCTTTATAAAAGTTGAAAGAGTTTCCTTAAAAGAATTCCGTCATCAACGTATAAACATACTTGAATTTACCGGTATTGTAATGACTTCGCGTACGGCTGTAGATAATTTCTTCTCACTTTGCGAGGAGCAGAAAATCACTATGCCCGAATCAATGAAATACTTTTGTATATCCGAGACCGTGGCCCTTTACCTGCAAAAATACATCGTTTACAGAAAAAGGAAAATATTTTTCAGCCAAACGGGAAAGATAGAAGGGTTGAACGCCGCTTTTACCAAGCATTCGAAAGAAAACCTGCTTGTTCCGGTTCCCGAGGAGCATAATGAAGAAGTGCTGAACTACCTGACTTCAAAAAAGCTGAAGTTTACTCCAAGTGTGATGTATCGTACTGTGAGCAACGATTACGAGGAAGGCGAAGTACTTAATACGGATATGATCATTTTCTTTAGTCCGCTGGGTGTGCAATCGTTAATGAAAAATTTCCCCGATTTCAAGCAGGGTGATACGGCTATTGGCTGCTTTGGGGGTACTACCGCAAAGGCTATTTTAGACGAGGGGTTACGACTCGATTGTGAAGCGCCGACACCGGAATATCCGTCGATGAGCATGGCACTTGAAGCTTTTCTGAAAGAAAATCAAAAAAAATACGCCTGATTGTAAATCAGCAACCGAAGTAGCTTCAATCTCGAAAATCTTTATTAATTTTAATTTTTATTTCCGAAGCAATACAATCAATTGCAAAAACAATTATCTTTGCAATAATAATTGCTTTCGGAGGAAATGCTGTTATCTATGGTTGAAGGACAACGTTTTACTTTCAAAAAAGAGGAACGTGTAACCGGTAAAAAAAGAATGGAAGATCTTTTTGCCTGCGGCAAGTCCTTTCTTATGTATCCGTTCAGGATTGTCTTTTATGAATACGAATGTACTGCGTCGGAAGCTGTTTCTGTTCTGATAAGCATACCCAAAAAGAGATTGAAACGGGCAACGGCCCGCAACCGGATGAAAAGATTGGTGAGAGAGGCCTACAGGTTGAACAAAGGCTTGTTACAATCCAATTTGTTGCCGGATAATCATCGGATTGACATTGCATTTGTTTACGTGAAAGATGAACTTTCCGGTTATGATATTGTAGAGAAAAGTGTGTGCAAATCTTTGCGCGAAATATCGAATAAACTAACGATCGAAAGAGAGAAATGCTGAAGTTTTTAAAAAATGCGCTTACGCGGTTGCTTCTTGCGCCTGTCTATTTTTACCGTTACGCTATTTCACCGCTCTTGCCGCCCAGTTGCCGATACACGCCCACTTGCTCGCAATACACCATAGAAGCACTTAAAAAACACGGGCCTTTCAAAGGAACGTATTTGTCTGCAAAACGCATTTTAAGCTGCAATCCGTGGGGCGGATCGGGATATGACCCGGTGCCTGAACCCAAGCCCAAAAAGCAGCAAGACAAACCGAAAGCGGAGTAGAAATTTATATGGAACTATACGACGTCCACACCCACCAGATTCTTTTAGAGGACACCGATGATCCCTATCACTCGTGTATTCTCGATGTGTACCCCCTTGAGTTTGAAGTAGCCAGAGACACTAACGACCGCCATGCCTTTTCCTGCGGAATCCATCCCTGGTATTCCGAAGACAGCGAAAATCAGATGATTTATTTGAAAGAGATTGTGGGAGACCCGCGTATTGTCGGCATTGGCGAAACCGGATTAGATAAATTGAAAGGCCCTTCTTTTGATATTCAGATACCTGTGTTTAAGGAACATATTGTTTTATCGGAAAAGCTGAAAAAACCACTGATTATCCACTGCGTGAAAGCGTGGGAGGAGTTGTTGCGTGTGCGCGAAGAGGCCAATCCTGCCCAGCCGTGGATCCTGCACGGGTACCGGGGCAAGCCCGAACTGACAAAACGACTGGTTCGTGAAGGCTTTTACTTTTCAGTGGGTGACGATATAAATGTGGAGTCGATGGAGCTTATTCCCCTCGAAAACCTCTTCTGCGAGACTGACGAGGATTTTATGGATATCCGCGACGTTTACGCTCAGGCTGCGCAGGCTGTGAATATGGAACTCGAAGAATTTGCCGAAAAAGTTGCGCAAAATATCCACCGTATTTTCCCAACCCTGAAAGCACCCAAATCTTTTGATCCCGAAGAAGAGGAGGATGAGGAAGATTGATTAACTCAATAAAATAATCGGCCGCTCTATTTCCTTCCAAAATCTGCCGGAATCTCACCCCAGTTATCGGTTTCCCATTTGATAACGGGGTTTTCATAGGAATTTTCCGATAACCATCTCTCGGCCCGGTCAATAAGACTGAAAACAGGTTGGTTCCCCTTGGTTTTTTCCAATTTGGTATTGCATTTTTTCCTGATCACCCATTTTATGGCATTCATGCTATCGGAATAAACCGGCAGGTTGCTGTTTTTCTGTTTCAACAATGCCAGTGCGTGAACAATGGCTAAAAACTCGCCGATATTGTTGGTGCCATCTTTCAAGGGGCCAACGTGAAAGATCTCCACACCATCTGCCACAAAAACACCCCGATATTCCATAAGCCCGGGATTCCCGCTGCAGGCAGCATCCACCGCGATGCTTTCGGTAAGGAACTTCTTCTTTGACGGGGCTGCTTTTCTTACTCTTCCTTCTGCTTTCCCAATATATTTCCAGGGATTATCATTAAAGGCCGCCTCGGCCTCTTCTTGTGTTCCAAAAGATTTATACCGCGCATTCTCAAAACCCGATACCTGCGCCTTGCACTCGTCCCACGACGGGTAAACTCCCGGCACGGCACCTTGCCAAACTACATAGAACTTCTTTTTTGCCATGACATCACTACATCGTATCCAAAACATACGGCACAATCTCTTGCTGGAGATCGGGACGGGGTTCCTCGATGGAGATGATGCTGTCAACTATGAATTTTGTGTATCCGCGCCAGGGAATTGGAGCAAAAAACTCTTTGTAATGTAGTTGTACGTGCTTTCCGCTCGATAACATCAGTTTTTCGGCGATTTCCTTGTCCTCTACCGAAAAATCGAATTGGTTAGACTGCAACCCGCCCGGCTTATCCGCCCTGAATCCGGTTTGAATGAGCTTCCCTTCGTAAGTTTTGAAAATTACGCCTTTATAGACTAAATAATTCAATTCTCCGGATTTTACTCCTGTTCCAAAGACGTAATAATAACGCACATACGCAAATACGGCGAGTACAATCAAAACGATTCCGAGAAACCGTCCGAGCCATTTTCTGCTCTTTTTCTTTTTAGGTTGTAGGTCATTCATATGTCTGTTAAAATATTTTCAAGTGAATTTTCGGCAGTTTTTTATTTCCGATGTCAAAGATACGTTTTTTTTGCTTTTTTAGCTATTTATAGCCCCAAAAATAAAGTCCGGTTTCCCTTTTTAGGTTAACTTTGTACATCAAATAAAACAATCCAAAAAATGATCGTATGAACAGGTTAACTTTAATTGCTTTTGCGCTTTTTATCTCCCTTTCTCTTTTCCCGCAAGATTCGGTTTATACATTTACTGTAGTTAAAGAAAATCCCGTAACGTCCGTAAAAAATCAGGCAAGCACGAGCACTTGCTGGAGCTTTTCGGGTGTAAGCTTCCTGGAGTCCGAGTTACTGCGAAAAGGAAAAGGAACATTCGACCTGTCGGAAATGTATATCGTGAGAAGAAACTACGAAGACAAAGCCGAAAAATTTGTCCGCACACACGGGCACCTGAGTTTTTCACCCGGGGGATCATTTGCCGATGTGATAGAGACGCTCGATGAGTACGGGATTGTTCCCGATGAAGCCTATCCCGGATTACCCGACGGAGCTGACCGGCACGACCACGGTGAAATGGACAAGGTGTTGAGCGGTTATATGAATGGAATCATTGGAAATAATAATGTCTCGACAGTCTGGCTCAAAGGGTTTAAAGGTATTTTAGATGCTTATCTGGACGAAAAGCCCGCTTCGTTCACTTACAACGGAAAAACCTATACCCCACAATCGTTCAAGGATTTTCTGGGGCTGAATCAGAACGACTACATCTCGATAACTTCATTCACGCATCATCCGTTTTATGTGTCATTTCCCATTGAAGTACCCGATAACTGGCGTTGGGCAAACTCGTACAACCTGCCTGTGAATGAAATGATGGCGGTTATTGATAATGCCATTATGAACGGTTATACTGTTGCCTGGGCATCGGATGTGAGCGAAGGTGGATTCTCGCGCCAGGGTATTGCCATTGTTCCCGATGAAAACGCGGCAGAAAATGCCGGGACCGACCAGGCAAAATGGCTGGGTTTATCGGAACGCGAAAGGCGCTCAACCATCACCGGCAAGGTTGGTACTGAAGTGCTGAAGGAGAAAAATATCACGCAGGAGATGCGTCAATTGGCGTACGATAACTACCAGACCACCGACGATCACGGCATGCATATTTACGGTATTGCCAAAGACCAGAACGGTAACAAATATTATATGGTGAAAAATTCGTGGGGCAAAACAGGGCCTTACAATGGAGTTTGGTATGCATCGGAAGCTTTTGTCCGTTATAAAACTCTGAGTATCGTTGTTAATAAAGAGTCGCTTCCGAAAGAAATAGCGAAAAAGTTGTGAGTTCAAAAGGAACATTATGGAAATTTCCGCATTATACGAAATCTATAAAAAACATCCGGTAGTTACTACCGACTCCCGGGTTTGCCCACACAATTCTATTTTCTTTGCGCTCAAAGGCGATCGGTTCAATGGCAATCGGTTTGCCGAAAGTGCGATTGAAAGAGGTTGTGCATATGCTGTAGTGGATGAATGGGAAAACGACAAGCCGGAGAATCCGCGCGTGATCGTGGTGGAAAATGTGCTGGAGACCTTACAGAAGCTGGCCAATTATCACCGAAAAAAACTAAAGATAACCATTGTGGGAATTACGGGTACAAACGGAAAAACCACCACAAAGGAGTTACTTGCCACCATCCTTTCCAAGGAGTTTAACGTGGCTTTTACGCAGGGAAATTTCAACAACCACATAGGTGTTCCGCTCACGTTGCTGTCTATAAACAAGTCGCACGAAATCGGCGTCATAGAGATGGGAGCCAATCATCCCGGCGAGATCCGTGCATTATGTGAAATTGCTGAACCCAATATCGGATTAATTACCAATATAGGAAAAGCTCATATAGAAGGATTCGGGTCGTTGGAAAACGTGGTCAATACCAAATGCGAACTCTACGATTTTATCCGTCAACACGAAGGTAAGGTATTTGTGAATAAGGACAATCCTATACTGAACGAAAGGTCGGAAGGCCTGGACAGGATTTTGTACGGACGTGACAATCCCGCCTTGTTTGTGTCGGGGACGTTGTCGGCCGAGACGCCCTTTCTACACTTCGATTGGAACTTTTTTGAACATCCGTACCGCGTGAAGACACATCTGGTGGGAGAGTATAATCTCGATAATGCGCTTGCGGCTGCTGCAATCGGCAAATATTTCGGCATCAACGCCGAGTACATAAGTGATGCTCTCGAAACATACGAGCCCAAAAATAACCGTTCGCAATTTGAACGCACTCAGCACAACGATCTTATTATTGATGCTTACAATGCCAATCCCACAAGCATGAAGGCGATGCTGGATTTTTTTGCAAAAATCAAATCCGATTTGCCAAAAGCAGTCGTTCTGGGAGAGATGAAAGAGTTGGGCAGTATTACCGAAGGGGAGCACAGGAAGATGTTGGAGTATTTGCGGGGACAGTCGTTCAATAAAATGTACCTGGTAGGTTCCGTTTTCATCGACGGAGCGGTCGGGGGTGGCACCGCCGGAAATACGCTTGTCTTCGAAACCGTGGAACAATTGATAGAGGAGTTGAAGCAACATCCTTTAACGGGATATTATGTGCTGTTAAAAGGATCGCACACCGTGCACTTGGAGAAAGTAATACCGTTTCTGTAGCTACTTACCAAACCGCACATTTAGCATCGCAATCTCCGAAACCGAGCCGATGCGGTATTGCGGGCCTGCCAATCCCAGCCCGGAGGTTACATAGATATGTGTGTTGCCTTTTCTGGCGTATCCGTAGGCTACTTTAAAAGTTAATCGCGTAGCGATATTTCCGGGGAAAGCCTGCCCGTGATGTGTATGTCCGTATAGCGCAATATCGGTGCCGGCATTGACCTCCTCATCAATATCGTGCGGGTTGTGGTTGAGCACGATAACGGGTTTAGACCTGTCTACATGTTGCCTTTTCAGAACCTCGGACAGGGGCAGTCGTTTCTTAAATGTAAGGTCTTCACGTCCCACCACGTAAAAAGCGCTGTCAATCAGGACGGCCGAGTCGCGGAGCATTTTAATTCCCACAGCGTTCAAAAACTCAATTTTTTGCTCGGCTTCGAAACGGTATTCGTGGTTGCCCGTACAGGAATATACGCCCAACGGTGCCCGAAGCCGACGGAGTTCTTCGCCCATCCTCTGTTCCAGAACCGGCTCAATGCTGGAGTCGAGGATATCCCCCACAAAAAGGATCAAGTCGGGCTGTTGCTGCAAAATCAAATCTACCATTCTTCGCGCATCGTCCCTGTTGATCAGGTATCCCAGATGCATGTCGCCAATCATCGCTATCCTGACGGAGTCCATCTTTCCGGCCGGTTTGCCTATCTCCATATTCACTTGTTGTACCTCGGGGTGATTGAATTTGTAATTGCCGTAATACAACACGGAGACCACCATCACTATGGATGAAAGAAAGACGATGAGTTTCATCTTTGCAGGCTGGTTCACCAGCTCTTTGGGACGAGCGAGTTGCTTCCTGAATACCAGATACAGAAAGTCGAAGATCAACACCAGGCCGCCAAGATAAAAAAGGAAGAGCATCCAGCTTGTTCCCATCACGCGAATGAGATGAATAAGTTCAGGAGGAAGACGGCGGTAAAACAGGAATCCGGTGAGATATACCAGAAACTCGAAAGCGAAAATAACCGTCCAGGACGCCCGGAGCGCTCTTTGCGTTTTAAAAACGTCCCAACCCTTTAGGAAGACAAGGACGTTGAGTGTGAAATGGATGATGAGTGCGACGATAAGTGAACGCATAATATCAATTTACAGAGTCAGGAAAAAACTAACCCACAAAGGTACGGAAAAATCAATAATCATTCCGTGGAAAAGTGCGACGACTACGTAGTCGGGCCCCGAGTATTTAGTGATAACAGGAAGTGTGGTATCCATGGTGGTGGCGCCACCGGCACAAATGGGGGATAGTTTCCCGAAATACCTTACCATCCACGGCGTAAAAACCAGGACGATGAACTCGCGCATAATATTCGCCAGCAAGGCGACCGTACCCAGTTCTGCCCCACGGAATTCCGAGATGAGAATACTCGATAGGGAGTAGTACGCAAATCCGGCGCCTACACTGAGGCAATCGCTCAGGCTCCTTCCTGGAAGTAAGATGCTCACCAGCGCTACCCCTGCAAAAGTCCCGACAGTGGTAGCAACAGGCACCAAAACAATTTTAAATCCAAATCGCCTTACGGCAGTGAACATGTTTTTACTTGAGCCGATCTGTATTCCCACAAAGAAAAGTAATCCGTAAAGGATCCATTTGGAAATATCGTCTTTCAGCAACACTTCGGGGATCCAGCCAAAAAGAGCAAGAATTACACCCAAAGCAAAAAGTAAAAGATAAATGAGTGATTGCTTCATGGCTTTTTAAAAAACGTTGAGTATATCAGCCAGGCACAAAGCACGCTTCCCAACGTGGCTCCAAAAGTGATAATCAGAGCATCGAGGCCGATGGAACTGAAATTTTTTACCAGTTGTTCATTTGTACCCACCGATACGCCAAGAAAGAATAGCAATAGCATAATGATTAGGCTTATAATTGTTCCTGTGTATTTTACCTGTGGAATTTTTCTGACAAAATATCCCACAACAACGCCCGATAATATGATGAGGATAATGTTGAGCATAATTTTTATTTTGATTGAGAAGTCTTTATTCACAAAAGTATGAAAAAAATCTTTTCCGGTAATCATTACGCTAAATTAGAGAAAGTTTAAATTTGTTTTGAAGGCAAAGATTGTTTATTTACTTTTTTCGTAAGAAATTTAAACAGTTTCTAACATTTTTCGTGTAAGAAAACCAACGAACGCTGCGTCTATACAAAGTAAGAATAAATCCGATGTTTAAAAATGTAAAAAGGAACGCCAGAGGATGCTATCTTTACTAAATTATCGTAATGGGGCGCTTGGGAGAACTCTTTATTGAATTTATTAACTACTTTTGTCAAAATTTCAATGTGAATCCTTATGAAACTAACCCTATTATCACTAATTTTCTTTCTGATTTCAGTTGTTATCTATGCAGAGGGCACGACTGTTAAAGGGCAACTGACGAGCGCCAGCGACCAACAACCGCTCCCGTATGCCACTATTTCTGTTGCCAGCACAACGGTTCCACAAAAATCCATCAAGAAATTTGCTACCGACGACAGCGGTAATTTTACTACCTCGCTGCAAGCCGGAAACTATATTTTTACGTTTCAGTTTGTCGGGATGAACAGTCTCAACCGTAACGTGGAAGTGAAAAACGGAGAATCGCAAGTCAATCTCGGGCAAATTGAAATGACTGAAAGTTCAACCGAGTTGCAGGAGGTTAGCGTAACGGCACAGCGCCCGCTGGTGAAGGTGGAAATAGATAAGCTTACCTACAGTGCAAAAGACGACCCCGAAGCATCCACATCGAATGTGCTGGAATTGCTTCGTAAGGTGCCTTTAGTCACCGTTGACGGTGAGGACAATATCCAGCTGAAAGGTTCGTCGAGTTTCAAAATTTACATGAACGGGAAGCCGTCGAATATGATTTCGAACAATCCGTCGCAAGTGTTGAAAAGTATGCCGGCCAACAGCGTAAAGAATATAGAGGTGATTACCGATCCCGGAGCGCGCTACGATGCCGAAGGTGTGGGGGGAATCATAAACATTATTACCGACAAACGGGCGGATGAAGGCTATTCGGGTTCCGTGGGAGCTAATGGCGATACGTTTGGAGGATATGGAGGTAACGGCTATTTGTCGTTAAAATACGGCAAGTTCGGGTTTACCGGGAACGGAAGTTATTTTTACCACAACAGGCCTGAGGCCAAGACATCGTTCATCCGGGAAGAGATGGCTCCAAACCCGGTGAATAAGTTGACGCAGGACGGGATTTCCAAAAACTACGGAGGCGGGTTGTTTTACAATACATCGCTCAGTTACGAGCCGGATACGCTGAATCTGTTCAACGTTTCCGTCGGACAATTCGGCGGGAAGTTTCATTCCGATTCAAAACAGGATGCACTTTCGGAAGGCGCGAGGGATTATTCGTACCTGCTGAAGAATAAATCCATGTCGCATTTCGGGTCATTTACGCTGGCAACCGATTATCAGCGGACTTTTAAAAAGAAAGATGAGTTGCTGACCGTTTCCTATCGTTTCGAAAGAGATCCCAACAATAGCGAATTCGAAAGCGAATACGATAATGTAGTCAATTATATCTATCCCGACGGCTATCGTATAAAGAGCATCAACGACGCGGGCGGAAATGAACATACCGGACAAATAGATTACGTAAACCCCCTTACCAACAAGCACAGTGTAGAAGTAGGCCTGAAATACATCTATCGCGATAACTCCAGCCGTGGCGACAACATGTTTCTGGATGTGGCCAACGACGGGCAATGGAAAGAGGATTTGAAACGTAAGAACGACCTCGATCACGAGCAAAGAATCGCATCGGGATACGCCGGATACGGGTTGAAAGCCGGAAAATTCGGTGTGAAACTGGGGCTTCGCGGCGAGAATACCGCTCAAAAAATACACTTTATAAACGCAAAAAACGATACGATAGTACATTCCAACTTCTTCGATCTAGTCCCCTCGGCAGCTTTCTCCTACCAGCTGGGAATGACTAAGACATTACGTTGGGGCTACAACATGCGCATATCGCGCCCGGGAATCTGGTATTTGAATCCCTACGTCAATGATGCCGACCCCAATAACATCCGTTACGGGAATCCCGGCTTGGATGCCGAACAGACGCATAATTTAAACATTAATTACGGTTCGTTTTCGCAAAAAGTCAACTTCAACGCGACACTCAGCTATTCGTTTACTCAAAACGCCATCACATCGTATATTTTTGTGGATGAAAACGGTGTCACCAACAATACATACCGGAATATCGGCCGTAATCAGTCGGTGGGACTGGATGGATATGCCAGCTGGACACCTATACCGGCTATCCGGATGAATCTGAACGGATCGTTAATTTATACCGATATTCAAAGTACGGAAAATGCCGGAATGAGAAACAGCGGATTTTCGGGACGCGGTTTCGGAAGCATAACATTTACGCTGCCCAAAGACGTAAGGCTTACCGCCAACGGAGGAATTTTCACGAACAGCATACAATTGCAAACCACCCAGTCGACGTTCTACTTTTATTCGTTTAGTGCGATGAAGAGCTTCTTTAACAAGAAACTGGATGTCTCTCTTAATACTACCACTCCTTTTCACAAGTACCGCGATTTCAAGTTGACGACCACCGGTGAAGGGTTTGTTCAAAAAATGAATTATCAAAATCCGATGCGTACCTTCCGCTTGAGCCTGACGTATCGTTTTGGAGATTTGAAGTCTTCAGTTAGAAAAGTACAACGTACCATTACCAACGAGGATATCTTACAGGGCGGAAGTTCTCAGGAAGGATCAGGTACCGGCGGGGGAAGTTGAAAAACTCACCACTTATGCAAATAGATATAATTACCGTTTTACCGGAAATGATTGAGGGAGCGCTTAATTGCTCCATCCTGAAGCGTGCGCAGGAGAAAGGCCTGGTACAATTCGGACTGCACAACCTGCGTGATTACACGCTCGACAAGCACCGCCGTGTGGACGATTATCCTTTTGGCGGGGAGGCCGGAATGGTGTTGCAGATTGAGCCGATTGACCGCTGCATATCGCATCTGAAATCGCAACGCGATTACGATGAAGTGATTTTCACTACGCCCGACGGTGAACAGTTTACTCAAAAAACCGCTAATGAGCTGTCGCTTTTAAAGAACCTCATTATCCTTTGCGGACATTACAAGGGAGTGGATTATCGGGTGCGGGAACACTTGATTACCCGCGAAATATCCATAGGTGACTTTGTGCTTACCGGCGGTGAACTTGCCGCGGCAATGATTGCCGATGCCGTTGTCCGGGTAATTCCCGGAGCAATAGGCGATGAGCAATCTGCACTTTCCGATTCTTTTCAGGATAATTTGCTCGCCCCGCCGGTTTATACCCGTCCGGCGGAATACCGCGGCTGGCACGTTCCCGAGGTGCTCCTTTCCGGCCATGAACGCAAAATCGCCGAATGGCGCCTGGAGCAGGCACACGAACGGACTAAGCGGTTGCGTCCCGATTTGCTGAAATAAGCTGTCATTTCGAAACCTTTAAATTTCCATTTGATAGTTGATTTTAAAAAATATACCTTAATTCCTTTGCTGTTTCGTCTTTTTGTCATAATTTTGAAGTGTAATACTAATTGCACATCATTATTAATACCACTATTATGAATTTAAACGACTATCCAGCGGAACCTTTCCGCATAAAAGCGGTGGAAACTGTAAAAATGAACTCTCGCGAAGAGCGGGAAAAAGTGATCAAAGAAGCCGGTTACAATACCTTTCTCATCAATTCGGAAGATGTATATATCGATTTGCTTACCGACAGCGGAACCAATGCCATGAGCGATAAACAGTGGGGAGGAATGATGATGGGCGACGAAGCCTACGCCGGAAGCAGAAACTTTCAACATCTGGAAAAAACGGTTCGGGAAATTTTCGGATTTAAGCATTTAGTCCCTACGCACCAGGGACGTGGAGCGGAAAATATCCTGTCGCAAATCGCTATCTGCCCCGGGCAGTTCGTTCCGGGAAATATGTATTTTACTACCACCCGCTACCATCAGGAGCGGAACGGCGGAGTCTTTATCGACATCATCCGCAATGAGGCACACGATGCCGGACTGGATATTCCGTTTAAGGGAAATATCGATTTAAATAAACTGCAAAAACTTATCGATGAAAAGGGCGCCGAAAATATCGCGTATATTTGTCTGGCCGTTACTGTTAACTTGGCCGGAGGACAACCGGTTTCGATGGAAAATATGCGTGCTGTCCGGAAACTGGCCGATAAATACGGCATAAAAGTGTTCTACGACGCTACCCGCTGTGTGGAGAACGCCTATTTCATAAAGGAACAGGAAGCAGGCTTTGCCGATAAATCCATCAAAGAAATCGTTCGTGAGATGTTCAGTTATGCCGATGGCTGCACGATGAGCGGCAAGAAGGACTGTTTGGTGAATATCGGTGGGTTTTTGTGCATGAACGATGATGATCTCTTCTCATCTGCAAAAGAGATGGTGGTGGTTTATGAAGGGATGCCCTCGTACGGCGGAATGGCCGGACGCGATATGGAAGCCATGGCTATCGGGCTGCAGGAATCCATGCAATTTGAATATATCGAGCACAGAATCAAGCAAGTACGCTACTTGGGAGAAAAACTCAAAGTAGCCGGAGTCCCCATAGTTGAGCCTGTTGGCGGGCATGCTGTTTTTCTGGATGCCCGCCGGTTTTGCCCGCACCTGACACAAGATCAATTCCCCGCACAAAGTTTAGCGGCGAACTTATACGTGGAATCCGGCGTTCGTAGTATGGAGCGCGGCATCGTTTCTGCCGGGCGCGACAAAACTACAGGAGAAAACCACCACCCAAAACTGGAAACTGTCCGATTGACCATTCCGCGCAGGGTTTATACTTACCGGCATATGGATGTGGTTGCCGATGCGGTTATTAACCTGTACAAACAGAAGGAAAAGATCAGGGGGCTTCGTTTCGTTTATGAACCCAAACAGTTGAGGTTCTTTACGGCAAGGTTTGAAGAAATTTAATTCTCCTACAACGCCATCACTTTCAAACCCACATAAAATGTTCTTGGTAATCCCGGTCCCCAAACGTAATTGCTGTCGCGGTTCCGGTAATTATCAAAATCGTTTTGGTAAAAGTTGCCGATATTTTTTACACCTCCGAAAATCTCCAGCCCACTGTCGAAGAAAGGCAGTTCAAACGTGTATCCCACTTTCGCGCTGAATTCGGTGAACGATGGAGAGGTGCGGTATTCGTTGGGCCGGAGCGCTATGTTTGGAGAAAACTTTGCCAAAAGCATTTTGCCGGTATAAACGCTGCTGACGGATGCGTTTAGGTTTTTTACCGGAAAAAACGAAAGGATGGCGTAACCGTAATCGTTGGGGGTACGTAGAAATTCGCGCTTAGCCTCCAATCCTTCAATGTTTTCCACCGCCTCGGAGTGAAGGCTCTTCTGCCACGTGAATCCCGATTCCAGTTGCACTTTTTTGTTGTAGTTGGCACGCAATTCAAGTGTAACTCCTTTCACCGTCGCCCCCGGGCCGTTTTGTTTTTCAAATTGTTCGCCATACTCATCCCTTCCCACCGGTTGAAGATGAAAAGCGTCGTTCAGCTTGGTGTAAAAACCTTCCAGGGTGAAGCCGTAAATGTAATTTTCGGTTGCTTTGTCGTAATTTACCGAACCGCTAAAACTGTTGGAGCGCTCCTCCTTCAGGTCCGGGGCTAGCGAAATGCGGGAAACCCCGCCTCCTGCAAATGCAATGTGCATATCGGTATCGAAAGCTTGCGGCGCACGGAAGCCGGTTCCCCAGGTAAGACGGAACTGCGTGTAATTTTTCAGCCTGTACAACATCGATACGCGCGGGCTCAGGATAACGTGGTTTACCAGGTTGTGCTTATCGGCACGCACTCCGGTCAAAACGGTAAATGTATTGCTGAGCTTCCAGTCGCTTTGCAGAAAGGCTGCCGCATTTTTTGTGGTCTGATCAACCCCGTACTGATAATGCGGAATGGAATCCAAAATATCGTCGAGCAGATATTCCGTACCCACGGTCAGCACGTTTGTCCCCTTTATAAAGTTTGTCAATCGGTGGTTGAATTGGACACCTGCTTGCAAGGTGTGGTTGCTTGTGTAGCCGTAAGGCGGGTTTTTCAGATGCTGCGCCTCGGCCTCCGCAAATTCTTCGGGAGTATCAAAATCATCCGGTGCCGGATACAGACCAGTATAATGGTTTCGTTTGGTCTTTTGCCCTGCAAAATAACTGATGAAGGAGCTGTTGTCGTTGTTAAAATTAATCTGATAATCCAAACCGCCCATTAAAATGTTGTGCGTCCGTTCTTCGGATTGTTTAGCCAAATGCGCCTCTTTTTTAATCATTTCGCCGCCATACCGATATTCATAAAGGCTTGAAAAGTTAACTTCCAGTTTTTGGCCGTGTGTGGGAGTAAAAATCAGGTTTCCACCAAACGAGTTGCTTTCCAGAGCGGGAAGTTCCGAGAAGTTGTCTTTTTCGATTACGGTTGTACCATCATTTTTGAGTGTAATACCCGGATGGTCGTAAAAATCGCGGACCCTGCGGTTGGCAAAAAGCGACACGCCCGCTTTTTTATTCCTCGAAAGCATGGTTGTGTTGGCGGTCAGCACATTGTCTATCGCTGCCCCGTTTATACTGTTGGTGGTGAAACTCACCTCATAGTCCGACCTTGTTGGAATTTGCGTGATTACGTTTACCGTCCCGCCAATGGCGCTGGAGCCGTACAGAGCCGAGCCGCCGCCTCGGACCACCTCAATGCGCTCTACCATGTTCGCGGGAATTTGCTCCATTCCGTATAATCCGATAAGCGGACTAAAAACAGGCCGGCCATTGATTAAAATTTGCGAATAGCCGCCGCCAAGGCCGTTCATCCGCAGCTGTGTGTAGCTGCATGTCTGGCAGTCTGTTTCCACGCGCAATCCCGGCTGAAACCGCAATCCTTCCGAGATGTTGCATGCCTGCACTGCATCCAGGCTCTTGGCATCCAATACGTTTACCACTATAGGGGTTTCGGTCCGCCTTTTAAAAGTACGGGTTCCCGTAACCACCACATCGTCTAAATGCATTATTTCTTCTTCTATTTTGAAATTTATTTCGATGGATCGTCCAGCCTCAATTTCCACCACTTTTTCCTGTGATTTATATCCTACACTTTGCGCCACCAGCGTCTGTCTCCCTGCCGGAAGGTTTGTGAGCATGTAGTGGCCTGTTTCATCGGTGGTTGTTCCGATGGTTGTCCCTTTTACGGCAATGGTTACGAACGGTACGTGTACGCCGTTGCTTTGCACATCGCCAAAAACATTAGAATCGGTTTTTTGAGCATATAATGAGTTGATGGATAACCATAAGGCGGCTATCGCAACATAAACTGTTTTTTTCATTTTGATTGAGTTTATTTTGTTTGCAAGTATTAAATATTTTGTCTAAAGTCAGAAACTAAGCGGCCGGCGGTGCCCGCAGACAGGTGTTGATTTGGATTTTTATAGGATGCAATCCTTCGTAAAGTATGGTAGGGATATCATGCAAAACTTTTGATTTGCCGGATAAATCGAAGCCGGGGATAACGTCCGGCGTAATTTGCGTATGATATAAATGTTCTAAAAGAAAAAGTTGATTTTCGGTGTGCTTGTGTTGCTTTTTCTCGCTTTTCTTGTACGGATGAGAGTGAACATACGATATGTGGTTAATTATATGAGTATGAGTGAAAAACGTAATACTGCCCATGTAGCCTACAAATAAGGCGAACAGGAGCCATTTTTTTGCAAAATGTCGATTCCGTCTTTTCATATCCGCTACAGAAACAGTAATTTTATTGAATGCATAGAGCTATTTAGATAGATTCTAAATAGTAAACAGTTTTTCATGGCAAATGTTCACGGGAGAATCTTTATTTTCTATAATGCTTTGAATTTCCCTGTTTGAAATACCCGATCTCGTGTCCGATGTTTTTCAGCTGTTGTTCGAGAAAACGCAGGTCATCTTCGTTGCTCTGTTGTGAGACGGGTTTATTCTGATAAAGGAAATAGTCATCGCGGTATTGTTTGGGGGTGATATTGGGCATCAGTACATTAGCTCCGACACAGAGGGCTTTTTCGCGACCGTTTTTCTCGATGGATTGCAGGGCGGTGGTGGCTGCGATGTTGATGTCGGGCATGAGGATGCGGAGGAGGGCGACCATTTTAAGGCTCAGGGCGAATCGTTCTTGTAGCGGAATAAGCTCACTCCTGTTTTTATAGAGCGGAGTTTGTGTGTGTTCAATATACGGTCCCATTCCGCACATATCGATATCGAATTGCTTCATAAACAGCAAGTCGCTTGCCAGGTGTCCGGCAGTTTGAAACGGCAATCCGATCATTACGCCCGTTCCGGTTTGGTATCCTGTTTTTTTTAACGCTTCCAGGGCATTGAGGCGTTTTGTGAAACTGTGCGTTTCGTCTTTCGGATGTATTTTATAGTATAGTTCTTCGGAAGAAGATTCGATACGGAGCAGGTAACGGCCGGCTCCGCTCTCAAACCACCGGCGATATACCTCTTCAGACTGTTCGCCGCAGGAGAGGGTGATGCCGATCTCCCGGTTGGTCATGCGCATGGCTTCCTTCAGGATGAAATCGATCTTTCGGATAAATGCATCCGAGGAGAGTTCACCGCTCTGAATAGCAACAGATCCAAATCCGTTTTCGTGAGCAAACCGGATGGCCTCCAATACCTCGCCGTTTGTGAGGCAATACCGGTGTGTGGAGGTATTGTCGCGGCGGATACCGCAATAATAACAATTTTTTTCGCAAATATTGGAGAATTCGATCAGTCCGCGCAAATAAACCGTGTTGCCGACGTGCTGTTGCTTCACCTCCGAAGCGTAACTGAACAGGGCTTTCTCTTCATCGCCGGAAGCGTTGAGCAGTTGAACAAGCTCCGCTTGGGAAAATTCCGGTTTATGGAGTATGGATTGCGTGGGTGTCTGATTCATGATTGTTGAACATTCTCGTTGCCCGTTCAAAAATACCGTTCATGTATGCCAGTGCCATTCCGTAATTGGTGACGGGGATATCTTTTTCTGTGAACGATTTCATCCTGTTTATCAGTTGCTTGCGTGTGACCATGCATCCGCCGCATTGGACGACGAGCGCGTACGCCTCTCCCGGGAGGGGTGGAGGGGGGTCGATTTCCGATAATCCGCTTACAAATGTGAACGATAATTTTTTGCCTGTAAATTTCCGAAGGAGTTTTGGAATTTTCACCCGCCCGATATCATCGCAACTGGTTTGATGGGTGCAGCTTTCCAACACAAGAACGTTATCGCCGTCTTTCAGTTTCGAAATGTAAGGCGTGCCTTGCAGGTAAGCCTCGAAATCGCCTTTTTGACGGGCGAACAAGATACTGAAACTCGTTAACGGAACACTTTCGGGAATACGTTCCGCGACATAGCCGAAAACCTGGCTGTCGGTAATGGTGAGCGCCGGTTTTATGCCAAGCTCCAGAAAACCGTCCAGCCCGGTATCTTTTACTACTATCGTGATGCAATCGTTGTCCAGCGCATCGCGGATGGTCTGATTTTGCGGCAGGATCAGCCGCCCTTCGGGGGCCTCGCTGTCGATGGGTGTTACAAGCAGCACCAGATCTTTCGGTTTCACCAGGTCGCCGATAAGTGTTTTGTTTTGCTCTCTGTCGCGAGGAATTATCTCTTTCAGCGAGTCAATGATCTTGTCCGAATCTCCCGGATCTTTTGCACTGAAATCGATAACCGTAGCTTTGCTGTGATGGGCTATCGCTGTTTTTGTGAGAGCGGCAATTTTAGAAATATCGCTTTTGTTGTGAAGGATGAGGTAGGGGGTACTGAATTTCTCAAAGTAGCGGATAAGATCCAGTTCATACTGTCCGAACTGATTTCCGGCAATGAGCAACACCGCACAGTCCACCTTTTTTATTGCTTCGAGCGATTTGTTGACGCGTTTTCTTCCCAATTCTCCCGCATCGTCAATCCCTGCGGTATCCACCAATACCACCGGGCCAATTCCTAAAATCTCCACCGATTTTTTTACCGGGTCGGTTGTTGTGCCGGGTATATCAGACACAATAGCAGTCTCCTGGCTCGTGAGTAAGTTGATCAGTGAGCTTTTGCCGGTGTTTTGACGGCCGAAAATGCCGATATGTAGTCTTGAGTTGCTCATTGGGCCGTTTTATCGGTCAGTTTGTTAAAAATACAAATCCCGTTCCCCCTGTTTTATTTTCTCAATTTTTTCACGTACCTGCTGTTGTACTGTTTCATTGAGTTCGGGGATATTTTTTTCAATCACGTCCCATCCTTTTTCTGCCGTATGTTCAGGGGCATAGTCAACCAGATATTCAGCCAGCGTGAGTATCGCATTGGGGGTACAGAACCGTTTGATAAAGCCGGGGACGGAGAATTCCATAAAATGCTCGCCGGTACGCCCCAGGCGGTAGCAGGCAGTACAGAATGAAGGCAGCATATCCTGCTGGAGCAGTTCATCGATGATTTGATTGAGTGTCCGGTCGTCGTTTATGCGGAACTGTCCTTTTTTGAGGTCATGATTTTGTTCCTTTTCGGCATAGCTGCCCAACTCAATTTTTGTTCCGCCATCAATTTGGGATACGCCGAACTGAATTAATTTGTCGCGAAGTCCTGCGGGCTCACGGGCCGTAAGGATCATTCCCGTGTAAGGAACGGCTAACCGGAGAATAGCTACCAGGCGGGTGAAATCTTCGTCCGCCACGAAATATTCATCGCCTAAATCAAGCATCGACGCGTCTTTGATACGGGGAAACGAAATGGTGTGGGGCCCTACGTTGTAGCACGCTTCCAGGTGATTGGTGTGGCGAACCAGGCCCATTACTTCGAACCTCCAGTCGTACAGCCCGAAAAGCGCGCCTATCCCCACATCGTCCAGTCCGGCTTCCTGTGCACGGTCGAGCGAAGTGAGGCGATAGTCGAAATCGGCCTTTTTGCCACGCAAATGATAGGTCTTATATGCTTCGCGGTGATAGGTTTCCTGAAACACCTGATAGGTGCCGATGCCGGCTTTTTTCACTACCCGGAACCCTTCGATGTCGAGTGGGGCAGCGTTGATGTTTACACGGCGGATTTCGCCGTTGTCTTTTTTCACGCTGTATGCGATCTTCACGGTGTGGGCGATGAATTCAGGGTTGTATTGCGCATGTTCGCCGTAGACGAGGATCAATCGTTTTTGTCCGTTGTCTTCCAGCGCTTCAATTTCTTTTACCAGTTCGTCGTCCGAGAGTGTTTTGCGGACGGCATCTTTGTTCGAAGCTTTAAATCCGCAGTAAGCGCAGTTGTTAGAGCACTTATTGCCTACATAAAGCGGAGCAAAGAGTACGATGCGGTTTCCGTAAATTTTTTTCTTAAGTTCCCTGGCGCCCTCTTTGATGAGTTGCACCGACTCTGAATCGGTGGCATTGATAAGTACGGCAACTTCTTCGAGGTTCAGCCTGTTCTTCGCAAGCGATTTTGCGATCACTTCTTTTACTCTTTCGGGTGTGGAAGCCGTTTTGTTGAGGAAATCCCAAATCTCGTCCGTATCGATGAAGGGTTGCATCGGCACATCGGGAATAGCGTATTTTTCCGGGGTAAATTTCATAAAGCATTTATTCACAAAGTGGATTACAAAATTACAAAATTTATTCCATCAATCACAGAACTTTATCGGGTTCTGTAAAAGAAAAATGAGTCAATGCTGAAGGCCGTCGGTTTTTTTTCGTTCAGAAATCAATATCGACAACAGGATAGAGACGATAAGCGTACCGATAATAACTGCCAGCGAAAACCACGAGTTGTGTGCGAAAAACTCCCCTACTGAATGTATGGAGCTAAACAACATTTTTACGCCGATGAACAAAAGAATGAAACTCACACCTGTTTTCAGGTACCGGAACATTCCCATAATTCCTTTCAAGGTGAAAAAAAGCGATATTAAACCCATCACCGCGAAGACGTTGGATGAAATGGCCAGAAAGTTTTCTTCGCTAAGCGTAAGAACGTTATTTACACCTTCTTTTATAACACCGATAATAGCAGGAATGGAATCGACGGCAAACAGGACATCGGTGGAACCAATAACGAGCAGGGCAAGAAAAATATGGGTGATGTGTATTTTCCCGTTTATCTTAGTAAAGAAATGGGACGAATGTATGTCGGGATCGATGGGAAATAGTTTTGACGCTCCCTTGTAAAAAATGTTCGACTCGGGATTTACGCTTTCATCTTCTTTCGAAAAAGCCATTTTGTATGCTGTCAAAATCAGGATAAGGCCGAAAATATAGATGATCCAATGGAAGTGTTCTACCAGTTCCATCCCGGTCAGGATGAAAAGGATGCGCAAGGCAACGGAAATCAAAATACCCAGTTTCAGCAACTTCGGTTGATTTTTAGGATGAATGCCCATCATCGAGAAAATCAGTATAAAAACGAAGAGATTATCTACCGATAACGAGTACTCTGTCAAATATCCGGAAATAAATTTCGACATCATTACGGGGCCGGTCCGTATCGTGCTTTCCGGATTTTGCGGAAAGAAAAAATAGAGAGAGGTGCCAAAGGCCAATGCGATGGAGATCCAGACGGCTGTCCAGGTCAAAGAAGACTTGACGCTTATTGCTTCTTCACGGTGGGAAGTTACGTATAAATCGATACCATATACAATGATAAAGATTATTATAAAAGTGATCCAGTAAAGGGTTATTGCATTCATAAGTATTTCTACCACGCAAAAGATCACTCAAAATTATACCTAAATTTAATCCGTTATTCCCAATCCGATTTAAATTGTGTTAAAAATAACGGGGCGATTTTTTCGTCCCGTTATCGGAAGTTTCATCCGGCGTTAATATTTAAAAACTTTTCCTCCTGCAATTACCTGTTTCTGTTTTTCGTCGAATGTGGCGCGTTGTCCGGTACGTAGGGCGGCCGTCACCATGATATCGGCGATAGAGTGGTTGTATCCTGCTTCAACGGGAGCGTTCGTTTTCACGTTGCCGCTTCTCACGCACTCCATCCAGTTTTTCATATGTGCGTTTGTGAGCGGGTCTGAGCCGGTATTGGAGCCTGTTTCCACATTTATTTTCGGTAATTCAAACGTATCAAGCATAAACGGTTTCATTCCCATGGCGCCCGCGTAGCTTTCGTTCAATCCGCCGTCGTTGTTGATGATGTTCGTATCCAGGTCAAGTTTTCCTCCGTTGGAGAAATACCATTCTTTTGTGCCTCCCGACGAGTTGTTCTGCCTGGAAGAATAGATCACCTGGAAACCCTCGCCCGGCTCTTTTTCTTTGGTGCGCCCGTAATCAAATACCGCAGTCAGGGTATCGCAGTTGGTTCTTCCGTCGTTCCACATGTAAATTCCCCCGTTTGCCACTACCGAGCGGGGATAATCCAGTTCGGAGAACCAGTGTACGGTATCGATCTGATGTGCCATCCATTGGCCGGGGATACCGGATGAGTAGGGCCAGAACAGGCGATACTCCAGATATTTGCGGGGATCCCACGGTTCGTAGGGGCGGTTCATCAAAAAGCGTTTCCAGTCGGTATCCTGTTCACGGATTTCTTTGGTAAGCCGGGGTAACCGCCAGCGTCCGGGCTGGTTGACGTTCCACGTCATTTCTACGGCGATGATCTTGCCGAATTTTCCCGATTTGATGTAGTCATACGCGGCGTGATAATTTGTTCCGCTGCGGCGTTGCGATCCCACCTGGATAACCTTGTTGGTCTCTTTGGCCGCTTTCAGTGCGAAATTGGCATCATCCATAGTCTCTGCAAAAGGTTTTTCAACGTACACGTCGCAGCCGGCTCTCACCGCTTCGGCGGTATGAAGCGCGTGTTGGAAATCGGCGGTACTGATGATTACCGCGTCGGGTTTTTGAGACCAGAGCTCGTCGGTATTTCCGGCAACCCTGATGTTCCCCCCGGTTTGTTCCCTGTACCAGGCCTGTCCTTCGTCGCGGCGGCGATTCCAGATATCACAAACGGTAAAGAGTTCAAAGTTCATCTCTTTGGCATATTTGAGGAACGATTTTCCGAGCGAATCCCGGAACCGGTTGGAAAATCCCAATACACCCACTCTCACTCTATCGTTGGCTCCGATGATGTTGGCATAGCTTTTTGCCGACATGTTCATCGTGCTTCCCAGCGTTATCCCGGCTATTCCGAGTGCCGACTTTTTAATAAATACTCTTCTCGATTCCATATTTTTTAGTTATTGAGTTGTGTTTTTATCGTCTCTATTGCTACCGGTATCTGTGTGTTAAAATCTTTCCAGCGGGCTTCGATGGATATTTTTCCTTTATATCCTGTCTTTTTCAGGGCATTGAAATAAGGGCGGAAGTCTTCGTTATAAGTTCCCGGCACTGCCCTGTCCTCTTTTTCCGCGATATGTACATGCTTGATTAGTTTCCCGTACTTCACAATGCTTTCAGGGCTTTCGTCGTCCATTTTCATATGATACAGATCTGCTAACAGCATGAAGTTGGGGTGATTGATCTCCTTAACAATTTCCCCTCCTTCCGATACGGAATTGATAAAGTTGCATTCCGTGGTGTTAAGCGGTTCAAGTACAATGGTTACGTTGTACTTTTGGGCGATTTGCGCCATCTCTTTACCTAATTTAATGAATTGCGCCCGGGCTTTTTCGCGTGAAAATCCTTCGGGGATAGAGCGTGATCCCCCGCTCCCAAATACAATTATCTCCACTCCCGCTCGTTGCGCTCTTCGAAAAGCTGTTTCCGCAAACTCTAAAATTTTCTGATGGACAGCTTCGTCGCCAACACTTTTCAGGTTTCCGGGTATAAAACTGTTACAGGCTTTAACGGGTAAAGGCGAGTTGGCAGCCTCATTCAGCAATACCTCGAATTCTTCCTCCGGTTTCGTCGGCACAAGAAATCTGGAAACACCCTCTTCCACGTATGCGTATCCGTACTGCCGCATTTTTTCTCCGTTGGCAAGATTTGTGCAGATTCCGATTGGTATTGGTTTTAACTCACTTTTTGCAACGCTGCGGGCAGAAAAGAGTATTGGAATAACGACTACATACAACAGGTAATGCATATTTATCCTTTTTATTAAAATATCATCGGGCAAATATAATAAAAATAACAATGTGTACGTAAACAGAATGAGAAAAAAAAGTAATTATCGAATTTATATGGATATAGTTGAAAAAAATGTAACTTTGCATTCCGAAATGTCCATCAAATTTTTATGTCAACAATCCATTTAAAAGGGATAGGTGTTGCCCTGATAACACCATTCAAAAAAGACAAATCAGTCGATTTTGATGCGCTGGCCCGGTTGGTCGATTATCAGATAGATGGAGGAGTCGATTACCTCGTTGCACTGGGAACCACCGCCGAAACTCCCACGTTGACGCGCGATGAACGGACCGAAGTCGTCAGGTTCATAATTGAAAGGAACAACAACCGCCTTCCGCTTATTGTGGGGGTTGGCGGAAACAATACCGCAGAAGTCGTTCACGAACTCAAGGTGTCGTACTTCTCAAACATTGCAGGAGTATTATCCGTTACCCCGTACTACAATAAACCCAACCAGGAGGGACTTTTTCAACATTATCGTGCTTTGAGCGAAGTGTCGCCAAGGCCGATCATTCTGTATAATGTTCCCGGAAGGACCGGTGTGAATATGGAAGCCGAAACCACGTTGCGGCTGGCAAAATCCTGCCCGAATATTGTGGCAATCAAGGAGGCATCGGGGAAAATGGATCAGATCCGGCAAATTATCGCTGGGCGTCCCGAAGGATTTTCAGTCATCTCGGGAGACGATGGAATTGCATTTGATCTGATAAAAGCCGGTGGCGAAGGAGTGATATCTGTTTTAGGGAATGCTCTGCCGAAAGAGTTTTCCGAAATGATACATCACGCTTTAGCCGGTGACTTCAAGCTGGCTGAAACTGAAAACAGGCGTTTTTCAGAGGTTATCCGGTTGCTTTTCAAAGACGGAAATCCGGCCGGAGTAAAATGTATGCTAAGCGAAATGGGCTACGTCGGGAATGTACTCCGGTTGCCACTGGTCACGGTGTGTGACGAGACCAGACAGCAAATAATTGAAGAACTGAAAAAAATCGTAAATCGTAAATTGTAACTCGTAAATATAATTATGTTTTCCGGAATTGTTGAAGAAGCCGCAACCGTTGTTGCATTAGAAAAAGAGAAGGGCAACCTGCACATTACGTTGAGGTGTTCGTTTACGGATGAATTAAAAATCGACCAGAGTATTGCTCACAACGGAGTTTGCCTGACGGTAGTTTCCATAGAAGGCGATACTTATACGGTAACCGCTATCCAGGAGACGCTCGACCGATCCAATCTCGGGTTGTTGAAAGCAGGCAGCAAAGTGAATCTGGAACGCAGTATGAAGATGGACGGCAGGTTAGACGGGCACATCGTACAGGGGCATGTTGATCAAACCGCGGTATGTACAGATGTGACTGAGGCGGACGGCAGTTGGTATTACACTTTTCAATACCGTTTCGATAAGGAGATGGCAAAAAAAGGATACCTGACGGTAGATAAAGGGTCGGTCACCGTAAACGGCGTAAGTTTAACCGTGGTGGCCCCCACCGAAAATACGTTCAAGGTGGCCATTATCCCTTTTACACACGAAGTGACCAATTTCCATCAAATAGAAAAAGGCACGGTAGTGAATTTGGAGTTCGATATTATTGGTAAATACATCAGCAGGATCGTTGCCTTGCAGTCGTAAATTGATAAAGTATGGATTTTCTTGAATTTGTTTCCTCCCGGCAGAGCGATCGCGCATTTGATCCGGAAAGGCCGGTTGAGAAAGAAAAAATAGAACGTATTCTCGAAGCTGCCCGGTTAGCCCCTTCGGCATGCAACGCACAACCCTGGCATATGATTGTGGTTGATGAGCCCGAGCTGAAAAACAAAGTGGCCGATGCCACCTCTGCGCGCGCATTGGGCATGAACCATTTCACCAAACAGGCTCCGGTGCACATTTTGTTGGTGGAGGAAAAAGTTAATCTCACATCGGGGATCGGAGGTTGGGTAAAGCAGAAGGACTACGCGCAAATGGACCTGGGGGTCGTGGCTGCCCATATCGTGCTGGCCGCCCACGCCGAGGGGCTGGGGTCTTGCATCGTTGGCTGGTTCAACGAACCCAGAATGCGTGAATTATTGTCAATTCCCGATTCCAAGAGGGTGTGGCTGGATATTGTTATCGGCTACAGTACTCAATCCATCCGCCCTAAAAAGCGCAAAGCAAACAGTGAAATCATTTCTTACAACAAATATAACTTGCGAAAGTTCAGTAAATAAGTTAAGGGTGGGGAGAAGAACATCAACTTTAATCTTTTTAACACGAAGTTTCTGTTCTTTTGTTGGTTGCATCGCAAAAAAATATCATCTTTGTACCCTGAAATGAATTATGAAACAAGCGATCAGCCTCTTGTTTATTATAATGATAATGATAAAGAATGAATATAACAGCTAAACGTTTTCTCTCGTTCATCGTTCTCTTTACTGTTGTTGCCGCGACATTTGCACAACAGGTAGGTTCTAACTCGCCATACGGCAGGTACGGCTTCGGCCTTTTGTCCAACCAGTCGTTTGGAGCATCCGAAGCCATGGGAGGAATCAGCTACGGGCTGCGGAGAAGCCAGCAGGTGAATCCCGGAAACCCGGCATCGTACTCCAGGCTCGATTCGCTTACATTTATTTTCGACTTTGGGGTATCGGGGCATTATGCCACGTACAGCGATGGCCTGAATAAGCAGAATTTCTACAACGGGAACCTCGATTACATTGCCATGCAGTTTCCTGTTTTCGGCAAGTTGGGCGCCAGCATTGGGCTTTTGCCCTATTCTAAAGTAGGGTATAACTACGGACAAACGCGCGCGTTAGAGAACATCGTTTATGAAGAGGTTTTTCGCGGAACGGGCGGATTAAGCCAGATTTATGCCGGAATTGCGTACGAACCTGTAAAAAATTTTTCCGTTGGGGCCAACGTCTCATATCTATTCGGGAATTTCAGCTACAGCAGCATCTCTGTGCCCAGAACAACAACAGGAGCCACCATTGGCGAAGAAAAGAAAAAATATTCCATTCGTGATTTCAAATACGATTTCGGAGCACAGGTAGTGTTTCCTGTCGATAAGGCGAGTTCATTGACGGTGGGAGCTGTTTACAGTCCGAAAATAACTTCAAAGGCCGATGTCTATGCCACGCAAATGATGTTCCTGTCAGACCCTTATACAAACCCCTATCAGACTCCGAGCGAAGTTTTGCGTGACGATACGCTTTCTAACCGGTCGTTTCAGTTGCCGGCTACCTATGGGTTGGGGGTAACGTACTCCAATACAAATCTGCTTCTGGGAGTGGACGGAACTTACCAGCAATGGAGCGGATTGGATTATCCCGATGTCTTAGACGGGTTAACCACTCAAAACCGGTTCAATAATGCTTACAGGATCAATGCCGGAGCAGAGTACATTATCGACCCGTACAGCCGTAATTTTTTCAGCAGGATACGTTTTAGGGCCGGTATCTCCTATGGAAATTCATATACCAACGTCTCTGTTTATAATCCATCGACCAGTACAAGTGTCGGTGTCGGAGGTTTTAAGGAGTACGGGATTAACTTCGGATTGGGATTGCCGTTCAGGGATTCTATGTCCGGCAGGTTGTCTTTGCTCAACATCGGATTTGGTTATACAACCCAACGCCCCGACTTGCAATATATGATTAAACAAGACATGTTTAAAATATCCTTAAATATGAATATCAACGAATTTTGGTTTTTCAAAAGACAATTTAACTAAAAACTTGTATCTTTGCAATGTTTAGATTAGAAAAGGATTAAACTTTTCATTTAACATATTGTCCTATTAACAACCAAAACAGGAATAGACAACAAATTAAAAAGAAAGAAAGAATATGAGAAAATTACTATTATCAGGATTCCTTGCAATAGTAACCATTGCAAGCCTCAGTGCCCAGAAAGCGGAATACGATCCGGTAAAAGCTCCCTTCGGACACGGAGAAGACAGTGTAAAATGCCGTATGAATTTGAGCCTTATGTCAACCTCGGCAAAGGCTGAAAATTATAAGGAAGCATTGGCACCCTGGAATGCTGTTTACGAAAACTGTCCCGGCTCCAGTAAAAATATTTATATTTACGGCCCCCGCATTTTCAAGAGTTTATATGCTTCGGAAACCGATGCCGCCAAAAAGAAACAATATCTCGATAAAACAATGGAGATATACGATACCCGCCTGAAGTATTACACCGATGATAATAAAGGTACCGTTTTGGCCTACAAGGCTTATGATTATATGGAATTGATGGGCGATAAAGCCGACTCCAAGGTAATTTACCAGTGGTTGGGCGAAGCCCTCAAGGAGATGAAATCGGAAATGGAGCCGAAAGACGCCTATTCTTATTACATGGTGGCCTCCCTGACTCAGTTTTTGGCAGATCCGTCCAAGAAAAATCAATACATCAACGATTATTTCACCGTTGCAGGTTATGTTGACGAAGCCATCAACAAAGCAAATGCGGCAAATGATAAAGCAAATGCCGATTACCTTGGATTGGTAAAAGAGGGAATTGTAAAAGCGTTTGTAAGCAGTGGGGCAGGCGATTGCAAAACACTTACGGACTATTATGCCGGCAAAGTGGAACCCAACAAAGGCGACAAAGCATTCCTCAGCGAAGTAATTAGCGCGTTGGGGTCGGTAGGATGCAGCGACACAGACTTGTATTTTACCGCATCGGAATACCTCTACAAGCTTGAGCCGTCTGCCGGAGCAGCTATCGGATTGGCCAACAAAAGCCTGAGGGATAAGGATTACGATACCGCCATCAAATATTATCACGAGGGGGCTCAAATGGAAAAGGATAAAAATAAAGCCTCCGATTACATGATGCAGTTGGCAGGGATCTTCTCCAATCAACGCAACTTCGCCAAATCGCGCCAGGCTGCTTATGATGCATTGGAATTCAACCCCAACAATGGAGCTGCTTATATCCTTATTGGGCAGTTGTATGCGGCATCTGCAGGAAACATCTTTCCCGAAGCGGAAAAGAGAGGCCTGGTTTTCTGCGCGGCAGTTGACAAAATGCAAAAAGCAAAATCCATTGACCCTGGTGTGACGTCTGAGGCTAACCGTTACATCAACCAGTATTCCGGTTATTACATGGATACCGAAACGGCCTTTATGATGGGTATTAAAGCCGGTGAATCCGTATTTATCCCCGGATGGATTGGAGAGTCAACCACAGTAAGATTGAAATAAAAAAATCAAACGATCTGTTGAAAAAACAATTAGAAATAGATATGTTGAAATGCATGGCAACCGCAGTTTTTGCGGTTGTTGTGTTTCTTTTTATCGTGTCGTGCGGAAAGAAAGATGAAAACCTGATCAACATGAAGTTCGATCCGGAGACCATGCCGTCGATGGTGACCGATTCGGCTGTGCAGCTTATTTCCGATTCGGGGAGGACCCGTTACAAAATAGTTGCCAACGTTTGGGAGGTTTACGATAAGGCTAAAGAACCGTTTTCGTATTTTCCCGAAGGTTTTTATCTGGAAAGGTTTGATGAGAAGTTCAATGTTGAGGCTACCATTATCGCTGATACGGCCTGGAACTACACCGCAAAAAAACTGTGGCGCATAAAAGGGCATGTGGATATCAAAAATATGCAAGGCCATGAATTCAAGAGTGATGAACTTTTTTGGGATCAAAAAACGGCTAAAATCTATTCCGACAAATATATCGAGATAAAACGGGGAGCGCTTGAGCTGAAAGGATACGGTTTTGAGTCGAATCAGGAAATGACCGATTACCGGATTATGCGACCGCACGACGGCAAGTTGCCGTTTGAGGATGAGCCCGCCGGACCCGGTTCCGCGCAATTACAACCCGATACCATACAATAAATGGTATGTACATGCAACTAAACCGCTCGTCTGACGATATTTTACGACCCATTCGCTTTGGACAGCTACTCTTTTTTTCGTTCATCGTGAGCTATGGGTACCCCGTAAAAATAGCTAAAAGGCCTCTCGTTTTAGTTGCAAATAACCGTCGGGAGTTAATGAAAAAGTTCAATATAAAACTGTAAATCGTTCAACAATCTTAATACGTAAGCAATGTCTTTTGCATCGCTAATATGCGGGTGGTTTATTCTGCTGTTCCTGTCGGCGTTCTTCTCCGGCATGGAAGTAGCGTTTGTGTCATCGGATAAGTTGCGTTTTGCAATGATGCAGAAGAACAAAGGGTTCTACAACCTGATGCTGGGCACCATTTACAGCCACCCGCGACAGTTCTTATCCACGCTTCTGCTCGGAAACCTCATGGTGCAGGTGATTTTTATGTATCTGTCGTTGTTAATAGCTTTTCCTTATGTCAGGCAACATATTACGCAAAATACTTTCGGGATTTTCCTGCTCATAATCATCGGGGCTATTGTCATTATCCTTTTTAGTGGCGAATTTTTTCCGCGCGCCGTTATGGTTCGCAAGCCTGACTTTTGGGTCAGGGTTTTAGTTGTTCCCGCTTTCTTTTTTTACATACTGCTTTTTCCTGTTGCCAAAATTTTCGTATCGGTTTCCAAAGCGGTTTTAGCTGCTTTCGGCGTAAGGTCGGACAAAACAAACGAGAATGCGTTAGGCCGTCTGGAATTGGATTCCTATGTGCGAAAAGGGTTTGATGAGATTTCCGATGAGAAAGAGGTGGACTCCGAAGTGAAAATTTTCAGGAATGCTCTCGATTTCTCTTCTATGCGTGTACGCGATTGTATGGTTCCCAGAGCCGATATTGTGGCGATAAATGTGGACGAAGACATTGAGAGGCTAAAGGATTTGTTTATTGAGAGCGGTATTTCCAGAATTTTGGTTTACCGGGAGGATATTGACGATATTATCGGATACATTCACGTTTGGGAGATGTTTGATATCCCGCAGGACTGGACAAAGAGCATTGCCACCGTGTCGTTCGTGCCCGAAAGTATGCAGGCCAGCAAGCTGATGAACGACCTGATGCAGCGGCGAAAAAGCATAGCCGTTGTTGTTGACGAGTTTGGAGGGACATCGGGAGTGGTGACCATGGAAGATCTGGTGGAAGAGATTTTCGGCGATATAGAAGACGAGTACGACAGCAAAGCCCGGTTTGTGAAGCAGGAAGGCGATAATGAGTTTGTGCTCTCGGGGCGCGTCGAGATTGATACCTTAAACGAAGATTACGGGCTCGACATTCCCGAATCGGAGAGTTACTCTACTGTTGCCGGCTTTTTATTGCATCATACACAGCGGTTCCCTAAAACCTACGAGACGGTCGTCATTGGCAAATATACGTTTAAAATACTGAAAGTTACCGCACGGAAAATTGAAGTGGTGCGGCTCATCACGACACCCTTGGCATAGCGTGATCAACGGGAAACACTTTTTTCAAAAATATGAAGTTATCTTTCTAATTTTTATTAACTTTGCACTCTTGTTTAAAAGAATATAAAATATTAATTTGTTCATAAAAAACTCAGGATAGTTAAATGGCTACACTTCAGAAGATTAGGGATAAAGGCGTACTTTTAGTCGCTATTATCGGTATTGCGTTGCTTGCATTTATTTTGGGAGATTTATTCACTTCGGGAAACACCCTTTTTGCAAAATCGCGCGATAAAGCTTTCGTCGTAAACGGGCAGGTGATTTCCACAAAGGAATATGCCGACAGAATTGCCGAATGGGAAAATTTTCAAAAAATGGTAAGCAGACAAACTTCATTGGACGAAAACACAACCCAGCAAATCAGGGAAGCGGTTTACGATCAGATGGTCCGCGAACGGATGCTCGACAATCAGGCGTCAAAGCTCGGTTTAGCAGTTTCGAAAGCAGAAATAAACGATCTGGTGCATGGAGAAACAATCTCTCCTTTACTGCAACAGCTCCCGTTCTTTCTTGACCCGCAAACCGGTATGTTCGACAGAGAAGGGCTGGTGCGATTCTTATCCATTGTAAACTCTCCGGCCGGATCGCTTCAACCCGAAGAGAGAGCCGTGGTTGAGCAATATAAGTCGATGTGGTTGTTCATCGAAAACATGTTGAAATATCAACGCCTTCAGGAAAAATACACCTCGTTGCTTGCCAACGCCGTAATGGTAAACGATGTTGAAGCTAAAACCGCTTTTGACCTGTCGCAACAAAATGCCGATATGGCCTACGTGATGAAGAGCTACTTCACTGTCCCCGATTCCTCGGTTACAGTGACCGATCAGGAGGTGAAATCGTTTTACGACAAAAACAAAAGCGCTTTCAGGATGAATGTGCCTTTGGCAAAAATCACTTATTTCACCAAGGAAGTTGTTCCCAGTGATGCCGATTTTGCGGAAGTTGAAGCGCAAGCCAACGAAGCTTATCAAAAACTGACAGAAGCTGCCAATCCGGCTACCGTAGTGGCCGATTATTCCGATGCGCCGTTCAGGGATGTATATCTTTCCGCGAATACGCTGACTGAAGGCCAGAAATCATTTGTGGAATCCGCCTCTGTTTCCGACATCAAAGGCCCTGTTCGCGAAGGAGATGCGTTTACTATTTACAAGCTGTTGGACAAAACGGTGGCCCCCGACTCCGTTCATCTTCGGATGATGGCAATTCCCGATGCCTCAATGACGGGACAGGACAGTCTAGTTACCCATTTCGTAGATAGTATTTTCAACGAGATTCAAAGCGGAAGGTCGTTTGCAGAAGTAGCGAACAGCCTGAATCCGCAATCAAATGGCGGTGATGTGGGCTGGGCACGCGAAATTGATCTTGCACAAGCAGGAATTGACGTTGTAAAAGCTGCATTCAGCGCTCCGACAGGACAGGCTTTTAAAATGAAAATTCCCGGGCAACAAATTATTATTCAGGTAGAAGAGAAGACTGCTCCGATCCAAAAATATAAGATCGCCACCATCAACATGCCGGTTATCGTGAGCGAAAAAACTTCGAACAATGTAGATAACGAACTTAATCAATTTGTTTCCGACCCCAATGTAAGCAAGAACTTCAACGAACTTGCCACTCAAAAAGGATACTTCGTAGTGCCCGATGCGCGCGTTTCGGCCAACGATTTCTCTTTAACGCAAATTCCGGGGTCGCGCCAGGTTGTTACGTGGGCGGTAAACGAAAAAAAGATGGGGACCGTGCGTAAATTCGATATTACCAATATGCGCATAATTGCTCGTGTAGATCATGTTTACCCGGCAGGCACCGCGCCATTGTCGGAAGTTTCATCGAGCATTCGTTCCCGTTTGAGCAACGACAAAAAAGCCGAGAAAATTATTGCCGGTCTGACTGCCGGAAACCCGGGCAACCTTGATGCGTACGCCACCAAAATGGAGTCGAAAGTGGATACGGTAAAATTTGTGAACTTCACTACGCGGAACATTACCGGACTGGGCTTTGAACCGGTGCTGAATGCTTTCTCCGCTTACGCTCCGCTGAACACGCTGACACCGCCGACAAAAGGGAACATGGGTGTTTATGTGGTAAATGTGCTGAACAGAACGCAAGGGACGGAAACCTATGACGCTAAAGCTCAAAAGAACCTGATGCAAGGCAGCAATGCTTATATGTTGCAAATGCAGTCTATTGAAACATTAAAGAATAAGTTGAAAGTGATAGATAACCGTTTCGTGTTCTTTTAACGTATTCGTTTTATTATAAACAAAAAAACCGGACAAATAATGCCCGGTTTTTTTGTTTGGCGAGCATCAGTTACAAAAGGTGCCCGGTGTAACTAGAGTACCACTTTTATGATATTCTAAAGTGTAACTTTTGATATTCATGATATTCCAAAGTTCAACTTTCGATATTCATAGAAATTATGCTACCTTTGTAGAGTGAAATCATTTATATCCACGAAAAATGAATCAAAATATGTTATCGCGAAGAATTTCACTCAAGGATGTTGAAAACGAAAGTATTTTCCTTTGGGGTGCACGCCAAACCGGGAAAAGTACACTGCTGAAAATGCAATTTCCCGAACGGCGTTACATCGATTTGTTAAAATCTGATGAGTTCGAACGTTATAACCGACGCCCAGCACTGTTGCGTGAAGAACTGAGTTTGCTTCATGAGGGGGAATTGGTAATTATCGACGAAATACAAAAAATTCCGGCATTACTCGACGAAGTGCATTGGCTCATGAGCAATCATGACCTTCGTTTCATTATGAGTGGTTACAGTGCACGCAAGTTAAGGAGAAGCGGTGTCAATCTGCTTGGTGGCAGAGCTGTCCGGAAGTATCTTTATCCGTTAGTGAGTGCAGAAATTCCTGATTTTAACCTCATGAAAGCATGCAACAACGGAATGCTTCCCCGTCATTATCTTACAGAAGATGCAGAGAAACGACTTCAGGCCTATGTGGGAGATTACCTCCAGCAAGAGATCAAAGCTGAAGCGCTTACCCGGAACCTCAACACTTTTTCCCGATTCATGGAAGTGGCTGCGCTAAGTAACGGTGAAATTGTGAATTACAACAACATTGCCACGGAATGCGGCATCAGCGCACCCACGGTGAAAGAATATTTCTCTATTCTGGAAGAGACACTTATCGGATACATGATTCCTGCATTTACAAGAAATGTAAAACGCAGGGTGATCCAGTCACCTAAGTTTTATTATTTCGATGTGGGAATTGCCAATTTTCTTCTTAAAAGAACTGCGCTTAAACCTGGGTCGTCAGAATTTGGGCACGCTTTCGAGCATTTTATCCTGCAGGAAATCATAGCCTACATCGGGTATTTCAAACCGATGCAGAATTTATCCTATTGGCGTACCACTTCGGGCTATGAAGTGGATGCCGTCATTGGTAATGCCGTCGTGGCGATCGAGATTAAATCTGCCGTTGAAGTACAATCACATCATACGAAGGGCCTGAAAGCATTCTCGGAGGAATTTCCAGAGGCACGGCTTATCATGGTCTCCTTGGATAAATATCCTCGCCGGATGAATAATGTGGAAATCTATCCCGCCACACAATTCCTTTCAATGTTGTGGAAGGGGGACTTCATTTGATAAAAAAGTACTACTGGCCGGTAGATTGCTTCAGGTACTCATAAGTAGCCCGCTGTGCCCGCACGGGCGGATTGTCGTCGTGCTTGAAAACGTTTTCCAGGTTTTCGTTCAACCATACGGCGCTGGTGTTGTCCTGAAGCTGGATAAGCAGGATATCGATTATTTCACGTTTCAGCTTTTCCGAATAAATAGGAAAAGCCGCCTCGATACGGCGGTAGAGGTTACGCTCCATCCAGTCGGCAGAAGTGAGATAAACGTCTTCCCGGCCGTTGTTGTAAAAGTACCAGACACGGCTGTGCTCCAGGTAGGTATCAACAATGCGCGTGATACGGATGTTTTGGCTGTACGGCTGATTGGGAACCAGGCAGCAAATTCCACGGAGGATAAGGTCGATTTTCACCCCCGCCTGGCTGGCGCGATACAAAGCATTTATCATTCCTTTTTCTTCCAGGCTGTTCATTTTCAAGATTATCCTTCCCTCTCTGCCGTTCTTGACGTTTTCGATCTCACGTTCGATCATCCGGTTAACCTCGGCAACCATGTTGAATTGTGCGATCAACAGGTGTTTAAATTCCAACATATGTGGTTTGCCTTCCAGCACACGAAAAACCTCGTCGATTTCCCGGATAAATTCCTTGTTGGATGTCAGCAAGCCTTTATCGGAATAAATCCGGGCGGTCTTTTCATTGAAATTACCGGTTCCAAGATACGCATAACCTTTAACGGGCTCTTTAGGATCGTTGCTTCGTTTGCGTACGTACGCCAGCTTGGCATGCACTTTCAGCCCCGGCAGGCTGTAGATTATTTTTATCCCCGCTTGTTGCATCAGTTCCGATGAAAGATAGTTATTCTCTTCATCAAACCGGGCTTTCAGCTCCACGAAAACAGTTACCTTTTTCCCGTTTTTGGCCGCGCTGATAAGGCTGTTTATCACAGCCGAATTTTCCGCAACACGATACTGGGTGACTTTTATCTCCAACACCTTGGGATCAAAAGCAGATTGCAGAAGGAACCGTAGCACATAATCGAACGATTGGTACGGAAAATGCAGTAAGATATCCTGTTTGCGGAGTACGCTTAAGATGGATGTATTGTTTTCAAGCTCGGGCACGCGAAGTGGATGCGGAAGTTTTTGCCTGAGCTTATCGCCAACCGGATTAGGCAGTTTTATCAACTCCGCCAGGTTCAGGTAGCGCCCGCCTTTTAATAGCTCTTCTTCTTCAATTTCGTAAGTCTCACACAAGTACTTCAGGAAGTAACCGGGCATATCCCTGTCGTACTGAAAACGAGTAACGGCACCTATTTTGCGCTTTCTCACCTTTCTTAATATCTTCTCGGCAATATCTTTCTGGTCTTCATTCTCAAGGGAGAAATCCGCATCCCGTGATATTTTTATGCTGTAGCAATCCACGATGTTGTATCCGGGGAAAACACTTTGAAGATTTGCTTTTATGACATCGTCGATAAACATGATGTAATATTTGCCATCCAAAGCAGGTAATTCAATGAAGCGGGGCACCCGGGTGTACGGAATTTTCATGATCGCATAGGTGTATGCCATTTTTTCCGCGTTGCTTTTTTTCTTTCTTTTCTTCAGCAGGCTGATGGTCTGATAAATGCTGTCGTCTTGAATAAACGAATGGATATCATCTTTCTGGATGATCATTGGTTGCAGGAACGGGAACACCTCTTCGTTAAAGTATTTTTCCACAAAAGCCCGGTGGAATGGCTCCACCTTCTCGGTCTGATATAAAATGATGTTGTTCTTCTCCAGTTCGGGAAGAATCATATCGTTGAATATGCGGTAATATTCTTTCTCCTGTTCAGTGACTTTGTTGTTGATTTCCAGGAGTGTTTGCAACGCTTCTTCTTCCGATTCGTCACGGCTGATGTTTTTCAATATTGAACTGTGGTATCCGGATACGCGAATTTTATAAAACTCTTCCAGGTTGGAAGAATAAATCGACAGGAATTTAATACGCTCGTAAACCGGAAGCGACTCGTCTTTTGCTTCCAGCAAAACACGGTGATTAAACGACAGCCAGCTTATGTCACGCTTGAAGTATTTGTAAGGCATATTTTGATAAATAATCCGGTTGATTAGAAACTGTTTAGATTTAACAGTAAAATTAGTAACTTTGTTTCGATAAAAAAGAGATTTTCCTGAATGAAATGAAGAAAATAGGCTTACTTTCCGACACGCATAACACCTGGGACGAAAAATTCGAGATTTATTTTTCCAATTGCGATGAAATCTGGCACGCAGGAGATATCGGATCGCTGGAATTAGCCGATAAATTTGAAAGGTTCAAACCGTTCAGGGCGGTTTATGGGAATATAGACGATTTCTCCATACGGAAAACATATCCTGAAACGTTACGGTTTACAGTGGAAAACGTAGAAGTCCTGATGACACATATCGGCGGTTATCCCGGGAGGTACGATCCCAAGATCCGGGCACAGCTTTATTCAAGGCCGCCCCAACTTTTTATTTGCGGGCATTCGCACATCTTGAAAGTAATTTACGATAAAAAATTAGGATGCTTGCATATGAATCCGGGTGCGGCGGGAAAATACGGATTCCATCGCGTGAGAACGCTGTTGCGATTTGTATTGGATAACGGAAATATACGGGATCTGGAAGTGATTGAGATAGGAAAACAGGGTTAGAAGGTCACCCCGAATATCGATAATAAAATTCCGATAATACTTATTATTATCAATATCGAACCAACCGCTTTGTTCAGGATTACCAATCCTCTTCGGTTAAAATGCCTGCGTAACCGTGAAATAAACGAGCTGAGAAAAAACCACCATACCAATGCACCTATCGAAATGGCTGCAAGGGCCGCCATCAGATAGCCGCTTCCCTCGGTAACGGGAGTAAATGTGAACCGGGCATATAAGGTTATGAAAACAAAGATAATAGCTACGTTGGAAAAGGTGATAAAAAACGAGGAGATAAAATCGCGGAAATAGTATGTTTCTTCGGCTTTAGCACTGGGTGTCCACCCTTTCAAGGGGTTGGTGCGGAAGACCACATAGCCGAAGAGAAAAAGCACCACACTGCCGATCAATTGAATCAACATCTCGTTTTTTCTTAAAAGATCTTCGGCAAGGCTCATCCCAAGCAGCGTAATAAGAGCATAGATCACATCGGAAAACATAGCGCCTATACCGGTGATAAATCCATGCCACCTGCCTCTGTTTAGCGTTCGTTGCACACAGAGCATATTCACCGGCCCCATTGGTGCAGAGACCAACAGGCCGATAACAAATCCTTTCACGATAGTTTCAATCATTTGACTGTTCCGAAGAAGTTATGGCTTTTACGATTGCAAAGATAATCTCATTCTCAAAATCTACAAAAAAAGATTTTGATTCTGCTTTTACACAGGTTTTGATTAACTTTGCATAACAATAAAAAAAAGATATGATCACTTTTTTCAGGACCCCGTTGCAAAGCATTATTGCCGTAGATGCAAAACAACCCATTCAGGATGAACATAAAAACCGCTTGATATGGCTGTTTGGAGATGCCACACCCATTGCTTACTTCGAAATTGATGGAAAATTTATCGGCCCGCGGCGTGAAATGATTACTCCCTGGAGCACCTGCGCCGTTGAAATCGTGCAGAATATGGGAATAGATTATATAGAGAGGATTGAAGAATATTTTCCCGCCCCACCAGATACCTCCGGAGTGTTTGACCCTATGCTTCAACGTGTTTACGAAAAGCTCGACCAGGATATTTTCACAACCGATAAACAACCGGAAGCCATCGTCCTGATCGATGATATTGAAACGTATAATCGGGAAGAAGGGCTTGCGTTAAATGAAGATGAAATTGATTATCTCAACAACGTGAGCCGGAAAATGGGACGAAAGCTTACCGATAGCGAAGTTTTCGGTTTTTCACAGGTAAATTCGGAACATTGCCGGCACAAAATATTTAACGGGAAATTTGTGATCGATGGAGAAGTAAAAGAGAGTTCCCTCTTCCAATTGATAAAAAGAACATCGGGCGTGAATCCCAACGCTTTGATATCGGCATACAAAGATAATGTGGCTTTTGTCCAGGGACCGGTCATCGAACAATTTGCACCGGCAAGTGGCGATAAACCCGATTTCTTTGAGACTAAGGAGATAGAAAGCGTACTTTCGCTGAAGGCGGAGACGCATAACTTCCCCACAACCGTGGAGCCTTTCAACGGAGCCTCTACGGGAACCGGAGGTGAGATCCGCGACCGCCTTGCTGGTGGTAAAGCATCGCTTCCGTCGGCAGGGACAGCGGTTTATATGACTTCATATCCCCGTATGGAAGAGGGGCGCGAATGGGAAAAAGTATTGCCCGAACGCCGGTGGCTTTATCAAACGCCGGAACAGATCCTGATTAAAGCATCAAACGGAGCTTCCGATTTCGGGAACAAATATGGGCAGCCGCTCATTTGCGGTTCGCTGCTCACGTTTGAACATGCTGAAAATTATAAGAAATTCGGTTACGATAAAGTGATCATGCTTGCCGGAGGTGTAGGCTTTGCAAATAAACTCAACGCCATAAAAGGTAATCCGCGACCCGGAGAAAAAGTAGTTGTGATGGGAGGCGATAATTACCGGATAGGGATGGGCGGCGGTGCCGTCTCGTCGGTAAATACGGGCGAATATTCATCGGGCATTGAGCTGAATGCAGTACAACGCGCCAATCCCGAAATGCAGAAACGTGTGGCAAACGTTATTCGCACGCTTGCCGAATCGGATGATAATCCAATCGTTTCCATCCACGATCATGGTGCAGGCGGACATCTGAATTGTTTATCGGAATTGGTGGAACAAACCGGTGGAGAAATAGAAATGGGTAAATTGCCGGTAGGTGATCCGACCCTTTCCGCAAAAGAAATTATCGGGAACGAGAGCCAGGAGAGGATGGGGTTGTTGGTCCCTGAGAAAGATATCGATCGCATCAGCCGGATTGCCGGACGCGAACGGGCGCCCTTCTACGTGGTGGGAGAAACTACGGGCAATATGAGGCTTACTTTCCGGCAAGCCGATGGAAAGATGCCCATAGACATGGATTTGGAAGATTTCTTTGGCAAATCGCCAAAAACGGTGATGGAGGATGTGACTGTGGAAGAGAGTTATACCCCGCCCTGCTACGAAGAGGAAAGCCTGAAAACATATATAGAGAATGTCCTCAAATTGGAAGCTGTTGCCTGCAAAGACTGGCTTACCAATAAGGTGGACCGCTCGGTAACAGGAAAGGTTGCACGCCAGCAATGCCAGGGGGAGATTCAGCTTCCGCTGAGCGATTGTGGTGCGGTGGCGCTCGATTACAGGGGTTATGCCGGAGTGGCAACTTCTATCGGGCATGCTCCGCAGGTAGCTATGATTGATCCGGCAGCCGGATCGGTTGTGGCTATTGCCGAAGCATTGACCAACATTGTTTTTGCGCCGTTGAAGGACGGGTTGCAGAGTGTTTCGTTAAGCGCCAACTGGATGTGGCCGTGTCGCAACGAAGGCGAGGATGCCCGGTTGTACAGGGCCGTTGAAGCCTGTTCCGATTTTGCATGCGACCTGGGAATAAATATCCCTACGGGAAAAGATTCGCTCTCGATGACGCAAAAATACGGCGACGACAAAGTGTTTTCGCCGGGGACGGTTATTATTTCCGCTGCCGCAGAAGTGAACAACATCCGCAAAATTGTCTCTCCTGCCCTGGCCTATATAAAAGGCACGTATCTTTATTATATCGATTTTTCGTTCGATACGTTGCGCTTAGGCGGTTCGGCTCTGTCGCAAACACTGGGCAAAATCGGAGACGAAGCGCCAACAGTAAGCGATGCCGAATATTTTAAAAATTCGTTTGCTGCCGTACAAGAATTGGTAAACCGCGGATTGATCATTGCGGGACACGATATTTCCGCCGGAGGCATGGTTACCGCTATGCTCGAAATGTGCTTCGCCAATCCGCAGGGAGGATTGCATGCACGTTTGGATAAAATTCGCCATTCCGACTTGATAAAGATCCTCTTTGCCGAAAACCCGGGCGTGCTTATTCAGGTGAAACACCATCACTTGGTAGAGAAAATTCTCAACGATTATGGCATTGGTTTTGCTATTGTTGCCCGCCCCGTTGAAGAGCGCAGGCTGATCATCGAAAAAGACGGATTTAAACAGGAATTTGATATCGATGCTCTTCGGGATGTGTGGTATCACACGTCGTATCTGTTCGACAAAAAACAGAGCGGTGAGGCTTGTGCCCGGGCCCGGTTCGAAAACTATAAAAAACAGCCGCTGCAGTTTAACTTCCTGCCTTCATTTACCGGAAAAATAGAGGATCTGGGCTTGAATCCCGACAGGAAAGGACGCTCGGGGCTGACAGCCGCTATTATTCGTGACAAAGGAACCAATGGCGAACGTGAAATGGCTTACTCGCTCTTTCTTGCCGGATTTGACGTGAAAGATGTGCATATGACCGACTTGACGTCGGGACGCGAAACGCTGGAAGAGGTACAATTCGCTGTTTTTTGTGGCGGATTTTCCAATTCCGATGTTTTTGGTTCGGCAAAAGGCTGGGCAGGCGGTATCCTGTATAACGAGAAGGCTAAAAAAACCATCGAAAACTTCTATGCACGCCCCGATACCTTAAGTTTGGGTATTTGTAACGGCTGCCAGTTACTGATGGAGCTGGGACTGATCTATCCCGAAATGGGCGAAGCTCATCCGAAAATGCAGCACAACGCGTCGCATAAGTTCGAGTCGGCGTTTGTGAGCGTAGAAATTCCGCAGAACAAGTCGGTGATGTTAAGTTCGCTTGCCGGAACCAAACTCGGCATTTGGGTGGCGCACGGCGAAGGGCGTTTTGAATTGCCCGGACAGGAGCCTGCCTACAACATTGTTGCGAAATATGTTTACGGGGAATATCCCGGAAACCCCAACGGGTCGGATTATGACGCTGCTGCCGTTTGTTCGGCCGATGGACGCCACCTTGCCATGATGCCTCACCTGGAGCGCTCCATCTTCCCGTGGCAGAATGCCTGGTATCCCTACGAGTTCCGCAAACACGACGTTACGCCGTGGATGGAAGCGTTTGTGAATGCGCGGGAATGGTTGAAAGGACGATTATGAATAAATACATTTTCTCCCACCAACTCAAAGTGCGTGATTACGAGTGTGATACGCAAGGCCATGTAAACAATGCCAACTATCAACACTATTTTGAAGTAACGCGTCACGAATTTTTGGAAAAAGCAGGATTGAATTTTCACCAGCTTCATAAGCAAGGTATTGATGCAGTAGTATCTCGTGTGGAAATCCGGTACAAAGTTCCGTTAATCGGGATGGACGAATTTATTTGTACCATTTCCCGGCTGGAGAGAGTAGGGTTGAAATATATTTTTCATCAGGAAATCGTCCGTCAACCTGATAAAGTGATTTGTGCCAGGGCAAAGATTGAAGTGGTGAATTTGGTAAATGGAAAACTTTCGCCGCCTGAGGTGTTCGACAAAGCATTTAAAGTAAAGAGTGAAGAGTGAAGAGTGAAAAATTTTTAGTTTTTAGTTTATATGAAAACCCTTTATCAGATAGCGTTAACCTGTATTCCCGGGGTGGGTGTTGTGCATGCGCGCAATTTGATGAAAGCCGTTGGTGATGAAGAAGCGGTATTTAATGAGAAAGCCGGGAACTTGGAGAAAATACCGGGTATATCGCGGCGATTAATCGGTGAGATTCGTCGTCCGGAAGTGCTGAGAAGAGCCGAAAAAGAGTTGGAGTTTGTCAGAAAAAACAACCTTGAAACGCTTTTTTATACACAGAAAAATTATCCTGCCCGATTGAATAACTGTGTAGATGCGCCTGTTTTGCTATATGCCAAGGGGAATATAGATTTTAATGTACCCAAAGTTGTAAGTATAATCGGGACGCGCAATGCCACGAAATACGGTCAGGAGTTTTGTCAAAAATTCGTCAGGGAGTTGTCGGCGCTTTTTCCCGATATGCTTGTTGTGAGCGGCCTGGCATACGGAATAGATATCTGTGCGCATCGCGCCTCGCTGCAGAATAATCTTTCTACTGTTGCCGTATTGGCACATGGGTTGGACAGGATCTATCCGTCTGTTCATCGGAAAACGGCAAAGGAGATGTTGGAAAAAGGAGCGTTAATCACCGAATTTCCAAGCGGTACGGAACCCGATAGATTCAATTTCGTAAAACGGAACCGCATCGTTGCGGGAATGGCAGACGCGGTTGTTGTGATAGAGTCGGGAGAGAAAGGCGGCTCGCTCATAACGGCAGAGATTGCCAATTCTTATTTCCGTGAAGTTTTTGCTTTACCCGGAAGGACAACCGATCCCCAATCATCGGGTTGCAATAACTTAATCGCTTCCAATAAAGCGGTTTTAATGCAGAAAACTGCTGCTTTTATCGACCAGATGGGGTGGGATACGTCCGTAAAATCGAAACAGCCCAGGCAAAAAGAATTATTCCCGGACCTGAACGAAACGGAGGAGAAAGTCTTTAACGCACTCAATGGAGTTGAATCCATGCACGTGAACATGTTGGGTATCGAACTCAACCTTCCGGTTTCGGAATTGTTCTTTACTTTGCTCGAACTGGAAATGAAAAACGTGGTAGAAGCTTTGCCGGGAGGAGCATATAAGTTGTTGTAGATTTCTTCTGTTTTTCTTTATTTTATGTTTATCTTTGATTTTTCTACCACAAAAAAGCAAAAAATTATGGCACTACAGATTGGAGATAAAATTCCCGAAATATTGGGCATCGGTCAGGATGGGAAAGAGGTAAAATCAACCGATTTTACGGGTAAGAAATTGGCACTTTATTTTTATCCGAAGGATAATACGCCCGGGTGTACGGCTCAGGCTTGCAGTTTGCGAGACGGATACCAGGATTTGGAAAAAGCCGGCTACGCAATTGTTGGCGTGAGTGTTGACAGTGTGGCGTCGCACCAAAAGTTCATCGACAAGTTCGACTTGCCCTTCCCGTTGATTGCCGATGTCGATAAAAAGCTTGTTCAGAAGTTTGGGGTTTGGCAAGAAAAGAAAAATTATGGCAAAACGTATATGGGTACGGTCCGCACTACATTTTTAATTGACGAAACCGGCACTATCCGTCGCATCATAGAGGGTCGGAATGTGGATACAAAAAATCATGCGGAGCAGATATTGGAAATGGAGAAATAAACAAACAATAGTTTTCTATTTTTTGTTCTAAATTAAATAAAGGAATATGAACACGCAGGAAATAATCATAGAACTTCCGTCCGATATATACTTAGCATTGAATGAATCGGAGAATGAGTTGAAGAAAAACATTAAAATCTCTCTGGCAATCCGTTTGTATCGTCTTCGGAAATTAACGTTGGGGAAAGCAGCACAAATTGCGGGATTATCACGATATGAATTTGAGAATGTGCTTGTTGAAAACGATATTCCAATTTCAAACTTAACCATTGAAGATGTGTTGAATGACACTCAAAAGCTAAAATAGTAAGATGAAAAAAGGAGTCGTTATCTGCTCCTTAGGCAAAAAGATGAAGAGGATATAGCGATTCCATTTTAAAGAATGTAAATAGTGCATATTAGAATCTATAAGACAAAAGCAGGGACCATTTGATTGAGGACGATTATGGACTTACAAACACGAAAGATAAAATTTGTACAAGAGTTTTTGGGACTCGAGGATGAAAAGCTTATATCTCGTTTCGAGCGGCTAATAAGAGCGGAAGGGATGAGAGTGCGTGATTTGCATCGTCGTATCGATTTGTCAATGACAGACTCCGAAAACGGAAAGCTTACGGGAGCTGATGATTTATTAGATGAAATAAAGAGATGGTGATTGACAGAAACAGAAAATAAAAAACGAAATATTATGGCAGAAAAAGAAATTCCACAAAACAGTGAGAAGCTCAAAGCACTTCGTGCTGCGATGGACAAGATCGAAAAAACCTACGGAAAGGGTTCGATCATGAAGATGGGCGATGAAAAAGTAGAAGAGGTGGCGGTGATCCCGAGCGGTTCAATAGGGTTAAATGCGGCCTTGGGCGTTGGCGGATATCCGCGCGGGCGCGTTATTGAGATCTATGGTCCCGAGTCATCGGGCAAAACCACATTGGCCATTCACGCCATTGCCGAAGCGCAAAAGGCAGGCGGTGTTGCTGCTTTCATTGATGCAGAACACGCTTTCGACCGGTTTTATGCTGAGAAACTGGGGGTGGATACCGATAACTTACTTATTTCACAACCGGGCAGCGGCGAAGAGGCGCTGGAAATTGCCGAGCAATTGATCCGTTCATCGGCCGTGGACATCATTGTTATTGACTCGGTTGCCGCGCTTACGCCCAAGAAAGAAATCGAAGGCGATATGGGTGACTCAAACGTTGGGCTGCAAGCCCGGCTGATGTCGCAAGCCTTGCGTAAGCTCACTTCAACGATAGGAAAAACAAATACAACGTGTATTTTTATCAATCAGTTGCGTGAGAAAATCGGCGTGATGTTCGGTAATCCCGAGACTACCACCGGCGGTAATGCCTTGAAATTCTACGCTTCGGTACGTTTGGATATTCGTCGGATCGGCCAGTTGAAAGACGGCGATGAAGTACATGGAAGCCAGACCCGCGTAAAAGTGGTGAAGAATAAGATGGCCCCGCCTTTCCGCAAAGCCGAATTCGATATCATGTACGGCGAGGGAATTTCGCGCGAAGGCGAGATTGTGGATTTAGGCGCCGAACTAAACGTGATTAAGAAGAGCGGGTCGTGGTACAGCTACAAAGACTCGAAGCTGGCTCAGGGACGTGATGCTACAAAAGCGGTGATCAAAGATAATCCCGAACTGGCAGACGAACTCGAAAAACTGATCTTTGAAGCGTTGAAAGAAAAAAAATAGGTTTTTATATTTAAAAATTCAACATCATGAGTAAAAGAATGCAAAAAAGCGGCTCTGCGGGTGATGCCGTTTACGGACTGGGGATGATTGGCGCGGCAGTCTGGTACATCTCTTCTGCAACCACTTTCTGGATGGGAGTGCTGGGTTTCCTGAAGGCGCTTGTATGGCCTGCTTTCCTGGTTTACGAAGCCTTTAAGGCTTTGCATGGCTGATTTTGAGTATGCGGGAAGTAAGGAGTTTGACCAAGCAGGAAATTATCCGGCTTCAGAGTCAGGGTTGCGAATGCACCGACTGGGCGCTTGTGAAAGTAAGCACCGGCTTCGACCCTCATTTCGTTAAAAACGCCCGGTTCTCTGGAAAGATTAAAATAGGAGTGTTGGAGAAAGAATTTGAGCTGGCAGGCGGATTAAAAAAACACTCCTGTATAAACAATGCCGTCATCCACAATTGTGAGATTGGCGACAACGTTGTTATAGAGAACATTCAGAACTATATAGCCAATTACAACATCGGCGATAATTGCTTTATACAAAACGTGGATGTTATCCTGGTAGATGGCAAAACAACCTTCGGGAACGGAACGGAAGTAAATGTATTGAACGAGTCGGGTGGGCGGGAAGTGCATATACACGATAAGTTATCCGCTCATTTCGCTTATGTATATTCGCTATACAGGCATCGGCCCAACCTGATCAGGAGCATGAAAGCGATGGTCGATTTTTACAGCGGGAAACATGCTTCGGACATAGGATGCATTGAAAACAACTCCATGATTGTGAATGTGGGGTATATCAAAAACGTAAAGATCGGCGGGTTTTGCAAGATCACCGGCGCTATGAAGCTGAAAAACGGAAGTATAAACAGCAACGAACAGGCGCCGGTCTATATCGGCAGAAATGTGATAGCTGAGGATTTTATTATCTCTTCGGGTTCCCGCATCGATGGCGGATGCATTATCTCCCGGTGCTTTATCGGGCAGGCGTGCCACCTCGATCATGGATACTCCGCTTCCGACTCGCTCTTTTTCAGCAATTGCCAGGGAGAGAATGGTGAGGCCTGTGCCCTTTTTGCCGGGCCTTATACGGTAACCCATCATAAATCCACGTTGTTGATAGCCGGTATGTTTTCGTTTATGAACGCCGGCTCCGGATCCAATCAAAGCAACCACATGTATAAACTGGGGCCCATTCATCAGGGGATTATCGAACGTGGCGCTAAGACAACGAGTAATTCTTATGTGCTCTGGCCGGCAAAAGTGGGGCCTTTTTCACTGATTTTAGGCCGGCATTACCAACATTCAGACACATCGAACCTGCCTTTTTCCTATTTGGTGGAAAACGACAATGCCACATATCTGGCTCCGGCAATTAACCTGAAAAGCGTGGGAACCATCCGCGATGCCAAAAAATGGCCTGAGCGTGATAAAAGGAAAGATCCCAACAAACTCGATTTCATCAATTTTAACCTGCTGAGCCCCTATACCATTCAGAAAGTGTTTGCGGGAGTAAGGATTTTAAAGGATTTGCAGGCAACGGCAGGAGAAACTTCCGAAATATACACTTACCAGAGTTGTATCATAAAAAATGCAGCACTGAGGAGAGGGCTGGAGTTGTATGAAATTGTCATCCATAAATTCTTAGGCAACTCCATTATAAAAAGGCTCGAAAACACTCTTTTTGCCTCAAACAGGGAGATAAGGGAAAGACTGAAACCACAAACAACCGTCGGATCGGGTGAATGGGTGGATATTTCGGGACTGATTGCCCCGAAATCGGAAATTGATAATCTTCTTTGCCGGATTGAACGCGGAGAGATAGCGAAGCTTAAAGATATCAATAACGTTTTTAAACAGCTTCACGAGCAATACTACATCCTTGAGTGGACATGGGCATGGGAGAAAATTCAGGAATTCTACAACGTGACTCCCGAAACCATAACCGCCGAAGATGTTGTCAATATTGTGGAAAAGTGGAAAACATCCGTGGTAAAGCTTGATGAAATGATTTACGACGATGCAAAAAAAGAGTTCTCGTTATCGTTCAAAACCGGATTCGGCTCCGACGGGAACATTCAGGACCAGGCTATGGATTTTGAATACGTCCGCGGAGCTTTCGATAAAAACCCGTTTGTTGTTACTACCCTGAAGCATATTGAAGATAAAAAAGCGTTAGGTGACGAGCTTATCGAAAGGATGAAAAATGTAAAATAGACGACCTTTAATAAATCAGATTTATTTTATAAGAGCAATATTTTTATTAAATGTTGCTTTTTTTAGGTTAAAAATGAACAAAACAACAGATGTGCGTGTTTTCGTATAAAATTAGTTTTATCTTTGCTGTTTCCTGAAGTAAAAAATGAATAAGAAGCGAATGCATATTTGTTGTTGCTGTTGTTGATCACCACCTCCCCATCGATTAACAAGGACTGCTCCTGTGTCCTTACCGGCTAACAGATAAAAATTATTCATTAAAAAATTCCTCCCTATGATAAAAAAAACATTTGAACTTATAAATAAGTTTCAGCCGTTGCCCGTACGGATTCCCATAGATAAGTGCAAACTGGAAGAAGTTGTAACCACGCTCTTTTCGCAAATGTTTCCCGTTTGCGAGCGCATCGATATGTGTAATATTCACGAAAATCTGAAGGATTGCGCCTTGGCATTGAATGTGAACATTGCCCGGTTAACGGATCAGCAGTTTGCCGATGAAGTTGTACATCAGTTCTTCGTCCGGTTTCCCGGAATCCGGGATCTTTTGTACGAAGATGCAAAATGTTATCTGAAAAACGATCCTGCCGCCAAGTCACTCGAAGAGGTGATCATCGCTTATCCCGGTTTTTTCGCGCTGAGCATTCACCGGATTGCTCACGAATTGCATGTGCTGGGAGTGCCTCTTGTTCCGCGTCTTTTCAGCGAATATGCGCATTCAAAAGTAGGGATTGATATTCATCCGGCAGCAAAAATAGGCAAAAATCTATTCTTGGACCACGGCACGGGAATCGTAATTGGTGAAACTACGGAGATAGGCGATAACGTGAAGATCTATCAAGGGGTTACGTTAGGAGCGCTTTATGTGGAAAAAAAACTGTCGGATGTAAAACGGCATCCTACCGTGGAAGATAATGTGGTTATTTATGCGAATGCCACCATTTTGGGAGGTGAAACGGTTATCGGGCACAACTCCACTATCGGTGGCGGCGCATGGTTGACGCAAAGCGTTATCCCCTATTCGCTGGTTTATAATTCGGTAGATGTAAAGGTGAGGACGGTGAAAAATTTTGTTCAGCCTCACGATTTTGTCATTTAATGATCTAATTTACTCGACGTTCGCAATTATATAACTTAAATAATTTAAAAAATTTACAACAATGAAATTTAACAACATTCTGGAGTCAATCGGAAATACGCCTCATATCCGTTTGAGCAAGTTATTTCCTAATTACGAAGTTTGGATTAAGCTGGAAAGGCAAAATCCCGCAGGGAGCATCAAAGACCGTATTGCATTGTCAATGGTTGAAGATGCGGAGGAAAAAGGTGCTTTGAAACCCGGCGGCACCATTATTGAACCCACATCGGGAAATACCGGCGTTGGATTATCTTTTGTCGGTGCATACAAGGGTTATAAGGTAATTATCGTAATGCCCGAATCGATGTCGGTTGAACGACGCAGGCTGATTGGGCTTTTTGGTTCGGAATTAATACTGACGCCGAGAGAGAAAGGAATGAAGGGAGCCATCGAGAAAGCGCAGGAGCTTCAATCCGAAATCCCGGGATCCTGGATACCGCAGCAATTTAAAAATCCGGCCAATATCACTGTTCACGCGGAGAAAACGGCGAAAGAGGTACTGAATGATTTCCCCGAAGGCTTTGATTACCTGATTACGGGAGTAGGTACCGGTGGGCATATAACGGGAGTTGGCAGGGAGTTGAAAAAGAAGTTCCCGGCCATTCAGGTCATTGCCGTTGAACCCGCGGCTTCCCCCGTTATTTCGGGCGATAGCCCCGGCCCGCATGCCATTCAGGGGTTGGGCGCCGGTTTTATCCCCGATACGTTGGATTTGAACGTGCTCGACGGCGTTATAAAAGTTTCCAATGAAGATGCCTATGCCTACGCCCGCAAATTGGCGCGGGAAGAAGGTATCCTCGGTGGTATCTCTACTGGGGCAGCCTTAGCTGCTGTGGCACAGAAAATACCACAGCTTACCGGAAACAAGCGGATATTGACGTTCAATTACGATACGGGAGAAAGGTACCTTTCTATTGAAGGGTTGTATTAACCTCTTCCAATACGGTTATAGCAGCCTCAACAGTTTTTATATTTCGGATGATTACCGAACGTTTTTTGCCGGCTTCCCGTAATTGGCAATCCCTCGGATGCGTTTGGATGAAGTTCAATAATTTATCGAAAGCCGGAGACTGATAGTAGGGAGATTCGGTGTCGGAAACGAGGAAGAGGGACATCCGGCCGGTTTTGAGGAAAATCTTTTCGATGCCGAGTGATTTGGCGAGGCGGCGAAGCCGTACAATACGGATCAGCTCCTTGCCTTGTGCGGGGATTTTACCGAAACGGTCCTCTATCCGTTTGGTGAAATCCAGGATTTGTGTTTCGGACTCCATATTGTCCAACTCGCGATACATGGCTACACGTTCGGCATCGTTGGGGATATAGGATACCGGAAACATCAGTTCCAAATCGCTCTCCACGGTAACATCGTCCACAAAATCCTCCTCCCTTTCGGCTTTCAGTGCCTGTTGCTCACGATAGAGCCCGGTAAATTCCTCCTTACGCAGCTCCTGTACGGCTTCAGCCAAGATTTTTTGATACGTTTCGTATCCCAGGTCGGCAATAAATCCACTCTGTTCCGCACCCAGCAGGTTACCGGCACCCCGGATATCCAAATCCTGCATCGCAATGTGAATGCCGCTGCCCAACTCGGAGAAATTCTCAATCGCCTGTAACCGCCGGCGGGAATCGGTGCTGAGTGTGTAGAGCGGCGGAGCCATCAGGTAACAGAATGCCTTGCGGTTGCTTCGTCCCACACGTCCGCGGAGTTGATGGAGGTCGCTCAATCCGAAGTTCTGCGCGTTGATAACGATAATGGTATTCACGTTGGGCATATCAATTCCCGATTCTATAATGGTGGTTGCCAGCAGCACATCGTACTCCTGATTCAAAAAATCGGCAATGACGGTTTCCAGCTTTTTCGGATCCATTTGTCCGTGGGCGACTGCGATGCGGACATCACCGACTTCGCGTTTGAGTAGCGTTTCCATTTCATAAATGTTCTGGATGCGGTTGTTGACGATAAAAACCTGTCCGTTTCGGCTCACCTCGTAGTTGATGGCCTCCTTCATTACCTCCGTATCGAACGTGTAAACCTCTGTTTGCACGGGATATCGGTTGGGGGGAGGCGTGTTAATGGTAGAAAAATCGCGCGATCCCATCAGTGAAAACTGCAATGTGCGCGGAATAGGCGTGGCGGTCATGGTAAGCGTATCGATATTGCTTTTCAGCTGTTTCAGCTTTTCTTTCGTTGCAACGCCAAACTTTTGCTCTTCGTCTATAATCAATAGTCCCAGGTCGTTGAACTGAATATCTTTCCCTACCAGCCGATGAGTGCCGATGATGATGTCTATTTTGCCCTCTTTCAACTCGGCGAGGATCTGTTTTTGCTCTTTCGGCGAGCGGGCGCGGCTTATGTAATCCACTTTTACGGGAAAATCGGATAATCTGCTGCTGAACGTCTTGTAATGCTGAGTGGCCAACACGGTGGTTGGAACCAGAACGGCCGTCTGTTTACCATCGGTTGCTGCTTTAAAAGCTGCACGTACGGCCACTTCCGTCTTGCCGAAACCCACATCGCCGCACACCAGCCGGTCCATCGGATGGCCGCTCTCCATATCCAACTTGATCTCTTGCGTGGCTTTCAGCTGGTCGGGCGTGTCTTCGTACATAAACGAAGCCTCCAGCTCGGTTTGCAGATAGGTGTCTTTTGAGTAGGGAAATCCTTTTTCGCTCTGTCGCTGGGCGTATAACTTTATCAGATCGCGGGCGATATCCTTTATTTTCGTTTTGGTCCTCTCTTTTGTCCTTTCCCACGCCCCGGACCCTAACTTGTTGAGTTGTGGCGACTCCCCTTCTTTGCCTTTGTATTTTGATATTTTATGAAGCGAATGGATAGAAACGAAAACCGAATCGTTGTTCAGGTAGGTGAGTTTGATCACTTCCTGCACTGTTTCGCCGATACGGAGGCGGACCAGGCCTGCAAACCTTCCGATGCCGTGGTCCAAGTGAACCACAAAGTCTCCCGGTTGAAGCTGGTTGAGCTCCTTTAGCGTGAGCGCTATTTTCCCCGAACGGGCTTTGTCGGACTTCAGGTTGTATTTGTGGAACCGGTTGAAGATCTGATGATCGGTGAAGCAGCAGACCTTTAACCATTCGTCTGAGAATCCTTCGTGCAATGTCCTGTTTATGGGCGTAAAGGGAATATTGTCGCCCCTGTCGTGAAAGATGGTGCGTAAGCGCTGTTGCTGTTTTTCACTGTCACTGAGGATGTAGAGGGTATAATTGTTTTGCAGGAAATAGTTGAGCGAATCCGAGATTAAATCGAAATTCTTTTGGAACAAGGGTTGCGGGGTAGTTTGAAACTGCAAGGCGGCATCGGGCGTATCCAACAGTTTCGTGTCAAACCGCAGGTGGGTGAACGGCTCCAGGGATACCAGGAACTCCTTTTTAGTCAATAAATCGGCTTTAACCAATTCTTCGTTGCTGAGATCGATGCTTGGTTCATCGTTATAGATACTTTCAACGCGGCTTTCTATCCAGCGGATATCCTCAATTCCGATAATCGTTTCCGGCGGGAGAGCGTCGAAAAGCGATGCGTTTTTATGCTTGCTTTTGCCGAGCTCGGGAACGATACGGATTTCGGAGAACTTCTCTTCAGAAAGTTGGCTTTCGACGTCAAAGCTGCGGATGGTTTCCACTTCGTCGCCAAAGAAATCGATGCGATAGGGCAGTTCGTTCGAAAACGAAAAAACGTCCAGGATACTTCCGCGTGTGGCGTATTGCCCCGGCTCATAAACGTAATCCACACCGGTAAAGCCATAAGAGTCCAGCACCTCCGATACAAAACCGGAGTCCACCTGCTCGCCCACCGACAATCTTAAGGTGTTTTCCTGCAACGTTGCCCGGGAAACCGTTTTTTCCGCCAGCGCATCGGGATAGGATACGATGAGCGGCAAAGAGTTGCTGCTTTGCAGGCGGCTCAACACTTCGGTGCGGAGAATTTCGTTTGCCGCATCAATCTGTCCGTATTTGGCAGCACGTTTGTATGCCGAAGGAAAGAACAGCACCTCTTTCGTCCCCAGAATTTGCGTAACGTCGTGATAAAAATACCCTGCCGTTTCCAAATCGTTGAGGATAAAAAGAAACGCCTGTGGTTGTTTGTTATATAGTGCTGCAGCGAAAAGTGCACGCGACGAGCCATGCAACCCCTTCACCGAAAGCGTTTTTACCTCTTTCAGTAATTTGTTTGCAGCCGCCAGGTTGGGATGAACCTCAAGGACCCGGAGCAATTGAGTGATGTCTGATACCATCGTTTATAAATTCGGTGCAAAGGTACAAAAAAATATAATTCGTAAAATTCAAAACATTTTCTCACTTTAAATCCGTATCTTTGTCGTTCAAATTTCAGTTCTTTTATATGCAAATGGATGCAAAGCATACTCCCGACTATATTTTCGAAACAAGTTGGGAAGTGTGTAACAAAGTGGGCGGTATCTACACCGTTTTATCGACAAAGGCAAATTCACTACAAAAATTATACAAAGACAAGGTATTTTTCATCGGTCCCGATGTTTTACAAAAACCGGATAATCCCTGGTTCCTGGAAGAGAGCGAGCTTTATGCCGAGTGGAGAAATTTTGCACGGATAAACCAGCACCTCGAAATACGGGCCGGGCGGTGGAATATACCGGGAAAGCCCATTGTCTTTCTTATAAAATTCGATAGGTTTTTTGAAAAGAAGAACACCATCTATTCCGAGATGTGGCTCGATTTTGGTGTGGACTCTATGTATGCCTACGGCGATTACGACGAGTCATCTATGTTTGCCTATGCTGCTGGTGTGATTATAGAAAGCTTCTATCGGTTTCATCATCTTGAAGCGGACAATGTAATTGCACACTTCAACGAGTGGCAGTCGGGCATGGGTGCCTTGTACATCAAGAAGTATGTTCCTAAGATAGCTACGGTTTTCACCACCCACGCTACGGGAATAGGGCGTTCAATTGCCGGGAACGGGCTGCCGCTCTACAATCACCTGAAAAGTTATAACGGTGATCAGATGGCGCGCCAACTAAATATGGTTGCCAAACATTCCGTTGAGAAAAAGACGGCGCAAGCGGTGGATTGTTTTACTACCGTAAGCGATATTACGGCACAGGAATGCACACAATTCCTTCAACGCCAGCCCGATGTAGTGACCCCCAACGGGTTTGAAAAAGATTTTATTCCCAAGGGGTTAAACTACAGGCGTACGCGGAAAAAAGCGCGCGAGACACTTCTGGGTGTTGCCGAAAAACTCCTTGGCTACTCCGTTCATCCCGATGCCTTGTTAGTGGGGATAAGCGGAAGGTACGAATATAAAAATAAAGGTATCGATGTTTTTATCGATGCCCTGGATGCGTTGCGTAAGATGCCGCAATTATCCAAAGATGTGGTTGCATTTATTATGATTCCCGCTTGGATAAAAGGGCCGAGGGAAGATTTTAAATCGGCTCTTTATACGACTCATCGGTTGCATGATGTTGAAAACGATAAGATTGTGAGTCACCTGAAATATCTGGGATTCTCTAATAGTGAGGATGAGCGAGTAAAAGTAATTTTTGTTCCGTCGTACCTGAATGGAGCCGACGGGATCTTCAATACGGATTATTACAACTTGCTTATCGGCCTTGATGTTTCCGTTTTTCCATCGTATTACGAGCCGTGGGGATATACGCCGCACGAAAGCGTTGCTTTTTCTATTCCTACTATTACAACTACCCTGGCCGGCTTTGGAGTTTGGGCGAAGAAAAACGGGGATGCCGGAAAAGGATTGGTTGATGGGGTGGAGGTCATTTACCGGGACGACGATAATCAGCGTGAAGTGGCAGAGGAAATCGCTACCACCCTTTATGATTTTACACTCAAAAGTATAGATCAGGTGAATGTGCTGAAAAAAATGGCAGCGGAACTTTCCGACAAAGCGGACTGGGCACATTTTATAACCTATTATAAAGAGGCTTATTGCAAAGCATTGCATAATTCTTTTATCAGATTATCGAAACCGGCAAGATACAAAGCCGATTAAAGGGTTATATTTGCGGAAAAGAGAGAAGAACCAGGAACCAGGAACAAAGAGTAAAGACAGTCTAAAAACTTTGAACATTGAACTTATGGACAATAGGCTGATAGACGGTCTGAATGTCTGACAAAACATCAATAAAGAAAACAAAAATAGATTAAAAATGATCATTAAAGCGAGTTATTCAAACACTCCCATATGGCGTGATGTGCACGTACAACCTATTTTGCCGGAACAGTTAAGGCCGTTGGACGAGATAGCCCATAACCTTTGGTGGGTATGGAACGAAGAAGCTAAAGAGATTTTCAAACTTCTAGATATTGACGAGTTCGAAAAAAACGATAAAAATCCCGTAGCATTGCTTCAAAACTTAAGGACTGAAAAGACCGAAGAGATTATGAGAAATGCCGCCTTGATGGCGAAGATTGATCGTGCATATAAAGCGTACAAAGAGTATATCAGTGTCCCTTTTGATACTGCCCGTCCCAGTATTGCCTATTTCAGCATGGAGTATGGCTTGTCGCACGTGTTGAAAATATATTCCGGCGGCCTTGGGGTTTTAGCAGGCGATTACCTGAAAGAGGCCAGCGACAGCCGGGTTGACATGACTGCTGTCGGGTTTTTGTATCGTCACGGTTATTTCACACAAACCCTTTCGGTGGACGGACAGCAAATAGCCAACTACGAACCGCAGAACTTCGGCAGTTTACCCATTACACAAGTGATGGATGAGAACCATAAGCCTATAGTTCTCGAAGTGCCTTTTCACGACAGGATTATTTATTCAAATATCTGGAAAGTATCGGTGGGACGTATCCAGTTGTATCTGATGGATACCGATCTGGAGCGTAACAGCGAGTTTGACCGGTCCATTACGTATCAACTTTACGGCGGCGACTGGGAAAACCGCATGAAGCAGGAATACCTGCTCGGAGTAGGGGGCATATTGCTTCTGAAAAAGTTAGGCATCAGGAAAGATGTCTATCACATGAACGAGGGCCATGCGGCGCTTATCAACGCTCAGCGGTTGAGCGACTATGTACTGGAAGAGAAATTGTCGTTCAACGAAGCATTGGAAATTGTCCGGGCATCCACCCTCTATACTGTACATACCCCTGTGCCTGCTGGTCACGATTATTTTGAGGAGCCGCTGATCCGTAAATACATGGAGCCCTTGGTCAACAAAATAGGTATCCCCTGGTATCAGTTTATGGATATGGGGCGCGACAATCCGGGCTCGGATGAGAAATTCTCGATGAGCGTTTTTGCATTGAATACTGCACAGGAATCAAACGGGGTAAGTAAACTGCACGGCATGGTTTCTCAGGAGATGTTCCAACCGGTTTGGAAAGGTTATTTTCCGCAGGAACTGCATGTCGGTTATGTTACAAACGGAGTGCACCTGCCCACTTGGGCAACTTCGTCGGTGAAAAGGATGTATGAGTATATTTTTGGCGAGGATTTTTACCAGGATCAGTCCAACCCCGAGATGTGGAAGAAGGTTTATGATATCAGCGATGAGGAGATCTGGAATTTGCGCATGCACCTGAAAGAGAAGCTTGTAGATTACATCAAGAGTGAGTTTATGGATGGATGGTTGAAGAATCAGGCCGATCCGTCCCGAATTGTTACGATGCTCGATGAAATCAGGCCGGGCGCCTTGATAATAGGGTTTTCGCGCCGTTTTGCCACCTACAAACGGGCTCATTTATTGTTTTCCGATTTAGACCGGTTGGCAAAAATATTGAATCATCCCGAACGTCCGGTTACTTTTATCTTTGCCGGCAAAGCGCATCCTGCCGACGGGGGCGGGCAATCGCTCATCAGGCACATTGTGGAAATATCGCGCCGTCCCGAGTTTTTAGGTAAAATCATTTTCCTCGAGAATTACGATATGCGCCTGGCCAAACGGTTGGTTTCGGGCGTGGATATCTGGTTGAACACCCCTACGCGTCTGCAAGAAGCGTCAGGCACATCGGGCGAAAAAGCTATTATGAACGGCGTTTTAAATCTTTCCGTATTAGACGGCTGGTGGTACGAAGGTTATGTTGAAGGGGCCGGTTGGGCGTTAACGGCAAAACGGACTTACGAAAATCAGGCTTTCCAAGATGAACTGGATGCCTCCACCCTTTATACGATGCTTGAGTCGGAAATAATCCCGCTTTATTATGCACACAACAGCAATGGGTTTTCACCGCAGTGGGTGAAGTTCGTGAAGAAATCGATTGCCGAGATAGCCCCGCATTACACTACCAAGCGGATGATGGACGATTATTTCGATCGTTTTTATATGAAACTGGCCAATCGTTCGAAAAAGCTTATCGAAAACAATTATGCAAAAGCAAAAGAGATCGTTCGCTGGAAAGAAGATACCGCATCCAAATGGGATAAGATCGAAGTGCTTAAGTTGAGGTTTGAGTCTGTGCAGGAAGTAGATATAAACGACGGAAAAGACAAGGTTTACGGTGAGGTTGTCATCGATAAAAAAGATATTATTGCCGATTTGGGCCTTGAGTGTGTGGTTGTTGACTACGATTCAACCGCCAATAAAGTTGAATTTGTTGAAAAATATGAGTTCGATTTGATAAAAACGGAAGGTTCCAAACTCTTCTTTCAAACCAAAGAAGCGCTGAACGACCCCGGCACACACCAATACGCTTTGCGTATTTATCCAAAAAATGCTGATTTGCCGCATCGTATGGACTTTGCCTACGTGAAGTGGATCAGTTGAAATCTTAATAAAGAGCGCCCCGGACAGGGGCGCTTTTGCATTGATTACATCCACAATGAAGTCGGTATTTTTCATGCGGAAACGTGCCTAAACGACCGATTGTGATCAGAGGAATGCACTTTCCGATGAGCATTATTTTAAGATATTGCTTGTTTTGTTGTGCAGATTTTGTATATTTGCAAAAAACAAAATAGAACAATGAAAACGCTTTATCAGAAATTTGAGACACTTCTACTCAACACGACAACAGATTTCAAACGGTATTTGTATGAAGATATATCGTGGGGAAGTCGCATGATTGGTGTTATCGGTGGTCGTGGTGTGGGCAAAACCACAATGATTCTACAGCGAATAAAGCAGCATTTGAGCGTTAAAAACACCTTGTATGTTTCGGCAGACGATATGTACTTCAGCGAACATAAATTGATAGATTTAGCTGATGAGTTTCATAAAAACGCGGGCGAATATCTGTTTATCGATGAAATTCACAAATATGCCGATTGGTCGCGCGAATTAAAAAACATTTACGACTCCTATCCGAAGCTAAAAGTTGTATTTACAGGTTCTTCCATATTGGATATACTGAAAGGTTCTGCCGATCTAAGCCGTCGTGCCATTATTTATAAATTGCAAGGACTTTCGTTTCGCGAATATCTAAAACTTTTTCATCATTACGATGTGCCTGTTCTTTCGCTCGCACAAATTATCAACAATGAAATACAACTTGCAGACATAGAGCATCCATTACCCTTATTCAAAGACTATTTAAAGCGCGGATATTATCCTTTTGGAATTGAAAACGAGATAAATGTACGCTTGGGGCAGGTTATTGTGCAAACATTGGAAACGGATATTCCGCAATATGCCAATCTAAACGTAGGGACAGCGCGGAAATTAAAACGTTTGCTTTCCATCATTGCCGAAAGTGTTCCGTTTAAACCAAATTTTACTAAAATAGCAGCAATGATTGGTGTGAGCAGAAACTCGTTAGATGACTATTTTTTGTATATGGAGCAGGCCGGACTTATCGCACAGCTTCGCGACGAAACAGGCGGCATTCGGGGATTGGGAAAGATAGATAAGGTATATTTAGACAATACTAACATCATTTTCAACTTAGTAGGCAATAAATTAAATACAGGAAATGTCAGGGAGACTTTTTTTCTAAATCAGATGCGCGTAAACAACGAAGTCATATCGGCCAAAACAGCCGATTTTGTTGTGAATGAATATACATTTGAGTTAGGTGGAAAAAATAAACAGCAAAGTCAGATAAAAAAAGATGGAAAATCGTTTGTGGTAAAAGATGATATTGAATTTGGTTACCTGAACGTAATACCGCTTTGGGCGTTCGGATTGAATTATTAGATTGACACCAACGCATCACTTGGACTTTGCCTACGTGAAGTGGATCAGTTGAACACCTCGATAAAAGCGCCCCTGCCCGGGGCGCTTTTATTTCATGAAGATTGTGTAACAAAACTAATCAGATTGCATTTTTATTTTCCTGCACCCTGTTTCTAAATGGCGAAATACCAAACCTGTTTGAATAAACATTTACCAAATGAGTCAGGTTGTTAAATCCACAGATTTGTGCAATTTCGGAGATTGACAGGTCCGATTCCAATACTAAATGCTGTACCTCTTCCATTTTCCGGTCGAGCATCCATTGATAAGGTGTTTGGTTGAAGTATTTTTTGAAATGCCGGGTAAATGTCTTCAGGCAATCGTAGTTGCATTTTTTTGCTAATTCGCTGGCGTTCTTTACATCGGGATAATTGGCAACAACACTTTCCTGGAATGAATTTTTTCTTGATGTGTGAGGGATGAACTTTACAAGTACAATCTCCTTTTTGGGCGATGACTTTACAATAGCTCTTTCTCCGTTTGAAAAATTAAATGTACAGGTACTTACGTCTGAAAATATATACTTATTTACCATAGTTTATTGTATTAATTTAGTTATCTACCTACCGATTCTTTTACAAAAGAGCCTTCATAAACCTCGTTATCCAAAATGATGCGGATGGTGTATGTTGCAGCTCTCAACGTGCCAATATTAATCACCTCGTAACCCATTTCGTTCACTTCCATATAATACTGGGCCGAAGTTCTTCCTCCAATAATCTGTACAATGGCGGTACCGGTATAATCCATCACAGATATAGTAACGTTTGTTTTACCGTCCGTTGTGCCGGTCACTTCCACTCCTGTTACTCCACGCGTTGTTCCGCCTGATTTACTCAATATAATCTTATCCTGCTGATCGTTCACCTTGTTTGTTTCGGCGATAGCAAAAGAGGAAGAGAGGAGCGCGCTGCAGATTAACGCAATTGTAAAATAAAGTTTTGTTTTCATGTGAATAAAATATTTGAATTACGGACACTAAATTATTTATGAATTACAGACACAAATTAATAAACAATAGACAGGAAAAACAATACCCTTGCCGAATTTTAACGGTGAAATATTAGGTAATATTATGATAGACAGGGTGTTGGATGTATTGGTTTTAACGGTTGGTGTGCTGGTTTCAATAATGCTTTTGCAAGAAAAACAGACTAAAAACTGAAAAATTGAGTGGTATCTATGTCGTTTTCTGTCATTTTTTTCTTTAACTGAGATTTTCTTGCGCGGATACTTTCTATCGACGTATTCATAAAAGTGGATATTTGTCTGTTGTCTGCCTTACAAACCAGCAGCATCAGCATAATTTTTTCGTTTGGATTGAAAAGCTCCGCATCCTCCTTCGATAAATTGGTATATAGAGAAAAGGTGTCTTCGTCGGGTATCAGGGTTTTGGGCATCTCCCGTAAATCGGATTCTGCCGTATGCAGAATATTGTGCATGTTTTCATACACTTTGGGATTGGAGGAGACGTATCGTTGTGATAATGTATTGAAGTTCTCCTGTAACGAAGTGAGCCTGTTTGATATATGTCCATAAAGCAGGATAAGCCAGTTCCTTTTACTGGCCTCTTCCTCCAATAGCTTTGTTTCCATGGCGCGCGTCTCCGCCTCGTGTTCCAGCTTCATCAGTTTTATTCTTGCTTCGCGGCGATTTTTTACATTCAGCATAATTAAAACCGTGGCCAGCATAGCGAGCAACAAGGCTACGATTGCAATTAAAAGTGTGTTCTGTTGCGATCTCAGCGCGATATTCTCCGCTTCTGAAAGGTCGTATTTTTTTTCCAGTTCCATCACCTGGGTATTTAATCGCTCTTTAATCGATTTTTCATACCACGCAAAAGCTTTCTGCCTGTAGGTATTGGCAAGAAAGTAATTTTGTTGTTTTTCGGCAATATTGGCTATGTTCTCGTAAAACAGGTAATTTTCTTTTTTGTTCTCATCTACAATGTTCTCAATAGCCATTTGTCCGTAAAGCATGGCGCTATCCAATTGATTCAATACGCTATATCTGTCTGAAATTGTATAATACAGGCTGGAAAAATCAATATCTTTTTGGATTGGGGCTAAACGCAGTCTTAATTTGTCACATTCCAATGCTTTTTCAAATTCCTTAGTCGCTTCAAAATAAACCGATTGTGCATTTAAAATAAGGTAATTCTTATCGGGAATTCTATTAAAAAATAAGGAGAGTGTATCCACATATTTTTTTCCATTATCAAAATCAGATTGCGCCATTTTATTCCAAAAGATTGCTAAATAGGCATCAAAGATATGGGTAGAATCGTTTTTTAGCTTAGCGTTATAGAGAGATTCCTGAAAATACTTATCTGCCAACGCATAGCTTGCATTACTAAAATGGGTATTGCCTAAGAAGTAGTGCAGAATGTATCCGGTTGTCGGATTAGGGTCTTTTTGAGAATGAAACAGGTTATCGGCTTTCTTTAAGGGTTCATACACCGTGCTGTCTGTTATTCCCATCCGGGTACGGACAATGCCTTTGTAAGTGAGTGCGCGGATGTAATTATTGCTGTGTGGTTCGTGGTAATGGTAATAATCCACCGTCTTGTCAATCAGCGAGTCGCTTTTGAATTCAAAATATGTTTTATCGTCAGTGATGGTTTTGAGCAGGTTGTAGTAGGCCCGGTTTCCCCGTGAAAGCGCGTGCGGGTCCATGGTTTTCAGGCTGTCTGAAATAGCTTCGGGATTTTTTTCTAAAAGATTGTCCCATTGTGTGAGTGTCGTGCGTATTTTATTATTTTCCAAACCATTACAGGAAAGGAAAAGCATTGCTGCAATTGCAGCAAAGGCTATAAAAATAAAACGACGCATTCTTTTTTAAAACTTATTTGCTGCAAAGATAATTTTTTTTGTTGAATTTGTTTAATAAAAAGGACAAGATTCAGGTCTAATATTAAATTTGGCTTGTCAAACCTTGTGATCTGTTGTTTTATGTTTAAGGTTTGTTTTTATTGTATGGTATTGTTACTCTAGTACATCACGTTTAAAGTATTGGAAAAGAAAAACCCCTCGCAAAATGTGAGGAGCGTGCTAATATTTTTCTGATTGCTTTCTAATACCCTATTTATAAAATGGAATGAACAGGTATGAATTTTTTTTCACAGCCTTTATAAGGAAGGGAGATAAGTACATTAAAGGCTATTGAAAGTTGAATATCTCAAAAGATATAAAAGATTCGAATTTAAAAACAACAAAAAACCGTCTTGAGGGACGGTTTTTTAATTAGTAAATAAGAGAGTTTAGTTTATACGGATGGAACTGAAATAATTGGGTTATTTGTAGTTTCATCTATAGCCTCATTTGTATTAATTTCGTCTTCCGGTAATAACCACAGAAGAATTGGGGCTTCTGCGGGTAGATCATAAGAAAATGGTGCAGGATAGTTGATCCCTTTGCGTAAGATTGGCTTTTTAAGCCTTTTTACGTCGAATAGAGAAAAACCTTCACCCCATAATTCAATCCTTCTTTGCATCCATACTTCATCTTGAATTCCTTTAGCATCATTGACAGGACAAACGTAAGAAGGATTCCTATAGGTTTTTACAAAATTTTCCAATACTTGCTTTCCTGATGACGGATTTCCTCCCATGGCCAAAGCTTCTGCTCGTATAAGTATCATTTCTTCTACTCGCATTAGCGGCAAATCACACGCATTTGTAGGATTATTATATTGATCTTGGTAAGGGCCAAATTTTACATTAAGATAAGGTTCATTCCATCCAAACCAGTCTATAATTCCATATTCTTCATTATTATAAGTGATTGTCCATGTCATATCAACGTTAGGTGATTGCATTTCTTCATCAATCCACCACCCTTTCCTAACATCAGTAGTTGGAATTTTTTCCCATAAATCCTGATTTATGTATCTGCCGGCATATCCCGGTGAATAACCATTACCAGTTAGTGAACAAATCATGGATGGAAAATTAAGAATGCCAGACGTTACAATATCATTAGTTTCAGATACATCACTTCCCCAAATCCAAGACGTTGCATTAATGTTGTTAAATGAAGGTTTAGAAACTTGTTGTATAGTATAAGGAGTAAACCCAGTCATAGCTTTTTCCGCATCGGCGGCAGCTTCAGTCCATTTTTCCATATTAAGATTAGCCCTCGCACGCAAACCATAAGCTACGTTTTGATTGATCATCTCTTTTCCCGTCCGATTGAAACCCTCTAATAAATTTATAGCTTCATCCAAATCTTTCATGATCAAATCATATACTTGTTGTACAGTCGCTCTTGGATTATTTGCAGCTTGTTCTGGGGTTGTTTCTTCCGTTACAATGGGAACTGCAGGAGCACTTTCATGTCCTTTATACGTAAACTGATATATTTGGACTAAGTGTAAATAGTCAAAAGCCCTTGAAGCTAAGGCCTGACCTCTATATGCCTTTAACAGCGGTTCTGATGTATCAGAAGGTATTGTAAATAAAATATCATTTGCTGTTTTCATGTGGCTGTAAAACAAATTCCACAAAAAGTACGTAATTTCACTTGGCGCAGTCCTGTCTGTATATCTCATAGAATTACGGAACCAATTGTACCCAGAGTTTTCAGATGGCATATCTTGTCCTGAAGCATCAAACATTAAACCAGCAGCAGCATAGCCAAAATCATAATGCCGGGTACTACCATACCAATCTGAAATTGAAGCATACTTAATCAATCCAGAATACAATCCATTAACTTCTGCTTGTAGCCTTTCTGGTGCAATCTTAGTAAGTTCTTCTTTTTGTTTTTCAGTAAATATAGATCCTTCCGGTTCCAATTCCAAATCGGAACATCCAATGAAAAACATAAATGTAACACTGAGAAGAATATAAAATAAGTTATTTATTTTTTTCATAATTATTCTTTTTTTATTTATTAAAATTGAATACTTATACCACCGGAAACAGTTCTGATTGCAGAATAACGATATCCACCCGATGAAGTATATGACCTGCGTGGATCCATTCCTTTCCTTGCAGCCCATAGAGCAACATTGTCTGCAGTCAAATAGATTCTCAAATTACTTAATGATAAATTATGAATAACATTTTTCGGCAATGTATAGCCCAAAGTAATGTTTGTTAAATCCAAATAATTAGAGTTAGTTAAGAACCTGTCAGAAGTCGAGTTTGCATAAAGGTCCCCTGCTTTAAGTCTCGGGACATCTGTATTGGTGTTATCCGGAGTCCAAGCATTCAAAATATCCATATGCCAGTTTGTACCTGCACTGTTGGTTGTACCTGAGTGCATCAAAGATTGATACCCATCGTCAATCATTCGACCACCTAATTGATAAGCAAATGAAACAGAAAAGTCAAATCCGTAAGCATTTAAGCCTGTGCCAAAACCACCATAGAATGTGGGTAATATGTTTCCTGTAGCATATTGAGTCGCTTGATTAAATTCGGTAGTTGTTTCCTGTCCTGTAACATTTCCTTTCGCATCCTTTATGTCTTTATAATACAAAGCAACACCATTTTTATCAACCCCTGCATAATTCCGAATGTACAAATTATACATTGATTCCCCTTCTTTATATATACGAGTTCCTGAAATCAATTCTCCTTTAAGTTCAGGAGCAAGTTTCAATATTTTATTTTTAATGTATGTACCATTAGTATACACACTCCAGGTTAAATCTCTCGTTTTAATCAAATCTGATTTCAAATCAATCTCTACGCCTTGGTTTAATACAGAGCCAATATTCATAGGTATATTAGCATACCCATTTGAAGGAGGCACCGGCATATAGTAAAGCATATCTGTTGTTTTACGGCTGAAATATTCAATACCTCCACTTAATTTATTTTTAAATAGATTAAAATCAAAACCTGTATTAAAAGAATAAGAAGTTTCCCACGTAATATCTTTATTCCCTTTATAAGTCATTGTTGTAGCAAAATCCTTGTTGTTCTCTTTTACAGTAAATTGGTCTGTGTAAGGATAATAATTACTTGTAACGCCATCACTATAGAGTAAGGCATCATTTCCCTGAACACCATAACTCATTTTAAATTTCAAAAAATCCACCCAATCTAGTTTTTCCATGAAGTTCTCTCTTGTCATGACCCATGCAAAACCCAAACTGCCAAAGTTACCCCATCTGTTATCCGGATGAAAACGAGACGACGCATCGCGTCTGAATGATCCACTTACAATATATTTTTGGTCATATTCATATTGGGCACGCCCTAGCCATCCTTCTGTTCCATAATTGTCGGTATATGATTCTGCTGACGGATTTAAAATAGCATTATCAACTTCGACAATTGAAGGATTGAATAATTTTTCCTTACTTGCCAATATATATTTATACATGTAATTGTAAGTCTCATGACCTAGTAATATGTTTAAACTGTGAACGTCATCAAATATCTTGTTATAATTTAATAATTGCTGGTGGTTCATAGATGTTGTTCTGAAAGCTCCATTATAAACGATACCTCCAACTTTTGAGTATTGTCCATAAAAGGCATTATACAACCGACTATATCGTGTATTCTCTACATCAGCACCTAAATTATACGTAAATCGAAGGCCGTCCATAATATCTATATCTACACTCCATCTTCCTCCAAAGACATCGGCTAAGTACTGACGTTTATCTAAAGCAATCATTGACGCAGGGTTTGATCCACTCATAAATGTACGTTTATAATTACCCCCAGTTCTATCTCCAAAATCATATACTGTATAACCTCTAGAATCTGTTTTTATTGAGCCATCAGGATTACGAACATACATAGGATATATAGGAGCTAAGAAATCAGCTACATAAAATAAGTTTGCAGAAGATGTTCCTTCTTGTGTAGCAGGAGAGGACATATCATAATTAGTATATGCAACATTAGCTCTAAATTTCAGCCAATCTTTAGCTTGATAATCTGCATTTAAACGTGTTGTATAACGTTTGAATCCTGAATTAGCGATGATACCAGCATCATCCAAGTATCCGCCAGACAAGAAATAATTTATTTTGTCTGTACCGCCTGATACACTCACGTTGTACTCTTGCCTTAAATTTCCTTTGTCAAATAATTCATTATACCAGTTGTCTGGCTTATAAAAGAATTCTCCGTCACTATAACCTAAGGTTGCACTTGGATTTAATTTACCATCCATACCAATCATACTTTGTCCTTGAGGCACAGTGTATATTTGATATCCAACTCCCCCGTTTTGATTTGTAGGTAAATATTGATTAGCCAATGCATTAGCTTCATTAGGCCCGCGCACATTTCCTGCGGCGTCTTTTGTGTTGATGAATTCGTTGTAAATAGATTGATAGGCCTTTTCCAAATACATAGCAGGATCTGTCATTACATCATAATTAGATAATCCTCTTGAGTTAGTTCCCCATTTCGCATCTACATTTACAATCGCCTGTTTGCTTTTTCCACTTTTGGTGGTGATCAAAATTACACCATTGGCACCACGTGCCCCATATAGAGCATTGGAAGCAGCGTCCTTCAGAACTGTCGTACTTTCGATATCTGCTGTATTTATTGACGAAATATCTCCATCAAAAGGTACTCCATCAACTACATATAAAGGAGAATTACCTGCGGCCATTGAACCGATCCCCCTTATACGTACTGTTGATGTGGTTCCTGGCTGTCCGTTAGTTCTGGTAACTTGTACACCAGCAACCTGACCTGATAATGCATTGGTTACGTTGGCAACTTGTCTTTTGGAAATTGCTTCACTATCAATTACAGCCGCTGATCCGGTAAATGAAGATCTTTTTGCTGTGCCATAAGCCACGACCATTACTTCTTCGAGTAATTGAGTGTCGGGAACCAGAATAATTCTTAAACTAGTGTTCGCGGGTATTTCTTGTGTAACATAGCCAACATAGGAAACAATCAGTATGCTACCACTGGGCGCAGATAGGTTAAAACTACCATCTACATCAGTAATGGTCCCTTGTGACGTTCCTTTGATTTGGATAGTGGCCCCAATCACCGGCTCGCCCGCTTCATCCACCACGGTACCTCGCACTTGTGTTTGAGCCATTGCAAACCCTATTCCTATAAAGAAAAGGGCTAAGAACATAGTTAATTTTCTTTTCATAAACTCTACTTTTAAATTAAACAATTATAGTATCTAAATTATCTTTTTATTATAGTAATCGCCATGATTATTTGAAAACACAAGTTTTTGGGTGGAAATAGAGGATATGGTTTTCCCGTTCATAAGCGATTAACATGAAATAAGTTTACTTATATGTTTGCAAATATAAATTAAATTTTTAATATCAACTTCTTTTTTTGAAATGTTCTTTAACATAAAAAAGCCAATAAACCTGATTGCATTATAAAAAATAAGAGTAGTTTCTGTTCATAAACTCTACTTTTAAGTTATTTTCAACTAAATTCAAACAACAATATAAAAAGTCAAAAAGCATTCAGAAATCTTCTTTTGTACGAATAAAAAGCATGAAATACCTTCAGAAAAGAGCGTGGCTCTCTATTCATAACTAATTAACATACATTTTCAACTCAAAATTAACGCAAATATAAACTAAATTTTTTATTATAAAACAACTTTTTGATGTTTATTTACTATTATTCTAATAAATGAGTGGATAATTGAATGTAATAGTTACACTTTATCACTTAATGCAATGCAACTATTTGTGGTTATTGGTTGTGGCGTAGGGGAGAGGATTTTTCGCCTTTGTTATAGCAGGGAATATATAAAAAAACCGCTCAGATAGAGCGGTTTTTAGAAAATGAAGTCAGATTTTATTACCAACCGGCATTTTGCTGTTCTGCTATTTTGGGATTTGATGTGATTTCGGAAAGAGGAATCGGAAAGATATACCTTCTGTCCTCAAAATTGAATCCGGCTGTTTTAATAATGTTGGCATCTACAACTCCCGATGCGGGATTGTATGATTCGGTTTTCATGCTGCCCCATGAAGCTTTATCGGGTATTCCCGACTTTCCATCTTTACTTTTTACCGCATATTTGCTGTCATACGTCAACCTGTGAATATCGGGCCAACGCCTTCCTTCCGCGAGAAATTCGATTTCGCGTTCCTGCAAAATAGCTGTCATAAGTGCATCTACGTTGGCAAATGAAGCGGTGGTGAACTGTAAAGCGTGATCTGTAACTGCTCTGTTACGTACGGCGTTTAACAGATCAACAGCCTTTTGTGTTACTCCGTTTTTGCGGGCTTCGGCTTCGGCATAATTCAATAAAACTTCGGCATAACGCAAAATAGGAGTCCAATCGTTCATAACTGTTCCGGTACGGTATTTCCACGACCAGAAGGCATTAATACCACCATATTCAGCTCTCTTTAATAGTTGTGCACGCCTTAAATCATCTTTCAACCAAAAGCCGGCATTGATGATGATTGGGCTGACACATACCAAGCTGCGAACAGTAAAATAAAATTGAGAAAGCGAGCCGTTATTGGTGGCATTGTCCAATGCGCTGTTTTCAATTGAGAAAATAGATTCGGTATTGCTTTTGTTATTTGCAAAAGGACCTTCGGGTGTAGCAGTTAATGCGTATGCACCAATAGGGCTAGTGAAGGGAGCAGTTGGGCTTACAATTTTATTGGATTCGGTGATAACTTCTGTCCATTTTCCCATGTGCTGATATACACGCGTTTTCAGAGCTACAGCGGCTCCTTTGGTAGCACGTGAAATCTTTAATCCGCCGGCTCTGGTGGCTGCCAAGTTCTGTTCGGCAAAGTTCAAGTCATCCAATATCTGTTTGTATGTTTCTTCAACAGTTGCTCTTCCGGCTTCTTTTGCCTCTTCCACTTTATCGATGGTGTTGATGGGAACAGTGCTAACCGGAACGCCGTAATGAGAAGCATTGGGGGTTGCTGCGTAGGGTAATGCAAAGAATACCAACAGTTCGTGCAATCCCAGGGCTCTGAGGAAACGAACTTCGGCTTCACCGTCTATAGCTTTTTCTTGCGTAATAACACCGTTTTCAGCTGCTGTCCTTAAACCTTCAATTACAATATTTATCTTGTTTATCATTTGATAGGTGCATTCCCAGTGAGCTTGTCCATTAGGAGAAGCTACGGTATAGTCTCCGTTGTAAGTAACAGCAAAGAACTGCTGCACATTTAGCATGTTTTCGCCTTTCATGTCTCCTTGTTGTACGGTTGCCGCACCAAAAGGATAACCGCGTCGCTGATTATTTCCCGGGTAATAACCGCTTTGAGCAGCATCATAACAACCCACAATGGCTAACTCGCAACGTTCGGGGGTAGAGAAAGCAACGCCATACGTTATCGCATCTTTCTGTTCAAGATTTATTGCCTGATCAGTGCAACTGAAAAACAATGCGACGCCGAATAGGATAGATAATATTTTTTTCATACTTTGATATTTATATTTCATTTAATGTTTTTACTTAAAAACCGATATTCAATCCAATCAGGAATGTTCGCTGTTGCGGATTACCGTTCCAGTCAACTCCTGGAACTACTGTATAACCTTCAGGATCTAATCCGCTATATTTGGTGAAAGTGGCTAAGTTTTGTCCTTGAACATAAATTCTTACTTTTTCAACCCACAACTGACTACAAAGTCCTTTCGGAAAATTGTATCCGACCGAGAGGTTTTGGAGCTTCAGAAAGTCTCCGCTTTCAATCCAACGGGAAGAACCTTCTCCGGTGAGATTGATAAAACCGCCTCTTCCATAGTACAACTTAGGTACATTACCATCGCCCGGATTACTTTCGCTTTGCCATCTGCCCAATATTTCGGTGCTGCTGTTTGTAAATCCTTGGTCCAGCATATCTCTGCGAGTGACATTTGCTATTTTGTTTCCTCCCGAAAAGCGGAAGAAGATATTGAAATCGAAATTCTTCAACGTTACCGTATTGTCCCATCCTCCAAACCAGGTAGGTAAAGAGTTGCCCAGAATTTCCTTGTCGTCCTGAACCAGATTAGATGCCTTGCTTAAGTCGGCGGGATCGCTTGGGTTATATACGTAATATTTGGTATTTGCAATATTCCCTTGAATAATGGATCCGTCCTTTTTGTAATACATCGGGTTTCCGTTTTTCATATTTACACCAGCATATCGATAACCCCACAGAGCATTCATAGATTCGCCTTCACGTAAAATATAATGTTCATACGGAATGTCATTTACCAATGTAACTACTTTGCTTTGTTGGGTTGAAAAGTTAAAAGCAGTTTTCCAGATTAACCCTTTATTTTGAATAATATTCCCCCCCAATTCAAGTTCAATGCCATTGTTATTAATTTTTCCATAATTTTGAGCGATTACATTCCAGGGAATACCCAACGACGGAGGAGTGGGTACATCCAACACAATATCGCTGTTGTCTTTTTGCCAATAAGCGAAAACAAGATTGAACCGATTATGAAGGAAAGCCGCATCAAAACCGAAGTCGAGAATTTTCTGTTTTTCCCATTTCAACGCTGGATTTCCCGCCTGATAATAAGCAATACCGGCCTGATCTCCGTATTTCTGTCCGGCAAAAATGTCGTTGTACATAAAGTCTCCCGATAACCTGTCGTTACCTACTTCAGCAAAACTACCTCTGAGGCGGAAGTCACTTACAATGTCGTTAATAGAACTATTTTTCCAGAAATCCAGACCCGAAATGCGGACAGCCGCGGAGCCTCCATAGAATGTTCCCCAGCGATTATCTTTGTGTAGATTAGAGATGCCATCGCGTCGAACAGATCCCCCTATGTAGAAGATGCTGTTGTAATTGTAGTTGGCGCGAAAGATATAAGATGCCAATCCGTTTGTTGTTACACTACCGCCTGAACTTTGTGTAACGTATGTATCTGAAATTATTTCGTCTACAAAAAATGGATCGGAGAAGTCGCGTGCTCCGGCGGTAAAACGGTTATAAACATAATTTGTCCATTCCGCAACGGCTGTTGCGTCCAGATTATGTAACCCAAAAGATTTATTAGCGGATAGAATGTTTTGAAAATTCCAACGTTGTCTTTTTATAGACGATCTGTTGATAAGACCTTTGTAGCCAAAACCATCACCCGACTCGGGCATCCAAACATAACTATCGTCAATCAGATTGACATCGGCTCCCACCAAAGACCTGAACATAAGCCAGCTAACAGGCCTTATGTCAATATTGGCAGTAGGTAGAATTCTGTAAGAGGAGTTTTTTTGTCTGTTGTTTTTCAGTACCCACACTATGTTGGGAATGGTGTTTTCGATGGTTCGCAGATTGGCCCCTTTTGCTAACGATTTACGGTCGTTTGGATCAATATTGAATCCGGTTGGGTCGTCGGGATTATAAACAGCCACATTTGGCAACATCCTCGAACTCGCATACATGTTATCGCTAATGGAATTTGTCCCTTTTACCGGACCGGTATTCACTTGGTTTGATGCATTAAGCGAGAAACCGGCGGTTACGTAATCTCGTAGAAATTTATGCTCTGCTTTTGCGTAAAAAGTATACCGGTTGTAGCTGTTGTTGATGGACAATCCTTTTTGGTCCGTATAACCTGCCGACATAAAGTACTGTGTTTGAGGAGAAGCTCCTGAAATAGATACTGTATGGCTGTGTTGGAATCCAGTTCTGAATACATAGTCGTACCAGTTAGTGTCGGTACCTTTATCATCCATTTTAGCCTGCGGGTTGCCTCCACTGTTTGTGTACTTTTCGTTAGCGATTGTTACAAACTGCTCGGCATTCAGAAGGTCGTACAATTTAGCAGCCGAAGACCACCCCATCCATGAATCATAAGTTATTTTTGCTGCTCCTTGTTTTCCCTGCTTTGTAGTAATCAAAACCACGCCATTTGCAGCGCGTGAACCATAGATAGCTGTTGCAGCCCCGTCTTTTAAGATTTCAAATGATTCGATGTCCGAAGGGTTGATATCTGCAAGAGCATTGTTATTAGAATACGAGTAACCTACGTTGCCCGAAGTTACCGGTACACCATTGATCACATAGAGTGGGGCATTCGATGAAGAAATAGTGCCGACCCCGCGAATAATAACTCGTGGAGGTTGTGTGACATCGCCGGAAGGTGCAATTACTTGAACTCCGGAAGCTCTTCCTGCCATTTGTTGCATAAAACTGGGGGATGCTTTTGAAGCTAAATCTTCACCTCTGATTTGAGATATTGAACTTGTTACGTCTCTTTTACGCTGTGTTCCGTATCCAACCACCACTATTTCTTCTAGTAGTTCCGTGTCGGGCATGAGAACTACATTCACAGTTGGGGCAACAGCTACTTCCTGCGTGATCAAACCCACAAAAGAGACTACGAGCGTAGCTTCTGCCGGAGCAACCAATGAGAAGTTACCATCCAGATTGGTAACGGTGCCTTGTGTGGTGCCTTTTATCTGTATGGTAGCTCCGATTATCGGTACTCCCGCCTCATCCACAACTGTACCGCGTACTTGTGTTTGGGCAGTCACAATCCCTATTCCTACTAAGAAAAGGGTTAAAAATAAGAATAATTTTCTTTTCATAAACTCTACTTTTAAATTAAACTCATTACTAAATCTCTATTATTTTAAAGGGGTTATTGGGCTTTTTGTCAACTATCTACTCAAGGGTGGTAGTTGGTGTGATAAAATATATAAAAGGAACTGGAGAGCATTATCCATAAGCGATTAACATAACATAAGTTTCCTCACCTGATTATACCATAAGTAGTGTTTCTCCTCATAAATTTTACTTTTAAGTTTTTTTAATTAAATTCAGACAACAATAGAAAAAGTCAAAAAGCATTCAAAAATCTTCTTTTGTACGAATAAAAAGCATGAAATACCTTCAGAAAAGAGCGTGGCTCTCTATTCATAACTAATTAACATACATTTTTAACTCAAAGTTAACGCAAATATACATTAAATTTTTAATACAAAATTGTTTTTTTTCATTTATTTCAATTTTTTTGTAATATTCTTTCACTAATATTGGTGTTTACATTACACTTTAAAAGAAGAAATGCACTGGGCAAAACAAAAAAGGTGTCCCGAAAGACACCTTTTTAATAAAGTTTTAACAGAATTAGAGACTGTTTAAATTTGTTTCTTAATTTACTCCGCTGCGTGTATCCCACCACATGCGTTTTCCCCAAAATTCATCTACCACTTCGCTGGCAAACGGTTGAATATTTGCTCCGTTGAGTGTAAACTCATTTTGTGGATATGGATAACGGAATGGGGGACTGTTATGTCCCGGGTATATAGAGCCCGGAGCAACATAATGCGTTTTGGGAATTCCTGTTCTGCGATACAATGACCACGCTTCAAGACCTTGTTTAAACAAGGCTATCCATTCTTGAAGATAGAGTTGATCGAGTGTACCATTAAATTTTCCTTTTCCAGCGAGATAAGCGGTTATATCTTCTTCGCTGACCCCGTTTTCGAGCAATGATGCTTCCACTGCCGCATTATATGCTTGTGCTTCCGTAATCCCACCAGTAGCAAAACCTTTATGAGCAGCTTCGGCAATAAGAAACATTACTTCGGCATAGCGCATATAAGGACTGAATCCTTTGGGGTCTTTTCTAAAACGTTCTCCGACTCTGGAAATAGATGCCAAGGCTGGTTGAGCGGTAGCTCCAATAATAAATCCCCTGTATTTGCCATCGCTTGCGGCAGGATAAGCATATTCAGAAATGCGAGGATCGTTCAGCTCAAGAAGAGCGTTGATAAGGACATCGCTCACGCCATGGTCATCACGGCCTTTGGAATCTACGAACCAGGGTTCTTCATAAGGTGATGTGCCTTGCCACCAGAAAAAGGCGTTATCGTCATTTGAATCCATAATCGGGTATTTGGAAGGATTTTTAAGTACTTCTTCGACTGTAGATTTTGCTAAATCTTTACTCACTTCCGATATTCTCATAGCTAAACGGAGACGTAGCGAATTGGTGAATTTTTGCCATTTTTCAATATCACCTTTAAATAACAGATCACCTTCGTCAAGAGCATCGGTGTGCTTTGCGGCAAAAATATCAGCGGCTTCTTTCAACTCCTTTAAAAGATCGGGATAGATATCTTCTTGCTTGTCGTATTTGGGTAGGAGCACTCCGTCTTTGATTTTAATCGCATCGGAATAAGGTATATCCCGCCATGTATCGGTTGCACATTGAAAGACATATGCTCTAAATACTTTTGAAACAGCCAGCATATTCTGATTATCATCTTGTTCGGCTTTCGTGCGTATTTCATTTACGTTGTTTAAAACCCTGTACACATAGTACCATTTGTTTTCCACAACTCCGGGTCTGAAGTTATACCGGGCTTCATCGATATACTGAATTTTTGTCAAATGCCCTGCATAAGTACTCGTTTCATTCATTTCTGCCCACACATCATAAAAGGTGCTCGACCAATACCTAATTGAGAAAGCCAGTACATTAGTGGCCGGCGCGTCTTTTGCTCTGTCGGGGTCAGTATTAATTTTTTCAAAATCGCCGGTGCAATTCGTTATCAATAAGATGACGAATAAAAACAATACGGAGAATTTTATAATATTTTTTTTCATATTTCAAAAAATTATTCGTTTACACTTAGAATTTCAAATTCAATTTAATTCCTATACTGCGAGATGGAGGATAACTGGTTGTTTCTAAACCAACTCCGCCGTTATCACTTGTAACCGTGTTTTCAGGATCTAAACCGGACATGTTGGACTTATGACGCCACAATATTGCTAAATTCGTACCTACCAGCGAAATGGACCCGCCTTTCACAAAGTTTGATGCGCCAAACAATGTTTTGGGTAATTGATAAGTAATGTATGCTTCACGCAGCTTTAAGTATGAACCATCGTAGATGGAGAGTTCGCGGTTTCCATAATACGATTCAAAGAAATCTTGTGCGCTTGTTGTAATATCGTTTTCTGCAAATTCTGAATTTTGAATATCCTTAGAGTCAGCCTTAACTACTTTTACAAAAGTTTTATCGGTCATGAAATCTTTACCCAAAATTAATCCTTTCTCACGCATCTCTCCTAACGCTGTGTATTCAAGCAATCCCGAATAAGCTCCGAACATATTGGACACACTAAAAATATCGCCGCCTTTTCGCATGTCGAGTAGAAATCCAAAACTAATGCCTTTGTAACTGAATTCGTTACGTAATCCTCCCAGCCAATCGGGAGTTACATTACCTAATTTCATATTGGTTTGAGTTCGTGGACGTCCACCAGCATTTACAATAATCGCTCCATCCGATTTTCTACGCAGCATACCTGTTCCGTAAATATCACCCCATGGGGAACCCGGGCGTGCCTGAACTTTGGTGCTCCATTGGTTCCCAATCTCATACGAAGCCAATGGCTCGTTGGTCACCGGATCAGTGTATAGTTCGTTTATAATGCTCTTGTCCTTTGCCCAGTTGAGAGTTACATTCCATTGAAATCCGGTTTGAGTTTTTACGGGCGTTCCGTATAGCTGAACTTCTATACCTTTGTTATTGAAATTACCTGCATTGATCAACATTTCGTTGTATCCCGTAGCTTTTGATACAGCAACTTTCAGAATCTGATTGGTTGTTGTTTTATTGTATAAAGCGATGTCAAAGCCAAGCCTTCCTTTAAACATGCTTGCTTCTAATCCGATTTCTGTTGTTTCAACTTTTTCGGGTTGCAACGATGAGGGAGGAAAAACTTCTGCCTGATAATATTGCGTTACACCATTAAATGTAGATGCGGCGGCCGTGAAATATGGATCAATTTCGTAGGATCCCGTGGCAGAGCCTACTTGCGCCCAACCTCCACGTAATTTCAGAAAAGTGAAAATATCTGATGTGAGATTGAAGGCTTCCAATGGCAAGAAGCTGGCGCTGATAGAAGGATACGAAAAGGGGGTGCGCAGCGTTGACGACCAGTCTTTTCGCAAGGTGCCATCTATATAAGCGAAATTGCGGTATCCCAACGATAATGACGTGTATAAGCTGTTGGAGCGTATCCATACGTTGTCCATTGCTGTAACCGGAGAGCCTTTTACATTACTTATGGTAAACAAGTCGGGAACCGTTAATAAATCGGCGCCTAACGTAGAACTTGACCATCGCAGGTTTCTATAGTTTGCTCCTGCAAAAGCATGTACAGAAATATCATCGAAATTTTTGTTGAAATATGCAATAAAATCGGCATTCAATTCCGTGTTTTTCAAATTATTCAACCTAAACCAACCACCATCCCATTTTGCTTCGCCTGCAGAAGCAACTACCTCATTAGAACGATATGTTACGATTGGATTCGACATGGAATCGTAATAATCGAGCCCAAGGCGTCCTTCAAATTTTAAGTATTCGGTAGGCATGATAAATAATGATGTTTTGCCGAATACTCTATTTTTTTGAAAAGAGTTTGTGTTTTTATTCAAACTCCAAAAGGGATTATTGTGATAACTACTGTTCCAGTTGTATGGATAACCGTTTGGCATGGTTTCCTGCCAACGAGCTTTCAGATCCTTCATATCAACCTGACGACCAAACCATTGACCCATGGACTGCATTATATTGCTTGCGTTATATTCGGTCAAGGGCATATTGGGACTTTCAGTACGGGTATAATTCATTACAACATTCACATCAACAAGTTTGGTTAAACTCATGGTAGAGTTAACGCCAGCATTATAACGTTTTAATGTCGTGTTGGGAAGAACACCCTTTTGGTCACGGTATCCGATAGACAAACGAGTATTGGAATGATCGGTGCGTGAGGTAAGCGAAATATTATGGTTGGTTGTGGTTCCTGTTCGAAACGCATCTCTTGTATTGCTCGGATGAGAGATCCAGGGTGTGGGCATATAGTTGCCATTAGCATCGACTGGGCTGCTGTATTGAGGAATCATTAATCCTATATCAAGCCGGGGACCCCAGCTTGCATCCATGTTGTCGTTTACGCCATTTCCTAAGCCATCAATATATTTAAAACCGTAAGTCAAATCATCAGCATCCGTATAACCGCCCATAGCGAAATCTTGATAACTACCCGTATATCCGTCTTCTTTGGCAATGAAGTTATAACTGTATTCATCTCCATAGTAACCTTGACCATATTTATTTTGCATTTTCTGGAAACTGTAAACCTGATCAACATTGAAGTTTCCATCATAATCGATTTCCACACCTTTACTCCTGTTCGATCCCGATTTGGTAGTAATAAGTATTACTCCGTGGCCTGCACGCATTCCGTAAAGAGCTGCAGCAGCCCCACCTTTCAAAACTGATACGGATTCAATATCTTGTGGATTGATGTCGTTCAGTCCGCTTCCATAATCCACAGAATTTTGCCTGGTAGAACTATTGGAAATGGGAATACCATCGATGACAATTAGCGGCTGGTTGTCTCCCAGCGAACTATTCCCACGTAGAACGATACGCGATGAAGCCCCGATTTGGCCTCCGGCCTGATTTACCTGCATACCTGCTATCTTGCCGCTCAACGATGAAATTACGTTAGGTGATGCTGCCTTTACAAGTTCATCGGCATTTACATTTTGAACGGCAGAACCAAGAGATTTTTTCTCGCGCGTGATCCCTAATGCCGTTACAACCACCTCTTGTAATAACTCTGTGTCCGGCACAAGAGTGACGTTTACTCTTGGACTAACGGGTACTTCCTGCGTAACCAAGCCTACATAAGAAATAACGAGTGTAGCATTTGCAGGAGCGGTTAAAGTGAATTGTCCGTCAAGATCCGTAACCGTGCCTTGTGCGGTGCCCTTTACCTGGATGGTGGCACCGATGATCGGTATCCCTGCTTCATCCACCACAGTGCCCCGCACTTGTGTTTGAGCGGTTAAAACCCCTATTCCCGCCAGGAACAGGGCTAAAAACATAAAAAACTTTTTTTTCATAAATTCTACTTTTAAATTAAACTCTTTGATGTATCTGAAAATATTATCGATTTTCGAATGAGCCGGCTACGTGTGTATAGATAAACTTGCTGTTTTTAGTTGGAGTGCGCCAGTCGGTTTTTTCGATAAACCAGAAATCACACAAATATATGTGAAAATAAAATAATATAATACATATTGTGATGAATTTAACATACTATATTTTATAAAATACTGATGTATTATTTACACTTTATTGAATTTTACATGAAATAACCTTTAAAAATAATCAAATATTGACTTTTAAGTTACAGTTCAGCTTTTCTCAAAACAGTAACATATTAAAATAACCTAAATTATCGCAAAATTAATCTTAAAATTGATATTATGCAATAATTATATGTTAAATTCAATATTTTGGCAAGTAAATGTTGAGAAAAAAAAGAATAATGATGGTGTTGGTGGAGATTGTATGGCATACGGTTAAACAAAAAAAAGGCGACTGATAGCCGCCCCGTGAGTAAATATTGAATCGTTGGTTACTTCTCTATCCCCAGCAATTCTACATCAAAAATCAATGTAGAGAAAGGTTTGATGGTCCCGCGGTCTTGTGCGCCATAAGCCAAATTATAAGGAACATAGAGTTTCCATTTCGAACCGACAGGCATAAGTTTGAGTGCTTCTGTCCATCCCGGAATGACTTGTTTTACACCGAAAGTAGCCGGCTCTTTTCTGTCAACACTGCTATCGAAGACGGTTCCGTTGATAAGGGTTCCGTGATAATGCACTTTCACTGTATTGGTATCCGTGGGAATCGGGCCGTTTCCTTTGCGAATAACTTCGTACTGCAATCCACTGGGAAGAGTAACTACGCCTTCGCGCTTACTGTTTTCGGCCAGGAATTTTTCACCGGCGGCAATGCTGTCTTTGTACTGAACTTTCAGGTTTTCTTCTTGTTTAACCTGTTCTTTGGCTTGTGCCTCTTCTACTTTGTGCTGGATTAACCCGTTGGCGTCTAGTTTAGAGATAGCGGTGCTTTGATTTTTCAATGTGCTGATTAAGCCGGCCAACATCTGATCGTTGTTGATTTTTTTGGTTGAATCCTCGCCAAACAGCATCTTCCCAAATTGAGGAAGCATCTGTTGGGAAATCTGATGCCCAATGCTTAAACCTTGAATGTAAGCAGATTTTTCTTCTCCGCCTTTAAGTGATTCTTTCAATCCCTTGATGAAGTCGTTCAGTTTTGGAGCATTTACCTTATTCAGGGAGTCGATTTTTGCATTCATCTCTTTCTGCAATGCCTGTTTCTGAGTGGAATCGGCAGAAGCAATGCGCATTTGATAATCATACTCAATATTGGATGCGCTCTGGATGATTCCCAATTGCTCCAGGTATTGCGCCAATCCGCCCTGATCGGCCAGATTTACGCCGTAAGCATAAGAAATACTATCTACATCGTTTTTCAACGATGCGGCAGGAGCAGAACTGCCGCTACTGCAAGATGACAGCATAATCGAAAATGCTGCAAGTGCACCAAGTACAACAAAGTTTTTTTGTTTCATTTTTCCTTTTTTTGTTTAAATTAGTCCTGTTTATTTTATATTGTTGGTTATCGTTGTGATATCCTCCGCTCACTCTATCCCTAATAATTCAACGTCAAAAATTAAAGTTGAGTTGGGCTCGATTGAACTTCCGGCGCCCTGGCTTCCGTAAGCTAACTCCGAAGGGATGTATAATTTCCATTTAGAGCCGACGTTCATCAGTTGCAATGCTTCTACCCAGCCTTTTATCACTTGGTTCACACCAAATATGGCGGGTTGTCCCCTCTCTACAGAGCTGTCGAAAACCTTACCGTTTATTAGTGTCCCGTGGTAATGGCATTTCACCTTTTCGGTTGCTTTGGGTTTTGGGCCCGATCCTTCTTTCAGAATCTTGTATTGTAACCCGCTGGAGAGTGTAACCACACCTTCTTTCTTCTTGTTCTCTTCCAGGAATTCACGGCCGATCCTGAGGTTTTCACCCAGCATCTCGTTTTGTCTTTTGCCCAGGTATTCCTGAATATATTGATTGGCTTCCTGTGGGCTCATCTCTGCAGCGCCGTTGTTTATAACTTCGACGAACGCTTTCACAAACGAATCTGTATCAATTTGATTTAATCCGGAATTAACAAGGCTCGACGCCATACTCATTCCCAACGCGTAACTTAATTTATCCATTAAACTTTTTTCTTTTTCAATTTGGAGACAAAAGTACGAATTTAATACGGAATTCTCGATGAAACTTAAATTATTATTTGTTGATTTCTTGTTCAATAATGGAAATTAGCTCCTTAACAGGTCCGAAATAAGGCAGTACTTTTTCTTCTGTAAAGTCAAATAAATCATCATAATCGCCTTTTTGTCTCCATGTAAAAAGTTGAGAATAAATCTTTCCCATATCTTTTCGAATGACATTGTTTTTTATAAAATTTTCCGAAAAAACAGATTTAACTCCATTGTGAGTAATGGCTTTGAAGTCAGTCTCTTTTGCTCTCCGAAGACGGTATATAATCAAATCTTTTTTGGATTCCATTATTTTATTCTGATTCCTTCGTTTTGGATGTTTTCATACAAAGGTGTAAAAAAGTGTTTGTTTTCCCAGTCGGATTTAGTGTAAATCAGGGGTGAAAAAATTTCTCCGCTTTCTAATTCCAATTCATAGAAATCATCTAAAATTTGTTGTTCATTACTGAAGGGCAACAGGGTGGTATTGAGTAATATCAATAAATCCCAATCTGAATCTTTCCTACTGTCATTTCTTGCTCTGGAACCGTATAAAAAAATCTCCGAATTAGGGAAATTGGCCTGAGCTAACTTCACAATCTTATTTATAATGAGTTGTTTCCTATTCATTTGGAAACAAAAGTACGAATTTAATACGGAATAATTCTTATTTTGAGGATAAAAAACTATATTTGTAGAAGGGCAGGGGATGAAAGCTAACTAAATAAATGATCAAAGAAAATGAAAAAGAAACTTGTTGTACTTACCGGAGCAGGAATGAGCGCTGAAAGCGGAATATCAACATTCCGCGATTCGGGCGGATTGTGGGATAAGTATCCCGTGGAAGATGTGGCTACCCCCGAAGGGTTTGAGAGGAATCCGGAATTGGTGTTGGAGTTTTACAATACCCGCCGCCGTGAGCTGCTGAATGCAAAGCCCAATGAAGGACATAAAGGAATTGCAGAGTTGGAAAAGTATTTTGATGTCCAGGTAATTACGCAAAATATAGACAATTTGCACGAACAGGCGGGAAGCACTAAGGTGTTGCACTTGCATGGTGAGTTGATGAAAGCAAGGTCCACCGGCGACGAATCATTGATTTATGAATTGCCAGCGGATAAACCGGAGATAAAACTGGGCGATAAATGTGAGAAGGGTTATCAGCTGCGTCCGCATATCGTATGGTTCGGAGAAGCTGTGCCGATGATATCCGAAGCTGCAAAAATGGTCGAAAAAGCAGATATCTTTGTTATAATCGGCACTTCGATGAATGTCTATCCGGCAGCGGGATTATTGGATGATGTGAGAAAAAACGTTCCCGTTTATCTTATCGATCCCAAAGAGGTGAGAACCGGCCGGCACGATGTGCACCACATAAAAAAAGGGGCATCGGAGGGAGTGAAGGAGTTGAAGCGGCTGCTCTTGTAAATAATAAACCAAAAAATAGTATCTTTGCTATTCTTTTTTTGATTCTTTTATGAGCAAGCAGATAGTTGAAACCCCAATGATGAAGCAGTACAACGAGATTAAACAACAACATCCCGACGCTGTTTTACTCTTCAGGGTAGGTGATTTTTACGA